>Ga0160474_100009_pt1 | contig 505082 bp, 444 predicted proteins | sample HID1975K_E11MG_FD_108240 | JGI IMG/M metagenome (GOLD analysis project Ga0160474, IMG submission 108240) | Enriched soil microbial communities from UW Madison campus, WI, USA - HID1975K_E11 MG | ecosystem: Environmental > Terrestrial > Soil > Unclassified | place: USA: Madison, Wisconsin...
CCGGGGAGGGGGGTGCGGCGTTTCGTCTCGGCTGCGCCTCGCTCAACGACCGGGGAGGGGGGTGCGGCGTTTCGTCTCGGCTGCGCCTCGCTCAACGACCGGGAGAGAAGGAGGGGGTGCGGGGGACCGGTCGTTGAGCGAGGGAGCGCAGCGACCGAGACGAAACGCGGCGACGCCTACAGGGCGCGGTCGACCGCCGCAAGCAGAGAGGTGAACCGGAGGTTCGCCGCGAGGTCGTCCAGGAGCACGGCCCGCCCCGCGGAGTCCGCCAGCGGCACCTGCCAGTTGGGGTACTCCTTGTCGGTCCCCGGCTGGTTCTGCACCCGGCGCTCGCCCACCGCGTCGACGAGCGCGACGCCCAGGAGCACCGAGGGCGATGCGGTGATCAGCACGTTCAGCGCCTCGATCACCTCCTGCTCCGTCGGCGCGTCGCCGAGGAGGCCGCGCTCGCGGAGGAGGGCGAGCATCGCGGCGCGCTCCTGCGCGGCGTCGGCGAGCTCATCCTCGACGGGCCGGGTGAGCAGCCCCAGGCGCGCGCGCAGCGCGACGTGCTCGTCGGCGAGGTAGCCCGCCGTCGGCGGCAGGTCGTGCGTGTTGACGGTGGCCAGGAGCGACCTCCGGTAGTCCTCCGGCCGCCGGAACCCGTCGCCCTCGCGCTCGAACCAGAGCACGCTCGTGCCGAGGATCCCGCGGGCCGAGAGGTAGTCGCGCACCCACGGCTCGACGTTGCCGAGGTCTTCCCCGATGAGCACGGCCCCGGCGCGGTGCGCTTCAAGGGCCAGCACGCCGATCATCGCCTCGTGGTCGTAGCGCACGTACGTGCCGGCGTCTGCGCCGAGCCCGGCCGGGATCCACCACAGCCGGAACAGTCCGATGACATGGTCGATGCGGAGCGCCCCGGCGTGGCGCAGGAGCGTCCGGATCATGTCGCGCAGCGGCGCGTAGCCGGCGCGGGCGAGGGCCTCCGGGAGCCACGGCGGCTGGTTCCAGTTCTGGCCCTGCTGGTTGTACATGTCCGGCGGCGCGCCGACGGTGATCCCGGGGGCGTACATGTCGTGGAGCGACCACGCGTCGGAGCCCTTCGTGTGCACGCCGACCGCCAGGTCGTGCATGACTCCGATGGCCATGCCGGAGGCGGTCGCCGCCGCCTGCGCATCGCGGGCCTGCTCGTCGGCGATCCACTGCAGCCACACGTGGAACGCGACGCGGTCGGCGAGCTCGGTGCGCAGCTGCGCGACCAGGGGCGAGCGGATGTCCCACGCCTCGTCGGGGCGGACGGTCGCGGCGAAGTGCTCCTCGAGCGCGCACCACAGCGCGAAGTCCTGCAGGGGCTGCCCCCCGGAGGCCGAGAACGCCGCGAGCTCGGCCGCCCTGCCCGGCGACCGCGGGACGGCGAAGATCGCCTCGAGGGAAGTGCGCTTGGCCGCCCACACCGCGTCGCGGTCGATACGGTCCGCGTCGCCGTCCCGGCCGGCCACGGCGGCACGCGCCGCGTCGATCGCGGCGCGCCCGGTGGGGCTCAGGTAGGCGGTCTCGCGGATGTCCTCGGGCCGCACGTAGAGCGGGGCGAGGAAGCGCCGCGTCGCCGGCAGGTAGGGCGACGGCTCGATGGGGCTCGTGACCTCGGCCGCGTGGAGCGGGTTCACCAGGAGGAAGTCGGCGCCCTCGGCCCCGGCGACGGCTGCCAGGTCGCCGAGGTCGGCGAAGTCGCCCATGCCCCAGGAGGCGCGGGAGCGCACCGAGTAGATCTGCGCCATCAGTCCCCACCCGCGGTCCCGCCCGGGACGGGTCGGGGGGTCGGGCAGGCGCTCGGGCGTGAGGACGAGCGGCGCGGACGCCGTCCGGTTCGCGTCGCCGCCCCCGAACGGGCGCTGCCAGGCGTGGACGGTGTGCCAGCCCAGCGGCAGGTCTGCCGGCAGGGGCACCTCCACCCGCCAGGTGAGCACTCCGCCGACCAGCCGCGCGGCCGGGCGCTGCTCGGGGATCGGGAGCTCTCGCCAGCCGCCGCCCTCCAGCGCGACGGACGCCGAGACGGCGTGCCCGTCGGCGACATGGAGCAGCAGCGCGCGAGCGCCGGGACGCGTCACGAGCGACGGCGGCAGCAGGCCCCGCCACGGGCCCTCGTCGGCGTCGGCCAGCGCGGCCTCCACCTCGGCATCGGTCTGCGGGTCGACGCCCATGGCGCGCAGCACCGTGCGGAGGGTCTCTGCGGGGACGGTGACCCGGTCGCCGAAGAAGGACCAGTACGCGGTGGCGACCCCGTGCGCCTCAGCCAGGGCCGTCAGCGCGGGGGTGGGGTGCTCGTCGGTCATGTCGGTCCCTCCGTCAGCGCCCATCCTGCCAGGCGGACGGGCCCCCGTCGCTCAGGTGCCGAGGCGCTCGATCCGCGCGACCAGCCCGGCGCGCTTGGGCGAGCGGGCGGGGAGCATGCTGAGCGCGAGGCGGAGCACCTCTGCGTCGTCGGCGCCGTCGTCGGTCTCGGCGTACGAGAGCAGCACGTCGACCGACGCCTCCGCCAGCAGCGCCTCGCGCAGGGCGAGACGCACCGTCTCCCGGAACTCGTCCACGCCGGGCGCGAAGGAGTCGGGCAGCACGCGTCCCCGGTAGGCGGCGAGGGCGACGCGGTGCGCGCCCCGGTCCAGGAGCGAGATCACCTGGTGCGCGTCGGTCTCGACATCGACCGGCAGGCGGTACGGACGCGAGGTGGGAACCAGGTGCGGGGCGGTGCGTTCGAGGACCTTCCGCAGGCGGACGAGCTCGGGACGGAGCGTCGCTTCGGCATCCTGCCCGTAGACGAGCTCGGCGAGCCGCTCGGACGACAGTCCCTGACGGTGGACGGCGAGCATCAGGAGGATCTCGGCGTGGCGGCCCGACAGCTCGGTGATCGACTCGCCCGAGGCGCCGGAGACCTCCAGCAGCGCCCGGTCACGGCCGAGCACGCGCAGCACGTTGCGCTCGGGCGCCCGCACGGCGCCCCGCCGGACCGGCACCGGAGCGGGGACGGCCGAGCGCGCGCGCAGCCGTGCGACGAGGAGCTCGCTCTCGATCGCCCGCGCGGTCGCATCCACCAGCAGCTGAGCCTGAGGGGTCACCGCGTCGGTGCCGCCGGTGACGTCGATGAGGCCGACGACGCGGCGGGTCTCGGGATCGTGCAGCGGGGCGGCGGTGCACGACCACGGCTGCACCAGGCGGTTGTAATGCTCCGCGCCGTGGATCTGGACGGAGCGGTCGAGGGCGAGCGCGGTGCCGGGAGCCGAGGTGCCCACGGCCTGCTCCGACCAGTTGGCACCCTCCACGAACCCCATGCCGCCGGTGAGCGAGCGCACGTGGCGGTCGCCTTCGATCCAGAGCAGTCGCCCCGCGGCGTCGCCGACGGCCACGATGACGCCCGAGTCCGAGTCCGGCGCGAGCAGGGCCCGCACCATGTCCATCGCCCCCGCCAGCGGATGCGCGCTGCGGTACGCCTCGAGCTCCTCGGCGGTGAGGTCGACCGGCGGCGCGCCCTCGGCGCCCACGAGGTGCGCGAGCGAGCGACGCCAGGAGTCCCGCACCAGCGGGCGCACGTCGGCGAGCCGGGGATCGGCGACGTTTCCGACGACGAGCTCCTCGTGTGCGCGCTCGATCAGCAGGCGCGACGTCTCGGGCGAGACCTCGCGCCGTGACGACCACGACGAGGGCACGGCGCTCCCTTCACCGGTGAGGGGTGGCTACGACGGTGAGGCCAGTGTAGGTCGCGCGCCCGGGTGAGCGGCAGGGCCAGGGCCAGGGAGCGGCCGGCGATCACGCGTCGTCGCGCGCGGCCCACCACTCCCGCAGCCGCTGCTCGGCGACCTCGGGGCCGACGATGCCCTCGTCGAGGCGCAGGTCGAGCAGGAACCGGTAGGCGGCGCCCACCTCGGGGCCGGGCCGGAGCCCCAGGATCTCCTGGATGCGGTTGCCGTCGAGCTCGGGACGCATCGCGTCGAGCTCCTCCTGGGCGGCCAGTTCCGCGATGCGACGCTCGATGTCGTCGTAGGCCGCCCGCAGCGTCGCGGCCTTCCGCTTGTTGCGGGTTGTCACGTCGGCGCGGGTGAGGATGTGGAGCCGCTCGAGCTCCGCACCGGCGTCGCGGACATACCGGCGCACAGCCGAGTCCGTCCACGCTCCCTCCGAGTAGCCGAAGAATCGCAGGTGCTGCTCGATGAGCTGGGTGACCGACGTGATCGTCGCGGCATCGAACCGCAGGGCGTTCAGGCGCTTGCGGGCCAGCCGCGCCCCCTTCGCGTCGTGGTGGTGGAAGCTCACGCCGCCGCCCGGTTCCAGGCGCCGGGTCGCGGGCTTGCCGATGTCGTGGAGGAGCGCGGCGAGCCGCAGCGGCACATCGGGGCTCGCGTCCGGGTGCCGTGCGCGCTCCAGGGCGATCGCCTGACGCAGCACCGTCAGCGAGTGCTCGTACACGTCCTTGTGATGGTGATGCTCGTCGACTTCGAGCTGCAGTGCAGGCACCTCGGGGAGGAACTCCTCGGCGAGCCCGGTCTCCACGAGGAGGCGGATGCCGCGCACCGGGTCGTCCGCCTGCAGCAGCTTGACGAGCTCTCCCTGGATCCGCTCGGCGCTGACGATCCGCAGCGTGTCCCGCAGCCGCGCCATCGCCTCGAGGGTCTCGGGGGCGACGGTGAATCCGAGCTGCGCGGCGAAGCGAGCGGCGCGCAGCATGCGCAGCGGGTCGTCGCCGAAGCTCACCCGCGGGTCGCTGGGAGTGCGGAGGATCCCGGCGATCAGGTCCTCCACGCCGCCGGTCGGGTCGACGAGCGTGGGATCCGCCGAGCGGTGCCCGGGGATCCGAAGCGCCATCGCGTTGACGGTGAAGTCGCGGCGCACGAGGTCCTGTGCGAGCGTGTCGCCGAACTCCACCGTGGGCTTGCGGGTCACGCCGTCATAGCTGTCGGCGCGGTAGGTGGTGATCTCCACCTGCTCGGCGAGGCCGGTGGCGGCGTCGCGGATCTTCGCGCCGATGGTGCCGAAGTCACGTCCGACGTCCCACGTCGCCGATGAGATCGGCTTCACGATCCGCAGGATGTCGTCGGGGCGCGCGTCGGTCGTGTAGTCGAGGTCGTTCGTGGTCCGTCCGAGGAGCGCGTCGCGCACCGGCCCGCCGACGAGGGCCAGCTCGAACCCGGCGGCGGCGAACGCCTCGCCGAGCGTCGCGGTCACCGGCGACGCGGCGAGCGCGCCGATGCGGGCGAGGCCTTCGGCCATGTTGAGCATGCGTCGAGCCTACCGATCGACCGCCCGCCGCCCCGGTCGCACGACCCCCGCACGCCTGCGGACGGACGCGCTCAGAGGAAGGAGAGGAAGCCCGTAAAGACGAGCTCGCGGACGCGCGGCAGGAGGTCGGCGGCGAGGTCGGCGCCGTCGACCTCGAGCAGCTCGGCGATCGCCGCGATGAGGACGCCCACCGGCAGATCGCCGTCGCAGGCGCCGACGAGCGCGGCGAGGGCAGGATCGACCTCCACCGTGCGCCCGAGTCCGCCGCCCTGACGCAGTTCGATGACGCTCGGGCTCTCAGCCCCCGGCACGTGGTGGCGAGCTTCGGTCACGTCGCCCGCGACGATGAGCACGGCCGCGGCGAGCGCGTCGTCGTCGAGCTGTGAGAGGCGCTGCCAGGACGTCACGGCGGCGAGCAGGTGCGGCCCGAGCGCGCCGGCGACGGGCTGGGTCGCGCGCTCGTAGCGAGCCAGGGTCGGAGCACCCGAGCCGCTCCCCGTCGAGCTCCCCGGCGGCCGGTGCAGCAGCAGGTATCCGAAGCCGATCGCCGTCACGTCGCGCGCCGCGAAGTCCTCGAGCCATGCCTGCACGAGTCGCGCGTGCTCGGGGGTGCCGGGGACGGTGCCGCCGTCGCGCACCCACAGCTCCGCATACGCCAGGGGGTCCAGTCGCTCGCGCTCGATCACCCACGCGTCGAGGGGCACGGGAGAGGAGTCGACCCACGCGCGCACCCGGCGGAGGCCGTCGCCGTCCGCGCCGTCGCCGTCCGCGCGGTACTCCCAGTTGCCCAGCAGCTGGGCGACGCCGCCGGGAGCCAGGACGGTGCCGACCTGCGAGACGAACGCCTCGATCAGCGCGTCGCCCGCGTAGCCGGCGTCGCGGTACTCGTACTCGGGCACGCCGGCGGCGCGCGGCGTGATGACGAACGGCGGGTTCGACACGACCCGCTCGAACTGCTCACCGGCGACGGGCTCGAAGAGGCTGCCGTGGCGGGTCTCGATGCCCGTGACACCGTTGAGGAGCGCGTTGAGCTCCGTGAACCGCAGCGCCCGCGTCGAGACGTCGGTAGCGACCACCGCATCGGCGTAGTGCCGCGCCCGCAGCGCCTGGATGCCGCAGCCGGTGCCGACGTCGAGCACCCGCCCGACGACCGCCGGCAGCTGCAGCCCGGCCAGGGTGAGCGAGGCGCCGCCGACGCCGAGCACATGGTCGGTCGGGAGCACGCCGCCCGTGCGCGCCGAGAGGGCCGCCTCATCGAGGTCGCTCGCGATCCACCAGTGGCCGGAGCCGGCCTCGTCGGCGACGTCCTGCGGGCGCACGAGGGCCGTGGGGACCACGAGCCCCTCCTCGACGGTCGCCAGGTGCAGTGCCACCAGGCCGGCGACACCGCAGGTCGGGAGCGCGGCGTCGACGGCATCGACCTCGGTCGGCACCCCCAGGAAGAGGAGGCGCGCCAGCACCGCGACGGCGTCGGGGGCGGGCCGGCGCCCGAGGGCGGCGAGCGCCGGTCCGGTCAGGCCGTGCCCGACGGCCTCGTCGGCGAGGGGGCCCCAGCTGCCCCGCACGGCGTCGGCGGTGTAGCCGGCGTCGCCCAGATCGGTGCGGAGGGCCGCGCACCGCTGCGCATCGGGAACGGGCGCGGTCTGCGGAGGAGTCACGGCATCCATTCAACCGCAGCAGCTGCCGCTCGCACGGCCCGTCTCAGGGGGATCGCAGGGCCGGAACCATAGAATGCCTGCAGTCGTGCGGTCATGGATCGCACACCTCTGCTGCCATGACCATGACACCCCCAGCCTCCGCGGCGCACGGCGCTCGTCCCCCGAGCCTGCCCCGCACCGCCCGGCGCGCGGTCCTCGCCCTCGCCGCTGTGCTCGCGTTCCTGACGGTCGGCGTCCCGGCGCCGGCGGCGCAGGCGGCCGCACCCCAGGTGTCCTCGGCGCTGACGTTCCACGTGGCCGCCGAAGACGACGGCGTCGCCACCGGCGGCGCCCTGCGCATCGCGCTCTCGGTGGTGAACCAGACGAGCACGACCGTCCCGGCCGCGCCGGCCGCCCTCGCCGTGGGCCGTGCGCCGCTCCTGTCGCGCGCGGCCGTCGCGTCGTGGCTGGACGGTTCGAGCACGACGTCGCTGCGACGCGTCGGCGAGGCGCAGCTCGCGACGGTGCCCGCGCTGTCGTCCGTCTCGGCGACCTCCACGGTGGATGTCGGCGACGACCTCGCGCCGGGTGTCTACGCCCTCCGCGCCACCTACGCCTCGTCACAGGGCACGCTCACCGCCCGTGGGGTCTGGATCGTCTCCGACGAGGGGGTCGGCCAGATCGCCGTCGTCGTCCCGATCACCGCCGGGCCACTGACGTCGGGGCTGCTGAGCGCCGACGAGCTCGCCGCTCTGACGGCGGACACCGGGAGTCTCCGCACCCAGCTCGACGCCGTCACCGGCACGGGAGCGGTTCTGGCCGTCGACCCGGCGATCGTGGCGGCCATCCGCGTGCTCGGCACCACGGCGCCCGCCTCGGCGACCGAGTGGCTCGACGACCTGCTCGCCCTGCCGAACTCCCGCTTCGCGCTGCAGTTCGGGGATGCCGACCTTGCGACGCAGCTCGACGCCGGGTTGGCTGCACCGCTCACCGTCCCGACCCTGACGCCGTCGATCGTGGCGGCCGGGGTCGCGCAGCCGACGCCCGATCCGACGGCGACCCCGGGCACGGACGAGGTCCCCGAGCCGGATGTCGCGTCACTGACCGATATCGGGCCCTCCCGCGCGGGTGTCTCCTGGCCCGCGGACGGGACCGCCGGGCCCGACCTCCTCGAGTGGCTCGACGCGCAGGCCGACGACCCGCTCACGATCGTCGGCTCGAACACCGTCAGCGGCGAGGACGGGGTGAGGGCCCGGGCCGGCGACGCCGAGCTCCTCGTCCACGACGCGGCCGTGTCGGAGGCGCTGCGGACGGCGAGCACCGCGCCGCGCCGGATCGACCGGTCGGCAGCGCTGGCCACGGCAACCGCCTTCGCGTCGTTCGCCGCCGCCGACACCCCCCTTCTCGTCACCGTCGGCCGCGCCGACGACCGCACGCCGCTGGCCCTGCGCACGGCCGTGCGCGCGGCCGTCGGCCTCGACGGCCGCGGCACCATCGGCCTGGATGCGCTGGCCACTGCGGGATCCGACACGACCGTCACCGTCGACGCCGTCGAGCCGGACGACGCTCGCGCCGGCGTCCTCGAGCGCCTTCTGGACGACGAGCGGGCCCTGACCCGGTTCGCCTCCATCCTCGCGGAGCCCGCCGTCCTCACCGCGCCCGAGCGGGCCGCGATCCTGCAGCTGATCGGCACGGCCTGGCGGGAGCGGCCCGGCGCGTGGGCCGTCGCCGTCGACGGGCACGCCGAGGCGACCGACGCGACCCTCGATGCCGTGCAGATCGTGCCCTCCCCCGACGTCAACCTCCTGGGATCGAGCGCCCCGCTGACCTTCTCCGTGCGCAACGACCTCCCGTGGCCCGCGACGGTCGTGCTCGTGACCGAGCCCAACGACCCGCGCCTGGTCGTCCAGCAGACCACCGAGGTCGCCGCAGGAGCGGAGCAGACCACCCGGGTGGACGTGCCCGTGGAGGCGCGGGTGGGAAGCGGCGAGTCGAGCATCGACCTGCACCTGCGAAGCACCTCGATGGTCCCGATCGGCGGCACCACGACGATCGTCGTGACGGTTCGGGCGGAGTGGGAGACGGTGGGGATCGCCGTCATGTCCGTGCTCGTGGGCGGTCTGCTCGTGCTCGGTGTGATCCGCACCGTGCTGCGTCTGCGCCGCGGCACCGCCCCCGCCTCCGACGGGCGCTCCGATGGCTAGCCTGGGCCGCGCGAGCGCGCTGATCGGCGCCGGCACGCTCGTCTCCCGGCTCACCGGGCTGATCCGCAACATCGTCCTCGTCGGAGCGCTCGGCGTGGTCCCCTCGGCCGCCTTCGACGCGTTCGGGGTGGCCAACCAGCTCCCGAACAGCATCTTCGCCCTGATCTCGTCCGGGCTCCTGGCGGGGGTCATCGTCCCGCAGATCGTGAAGGCGGTCCGCACCCACGACGACCGCGGCAGCGCCTTCGTCTCGAAGCTGCTGACCCTCGGCGTCGTGACGCTCGCGGCAGTCACCGCCGTGGCGATGGTGGCCGCTCCGCTCCTGGTCCTCATCTACGGCGGACGCTTCTCGGCCGACGGGCGGGCGCTCGCCCTCGCGCTCGCGTACTGGTGCCTTCCGCAGCTGTTCTTCTACGGCCTCTACGCCCTGGTCGGCGAGGTCCTCAACGCCCGGCGCATCTTCGGCCCGTACGCCTGGTCGCCCATCATCAACAACATCGTCTCGATCGCCGGTTTCGGGGCGTTCATCTGGCTGTTCGGGCTGCGCCGCACCGCCAGCGGCTGGACACCGGAGATGATCGCGCTGCTGGGCGGCACCGCCACGCTCGGCATCGTCCTGCAGGCCCTCGTGCTGCTGCTGTTCTGGCGCAAGGCGGGACTCACGGTGCGCGCCGACTTCCGCTGGCGGGGGATCGGCCTCGGTCACATCGGCCGGCTGGCGGGCTGGACCTTCCTCATGGTGGTCGTCGGTCAGGTGGCGGGCGCGGTGCAGGCGAACCTCGTCGGCTCGGCTTCCGGGCTCGGCGCGGCCAACGGGGCGATGCAGACGGCGTGGCTCCTGTTCATGCTGCCGTTCTCGGTGATCGTGATCTCCCTCGGCACGCCCTACTACACGCAGCTGAGCGAGCACGTCGCGGAGGGGCGGACCGAGGCGGTCACCGCCGACCTGTCGACCCTCACCCGCACGATCGGCGTGTTCATGGTCGGCATCCTCGGTGCCATGGTCGCCGCGATCGTGCCGCTGTCGGCCATCTTCGCGGACCATCCCGACGAGGCGGTCGCCCTCGCCTGGGTGCTCGGCGCCTTCCTCGTGGCGCTCCTGCCGCTGTCGTTCCAGTTCGGTATCCAGCGGACGTTCTACGCCCTCGGCGACACCCGCACGCCCTTCCTGTACACGGTCGTGCAGGCGGTCCTCGTGATGATCACTGCGATCGTGGGCTTCCTCGTGCTGCCGGCGCCGTGGCTGGCCGTCGGCATCGCCCTCGGCCAGTCGCTGGCCAACATCGTGCAGTTCGCCCTCGCCGTGGCCCTGCTGCGGCGCAAGATCGGGCCCCTCGGCCTCGGCGGTGCCGCGCGCTCGATCGTGCGCTTCCTCGTGGCGGTCCTCCCGGCGACGGGGGCCGGCTGGTTCGCGTTCCAGCTGCTGGGCGGCGTAGACGGCTGGCCGGCGTCGGACCGCCTGGCGGGGTTCCTCGCCGCGGCGCTCATCGGCGTCCTCACCCTGGTGGTCTACGTGGTCTTCCTCGCGCTCCTCCGCGCCCCCGAGCTCCGCACCGCCGTCCAGGCGGTCCGCCGGTTCCTCCCCGGCCGCTGAGAGCCCGACGGGCTGCCGGAGACAGCCTGAGACACCCCTGCGAGACCCCGGCTGCGGGAATGCCGCGCGGCTACCATGGGTTGAATGTGCCGGGGTCGCAGAACCCCGCAGACGAAGGGACATCGACGTGCGGCAGGTCATCATCATCGGATCGGGTCCGGCGGGCTACACCGCGGCGATCTACGCTGCGCGGGCCAACCTCGAGCCGCTCCTCATCGCCAGCTCCGTCGAGGCGGGCGGCGAGCTCATGAACACGACCGAGGTCGAGAACTTCCCCGGCTTCCCTGAGGGCATCATGGGTCCCGACCTCATGACGAAGATGCAGGAGCAGGCCGAGCGCTTCGGCACCGAGGTGCTCTACGACGACGTCACGGCCGTCGACTTCTCGGGCCGCGTCAAGAAGGTCACCCTCGGCTCCGGCGCCACCCACGAGGCGGACGCGGTCGTCTACGCGACCGGCTCGGCGCCCCGCAAGATCGGCATCGAGGGCGAGACGCGCCTGTCGGGCCACGGTGTCTCGTACTGTGCCACGTGCGACGGCTTCTTCTTCCGTGAGCGCACGATCGCCGTCGTCGGCGGCGGCGACTCGGCGATGGAGGAGGCCACCTTCCTCACGAAGTTCGCCACGAAGGTCTACGTGATCCACCGCCGCGACGAGCTGCGCGCCTCGAAGATCATGCAGGAGCGCGCGTTCGCGAACGAGAAGATCGAGTTCGTGTGGAACAGCGCGGTCGTCGATGTGCTGGGTGAGGACTCGGTGACCGGCGTCGTCCTGGAGGACACCGTCGACGGGTCGCGCCGCGAGCTCGCCCTGGACGGCATCTTCGTCGCGATCGGCAACGACCCGCGCACCCACCTCGTCCACGGCACGCTCGACCTCACCGAGCACGGCACGATCTGGGTCGACGGCCGCACCTCGCGCACCTCGGTGCCGGGCGTCTTCGCCGCCGGTGACGTCATCGACCCCACCTACCGCCAGGCGGTCACCGCCGCCGGCAGCGGCACGGTCGCCGCGCTCGACGTCGAGCACTACCTGGCCTCCCTCGCTGATGCGGGCGCCCCCGCCGCCGACGAGGCGCAGATCGACGGCCTTCCCGAGGCCGACGCGGCCTGAGACCGTCCCCCGGAACAAACCGCGACGCGATCGCGTTGCATCACACGACAGCTTCCAAAGGAGACATGGATATGAGCGCCAAGGCCACCAACGAGAGCACCTGGCAGCAGGACGTCATCGACGCCGAAGGCCCCATCCTGGTGGACTTCTGGGCGGAGTGGTGCGGTCCCTGTCGCATGGTCGGACCCATCCTCGACGAGATCCAGGCGGAGAACGGCGACAAGATCACCGTGCTCAAGCTCAACGTCGATGAGAACCCGAACCTCGCGATGAAGTACCAGATCACGTCGATCCCGGCGATGAAGGTGTTCCACAAGGGTGAGGTCGAGAAGACGATCATCGGCGCGAAGCCGAAGTTCGCCCTCGAGCAGGACCTCGCCGCCTACCTCGGCTGAGAAACGTACGGGCCCCGGTCAGATATTTACTCTGACCGGGGTTTTCCTTTGCCCGGACACGTATCCGAGCGCGGGCCGACGGGCCCCATCAGGAGGCTTCGGCGCGCACCGACGCATCCCAGGTGCGGTGCGGCTCACTGCCCAGCAGGCGCCACACAGCCCGGGTGAGGGGCGGATACTCGATCGCGATCTGCCGCAGCACCCGATAGTTCCGTGCCGCTGTGGGGCGGACACCGCCGTCCGAGGCGATGTTCTCGGCGCGCAGAGTGAGCACGACGAGCTCGTCCACCGTGGGGAGGTCCTCCATGAACTCCCACGGGTCCTCACCGTCGCGCAGGCGCTCCTCGATCAGCACCGACAGCTCATCGCCCGCCTCGGCGCGCAGCAGCTCGAGGCTGGCGCGGCGCGGGACGTGGGGCTGATCGGTCACCTATCCAGGGTACGACCGCTCGGCGACGTCGGCGTCATTGTTGCCCTGTCCGGTGACCCGGTCAGTGGGTGCCGTACTCGGTCTCGCCGAGTTCAGCGAGAATCCGGTTGAGATCCTGGATGGTCGCGAAATCGATGTTGATCTGGCCTTTTCGCGCGTTGAGCGTGATCTTGACCTTCGTGTTGAGGCGATCGCCCAGCCGCTCCGCGACATCGTCGAGGTGAGCGCGACGAGCGCCGGCCTTCGGCGCGACCCGGCGCGCACCCGCGTCCGGCGCCTTCGACGCGGCCTCGGCGGCGCGGACGGAGAGATCCTCGTTGACGATCTTGTCGGCCAGGCGCTGCATCGCCTCGACGTCGTCGAGCGACAGGATCGCCCGCGCGTGGCCCGCGCTGAGGACACCCGCAGCGACGCGCTGCTGCACCGGCACCGGCAGCTTCAAGAGACGGATCGTGTTGCTGATCTGCGGACGGGACCGGCCGATCCGGCCCGCCAGCTCCTCCTGCGTGATGCCGAAGTCGTCGAGCAGCTGCTGGTAGGCCGACGCCTCTTCCAGGGGGTTCAGCTGCGACCGGTGGAGGTTCTCGAGCAGGGCGTCGCGGAGGAGGTTCTCGTCCGAGGTGTCGCGGACGATCGCAGGGATGGCGGTGAGGCCGGCCTCGCGCGAAGCGCGGGTGCGGCGCTCGCCCATGATCAGCTCGTACTTGCCGTCCTCGTTGGTACGGACGACGACGGGCTGGAGCACCCCGAACTCGCGGACACTGTGCACGAGCTCCGCCAGGTCGTCGGCGTCGAAGTGCGTGCGCGGCTGTCGCGGGTTCGGGACGATCTCGTTCGGATCGATGTCGATCAGCCGGGTGCCGGGGATCGCGAGCAGCTCGGTGCTGTCGCCGTCCTCGGCCACCGCAGTCGGGGTGCCCGGGAAGAAGACGTCGACGGGACGCGCCTCACCGGACTCCGCCGTCGGGATGAGTGCGCCGATGCCACGGCCGAGGCCCGTTCGCTTCGCCATCAGGATGCTCCTTCGTCGGGGTGCTGGTGTCCGCGCCGCGCGATCTCGACGGCGGCCTCGCGGTAGGCGACCGCGCCGGCCGATGCGCCGTCATATGCGATCACGGTCTGACCGAAGCTCGGCGCCTCCGAGACGCGCACCGAGCGGGGGATGACGGTCTGCAGCACCTCCTTCGGGAAGTGCGAGCGGACCTCGTCCGCCACCTGCTGCGCCAGGCGCGTGCGCCCGTCGTACATCGTGAGCAGGATCGTCGACAGGTGGAGGCGCGGATTCAGGTGCTTCTGGATCATCCGCACGCTCCCGAGCAGCTGGCTGAGGCCCTCCAGTGCGTAGTACTCGCACTGGATCGGGATCATCAGCTCATCGGCGGCGGTGAACGCGTTGATCGTGAGGAGGCCGAGCGAGGGCGGGCAGTCCACGATGACGAAATGGGGCGGCTCCTCGCTCGCGGCGAGGTAGTCCTCGAGCGCGGTCCGGAGGCGATGCTCCCGGGCGACCTGCGAGACCAGCTCGATCTCGGCGCCGGCCAGGTGGATCGTGGACGGCGCGCACATCAGGAGATCGGACTCAGGACTCGTCTGCACGATGTCCGCGAGCGGGAACTCGTCGATGAGGACGTCGTAGACGCTCGGGATGTCCGCCGTGTGCGGCACTCCGAGAGCGGTCGAGGCGTTCCCCTGCGGATCGAGGTCGACCACGAGCACCCGGGCACCCAGGCTGGCGAGGGCGGAGGCGATATTGACGGTCGTGGTCGTCTTGCCGACGCCGCCCTTCTGGTTCGACACCGTGATGACGCGGGTCGGGCCGGTGAAGTCGACACTCACGCCCTCCAGCACCTTCCGGCGCGACGTCAGGTCGGCCAGCTCCCGAGCGATGGGGCTGTCATCGAAAGAGAAGGGTGCGGAGGACGTCGTGCTCTCCGATTCCGCCACCTGCATCTCCTGTCTTTCGGGACCATCCCACTGTAGTCGAGGCCACCCCCACCCCCGACCGGATGAGCGACCGTCCACGGTGTTTCACGTGAAACATCGTGGGGTGGTCATCGCCTGAGCGATCGCACGGCCGGCTCCCGCCGGCGGTGATGTTTCACGTGAAACATCACGGTGGTCGGGTGTCAGCGCGCCGTCGCCCGGATCACCCGGGTCGGCTCGTCGACAACGCCTTCGCCGACCGGTTCCACCCGCACATGGCTCAGCCGGAACTTCCGGATGGCCTTCTCCGCGGCGGAGATCTCGTTGGCCGCGTTGGCACCCTTGAGCAGGATGAGCTCGCCCCCGTCACGGACGAGGGGCGCCGCAAGGGGAATGAGGGTGCGGAGGGCGCTGACGGCGCGAGCGGTCACGGCGTCGAGCACGGGACCCTCCTTCCAGTCCTCGCCGCGCGCGCGGAGGACTTCCACGTTCGTGAGCCCGAGAGCCGCCACCTGCTCATCGAGCCACGCGACGCGACGCTCCATGGGCTCGATCAGCACCCAGCGAACATCCGGGCGGGCGATCGCCAGCACGAGGCCGGGAAGCCCGGCACCGGAACCCAGATCCCCCACGCGACCACCCGCGGGGAAGAGGGGCGCAGCGACCGCGCTGTTGAGGATATGACGCGTCCACAGTCGCGGAGGCTCGAGCGGACCGATCAGTCCGCGTTCTTCGCCGTGCGCCGCGAGGGCAGCGGTGAACGCGCGTGCCCGATCGAGCTGCTCACCGAAGAGGAGAGCCGCGGCGCCCGGTTCGGGTTCGACCTGCGTCATCGATGTTTCACGTGAAACATCAGCCACGGCGGATGACCGTGTGGCGGTCGGCGCCCTCGCCGTACGACTCGGACACGTAGCCGCCACGCTCCGCCACCACGTCGTGCACGAGCTTGCGCTCGTAGCTCGACATCGCCGGCAGCGAGGCCTGAGACGCGCCGTCCTCGATCCGCTCGATCGCGCGGTCGACCAGCTTCTCGAGCTGCTGCTGACGCGCATCGCGCGATCCGCCGATGTCCAGGATCAGACGCGAGAAGCGTCCGGTCTTCGTCTGCACCGCGATCCGCACGAGCTCCTGGAGGGCCTGCACGGTGTCGGGGGAGGAGAGCAGCCGCAGCGAAGCCGCGTCGTCGTTCTCGACCGTGACGTACGCGCGGCCGGCGCGCACGTCGAGGGCGAGGTCGCCGTCGATGTCCGCGATGTCCAGCAGTGCCTCGAGGTAGTCGGCGGCGACGTCGCCTTCCTCCTCGAGCTGCGCGACGGTGACGGTGGTCTCGGGAGAGGTGGTCATGGTGATCCTCGGTGACTCGATCAGGACTTGTTGTCGGGGGTTCCGGGCTTACCCGGCTTGTCGGGCTTGTCGCCAGGCTTGTTCCCGGGCTTGTTCCCCGGCTTGTCCTCGGGCTTCGGCTCGGGCTTGCTCTGCTGGCCCTGCTTCTTCGCGCGCTGCTTGCCCATCGGCTGCTGACGCTTGGGGGCCTGCTCCTTGGCGCGCTGCGCCTCTTCATACAGGCGCTGCTGCTCGGCCTGGTACTTCTCGAGCGGAACGATCCTGCCCTGCGCGTCGACCGCCTTGCCCTTGCGGGCCAGCCGCTCCTCGCGCGCCTTCGCGGCCTCGGAGCCCGGCGTGGGCAGGTTCCGGATGACGAGGAACTGCTGCACCATCGTCCAGATGTTGCTCGTGAACCAGTAGAGGACGACACCCAGCGGGAAGAACACACCCGAGAAGATGAAGGCCAGCGGCAGGACGTAGAGCATGATGCGCTGCATCTGGTACGCCTGGCCGGTCTTGGCCTCGGGGGAGAGGTTCTTGGAGATGATCTGCAGCTGGGTGATGAACTGCGAGGCGATCATCAGCACCACGAGGATGACCAGGATGATCACGGTGGCGGTCTGCCCCAGGCCGATGGCCTCGATCATGTTGGTGTGCAGCGGAGCGACGTCGAACAGCTGCGCGTCGTAGAACTGCTTGGTGAGGTCGGCGTTGAGCAGGCCCACGCCGCCGACGCCCCATTCGGCGTGCCGCTTCACGTCGGACAGCGTGTAGAACATGCCGAGCAGGATCGGCATCTGCACCAGCAGCGGGAGGCAGCTCGAGACCGGCGTCGTGCCGTGCTTCTTATAGAGCGCCATGGTCTCGCGGCTCATCGCCTCGCGAGACAGCTGATCCTTCTTGCCGCGGTACTTCTCCTGGACTTTCCGCAGTTCAGGAGCAATTTCCATCATCTTCCGCTGGCTCTTGATCTGCCGCACGAAGAGCGGGATCAGCGCCGAGCGCACCACGATCACGAGGCCGATGATCGACAGCACCCACGTAAGGCCGGCGTCGGCCGGCAGCCCGAGCGAGGTGAAGACCCAGTGCCAGAACACGAGGATCGTCTCGACGATCCACTTGAACGGCCACATGATGGCGCTGAAGAAGTCGAGACCCTCCGCCGGGGGCGGGGTCGTCGGGGTCGGCACGGCCGGCGTCGGGGTCGCGGCGAAGAGATCCAGCAAGGATCAGTCCTTTCTCGGGTGCACGACGAAGCCGTGCGGAGTGAGGCGGTGTCGGAAATGCGCGTGGGGCGGGACGTCGTCGATGCCGCCCTGGGCCCAGGGGTGGCAGCGGGCGAGTCGGGCGGCGGTGAGCGCGGCCCCCTTCAGCACACCGTGCTGCTGCACGGCGCCCACGGCATAGGCCGAACACGACGGGTAGTACTTGCAGACGTCGCCGTAGAGATGCGAGATCGTGGCGCGATAGCCGTGCAACGCGGCCAGCACGACGTTGCGCGGGATCAGCGCGACGGAGGCGAGGGGATCAGAGGTGGAGAGCGTGCCGTCACCGAGTGCGTACGACGGCAGTGTCGACGTGCTCACGCGGCGGCTTTCCGGTCGAGGCAGCGGGCGACCTCGTCGCGCAGCTGCGGAAACGCGGCCGACGCCGATGCGGGCAGCGCGCGGATGACCACGTCGGATCCCGGGCGCACTGCCGGCAGCGCCTCGGCGCAGACGGCTTTCAGCCGGCGACGCACGGTGTTGCGGGTCACCGCGGATCCCACCTGCTTGCTGACGATGAATCCGAAGCGCGCGGGGCGGTCCTCACCGGAGGCCACCACGTAGGTCACGGTCAGCGGACCGGCACAGCGGGACCCCCCACGGACGACGGCCTTGTACTCCGCCCCGCGGGTGATGCGGTTCCCGCGCGCCAGCAACGGTATGTCGGATCAGGCCGAGAGCTCGGTGCGCCCCTTGGCGCGACGAGCGGAGAGGATGCCACGGCCGGCGCGGGTGCGCATGCGGGCACGGAAGCCGTGCTTCTTGGCGCGACGGCGGTTGTTGGGCTGGAACGTACGCTTGCTCATGAGGATCACTCCGGATCGGCGGTCACCGGAAAGCTGGAGGCCGGAGACACATGTACACGGGACTGCCCAAGACGGGCATAAGTCAACCGACTAAGGGTACGTCGAGTCGCGCGCGAACTCAAACCGGCACCGCGCGCGCGGCACATTATCCACCGACTTCACAGCTCGCCTGGCGAGGACACGCGGGCCGGAACTACAGTGGATTTGGCCACTCGGAGCCGCATGACTAGCGTGGCACCGGCCACTTATCCACAGGCATCTATCCACAGGCGCGATCGCGCGACGACGGCACAGGCGCAAGCGCGCGACGACGGGGAGTCATGACACACCACGAACCGCCCGACGTCCCGGTCTGGTCCGCGGTCCTCGATGTCCTGCGCGTCGACGAGCGCGTCACCCCGCAGCTGCAGGGCTTCCTGAACCTCGCCGTCGCACAGGGTGTGATGGGCGGAACGCTCTACCTCGACGTGCCGAACGACCTGACGGCGGCCCAGCTCAACAAGCGGCTCCGCACGCCCATCATGGAGGCGCTCTCCCACGTCGACGCCGAGCCCGGCGCCGCCACGTTCCGCGTGGTCGTCAACCCGGAACTCGCCGACACGCACCTCACCGCACCCGTGCCGATCCAGGCCGCCACCACCTCGGCGCCGGCGAGCCGCCCGCCGCGCGAGGACTATCCGGAGCCGGCGCAGCCGCCCTCCCGCAACGACACCCGGCTGAACCCCAAGTACACGTTCGACAACTTCGTCATCGGGCAGTCCAACCGGTTCGCGCACGCCGCGGCGGTCGCGGTGGCCGAAGCGCCGGCCAAGGCGTACAACCCGCTGTTCATCTACGGCGACTCGGGACTCGGCAAGACCCACCTCCTCCACGCCATCGGCGACTACGCGCTCAGCCTCTACACCGGCATCCGCGTGCGCTACGTGTCGAGCGAGGAGTTCACGAACGACTTCATCAACTCGATCGCCAACAACCGGGGATCCGCGTTCCAGGCGCGCTACCGCGACGTCGACATCCTCCTCATCGACGACATCCAGTTCCTGCAGGGCCGCGCCGAGACGCAGGAGGCGTTCTTCCACACCTTCAACACCCTGCACGACCACGACAAGCAGGTCGTGATCACCAGCGACGTGCCGCCTCGCCACCTCACCGGCTTCGAGGATCGGATGCGCAGCCGCTTCGAGTGGGGTCTCATCACCGACGTCCAGGCGCCCGACCTCGAGACCCGTATCGCGATCCTCCGCAAGAAGGCGCAGTCCGAGCGCCTTCTGGTCCCCGACGAGGTGCTCGAGTACATCGCGACAAAGGTCTCCTCCAACATCCGCGAGCTGGAAGGCGCGCTCATCCGCGTCTCCGCGTTCGCCAACCTGAACCGTTCGACGCTCGACATCTCGCTCGCCCAGACGGTGCTGCGCGACATCGTCGACCAGGACGACGCGAACGTCATCTCGCCGACCGACATCATCACCGCCACGGCGCAGTACTTCCGGCTGTCGGTCGACGACCTGTACGGTTCGAGCCGTTCGCAGTCGGTGGCCACCGCCCGGCAGATCGCCATGTACCTCTGCCGCGAGCGCACGAACCTGTCGCTCCCGAAGATCGGGCAGCTGTTCGGCAATCGCGATCACACCACCGTCATGTACGCGTACAAGAAGATCAGCGAGCTCATGAAGGAGCGCCGCTCGATCTACAACCAGGTCTCCGAGATCACCACGCAGCTCGGCCGCGTCGGCCGCTGAGGCACCAGCGCGCCCGTGCGCGGGCGCTCATGCCGCGCCGGGCACGCGTATTCCGTCATCCGCGCTTGACATCTGCGCTCCCGACACTCCATCATTCGCGTTCTGCACAGTGTGGACAGCCTGTGGATAACTTCGCGTCGAGGTCGAATGGATGTGAGCGGATCCGGGTGTCCTGTGGATGAACGTCGTCGCCCCGGCATCCCGGCGATCCCACTGCCCACGCGGGTTCCGCAGCTCGCCCACAACTTACACGCGTGTGGTTCCCGCTCGCCGAGAGGCATCGGCCGACTTATCCACAGTTTCCACAGCTGTTAACACCATGACAGAGAACTCTCTCTATGAAGCCGATCCGATCACCTCGAGGGAGGCGGCCTGTGAGCGAACGCCTCTTCCGAATCACACGGGTCAGGGCACTAGCATGGGAGAGCCCTACTCGACCCCAAGGGAGCCCCAGTGAAGTTCCACGTGAATCGCGACGTGTTCAGCGAGGCCGTGTCGTTCGTTGTGAAGCTCCTGCCGCAGCGCAATCCCCAGCCCATCCTGGCCGGTGTGCTGATCGAGGCATCCGAGGCGGGCCTCTCGCTCGCGGCGTTCGACTACGAGGCGTCGGCCCGCACGACGATCGAGGCGACGGTCGATGAGCCGGGCACGATCCTGGTCCACGGCCGGCTGCTGTCCGAGATCGCCAGCCGACTTCCCAACGCCCCGATCCAGATCGAGCAGGACGACGAGAACGGCATCGTGCTCACCTGCGGCTCGGCCCGGTTCACCCTCGCGTCGATGCCGGTGCAGGAGTACCCCGCCATCCCCGAGGTGTCCGGCGAGGCCGGTCTCGTGCCGGCCGAGGACTTCGCGACCGCGATCGCCCAGGTGGCCTTCGCCGCGTCCCGCGACGATGTGACCCCCGTGCTGACCGGTGTGCAGCTGGAAGTGGCCGGCAACGAGCTCAGCCTCGTGGCGACCGACCGCTACCGTGTCGCACTGCGCCAGATCCCGTGGGATGCCGGCACCACCACCACCTCCGGCGACGAGTCCACCGCGGCGCTCGTCCCGGCGCGCACCCTCACCGAGGTCGGCAAGACGTTCGCCCACTCCGGTGACATCCAGGTCGCGTTCTCCGGATCGGGCGACCGCGAGATCATCGCCTTCACCGCCGGCAACAAGACCGTCACGTCGCTGCTGATCAAGGGCAACTTCCCCCCGGTGCGACGCCTGTTCCCCGAGCAGACCGATCACTACGCCGTCGTCAACACCGCCGAGCTCATCGAGGCCGTGCGCCGCGTCTCGCTGGTGCTCGACCGATCGGCCCCGCTGCGTTTCACGTTCACCGACGAGGGCGTCTCGATGGACGCCTCGGGCACCGAGCAGGCTCGCGCCACCGAGTCCGTGGATGCGACGCTCACCGGCGAGGACGTCACGCTCGGCCTCAACCCGCAGTACCTGCTCGAAGCGCTCGGCGCCGTCAAGAGCGAGTTCGCACGGGTGACGTTCACGTCCAGCGAGAACGCGAACAAGCTGAGCCCCGTGCTCATCACGCCGCAGACCTCGGGAACGCCCGAGAGCTTCAAGTACCTGCTGCAGCCGAACCTGCTGCTCCGCTGAGCTTCGCCGTTTCGTCTCGCTTCGCTCGCTCAACGACCGGGGCGTGGGTCGTCGGTCGTTGAGCGAGCGTCAGCGAGACGAAACGCAGTGACGTCAGGCCCGAGAACTAGGCTGGCAGCGTGATCGTGGAGCAGCTGAGTCTCGTCGACTTCCGCAACTATGCGGCCGCCGACGTGACCCTGCACCCGGGGACGAACGTGTTCGTCGGCCGCAACGGTCAGGGAAAGACCAACCTCGCCGAGGCGATCGGCTACTTCGCGACGCTCGGGTCCCACCGGGTCTCCCAGGATGCGCCGATGGTGAGGCACGGCGCCGACGCGGCGATCGTCCGGACGCGCCTCGCTCATGGCGAGCGCACGGTCATCCTCGAAGCGCAGCTCAACCGCACCGGATCCAACAAAGCGCGGGTGAACGGGTCGGCGGTGAAGTCGGCCGAACTTCCGCGCTATGCGCAGGTCGTGCTGTTCGCCCCCGAAGATCTGCAGATCGTCCGCGGCGATCCGTCGGCACGCCGACGCTTCGCCGATCAGCTCCTGATCCAACGGGCTCCCCGCATGTCGGCCGTCCTTGCCGACTACGACCGGGTGCTCAAGCAGCGCACCGCCCTGCTGAAGTCGGCTCGCGCCCGCGGCATCCGCGGTGAGGAGCTGACCACCCTCGACGTGTGGGACGACAAGCTCGTCCAGCTCGGCACCCAGGTGATCCGCGCGCGCCTCGCACTCGCCGACGATCTGGCGACCCCGCTCTCCCAGGCCTATACGACGATCGCCGGGGCTGATCACCGCCCCGAACTGGAGTGGGCGCTCACCGTCGACGGCGCCCGCGCCGACGACGACGACGAGAGCGAGCGGACTGCCGGCGCCGAGACGTCCCCGGGCGTGCGGGGCCGGTCCACCGAGGAGGTCGAGGCGCGGTTCCGTGCGATGCTCGCCTCGAAGCGCTCGGCCGAGCTCGAGCGCGGGGTCACCCTCGTCGGTCCGCACCGCGACGACCTCGTCCTGCGCGTGCGCGGACTCCCCGTCAAGGGATACGCGTCGCACGGGGAGTCGTGGTCGGTCGCGCTGTCGCTCCGCCTCGCCTCGGCCGAGCTGCTGCGCGAGCACTCGCTGCTGGGAGATCCCGTGCTCATCCTCGATGACGTGTTCGCCGAGCTCGACGCCGACCGGCGCTCCCGCCTGGCCGGGGTGGTCGCCGGGTTCGAGCAGGTGATCGTCACCGCGGCCGTCGAGGCCGACGTCCCCGAGGCGCTGCGGGCGCGCACGGTCTATGTCGAGGCGGGGACGATCCGGGAGAGCGCCGATGTCTGAGGGCGACGTCGACCCTGTGCCGGAGACGATCTCCACCTATCTGCGCCTGCGCGGGCTGGAGCCCTCGCCGCGGAGCAAACGGCGACGTCGCCGACGCGACGACGATGACGAGAACCAGCCGTTCACCGCCGGCCGCGACCCGAAGGGACTCGGCGACGCACTCGCCGACCTCACCCGGCAGTCCGGGTGGAACTCCCAACTGGCCCGTGAGGACCTCGTACTGCAGTGGGAGCAGGTCGCCGGCGCGGAGACCGCCCGCCACGCCGCACCGGTCGCCCTGTCGGACGGTCTGCTCACCGTGCAGTGCGACTCGACGGCATGGGCGAAGAACCTTCAGCTCATGCGCGGCGCCATCGTGACCGAGCTCATGAATCGCTTCCCCGAAGCGGGTGTCGAGAACGTGCGTTTCATCGGTCCGGACGTCCCCTCCTGGAAATGGGGCCCCAGAGCCGTTCCAGGGCGCGGTCCTCGCGATACCTACGGATAATCCAGGTCCCGTGGCATCCGGCACGATTTCAGCGCGCCACAGCGCCGTTCAGGCGCCGAAAAGCACCTCCGGACGGCTAGACTGGAAGGAGTGTGGAATCCGATCAGGAGTGTTCGAAACCTATGACGTCCGATAACCCCGACACCGTTCCCGAGGTCGACCCCCAGCAGCCGACTGACAGGGTGCAGAACGAGTACGGGGCCGATGCCATCCAGGTGCTCGAAGGCCTCGAAGCGGTGCGCAAGCGCCCCGGCATGTACATCGGCTCGACGGGTGAGCGCGGGCTGCACCACCTCGTCTACGAGATCGTCGACAACGCGGTCGACGAGGCGCTCGCCGGCTACTGCGACACCATCCACGTCACGATCCTCGAGGACGGTGCGCTCCGCGTCATCGACAACGGCCGCGGCATCCCCGTCGACCCGCACTCCTCGGATCCGACGAAGTCGACGGTCGAGGTCGTCCTGACCGTGCTCCACGCCGGCGGCAAGTTCGGCGGCGGCGGGTACGCGGTCTCCGGTGGTCTCCACGGCGTCGGCTCCTCCGTCGTCAATGCGCTCTCGACGAGGTTCGAGGTCGAGATCCGCCGACAGGGGCATGTGTGGCGCCAGGCATTCTCCGGCGGCGGCAAGCCCGACGCCCCGCTCGCGCAGGGCGAGGAGACCGAGGACACCGGCACGATCGTCACCTTCTGGCCCGACGACTCCATCTTCGAGACGGTCCACTTCGACTACGACACGCTGCGCACCCGCTTCCAGCAGACCGCGTTCCTCAACAAGGGACTGCGGATCACGTTGAGCGACGAGCGTCCCGACTCCGCGTACATCGTCGACGGCCCGGACGGCACGGCGATCTCGACGCAGCCCCACGACGACTTCCTCTACGAGCGCGGTCTGGTCGACTACGTCGAATACCTCAACAAGGTGCGCAAGGCGGAGGTCGTCAACGAGGAGATCATCGAGATCGAGTCGGAAGACACCGTCCGCCACATCTCGCTCGAGCTCGCCATGCAGTGGACGACGAGCTACACCGAGAACGTCTTCACCTTCGCCAACACGATCAACACCCACGAGGGCGGCACCCACGAAGAGGGCTTCCGCGCCGCGCTGACGACGAAGATCAACAGCTACGCGCGCGACAAGGGCATCCTCAAGGAGAAGGACGACAACCTCACGGGCGACGACATCCGCGAGGGGCTGACCGCGGTCATCTCGGTGAAGCTGTCCGAGCCGCAGTTCGAGGGGCAGACGAAGACCAAGCTCGGCAACACCGAGGCGAAGGCGTTCGTGCAGAAGATCGTCGGCGATCAGCTCACCGACTGGCTCGATCGCAACCCGGCCCAGGCCAAGCGCGTCATCACGAAGGCGCTCGACGCGGCCACCGCGCGCCTCGCGGCCCGCAAGGCCCGCGAGACCGCCCGGCGCAAGAGCGTGTTCGAGTCGGCGTCCATGCCCGACAAGCTGAAGGACTGCACCAGCAAAGACCCGTCGATCAGCGAGATCTTCCTCGTCGAGGGAGACTCGGCCGGTGGTTCGGCCGTTCGCGGCCGCGATCCCGAGACCCAGGCGATCCTCTCGCTGCGCGGCAAGGTCCTCAACGTCGAGAAGGCGCGGCTGGACCGTGCACTCGGCAACAACGAGATCCAGGCGATCATCTCGGCCTTCGGCACGGGCATCGGCGAGGACTTCAACGTCGAGAAGGCGCGGTATCACAAGATCGTGCTGATGGCCGATGCCGACGTCGACGGCCAGCACATCACGACGCTGCTGCTGACGCTCCTGTTCCGCTACATGCGCGGGCTGATCGAAGCCGGCTTCGTGTACCTCGCGATGCCGCCGCTGTACCGGCTGAAGTGGTCCAACCACGAGCACGAGTACGTCTTCAGCGACCGCGAACGCGATGCGCTGCTGGCCGACGGCCTCGCCAACGGCAAGCGGATGCCGAAGGACTCGGGCATCCAGCGGTACAAGGGTCTCGGTGAGATGAACCCGAAGGAGCTATGGGAGACCACCATGGACCACAACACCCGCACGCTGCGCCAGGTGACCATCGACGACGCCGCGGCGGCCGATGAGATCTTCTCCGTGCTGATGGGCGAGGACGTCGAATCGCGCCGGAGCTTCATCCAGCGAAACGCGAAGGACGTCCGCTTCCTGGACATCTGACCCATCCACCTCCCGCTGCGGGCAGTCGGGAGCACACACGACGAAGAAGGGCGGAGGGATGCTCGGTTCCGGACAATCGGGGTGCCGCGAAGCGGCGGGGCCCCCGCTCTTGTCCGGAACCGAGCATCCCGGAGCCCGGACCCGCATGACGACGAAGACGAAGACGAGAAGACATGACTGACGAAGAACGCCCCGACCTCACTCCCGCCCACAACCACGGGAACATCGACCAGGTCGACCTCCAGGTCGAGATGCAGCGCAGCTATCTCGACTACGCGATGAGCGTCATCGTGGGCCGCGCCCTCCCGGATGTCCGCGATGGACTGAAGCCCGTGCACCGCCGTGTGATCTACGGCATGTACGACGGCGGGTACCGTCCCGACAAGAGCTTCAACAAGTGCGCCCGCGTCGTCGGCGAGGTGATGGGCCAGTACCACCCGCACGGTGACAGCGCGATCTACGACGCACTCGTCCGGCTCGTCCAGCCGTGGTCGCTGCGGTACCCGCTGGCCGATGGGCAGGGCAACTTCGGCTCCCCCGGCAACCAGGGCGCCGCCGCCCCCCGGTACACCGAGACCAAGATGGCCCAGCTCGCCATGGAGATGGTCCGCGACATCGACGAGGAGACCGTCGACTTCGAGGACAACTACGACGGCAAGACCCAGGAGCCGACGGTCCTCCCGGCCCGCTTCCCGAACCTGCTGGTCAACGGATCGGTCGGCATCGCCGTCGGCATGGCGACGAACATCCCGCCGCACAACCTCCGCGAGGTCGCCGACGGTGCGCTGTGGGCGCTCGAGAACCCCGAGGCCACCCGCGAGGAGCTGCTCGAAGCTCTCATGTCGCGCATCCACGGTCCGGACTTCCCGACGGGCGCGCAGATCCTCGGCACCAAGGGGATCCGTGAGGCGCAGCGGACCGGCCGCGGCTCGATCACGATGCGGGCGGTCGTCAACGTCGAGGAGATCCAAGGCCGCACGTGCCTCGTGATCACCGAGCTCCCGTACCAGGTGAACCCCGACAACGTCGCGATCAAGATCCGCGACCTCGCCCGCGACGGCAAGATCACGGGCATCGCCGACATCCGCGACGAGACGAGCGACCGCACCGGCCAGCGCCTGGTCATCGTGCTCAAGCGCGACGCGGTCGCGAAGGTCGTGCTGAACAATCTGTACAAGCACACGCAGCTGCAGGAGAACTTCGGCGCGAACATGCTCGCGATCGTCGATGGCGTGCCGCGGACGCTCGCGCTCGACGGGTTCATCTCGTACTGGATCGAGCACCAGGTCGAGGTCATCGTCCGCCGCACGGCGTACCGCCTGCGCAAGGCCGAGGAGCGGATGCACATCCTCCGCGGCTACCTCAAGGCGCTCGACGCGCTCGACGATGTCATCGCGCTGATCCGCCGGTCGCCCACCGTCGACGAGGCCCGCGAGGGACTGAAGACGCTGCTGGAGATCGACGACGCGCAGGCCGATGCGATCCTGTCGATGCAGCTGCGTCGCCTGGCGGCCCTCGAACGGCAGAAGATCATCGACGAGGCGGCCGAACTCGAAGTCCAGATCGCCGACTACAACGACATCCTCGCCACGCCGGCGCGTCAGCGCGAGATCATCCGCGACGAGCTGACCGGCATCGTCGACAAGTTCGGCGACGAGCGTCGCACGCACATCCTGCACGGGTTCGACGGCGACATGTCGATGGAGGACCTCATCCCCGAGGAGGAGATGGTCCTCACCGTCACCCGTGACGGCTACATCAAGCGGACGCGGAGCGACAACTACCGCTCGCAGCACCGTGGCGGCAAGGGTGTGAAGGGCGCGCAGCTGCGCGCCGACGACATCGTCGAGCACTTCTTCGTGACGACCACGCACCACTGGCTCCTCTTCTTCACGACCAAGGGCCGGGTCTACCGCACCAAGGCGTACGAGGTGCCCGAGGCCGGCCGGGATGCCAAGGGGCAGCACGTCGCGAACCTCCTGGCGCTCCAGCCCGGCGAAGAGATCGCGCAGATCCTCGACATCCGCGACTACACCGTCGCCACCTATCTGGTGCTCGCCACGCGCGACGGCAAGATCAAGAAGACGGCGCTGTCGGACTACGACACCAACCGGCAGGGCGGGATCATCGCGATCCGCCTCCGCGGGCAGGAGGAGGAAGAGGGCGACGAGGTCGTCAGCGCGCTCCTGGTCGACGAGACCGACGACATCCTGCTGATCTCGCGACAGGGCATGTCGCTGCGCTTCACCGCGACCGATGAGTCGCTGCGTCCGATGGGCCGCTCGACCGAGGGCGTGAAGGCGATGACCTTCCGTGAGGGCGACAGCCTGCTGTCCGCGTCGGTCGCCGGCGACGACGGATTCGTCTTCGTGGTGACCCAGGGCGGGTACGCCAAGCGCACCTCGGTCGACCAGTACCGGGTGCAGGGACGCGGTGGTCTGGGCATCAAGGTGGCCAAACTGAACGAGGATCGCGGGGATCTCGCGGGCGGTCTGATCGTCGGCGAGGACGACGAGGTCTTGGTGGTTCTTGCCAGCGGCAAGGTGGTACGCTCTGCCGTGGCCGAGGTCCCCGCCAAGGGACGCGACACCATGGGCGTCGTCTTCGCCCGCCCCGATGACGACGATCGCATCCTCGCGATCGCCCGCAACGGGGAGCGTGGACTGACCGAGGCCGCCGCCGCAGACGCCGCACCGGTCCCCGAGCCCGATTCGGTCCCCGAGCCCGATTCGGTCCCCGAGCCTGTCGAGGGGTCCGATGCACCGGCGGGCGCGGCCACCCAGACCCCCGAGGAAAGTCCTGAAGCATGAGCACAGTAGCCGACAAGCTGGCGAAGAAATCGTCGAGCAAGACCAGCGCCAAGCAGGTTCGCCTCCGTTTGGTCTACATCGACTTCTGGTCGGCCGTGAAGCTGTCGTTCCTCGCGGCGGTGGCTCTTGCGATCGTGACGCTCGTGACGGTCTTCCTGGTTTTTCTCGTGCTGCAGACGACGGGTCTCATCACCAAGCTCGATGAGCTCCTCGGCGCCTTCACCGACGGTGCGTTCGTGCTGAGCGAGGTCGTCAGCCTGCCGCAGGTGATGGCGTTCGCCGCGATCGTCGCGATCCTGAACCTCATCGTGGTGACCGTGCTCGGCGCAGTCGTCGCCGGGATCTACAACCTGATGGTCAAGGTGACCGGCGGCCTGCTGGTGGGCTTCACCTCGAACTGACGGCAGCGTCCCGGATTTCGGAATACCGCACGATTCGGGTAAAGTCTGGGAGGTTGACGGCGCTGGCGCCGGTCTCCAGACGGGGCTATAGCTCAGGCGGTTAGAGCGCTTCACTGATAATGAAGAGGTCCCAGGTTCAAGTCCTGGTAGCCCCACACAACATCTCCCTCACGGGGCCTTAGCTCAGTTGGTAGAGCGCCTGCTTTGCAAGCAGGATGTCAGGAGTTCGAATCTCCTAGGCTCCACCACGCGCAGAGCGCACGTCAGAACGGCCAGGCCAGGCTGGCTGAAGGCACCCATCCACGGTCCGAGCCCCACGTGACCTCGCTCCACTTCTGCGGCGTACGCGACGAATTGGCGACGGAGTTGCCTGTCAGCAGAACGCGCGCGCCCTTCGGGATGACCGTCCACACACTGCCTGTCCACGGCTTGTTGCGCAGGCCCACTGCCTGGGTGGTCACGCGGTTGTCGGCGCGCGTGAGGTACGTGGTGGCAGTCCAGCCGCTGTGCGACACCGCGGGCGCGGAGGCCGATCCCCACTTCACACTGCTCCACGGCCCGCTGGTTCCGAGAACCACAACCCTGTCCCGCTTGTCCAGGACGTGGACGATCGGGGCCGCGCCCGACCCCGTCATCCGGACGTTGGCGTCGACAGACGCGACGTACGCCCACCGACCCGTCGATACGGTCGTGAGGGCCGATTCCGGCAGCCAACCGGCGCCGTGTGCGGTGGAGATCTTCCGCCATGAACCGGCCACGGCGCGCACCGATGCATAGGTGTGCTTCGACACCGGCCGGAGCGGAGTGTTCACCGCTTCGGCTTTTGCTCCCGGGTATGCGCGGAGAGTCACGTGCGCGGCGACCTCGCGGGGTACCAGCCGGCTGAGAAGCCTCGGCACCTCCTGGGTGACCGAGTACGGCACCCAGCCACTGGTCCCCCCGGCGGTGACCTTGCGCCAGGCAGGCACCTGAGCCGATACAAGGACCTCATCGCCCGCGTCGAGCACGGCGACGGCGGTCGCGTCGTGCGACGGCTCCGCACGCACGACCGTTTCGACCACGACGATGCGGTCCACCGCCGGGGAGATCGGCACCTCGTCGGCGGCAGTGGCCCGGACGGCCGGCGCGCCCGACAACACGCCGAGAACGACGGCGAATGCGGCGGCGACAGTGAGGCCGGGAAGCGTGCGAGAGCGACGGATTGACATGAGTTCAGTATGTCAGCGGCGCTTCGCGCGGCGTCCTCCACGCTCTCGCCCCGCACCTACTTCTTCTGCGTGATCATGCCCCACGCGAACACCTTCGTCTTGGGCTTGTAGCCCTTTGCTGTGTACGTCACCCGCACGCGCAGCCCGTACCCGCGATAGGACGCCGGGATCCGGAAGGACCGCGTCGTACGGCGCTTCTTGACCGTTCCGCTCTTGACCGTCTCCCAGCGGTAGCTCGTCGTGACCTTGGCCTTCTTGCCGGCCGTGGTCAGGCGGGGAGCCGGGGCGGTGACCTTCGACCCCACGCGGCCCGACCCGGCCCGCTTGCCGTACGACGAGAAGAAGCTCGCCGGCATCGTCTTGAGCACGGGAGTGGGCGGGCCAGGGTCGCCGCCGCTCACAACCGGCGCCATGAAGCCGAGCTTCCGATGCTGGAACTGCGGGAAGATCGCCGCGAGGCTGCGCTCCGGGTACAGCGCCGCCACGACTTCGCTCAACACATCGCGATAGTCGGTCGTCACGGCGAGGTCGGCGTTCTGCGTGTTCTCCAGTCCCGGCCAGCGCCCGTAGTAGCCGCCCTTCACCCCGGCGCCGAGCACGAACATGACGTTGCCGTGCCCGTGATCGAGTCCGCCGTTGCCGTTCTCCTTCACGCGCCGTCCGAACTCGGAGATCGTGACGAGCGTGACCTTCTTGTCCATCGCGCCGAGATCGGAGAAGAAGGCGGCCAGACCCTTTCCCAGCGGCTCGGCCATGTTCTTCAGGTTGCCGCCCGAGAGGTTGCCCACCCACTGGTGGTGATCCCACGATCCCTGATCGATGGTGATGACCTCGGCCCCGACATCGGCCTTGATCACCTTTGCCGCTCCTTGCAGCGCCTCGCCCAGGCTGCCCTTCGGATACTCGACCGTGCTCGCGGTCGCGTCCCGCGCGGTGGCATAGGCCTGCGCGACGGCGAGCGCACGCCCTCCGCCGCTCGCCACGGCCTCGGGCGCGTCCGCCCAGAGCCCGGTCAGCGCGCTCTCCCATCCGGCGGCGTCGCTGCCGCCGGGGCCGACGAGTTTTAGCTTGGCCAGACCGGCCGTCGAGACCGCCGGCGCCGGGCCCGCCAACTGGGTGGCGAGCACGGTCTCCCCGAGCTGCAAGGCCGTCGTGTCGCTGGCGCCGCCCGCTCTCACCGAGATGAGCCGGTTGAGCCAGCCGACGCGCGCCTGCGAGCCGGGGTCGGCATCCTCGACCTCCTCCATCGCGGCGAAGTGCGACCGCGTCGTCACCGCCTGGCCGGTCGCGTGCACCGCGGCGACGCGCCCCGCCTTCCACAGCGGCATGATCGGGGCGAAGGCGGGATGCAGGCCGAACTGCGCGTCGCCGGCCAGCAGCTTGTCTTTCGGCACGGCGATGTGGGGGCGCGCCGCGTAGTAGAGGGGGTCGGCGTGCGGCACGACGAGGGAGAGACCGTCGGCGGCACCGCGGAGCGACAGCACGACGAGGACGCGATCCGCCTTTCGTCCCCCGGACGCATAGGCGGTCTCGACGAAGGCGTCGCCGAACACCGACGCGGCGACCAGTCCGAGTCCGATGCCGAGCGCGGAGCGGATCGCGGTGCGCCGCGACACACTCGACGCGAAGTCATCGCAGCCGGCGGCGAGGGAGTCGGCGGCGAGACCGGAGCGGGGGGATTCGATCACGACGCCGTTCCTATCGCAGGTAGAAGAGCGGTTGATTGAGCACGAGAGAGAGCACCCACGGCATCTGCCACCGCACGATGGAGTGCTGCGCGTTCACGACCGCCGAGGGGCGGACCTTCGTGGCGGTGCACACGGCCTGAAGGAGGCGGGCGGTGGATTCCTGACCGGTCAGCTGCCGCGAGAGGTGATCGACGAACTCCGCCAGAGTGAGTTCGGGCAGGGGCAGCCGCTTCGCGGCGGAAACGTGCGTCGTGTCCTTCGTCGGCCACCAGCCACCGGATAGGGTCCAGTGCGCGTCCCAGGATGCGAGGAAGCGCGACGGCGAGCTCCAGGCGTCGTTGAGCTGCGGCGGTCCGTCGGGGCGGGGGTGGGACCACGCGCTCGCGCCGATCCCGCCCGCCATGTAGTGCGCCTGGACGGCACCGGTGTCCTGTGCCGTCGGCTTCGCGAACGACACACCGAGCGCGCGGTTCACCGACACCAGTTCGTCGGTGGGCGTCTTCACCTTCGCCCCGGATGACGCCCAGAACTCGGGGTGTTCGACGAGCGCGCGGAGGACCGGCGTGATCTTCGTGCCGTTGTCGAGATACACGGCCGCGAGGTGCTCGACGAGTCCTGCCGACGGGCTGTCGCTCACGAACCGTCGCGCGAGCTTGCGCGCGATCCGCTCGGCGGTCGCCGGATGGCGGGCGAGGTAGGAGAGGTAGGCCCTCACCGCGGCGCGTCCGTCGGCGTCGGAGTTGGGGTGGGAGAAGTCCATCACGGTGACGGGATCGGTGTCGTGCCAGGTGGGGTCGTACGTCACCTGCCACGTGGACCACGTGTCGACGCGAAAGCCCGTGAGGAGGCGGGCCGACGCCTTCACGTCGTCCTCGTCGTAGCCCGCTCCCTTGCCGACGGTGTGCAGCTCGAGCAGCTCCCGGCCGAGATTCTCGTTGACCGAACGCTTCGTCGAGCGTGCGTTGTCGAGCGAACAGCCCATCGCCGGATGGACGGTGGCCGCCTGCAGCAGTTCCTCGAAGCTCGTCAGCGCGAGCTCGCGCATGCGGTGTCCGAACGCGATGCGGAAGGGGAACACGCCGTCGTCGTGGATCGGGATGTAGAAGTGGTCCTCCCAGAACTCCGTCATCAGCTCGAGCACCTGGCGGGTGGACTCCTGACGCCTCACCATGGCGTACCCGGCGTACGCAGCCATCGCCCGCCACGCCGGCTCCTCCCCGCTGCGGTCGCGTGCGACGATGTCGAGGGGATCCGCGGTGAGGCACCTCCACCAGGAGTCGAGGCCGTCGGCCGCGGCGGACTCGGCGACATCCTGCGGAGCGAGCTGGGCGTCGAACCAGGCCCGCGGACCTCCGGCGTCCCGCACCGCGGCCAGCGCGGCGGGCTGGAACCCGTAGGTCCACCGCCGGATCACGTGCAGTTCTTCCTCGGTCGCGACGGGCGTCGCCGGGTAGGCGACCGGTGCGTAGCTGTCGGCGCCGTGAGCGGCGGGGGCGTCGAGCAGGGGCGCCGCGACGGCGGCCGCCGACGCAGCAGCCACGCCGCCGAGGAAGCTGCGGCGAGGGAACAAGGGCGTCGACGGTGGAGGAGCGATCGCCGATTCGCCCGCGGGGGGGACGCGGGGAGTCATGCGCCGCAGTATAGCGTCACGTCGTTTTCGCGGAAGTCTCGTAGTGGATGAAGCCGGTGCGATGAGCCACCCGGTCGTAGAGCGAGCGCGCGGTGGTGTTGTCGTCGGCGGTCAGCCAGTAGATCTTCTCGAGTCCCCTGCCCGCGGCCCAGGCGACGACGTGGTCGATCAGCGCGCCGCCTACACCGCCCCGCCGGCCAGCGGGGTCGACGTACAGATCCTCCAGGTAGCAATACCCGGCGGTGCTCCACGTGCTGGGATGCTCGAGCCAGTGCACGAAGCCGACGGCACGGCCCCCGTCATCCCACGCCAGCGCTCCGTGAATGTCGCCGTCGACATCCGCGAGTCGCGAGAACGTCGCGTCGGTCACCTCCGGGGCGAGGTTCTCCTTGTAGAACGTGAGGTAGGCCTCCCACAGGGGCTGCCAGTGAGCCCGGTCGTCGGCGATGAGGGGAGTGATCCGCGTCATGAGGTCACGGTAGCGCCCCACACCCGCTACGGCGCCGAAGAAGGTGGCGCACATCGTGGGCATTTCCTCAGCGAAGGCAGCCTTTGCGCCACGTTCTCGACGCCGCAGTCCCAGTAGGGTGACGGCATGGACTTGCGCGTCGCGGCCTACGCTGTCATCACCGACGCCGACGGTCGCGTGCTCCTCGCCCACTGGCACGAGGGCCGGCGCTCCTCATGGACACTGCCCGGGGGCGGGCTGGAGCCCGGCGAAGACCCGGAGGTCGCCGCACGTCGCGAGGTGCTGGAAGAGACCGGCTACCGGGTCGCCCTCGATGGGCTGCTCGGCATCGACTCCCGCGTGATCCCGGCGCGTCAGCGCGTGCGCGCCGGTCACGATCAGCCGCTGCACGCCCTTCGCATCGTCTACCGCGCGCACATCGTCGGCGGCCGGCTGCAGAACGAGGTCGACGGATCGACGGATCGTGCGGAGTGGTTCCCCGTGACCGCCGTCGGCGAGCTGCATCACGTCAAGCTCGTCGACGTCGCACTGCGCCTGGCAGGGCTGGCTGACTGAACCGGTGCGTCAGCTCGACGCGACCGGTTGAGAGATGTCGGCGACGGTCGCACCGTACGCAGCGATGAGCGCGTCGGCATCGACGAACAGGCTGTAGCCGTGTGCGCCCGCCCCCATCGCGATCCGCCGACCGACGATGGACTCGTCGGCGAAGACCGGCCAGTCGGTGGTGCTGCCGAGGGGGACGATGGTGCCGCGCTCGTACCCGGTCGCCGCCAGAGCGCGCGCGGGATCGGGCAGCTGCAGCTTGTTGACGCCGACAACGGCCCGCAGCTTCGGCCACGAGATCGCCTTGTCGCCGGGGATGAGCGCGAACAGATAGGTGTCGTCGGCGCGCTTGACGACCAGCGTCTTCACGATGTCGGCCGGCTGCAGTCCCAGCAGCGCCGCGGCCTCTTCGAGGCTGCGCGCGGCCGGCCGTTCGCGGATCTCGATATCGAGCCCTCGCTCACGCGCCGCGTCTTCGACACGCGCGGTGGGCGGGCGTTTCGTCTCGCTTCGCTCGCTCAACGACCGATCCTCTCGCTCGCTCGACGACCGATCCCCGGGCTCGCTCGACGACCGATCCTCAGGCTCGCTCGACGACCGATCCTCGAGGTCACGCGTCGGGCGCGCGCAGCGGGTCGTCCGCCACCCAGAGCTCGTCGTCGGCGCGCAGCGTCTGCCATGCGGCGTACAGCACACCGGCCGCGGCGACCACGCCGAAGATGATCGCCAGCACACCGCCGGCGCCGATCCCCTTCTTGGCGGGCGGGGCGACGACGAGCTTCTTCGCCGCGCTCTTGCCGTACTTCTCGGCGTTCTTCTGGAGCTTGGCGACGTCGATGGAGCCGAAGCCACGGCCCGAGGCAAGCGCCTCGCGCTTCTCGTTCGCCGCGTCCCAGACCGACAGGGCCGAGCCGATGACGGCGCCGGCGGCGGGCGCCACCTTCTCGTTGTAAACCTTGGCGGAGGTGCGAAGTCCCTGGTCGACGTACGGGGCGGCGTACTTCTCGTAGCCGTGCTGCACCGTCGGCACGACGTGCTCGCGGTTGTAGTGGCCCAGCTGGCGGCCCGCCTCGCGCGCGACCTCACCGGCCTGACCGATCAGCACCTGCTGCGACTCCCACAGGGTGTTCGCGTTCTTCTGGAGCTTGCGGAGTTCCTTCTTGCGCTTGCGGCTGAGGCTCACGGGGTGCCCTCCCTTATACGGCTCGCCCTCGGCGGGCGCGCCTGGCTCGTCTGAGTGACCTCCCCCCATCTTGCCAGACCCCGCAGAGCGCGCCAGGGGTTGACAGATGTGAGAATGGTGAGCATGCCGATCCACACCGCAGTCGCGACGATCCACACCAACCACGGCGACATCGTCGTCAACCTCTTCGGGGACCACGCGCCCCGCACCGTGCAGAACTTCGTCGGGCTGGCCGACGGCTCGCAGGCCTGGACCGACCCGGCCACGGGCAAGCCCGGCGAGGGCCCCCTCTACACCGACGTCATCTTCCACCGCATCATCCCGAACTTCATGATCCAGGGCGGCGACCCGCTCGGCCAGGGCGTGGGCGGCCCGGGCTACACGTTCAACGACGAGATCCACCCCGAGCTGACCTTCGGCTCGCCGTATCTGCTGGCCATGGCCAACGCCGGCCTGCGCCGCAACGCGATCACGGGTCAGGCCGAGGGCACGAACGGCTCGCAGTTCTTCATCACCACCGACCCCACGCCGTGGCTCAACGGCAAGCACACGATCTTCGGCGAGGTCGCCGACGACGCCTCCCGCGCCGTCGTCGACGCCATCGGCGCCGTCCCCACCGGCGCGGGTGACCGTCCGGTCGAGCCGGTCGTCATCTCGTCGATCGACGTCGTCGCGGCCTGAGTCGGCGACGGGGCCTCGGCGCAGCACGTGACGACACCGGACTACCGGACCGACCCGGAGAACTTCTGCTATCGGCATCCCGATCGGCAGAGCTTCGTGCTGTGCCAGCGATGCACCCGCACCATCTGCCCGGAATGTCAGACGCAGATGCCGGTCGGTGTCATCTGCCCGGAGTGCCTGCGTGACCAGCAGAAGGCCGTGAAGGCGACGCGGCCGCCCCGCGCACAGCGCGCCCTGCGTGCGGTGCGCGCGTCGGACGATCGTCCGCTCGTGACCTACGGGCTCGTCGCCGTCACGCTGTTCTTCTACCTGGTCGGGCTGATCCCGGGCGGACTCGGCGATCAGGTGCAGTCGTGGCTCGCGTTCAACAGCGGGTTCCTCGTGCCGGGCCCCTTCTTCCAGCCGTGGCGGCTGCTGACGGTGACCCTCGTCCACGCCAGCATCTGGCACGTCGCGCTGAACATGCTCGCGCTGTGGGCGCTCGGGCGGAGCCTCGAACCGCTGCTTGGACGGTGGCGCTTCGCGGTGCTCTACCTGCTCAGCGCGCTCGGCGGATCGGTGCTGGTCGCACTGCTCGATCCGGGCACCTGGGTCGTGGGCGCCTCCGGCGCGGTGTGGGGGCTCCTCGGCGCGATGTTCGTCATCGGCCGCCACCTCGGCGTGAACGTGACGGCGATCGCGGTGCTGCTGGGACTGAACCTCGTGATCACGTTCCTGCCGGGGTCGAACATCTCGTGGCAGGCGCACATCGGCGGTGGGCTCGTCGGGCTGCTCGTCGGGTTCATCTTCGCGCGTACGCGGGCGATCCGGCAGCAGCGCACGCAGAAGCTCCTGCTCGCGGCCACGGCGGTCGGCCTCTTGGCGCTGCTGATCATCCCGGTGCTGGTCTACTACAGCTGAGCGGGGGGCGCCGGAACCTGCCCGCCCTGAGATTCCACACTCGCTCCACACCTGTGAATGACACCGGTGTAATTCATCCCCACCTGTGGACAGACCTGTGGATAAGCCACCCTGATCGCCGCATCGGGATACGACGAGACGCCGCCTCGGCGAACCGGGGCGGCGTCTCGTGTGCGCGGGTGCGGGCGGGTCAGCGCCAGCGCGTGGTCATGAGGAACCCGACGAAGGCGATGCCGAAACCGATGACGAGGTTCCAGGCGCCGATGTCGGGGATCGGGAAGCGTGATCCGCTGAGGTAGAAGACGATCACCCAGATGAGTCCGATGATCATGAGACCGAGCATGATCGGCTTGAACCAGACCGGATTCGGGGCGGGCTCACCCTCGTGCTGCTCGACGATCGGGTCGCCGTCGTTGCCTGAACGTGCCATGCGAACGATCCTACCGTCCAGCGCTCCTCCATACATGGTGTGGGAGAATCGCCGCATGGGGGAGAACGTGGCGGCCGCGGCACGCCCGCGGCGACGCGGCGCAGCGGTGGCCGGCGTCCTCGGCGAGCTGCTCATCACCGCCGGCGTCATCGCCCTCCTGTTCGTGGCCTGGCAGCTGTGGATCGGCGACTGGATCATCGGCTCCCAGAAGCAGGCCGAGGCGTCGCAGCTGACGCAGTCCTGGGCGCAGGAGTTCGAGACGACGACGCCCAGCCCCGACCCGTCCCCCACGGACGAACCGGCGGAACCGGCGGAACCGGTCGTCCCGGTGCTCGACCAACCCCGTCACGGCGCCGAGTTCGGCGTGATGCAGATCCCCCGGTTCGGCAAGGACTGGAAGTTCACGATCGCCGGCGGCGTGACGCGCCCCGACATCCTCGACGAGGGCGAGATCGGCCATTACCCCGACACCGCGATGCCGGGCGAGGTGGGCAACACCGTCTATGCCGCGCACCGGTGGACCTCGGGGGCGCCGTTCGACCCCATCGACAAGCTCGTCGTGGGCGACGCCATCGTCATCGAGACCAAGGACGGGTGGTACACCTACCGCTTCCGCACGCTCGAGTACGTGCAGGACACCCAGGTCGAGGTGCTGCTGCCCGTGCCGCAGCAGGTCGGCGTCGAGGCCGACGGCCGCTACCTCACCCTGACCAGCTGCGCGCCGAAGCTGAACATGCTGGAGCGCATCATCGCGTACGCGCTGTTCGAGAGCTTCACCCCTCGCGCCGACGGCCCGCCCGCCTCGCTCACCGCGGGGGTGAGCGCCTGATGTACGCCGCACTGTGGCGCATCCTGCCCGGCCCCGCCTGGCTGCGCGTCCTCATCCTGATCGCGCTGCTGGCCGCCGTGCTCTACGGCCTCTTCTGGTACGTCTTCCCGTGGGCGGCTCAGTTCATCACCCCGCAGGAGTCGACGATCGGTGGCTAGCGCGCCGCGCGTGCTCGTCGTGGACAATCACGACAGCTTCGTCCACACCCTCGTCGGCTACCTGAGCGAGCTCGGAGCCGACACGACGATGGTCGAGGCGGATGCGGTGACCGATCCAGCCGCGACCCTCGCCGGATACGCCGGCGTGCTGATCTCACCGGGCCCCGGGGCCCCGGCCGAGGCGGGCGCCTCCATCGCCGTCGTCCGGGCGGCGGCCGATCGGCACCTTCCGCTGCTCGGAGTGTGCCTCGGCCATCAGGCCCTCGCCGAGGCGTTCGGCGGAACGGTCGCGCACGCCCCCGAGCTGCTGCACGGGATCACCTCGCCCGTCCATCACGACGGCAGCGCCCTCTTCGCGGGCCTGCCCGACCCGTTCGCGGCGACCCGCTACCACTCGCTGGCGGTGGTCCGCGAGACCGTGCCGCCCGAGCTCGCGATCACGGCGGCCACCGACTCGGGCGTGGTGATGGGCCTCGCGCACCGCTCCCTCCCGCTGTGGGGAGTGCAGTTCCACCCCGAGAGCGTGCTCTCCGAGGGTGGCTACCGACTTCTCGGCAACTGGCTGACGCGCGTCGGCGTCGAGGGCGCCGACCGGCGCGGGGCGGAACTCAGCCCCCACCGTCGCGTCGGCTGAACGCCGCCGCCGGTCGTCACTCTCCGGTGCAGACCACGAGCTCGATCGTCGAGTGGATCGGCACATCGCCGATCGCCGACTGCGACTTCACGATCTGGTTGTCGGGGTCGCCCGTGCAGTTGGGGTCTTCGACGACGCTGGGCGTCAGGCCGAGGTCGTCGGCCTCGAGTGCGCGCTGAGCGGCGTCGAGCCGGTAGCCCGCCATGTTCACGACGGTCACCTTTCCGCTGGCGACCACGAGGTTGACCGTCGTGCCGACGGCGACCTCCTCCCCTTCGGCGAGGCTCGCCTCGATGACCGTGTCGGTCCCGAGGTCGGGATCGTTGCGCGTGGTCACCGTGCCGAGCTTCAGCCCGGCATCCTTCAGCGCATCGGTCGCCTCGCTACGCGAGAGGGACTCCAGCACCGGAACGCTCGCGAGCTCCTGGCCCGTCGAGACGTACACCTTGATCTCCTGGCCGGGGACGACCGTCGTGCCGGCGACGGGATCGGTGCGGATGACGTTGCCGGCCGCGATGGTCTCGCTGCTCTCGTCCAGCTGCTGACCCTGCAGGTCGTTGCGGCCGAGCTCCTCGTTGGCGCGGTCCCACGACATGTCGATCAGGTCGGGCACTTCCCGCGCGGTGGTCGGCACCTCCGCGGTCGGGCGGATCATCAGCACCCAGATGAAGACGGAGATGAGCAGCGCCGCGAGTACGACCACGCCGGTCCAGATCCAGGCCACGGGCGGACCCGTCTGCGTGCGGCGCATGGTGGTGTCGGTGCTCAGCTGTCGGAGCGAGCGCGCCGTCTCGGCCGCCTGCCGCGGATTCGCCCCGTACAGCTCGCTGTGGAGGGCCCCGACCTGACGCTTGCTCGGAGCCTTGCCGTCGACGGTGGCATCCAGCGTCTCGCGGAAGGTCGCGGCATCGGGAAACCGCTGGAACGGGTCCTTCGCCAGGGCGCGCAAGACGATCGCGTCGAGGGAGCGGGGCACGGTGCCGATCAGCTCCGACGGCGGCACGGGCGCCTCGCTCACGTGCTGGTACGCCACCGCGACGGGGGTGTCGCCGCGGAACGGCGTGCGCCCGGTCAGCAGCTCGTAGAGCACGACGCCGGCGGAGTACAGGTCGGCGCGCGCGTCGACCGGCTCGCCCTTGGCCTGCTCGGGCGAGAAATACGAGGCGGTGCCGATGATGGCCGTGGTCTCGGCGACCGTCGACGAGGAGTCGGACACCGCGCGCGCGATGCCGAAGTCCATGACCTTCACCTGGCCCTGCTCGGTGACCATGACATTGCCGGGTTTGATGTCCCTGTGGACGACGCCGGCGCGGTGTGAGTACTCGAGCGCCTCGAGGATGCCGTCGACGTAGCGGACCGCGTCGGGCACCGTCACGGGTCCGGCCGAGATGATGTCCTTCAGGAGGCGGCCCTGCACGAGCTCCATCACGATGAACGGGAGCGGATGCTGCGATCCGTCGGGATCGGTCTCGACGTCCTCGCCGGCGTCGTAGACGCGGACGATCGCGGGGTGCGACATGCGGGAAGCCGCCTGGGCCTCCAGGCGGAACCGCGTGCGGAAGGCGTTGTCGGCGGCGAGCTCGCGCTTGAGGATCTTGATCGCGACCGTGCGACCGAGCGTCAGATCCTGTCCGCGATAGACGGTCGCCATGCCGCCGCGACCGACCAGTTCGTCGATGCGGTAGCGGCCCGAAAGCACGCGCGCCTCTGCTGCCACTTCACTCCCTGTGCTGAACCACGCCAGCCTATCCGACCGTTCCTGAGACAACGGGGGGAGTGAGGCGACGCGATGGCTCAGCCGTCGGCGCCGTCGCCTTCGCCGTCACCGGCGTCGGCAGCGGGGACGATCGTCGCGGTCGCCGCATCGGACGTCGGGGAGTCGCGGTCCCGCTCGCCGTTGGTGCAGTTCACGGCGTACGACACCGACAGAGTGCCCGAGTCGCCCACGACGATGTTCTGGGTGCGCGGGTCTGCGCTCGTGAACGACGCCGTCGTGTCACCCGTCTCGAAAGAGCCGCCCTCGACGACGAAGTTGTAGAACTGGACCGTCTGCGTGCCCGCCGGGCAGGTGAACCCGGGCCACACGACCTGCACCGTCGACCCTGCCTCGACCGAGCTGGCGTTCAGGCCGCCTTCGATGGAGGGGGTGGTCGGGGTGGCGATCGGGGTCTCGGCGTCGTAGACGGTGAGGTTCAGCGCCGTCGTGAACGGCACGTCGCCCTCGGGCTGCACGCGGTACACGAGGCCTTCCTGGTCCTCGGACGGAGCGGGGTCGCCCGCGGTGCACTGCACGCCTGCGGTGAAGCCGGCCTCCTGCGCGATCGACCGTGCGCTCTCGCAGGTCTCGCCCTCGAGGTTCAGCGTCGACACATCGACGCTCGTGGGCTCCGGCTTGGGCGTGGGCGTGTTCGGCGGGGTGCTGGGCGCCGATGACGACGGGGAGCTGGGTGCGGGCGAGCTGGGCGCCGGCTCCTCGCCGCCGCCGTTGAGGAGGGCGAAGATGGTGCCGCCGAGGACGATCACCAGCAGGGCGATGAGGGCGACCAGGGGCCACGTCCACGGGCTGCGCTTGCGCTTCTGCTCCGCGGGTTCCTCGGTCTGCACGGTCTCGTCGATGGCTGTGGTCGACGGGAGCAGGCGCGTGGCCTGGTCGGTGCCGAGACCGCCGGTCAGCAGCTGCGTCACGTCGTCGACGGCTGCCGCCCCGGCGATGGCGGGCACGATCGCAGCCGCGCCGGCGAGGTCGCCCCGGCGCAGCGCGGTCGCGGCGCGGGCGACGGCCGACGCCGTCGCCGGACGGTCGTCGGGCTTCTTCGCGATCATGCTCATCACGAGGTTCTGCACGGGGGTCGCCACGGTCGGCGGCAGCGGCGGAGGCGCGTCGTTGATCTGCGCCATCGCGATCGCGACCTGCGACTCGCCGGTGAACGGCCGCTTCCCCGCGAGGCTCTCGTAGGCCACGATGCCGAGCGAGTAGATGTCGGTGGCGGGGGAAGCCGCGTGGCCCGAGGCCTGCTCGGGCGACAGGTACTGCACGGTGCCCATGACCTGGCCGGTCGCCGTCAGCGGCACCTGGTCGGCGATGCGCGCGATGCCGAAGTCGGTGATCTTCACCCGCCCGTCGGGCGTGATCAGCAGATTGCCGGGCTTGATGTCGCGGTGGACGAGTCCGGCGGCGTGTGCGGCCTGGAGAGCGGATGCCGTCTGCGCGACGATGTCGAGCGTCTTGTCGCTGGAGAGCGAACCCTCCCGCTCGAGGATCGTCGACAGGGCCTCGCCGGGGACGAGCTCCATGACGAGGAAGGCGGAGCCGTTCTCCTCGCCGTAGTCGAAGACGCTCGCGATGCCCTCGTGGTTGACGAGCGCGGCGTGGCGGGCCTCGGCGCGGAAGCGCTCCAGGAAGCCCGGGTCGCCCATGTACTCGTCTTTGAGGATCTTGATGGCGACCGTGCGCCCGATCACGTGGTCGGTGGCCTCCCAGACCTCGCCCATGCCGCCGATCGCGATCCGCGACTCCAGCTCGTAGCGCCCGCCGAAGCTCACACCCTGCGTCGGTCTCATCTGCTCAGCACCGCCTCAATGACTTTCTTCGCGATGGGGGCCGCGATCCCGTTACTCGTGCCGTTCTGGCCGAGTCCTCCACCGTCCTGCACCATCACCGCGACGACGACCTCCGGGTCTTCCGCGGGCGCGAACCCGGTGAACCAGAGCGTGTACGGATCGCCGGGGCCGTGCTCCGCCGTGCCGGTCTTCCCGGCGACGTCCACGCCGTCTATTCTTGCACCGCTCGCCGCGCCCTCACGGACATTGGCGATCATCATCGTGGTCATGGTCTCGGCCTGCTCGGCGGTCAGTGCGCGCCCGAACTCGGTGCTCTCGAACCGCTCCTGCTCGGTGAGGTCGGCGGCGACCACCGAGTCCACCATGCGCGGGTTCATGACCACGCCGTCGTTGGCGATCCCGGCGGCGACCATGGCCATCTGCAGCGGGGTCGCGCGCACGTCGCTCTGGCCGAAGCCGCTCAGCGCCGTCTGCGGCTCGTCGAGCACGGCGGGGTAGACGGAGGCGGTCGAGCTGAGGGGCAGCTCGAATGAGCTGTTGAACCCGTACTTCTCCGCCTCGGCGCGGATCGCGTCGTCGCCGAGGGCCACGGCGAGCTGCGCCATCGGGATGTTGCAGCTGAGGCGCAGCGCGTCCGCCAGAGTGACCTTCTTGCCCGGGCCGCACGTGCCGCGGTCGAAGTTGTGGATGTCGGTGCTGGTGCCCGGCAGCGTCCACGTCGCCGGGTTGTCGAACGTCGACTCGGGCGTGTACTGCCCCGAGGCCAGGGCCGCCGAGGCGACGACGAGCTTGAAGGTGGACCCCGGCGGGTCGAGGTCGCCTCCGATCGCCCGGTTGTACAGGGGCTTCGTAGGGTCGGCGACGAGCTCGTCGTTGGCTTCGTTCACCGCTGCCGAGTCATGCGAGGCGAGCTCGTTGGTGTCGAAGCTCGGGCTCGTCGCCATGGCGAGGATGCGGCCGGTGTCGGGCTCGATCGCGACGACCGCGCCCTGGTAGCCGTCGAGGGCGTCGAACGCGATCTTCTGCAGTTCGGGATCGAGCGTCGTGAGGACGTTGGAGCCGCGCGGCGGCTGACCGCTGACGATCCGCTCGATGCGCGCCAGGAACTGCGAGCTGCCGGTGCCCGCCAGCTGCGCGTTCATCGCCTGCTCGAGTCCCGTCCGCGAGTTCAGCACCGGGTTCATGTAGCCGGTCACCGGCGCCCACATCTCGGCGTCGGGGTACTGGCGCTGCCAGCTGTACACGTCGTCGCTGGCGACCGAGGAGGCGATGACCTCGCTGCCGGCGAAGATCGAGCCGCGCTGCACCTCGTACGAGTCGTACACGGCGCGCTTGTTGTGCGGGTTCGCCTGCAGCTCTGTCGCGGCGACCACCTGGATCCAGCTCGTCGCACCGAGCAGGCCCAGGAACATCACCAGCATGACGATGCTGAGACGGCGCAGTTCCTTCGTCATGCCGTCACCCCCGTTTCGTCTCGTCGCTGCGCTCCTCGCGAGGCGACCGGGAGGGAGCTCGCCGTTTCGTTCCGCGCTCCTCGCGAGGCGAGCGGGGGGTGGCCCCGGTCGTTGAGCGAGCGGAGCGAGACGAAACGCACCCCGCTCATCCGATCACCACGCGGGGTCGGGAGCGGACGGCGTCGGAGATGCGCAGGAGGATCGCGACGATCATCCAGTTCGCGATCAGCGACGATCCGCCCGCGGCGAGGAACGGCGTCGTGAGACCGGTCAGCGGGATCAGCCGGGTGACCCCGCCGACCATGATGAACACCTGGAGCGCGATCGTGAACGACAGTCCCGTCGCGAGCAGCTTGCCGAAATCGTCCTGGCCGGCGATGCCGACGCGGATGCCGCGGCTGACGAACACCATGTAGAGGGCGAGGATCGCGAACAGGCCGACGAGGCCGAGCTCCTCGCCGAGGCTGGGGATGATGTAGTCGCTCCAGGCGAGCGGGGTGATCCCGGGCCGGCCGAGACCCAGGCCGGTGCCGAACAGGCCGCCCTGGGCGAGCCCGAACACGCCGCTGGCCAGCTGCAGGCTCGAGCCGTCGATCGTGTCGGGGTTGAACGCGTCGAGCCAGTTCGTGAAGCGCGCGTGCACGTACGGCAGCACCTGGGCGGCGGCCAGCGCGCCCGCGACGGCGAGGGTGACCCCGATGATGACCCAGCTCGTCTTGCCGGTCGCGACGTAGATCATCGCGATGAACATGCCGAAGATCAGCAGTCCCGTGCCGAGGTCGCGCTGGAGCACGATGATGCCGAGCGACACGCCCCACACCACGAGCACCGGGCCGAGTTCGCGCGCCCGCGGCCACGTCATCCCGAGGAAGCGGGTGCCCACCGAGGCGAGCGCCTCGCGGGTGCGCACGAGGTAGCCCGCGAAGAAGATGGCCAGGGCGATCTTGGCCAGCTCGCCCGGCTGGAACGAGAACAGGCCCGCGACCGAGACCCAGACGTCGGCCCCGGCCTCGACGCCGAGCCCCGGGACGAACGGGAGCAGCAGCAGCGCGATGCCCGCGAAGCCGAACACGTACGTGTAGCGGAACAGCACGCGGTAGTTCCGCAGCGCGATGACGATGGCGATCGCGGCGGCGATCGCGATGGCCGACCATGCCAGCTGGCGCAGCGAGAACGCGTCCCAGCCCTCCCACCCCTTGCCGAGGTCGATCCGGTAGATCATCGCGATGCCGAGCCCGGTCAGGAGGGTCGCGATCGGCACGACGAAGGGATCGGCGGCCGGGGCGCGCAGACGGAGCACCACGTGCAGGATCAGGGCCAGCACCGTGATGCCGCCGCAGTAGTAGAGGAACGTCCACTCGATCTCGCCGAGCACGCCCAGCTGCACGAGCGCCGTCGCGCTGCCGTTGACGAGGAACGCGAACAGGAGCAGCCACAGCTCGCGGTTGCGGTGGGTCTGCGGCATCCGGATGCGGCGCAGCGCCTTCATCACCTGGGTGTCGGCCTGGATCTCGGCGGTCACGGGGTCACCTCCGGCGTCGGCTCGGGCGTGGGGGTGGGCTCCGGGCGCAGGTTGTCGATGCGCGCCTGCGCGTCGGCGAGCGAGCGCACCGAGATCGTCTGCTCCACGGAGATGCGCTGGTAGGCGCGGAGGTCGGCGAGCAGGATGCCGGTGTCCTCGTAGACGGACGACAGCGAGATCGGGCCGATGTCCTGCGGGATGCCGCGGTAGATCACGACCGAGTCGTCGTCGGGGCCGATGAAGTAGCGGGTCTGCGTCCACTGGTAGGCGCCGAACAGCGCGCCCGCGAGGGCGGCGAGCACGACGAGCAGTCCGACCAGCCACCAGATGCGGCGGCGACGGGCGCGGCGGCGATCCTCCTCGATGACCTCCTCGAGGAACTCGGCGGCCGGCTCGAAGTGCGTCGGCTCGTTGGCGGCCTGACGACCCGGGTGGAGCCAGCTCGTGCGGCCGGGGCGCGCGGCGGGGACTTCGATCCCCTGCGGCGTGGAGGCCGAGCCGACGATCGTCGGCGTGCCGCTGACGACGGGATGCGCCCCGCCGACGTCGACGAGGACGATCGTGACGTTGTCGGGGGCTCCGCCGTCGAGCGCCTGCTTCAGCAGCAGGTCGGCGGTGCGCCCGGGGGCGAGCCCCTGCCCGAGGACCTTGCCGGTGTGGGCGTCGTCGACGACGCCCGACAGACCGTCGGAGCAGATGAGCCAGCGGTCGCCCGGCTGGGTCTGCATCACGAACGCGTCGATCTCGGGGTCGGGGTCCATGTCGCCGAGCACGCGCATGAGCACCGAGCGGCGCGGGTGGTAGCGCGCCTCCTCGGGCGTGATGCGTCCCGAGTCGACCAGGCGCTGCACGAAGGTGTGGTCGGTGGTGATCTGCGTGAGAGCGTCGTCGCGGTACAGGTAGACGCGCGAGTCGCCGATGTGGGCGATGACGGCGTGATCGTCGACCATCACGATCGCGCTCACCGTCGTCCCCATGCCGGCCAGTTCGGGGCGCACCACCACGGTGTCGATCAGCTCGGTCGCCGTGTCGGCGATGGCATCGCGCAGCGCCTGCTCGGCCGCGGCCGTCGACGGGAACGCGTGATCCAGGTCCTTCAGCCGGTGGATCGCGAGGCTCGACGCGACGTCACCGCCGGCGTGGCCGCCCATGCCGTCGGCGACCGCGAACAGGTTCGAGCCGGAGTAGCCCGAGTCCTGGTTGTTCGATCGCACCTTCCCGGTGTGGGAGATGGCGACGCTCGAGCCCTCGAAGACCATGGATCGGCGCCCGCTACTTCCGCAGCTCGAACGTCGTCGCGCCGACCTTGATCGTCGCGCCGACGATGACCGGCACCGGGGTCGTGACGCGCTCGCCGTTGTGCCAGGTGCCGTTGGTCGAGTCGAGATCCTGGATCATCCACTGCTCGCCCCACAGCAGCAGCCGCGCGTGATGCGAGGAGGTGTAGTCGTCGCGGATCACGAGCCCGGACTCGCTGGAGCGGCCGATGGTGACCGGCTCGGAGCCGAGCGGCACCTCGAGTCCCGCCTTCGGGCCGCTCGTGATGACGATGCGCGCGACGGTGTCGGTGGTGGCCTTGTCGATCCCGCTGCGGCCGGGCGCGGGCGCCGAGACCGGCGCGGTGGCTGCCGCGGGAGAGGGGGCCGCGGCGTTCGCCGCCGGAGCGGGCGCGGCCGCGGGCTCGGGGAGCTTGCGCGCCTTCACCCCGAACAGGTCGGCGCGCAGCGAATAGACCACGGCGAACACGAAGAACCACAGCAGGACGAGGAATCCCACCTGCAGCAGCAGCAGGGTCAGTGAGCTCACGACGTTCCTCCGAGGTCGAAGGCGCGCGTCGCGTCGTCGGCGGACATCGTCGGTCGCGCGGGCGTCGTCTGCGGCACCACGGTGAAGACGATGTCGGTGCGTCCGATCGTCACGACCGAGCCGGGCGTCAGGCCCGCCTCGACGACCTTCGCGCCGTTGAGCTTGGTGCCGTTGGTGGAGTTCATGTCGCGCACCATCGCGCGCTGTCCGTCCCACAGGATCTCGACATGGCGCCGGCTCGTGCCGGCATCCGCGATGGTGATGTCGGCGTCGGCGCCGCGACCGATCACCGTGCGGCTCTTGACCAGCGGGTGGCGCTTGCCCTCCACCTCGATCACCGCGCGCCACGAGACGTCGCCCGAGGCGCTGCGCGAGTCGACGCGGAGCGTGCCGGTGGACAGCTGCTCGTCGGTGTCGATGGCGATCGTGACGGGGCCGGCGAAGCTGTAGCCCTGGGCCTTCGCGTGGTCCTCGACCAGGCGCAGCAGTTCGGTGTCGAGGGTGGAGCCCAGGGTGCTCAGCCGCTCCGCGTCGGCGGGCGAGAGTCGCACGGCGAACGTGTTGGGCGCGAGGATGCGGTCGCGGCTGACGACGGCGGCCTTCTTGTCGAGCTCGCTCCGCAGGGCGGACGCGATCTCGACAGGCTGGACACCGCTGCGGAAGGTCTTCGCGAACGCGCCGTTGACGGCGCGTTCCAGCCCCTTCTCGAAGCTGTCAAGTAGTCCCACGGGGCTCCTCTGGCAGGCGGACCGGTGTTCACATGGTAGTTGCAGAGTCTGAATAGACGCGGACTGAGGGCAACTGAGCGAATCTTGAGCGGAACCTGAGGAAGTCGCAGAAACGCTAGGGGTTAGCGCGCGGAGCCCGTTTCTAGGATGAGAAAGCCCTCATGCTCCGGTGTCTGAATCGGAGTTCCCCCCGACGAGGAGTCTCATGTCGCGCGTCCCCGCACGACACCGTCTCGCGCGCCTCACTGCCGCGACCGGTGTCACCGCCCTGCTGTCCGCCTCTCTCATCGCCACCGCTGTCGCTCCGGCATCCGCAGCGCCCGTGACGACGACCACGACGTACAACTACACCGGCTCCACGGCGTCGTTCGTCGTGCCCGCGGGGGTGACGGCGATCTCGCTCACCATGCTCGGCGGCCTCGGCGGCAACGGCGGCGCGGATGCCACTCCGGCGCCCGCTGTCGGGTCGTACCGCGGCGTGGTCACCGGCAGCGTGGCGGTCACGCCCGGCGAGACGATCACGATCGCCGTCGGCTCGGGCGGCACCACGGGCACCTCGGGCACCTCCGGTGCGACCGCGGCCCCCGCGGGCGGCAGCAACCCGCTCGCCGGGTTCGACGGCGGCCCCGGCGGCCGCACGGGCACACGCGGATCGTCGGGCCAGGGCGGCGCCGGCGGCGCCGCGAGCGTCGTGGTCATCGGCTCCGACCAGATCGTGGCCGCCGGTGGCGGCGGCAACGGCGGCTCGGGCCAGTTCGCCCCCACCCGCGGCCGCAACGCCGACGGCACGTACGTCGGCCGCACCGACACCACGTCCACCAACGGCCAGACCGGCATCAACGCCTACGACCGCTGCGCGCAGGTGACCTGCAGCAACGATGACGGCGGCGGCTCGGGCGGTGGCGGCGGTGGCGCCCAGGGCGGCATCCAGGGTCAGATCGAGTTCGGCGCCGGCAGCTCGAACGAGTGGTTCGGCTACGGCGGATCGGTGGGGCAGAACAGCACCGCGGGTCGATCCGGTCTCACCACGTCGTACCAGTACGTGGCTGCCAACGGCACCCACGGATCGATCACCATCTCGTTCGAGACGGGCGCTCCCTCGGCGCCGTCCGCGGTGCGCGGTGTGGGCGGGATCTCGTCGGTCGCTCTGGAATGGAACCCGCCCGCGTCGGCCGGCGGTGCACCCGTCAGCGACTACGAGGTGCAGTACAGCTCCGACAACGGGGCGACGTGGAGCGCCTCGACGCTCGTGGGAGCCGCGCGCACCGACACGACCGTGTCGGGCCTCACCAACGGCGTGGCCTACGTCTTCCGCGTCGCGGCCGTCTCCTCGGAGGGAACCGGCGACTTCTCGCCGCAGTCGGGCCCGATCACGCCCTACGCCCTTCCGTCCGCCCCCGACCTCACCGCTCTCGCGGCGCAGGACGGCTCGCTGCGCGCCACGTTCACCGCTCCCACGTCGGGCGCGCCGGTCACCGGCTACGAGTACCGTCTCGACGGCGGCGCCTGGCTGCCTGCTGCCGGCACCACCTCGCCGCTGGCGATTCCGGGCCTCACCAATGGAACGACCTACGAGGTCGAGATCCGCGCGACGAGCTCCGTCGGAGCCGGTGCCGCCAGCACGCCGCTGACGGGCACCCCCGTGGCCGTTCCCGGCGCGCCGACCATCGTCAGCGCGGCCGCGAGCGCCGGCACGATCAGCCTGGACGTGACCCCCGGGTTCGACGGCGGCACGCCCGTGACGCGCTACGAGTACCGCCTCGACTCGGGCAGCTGGGTGTCGACGGGCGGGACGACGAGCCCGATCGTGATCACCGGTCTCGATGACGGCACCTCCTACGCCGTCACCGTGCGCGCGGTGAACGCGTCGGGCGCCGGCATCGCATCGGAGCCCGTGACCGTGCGCACGCCCGGGGTTCCCGCGGCGCCCTTCGGCGTCACCGTCAGGCCCGGCGACGAGAACCTCACCGTGTCGTACAGCGTGGGGGACAGCGGCGGTAGCCCGGTCGAGCGGGTGCAGTACCGCATCGACGGCGGCTCGTGGCGCGACGTGCCGAACAGCGGACCGTTCGTCGTCCGCGAGCTCACCAACGGCACCTCGTATGGCGTCGAGCTCCGTGCCGTCAACGCGATCGGCGCCGGCCCCGCCTCGCCGTCGGTCAGCGGCACGCCCGTCGGCCTGGCCTCCGCGCCCACGATCGACGCCGTCTCGGCCACCGACCCCGTGACCCTGTCGGTCGACTTCACGCCCCCGGCATCCACCGGCGGCAGCGCGATCGTCGGCTACGAGTACTCCACCGACGGGGGCGCCACATGGCGTGCGCGCGACGACGGCGGCGACACCGCGTCGCCCCTGTCGCTGACCACCCTGTCGTCCGACGGCGCGACGCCCCTCGACTCGGGCCGGACCTATCCGATCGAGATCCGTGCGATCACCGCGGTGGGAGCAGGCGCGGCCTCCGCCGTCGTCGCCGGGGTGCCCGTCGACGTTCCCGCTGCGCCCTCGATCGATGCGGTCACCCCGCGCTCGGGTGCCGTCGCCGTCACGTTCACGCCCGGCTCCAACGGCGGACGTGCCATCACCTCTTATGAGTACAGCGTCAACGGCGGCGGCTGGTCGAGCACCGGGAGCGTCTCGACGTCGTTCGTCATCGGCGGCCTCACCGACGGCGTCGCGGCAGCGGTGCGCGTGCGCGCCGTCTCGTCCGTCGGCACCGGCGCCGCCTCCGCGCCCGTCGCGGCCACGCCGGCGTCCGCACCGCAGCAGCCGACGGTGACCTCCGTCGTCCGCAGCGACCGCACACTGACGGCATCCGTCACGCCCGGCGCCGACGGCGGCAGCGCCGTGACCTCGTGGCAGTACTCGACGGACGGCGGAGCCACGTGGGCGACCGCTTCGGGAACCGCCCTGCCGCTCGACATCACCTCGCCCTCGGCAGACACCGGCGTGCGCCTGGTGAACGGACAGGGCTACTCGCTCCAGGTGCGCGCGGTCAACGCCGCCGGCGTCAGCCCCGAGTCCAACATCGTCACGGTGGCTCCGGCATCCGCCCCGCCCCGTCCGTCGGTGTCGCTCACCGCGGGAGACTCGTCGGTGTCGGTGTCGTACGCCCTCTCGGGCGACGGCGGCTCCCCGGTCACCCGCGTGGAGTACTCGCTCGACGGCGACACCTGGGTCGACACCGCCACCCTGTCGACGTCGTTCTCCCTGACGGGCCTCACCAACGGCACCGCGGTGAACGTGCAGGTGCGCGCGATCAACGCGATCGGCACCGGACAGGCATCCGCCGTCGCCACGGCGACCCCGCGTACCGTTCCCGGTGCACCCACCGCCGTCGCCGCGGCCTCGAACACCGCGTCGCTCGCCGTCTCGTGGACGGCTCCGACCTCCGACGGCGGAAGCGCGGTGACCGGCTACACCGCTCGCGCCTACGCGGACGCCACAGCCACCACGGTCATCGCTTCGTGTGCCACGTCGACGACGAGCTGCACGATCACCGGCCTCACCAACGGCACCTCTTACTATGTGGACGTCGTCGCTGCCAACGCGGCCGGCTCCGGCCCCGCGTCGGCGCCGCGCACCACCGGCACCCCGCTCGTTCGGCCGTCTGCGCCCACCATCACCTCGGTGACGGCCGGCGACCAGCGCCTGAGTGTCGCGTTCACCGCCGGAGCAGCGGGTGACCGGTCCATCACGCGATACCAGTACACGACCGACGACGGCGCGACGTGGACCGATGCGGTCGGCACGTCCAGCCCGCTCGTGCTCACGGGGCTGACCAACGGCACCACGTACTCGGTGAAGATCCGTGCGGTCAGCGCCGCCGGGGCCGGCGCCGCATCGAACGCCGGTTCGGGGAAGCCGATCGGCTACCCCGGGGTGCCGGGCGACATCACGGCCACCGGAGCGTCCGGTTCGATCGTCGTCGCCTGGAGCCCGGCCGACGCCAACGGCGGGACCATCCAGTCGTACACGGCCACCGCCTTCACCGCGGCCGCCGGTGGATCGACCGTGCAGAGCTGCACCACCTCGACGACCACGTGCACCATCACCGGTCTCAGCAACGGCACGACCTACTACGTCTCCGTGCAGACGCTCACGACGGGTGGCCTCTACTCCGAGCGCTCCGACCCGCGCGTAGCGGTCGCGCCGGGCACCGTCCCCGGTGCACCGACCGCTGTCACCGCCGCCGCCGGGAACGGCTCGGCGACGGTGAGCTGGACCGCACCGGCATCGGCCGGCAGCACGGCGATCAGCGGCTACCAGGTCTTCTGCTCGGAGGACGGCGACACGTTCGTCGCCTGCGGCACGGCGACCGGAACGTCCACCACCGTCACCGGTCTCACCAACGGCGTCGACTACACGTTCCGCGTCGCTGCGCGCAACGCGTCGGGTTACGGCGCGCAGTCGGCGTCGTCGAACACCGTGCTGCCCATCGCTCCCGGTGTCGCGCCGACGTTCGGCACGCCGGTGCGCACGGCATCCGGTTACACCGTGGACGTCACGAACTACGACGGGGCATCGACCTACACGGTCGACACCAGCGCCGGCACGGCAGACCTCGACGACGGCACGCTGACGGTCACCGGACTCGACGCGGGCGAGAGCGCGACGGTCACCGTGAGCGTCTCGCGCACCGGACGCACCGATGCCGCCGAGTCCGTCACGTCCTCTGCGCTCGCCGCCGGGGTCGCCCCGGAGTTCGGTGACGTCGTGCGTACCCTCGACGGGTACACGACCACGATCGACAACCTGGATGCCGATGCTGCCTACACCGTGAGCAGCACCGCGGGTACGGTCGTGCGTTCGGGTAGCGACCTCACCGTGACCGGCCTCGAGCCCGGCCAGGTGGCGACGGTCACCGTCACGGTGACCAAGACCGGCAGCACTGACGCGCAGGGCGCGGTGGCCGGGTCGGCGCTGGACGAGGGCGTGGCGCCGGAGTTCGGCACCGTCACCCGCACCGTCGACGGCTTCACCGCCGAGATCGAGAACCTGGACGACGACGCCACCTACATGGTCTCCACCACGGCCGGGACGGCGACGATCGTCGACGGTGTCGTCGTGGTCACGGGGCTCGGACCGGGCGAGACGGCCGTAGTGACGATCACCGTCGCGAAGGCCGGGGCGAGCACCGCGACCGGCACCGTCAGCGGCGCCGCTCGTGAGCGCGCGGTGCGTCCGGTGCTGGGTGCGGTCACCCGCACGGCCGACGGCTTCACGGTTCCGATCACGAACTACGACCCCGACGTCATGTACACCGTCGAGTCGTCGGCAGGAACCGCGACCCTCGGCGCCGGGGGCTCCCTGCGGCGCGCGGCGCCCACGCTGGCGATCGTGTCCGCGTTCGGCGGGGCGGACATCGTCACCGTCACCGGACTCCGTCCCGGCGAGTCGGCGATCGTCACCGTGACCGCCTCGGCAACCGGGGCCACCTCGGGCGCGGCCGACACCGACGGCGCCGCACTCGACGCAGGCATCCCGGCCGAATTCGGCGAGCCCGCCGTCGATGGAGAGACGATCACGGTGCTCATCACCGACTACGACCCCACCGCCGAGTATGTGGTGACCACCACGGCCGGCACCGTCACCCGCGTCGGCGCGTACCTGATCGTCACCGGCCTCCAGCCGGGCGAGTCGGCCGTGCTGAGCGTGTTCGTGTACCGCGACGGCGCCGTCGAGGCGGAGTCGACCGTCGACGTGACCGCCCCCGAGAGCACCGAACCCGGTGATGGCGGTGACGGTGATGGCGGTGATGGCGGTGATGGCGGTGGTGACAGCGGCGAGGGCGGCGACAGCGGCGAGGGCGGCGAGAACGGCGACGGCGGCGAGAGCGACGGCCCTCGCGACATCGATGGCGTCGACGGCCTTCCGGCGACGGGCGGCGACTCGGGTGCGCTCCTGCTGTGGGCCGCGCTCGGGGTGCTCGCGATCGGCGGCGGCGGAACGGTGATCGCGGTCGGCGCACGCCGTCGGACGCGGGCCTGACGAGGGTGTCTCACGTGCCGGATCGCGATTATCTCCGCGATCCGGTGCGTGATATCCTCGGGAAGTTGGGTCTGCGGCGACGCGGATTCGCGCGAGTGGCGGAATAGGTAGACGCGCTGGCTTCAGGTGCCAGTGCCCGCAAGGGCGTGGGGGTTCAAGTCCCCCCTCGCGCACAGCAACAGCGACAGCGAAGAAACAACCCCCGACCGGTGAACCGGCGGGGGTTGTTTCTCTCTCGGTCAGTCGGCATACGCCGCGACGACAGCCACGTCCACGCGCACCTGACCACACAGCCCAGCTCATCGACGAACAGCGTCGAATCCAACGCCTCAGCGTGATCTGGCGAGGAGCTGAGTGTGAAGTGCGGCGCGCACGTCCATAGTTCATAGTTGAACACCCAAGCCCGCAGGGATGGAGCCCGCGACTGGATAGATGGCGTCCCTCAAGTGGTTGCCATGGAGGAGAAGTCTGTGCAGACCGAAGATCAAACTCGAGAGGCTGGTCGGGGCGTCGCTACGTGGCTGCTGCTCGCAGTGCACGTTGTCCTCACCGGGGTCGCGGTGTGGCTGATTCCATTGCTCGCGATGCGATCTGCGGCGTGTGATCAGCAATGCGACTTCGCAACCGCTGATGCTGCGATCCTGGGAGCAAGAATCGCCGTGCTGGCGATTCTTGCATTGACGATCGCGACTCTTGGACCGAGGTGGAAGAAGTGGGCGAGGTGTTGGCCCATCGTTCTGGTCGGCATACTGTTGACCATCGTTGCGGTGATCGTGGCGAACCACGTGCTGATCGCAGCGCTTCCGGCGCCGTAGTGGATTTGCGCTCGAACCCGCTGAGTCTCGCTCCAACCTGGTGTAGGTGCTAACTGCCAGACCGGCAGCTCAGGGGTTGCCGGGCAAACCTGTGGAGGAGCCGATTGTCGGGCTTGCTACTCGGGGACGTCCACCGCTCAGCCTCCGGTGAACGCCTCGCTGGCCATATCGAACCCTTGCGCCGCGCACGCTTCCGTGAGTGACGCCCAACCGCTGGTCCACGACGTCGATCCGATCCCCGTCGGGAGAACCGCACCCAACGTGATCGCGGGAGCGGCTGCGCGGAGCTCTTCGATGGCGTCGTGGACCGCGCCCGTGCCGCGGGTCGGGATCCGGTCGAGGACCCGCGTAGCCACCCGATACCAGCCGTCTCGCTCCTGAGCTTCCATGCGTCGCTCTGCGAACCCGGCATCGGCGTTGCCGACGATTGTCACAACGTCGCCGAAGGCGTCGCAGGTGATGCCGTCCTCGACCTGTGCTGACACTGTCAGGGACGGAGTGGGGTCGGCGGCGGGGGCGGCCTCAGATACGCACCCCGTGAGCGCCAAGCCGATCACGTATGCTCCCGCAATCGACCATCTCCCACTCCAGCGAACGTTTCGTGACATGGCCGCATAGTAGCCGCGACGAGGAGGCAGTCGGTCGCAGCGTGGCCTCGCCGACCCCTCTTGTGCTCGTGGCGGGGACGGCGCAAGCTCGAAGGAGGAGCCATCATGAACGGCGAAGATCAGTCCCCGATCGCTCACCTCGAGACCCATATCCCGGTCGATGAGTGCTGGAAGCTGCTGTCCGGCGAGTCGCTCGCTCGTGTCGCGCTGATTCGTCCAGATGGCGCTCCGGACATCGTGCCCATGAACATTCGGGTTCACGAGCGTCACGTCTATGCGCGCACCGCATCCGATTCGAAGCTGGCGGCGCTGGCGGCCGAACGACGCGTCGCCCTCGAAGTCGACGGCGAAGACGCGACCAGCAGGTGGAGCGTCGTCATCCGCGGGGAGATGACCCAAGTGACGAGCGAGTCGGAGATACGTCAATCAATGGTGATGTCCCTGGAGTCGTGGACCCCGACGGTCAAGCACTACGTCCTGAGGCTGACGCCCGACACCGTCAGCGGACGCCGGTTCAGCAAGAGCGCCTCGCACGTCGACCCTGCGTATGCGGTGCCGGCCTCGGAGACCGCGCCGATCGAAGATGACCGGGCGCGAGCGGACCGCCCGAATCCCATCCCGCATTACAGCCTCCCCGCGAACCTGCGGCACAACTGATTCGCGGGGGTGGCCCCCGGCACCTACGCCGTGAGCTTCTCCCGTCCCATCCGGGAGCGGCCGTGGGATGACGCCGACACGGCGATGAGGCGCCATATGCGCTACTCCACGAGGGCTGGGACCGGGAAAACGCCATGGAGGTCATTGAGACGATTGCACCCGACGTGAGTGAATTCGTAGGTCAGCGATCTCGACTGTCGACCGATAGAGCCGCCCCCTCGAACCGGCGGACGATGTGCGGGGCACGGGAGAGGGATACCGGCCCGTCTAGACGCGTGCGGGTGGGGTTAGGGAGATCAGGATCCTCGGGCGAGGCGGTCGACGCGTGCCAACAGTGTGGGGATGCGGTGGTTGCCGGCCATCGAGGCGACCATCAGCGCTGCCTGAGTGGTGTCGGTGCCTGCCGTCGTGACGTACAGGGGTCGACTGGCGGTACCGCGTGTGACGGGCACGGCGTGCGTTGCTGTTCGAAACGGCGTCTTCGCGACGCCGATGGTCGGCACCCCGAACTCGTCATACGCGCGCGCGCCCAGACCGGCGCGGCCATCGGGGTCCAGCGTCGCGTAGCCGTCCACGATGAGCAGGTCCAGGGGCGGCCCAAGCTCGAGCACCGCCGCGATGCAGGGCAGCTCACGCAAGTAGAGCGATCCGGGCTCATACGCAGCAGTTTCAGCGATGTGTGCCACGCCCTCGAAGGTCACCTCTTCGTCCGCAGGGTTGTCGAAGACGACCAGGGCTGCGGTCGCTGAGCCGTCGTCGCGGTAGTGCACATCGACGGCGCCGATGATTGCCTCGGCGGCCTCTGGTGATCGGGTCACAGCACGGGAGGCCGATGTGGCATCATCGCTCTCGCTCATGCTCCACTCCCCGGGCGGCTCGTCTCCGCCGGTCGATGCCGACCGATACGTACGCCCACAGTCTGACTCATCGAGTCGACGGCGGTGTCGGCGACGCGGTGGTATTCGTTCGCGGGGAAGCTGGTCGCGCATCGCACCGGGAACGGTCTTGCGGGGGTGACCAGTGTGGTCACTGATCCGCTGGGCAGTGTGGTCGGGACGGTGCACAACACGGATTGGGCGTCGGGGGTGGTGCGGAAGCGTCCGGATCCGTTCGGCGGTGCCCGGTCGACGACGTCGGTGACGTCGCAGGGGCGTGGGTTCTTGGGGGCGGTGCACGACAGTAACGCGTTGGTGTTGTTGGGTGCTCGTTACTTCGATCCGGGGTCAGGGGTGTTCGTGTCGGTGGATCCGTTGCTGGATCCGGGGAACCCGGCGCAGTTCAACGCGTATGTGTATGCCGGGAACAACCCGGCGACGTGGTCTGACCCGTCGGGGTTGGCGTGGACGGGTCCGGTGGCCGACGGCGGTGACCACCGGTACGTCGCGAAGAACAAGACGTCGAGCCGGGCTGGCGTCGGCAACCCTCCCACCCTGCCGGATCCGGCAACGGAGCGGACCTGTAGCCGGGGTCGTGTTCCAGTGTGTGCGTCGAAGGCGACGTTCTCGCAGACGGTCACGGTGGCACATCTGGTGTTGTCGGTCGTCGGCCTCTTCCACGAGGCCGGGGACATCGCCGACGGTGCCCTCAGTTTGGCCGAGGGCGACCCCATCGGGGCAGGAGTCAGCGTCGGCGCGGCAGCACCCCTCGCGGGTATCGCAGTGGGCTTCGGCAAGATCGGCAAATACTGGGGAAACCTCTTCGGCGCCGGGAAGGGCACGAAGTCTGCTGATGAGGTTGGAGCTGGCGCGGATGCTGCAAGAGTCCTGCCGACGCCGCAGGTTGCTGACCGGAAGTTGCAGAATCTGGTGGACAACCTCTACAAGGGAACGACCAACCCAAACCGGGTGGGGAGTGGGACAACAATGGACGCAATCCGCAGCGAGATAGCGACAGGATCGCCTACGGGCGGCCGCATGCACATCACTAAGGGTCGTGAAACACTTCAGGGTTTGCGAAACTGGCTGGCCCGAAACCCGGATGCGGCGCTCGACGACAGGCGGGTTGCGAATAGTCTCGCCCGTGAGCTCGAGGACGTACTAGGTGGTGCGGGATGAGTGGTAGCACTGTCGCGATGGTCGGTGCACTTATCGACGCTCACCGGGTGCTCGTCCCGTTGCTGGACGAACACCTAGCGGATAACGAGCGCCAGGTGCTGCCGCACCTCCTCGCATCGGATATCGTTCGGTGGTTGGTCGAGCACCGAGCGTCTCATCCCGATGTTTGTTCGTCCGTGCTGGGGTGGCTCGAGTCGGCGTACGAACGGGGTCCGGATGACATCCGGGAACTGATCGCGGTCAGCGTTGTGGAGATGCTCCCAGACCCCGGGCAGGACGGCGAAGAGCTTCACAGGTTGCTTGGCCCGCTTCTGCGACAACTCGACCCGTGGAGCCGTCCGTAGCGAGCTCCACGTAATCCAGTGCGGAAACGGCCCGAGTTGTTTTCTAGGTGACGTCGGTGCCGGCGACGCGGTGGTATTCGTTCGCGGGTAAGACGCTCGCGCATCGCACCGGGGGTGGTGCGGAAGCGTCCTGAGCCGACAGTCGAGGCACGACGTATCTGCGACAGACCGCCGAGGCACATGGCACTGACCTCGCCACAATGGTGTTTGTCGGAGGATTCAATAGCGCAATGGGCACCTGGAAACAGCAAGCGCTCAACTTGGAGGCAGTGATCAATGGTCAGTGAGAGCAAGTCGCCAGGCCTTGCCCTGTCAGCGGTGGCGCTGGTGACGATGGCGCTACTCATCAGCGCCATCGCAGGCTGGTTCAATTGGTACGTTACTGTCGCCGTCAGCGGCGCTGTGGTGCGCTCCCCTACCTCGTGGGTGGCCCAAGCCGGAATCTACTCGCTAGGAGGTCTCCTTGCGGCACTAGTCTCGTACGCGGCGGCAGTCCGCCTCCGATACAAGACAAGATCATTCCGACTGGCCTCAGCCGCCGCCGGGAACCTGAGCGTTGCTGCGGTTGCTTTGCCGATAGCCCTGATTTACAGCGGCTTCGGTTCGATATCGCTTTCGCTGGTTCTTGTGGTGGTGGTGGCAGTGCCAGCTTTATGGCTGAGCCTCTTGCCGATGCGTTCCCAAGAGCCGAGAGAGTAATCGGTCTCAGAGTCCATGGAGCTCTACACGCTCGGGGTGAGCGTGTCGGCCAGGATGTACCTGGCACCAACCCGGTGACCTGGTCTGACACATCGGGGGTCGCGTGGACGGGCCCGGTGGCCGACGGGGCGATCACGATCCGGGGTCGGGGGTGTTCGTGTCGGTGGATCCGTTGCTGGATCCGGGCAACCCGGCGCAGTTCAACGCGTATGTGTATGCGGGCAACAACCCGGCGACCTGGTCTGACCCGTCGGGGCTGGCGTGGACGGGTCCGGTTGCCGACGGCGGTGACCACCGGTATGTCGCGAAAGACAAGAACGCGACCGGGAAGCCCAAGACGAAACCGACCGCGGGCTCCCTCACCAAGACGGCGACAGCTGGCACTTCGCATGGTTTCGTTCCCCGCCGCGCGGCTCCCGGGTGCGGGGCGAGCTACTACCTCCAAGCGTGCGGTTCGGCACCGAGCTACCCGCAAGTCTCGGCCGACCGTGGGCCGGGATCGTTGCGGTCGCTGTGGAGGTCGGGTTGGTCGTCGGTGGCCTCGCGTGTATGGCTGCGACCGCCGGGATCTGTGGTGTCGGGATCGCCGTTAGCTGGGGCGGGAGCCTGGCCCTCGCTGGCGGAGGTGCAGTCACGTCGGGTGCCGAAAGGGCGCAGCGATGGAGTCCGGACGGTTCGCTCGGACGCGGAACTCGAAGATATCTATGGGATGCTGAGCCGCGGAGGCGAGCCAGTTCACGTTCCGCGCTACAAAGGGACGTGGCTTGAGCGAGGCGACGGCATTCGTCTTGGCCTCCGCGAGGCGTCGAAGAGTGGCGGCCGGACCATCGACATTCGCTACCTTGACGGAACGATTCGAAAGGTCCACATCGATTGAGCACTTCTGAGTCTGAGCGAACCTTGGCTGAAGATCTTCTCGCACGTGCAGCTGAGGACTGGGTATCTGCGGCTGACGTCATCGACATGATGCGAAGGTCTGGGCTTACTGAGCCCAGTGATCTTCGTGATCTTGCTGTGGGGGTCATCGCACGCCTCCTCGTCGAAGAGCTTGTCGTTGCGGGCGATGTTCAAGATTCTGGGCACGTGCCGTGGCCGGTCGCCGCGGGCGAAGCTATCGTTCGCATCGCCTCGCTATGGGCGGCGGAAGAAGACCCGTTCGTCATGCCCGGGTCAATCGTCTGGCTTGACACGACTGAGCGAGGACAGTCAGTCGGCGAGTCTGTCTGGCGGCGTGAGGATGACCATTGAGTCAGCGGGGGCGAACTGGGGTGACCCGGCCCGGGCGCGTCGCCGCCGCGAACGCGCCTCAACGGAAGCGTTCTTGCAGGGGTGACATTGTGGGCACGAACGGAGGGGTGGCGACCATGGAACAGCGAGCGGAGACTCTGATCACGTTTCGCGACGACATCGGCGGGATCTCAGTGAACAACATGGACGTCGCCCAACGCGTGCGAGCACACAAGTGAATGAACTTGTCTACCCGGCGTCCAAGCCGGAGTACGAGCGTATCGTCGCCGATGTTGGTCAGCACATCGACCTGGATTCAAGATTGCCGGATTGGCCGTTCACAGCACCAACTGGCTACGTGAATTTCTGTGAGTACGACGATGCGATCCAGGGCCCGTTCGGCCCCGTGCTCCAGGCCCTGACCGCAGAGTACGGCGACCGGTCTGTGTCCTTTACAGTGCTGGAGCCTTCCCCGACGGCCTACTTCTTTCACTACTTCGGTTCCTACCCTGCCTTCTCAATTCCCCCGGCCCTCCTCAGCGAGTACTGGGATGTCGTTTCGCACCGGCCAGGGGGCGATCCCACGGGAGCGGTGACCGATATCGCCGACACTGTCGCCATCGTCGGTGACGGCGGTAGGTGGGCGGTGTGGGGCGAACGGCGATGGGGTTTGGCGCTCGTACTCACCGAACGTGAGGAGGGGCCATGGACTCGCGCAGGGCTGGACTTCGTCAATGTGCACGACGCGTTGGATTGGTTCACCGAGCCGCCGTACAAGACTCCGCTGGACCCCGCTGCTCGAGAGGCGTTCCTCGCGAACGTGCGATCACGTGGAAGCGGCCCGCGCTGACCGACGTGCTGCGCACTCCCGGAAGACGAGGTCCATCACATTAGGCCGCGGGAGTATGGCGGCGACAACTCACTTGGCAACCTGGTTCCGGTGCAGCGCGAGGTGCATCCGAGCGAGTTCAATCAATGGTGGGAGAGACGATTGAGCGACGAGATGCGTAAAGCTATGGATGACCTTTCAGTTGGACGGAGACTCTGAAGTGGTGAGGAGTTGTCGTGGCCCGGCGCTCGCGCTGTCGGTCGGCTTGCTGGTCCTGACAGGATGCGCGCCCGGAGATGTTGCGTTGGATCTGACGCCGCAGGAGACGGCGGGAACTTGGTATGCGGGCGGGGAGTTCTCCACCAAGTTGACTCTGACACTGGACGGGAACTACACGGCGGTCGGCTGGCCCGAGGATCTGAACTGTTCGGATCAGGGGCGGACCGACATCGAGGATCTGGCGAGATCCCCTGTGCGTGACTTCGAAGGAACATGGGACTCCTACGGTGGGTCGCTGTCGTACCAATTGACGCTGTACTTCCCCGCGGACGAGTGTGAGATGAGTGTTCTTGCCGTGGTGTGGCGCGACGGGGACACGCTAGACATGTGCGTCGCGATCCCGCGCGAGGCCGCGAGCGAGAGCCTTGCGTCGGAGGAGATTTTTGCGTTGAGGAAGGGCGCTCCCGGCCCTGAGCCCTCCCCCATTTGCTTCTGAGCACTGCGACCGATCACTACGTCAGTCGTGATGGAGTCAGCGCGCCGACGTCAGTTGGACTCCTGCACTATCGTGCGGATGGAAGTGTCCACGTAGTTCCGGGAGCGCCGAATTGAATGAAAGTGCAGAGGATTTTGGCCGCGCGGTTCTCTTGTCGTTCCAGCGCGCTCTGTGGAACCTCGTTACGCCGGGCCTTCGTGCCGTCGCCGTAACGCCTGACTACCCTCGGATCACTGCGCGATTCGTCTACGAGACAGTGACTGAGGATGCTCGCGAGGTGGCGTCGGAGGCGGAGGCGTACGTTGCCGCTGACTTTCAGTCCCCTGTCACCGTGGACTTTTTGGCTGTAGCCATCGATCCGTCGCGACCGAGGGACCTCGATGTCGGGGAGCAGTGGGTGTACCTTCGCCGGGAGCCTGATGGCTATTGAGGAGCGAATGCTCGCGATGACTCGGTATCACCGTCGGGTCGATGCTCTCCAGCAGCCATCGGTGCTTGACGGCGGACTACACGCCCGCTGGCGCTACCCGCGGCACGCTCAGAATCCGATGGGGGCACTCTGGTGAAGGAATCGATCTACCCTGAATCGCTCACGACGTTCCAGCGCATCCTTGACAGCGTCGGGCGATGTGTCGAGCTGGAGTCGAGGCTACCGGCGTGGCCGTTCACGGCGCCAACGGGGTACGTCAGTGCCTGCGAGTACGACGATGCGATCGAGGGCCCGTTTGGCCCGGTCTTGCGGTCGCTGGCTGATACTTATGGTGATCGTCAAGTATCGCTCGTGGTGCTTGACCCGTCCCCCCAGTACTACCGTGACAACTACGGCTCTTACCCGGCGTTTTCCATCGCTGTGGAACGTCTCGTCAGCTACTGGGATGTTGTAGCGTACGAACCCGGCGACGATCCCACGGGCGCCGTGATTTTTACAGCCAATACTGTCGCCATAGTCGGTGACAGCGGCAAGTGGGCGGTGTGGGAAGAGCGCTGGTGGGGCATCGCGCTTCTGCTCACCAGCTTCAAGGACGGCCCATGGACTGGCCAAGAGGTCGAGTTCTTTGACGCCCATGACGCGTTGGCGTGGTTTGCCGAGCCGCCGCAGAGCGAACAGCTGGACCCGGAGGTACGGAGGATCCTTCTGTCGAACATTCAGCTGCGCGGTAGCGGGCCGACGCCCTCGATGTGATGAACCTCCATTCAGGCGTTCAAAGCCTCACCGACAGACCCACCGGGATCGCCTGAGCACGATGCATACTGACGACGTGGATGGTGCTCCTTCTCTCGCTGACTTCCAGGCGGCATTTGGATACGCGACGGGCGGAGGTGCTCTGCCGGATGGCCAGGTTCTCGGTTCGTCGCGGGCGGACTGGCCCGCCGTGCTCGCAGTGCTCGAAGGTCTGGGTGCTTCGGTGATGTGGTCCGATGGCGCCGCGGGGGCCACTGCGTCAAGTCTGCTGGACCCTACGCGTGACGGCGCCGTTCTCGCCGTGCAGCCGTTTCCAGGTATGCGGCTCAACTTCTTCGCTGGCCCAGAGATTCTGTTCGATGTGGATCTGCGGGAGTTGGTGAGCGAGAAGGCCGTTGGGCGTGTGCTCGACGTGATCGCTGGGATCGGCGTTGCTTGCGCTAAACCCGTGATCCTCTCATCCGAAGGAGACCGGGACGACGTGGTGATCCGCTATGACCCCTCGACGCGCAGGTTCACGGTCGGTCATTCGGCTTATCGCTGAGGCTCGATCGGGGAACCGGACGTCGAAGACGGTGGGATCGGCGTCGTGGAGTGTGGTGACGGCGTCGACGTTCGGGACGGGTGCGGTGGGTCCGCATCAGGTGGTGTCGCAGACGGTGACGGGTCAGTCGGTGTCGGCGACGCGGTGGTACTCGTTCGCGGGCAAGACGGTCGCGCACCGCACCGGGAAGACCAAGACCAAGCCCGACGGCGGGGTCGCACGCGCCGGAGTGTAGCGGCAATCCGAAGGGCACAGTCGGCGTCACTACGACCCCTGAGGAGTTCGCGGAGACCCTTCTCAAGAACGGCTGGACTTCGCGGCCTAGCAAGACGGGAGCGGTTACCATCTTCGAGAAGAACGGCGCCAGGCACGTCCTACGAGACAAGAACTCCAGCAACTACCCCGGATGGACTGCGAACTACACGCCCGCGGGTAGCGGTCGTCACACACTGGAACTCCGATTGGGGGCCGCGGAATGACGCAGCGTCTCTATCCGCGCGCGGAGGGTGACTATTTGGAGATTCGCTCGGAGGTGGAGCGTCTGGTCGACCGAGAGTCGAGATTGCCGGCCTGGCCCTTCAAGGCACCTTCAGGCCAGGTGGACATTTGCCAGTACGCCTTGGCGATCGAAAGCCCTTTTGGGCCGGTGTTGCAGTCGCTTGCCCGCACTTATGGCGATCGCTACGTGTCTCTCGTGGTGTTGGAACCCTCACCGGAGTCGTACTACTTCGAGAAGTACGGCTCCTACCCTGCGTTCTCGCTCGCCGTCGAGAATCTTGACACCTACGGGGACGTGGTCGCTCACGAGCCTGACGGTGATCCCACTGGTGCGGTCACCTTCACTGCCGATGTCGTGGCAATAGTGGGGGACAGCGGCAAGTGGGCGGTGTGGGGCGAGCGTTGGTGGGATCTCTCTCTCGTGCTCACCGATAGTGCGGACGGCCCTTGGACTCGCCAGGGCGTGGACTTCGTCAACGTGCACGACGCATTGGACTGGTTCACCGAGCCGCCGTACAAGACCCCGCTAGACCCGGCCGTTCGAGAGGCGTTCCTCGCGAACGTACGATCACGTGGAAGCGGCCCGCGCTGACCGACGTGCGGATGCTCTCGCGGCGGCGATCAATGTATCGCCCCGTCTGCGCAATGCGCTCGCACGCACCAAAGTCCATCGGGGAATATCCAGGTCCACTTCTACCGCAACCGGGTGACCCGAGTAGTTGACTACAAGTACGACGAAAAACTCCCATTCAATGGAGCCCGATGATCGTTTCACATATACGTGTTCCACCTTCCGCGACAGGGGAAGCGCAAGAAGCGAGCCCGTGGGTGACGGTCGGCAGGGATTACCCGGTGCTGTCCGTCGACATTCACTCGACCGGCGGGGCCAGCATTCAACTGCTTACAGACGACCGCCGTACTCTCGGTTGGTTCTCGATCCGTGACTTTAGGACTGTTGACACCTCCATCCCGAAAAGTTGGGTGGTCGTCATCGATGCGGGCCTGCTTCAGCTCGGGCCGGCGGCGTGGCTCACCCCCGGATTCTGGGAGGCCTATTACGACGGCGACGAGCAGGCAGTCGCGGCCGTCCGGCGTGAACTTCGCGAGCGACTGGGATGACTTGCAGGGAGCTACGAAGGACGGTGCTCGACGAGTTCAACGCCCCCACCCGGCAGCAAGCGAGTCAGTCTTCCATCGATTGACAACGTCCCGTAGGTCTGAGATCCACCGGGAACGGCCTTGTGGGGGTGACCTGTGTGGTCACTGACCCGCAGGGCAGTGTGGTCGGGACGGTGCACAACACGGATTGGGCGTCGGGGGTGTCGCGGAAGCGTCCGGATCCGTTCGGCGGTGCCCGGTCGTCTGGGTCGGTGACGTCGCGAGCGCCTGGGTTCTTGGGGGCGGTGCATGACAGTAACGCGTTGGTGTTGTTGGGTGCGCGGTTCTTCGATCCGGCGGCGGGGGTGTTCGTGTCGGTGGATCGGTTGCTGGATCCGGGGAATCCGGCGCAGTTCAACGCGTGTGTGTGCGGGCACCAACCCGGTGACCTGGTCTGACACATCGGGGGTCGGGGCGACTTCCCAGACATGAACAGCTCCCTTGAAGACGTGGCTGAGCTCAGAGCTTCATGCGAAATCCCCCAGCGTCAGCACCCTCCCAGACTCGGACCGGCGGCGACATCGTGCGCTACGATCCAGCAACGGAGCTATGCGGTGTTCAACCGGCGGCGTGAGGACGTAATTCCGCCCGCACACCTCGATTCACAAGTTCCTTACGAACATGGATTACTCAATGCTCAGCGAGGGCATCGCGCATTGCCGCGTATGCGGATACCGGCCAGGTTGGCTGCCCTGGGGTGAGACGGGCACCGACCCGTCATGGGAATTCTGCCCCTGCTGCTGGGTCGAGTTCGGCTACCAGGACTCGTCAGTGGCGGGGGCACGCGCGTATCGGCAGGCCTGGCTCGCGTCGGGTGCGACGTGGTCCGACACTTCGGTTAGCCACGACGGACTCACGACTGCCGAGCGATTGATGTTCGTGCCTCCGGGCTATGAGTGAGATCCACGATCGGGCGCAGCCCGGCCAGCAGTTTCGGGAGACATCAAATGGCCGTATCCATCAAGTGCCCGGTGTGCGGATATCCGGGCTTGACCGAGGAACCGAGGACCGAGGGAGGGGGTGGTTCCTTCGAGATCTGCCCGTCATGCGGCTTCGAGTTCGGGGTAAGCGACGACGACCTTGGATTTGACTACGAGCAGTGGCGAGCCCGCTGGGTGGCGGAGGGCGCCGGGTGGTGGTCTAGCGCGAGAGAGGCGCCAGTGGGCTGGGACTACAGGGACTATCTGCGACCTGACTCACTCTGACCGAGTCCCCTCGCGCGTCAAGACGCGCAACGCCCTGGAGGTGGCGCGGAGCTGGACCGAGCCTCATGCGACGGAGGACTGATGGCCTCACCAGGTGCGTCGTCAGCGGGTGACCTGCGCATTACCAGTGGCGCGCTATCCGCCGGCTGGTGCGCACACGGCATGAGGGTGGAGGCTGGAGTCGTGAAGCTCACAGATGACCTCGTGGAGCTTGTCTCTCATGTCGCCTCACCGATGGGCGCTGTCTCGGCTGCCCTGCGGGTTCAGGCTTCTGCTGCAACGGTGACGCGCCACACGCCGACGATGATCGATCTCGCGGTCCCTGACGGGCTCGCTCCCGTTGACCTCGCAGATGGGCCACTGCCCGTCGAGGCACTCATTCACGAGGGCATCGAGCTCCTAGGGGAGATCATCGTCTGGGTGCGAGCGGGGCGTGTCACCGGCATCGAGCAGGCTTGGTACACGGACGACCCGCCATCGACTTGGCCGAAACCGGCCCGTGTTCAGATCCGTGGAGAGTCCGCTCGTCCGTCAATGCTGGGGGGGTCCTGAAGGTGGCTGATGCGCTCTCGTCCACGCACTCTGAACCGGTTTGGCGAGAGAGGGCCGACTTCATCATTCAGGCGAAGTTGCCGGAAGAGGGCCGCTTCGAGCAGCTCTGGGCTCGACAACTCGCGCCCGACGAGTTTGAGCTCTGTTGCATCCCCTTCTTTCTCTACGACGTTTCGCTCGGTGATGTCGTTGCTACTGACCCGCGCGCGGAGCGTCGCTACGTTCTCAATCGAGTAGTGCGCCGCTCCGGGCGCTCGGTCTTTCGTGCGTTCTTCGACAGGGCGTCCTACCGCTACCGGGACCTGGTGTCCCAGCAGATCGCTGACGTAGGAGGACTGATGGAGTGGTCTTCGCCGAGCTTGTTGGCGATAGACGGGCGGGATGACGCACTGGCTACATCGATCGAGGCTCTCCTACGTGAAGCCCACAGCGCCGGGCAGCTGATATACGAACGAGGTCGGCAATCCGCCGGCTCGAAGCCGAACGGCGCGGAGTATTGAAAGACTCCTGGAGCACGAACGGAGGGCTCAATGAAGTTGCATGATGACGACCCTGGCGCGGAACCGATGATCACGTCGAGGGAGGCGTTCCTCGCGATGACCGACTTCATCTGGCGGTTCGCTCAGCGTGCAGGCGACGACCTCACTACCCTCATCGGGGATACGGAGCTTGCGGCAGACGGTGGGCCGTTCGACGCGGCGGCATGGGACGACTGGCAAGCAAGCGTTGCGAGAATACGCGCCGGAAAGCCGCCACGAGGCGACCAATGACCGCTACTCCTGGCCTTCGAACAGTCTCGCCTGCGAACTCGGAGACGTGCTGGGTGGTGCGGGATGAGTGGTAGCACCGTCGCGGTGGTCGGTGCTCTCATCGACGCTCACCGGGTGCTCGTCCCGCTACTGGACGAACACCTAGCGGACAACGAGCGCCAGGTACTGCCGCACCTTCTCGTATCGGACATCGTTCGATGGTTGGTCGAGCACCGAGAGTCACATCCCGATGTGTGTTCGTCCGTCCTGGGGTGGCTCGGGTCGGCGTACGAACGGGGTCCGGATGACGTTCGGGAACTGATTGCGGTCAGCGTCGTAGAGATGCTCCCGGACCCCGGGCAGAGCGGCGGTGAGCTTCACAGACTGCTCGGCCCGCTTCTGCGAAGACTCGACCCGTGGAGCCGTCCGTAGCGAGTTCCAACTAATCCAGTGCGGAAACGACCCGAGTCATTTCGAGACCGTGCCGCCGCCCGGCACGAACCACACCTGCCAGTTCTCTCCAGAATCGAGTGCCCCTGATGACAGACCGAAACATTGAGTTCCCCGGCGGCTTTGACGAGTTTGCGCAATGGGAGGTTCAGTCGAAGGGCTTCTTCGAGCACGCCGTCGTTCGCTTCGGCGACGTCGCTGTGCCGGTGACCTTTTTCGACCCCGTTCGGCTGCGGCAGGAAGTGCATTCGGAGACCTACGCTGGTCGCGCCTTCAGCGTGAAACGACTCCTCGTTGTACCTAAGGTGACAGTGGAGCAGATGCGCACGGCGGTGGCCGACGCGCCGGCGGAACTTCTGGAAGACGGAGGTCTAGGAATGACGAGCAGAACGTCGATAAGCCTGTCCAACGACCACTGGCTCGTCCTCTTCGACCTGATTGCGAGGCTGAACGAAGCCGAGGGCCTCGAGTGGGAGGACCAGGCGGAGCAGAGGGCACTGTGGGATCTCGAGGCGACTCTCGAATCAGTCCTGCCCGACGTCATGGCCAGGGATTACGGTGATCGTCTCAGCAACGCTCGCGATCGACTTCGGGACGCCACGGATGATCGAAACGAGGCAGGTGGGAGTTGAGCGATCTGCAGGACGCGTTGGTCCGAACGGTGCGCGGGGACGCGTCCGCTCTAGGAAGCATGGCGACTGTCGATCACGACGTCTTGGTGCAGGCCGCCGTCGCGGTAGCGCCGCTGGTGGTCACCCGAGAAGCGACCATTCAAGTGCTGGAGGACTTGCGCAACGGCCGACTCCGACCAGAAGTCGCCCAGTGCTGGGCGTCTTTCGTGCGCCGGGGCTACATCGAAGCTGTTCGCCGTACGCGCGCAATCCGGCCGATCGACATCGAGTATCAACGGGACGTGGAGGACGTGATTGCCGATGCGGTCTCGAGGCTGGATGAAATCGGTGACCTTGTGGACGGGGTGTTGAGGCGGGATGAGATCGACGTCCTTCTAGCACGCCTGGCGTGAGTGTCATGAGGTTGGCGCAGTGAAGATGCGTGATGTGTTGGCGTCCCCTGGGGCCGTGCATTCCGTTCCGGTGGAACGGCTAGGTCGACACGATTCGTTGGGTGTGCTGCTCCAAGAGGCGCAGCTGATTGACCTGCGCATGGATGCGCTCACGCGCAGGGCCGGGCTGATCTTCGACCTTCGGGTCGCTCTTGAGATTCGTGATGCGAACACGGGTGTGCTGGTCGTTGACGACGTTGAGCGATTGTCTTGGGCGGGCGAGGGGCCGACCGAACCACTGATCGCGTGGTCGGTCGACGGCGCAGCACTCGAGCGGGGGCTCGGGTCCATCACGATTTCCCTGGGCTTGTGGCCGGCTCCCGGTGGCGAGCTCACCATCGTCGGCACGTCCGGCGTCTTCGTCGCCGGGAATGTGCCACACCTAGCCGACGTGCCGCCGGACTATACGGAGACCGACCGTCCTGGCCTGGAGGGATTGATCGCAGACTGGGAATCTGAGTTCACGCCGTTCACCGCGTCCGTCCTCGCCTGAACGCGGACTTCAGCAAGCCGGTCGTTCCGGGCCAGCAGCAACTCCGGCAAATCGCCGCGCGCTTCGGCACTCCGCTGCAACAGAGAGCGCGAGCCTCGGAGCCGGTGTCCGGGCCGGCACGCAACGACTGAGTCACGTGTCGAGCTACACGGTTTCCTCACGCTGTGAGATCGTTGCGGGGTGCCGCCGCTGCGCAGATTTCTCCGTCCCACGCCCGGCAGGGTCGTCGCGGGAGCCTTCGTAGCGGTCCTGACGATCGGGACCGTGCTGCTGAGCCTGCCTGTCGCCGTCCAGGGGCGCACGGCGACGTTCATCGAGGCGCTGTTCACTGCGACGAGCGCGCTGTGCGTCACCGGTCACATCGTCGTCGATACGCCGGTCTTCTGGTCGCCCTTCGGACAGGTGGTCATCATGGGCCTGATCCAGGTGGGCGGGTTCGGCGTGATGTCTCTCGCGACCCTCCTGGGGCTGCTCGTCGCTCGGCGTCTCGGGCTGCGCACACGCCTCACCGCGGCCAGCGAGAGTCACACGGTCGCCGTCGGCGACGTCCGCCGCGTGCTCAGCGGCGTCGCGATCACCACCCTCGTCACCCAGACCGTCGTCGCGCTCCTCCTCTTCCTGCGTTTCTGGCTCGGGTACAGCGAGGAGGCGGGTCGTGCGCTGTGGCTCGGCATCTTCCACGCCGTCTCCAGCTTCAACAACGCAGGCTTCGCGCTCTTCAGCGACAATCTGATGTCGTTCGTCACCGACCCGTGGATCTGCCTGCCGATCTGCGCGGCGATCATCCTCGGCGGGATCGGGTTCCCCGCGATCATGGAACTGCGGCGCCGGCTCTTCATCCCGCGACGCTGGACCCTCAACACGATGACCGTGGTCGTGGTGTCCGGTGTGCTGCTCGTCGTCGGAGCAGCGGCCCTCACCCTGCTCGAATGGTCCAACCCGGGCACGCTCGGGCCGCTCGACCCCGCGAGCCGCCTCCTTGCGGGCTTCACCCTGTCGGTGATGCCGAGGACGGCCGGCTTCAACACGATCGACGTCTCGCAGATGCATGAGGAGAGCTGGTTCGTCACCGACATCCTCATGTTCATCGGAGGCGGTCCCGCAGGAACGGCCGGCGGCCTGAAGGTCACGACCTTCGCGGTCCTGTTCTTCATCATCGTCGCCGAGCTGCGCGGCGACACCGCGGTGAACATGTTCGGGAAGCGTCTGCCCCGTTCCACCCACCGTGAGGCCCTGACCGTCGCGCTGCTCGCCGTGGCGCTCGTGGTCGGCGCGACGCTGGCGATCATGCTGATGAGCCCGTTCGACTTCGATCGGGTGCTGTTCGAGGTCATCTCGGCGTTCGCCACCGTGGGGCTGTCGACCGGCATCACGGCCGACCTGCCCGCGGCCGCGCAGACCATCCTGATCGTCCTCATGTTCATCGGCCGCCTGGGCCCGGTCCTGCTCGGGTCGGCCCTGGCGCTGACGACGCAGAAACGAATGTACGAACTTCCGAAGGAGCGTCCGATCATTGGATAACGCCACCCCCTTCTTCAGCCGTCGCCGCGCGAAGGACTCCTCCGCCGCGAGCGTCGCCGTCATCGGCCTCGGACGCTTCGGCGGTGCCCTGGCCACAGAGCTCGCGCGGTCGGGAACCGAGGTGCTCGGCATCGACACCGACGAAGACATCGTGCAGTCGCTCAACGGGATCCTCACGCACGTCGTGCGAGCCGACTCGACCAAACAGGTTGCGCTCGAGCAGCTCGGCGTCGTGCAGTTCGACCGGGTCGTCGTCGGCATCGGATCCGACATCCAGGCCAGCATCCTGACGACATCCCTGCTCAAGCGGATGGGCGCGCGCTCGATCTGGGCCAAGGCGATCAGCGAACAGCACGGTCTGATCCTCGAGCAGCTCGGCATCGAACACGTCATCTTCCCGGAGGCCGACATGGGCCGCCGAGTGGCGCACCTCGTGCGCGGCGCGATGCTCGACTACGTCGAGTTCGATCGCGACCTCGTCGTCGCGAAGACCGTGGCGCCGCGAGAGATCGTCGGACAGACGCTCGAGGAGGCGGCCGTGCGTCGTCGACACGGGGTCACCATCGTCAAGATCCGCACCGCCGACGGCACGTGGCATGCCGCCGGGGCGTCGTCCGTCGTCTCGGACGGGGATCTGCTGATCGTCATCGGGCCCGTCGACCGGACCGAGAGGTTCGCCGCCCTGGTGTGAGTTGCCGGCGCTCCCCGCGGCCTCCAGACGGGAAGCATCCTGTCCTCGGCATCGGGGTCGCCCCTGAGGTCGCGGTTCCCTGCGTCCTCGCGGCTTTCGCCGCCGGGTCGGCGATGATCCCGTCCCGCTGATCGCAGCGCCGCATGGGTTCCGTTAGGGCCCCGTTTCCGCGGTCGCGGCGGGTGTTTGATCGTGGATTGCGTCGAGAGACGTGCGGGCCTCACCCGAAGTCCGGACACCACGAAATGGGAGTTACTCGTGCTCGACATCGTCTACGTGCTCGGCGTCCTCGCCTTGTTCGCGCTGGTCGGTCTGATCGGCAAGGCGGTGGAGCGGCTGTGATCGTCTTCGAACTGGTCGCCGCCGCCCTGGGGCTGGCAGCGCTGGTCTACCTCGTCGTCGCCCTGGTGAAGCCGGAGAAGTTCTGATGGAGTGGCTGCTTCTCGTCGCGAGCCTCGCGACCCTGATCCTCTTCCTCGGGGTGGCGTACCGCCCCGTCGGCGACTACATGGCGTGGGTGTTCACCACGCGCAAGGACTCGAAGGTCGAGCGCGGCATCTACCGCGTCATCGGCGCCGACCCGAAGTCGGAGCAGACGTGGCAGGCTTACCTGCGGAGCGTGCTGCTGTTCTCGCTCGTGGGCGTTCTCCTCCTCTACCTCCTCCAGCGCACGCAGCAATGGCTCCCCTACGCGCTGAACCTGCCGGCCGTTCCGGAGAGCCTGTCGTTCAACACGGCCATCTCCTTCGTGACCAACACGAACTGGCAGTCCTACTCGCCCGAGCTCACCCTCGGCTACACCGTGCAGTTCGCCGGTCTCACCGTGCAGAACTTCGTTTCCGCGGCGACCGGCATCGCCGTCGCGGTCGCTCTCGTCCGCGGCTTCGCCTACCGGCGCACCGGCACCATCGGCAACTTCTGGGTGGACCTCGTCCGCGGCTCGTTCCGCATTCTGCTGCCCTTCTCCGTGATCGCCGCGATCGTGCTCCTGGCCGGCGGCGTCATCCAGAACTTCGCAGGGTTCACCGACATCGCCACGGTCTCGGGGGGCGCGCAGACGCTGCCCGGCGGCCCGGTCGCCTCGCAGGAGGCGATCAAGGAGCTCGGCACCAACGGTGGCGGCTTCTTCAACGTGAACGCCTCGCACCCCTTCGAGAACCCGGCCGGCTGGACGAGCCTCTTCCAGATCTTCCTGATCCTCGTGATCCCCTTCTCGCTCCCGCGCACGTTCGGCCGGATGGTCGGCGACAACCGCCAGGGCTACGCGATCCTCGCGGCGATGGGCACCCTGTTCCTCGTCTCGCTCGGGGCGCTCGCCGCCTTCGAGTTCGCCGGCAACGGCACGGCTCCGCAGCTCGCCGGCGCGGCGATGGAGGGGAAGGAGGCGCGGTTCGGTCTCGCCGGGTCGGCCTTGTACGCCTCGGCCACGACCCTCACCTCGACCGGCTCGGTCAACTCGATGCACGACTCCTACACCGCGCTCGGCGGCATGATGCCGATGCTGAACATGATGCTCGGCGAGATCGCGCCCGGCGGCGTCGGCGCCGGCCTCTACGGCATGCTCATCATCGCGGTCGTCGCCGTCTTCATCGCCGGACTGCTCGTGGGGCGCACCCCCGAGTACCTCGGCAAGAAGATCGGTCCCCGCGAGATCAAGCTGGCGAGCCTGTACATCCTGGTCATGCCGGTGCTGCTGCTCAGCGGTGTGGCGCTCAGCTTCGCGCTGCCCGGCGTCCGCGAGGACGTCGAGTCGACCTCGATCTGGAACCCCGGCGTCCACGGCCTCTCCGAAGTCGTCTACGCGTTCGCCTCGGCGTCCAACAACAACGGCTCCGCATTCGCCGGACTCACGGCCAACACACCCTGGATGAACGCGGCGCTCGGTGTCGCGATGCTCCTCGGGCGGTTCGTGCCGATCGTGCTCGTGCTCGCACTGGCCGGCTCGCTGGCCGCACAGGACAAGGTGCCGGTGACAGCCGGAACCCTGCCCACCCACCGACCGCTGTTCATCGGGCTCGTCGTCGGTACGGCGATCCTCGTGACCGCCCTGGTCTTCTTCCCCGTTCTCACGCTGGGTCCCCTGGCGGAAGGGCTGCTGTAAATCATGTCCACCATCACCACCACCCCCGAGTCCTCCGCCGCCCACCACGGCAGCGGTGCGCGGACGCCGAAGAAGTCCTTCAGCTGGGCGCAGGTGCGCGCGGCGCTTCCCGGTGCGTTCCGCAAGCTCGACCCGCGCGCCCAGTGGCGCAACCCCGTCATGTTCCTCGTCTGGGTCGGCGCCGCGCTGACGACCGTCCTCGCCGTCGCCGAGCCGTTCCTCGGGGGCCCCGCGTCCTCGGGCGGCAGCTCGGTGCCGTGGTCGTTCACGGCGGGCATCGCGATCTGGCTGTGGCTGACCGTCCTGTTCGCCAACCTCGCCGAGTCGATCGCCGAGGGGCGCGGCAAGGCTCAGGCCGACTCGCTCCGCAAGACCCGCACGAGCACCACGGCCCACCGCGTGACCGGCTACGACCCCGCCTCGGACGCCGCCGCCGAGCGCGCCGCCGTGACGGAGGTGGCCTCGTCCGAGCTGCGGCTCGGTGACGTCGTCACGGTCACGGCCGGCGAGCTGATCCCCGGCGACGGCGACATCGTCTGGGGCATCGCGAGTGTCGACGAGTCGGCCATCACCGGTGAGTCGGCGCCCGTCGTCCGCGAGTCCGGCGGCGACCGCTCCGCGGTCACCGGCGGCACCCGCGTGCTCAGCGACCGGATCGTCGTGCGGATCACCTCCAAGCCCGGAGAGACCTTCGTCGACCGCATGATCGCCCTCGTCGAAGGCGCCGCGCGCCAGAAGACCCCGAACGAGATCGCGCTGAACATCCTTCTCGCGAGCCTCTCGATCGTCTTCGTCGTCGTGGCGCTCACGCTGAACCCGATCGCCTCGTATGCCGCGAGCCCCGCGAGCGTCACGGTGCTCATCGCGCTGCTCGTGTGCCTCATCCCCACCACCATCGGGGCGCTGCTGTCGGCGATCGGCATCGCCGGCATGGACCGCCTGGTCCAGCGCAACGTCCTCGCGATGTCCGGACGGGCCGTCGAGGCGGCCGGCGACGTGACGACACTGCTGCTCGACAAGACCGGCACGATCACCTACGGCAACCGGCAGGCGTCCGAGTTCGTCCCCCTCGCCGGGATCGCCCAGCTGGAGCTGACCCGCGCCGCGGCGCTGTCGTCGCTGGCCGACCCGACGCCGGAGGGGAGCTCGATCGTCGATCTCGCCGTGGCCCGCGGCGTCGACGTGCGAGGCGAGTCGCAGGGCACGATCGTGCCGTTCACCGCGCAGACCCGCATGAGCGGCCTGGACCTGCCCGACGGCTCGGCCATCCGGAAGGGCGCGGGCTCCGCGATCCTCGCCTGGCTCGAGCAGGGCGGCACGGCGCTGCCCGACGACGTGCGGGGCGATCTGACGGCGCGCACCGAGACGATCTCGCAGTCCGGTGGCACCCCGCTGGTCGTGGCCACGCGCGACGCGGCGGGCACCGGCCGCGTGCTGGGCGTCGTCCACCTGAAGGACGTCGTGAAGGCGGGACTCCGCGAGCGCTTCGCGGAGCTGCGGGCGATGGGCATCCGCACGGTCATGATCACCGGCGACAACCCGCTGACGGCAGCGGCCATCGCGCGGGAGGCCGGCGTCGACGACTTCCTCGCCGAGGCGACGCCCGAGGACAAGCTCGCCTACATCCGGAAGGAGCAGGAGGGCGGCAACCTCGTCGCGATGACGGGCGACGGAACGAACGACGCCCCGGCGCTTGCGCAGGCGGATGTGGGCGTCGCGATGAACACGGGAACGTCGGCCGCGAAGGAGGCCGGCAACATGGTCGACCTCGACTCCGACCCGACCAAGCTCATCGACATCGTCCGGATCGGCAAACAGCTGCTCATCACCCGCGGCGCGCTGACGACGTTCTCGATCGCCAACGACATCGCCAAGTACTTCGCGATCATCCCGGCCATGTTCACGGGTGTGTTCCCCGGACTGGCGGTGCTGAACGTCATGGGGCTGAGCTCGCCCGCCTCCGCGGTGCTCTCGGCCATCATCTTCAACGCGCTCGTGATCGTCGTGCTCGTGCCGCTCGCCTTGCGCGGCGTGAAGTACCGCCCCGCTCATGCCTCCGCGATCCTCGGACGGAACCTGCTCGTCTACGGTCTCGGCGGCATCATCACGCCCTTCATCGGCATCTGGCTCATCGACCTCGTCGTGCGCCTCATCCCCGGGTTCTGACCCGGGATCGTCAAGGAGATCACTCATGAACACCACCACGCGCAGCACCGGACGCAGCCTCTGGGTCGCCATCCGCGCGCTGCTCATGTTCACCGTCGTGCTCGGCGTCGGCTACACCCTGCTGATCACCGCCGTGGGGCAGCTCGCACTGCCGGCGCAGGCCAACGGATCGCTGATCCGGGACGACGACGGCGACATCGTCGGGTCGTCGCTGATCGGGCAGAACTTCACGGACGCCGACGGTGCGCCCCTGCCGCAGTACTTCCAGCCGCGGCCCTCCGCGGCCGGTGACGGGTACGACGGCGGCGCCTCGTCGGGGTCGAACTGGGGGCCCGAGAACGAGGACCTCATCGCGGCGATCACGGAGCGCAAGGCGCAGATCGCGGAGTTCAACGGAGTTTCGCCCGACGAGATCCCCGCTGACGCGGTCACCGCGTCGAGCTCGGGACTGGATCCGCACATCAGCCCCGCGTACGCCCTGCTCCAGGTCGACCGCGTCGCCGCCGCGCGCGGCCTCTCCGCCGAGCAGGTGCGTCAGGCGGTCGACGACAACACGACGGGCCCGGACCTCGGCTACCTCGGCGAGCCCGTCGTGAACGTCGTCGAGCTCAACCTCGACCTCGACCGGATGGACGGCTGACCGCGGCGTGCGCTTCAGCGATCGTTCAGGAAGCGCCCGGCGCAACCCCGTAAGATCGCTGTCGTTCCAAGGGGAGTACTCCGACACGGTCGGCTCGTCACTACGGATGCACACCGCATCCCGGGTCACCGGTCCTCGATCACGAGGATGGAGAAGACTTTGGCGCTGATTCGCTCACGCCAAGGTTAGGACCCCGTCTGTGGACATCACGCCGCTCGTCTGGATCATCACCATCGCGGTCACGATCGCGTTCTTCGTCTACGAGTTCTTCGCACACGTGCGAAAGCCCCACGAGCCGAGCATCGGCGAGTCCGCCCGCTGGTCGGCGTTCTACATCGGACTGGCGCTGCTGTTCGGCGTGGGCATCGGCATGGTGTCGGGGTGGACGTACGGCGGCGAGTACTTCGCCGGGTACCTCACCGAGAAGGCCCTGTCGATCGACAACCTCTTCGTCTTCCTCATCGTGATGACGAGCTTCGCGGTGCCGAAGATCTACCAGCAGAAGGTGCTGATGATCGGCATCGTCATCGCGCTGATCATGCGCGGCATCTTCATCGCCCTCGGTGCCACGCTCATCGAGAACTTCTCGTGGATCTTCTACGCGTTCGGCGCCCTGCTCCTGTTCCTCGCCTACCGGCAGGCCTTCGCGCACGGCGACTCCAACCCCGCCGACGGACGCTTCATGCGGCTCGTGCGCCGGGTGCTGCCCGTGAGCGACGAGTACGACGGCGACAGGCTGACGACCGTGCGGGGCGGACGCCGGTTCGTCACACCGATGCTGCTCGTGATCGTCGCGATCGGATTCGTCGACCTCATCTTCGCCGTCGACTCGATCCCCGCCATCTACGGGCTGACGGAGGAGGCGTACATCGTCTTCACCGCGAACGCGTTCGCCCTCATGGGACTCCGCCAGCTGTACTTCCTCATCGGCGGTCTGCTGGAGCGCCTGGTGTACCTCGCGCAGGGCCTCGCGGTCATCCTCGCCTTCATCGGCGTGAAGCTGCTGATCCACGCACTGCACAAGAACGAGCTGCCCTTCATCAACGGCGGCGAGCCGTTCACGGTGATCCCCGAGATCCCGATCTGGCTGTCGCTGCTGTTCATCGCCGGCACGATCACCGTGGCCACCGTCGCGAGCCTGAGGAAGACCCGCAGCGACCGCCTGCGCGCCCCCGAGACGGCGGCGGACGAGATCGCGCGCGGGCACGACGGTGCCCGATGACCGGCGATCTGCTGTGGAACATCGGCCTGGTGATCGCGTTCGTGCTCATCGGCGGTGTGTTCGCCGCGACTGAGATGGCACTGGTGACCCTCCGGGAGAGCCAGATCAACGCGATCGCCGCGCGCGGCCGCCGCGGCGCGAAGGTGGCGGACCTCGCCCGCAACCCCAACACGTTCCTTTCGGCGGTGCAGATCGGCGTGACGGTCGCCGGCTTCGCCTCGGCCGCCTACGGGGCGACCTCGATCGCGCCGTCGGTGGCTCCGCTGCTCGAAGCGGCCGGCGTGCCGCAGCCGCTCGCCCTCACGATCGCCACGGTGCTCCTCACCCTGGTCATCGCCTACCTCTCGCTCGTGCTCGGTGAGCTCGTGCCCAAGCGCCTGGCGATCCAGCGCAACGCGCAGTTCGCGTATGCCGTGGCCCCCGCGCTGAACGGCTTCGCCACCTTCATGCGGCCGGTGATCTGGCTGCTCTCGGTGTCGACCAATGCGCTGGTCCGGCTCCTCGGCGGGGACCCGCACAAAACCGCCGATCAGATCAGCGACGAGGAGATCCGCGACATCGTCGCCAGTCACCAGGGGCTGCCCGACGACGAGCGCCGCATCCTCGACGACGTGCTCTCACTGCGCGGTCGCCAGATCAGCGAGGTCATGCGTCCGAGGCCCGAGGTGGTCGCCCTCGACGAGGCGGCCCGGCTGGTCGACGCGGTTGCGCAGGTGCGGGAGCTCCCCTTCTCCCGCTACCCGGTCGTGGACAAGTCGATCGACGACATCGTCGGCTTCGTCCACGTGCGCGACCTGTTCGAAGCGGCCGCGGACGAGCCCGACCGGCCGCTCGCCGGCCTCGTGCGCCCGATCTCCTACTTCCCGTCGACGGCGCGCGTGCTCCCCACGCTCACGCGGATGCGGGCCAGCAGCCACCAGATCGCCGTCGTGGTCGACGAGTACGGCGGGACCGACGGCATCGTCACTCTCGAGGATCTGGTCGAGGAGGTCGTCGGCGAGATCTTCGACGAGTACGACACCGCGATCGATCCCGTGGCCGCCGGGGGTGAACTGGATGGTCGCCTCAATCTCCAGGACTTCGAGGAGGCGACGGGTCTCACGCTCGAGCGCGGATCGTCCGACACGATCGCGGGATTCATCACCGAACGTCTCGGGCGTCTCGCCGTCGTCGGCGACACCGTCGACGTGCCGGGCGGCACGCTTCAGGTGACGGGCATGGACCGGCGTCGGATCTCGTCGGTGCGCGTCACCCTCCGGGCGGACGTCGACGACGCGGGCTGACCCGGTCCCCGCATCGGCGCCGGGGACGCCGCGCCCGATAGGTTGGAGAAAGGTACGCCCCCGCAGAGGTCTCGCACACCGGTCGCGACCGGCGGGTTCACACGAAAGACCCCCTCACGACATGGACTTCTTCGGGATCATCGTCGGCGGCATCGTCGCCGTGGCGGTGCTGTTCTTCGGTCTCATCGGCTTCTTCATCTTCCGCGCCTGGTACCAGGTGCCGCAGTCCGACGAGGCGATCGTCGTCGTCGGAAAGCGCCAGCGGGGTGAGGACGGGACCACTTCGGCCATGTCGGTGATCACCGGCGGCGGCGCCTTCGTGAACAAGCTCACGCAGCGCTCCGACAAGATCTCGCTGCGCTCGCGCCAGATCAAGATGGAGCCCGTCGCGCAGACCGCCAACGGCGTCACGCTGCACCTGGCCGGTGTCGCGCTGGTGAAGGTCGGCTCGCAGCCCAACCAGGTGCGCGCCGCGGCCGAGCGCTTCGCGTCGCAGGACCAGGCCATCGAGCAGTTCACGACCGAGCAGCTCGAAGGCGCCCTGCGCGGGGTGGTCGCGAAGCTCAGCGTCGAAGAGGTCATGCAGGATCGTCAGAAGCTCGGCGACCAGATCGCCGAAGGCATCTCGCCCGACCTGCTCGCCCAGGGACTCGTGCTCGACTCGTTCGCCATCCAGGGGATCACCGACCCGAAGGGCTACATCGACTCGCTCGGCGCGAAGGAGGTCGAGCGTGTCCGTCGCGAGGCCGAGGTCGCCCAGATCGACGCCGCCCGCGAGGTCAAGAAGCGTCAGCTGGCCACCGAAGAGGCCAACCTCATCGAGCAGACCGCCCTCGACAAGAACAAGGCCGTCGCAAAGAGCGAGATCGGCCGCGCGAACGCGGAAGCCGAGCAGGCCGAGCATCTCGCGCGTGCCGAGCGCGAGCAGGCGGTGCTGCAGCAGAAGGCCGAGAACAAGCAGGCCGAGCTCGACGCCGACGTCAAGAAGGTCGCCGACGCCGAGCGCTACCGCGCGCAGACCGCCGCCGACGCGCAGGCGTACACGCGGCAGAAGCAGGCCGAGGCCGACCGCGCCGTCGCCCAGCAGACCGCCGACGCCGAGGCGTACGCGGTGCAGCGCGAGGCCGAGGCCCGCCAGGCATCCGCCGCCGCCGATGCCGCCGCCGTCCTCGCCCGCGCCGACGCCGACGCTCAGGCGCTGCGGGAGAAGTCGATCGCCGAGGCCGAGGCCATCCGCGCGATCGGTGAGGCCAAGGCCGCCTCGATCCAGGCCGAGGCCGAGGCGCTGCGCGAGAACCAGGATGCGGTGCTCGCCCGCGAGCTCGTCTCCCAGCTCCCGGCGCTCATGGCGGAGTTCGCCAAGGGGTACGCGAACGTCGGCGGGGTCACCCTCATCGGCGGCGACACCGCCGGCACCCACATCGCCCGCGAGCAGGCGGCAAGCCTGACGGCGACGTTCGAGTCGGTGAAGTCGGCCACGGGCGTCGACCTCGGCCAGATCCTGTCGGGTCACGCCCTCGGGCGGGGGATCGCCGCGGGTGCGGCGCCGGCTCAGACGACGCCGGAGGCTCCGAGCAGCGACCCGACGACGTAGGTCGCGACGAGGGCGAGCGCGCCGCCGAGCACCACGCGGACGATCGCGCGGATCTTGGAGCTGCCGCCGATCCACGCCGAAATCCATCCGGTGAGGGCCAGCGCGACGAGCACGGCGACGAAGGTCACCGGCACGCGCACCCCCGCCGGGGGGAGGAGGATCGCGAGCATCGGCAGCAGCGCGCCGATGGTGAAGGCCACGGCCGACGCGATCGCCGCGTGCCACGCGCTCACGACGTCGTTCTCGTCGATGTTCAACTCGGCGGACAGATGGGCGGCGACGGCGTCGTGGGCGGTCAGCTCGATCGCGACCTGGCGGGCGGTCCCGGGCGCCAGGCCCTTCGCCTCGTAGAGTCCGGTGAGCTCATCGAGCTCCTCGTCGGGCATCTCACGCAGTTCGCGCTTCTCCTTCGCGATCAGCGCGCGCTCGCTGTCACTCTGACTGCTCACCGACACGTATTCGCCGAGCGCCATCGAGATCGCACCGCCGACGAGCGCCGCGGCGCCGGCGGTGAGGATCGGGGCGAGTTCGCTCGTCGCACCGGCCACGCCGACCACCACGGCAGCGGTCGAGACGATTCCGTCGTTGGCTCCGAGCACCCCGGCGCGGAGCCAGTTCAGTCGCTGCGCCAAGCCCTGCTGATGCGGTTCCCCGACATGTGTGGTCATGGCACCACTCAACCACCGCGGGGGCGTGCGGGAACAGAGCACCGGCCGGGAGTAGGCGTTCGTTTTCGGGTTCCGTCAGGAATCGACGTCGACCGGCAGGCTGCCCGGTAACCTCACGCCTGGTCCCCGCCCTGATCCGCGTCTTCATCCGCGTGGTCGCCTCGGGTCGTTTGACAGTTCTCGCTCACAGCACCACGCTCGGGACGACAAGACTCATTCATGCGCGCTTCGCAAATGAGTCACGGATTCGCACTCGATGAGACGACCGGGAGACCACGATGACCTTCACGACAGGACGCAAAGCGACCGCTACCTCGGCTCCAGCGACTATGCGTGGATTCCCGGCGGGCGCGTGACGGTACCGCGCGTCAGCACCGGGTACTGAGAGACGGCCTCGGTGCTCGATGTTCATGTCTCCCGGTTCGCGTATCGGCGCGGTGAGCCCCGGTTGGTCGATGTGTCCGTCGCGCTCGACCGCGGGCGCACGGTGCTGCTGGGCCCGAACGGGGCGGGCAAGACCACACTGCTGAAGGCCATCGCCGGCGTCGTCGGCTTCGAGGGCTCGCTCTCCCTCGACAGGCGCGCGCTGACCACGACCCGTCGGCGACCACCGACCTTCCGGCGTCGGGTGGGATGGTTGCCGCAGCACGTCGCCGCGTTCCCGGGGCTGAGCGTGCGTGAGCACGTGGCGTACGTCGCCTGGTTGAAGGGGATGCCGATGCGCCGCGCCTGGCCGGAGGCGGCACGCGCCCTCGACGCCGTCGGTCTGGGCTCGCGCCTCGATGAGAACGCAGGGAAGCTCTCGGGCGGGCAGACGCGGCGCCTGGGGATCGCCGGCGTCCTCGTCCATGACCCCGCCTACCTGCTCCTCGACGAGCCGACGGCGGGACTCGATCCCCGCGAGCGCGAGCGACTCGTCGCCATCCTGCGGCGGATCGAGGAGGATCGTGCGGTCCTCGTCTCGACGCACGACAGCGACGCGCTCATGGAGGAGGGCGTCCAGGTGCACGTGCTCGCCGCAGGATCGACGCGGTTCCTCGGAGGGTTCGATGCGTTTCTCGCCGACCATACGGGCGCGACGACGGCTGATCGGGTCGGCCGCGCGTACGCCGCGCTGGTGCCGGAGGACTGAGCCGTGCGGTCGCCTGTTCCCCTCCGACGACGCTCCGTCTTCTGGCTCCTCCTGCCGGCCATGCCCCTCCTGGTGCTCGTGGTGCAGTTCTCACCGGTGCTCGCTCCGCCCCCGCAATGGTGGACGTGGAGCGTCGGACGGTCGGTGCTCCTGCTCCTCGTCTCTGCCGCAGTCGGAGCCACCGGCGCTGCCCTAGAGGCGTCGCGCCTGCGTGTGCGACGGACGGAGAGCGTTCTCAGCGTGCGCGCGCCAGCCTCCGTCGTCACGATGGCGCTCTGGCCGAGCCTCGTGTGCGCATTGCTGACGCAGGTCTTCGCCGTCGGGGTGATCGCCGCGACCGGTGGTGGTCTGGAGGGCGCGATCCCCTGGGGCATGGTGGGCGCGGTGGCGGCGATGCTCTTCTTCCACACGTGCCTCGGGTTCGCCCTCGGGAGCATCCTTCGACCGGTGTTCGGGATCCCGCTCGCGCTGGTGGCCAGCTACAGCTGGCTCGGCTTCACCGGCACCGTCGACTGGTTCGAGCTGCGACATCTCTCGGGTCTCGTCCTCGAGACATGCTGCGATTACGAGGAACAGCCCATGGCCGCATCCCTCGTCTCGGCGACGCTCTTCTCTCTGTTCGGCGGGATCGGGCTGCTGCTCGTCGCCTGCGTCGCGCTGCGCCTCGCCGGCCGGCACGACGACCTCCTCGTCGGCACGACGGGTGCCACTCTCGTCGCAGGAGCCGCGGTGGTCGGGCTTGCCGTCGCGACAGGACTGGGTTCGACCTCGGCGGAGCCGCGTGACTCCGATGACCTCACATGCTTCCCCGGCGAGGTGACGGTGTGCCTGTTCCCGGAGCAGGTCGAGGCCGACGAGAGGAGCACCGATCGCGACGTCGCGAGTCTCCCCACACGGGTATCCGCGCTGATCAGGCGAGCGCGCACCGCGGGGGTGGACCTGCCGACGAGGGCGACCACCTACCTCGGCAGAGAGGACGACCCGCATGTCGTTCGCGTGATCTATCAGGAGGGAATGACCGACGAGCTCCTCGCGGCGTCGCTGGCGAGCGATGTCCCCCAGGGCTTCTGCGCCTCGGATGACGGCGACGAGGCGGCCCAGCGTGAGACCTCTCGCGCCGTCGCGATCGCGCAGCTCCGGGCGATCATGCTCGGTCGCGACGCGACCATGGACGATATCGACGACCTCTACGGACAGGCTGCGGCAACACTGGAGTCGGTCGTCGCCCTGCCGCTCGGCGCACAGGCGGCGTGGGTGAACGAGGTGATCGCCGCGCTCGACGACTGCGCTCTCCACCCTCCGGTCCCGTGAAAGCCGCGCTGACGACGCATCGCGTCCGGTCGATAGGACTGCTCCAGGCAGGACTGGCGACGCTCGCCGTCCTCATCGGCGGGCACCTCGTCACGTTGCCGGGCCCGGCCGGCGAGGCGCCGCTCGCGCTGTTCGTCGCTCTGCTGGGCGCCCTGGTCATCGCTCCCGCCCTCGTGCGTGCGTGGCCGTCGACGAGAACGGACGCCGTCCGCAACGCGGGTCTGCTGGCGGCGGTCGTGGTGACCCTGCAGATCGGTCCCGCCCTCGTCGTGACCGCACTCGCCGCGTTGATAGCCGGGCGCGAGGTGCTCGCCTACGTCGGAATGCTCACCTGGCTGCTGGCGCTGCAGATCGCGGGCGGTGTGCTCGTGAGTGCGACCTACCAAGGGCTCGTTCCCGCGGTGTACGTGCTGATCTGCGCGCTGCTCGGCCGAATCGACGGCGTCGTACAGCCGTGGGCGTGGCCGCTCGCGGACATCGATCCGGTGGTGATGGCACTCCTCGGCGCGGCTGCACTCGCGCTGTCGCTGGGGCTTCTCGCGTCGCGCGGACTGCGTCACTGAGTGTTGCCCAGAGATTCCCCTGGCTGACCTATGCGTTGACTGTGCGGGGCGCATTCTTAGAGCAGCCTCAGACCGTCGGGGCGAGCATGGCGACATGACCGCCGTGGCATCCCGTTCCCTCACCGACCCGCGCACCTCCCGCACCTCCCGCACCTCCCGCACCTCCCCAGGGACCGTGCGCGTCGCGCGTCGCTCCCGCGTCGCGGCGTGGAATCTCGCGGCGACTGCCGTCATCTGGCTGACCAGTCTGTTCGTCGCGGCGCTGTGGGTGGCGGGTGGCGGCGTGGCGGAGGTCGCTGCGGGGGGCGGCGGCGCGCTGAGCGCGCTGGGCCGATTGACCGGCCTCGTCTCGTCGAACCTGCTGCTCTACCAGGTGCTCCTGATGGCGCGCGTGCCGCTGTTCGAGCGCGGCTTCGGGCGCGACGCGATCACCCGCATGCACCGGGTGGTGGGCACCTGGTCGGTGGTGCTGATGGGCGCCCACATCGTGCTTCTCGTGTTCGGCTACGCGGTCACCGCCGGGACCGATCCGCTCGCCCAGCTGGTCGACTTCGTGGTCGACTATCCCGGGATGCTCCTGGCGACCGCCGGCACCGCACTCGTCCTCCTGGTCGCGGTGACCTCGATCCGGCGGGCCCGCCGACGGCTGCGGTACGAGTCCTGGCACCTGCTCCACCTCTACGCGTACCTGGGCGTCGCGCTCGCGCTGCCCCACCAGCTGTGGACGGGTGCGGACTTCCTCTTCTCACCGGCGGCGACCGTCTACTGGTGGACGCTGTGGGCGGTGGCGGCCGCGTCGATCGTGGTGTTCCGCGTGGCCGTGCCGCTCACCCGCTCGGTCCGGCACGGTCTGCGCGTGGTCGCGGTCGAAAGAGACGGTGCGCGGGGGGTCACGGTGCGGATGCGCGGGCGAGGCCTCGCGCGGCTGCAGGCGCAGGCGGGGATGTTCTTCGTCTGGCGCTTCCTCGACGGGCCGGGCTGGACCCGGGGACACCCGTTCTCGCTGTCGGCGGCGCCCGACCCGCACGGCCTCAGCATCTCCGTGCGTCTCGCGGGCGACGGCACGCGGCGGCTCGCCCGCCTGCGCCCCGGCACGCGTGTGCTGATCGAGGGACCCTACGGCCACCTCACAGGCGAGCACCGCGTCGGCACCCGGCTGCTGATGATCGGGGCCGGGGCCGGGGTCGCACCGCTCGTGTCGCTTCTGGAGGCGGAGGCGTACGCGCCCGGCGCGGCGACCCTCCTCACCCGCGACACCGCGGCCGACGACGCACTGCGGACGGACGCCATCGCGTCGTTGGTACGCGATCGCGGCCTTCGGCACATCGCCCTCCCCGGTCCCCGTGCCCGCACGGCCTCGCCGTGGCTGCCCGCGACGCACCAGGCGTGGACGGGGCCCGACCTGCTGCGCCACCTCGCCCCGGATCCGGCCACGTACGACGTCTACCTGTGCGGGCCCGGTCCCTGGATGGAGGCGCTGCGGCGCGACCTCCGCTCCGCCGGCTTCGCCGCCGACCGCATCCACTCCGAGTCCTTCGCCATCTAGGAGCCGACATGAAGAAGATCGTCTACGCCGTCATGGCGACCCTCAGCGGACTCGTCCTGCTGCTGAGCTACCGGACCTCGCTCGAGGCGGTGGCCCCCACCGCCCTGGAACCGACGTCGTCGGATGCCTCGACGACGAGCGCGGAGGCCTCGAGCCCCTCCCCGGATCCGAGCCCGTCCGCGACCGGTGACACCCCCGACGGTGCAGACGCTGCCGAGACGCCTGCCGCGTCGACCCCGACGGATAGCGCCGGCGGTCTGGCCGACGGCACGTACACGGGCGACGCGGCGAACACCCGCTACGGACCCGTGCAAGTGCAGATCACCGTCTCGGGAGGAGTCATCGCCGACGTCCAGGCGATCGACTATCCGGACGGCAACGGACGCGACCGTGAGATCAACGCGCGCGCCATCCCGGTGCTCGTCTCCGAGACCGTGCAGGCTCAGAGCGCCGACATCGACATGGTGTCGGGGGCGACCTACACGAGCGATGGGTACCTCACGTCGCTGCAGAGCGCGATCGATCAGGCGACGAGCTGATGGAGACGTCCACGTCGCGTCGCCTCGGCGAGCCACCTCGCCGCGCGTGGGTCGAGACGATCATGGGGATGCCGGTGAGCATCCACCTGCGGTCGTGGAGTGCGGCGTCAGCCGAGGAGGCCGTGCAGCGCTGCTTCGCCGAGCTCCGCGAGGCGGACCGGACCTTCTCGCCGTACCAGGCAGGTTCGGAGGTCAGCCGGATCGGCCGTGGCGAGCTCGCGCTCGCCGATGCGTCCGCCGACGTGCGCGAGGTCGCCGCGGCCTGCCGAGAGGCCGAGACGCGGACGGGCGGGCTGTTCTCGGCAGCCTGGCGCGCATCGGCCGGACCCGGATTCGATCCGACCGGGTTCGATCCGACCGGGTTCGATCCGACCGGGTTGGTGAAGGGCTGGGCGGTCGAGCGGGCGGCGCGCCGTCACCTGCAGCCGCTCGTCGGCGAGCATCTGGCCGCCGGCATCAACGCCGGAGGAGACCTCCAGCTGTTCACCGATCCGCATTCCACCTGGCGCTGGCGGGTCGGGATCGCCGATCCCCGCCGGCCCGGGTCGGTCCTGGCATCCCTCGACATCGCCGAGGGGGCCGTCGCCACGTCGGGCACTGCGGAGCGCGGGCACCATATCGTCGACCCGCGCACCGGGCTGCCTGCCTCCGGCGGTGTGATCTCGGCCACAGTCGTCGCCGACGGCCTCGCGCACGCGGACGTGTGGGCGACGGCAGCGGTCGTGTCCGGGTTCGACGACCTCTCCTGGCTGCCCGCGGCGGATGTGCGCACGGGCATCACGGTGTGCGCCGACGGGCGCACGCGTCGATGGGTGGGCGGGATCCCGGTGACGGTGTCGCCCGCTACCGGGCTCGCGGCAGCGTGAGGAGGAACGTGGTGCCGTCGGGTGAGGTGCGCTCCACCCGCACGCTGCCGCCGGCGCGCACCGCCACGTCGTGGACGAGCGAGAGCCCGAGCCCGAACCCGCGCCGCCGCCCTGTCTCGGCCGAACGAGCGAACCGGTCGAACACACGCGTCGCATCGATGCCCTGAATCCCCTCGCCCTCATCGGCCACCCGCAGCTCGACCCCGCGCGGCTCCGACGCGGCGACCGAGATCGTCACCGTGGCGCCGGGAGGGGAATGCTGGATCGCGTTGTCGATCAGGGCGACGAGCACACGGGTGAGGGTCGTCGGCGAGATCGCCGCAGTGGCGCCGCTCCCGTCCGGCCCGGCCTCGGCGCGCTGATCGGCCTGCGCGACGGGCCCGGTGACGACGAGGCGCACATCGGCCTCTTCGGCGAGAAGGCGAAGCGATGCGACTGCGCGTTCGGCGCAGGAGACGGCGTCCGCGGAACCTCTGATGCCCTCCGAGCCGGGCTCGGCGGCCAACAGCAGGTCGGTGAGGACGTCGGTCATGAGGGCGGCATCCTGCCGGAGCGCCTGGATCGTCTCATCGAGGGGATCACCACGGTCGCGCCGTCGCTCGAGCACCTGGATCCGGCTCGACAGCGCCGTCAAGGGGGTGCGCAACTCGTGACTCGCATCGGCGACGAAATCCCGCTGCCGTCGGAGCGTCTCGGCGAGAGGACGCACCGAGCGGCGCGCCGCGAACCAGGCGACGAGAGTCAGCAGCAGGACCCCGAGGAGCCCGAGCACCACGACGACGGGCAGGATCCGGTCGACGTCCACCACGAAGTCGTCGCCACGGGGCCGGTCCCACCCGCCTCCGTGCTCGCCCGGCTCACGCCCGTCGTCCCCTTCGACGCGCGATGTCGAGAGGATGACGGCGACCAGGATCCCCACACCGCCCGCGACGATCAGCGCGGAGGCCGCCGCGACGTAGAGGCCGACCGCCCGTGCGGCCTGCCGCACGCGAACCGCGTCGCGGGGGCTCATGCGGGTGCTCCGGCGCGGTAGCCGCGTGAGCGCACGGTCTCCACGATGTCGGGCACCGACTTGCGCCGAATGTAGTGGACGTAGGTGTCGACGGATCCTGGGGTGTCACCCTCGGTGAAGACCGCGTCGAGGATCTCGCCCCGGGTGAAGACGTGGTCCGGGCTCGCGCTGAGCAGCTCGAGGAGTGCGGACTCGGTGGCGGTGAGAGCGATCCGGCGACCGGTAGGCGTGAACAGCGCCTGCGAGTCCGGCGCGAACGACCACTCGCCCAGTAGACGCCGCCTCCCGTCGGCGCGGAACGCTCGCCTCAGCGCGCGCAGCCTCGCGAGCAGCTCGTCGTACTCGAAGGGCTTGACGAGGTAGTCGTTGGCGCCGCCGTCCAGGCCGCTCACGCGATCGTCGAGAGCGCCGAGCGCGGTCAGCATGAGGATCGGCGTCGTGATGTGCGCGGTGCGCACCCCGCGCACGACGGCTATCCCGTCCATCCCCGGCAGTCGGCGGTCGACGATCATCGCGTCGTAGCGGTGGCTGAGCGCCAGTCGGAGCCCGGCTTCGCCGTCGGAGGCATGGTCGACGAGGTACGACTCCTCCAGCACCTCGATCGTCATCCCCGCGATCGAGGCGTCGTCCTCTATATAGAGGACGCGGGGGCGCTCGGCGTCGCGGTGCATCCGATTCCTCCCTCCGGTCCCGACTCAGTTCAGACCATGGATGGTGCGGAGCGTCTGCTCGGCGCCGTCGCCGTCGCGCCGGGCGATGCGCTCGCGCAATGCGGCGTACGAGCCGGCGCGGGTCAGCGGGCCGTCGAGGAACGCGTCCCAGTCGCGCAGGTTCCGCTGGATCGCGAGGGCCGTCTCCCGCATCACCCCGAGGAACACCGAGTTGCCCGTGGCCCGGGTCACTCCCTCGAACATCGTGACCGACGAGTCGAAGAGGGCGAGGCGGTCGCCGGACTCCGCGGCGCTCACGACGGCGTCGGCCGTGGCGAGGATGTCGTCGAGCTGCGCATCGCTGCAGACGGCGAGCGACATCCGCAGCGCGTTGCCCATGAAATGGACCGTGACGTCGGCGGTCTCGGCGCGCAGCCGCTCGTCGGGCTCGGACACCCGGGTGTAGCGGCCCACCGCGACCTCCACCAGACCGAAGCGCTCCAGCCGCTGCAGCGCCTCGCGCACCGGCGTGCGGGAGATCCCGAGCTGCGCGGCGAGCTCGACGTCGCGCAGGCGCTGCCCGGGGTGCAGGCGCCCCTCGAGGATGGCGGCGCCGATGGTCGCGTAGACCCCGTCGCTGAGGATGCCGCCATGGGAGAGGTCGAGGGGCGGCAGGGTCTCAGTCATGACGGCATCAGTGTACGACTCGCGCCTATGGATCCCGCGGCCGTGGGGCTTCCCCGCCGACGGGCGCGTCGCTCCCCAGGGTTTCTCGGCGGATTCTCATCGAGCACCATCTGCCCGGCGTCGGCGGATGACAGTAAAGTGAGCCCCGTCACGCTTTGCGTGGCCTATCCGGGGGGATCCGTCGACGCCCGGGCGAGCGCTCTGGCGTGACGCCCGGGCGTCGAATGGTTAACCGGATCGTCGTGCAACATTTGTGTCACCATCTTGAGCCCGGCTATGGCGCTGTCGGCGGCTTTCGTTACCGTGGGACTCGTCGGCGTGCATCCCTCTCCGACTTCAGCACAAGTAAGGCAGTTCATGAGCAGCAGCGGTACCGTCAAGTGGTTCAACTCGGAGAAGGGCTTCGGTTTCATCGCCCCCGACGAGGGTGGCGCTGACGTCTTCGCCCACTACACGGCGATCGAAGCGAGCGGCTACCGCTCGCTCGAGGAGAACCAGCGGGTCGAGTTCGAGATCGCCCAGGGCCCCAAGGGCCTGCAGGCGGAGAACATCCGCCCCATCTGATCGGGCGCTAGCGTCCGTTGATCCGGTCGTAGTCCGCGAGGGCAACGGCATCCTCGGCGTGCCGCAGCGCGCGCCGAGCCGCATCCAGCGCGGCGACCGGGTCCTGCGCCGACCGCGCGGCGGCCAGCTCGGCCTGGGCCGACGAGAGCCGCACGCGCGCGTCGGCGCTCGACGTCGATGCGGCCGTCTCCGCGCGCGCCACCGCGGCCCGCGCGGCTGCCAGGGTCCCCGGCAGCGCCGTGCGCGCGCCGCGCATCCGCTGCTGCGCCGTCCGCACATCGCCCACCGCGGCGTCCAGCCGGTCACGCACCCGCGCAACGCCGGCGACGGTACTCGTCGGCCGCCCTGCCGCCTGGTCCTCCACCGCGTCGAGCGCGGCGGCGAGCCGGCGGAGCTCGCCACCCAGCCGCTCCGCATCCTCCGGGTCGAGATCGGCGCGCAGCTGCTCGGCCTGCCGCAGGGCCTCCCGTGCCGCGGCCAGCTCTCCCGGGGCGGCGCGGGCCGCCTCGGTCACCAGACGGTGCTGCTCGTCGAGCGCGCGCGCTGCCGTGCGGCCACGGCGCAATGCGCGTTCGGCGCGCGCCAGGGCGGGCAGGGCCGAACGGGTCGGGTCGGTCAGCAGCTCCGCGGCGTCCGCCAGGGCGGCCTCCGCCTCGTCGAGTGCGGTCTTCGCCTCTGCCGCGGCGGTGCGGGCGCCTCGCGCCTCGTCGTCGTCCACCTGGCGGGTGACGTCGGCGACGAGCGCGTCAGGATCGCCCAGCTCCGCCTGCAGCGCGCCCAGACGCGCGCGGGCGTCATCGAGCTGCGCGTCGGCCGTGCGGTGCGCGGTCATCCACGCGGCGTGCTCCGTCCGGGCGTGCGCGATCGCCGCGCCGGCGGCGTCGACCCGCGCGCGGATGCTGCGGGTCATACGCCGGATCTCGTCGGGATGCGCGTCGTCGGCGAGCTCGCGCAGCCGGGCGAACGCGTCGTCCCGCGCGTGCTGGGCCGTCATGCGCGCACGCCGGAGCGCCGGGGGAGCCGTGCCGTCGTAGAGGGCACCCGACAGCGCCACCTCGAGGTCGAGCTCCTCCACGGCGTCGTCGAGAGCGACGAGGGCCGCACCGGCGGCGGCGCGATCGGCTTCCGCGGCCGCGCGGGCCCGCGGGCTCCGGCGGGAGCGGCGCAGGGCCCACACGCCCGCGACGGCGAGGAGGGCGGCGACCCCGAAGACGGCGGCGGCCGGGACGCCCCAGCGCACGATCCCCTCCAGGGTCTCGTTCACGCGTCGTCCTCGATGAGCAGCAGCGCGCGCAGCTGCGCGGCGTCGTCGACGATCGCCTGAGCGCCTTCCGACTCGTGCGGCCAGCTGAAGCCCCAGCGCACGAAGATCACCGGGACGTCGTGCGCCGCGCCGCCCTCGATGTCGTGGTGGCGGTCGCCGATCAGCACCGGACGGCTCGTGTCGACGCCCTTCTCGCGGAGCTGGCGGAGCGCCTCGGCGACGATGTCGGCCTTCGTGGCCAGGGTCTTCTCGTCCGGGGTCGCGCCCACGATCACGCGCAGATGAGGGGCGAGTGCGAAGTGGTCCATCAGCACGAGCACCTGGTTCTCGGGCTTCGAACTCGCGGTGGCCTGCGGGATCCCGGCGGCATCCAGGTCGGCGATGAGCTCGCCGACACCGGGATAGAGCTTCGCGCCGGTGGCGTAGCCGTCGGTCTTGCCGATCTGGCGGTAGTAGGCGACCGCCTCCGACGCGCGCGCCCCGGTCATGCCGACGTTGGCCTGGAACGAGTCGTACAGCGGCGGGCCGATCCAGTGCACGAGCTCCTCACGAGTGGGAGCGGGCAGGCCGAAGTGGGTGAGCGCGATGGTGAGGCGGCGGAGGATCCCCTCGGAGGCGTCGACCACGGTCCCGTCGACGTCCCACAGAATGCACGTCCACGGAGATCTGATCGTCATGCCTGCCAGCCTAGCCAGCCCCCTGCGGGCCGCGCTCCCGCGCCGATGCGTCAGAACAGGCGGGGCGCGCCGGACTCGACGCCCTTCATCCCGTCGTAGTCGAGGGTGACGCAGCGGATGCCGCGGTCGGTGGCCAGCACCCGAGCCTGCGGCTTGATCTCCTGCGCGGCGAACACGCCCGTCACCGGAGCAAGGTGCGGATCACGTCCCAGCAGCTCGAGGTAGCGCGTCAGCTGCTCGACCCCGTCGATGTCGCCCCGGCGCTTGACCTCGACGGCGATCGTGCCGCCCTCGGGGTTGCGCAGCAGCAGATCGACCGGACCGATCGCGGTGGGGAACTCGCGGCGCACCAGGGTGAGCCCGTCGCCGATGACGTCGACCTGTTCGGCGAGCAGGCGCTGCAGATCGGCCTCGACGCCGTCCTTCTGGAGCCCCGGGTCGATCCCCAGCTCGTGGGAGGAGTCGTGGATCACTTCGTAGATGCGGACGAGCAGGGCGTCGCCCGTCTTGGCGTGGGTGACGCGCCAGTGCTCGATGACGCCGGCCGAGGCCGATTCGGCATCCGGCTCCTCCACGGTCAGCGTGCAGGGCGGGCTCATCCAGTTGAGCGGCTTGTACGAGCCGCCGTCGGAGTGCACGAGCAGCGACCCGTCGCCCTTGTGGACGAGGAGCCGGGTCGCCAGGGGCAGATGGGCGTTGAGCCGACCGGTGTAGTCGACGGAGCAGCGGGCGATCACGAGACGCACCCGACGAGCCTACTCGCGCCGACCTTGCCCCCGCCCCGCCGACCTTGCCCCGTACGCGCCGAGCTTGCCGGCAAGCTCGCGGGGTACGGGGCAAGCTCGCGGGCTACGGGGCAAGCTCGGGGGCTACGGGGGCGGGGACGGGCGGGCGGGCGGGTGGGGACGGGCGGGTCAGTGGTGGCCGGCGCCGACCTTCGAGCCGGCGATGGGCTTCGCGGCGCCGGAGGCCAGGCCCGACAGGGCGATGAGGCCCACGATGATCCACAGGGTGGGGAGAATGCCGATCTGGTGGCTGATCCACCCGAGCAGCGGCGGGCCGCACAGGAAGGCGAGGTAGCCGATCGTTGCGGCAGCCGAGACCGAGGCGGCGGCCTTGGCGGGATCGTCGGCCGCCGCCGACATCCCGAGCGGGAAGCCGAGCGAAGCGCCCGCCCCCCACAGCGCGACACCGATGAAGGCGACCGGGGTGGACGGCGCCAGGATGAAGAGGATGAGCCCCACGCCGGCGGTGACCGAGAGGATGCGGAGCGTCCACACGCGGCCGATCCGGTCCACGAGCGGCCCGCCGAGCATGCGGAAGACGGTCATCGCCACCGAGAAGACGGTCAGCGCGATCGCGCCGGTCGCCTCGGTCTCGTCGTGGCCGTCGACGACCGCGATCGTCAGCCAGTCGTTGGCGCTGCCCTCGGCGAAGGCCATGCCCAGCATGATGACGCCGATGGCGTAGGTGCGCGGGTCGCGCCAGACCGCGAGCATCGCGCGGAGGCGCTCGCCGCGGCTGAGGGCGGGGGCGTCGTCGGCGGGGGCGCTGTCATGCACCGGCACGTACGCCAGGGCGACGAGCCCGGCGGCGAGGACCACGAGACCCGCGGTCCACAGATGCCAGGCGACCCCGACGCCCCACGCGGCCATCGCGATGCCGACCCCGGCGCCGGCGACGGTGCCGAGACTGAAGAAGGCGTGGAACATCGGCATGAGCGTGCGCTCGAAGCTCTGCTCGACCGCCGCGGCCTCGACGTTCATCATCACGTCGGTGCTCGCCATCCCGAGTCCCATGAGGGAGAGGCCGATGGCGGTGATCGCGTAGGACTCGACGAACTGCACGCCGAACCCGGTGATGAGCACGCCGACGCCGAAAGCCGAGATCGTGAACAGCATCCCGCGGCGTGCGCCCCAGCGCGCCACGACGATGTTCGCCAGCGACAGGCCCACGATCGAGGCCGCACCCATCACGAAGAGCAGGATGCCCACGCCGAAGTCGTCGATCGCGAGCGTCGCCTTGACGGCAGGCAGACGTGAGGCCCAGGAGGCGAAGCCGAGGCCGGTCACGAAGAAGATCGCGAAGATCGCGGTGCGCCAGTGGACGAGCTGCGCGCGGGTCAGGGTGGTGCTCACCGCGACAGCCTACCGAATCGATTCGACGGTCGGAATGCCACGGGTTACGATCGAGGCGATGAACAGCCGCCGCGCCACCATCGCCGACGTCGCCCGTGAGGCGGGCGTCTCGCCGTCGACGGCGTCCGTCGTCTTCTCCGGAAAGACCCCGGTCTCGGATGCCACCCGCGCCCGGGTGCTCGACGCCGCCGCCGCCCTCGGCTACACCGGCCCCGATCCGCTGGCCGCGTCGCTGCGGCGCGGGCGCAGCGGCATCGTCGGCGTGCTCCAGCGGGGGCCCCTCGGCATCGCCTTCACCGACCCGGTGCAGCGGACGACGATGGACGGTCTCGCCGACGCGGTCGCCTCCGTCGACGCGAGCCTCCTGCTGCTGAGGCCGGTGGTGACCGCCCCGGCCGACGACCCCGCCCTGCGGCGGGCGAGCGGAGCGGCGACGCTGGCGACCGTGCCGCTGGATGCCGCGGTGCTGATCGGCACCATCCCCGAGGCGGCCGACGACGTGGCCGCCCTCCGCGCGCGGGGCGTTCCCGTCGTCGTGATCGAGGGCGATGCCGGCGAGGGCGTGCCGCGCATCGGCCTCGACAACCAGGACGCGGAGCGGTGCCTCGCCGACCATGTGCGCCGCCTCGGTCACACCGACGTCGCGATCGTGACGCTCCGCACCGAGCTCAACGTCACCCACGACCGGCTGAGCGGCGCCCGCGACGTGTTCCCCGACGCGCCGGCGTTCCCGACCCTGGCGAGCTCGATCGACGAGGGCCTGCGCGTCGGACGTCAGGTGTTCGCCGCCGGCCGTCCCACCGCGGTGCTCGCCCAGAGCGACCTGCTCGCGGCCGGTGTGATCCGCGCCGCCGAGGAGGCGGGGCTGGCTGTGCCGGGCGACGTGAGCGTCGCGGGCTTCGACGGCGTGCCCGTCGACGGCCTCGCGCCGTACGAGCTCACCACCATGGTCCAGCCCGCGGTGGAGAAGGGCCGCGCGGCCGGAGCCGCGGTGGTCGCGATGCTCCTCGGCGAGCAGCCGGCGTCGGTGACGTTCACGAGTGTCTTCCGTGCGGGAAACACCACCGGGCCGGTCCCGGAGTCTCGGGCGGTTTCGCCCCGGTAGACTGGACGTCCGACCCCCGCGATCCCGTCTGGAGGCCAGATTGCTCCTGCTCCTGGCTGCGTTCGCGGTGATACCGCTGGCGTTGCCGTGGCTGGTGGGGCGGATCGGATCCCGGGCGTTCTTCGTCGCCGCGATCGTGCCGATCGTCGCGTTCGGCCACGCCGTGATGCAGGCGCCGGCCGTCTTCGCCGGCGCCGCACCCGTCGAGTCGTTCGCCTGGATCCCGTCGCTCGGCATCGATCTGTCGATGAAGATGGACACCCTCGGGTGGATCATGACGCTCATCGTCACCGGGGTCGGCGCGCTGGTGATGGTCTACTGCCGCTGGTACTTCGACGGCAAGAAGGACGGCGTCGGCCTCTTCTCGGCGGTGCTGCTCGCCTTCGCCGGGGCGATGTACGGTCTGGTGCTCACCGACGACCTCATCGTGCTGGTCATGCTGTGGGAGGTCACGAGCGTCCTCTCCTACCTCCTCATCGGCTTCTACCACGCACGCGGCGCGAGCCGCCGCGCCGCCCTGCAGGCGCTGCTGGTGACGACGCTCGGCGGCCTCGTCATGTTCGTCGGCGCGGTGATGGTGGTCGTTCTCTACGGCACCACGAGCCTCACCGAGATCCTCTCGACCGCGCCGCCGGTCGGAGTGGCCCACGGCGCCGACCAGGGCCTGCTCCTGAACATCGCGATCGTGTGCCTGCTGGTGGGGGCGCTCAGCAAGTCTGCGATCTTCCCGTTCCACTTCTGGCTCCCGGGTGCCATGGCGGCGCCCACCCCGGTGAGCGCCTACCTGCACGCGGCGGCGATGGTGAAGGCGGGCATCTACCTCATCGCGCGCCTCGCGCCGGCGTTCGCCGACAGTGAGCCCTGGCGCCCGGTCATCCTCACGCTGGGTCTGTTCACGATGCTCCTCGGCGGCATCCAGGCGCTACGCGAATCGGACCTCAAGCGCGTGCTCGCCTTCGGCACGGTGAGCCAGCTGGGCATGCTGATCGTCGTGCTCGGCTACGGCGAGCGCAACACCGCGCTGGCGGGCCTGGCCCTCCTCGTCGGCCACGCCCTGTTCAAGTCGTCGCTGTTCCTCGTCGTGGGCGTCATCGACCGCCAGCTCAGCACCCGAAACGTCGGCGAGCTGTCGGGCGTCGGCCGCCAGGCGCCGACGCTGGCGGTGTTCTCGATCATCGCGATCGCCTCGATGGTGGGCGTCGCGCCGACGGTGGGCTTCGTCGCCAAGGAGGCGACCCTCACCGCCCTCCTCGAAGGCGGTGCCGACCCCGTCGCGCTCGCGCCGCTCATCGGCATCGTGCTCGGATCCGTGCTCACCACCGCGTACGGCATCCGCTTCGTCTGGGGCGCGTTCTGGACGAAGAAGGACGCCGACGGCGCTCCCCTGCCCGCGACGCCCTGGCCCGACCCGCCGCTCGGCTTCCTCGCCGCTCCCGTGCTGCTGAGCGGCCTCACGCTGGTCGCCGGCTTCGCCGCGCCGCTGCTCGACGTCGCGCTGGCCGGGTACGCCGACACCATGCCCGACGCGGCCGACGGATACCCGTACCACCTCGCCCTCTGGCACGGGCTCGAGCCGGCGCTGTTCCTCTCGCTCGGCTCGATCGCCGCCGGTGCCGCGCTGTTCTGGCTCGTCCAGCGGACCCACTGGCACTCGCGCGTGCTGCCCTTCACCGCCGCCGACGGCTACAACGCGGTGCTGCGCGGCATCGCGAAGGTGGCGGTGTGGACGACGACCTTCACCCAGCGCGGCTCGCTGCCGGTGTACGTCGGCACCGTCTTCGTCGTCTTCGTCGCCGCCGAGGGCACCGCGCTGCTGGCGAACCCGTCGTGGCAGGTCAGCCTCGACGCGTGGCAGACGCCCATGCAGCTCGTCGTGGCGCCGATCATGATCCTCGCCGGCTTCGTCGCGGTGCGGGCCCGCAAGCGGTACACCGGCGTCGTGCTCGTGTCGGTGACGGGACTCGGCATGGTCCTGCTGTTCGCGACCAGCGGCGCCCCCGACCTGGCCCTCACCCAGATCCTCGTCGAGACGGTGACGCTGGTCGCCTTCGCGCTCGTGCTGCGGCGCATCCCCGCCCGCCTCGGCGAGCACAACGCGTCGGTCCTCCCCGTCGCCCGCGCGGTCATCGCGCTCGCCGTGGGTGCGACGATGGCGCTCATCGCGATCGTCGCGACCGGAGCCCGCGTGGCCGAGCCCATCTCGCAGCGCTTCCCCGAGCTCGCCTACGAACTCGGCCACGGCAAGAACGTCGTCAACGTCGCGCTCGTCGACCTCCGCGGGTGGGACACGATGGGCGAGCTGTCGGTGCTGATCCTCGCGGCGACCGGTGTGGCATCACTCGTCTTCGTGACGCACCGCTCCGACCTCCTCTCCCGCACCATCTCGTCGCTGCCGACGGGGGCCACCCGCACCCGCCGTCCCCTGATCGAGACGGTCGACGGACCGCGACCGCGGGCCTCGGCCCCGGAGAGCACCCGCCAGGCGTGGCTCGTCGGCGGGCAGCGCGTGCGGCCCGAGAACCGCGCGATCATGCTCGAGGTGATCGTCCGCATCCTCTTCCACACGATCATCGTCGTCTCGATCTACCTGCTGTTCGCCGGGCACAACCTTCCCGGAGGCGGGTTCGCCGGTGGCCTCGTCGCCGGAATGGCGCTCGTCATGCGCTACGTCGCGGGCGGCCGGTACGAGCTGGGCGCGGCGGCGCCGACCGACGCCGGGCGCCTGCTCGGGGCGGGCATGACCCTGGCCGTCGCGTGCGCCCTGGTGCCCCTGCTGTTCGGCGACGCACCGCTCACGAGCACCTTCTGGGAGGGGGAGATCCCGATCCTCGGTCACGTCGAGTTCGTCACCTCGACCCTCTTCGACATCGGCGTCTACCTCGTCGTGGTCGGACTCGTCCTCGACGTGCTCCGCTCCCTCGGCGGCGAGGTCGACCGTCAGGCGCAGGAGCTGCGCGAGCGGGGGGTGGCTGCCTCGTGACCGCCTCGCTGGTTCTCATCATCATCATGGGCGCGCTCTTCGCCGCCGGGGTCTACGCGATGCTCGAGCGGAGTCTCACCCGCGTCCTCATCGGCTTCCTCCTCCTCGGCAACGCTGCGAACCTGTTCCTGCTCGTGGTCATGGGGGAGCCGGGCGTCGCCCCGTTCTTCGGTGCCGCCGACTCGCCGGAGGAGATGAGCGACCCGCTGCCGCAGGCCCTCACCCTCACCGCGATCGTCATCACCTTCGCCGTGTCGGCGTTCCTGCTCGCCCTCATCTACCGCTCCTGGCAGCTCGGTCAGGCCGACACCGTCGAGGACGACGAGGCCGACCTGGCCCTGCGCGCCCGCGACGCCGAGGACCAGGACACGATGGGCGACGAGATCACCGACGAGGACGACGACGCGACGACGGACTTCATCGGCACCGACACGGCCCCGATCGTCGTGCTGCACCACCGCGACCTCGACGCGATCCGCGACGACGCCCCGACGGATTCGCCGAGGAAGCCGGACACGAGCGGAGACGACCGATGACCGCCCTCGTCCCGCTGCTGGTCGCGCTGCCCCTCCTGGGCGCGGCGATCGCGCTGATCTTCGGCCGCCAGCGCAAGGTGCAGGTCGGCGTCTCGACCATCACCCTGACCCTCGTGCTCGCCATCGCCGCCGTGCTGCTGTACGCGGTCGACTCGTCGGGCAAGGCCTTCGCCGTCTCGGTCGGCGGCTGGCCGATCCCGTTCGGCATCGTCCTCTACGTCGATCGCCTCTCGGCGCTGCTCGTGGTCGTCTCCAGCATCGTCCTGCTCGCGGTCCTGCTCTTCTCGGTGGGCCAGGGAGCAGCCGACGGCGACGACGAGACGCCCGTCACGATCTTCCACCCGTCGTACCTCATCCTCGCCGGCGGCATCTTCAACGCGTTCATCGCCGGCGACCTCTTCAACCTCTACGTCGGCTTCGAGATCCTGCTGGTCGCCTCGTACGTGCTGATCACGCTCGGCTCCACGGAGTCGCGCATCCGCACGGGCGTCGTCTACATCGTCGTCTCGCTGGTGTCCTCGATCCTCTTCCTGGCCGCGATCGCCGCGATCTACGGCGCGCTCGGCACCGTCAACATGGCGCAGCTGGCCGAGCGGATGTCGGAGCTGCCGCAGGACGTGCAGCTCGTGCTGCACCTGATGCTGCTCCTGGCGTTCAGCATCAAGGCGGCCGTCTTCCCGCTGTCGTTCTGGCTGCCCGACTCCTACCCGACGGCGCCCGCCCCCGTCACGGCGGTGTTCGCGGGACTGCTGACCAAGGTCGGCGTCTACGCGATGATCCGCACCGAGACGCAGATCTTCCGCGACAACGACGTCAACACCCTGCTGCTCATCGTGGCGCTGGCCACCATGATCGTCGGCGTCCTCGGCGCGGTCGCGCAGGCGGAGCTCAAACGCATCCTGTCGTTCACGCTCGTCAGTCACATCGGCTACATGGTGTTCGGCCTGGCCGTCGCCACCCCCGCCGCCCTCGGCGCCACGATCTACTACATGGTCCACCACATCGTGGTGCAGACGACCCTCTTCCTGGCCGTCGGACTCGTCGAGCGCCGGGCAGGATCGACATCGATCCTCAAGGTCAAGGGACTCATGCGCGCGGCGCCCGTGATCGCCGTGCTCTACTTCATCCCCGCGATCAACCTCGGCGGATTGCCGCCGTTCTCGGGCTTCATCGGCAAGTTCGCGCTGTTCGACGCGGCCGCGCAGGTCGGCACCCCGCTCATGTACACGCTGATCGTGGGCGGGATCGTCACCTCGCTGCTCACCCTGTACGCCCTCATGCGCGCGTGGAACCTCTCGTTCTGGCGCGAGGACGACGAGCAGGGCGAGGAGAGCGACGCGCCCGACCGCATCTCGTACCTCGGCGGGGCGCCCGCCGCCGCCACGACCACCGAGCGCCGCGTCATCCCGCGCATCATGACCCTCGCCACGGCGGGCATGGTCGCCGTGACCGTCGCGCTGACGATCTTCGCCGGCCCGCTCTACGAGCTGTGCGCGAGCATCGGAGAGGCGCTGCAGGATCCGGTGATCCTCGTCGAGGTCGCGGAGGAGACGCCATGAGCCCGCAGACCCTGACACCGAAGGCCGTCGCCGTCACCGTCTGGCGGCAGCTGCCGTTCTTCATCTGGCTGATCGCGCTGTGGATGCTCCTGTGGGGGCAGTTGACGGTGCTGTCCTTCCTCACGGGACTGATCGTCGCGATCGTCGTGACCCGCGTGTTCCGGCTGCCGCCGGTGGAGCTCTCGGGGCGCGTGAACCTGTGGTGGGGTCTCGTCTTCGGGCTCGAGTTCGTGCTCTCGCTCATCCGCGGTTCGCTGACGGTCGCCTGGCAGGTGCTCGACCCGCGCCGCCAGCCGGGTACCGCGATCATCGCCGTGCCGCTCGTGACCGACGACGACCTGATCATGACGCACGTCGGCGTCACCGCCTCCCTCATCCCCGGCTCGCTGATCGTCGACATCGACCGCGACCGCCGCATCCTCTACCTGCACGTGATCGGTGTGCGCGACGCGACGCAGGTGGAAGCGCAACGGCGCGCGGTGCAGCACTGGGAGGAGCGGATCGTCCGCGCCGTCGGGTCGCGCGCCCAGGTGGAGGCCATGCGGAAGGCGCTGGACTCCCGCGTGAGCGAGAGGAGGTTCGCCGGATGAGCGTGCTGCTGGCCGTCGTGTACATCGTCTTCGCCGTCTCGGCGCTGCTGACCGTGTGGCGGATCATCGTCGGACCCTCGATCCTCGACCGCGCCGTCGCATCCGATGTGCTGCTGACGCTCATCATGTGCGTGCTCGGGGCCGAGATGGCGCTGAACCATCACACCCGCACCCTGCCGCTGCTGCTGATCGTCGCCGCGGTCGGCGTCTTCGGATCCATCTCGATCGCCCGCTTCGTGGCCCGGCGCGACGGGGTGACGCGATGACCGGTGACGTGATGGGCGACGTGCGCGAGGTCGCCGTCGTCGTGCTGATCCTCATCGGCGCGCTGCTGTGCCTGACCGCGGCGATCGGGCTGCTCCGCTTCCGCGACGTGCCCACGCGCCTGCACGCCGCCACCAAGCCGCAGGTGCTGGGGCTGCTCCTCATCTGCATCGCGATCGCGCTGGCGCTGGAGTCGTGGGCGGTGACGGCGTTCCTCGTGCCCATCATGCTGATCCAGCTGGCGACCGCGCCGCTGTCGGCGCACATGGTCGGCCGCCAGGCGTACCGCAACGGCACCATCGACGAGCGCTCGCTCGTGGTCGACGAGCTCGCCGACGACAAGCGCACCCCTCCCGCCGCCGGCGGCTGACCCCCGTTTCCTTTCCCCCTTCTCCGCCGAGCCGACACGCTGTGTGCGAGCCGACACGCTATTGCGCGCACGCAGCGTGTCGGCTCGCGCGGAACGTGTCGGCTCGGGCTATCCCGCGGGGGCGGGGGGGCGGCGGCGGGGCGGTGTCAGGGGGTGAGGATCAGCGTGTGGGTGGCGGCGGACTCCACGGCGTCGCGCGAGAACGGCCACGGTGTCTGCCGCTTCTGCTGCCACGCTTCGAACTGGTCGGCGTAGTTCGGGTGGAAGGCGTGGCCGCTGGCGCCGGTCAGGTGGTTCCACCGCGACGCGTCGAGGTCGGCCAGGTCGACGGTCATCCGCATCGAGGGCACCGTCGAGGTCGCGAAACCGTCGCCGAGCGCCCACCCCGTGGCATCCACGACTGATGCCCCGCCGCTCACCGGGAACGGTCCGCGATTGAACAGCGCCTCGATCGGGGCGATGCCGCTTTCACCGAACGACTCGTTGGTGAGGGTGAGCGCGTGCAGCGACCCCCAGTTCCAGCGCGCCGGGTTGTCGCCCTGCAGCTCCACGAGCCGGTCGTAGGCATCCTCCGCGCTGCGCGCGAGCATCTCCCGCTGACCCGAGAGACCGAGGTCGGAGTTGACCCACCACGAGGAGTCCGGGTCATCGAGCAGCCGGTCGACGACGAGGAACAGCCGGCCCTGGCCGGCGAGGGATGCCGGAGCCTCCCGCCGGGAGAACAGGTTCTGCGCGAGCTCGTCCCACAGCACGTTCGCGTACGCCGCCGCTGCGCTGTCGGCCGTGTTCTGCGCGTCCCACTGCTCCAGGAGCGCCACCGCCGCCTGCGGACCCGCGCCTTCGACCTCGACCCCGGCCAGCGCGGCGGTCAGGCGCTTGCCGATCCAGAACTCGTCATCGGCCTGGATCGCGCTCATGTCGTCGGCGGTGAGCTTGGCGCTGGCTGCAGCCCGCTCGATCAGATGGACGATGCGCGCGGCCCGCCAGCCGTAGTCCCAGTCGTTCGTGAGGAAGTACGGGTAGTCCTCGTCGACGATCGCGTTGTTCGCCGTGACGATGTAGCCGCTCTCGGGGTTGTACGACATCGGCAGGTCTTCGAACGGGATGAACCCGCGCCAGTCGTACGCGGAATCCCACCCGGGCTGCGGCATCGATCCGTCGCCCGCGCCGCGGATGGGAAGCCGGCCGGGCGTCTGGTAGCCGATGTTGCCGCGGATGTCGGCGTAGATGAGGTTCTGCGCCGGCACGTCGAACAGCGACGCGGCGGTGCGGAAGTCGTCGATGTCCGTCGCGGTGTTGAGCGCGAAGATCGCCTGCGCGGTGGTGCCGGGCTCGAGCGCCGTCCACTGCAGCGACACCGCGTACTCGCCGGTGCCGGGGGCGTCCGTCGGCGTCGTGACGGCATCCGTCTCGCCCGTGTAGGGGTCGTCCGCGATCGCGGTGAAGTCGCCCGTGAGTCCCGACACGATCGGGCCGTGCACCGTCGAGCGGATCTCGAGCTCCTCCGGCTCCCCGCCGGCGACCTCGATCGTCTCGGTGCGCACCTCCAGCGGCACAAGCTCTCCGTCGCGCCAGTACTGGTCGCCCTCGACCTTCTCGAGGTAGAGATCGGTCACGTCGGTGGTGAGGTTCGTGAACCCCCACGCCACCTCGGCGTTGTGACCGATGATCACCCCCGGCATCCCCGAGAAGCCGAACCCGGCGACGTCGAAGGCGCAGTCCTCGGTGACGACGCGGCAGCGCAGCCCGATCTGGTGCCAGACGCTCGGCATAGAGGCCCCCAGGTGCGGGTCGTTCGACAGCAGCGGCAGCCCGCTCTCGGTGAGCGCACCCGACACGACCCATGAGTTGGAGCCGATCCCCTCGCCGGTGCCGCCCAGCAGCGCGCTCGCCGCCTCGACGACGTCGCCGACCTCGGTCCAGTCGACGCGGAGGGATGCCGTGTCGGTCTCGGGCTCGCCCGCACCGCCGCCCGCGGGTGGACCCGTGATCACCGGGACGATCACGGGGTTCGTGTCGTACGGGTAGCCCGGATACAGCTCGGCGATCTGCTCGGGGGTGTGGGTCTGCGCCAGCAGCGCGCGGGCGGTCTCGTCCTCGATGTTGCCGCGGAGGTCCCAGGCCATCGCCTTCAGCCAGGCCACCGAGTCGACCGCGGTCCAGGGCTCGATCTCGTAGTCGGGATTCTGCAGGCCCAGCACCGCGTACTCCAGCGACGCCGCGCTCCCCTGATGGTCGGCGAGGTAGGCGTTCACCCCGGCGGCGTAGGCGTCGTAGTACCCGCGCTCGCGGTCATCGAGCGCGTCGACCTCCTGCGCGGCGATCTCGTGCCAGCCGAGGGTGCGCAGGAACCGGTCGGTGCCCAGCTGGGAGGCGCCGAACAGCTCCGACAGCCGGCCGGCGGTCACGTGCCGACGGAAGTCCATCTCCCAGAACCGGTCCTGCGCGTGCACGAAGCCCTGCGCGAAGAACAGATCCTCCGATGTCTCGGCGACGATCGTCGGGATGCCGAGCTCGTCGCGCAGCACCGTCACCTCCGCCTCCAGTCCGGGAAGAGCGACCTCGCCCTCGAGCTGCGGGAACGAGCGCTGCACATGCCACAGCACGACGCCCGCGGCGATCAGAGCGAGGACGGTGAGCCCCGCCACCAGGCCGAACGCCCAGCGCCCGATGAGGCGTCCGATCCGGCGCCGACGGGGTGGCGCGGAAGGCGTGGGTGTTGTCGGATCGAGGGGTGCACGGGGGTGCGAGGCGTCGGACATCGGCGTCGAGAGCTCCTCTGGGGCGTCGGCTTCGTCGCTTCGGGTCGCGACACGGCCACGCGCCCCAGCGGCGTGGCCGTCTCTGGCATCGTACCCGCAGGGTGAGACTCGGTGTCAGGGCGAGCCGCTCCGCGAACTCAGTCCGAGTCGCCCACCCCGTCGGACTCGTGCTGCAGGAACTCCCGGTCGTCCTGGCTCATCGAGGCGTCGTGCTGTGCGATGGCGAGCGCGCAACCGAATCGTCGATCGTCCCTCATCGGTCGGAGGACAGGGGAAAGGCCATCGTGAACCGGGATCCCTCGCCGAGTCGGCTTGCGACCGTCAGCGTTCCGCCCATCGCCTCGACGAGACGGCGACTGAGCGTGAGGCCGAGGCCGGTGCCCTCATAGCGGCGGGCGAGTGAGGAGTCGCTCTGCTCGAAGGGCTCGAAGATGCGTTCCAGGTCCTCCGGCGCGATGCCGATCCCGGTGTCCCACACCGTGATGCGCACCGCGTCGGCCTCGCGCTTGCCGATGACTCCCACGTCCCCGCCCGAGGGGGTGAACTTCACGGCGTTCGCCAGGAGGTTGATGAGCGCGGCGCGGAAATGAACGACGTCGACGCGCACCGGCGGCAGATCGGTCTCCAGATCGCTCGACACCGTCAGCCCCTGACGCACGACCAGATCGTGCACGACCCCCAGGGCGTCCGCGATCGGTGCCGCGAGCGTGCGCTCCACGAGATCCACCGGAACCTTGCCGGCCTCGGACTTCGCCAGGTCGAGGATCGTCGTGATCACCTCGAGGAGGTGCCGGCCACTGCTCTCGATCTGTGCGACGAACCTGCGCTGACGGTCGGTGAGCGGACCGTGCAGCTCCCGCTGCAGCACCGAGCTGAGCCCGATGACGGCGTTCAGCGGCGAGCGCAGCTCGTGGCTCACTCCGGCGAGGAGCTCGTCCTTGGCCCGCGCGGTGCTCTCGGCGGCGTCGCGCGCGTCGCGCAGCGCCACTTCGGTCGCCTTGTGCGACGTGATGTCGCGAGCGATCACGGTCGTCACGTTCTCATCGTCGTAGTAGCCCCGCACGAAGGTGCATTCCACCGGACGGGTCTCCCCGTCGAACCGCCGCACCAGCAGCTCCATGCCGGCCGCCGCTCGCAGCGCCTCGGCGGCGTCTCCCGCGTAGGTGCGGGCGAGACCGGGAGGCAGGAAGCGCCAGATGCGCTGGTCGATGAGCGTCGACTCCTCGTCGCCGACCAGCTCACGGGCGGCGCGATTGGCCAGGACGATCCTGCCGCCGTCGCGGAACGTGACGATCGCGTCGGCCGCCTCCTCAACGATGAGGCGATGGAGCTGCTTGTGCCGGGTCTGCCGGCGCTCCGCCTCGATGCGCTCGCGGTCGACCCGTGCCGCCTCGATCAGGCTTCCGACGGTCGAGGTCAGCGGGGAGAGGAAGTGCACGAGCGCCTCGTCGAATCCGCCCTCGCGGTTGGCGAGCGCAGCCATGCCGGTGACCCTGCCCCCGCGGCGGATGGGCACCCCGAGGAAGGAGTCGAGCGGTGGATGCCCGTCGGGTCGGCCGGCGGCCCGTGGGTCGGTGAGCGGCTCGTTGGAGATCACGGGGGCGTTTTCGGTGACCACCCGTCCGAAGAGGGTGTCGAGGTTGTGGAACTCCATGCCCCGGGGCCCGAAGCGGCGGTACATCTCGCGGGTGGTCTCGTTCCAGGAGATGTCCGTCATCGCCCACGTCCGCAGGAACGGGCCCTCGGCGTCGTCCAGCAGCTGGGCGATGAAGCCGTAGGCACTGCCGGTGGAGGCGAGGAGGTCCTGCAGCAGGCCGTCGAAGAGCTCCCCCACGTCGGCTCCGGCGATGTACTGGTCCTGCATACGCGTGAGGGTGTCGAGCAGTTCGTTGGATCGCTGGAGTTGGGCGTCGACGGCGTGCAGGGTCGTGACGTCCTCCATGACGCCTTCGAAGTAGGCGATCTCACCGTCGTCGCCGCGCACGAAGTGCGAGCTGATGCGCACCCACCGCAGTCCGCCGTCGATCCGGCGGATCTGAAGATCCTCGACCGGCACCGGAAGACCGGCTTGCGCTCGGCGGATGAGCCACTCCCGCCGGGCAGGATCCGCGTAGATCTCGCGGGCGTGCATCGACCTCAGCTGATCGAACGACTCCGCACCCAGCAGGCTGACCAGGGCCGGATTGCCGGCCACGAACCGCCCGTCGACCGTCGTGCGGTACATCGGGACGGGAAGGCCGAAGACCACCTCGCCGAGGACGTCGGCCCGCTGATCGTTCACGGGCGGGAAGACGAGTCCATCGTGTCGCGGATCACTCGCGCGAGCTCGTCGAGGTCTGCGGGCTTGGCGATGACCGCGTTGCCCAGCGCTGCCGCCCGACTCAGGATCTCCGGACTCTGAGAGGCGGTGAGGAAGACGACGCGCATGTCGTCCAGGCCCGGGATGGTGGGCAGGCGCCGGGCGACTTCGAGACCGTCGATGCCGGGCATCATGATGTCGAGGAACAGCAGGGCGGGCCTGACCGCACCGCACGTCACGAGGCCCTCCCATCCGTTCAGTGCGGAGTGCACGGTGACGGCGCCGTCGACGTCTGCCGCCGCGGCTTCGACCAGCTCGGCGGTCACGGGGTCGTCATCGATCACCATCACGACGAACTCGTGCACGATGCCCAGCTCGGCGGCAAGCGCCTCGAGCGTGGCGCGGTGGCGGGCCGTGGGCTCGCTGCGGCCGCGCTCCCACGCGTTGATCGTCGGGTACGAGACGGCGAGACGTCGCGCGAGCCCCTCCTGCGTGTCGCCGCTGACCGATCGGATGCGGGCGACGAGGTCTGCCGAGGGGATCATGGGCAAATACTACAAAACTTCATGAAGTTCACGCACGTCCCGGGCCTGGAGGAGCGCCAGCGGATCCTGGTGCACCAGAGCGCCGATGTGGATGAGGTACCAATCGGCCACCTCGTCGAGCGACAGCCCCACCGCCGCGGCGTGATTGTGCCGTGCGATGCGCGCGCGCTCCGCCGGATCGTCCAGAAGGCCGCTGATCGCCCGCGCCAGGTCGTCGACGTCGTCCGGCGCGAAGAAGCGGCCGGTGTAGCCCTCGCCCTGGACGAGGTCTTCGAGGTCGCCGATGCGCGGGAGGACGGGAGGGCACCCGAACGCGCCGGCCTGGTGGAGGACCCCCGAACTTCCCGTCGTGGCCGTGTACGGGAACACGGTGATCGTCGCCGAACGGAAGAGCTCCTCCACCTCCTCCTCGGGCACGTAGCCGCGGAAGGTCACGTCCGCTCCGGCGGAAGACCGCTCCACCGCCGCCAGGTATCCCGGCGTGTTCGGGCTGTCCGCCCCGGCGATCACCAGACGCACCTCGGGCCGCCCGAGCGAGCGGATCGCGTCGATCAGCATCTCGACCTTCTTGTACGTGCCGAACTTGCCGAAGGTCATGACCGTCGGTGGTGTCGGGGCCGCTGCCACGAGTGGCGGCGCCGCCCCGAACGACCCGTGCGGGGTCAGGGCCACGTTGGTCGCTCGGTATTTCGATCGCAGGATGTCGACGTAGCGCGGCATCGTGGTGGTCACGAGTGAGGAGCGCAGCACGGCCCAGGTGAGCGCGGTCCCGATCGATCGGAGGACCGCCTCGGTGATCCGGCCCGCGCCGAACCCCGCCGAGCCCAGGTCGACCGTCTCGACGATGTTGTGCATCAGCGTGATCACGGGCAGCCCGCTCGCCCGGAGCACCGCCGGGGTGGCCAGCCCGATCGCGGCCGACACCTTCGACGAGCCGAAGCTGGTGAAGTGCGCGTTGATGATCACCACGTCGGCTCCGGCTGCCCGTGCGGCGCGCGCGATGCGCCACGGGGTGGCCAAGCTGCCGAACCGCCAGGCGCGACGCACTTCGACGCCCGGGATCACCGGGTACGCGACCGGGAGGTCCTCGACGAGCGCGATGACGCGCACCCCGCGCTTGCGGCCCAGTGCGGTCAGGAAGTGCAGGCCGTACTCGGCGAGGGTGGTGGCGCTGGGGCTCAGTGCGGTGACGACCGCGATGGTGGTCTCAGGCATTGCGATACACCCCTCTCCAGGCGTTCAGCCGAATGCGGAGGATGGACCCGAGGAACCGCAGCGCCTCGCGTCCCGGTCGCACCGTCGACCCTGGCGCGTCGAACCACCGCACCGGGACCTCTGCGATCCGGTACCCGAACCGCTCCGCCAGATGCAGCATCTCCAGATCGAAGGAGAAGCCGTCCACCGTCTGCGCGGCTCCGATGCGACGGGCGGCGTCGGCGGTGAACAGCTTGAATCCGCACTGGGTGTCGGCCACGCCGATGCCGAGCCCCGCGCGGACCACGGTCCGCAGACCCGCTGTCATGGTGCGGCGGAGGACGGATCGGTTCGCGACGGCGGCGCCCGCCGCGGCGCGTGAACCGATCGCGACGTCCGCTCCCGCCTGCAGCGCGGCGATGAGGCGATCGACCTCCTGAGCGGGCGTCGCGTTGTCGGCATCCGAGAAGAGCACCATGCGTCCGGTGGCGTGGGTGAAGCCCCGGCGCACGGCCGCTCCCTTGCCGGCGTTGCGCGGAGCCTGCACGACCCGGAGGTTCGCGTGGTCGATCAGGTCGATGAGCACACGTGTCGCGTCACGGGAACCGTCGTCGGACACGATCAGCTCCCACGTCAGATCGGTGTACGCCATGTGCGCGGCGAACGCACCGATCGTGGGGACGATGCGGGCCTGCTCGTTGTAGGCGGGAACGACGACGCTGAGGTCGACGGCGCCTGTATTGGGCATGTCGCGCCACGCCGCGTAGGCGTCGTAGGCGCTGGAGGTGGTGTTCATGAGCTCCTCTGCTCTTCGGTGATGGTGGCGGCGCGTGCCGTCGTCAGTGGTGTGCGGGGCGTGCGGGTGAGCGCGGACGCGGTCGTGAGCTCGCGCGCGCGAACGAGCCGAGCGACGACCAGCACACAGAGCGTCACTCCGGTCGTGGCCACCTGGAGCCACGCCAAGGCGGCGGGGGTGTCCCCTGCGAGGGCGAGCACCACGACCTGGAGGGCCGCACCGCCGAGCAGGAGGGCGGGTCCCCCGGAGCGGCCGCGGGCGACGTCGACGGCTGCGAGCAGCGTCGCCAGCGACAGCATCGACGTCGCGAGCGTGTAGGGGAGGAGGAGCGGCGACGCCGACGCGTACCCCGCTCCGAAGAGCGTGCGCAGGAGCGATTCCCCCAGGACGGAGACGAGGAGTGCCGCGGATCCTCCGAGCACCGCGATCACCCCGACGGCACTGGTGAGGGCGCGGCGCCGCTCGCCCGGGGTGGCGGACGCCGACGCGAGCACGGGCACCACCGCCTGGACGATCGACCACGAGATGAAGTAGAGCGAGCGGCACAGCACGGCGGCGGCGGCGTAACCGCCGGCGTCCCGCGGGTCCAGCGCCGCCTTGGCGAGCACGAGGTCGGCGTTGTTGAGAAGGGTCTGCGCCAGCAGCATGGTCACCGCGCCGGTCGCCGTGACCCGGATCACGTCTCTGCTGATCGGGGGCGCTCCCCGGTGGGGAGCGGGTCTGGTGCGGGCGATCGCGGCGGAGGCCAGGAACGAGGCGAGGATGCCGATCGCCGCACCGATGACACCCATGCCGGCGAGGACGAGTCCGATCACCACCACCGCCCGGGCGACGGCTTCGACGGCGTAGCTCAGTGCCAGCCGGCGGAACCGCAGCGCGCCCTGCATCAGCCCGCGGTGCACGGCCTGGACGAAGTAGATCGGGAGGCCCGCGCCGATGATCACGAACATCCAGGGGGTGGAGGTCTGGAGCACCCCGGAGAGGAACCATGCTCCCGCGCCCAGGGGGACCGCGACGGCGAGGCCCGCGATCGTGGCTGCGCGCACGAGGAGCCGGCGCAGGGACGTGGCGCTCTCCGGGTGGCTGGCGACGGCCCGCGCCGCGACGAGCTGGAGCGTGGCAGCGATGACGGCGGCGGCGAGAACGAGGGTGATCGCCAGGGTGGCGTCTCCGAACTCCGCCGGCGGCAGGAGGCGGGCGAGTGCGAAGGTGAGACCGTAGTTGACGGCACTGACGAGGATCGTCGTCGTGGAGAGGACGGCCGCACCGGTGAGGAAGGCGGAGATCCGACCGGGACCGCCGAGCGGGCCGCTCATCGGGCGTTCCCCCGGATCCAGGCGCGGGTGGAGTCGGCGTCCGTGCGCGCCCGATCGGTCAGCTCACCGACGCGTCCGGCCAGTGCCGACGCCGCGGATGCGCGGTCGTCCGTGACCGTCGTGACCGACCGGACGACCTCGTCCGCGGTGAAGGTGCCCGCCAGCTCGATGGCGACCTTCTCGAGGCCCAGCGCGGAGGTCAGCTCTCGCACCTTGACGTCGTACACGAGCGGGACGACCGGGATGCCGAGCTTCGCGGCGGTGATCAGCGCATGCAGACGCTCGGCGACCACGACATCGCACGAATCGACGATGCGTGCCACCTCGTGATGGGTCGTGGGGAGGTGCTCGACGAAGCTCAGCGCGGGGTGCGCGCGCGCGAACGCGCGCAGCTCCGTCGCATCGTCGTGGGCCTTTCCCCGGGACTGCATGGGCAGCCCGTGGACCTCGACGGGCCGCTCGCGCGCAAGACGGCTCAGCGCCTCACCGAGGGTCTCGAGCACGTGCGGCCAGTTCTCCGGCACCTCGATGTCGTGATTGAGACTCAGGGCGATGCGCAGCGGACGCCGCTCGCGGTGCACCGCCTCGTCCGCACGTGCCGCGCGTTCGACGACGCCCCCGCGCAGCCACGACGGCGTGACGCTGAACACGGCGTCGGTGGCGGCGATCACCGGAGTCCTCGTGCGGATGCGCGTGCTCAGGTTCTTCGATGCCGCGTCGCGCACCGTGACGAGGTCGGCGGCGTCGAGGATGCGGCGCGCGAGGAACCGGCCGCCCCGCGTGCGAATGGGGCCGACTCCGATGTTGAGCATCGCGATCCGTGCGGAACCCCACCACTTCGCTGCCCACGTCAGCGCCCAGATCATCGACAGCGTCGCGTAGCGGTGGCGCCCGGTGGCGGCGGAGAGCTCTTTGAGGATGCTGCCTCCGGCGAACACGAGCAGGTCTGCGCGCCGCACCTCCCGCAGGAGGGTGAGCCGGTCGCCGGCGGTGTCGATCAGGTCGTACGTGTACCGCGTGCCCAGGCGTGCCGCCGTGTCGCGCTTGTCGTACGTGTTGATCACGTAGTGGCACTCGTCTCCGAGAGTGTCCAGGAACGTCTCGAGCAGCAGCTCGTCGCCGATGTTGTGCTGGCCGTGGGTTCCCAGCAGCAGGACGCGGGTGGGTCGGTCATCCATGGGTATCTCTTCCTTCGGGAGATCGTGCGTCGGAGGAATCGCCTCCGGTCGTCGCGGCGGCCTCGTCCGGCCGCGGCCTGGTGCGGGAGCGGACGGTCAGCACGGCGCCCAGGAGCAGGACCGACGCCAAGAGCAGCACGAGCCCGTCGGCGCCGAGCCCGCCTGAGTCGTCCGGCTCGATCGAGGAGACGCCCGCGGCCGCTAGGGTGAGCAGCTCCTCCTGCGACAGATCGCTGTGCGCGTCGTTGGCTGCGGCATCGACGTAGCCGTCGCTGTCGGGTCCGAAGACGTCCGAGGTCTCGGTGCAATCCAGCTGCGCCGGTGAGGTGATCACGTTCGCGGAGCGCGACTCGGAGAGTGCCTGATACGTGCTCTCGGGGACCAGCAGCACGCCTTCGACGAGCAGCGGATTGTCGTCGAGTTTGGTGAACCGGAGCGTGTGCGAGCCGGCGGTCATCTCGACCGTGCCCAGATCGTGGTACTCGTTGCGCGAGTTCACCGCCACGAGCCCCTCATCGATCCGGCTCTGCAGCTCGCCGATCGACAGCTCCGCGACGTCGACGGGAACCCGATCGCGCGCGTAGACCGTGTCCTCCGGGTAGAAGTCCACGGCCCCCGCCGTCGGACGAAGCTCCAGAGCCCATTGCTCATCGACGGTGGGCGTATCGACGGTGGGCGCATCGACGGTGGGCGAGTCGATCGTCAGCGCGTTGCCGCCGGCTGCGCCGCGCAGGAGGAGCCGGTACCTGCCGGGCGCGTCGGCGGTGACCGAGATCGCGAACTGCGTGGGCCGCGGCACGGCGATGAAAGAGCCGTTCAGGGTCCCGAAGACACCGGGGGTGATCATGTCGGTGCGGTTCCACTTGGTCGTGGAGAACATCAGGAACGCACGGAACATCGGCGACAGGTAGTAGCTGGAGGCGACGATGTCGGAGTCGAACGGGAACATCTTCGGCGACGGAGCCGAGAACGCCGCGCGGTGCTGCAGGGCCCAGAGGTCCAGAGCGGTCGACGGGTTGTGCGAGCCCGCGTAGACGAGGGCGTCGGAATCCGGTCCGAGCGCCGCGGGGTCGACCGACGGGAGGTACTCGAGGTCGTAGCAGCGCGTGAGGCCCAGCCGATTCCACAGCAGGCCGAGGTAGTCGCTCCAGCTCGAATCGACGAGGAGCACCTGGCGATCGGCCGCGGGCGGATCGATGAGCTCGTAGACGATGAAGCTGTCGTTCTCGAACCGGTTCGCGACGAAGCCCATCTCCTCCTGGCGCTTCATCGCCGGCCCGATGTACTGCTCGACATCGGGCAGGTACTCGGCCCCGACGCCGCGATTGTCGCGGAGCTTCTTGTTGACGATCATGTACCGCACGTCGATGTCGCGCGCCACATCGATCCACCAGTCCTGCTGGTAGTACAGCCCTCGCAGCAGGAGGAAGAACTGGAACTTGTTGTAGCTGTCTCCCGTGAGGCCGTAGTAGTAGCTCGGCAGATCCAGGTAGTAGATGAAGAACTTGTCGATGAACTTGTGATCGATGCCGTTCTCGTCGGTCACGAGCTTCGCGGTCTCCGTCGGCGGCAGCACGACGGTCTTCCCCTTCTCCAGCGTGAGGAGCTCCTCCTTCAGCTCTTTCAGGTCGTGCAGCGGGTATGGGGTGAGGAACGTCCCGAAGTTCCCCGACCCGAACACCGTGCGGTAGTTGGAGTTCGACAGCAGCGGGGCGAAGAACACCACGCCGATCGCGACGAGGGCGGCGCCGCGCAGCAGCACCGCGTCTCGCTCCCGGCCCGCGTCCGCCCGGCTCGCGATGTCGCGCCGCCGCAGCCACCGCGCGGAGAGCGCGTCGACCGCCCACGCGATGGTGAGCGACATGACCAGGGGCGCGAGGACGAACAGCAGCAGCTGGAAACGATGCGGAAAGCGCAGCACCTGCACGATCGTCGAGGAGATCGTGAGCCCGATCGAGCCGACCGGGCCGTCGCTCGACGCGATCGTCCGGGTGACGGCGGCCAGCGTGCGGTGGAAGCTCGGGAACCACTGCGGCTCGGCATAGCCGATCGTCGCCCAGAAGGCGAAGACCGCGACCACGGCCAGAACGCCGAAGAGCTGCCGATGCGCCCGCGAGGACAGGAGTGCGCGTCGCACCCTCGGGACCACGAAGGGGATGAGGAAGACGAGCGAGTAGACCAGGTTGCTCACGCGCGGCACCTTGGCCAGGTAGTCCCCGTAGAGAACCTTGTCCATGATGCCCGCCAGGTCCCAGCTGAGCACGTGGAGCCAGGACACCGACGCGTCGCGGATGAAGTAGAAGTCGCCGGGAACGGTCTCGGAGAGGTTGGGTACGCCGCGCAGGGCAACGAACTTCACGAAGAGCATGTACGGGATGAGGGTGACGACGACGAAGACGACCACGATCACGACGCCTCGGCCGATCGTCGTCCGGCTCCCGCGACGGGCGGCGCGTCGCAGGGCCGGCAGGAGGGGTCGAGATCGCAGCGCGGCGCGGACGCGGCGGGGCACGGTGCGGATCCGGCGCGGTCCCCCCGAGCGGATCCAGCGCGCCGCTTCGCCGAGCACAAGGGTGACCCCGGCGACGGCGACGAAGACGACGAACAGGACGAGATAGTGCACCGCCGGGTTGAGCAGCACGACGATCGAGGCGATCACCGCGCGCAGCACCCACCGCCGCTGAGCGAACAGCAGCGCGTGGAGGATCAGCAGGATCGAGACGGTGACCATCGCGAGGCCGAGCACCAGGGTGTAGAAGTGGGTCACCTTGGCGTAGATGACGATGGCGTAGATAAGTCCCACCGGCAGGGCCGCGGCCAGCGCGACGGTGACGGGCGAGAGCATGCGGAAGACGTCGGTGATGAACCAGACGCACGCGCGGTACGCGACGATGACGACGCCCGGGATGACGAGCAGGATCGCGAACGGCAGCACCTGGAAGTGCCGCACCCAGGTGGTGAGGAAGGCGTAGCGCACGCGGAACTCGTAGCCGTTGGTTAGCTCGTTGAATCGACCGGCGGCCTGCTCCAGCAGCTGGCTGTCGACATTGAAGAAGGGGACCAGTTCGTCGCCGACGATGACGCTGTCGCCCCGGAGCACGGCGGGGATGCTCACGAGGACGTCGCGGAAGATCACGAAGGCGACGAGCACATAGACGATCGAGACCACGTGGACGACACGGCGAGCCGCGCGCAGCTCCGCCTCGCGTGCGGGAGCCGGCGCGAGGGCGCGGGCGATCACCGCCCCGTCGCATCGGCCGCGTGGACGGACAGGATCCATTCGTTCCGCCCGTCTGCGCGCCGATACTCCACGCAGCTGTAGACCTGATCGATGATCCCGAGGCCGTAGCCGCCGCGCTCCGACAGTCGCGGGTGCGGCCGATCGAGAATCGCCGGCAGCGTCGCCCCCCAGTCGGTGACCTGCACCGTCACGCCGACCGCCGACGCGGTCATCGTCACGCTGATCGGGCCGTCCGCGCCGCGATAGGCGTGCCGGCGGATGTTCACCAACAGCTCGTGCAGTCCCAGGCGGGCGCGATGCGCGCCATCGCCTTCGAGCCAGGTCGCGGAGCGCGCGAGAAGCTCGCCCATGCGTGCGTCGGTGCCGGAGAAGTCGAGGCCTCCCTCCACCAGGAAGTCGTGCGTCCTCACGGCACGTCTCCCGAGCAGACGATGACGGCCGCCCGGTCGTCGAAGACGGGTGCCGCCGCCGCGTGGCGATCGACGGCGTCCATCACTCCGGCGACGGCCGCACGAGGATCGCGGCGTGCCGACGACAGCGCGCGGTCGAGACCCGAGAGGCCGAACTCGACGCCGTCGGGGCCCGGCTGTTCGGTGATCCCGTCGCTGACCAGGGCCAGCACCGTTCCGCGCGGGAACGCGAACTCGCGCTCCGCGCCGCAGGGCGGAACCGTCCCGAGCGGCGGGCACGTGGGCAGCACGGGCACGCTGCCGCGCGGTGACCGGATCACCACGGGGTGATGACCCACCGAGGCGAGGCGCAGGGTGCGGTCGGCCGGGTCGACCGCTGCCACCACGAGGGTGACGATCGTGCCGGTTCGCTCGAGCACCCCCCGCATCGATACCTCTACGGCGGTCAGGAGCGCGCCGGGGCGGGGACCCACCTGCGCCGCGTGGTGCTGGACGCTGGCGAGCAGCATCGCCGCGATGAGAGAGGCCGCGCTGCCCTTGCCGGACACGTCGCCGAGCACCGCGAGCAGGCAGCCGTCGACCTCGAGCAGATCGACGATGTCCCCCCCGACTCCCTGAGCCTCGCGCACGTCGCACGCGGCGCTCACGCCGCCGACGGTCAACTCGAGGGAGGTCGAGAGCGCACGCTGCACGCGCTCGGCATCGTCGCGCGAGCGGGCGGCCGCCAGCAGCGGGGCACTCTCCAGGAGCAGCGTCATCGACCTGCCGCCGTGGTCGCTCGGCCTCCGCGCTGCGCCGCGACGGCGCCGCTCACGGCGAAGACGGCATCCAGCCGGGTGAGCTCGAGGATGATGCGCACGGCATCGGACACGCCGACCACCGTCATCGTGCCCGAGCAGGCGACGGTCGCCTTCAGGGTGCGCACGAGAGCCGCCAGGGCGCTCGAGTCCATGAATTCCACGTCGGAGAGGTCGACCGCGACGTGGGGGTGGTCCCCGTCGATCGGTGCGACGACCTCGCGGTCGAACTCGCCCACTCCGTGGGCGTCGAAACGTCCGGACATGGCGACGGTGCGCGTGCCGGCTTCGGTGGTGATGGTCAGGTGCACGGAAACTCCTCGGGATGATCGCGCCTTCGGGGACGCGGCTCAATGCGGTGAGGAGACGTTATAACGCTTTATAAGGTTACGTCAAGAGGCGACCGGGAGCTGACTTCCACGGCGCGCGGTGACGCTCCGCCGTCAGCCGATGAGGCTCGGCTGCAGGTCGCGGAGGGTGCGGCGGTGCGTCATCCGGGTGACGCCGAGCGCGGCGACGGCCAGGGCCGCGCCCATCCACAGCACGAGGACGCCGATGTCGCCGGCGACCCGTTCGATCGCGCCGCCGTACATGAGCTGGCGCATCGCGTCGACGACGTAGCCCATCGGCAGCACGTGGTGCAGTGCCGCGAGCGGGGCCGGCAGGGTCTGCCAGGGGAAGGTGCCGCCGGCGGTCACGAGCTGGAGCACCATCAGCACGAGGCCCACGAACTGGCCGACCGAGCCGAGCCAGACGTTCAGCGCGAGGATGATCGCCGCGTAGGTGAACGAGGCGAGGATCAGGATGCCGAGCGTGCCGAGGGGATGGGCGAATCCGAATCCCAGCGCGATCGCCAGCACACCGAAGAGCACGACCATGCCCACCGCGCCGAGGAGCGCCGGCGTGAGCCATCCCGCGAGCGTCACGCGGATCGGGGAGCGGAGCGCGGTGACCGCCCGGCGGGACACGGGCTTCACGATGAGGAAGAGTGCGTAGATGCCGATCCACGCCGCGAGGGCCGCGAAGAAGGGGGCAAGGCCGGCGCCGTAGTCGGAGGCGTGTGCCGTGGTGCTGGTGTCGACCGCGACCGGGTCGGCGATCGTCTCGGCCTGCGAGGCCCGCAGGGCGGCGGAGCTGTCGGGGATCGCTGTGACGCCGTCCGCCAGTCCGTCGCGGAGCTCGGCCACGCCGCCGCGGAGGGTGGTGAGCCCTGCCCGGAGGGAGTCGGCGCCGTCGTCGACGCGGGCAGCGCCGTCGGCGAGGTCGGCCGAGCCCGAGGCCAGGCGTCCGGCCCCGGCGGAGAGCGTCGCTGCGCCGTCGGCGACGCGCGATGCGCCGGTGGCGACCTCGGCGGCACCGCCTGACACCGTCGCCGCCCCCGCGGCGAGACGATCGACCTGACCGACCGCCGCGGCGACGCGGTCGGCGCCGGAGGCGAGCGCATCGCCGACCGGGTCGAGCTCGGCGAGGACCGCGGCGACCTCCGCGTCCGACAGGCCGTGATCCGCGAGCACGCCCGCGATGTCGGCCCGGGCGTCCGGGAGCAGCGCGGCCGCGCGTGCGACGGCATCCCCGGCCTGGTCCGCGTATCCCGCGAGGGTGGCGGTTCCGTCGGCGACCTGCTGCGCACCCGCGGCGACACGCGAGGCGCCGCTCGCGACCTGCGCCGACCCGCCGGCGAGGGTGTCCGCGCCGTCCGACAGGTCGTTCGCACCGTCCTTGAGCCGGGCTGCTCCCGTCGACAGCGTCGCGGTTCCGTCCGCGAGGCGAGACGCGCCGGCGACCGCGTCGGTCGCCCCCGACTCCAGTCGAGAAGCGCCCTCGGTCGCCGTGACCAGCTGCGTACGGATGTCGGCGACCCCGTCGAGCAGACGACCCGCCGCCTCCTGGGCGACAAGTTCGGCGACCGACCGGCGGATCTTCTCGACGGCCTGGGTGCCGATCGACGAGGCGAGGTAGTTGTTGGCGTCGTTGGTCGCCAGCACGAGCGAGGCCTGATGGGGGTGGTCGCCGGCGGCGCTCGTGAGCGCGTCCGAGAAGTCCGCGGGGAGGGTGACGGTGAAGTCCACGTCGCCGTCCCGCAGCGCCTGGGCCGCAGCGTCGGCATCGAGCAGCCGCCAGTCGAACGCCTGGCCCTCGAGCAGCTGATCGGACACACGGGCGCCGTAGTCGGCGGCGTCCTGATCACCGGATGCCGTCACGCCTTCGTCGAGGTCGACGAGGGCGACCGGCACGTCGGCGAACTTGCCGTACGGGTCCTGGTTCGCCCACAGGTACAGCCCGCCGTAGAGCACGGGAACGAGCATGAGCGCGACGAGGGCGATGACCGACATCCGCGTTGCGGTGAGACGCCGCAGCTCGGCCGAGAGGAGGGCGGGGATCTTCACCGGGCACCCCCGCCCATGTGACCGGCGACGTGTCCACGGCGGCCGCGGATTCGGATGCTGCTGGCCCGCGGACGGTGCCGTCGCCCGGCTCCGCCGACCGTCTCGGCGACCACTGCCGCCGCGGTGCGTCCGGCGATCACGAGGACGGCGAGGCCGCGGCCGGCGAACTCCTCCGCCAGCGGCCACCATTGCGACGGCTCCGCTCCGTGGCGGTCGGGCGAGACGAGCACGAGCGCGTCGACACCGGGTCGCCGCGCGGCGAGCTCCAGCAGCACGCGCAGTCGGTCGACGGGGGCGACATCGGCGATCGGCACGCGGGACAGGTGCCGGAGCCCCTGCGCGTCGAGCCAGCGGCGCGCGGCGAGCGGGTCGGAGGGGAGCCCGGCGAACATGAGCTCCTCGGCGACGACACCCGCGAGGGCGATGTTCGGGGCGGGCTCGCTGACGTCGGGGGCGTCGACGAGCGCGGCGCGACGGCGGAGGTCACGGGGCCGCGAGACGCCGTCGATCGTGACGGTGCCGGTGTCGGGGCGCATCCGTCCGGTGGCGATGAGTCCGAGCACGGTAGGTCGCTGCTCGGTCTCGGCGATGGCGAGGGTCGCGCGACCGGAGCGGTAGACGAGGGACGTCGAGGGCAGCGCGAGGCCGCGCCGACCCTTCGAGACGTCGGCGAGGGTGACGAGCATCAGGGCTCCTGAGGAGAAGGGGGAAGGGTGGAGAGCACGGCGTCGGCCTCGCGCCAGGACAGCCCGGCGATCGAGAGGACGGCGCGCACGGCCAGGGGTTCGGCCGCGGGCGAGGAGGCGTCGACCCGGGTGACGACGGTGCGTGCGGTCTCCTCGACGAGACGGGCCACGGTGGCGGCGGTGAGGTCGGTGCGGAGCGACCCGTCGTCCTGTCCGCGCCGGACGATCGCGGCGACCGTGCGGCGGAGCGGGGCGAGGGCGGCGGCGGTGCTCTCGACATGGGTCTCGTCGAGGGCGATCGCCGCGGCGACCTGCACGTGGGCGGCTTCGGTCCACAGCCGCGCGGTCAGGCGGGCCAGCGCGACCGGAGCCGGGTCGGTCTCGTCGACGGTCGCGGCGATCGCGTTGAACCGCGCGGCGCCGGCGGTGATGAGCTCGTGCAGCAGCGCGTCGCGGTCGTCGAAGTGACCGTAGAGGGCGCGGCGGGACAGGCCGGCGGCACGCGCGATCGTGTCGATCGACGCGTGCGGGTCGTGGGCGATGGTGGTGGCCGCCGCCGAGAGGATCCCCGCCCGGTTGGCCGCGGCATCCCTCCTCGGGCGACGCGCCGGTGCGGTCGTGCTCATCCCTCCAGCGTACGAACGTGCACAGCAGTGTGCAACTTATCTGGGTGAACTCTCAGCGATGGGTGGGCGCGTTTCGTCTCGCTGCGCTCGCTCAACGACCGGACTGGCGGCTTCGGTCGTTGAGCGAGGGCGCTCCGCGCCCGAGACGAAACGGGCTGTGGAACAATCGAGCGCGCTCCCCACCGCATCCGTACGCTCGTCCGATGCCGCACGTCTATATGATCCGCTGCGCCGACGGAACGCTGTACGTCGGGAGCACCCGCGACCTCGCGCGACGGCTCGCGCAGCACCAGGCCGGTGAGGGCGCCGCGTACACGAGGCGGCGACGACCGGTCGAACTGTTCTGGTCGAGCGAGTGCGCCCGCATCGACGAGGCGTTCGCGTGGGAGAAGCGACTGCAGGGGTGGAGTCACGCCAAGCGCATCGCCTTCGCGGAGGGCGGAGTGGACGCCGTGCGCGGCTGGAGCGCCGCCCGCCGCCGCCGCTCCTCCGAGTGACGTCGGCGTTTCGTCTCGCTGCGCTCGCTCAACGTCCGGGGTGGCGTGTCGTCTCGCTGCGCTCGCTCGACGACCGGGGCGGGTGGCAACTCTCGGTCGTTGAGCGAGGGCGCGGAGCGCCCGAGACGAAACGGCGGTGGGTGCGGAGTGGCGTTTCGTCTCGCTGCGCTCGCTCAACGACCGGGGCGGTGGTGGCGTCGGTCGTTGAGCGAGGGCGCGCAGCGCCCGAGACGAAACGGCGGTGGCAACCCGGAGGCGCGGTCAGTCGGCGCCGAAGTCGAACGACGCCGACTCGGATGCCTCGTCGACGGCCTCGGCGAGCTCCTCGCGCTGCGCGTCGTACGGCAGCGCGTGCCCCGTGATCTCGGCGGAGCCGCCCGTCGCGAGCTCGCCGACGAGCTCGGCGGTCGCGCCGCCGATGAGCCCGAGGCCCGCGTACTGCTCGAGGCGGGCGCGCGAGTCGGCGATGTCGAGGTTGCGCATCGTGAGCTGACCGATGCGGTCGACGGGACCGAACGCGGCGTCGCCGACCCGCTCCATCGACAGCTTCTCGGGCGAGTACGACAGGTTGGGGCTCGTGGTGTCGAGGATCGTGTAGTCCTCGCCGCGCCGCAGCCGCAGGGTGACCGTGCCGGTGACGGCGGAGCCCACCCAGCGCTGGATCGACTCGCGCAGCATGAACGACTGCGGCTCGAGCCAGCGGCCCTCGTACATGAGACGGCCGAGGCGGCGTCCCTGCTCGTGGTAGGTGGCGAGGGTGTCCTCGTTGAGGATGCCGTTGACGAGACGCTCGTAGGCGATGAACAGCAGCGCCATGCCCGGCGCCTCGTAGATGCCGCGCGACTTCGCCTCGATGATGCGGTTCTCGATCTGGTCGCTCATGCCGAGTCCGTGGCGTCCGCCGATCGCGTTCGCCTCCTGCACGAGCGCGACGGCGTCCGCGAACTCGACGCCGTTGATCGCGACCGGCCGGCCGGCTTCGAACGTGACGGAGACGTCCTCGGTGTCGATGTGCACCGCGGGATCCCAGAACCGCACGCCCATGATCGGGTCGACGATCTCCAGCGAGACGTCGAGGTGCTCGAGGGTCTTCGCCTCGTGGGTCGCGCCCCAGATGTTCGCGTCGGTGGAGTACGCCTTCTCGACCGAGTCGCGGTACGGGAAGTCGTGCGCGACGAGCCACTCGCTCATCTCCTTGCGGCCGCCGAGCTCGGTGACGAAGTCGGCATCGAGCCACGGCTTGTAGATGCGCAGGGCCGGGTTGGCGAGCAGGCCGTAGCGGTAGAACCGCTCGATGTCGTTGCCCTTGTAGGTGGAGCCGTCGCCCCAGATGTCGACGCCGTCCTCCTTCATCGCCCGCACGAGCAGGGTGCCGGTGACGGCGCGCCCGATCGGCGTCGTGTTGAAGTAGGTGCGGCCGCCCGAGCGGATGTGGAACGCGCCGCACGCGAGCGCGACGAGACCCTCCTCCACGAGGAGCGGCTTGCAGTCGATCAGCCGCGAGGCCTCCGCGCCGTACTGGAGCGCGCGGCCGGGGATCGAGGCGATGTCGTCTTCGTCGTACTGACCGAGGTCGCCGGTGTAGGTGAAGGGCACGGCGCCCTTGTCGCGCATCCAGGCGACCGCGACGGACGTGTCGAGGCCTCCCGAGAAGGCGATGCCGACGCGCTCGCCGACGGGCAGGGACTGAAGGACCTTCGACATGCGCTCAAGTCTACTGAGGCCGCCGTCGCGCGATCGGCCGCGTGACGGCGACGCGGACGCGTTCGCCGGCGCCGAACTGCGGGTGTCGTGGACACGCACCCGCGATCCGGCGCCGGCGAAGCGACGACCAGGTCAGTCGGTGACGGGGACGACGAGGCCGCCCCAGGTCTCCTGCTCGTAGTCGGCGGTCTCCTGCGAGGTCAGCAGGTCGTACAGCGCGGTGATGCGGGGGTCGTCGGCCAGCTCGGGACGCGTCGCGAGCACGTTGTAGTAGTCGCTGTCGGAGCCCTCGATGAGGATCGCCTGCTCGGCGGTCAGGCCCGCCGGGAGCGCGAAGCTGATGGTGACGAACGCCGTGTCGACGTCGGGGAGCGCCTGCGGGAGCGTGGCGTTCTCGATCTCCTGGAACTGGAAGCCGCGCGGGTTCGCGGTGATCCCCGAGAGGTCGACCACGTCGTCGGTCGCCTCGATGAGTCCTTCCGCGGCGAGCATCTTCAGCGCGCGCCCCTCGTTGGTGGGGTCGTTGGGGATCGCGATCGATGCGCCGTCCTCGAGCTCGTCGAGGCTCGAGATCTTCGTCGAGTAGAACGCGGCGGTCGGCAGGTACGCCTCGCCCACGCTGACGAGATCGGCGCCGGCGTTGGTGTTGAAGTTCTCCAGGAACGTGGCGTTCTGGAACAGGTTGGCGTCGATCGATCCGTCGGCGAGCGCGGTGTTGGGCGTGTTGTAGTCGGTGAAGGGCACGAACTCGATCGTCAGGCCGAGCTCGGCGGCGCCGTTCTCGGCGACGTGCTTCAGGATGTCGCCGGCGGGGGTCTGGAGCGCTCCGACCTTGAGGGTGCCGAGGCCCTCGCCGTCGGCCTCGGGGGCGCTGCCGCCGGCGCAGCCGGTCAGCAGGACGGCCACGGCGGCGGCCGCGGCGAGCAGGGGGAGTGTGCGGGTCATGGTGGGGTCCTCTCAGAAGGCCGCGGTGACGGCGGGCGTGGTGGAACGGGGCGTGCGCCGCGCGAGGCGGCGGGCGCCCCAGGTGGCGAGCGACTGCAGGATCATCACGATCGCGAAGATGATGATGATGACCGAGACGATGTGGATCCAGCTGTACTGCTGGTAGCCGTAGCGGATGGCCACGTCGCCGAGGCCCCCGCCCGCGACGGTGCCGACCATGGCCGAGAAGTTGATGATCGAGGTGACGGTGGTCGACAGGCCGAGGAGCATGGGGGGTGCGGCCTCGGGGAGCAGCACCTTCGTCACGAGCTGCCACCGGTTGGCGCCGAGCGAGGAGGCGACTTCGAGCAGGCCCGGGTCGACCTCCTTGATCGCGATCTCCACCATGCGGGCGAAGAACGGGATCGCGACCACCGACAGCGGGACGATGGCCGCTGTGGGCCCGATGAAGGTGCCCACCACGACGCGCGTGAACGGGATGAGCGCGACCATGAGGATGATGAACGGCACCGATCGGCCGAGGTTCACGATGAAGTCGAGCAGACGGTTGATCACGATGCCGAGCCGCCTCGAGCCGAACGGCGCCTCGAGGAACCGCCCCTGCTCGGTGCCGACGAGGACGACCCCGAGCGGCAGTCCGACGATGATGGTCGCCAGCAGCGCGAACCCGACCATGTAGAGGGTCTGGCCCGTCGCGACCAGGAGCACGGAGAAGAGCTGGTCGTTCATGCCGCCACCCCCGTCCGCAGGACCTCGACGAGGAGGCCCTGGCCGCGGAGGTCGGCGACGACGGCGTCCGCCGCCGCACCCGGCACCTCCAGTCGCGTGCGCCCCGCCTGCGTGCCGCCGATGCGCTCGATGAGTGCGCCGAGGATCGACACGTCCAGGCCGTGGTCGCGGGCGAGCTGCGCGATGACAGGGCGGTCGGCGGTGCCCCCGGCGAAGGTGATGTCGATGACCGTCGCGTCCGCGGGCACCGAGTCGGGGATCGCACCCAGCGGGAACAGCTGCGCGGTGAGGCGGGAGCCCGGCGTGCGGATGAGGTCGACGAGCCGTCCGCTCTCCACGACGCGGCCGGCCTCGACGAGCGCCGCCGAGTCGCAGACGGCTTTGACGACGTCCATCTCGTGGGTGATGAGCAGCACGGTGAGTCCGAGCTCGGCGTTGATCCGCCTGTACAGCTCGAGGATGGATGCCGTCGTCTCGGGGTCGAGCGCGCTCGTCGCCTCGTCCGAGAGGAGCACCCGCGGCCGCGCCGCCAGGGCGCGCGCGATCCCGACGCGCTGCTGCTGACCGCCGGACAGCTCGTGGACGGACGCCTCGGCACGGTGGCTGAGGCCCACGAGGTCGAGCATCTCGAGCGCGCGGTCGCGGCGCGCGGCGCGCGGCGTGCCGTCGAGCTCCAGGGCGAGCTCGACGTTCCCGCGCACCGTGCGGCTCCCGAGCAGGTTGAAGCGCTGGAAGACCATGCCGATCCGGCGGCGCGCAGCGCGGAGCTCGGCCTCGCCGAGGGCGGTGAGCTCGGCGCCGTCGACGGTGACCGTCCCGGCATCCGGCCGCTCGATGAGGTTCACGAGGCGCGCGAGGGTGCTCTTGCCCGCGCCGCTCTGGCCGACGATGCCGAAGATCTCCCCGGTCGGGATCGTCAGCGACACGTCGTCGACCGCGGCGACACCGCCGTATCGCTTGGACACGTGTTCGAGCGCAATCACGCGGGCAGGCCTCTCTGCTGGGGGGCGCGCCCGGTGGAACGTCGACGCGTGCTTCGAGTCTTGTCGGACACCGTCGCGGTCGGCGAATCGCTGTTACGCCCTGTGTCGTCGCTGCTGGACACGCGCGAACGCGCGCGTTCGCCGGCGCCGAATCGCGGGTGTCGTCGAGGCGCACCCGCAGGATGGCGCCGGCGAAGCGCCGCGCGTCAGGACGTGCGCCGCCGGCCGATCCACACGGTGAACGACCCGACCGCGACGAAGGCGACCGAGATGACCGCGACGTAGACGAGGACCGACGGCCATCCGCCCGGGTTGTTCGGGTTCAGGAACGGGTACGGGTACCACCACGGGTCACCCGTCGCGGGATTGGTCACGAGCGGACCCCGGATGAGCGTGTACGCCGCCCACACGAGCGGGAAGATGAGGACCACCGCGACCGATCGCCACGGCAGGGCGCGACGACGCGGCGCGAGCAGCAGATCGAGGAGCAGGAACAGCGGACCGATGAGGTGGAGCACCTCGTTCGACCACGGCACGGGCTCGCTCCCCTGCGGCAGCGTGATCCCGCGCAGCAGGACGTTGTAGACGATGCCGGTGATGATCATCGCCGTCGTCGCACAGGCGAGCGCCGTCGCGAGCGCCGGGCTCTCGACGGCGGTCCGCTCGCGCCGCAGCGCGGAGACCCCCGCCCACAGCAGCACGACCGCCGCGAGGACGTTCGAGAGGATCGTGAAGAAGCTGAAGAAGTTGGCGATCACCGTGCCGAGGTCGCGTCCGAGCTCGATCGTCGTGACGATCGATGCGACCAGCTGTGTCACGACGGCCGCGACGATGACGAGGCCCATCGCGAGCCGCAGGATCGACCAGACGGTCGTGGATGCCGGGGAGCGCATGCGGGCAGGCTATCGGGTGTCGGGGCGTGTCGGCGAGCACTCGATAGAATGGGTATTCACCGTCCGTCCACGGGGGAGCACCCATGCCAGGCATCGTCATCGTCGGAGTCCAGTGGGGGGACGAGGGCAAGGGCAAGGCCACCGATCTCCTCGGTGAGCGGACCGACTGGGTCGTCAAGTTCAACGGCGGCAACAACGCCGGGCACACCGTCGTCATCGGCGACGAGAAGTACGCCCTGCACCTGCTGCCCTCCGGCATCCTCTCCCCGGGCGTGAACGCGGTGATCGGCAACGGGGTCGTCATCGACCTCGAGGTTCTCTTCGCCGAGCTGTCCGCGCTCGCCGCCCGCGGCGTCGACACCTCGCGGCTGAAGGTGAGCGCCAACGCGCACGTGATCACCCAGTACCACCGCACGCTCGACAAGGTGACCGAGCGCTTCCTCGGCAAGCGGATGATCGGCACCACCGGCCGCGGCATCGGTCCGAGCTACGCCGACAAGATCAACCGCGTCGGCATCCGCATCCAGGACCTCTTCGACGAGAACATCCTGCGCCAGAAGGTCGAGGGCGCCCTCGACCAGAAGAACCACCTGCTCGTGAAGGTCTTCAACCGCCGCGCGATCAGCGTCGACGAGATCGTCGAGGACCTGCTGTCGTACGCCGACCGGCTGCGCCCGATGGTGTGCGACACCGGCCTCCTGCTGCACGACGCGCTCGACGCCGGCGACGTCGTCGTCTTCGAGGGCGGCCAGGCGACCATGCTCGACGTGGACCACGGCACCTACCCGTTCGTGACCTCGTCGTCGGCGACCGCCGGCGGCGCGGCGACGGGCTCGGGCGTGGGACCGAACCGCCTCGACCGGATCGTCGGGATCGTCAAGGCCTACACGACCCGCGTCGGCTCGGGGCCCTTCCCGACAGAGCTGTTCGACGACCAGGGCGAGTGGCTGCGCACGCGCGGCTTCGAGTTCGGCACGACGACCGGGCGCCCGCGCCGGGTCGGCTGGTACGACGCCCCGATCACCCGGTACGCGACGCGCGTGAACGGCATCACCGACCTCGTGCTCACCAAGCTCGACATCCTCACCGGACTCGACGAGATCCCGGTGTGCGTCGCGTACGACGTCGACGGGGAGCGCTTCGACGAGGTGCCCGTCAACCAGAGCGACTTCCACCACGCGAAGCCGATCCTCGAGTACTTCCCCGGCTGGAAGGCCGACATCTCCGGCGCGCGCACGTTCGAGGATCTGCCCCTGGAGGCCCAGGACTACGTGCTCGCGCTCGAGGCGCTGAGCGGCACGCGCATCTCCGTCATCGGCGTCGGCGCGTCGCGCGACGCGGTCATCGTGCGACACGACCTCATCGACTGACACGTGCGCTTCTTCCTCGGCGCGTACACGGACGACGGCGACGGCGCGGCCGGGGGCATCGGCGTCCTCGACGCGGGCGACCCCGAGGGACCGCTCGCCGGCGGGCAGCTGTCGGTGCTCCCCGATGCGGTGCGCACCGGGGGCTCGCCCTCCTGGCTGACGTGGCATCCGACGCTCGACGTGGTCTACGCCGCGCTCGAGGGCGACGGCGCCGTCCAGGCGTTCCGCCGGACCGGACCGGCGTCGTTCGCTCCGCTCGGGCAACCCATGGCGGCAGGGGCGCTCGTCTGTCATGTGGCGGTGGAGCCGTCGGGCGCGTGGCTGGCGGCGACGTGCTGGGGTGATGGGCGGGTCGTGCGGATCGCGCTGGACGCCGACGGTGCGCCGGTGTCGGCGCGGGTTGCCGAGCCTCGGGCGGACGCGGATGCCGATGGCGGCATGTTCGGGGAAGGGCGACCCCTCGACAAGCTCGGGGACCGGGGTGGGTTCGGGGACCGGGGTGGGTTCGGACCCCTCGACAAGCTCGGGGACCGGAGTGGGGAAGGGCGACCCCTCGACAAGCTCGGGGACCGGGGTGTGGGCGCGGACCGGGGTGGGGAGCGGGTGTCGCGGTCTCACCAGGCGCGGTTCGTCGGCGCGCGGACGCTCGTCACCACCGACATGGGGCTCGATCAGGTGCGCTTCTGGCACACCGCGGGCGACGGACTCCGTGAGGTGGACCGCGTCGTGCTGCCGTTCGGATCGGGACCGCGTCACACCGTCTGGCACCCGAGTGGGCACCTGTACGTCGTGACCGAGCTGTCCCACGAGGTGTTCGTGCTCTCGCCGCCCACCGACGGACACGGCTGGCGTGTCGTCGGCGGCACCCCCGTGGCGGCGGTGACCATGCCCGGCGACTTCGCCGCCGAGATCGCCCTGTCACGCGATGCCGATTTCGCCTACGTCGGTCTGCGGGGCTCGAACACGATCGCCACCCTGCGCGTCCGCGGCACGGGCACCGAGCTGACACCTGTTGCGCTCGTCGAATCGGGGGTGGACTGGCCGCGCCATCACCTGATCGCGCGCGACACCCTGCTGGTGGCCGGACAGCGCTCCGACGAGGTGGCATCCCTCGGCCTCGACGAGCGCACGGGCGTTCCGGGCCGGGTCCGCCATCGTGTGGCGACCCCATCGCCCAGCTGCCTGCTGCCGGACCGGGCCTGACGCCGTCCGGGACCGACCACTCCGTCAGACCTTCGCGTCCTGACGGGGGATCCAGACCTTCTTGATGATGAGGAGGATGGACGCGGTGACCGGGATGGCGACGAGGGCGCCGAGGAGGCCCATCAGCGTCCCGCCGACGAGCGCACCGATCACCACGAGGGACCCCGGCACCGAGATCGTCTTGTTCATCACCCGAGGCGTCGCCACGTATGCCTCGAGCTGCATGTACACGAGATAGACGCCTGCGAACACCAGCGCCGACAGCGGATTGGTGAACAGCGCCACGACCGAGCCGATGCCCCAGAAGAGGACCGTTCCCACGAGCGGGATGATCGTGATGCAGAACGCGACGACCGCCAGCAGCAGCGGGAAGGGCAGCCCCAGCACCGTGTAGAGGATGAACGTGGTGATCGAATTGAGCAGTGCCAGAATGACCATCCCGCCGAGGTAGCCGCCGACCGAGGCTGTGATCTCCTCAGTGAGTTCCGCCGTCAGCGCGCGGTTGCGCGCCGGGACCAGCCGGTTCAGCGCACGCTTCATCTCGGGCAGCGACGCGAGGAAGTAGAGGCTCAGCACGATGATGATGATGAGCCCCGAGATCGTCGTGCCGATCGAGATGCCGACCTGGAGCACGCCCCCACCGATCGCGGCGATGTTGGCCGGGTCGCTGAGGAAGCGCTGGATCTCGTTCAGCAGCGCCGGCACCTGGTCGCCGAACTGGTCGCGCGCCCACAGATAGAAGTCCGTGCGCTGGAATCCCGTGATCGTCGAGGGGAGGTCGCGGAAGAACTGGGCGACCTGCCCGACGACGGTCGGGATGATGAGCCACAGCACGCCCACCATCACGAGGGCGAACACGAAGTAGACGATGACGATCCCCCACGCGCGTCCGATGCCACGCTGCTCCAGCCGGCGCACGATCGGGTCGAGGCCGAGCGCCGCGAACAGGGCGAACGCGATGTAGATCCAGATCGTCGCCAGATCGGCGAAGGCCGACGAGAGACCGACCGCGAGCAGGCCCCCGAGCACCACCAGGAACCCCACCGCGAAGGGGCGCTGCAGGATCGCGCCGACGGAGCGGGTGGGTTCGGACGCGGACAGCGGCGAGGGGCTGGCGGCTGCCGCGGTCGCGTCGCCGCCGGCGGGAGCCGCGGCCGCCTTCGCCCGGCGGCGTGCGGTCCGGCGGGGGAGACGGCCCGGATCCCGGGGAGCATCGGTCATGGTCACACTCTAGGGGCGGCTCCCCGCCGGGTGCACCGAGGTCGTCAGCGGCGCGTGACCGGTAGGGTCGGGCGGGGAGGAATCATGACCGACGACACGACCGAGGCCACCGCTCGCCTGCAGAGCCTGCGCGCCAGCATCGACAACGTCGACGCTGCGCTCATCTTCCTGCTGGCGGAACGCTTCCGCTGCACGAAGCAGGTCGGCGTGCTGAAGGCCGAGCACGGGATGCCCGCCTCCGATCCCGCCCGCGAGGAGCAGCAGATCGCGCGCCTGCGACGTCTGGCCCTGGACGCCGACCTCGATCCCGAGTTCGCTGAGAAGTGGTTCAATTTCGTCGTCGCCGAGGTCATCCGCCACCACACCGCGGCGGCCGGACGCGACTGACGCGCCCGGCCGCGGTTCGCGCGGGACCTCCTCCCGCGCTCAGGGCGTCGCGCGCCGGAGCGGCGCGAACGAGAGCGCCCCGACGACGAGGGCGACCACCAGCGTCCACGCTGCAATGCCCGCTGTGCCCTGGGTGGCGATCCAGGTGCCGACCGCCGACCAGCCGTCCGCACGTCCGATCAGCCACCCCAGGCCGACCAGCGACAAGCCGATGCCGACGAGCAGCACCGTGAGTCCGACGCTGCCGAACCGCTTGTAGAAGGTCGCGGAGCCGAACCCGATCATGAAGAACAGCATGGGGACGGCGAAGTACAGCAGCCACGCCGCCGCCGGTCCCGCATCCCAGATCCAGTCGATCGAGAAGAAGTAGCCTTCCATGCCCCAGCCGCCGGTGGCGCGCTCGAGGAAGGCGCCCCCCACATAGATCGACGCCAGGAGCGCCGAGGTGAGGACCGCGGTGAGCGTGGTTCCGAAGAAGTACTCCCGACGAGTGACGCTCATCGCCTGCGAGAACGGGAAGGTGAGCGTCAGCGCCTGCACGCCCACCACGCCGAAGTACCAGTACACGGCCTGCGCGCCGCCGCTGTACTTCTGGCCCCCGAACGGGACCATCGACCAGATCAGCAGTGTCAGGACGAAAGAACCCGCGAGCACGATCAACGGCACCCACACGTAGGTCTGCTTGTTGATCAGCTGCAGGCGCACGACGTTCCACGTGCGGTTCATCACAGGGCTCCTTCCGGTGCGGCGGTCAGCGCGCTCTCGACGTGCTGGGTGGTGCGGACGATGAGCTGCTGCAGCGAGACCGGGGCGATGTCGAGCCCTTCGGCGGCGAGGCGGGAGCGATCGGCGTCGGTCAGCTCGCCCAGGACGGTCGCCGACGTCACGCGGCCGAGGCTCTCGCGATGGATCACCTCGCGCCCGGCGACGAACGCCTCGACCCGTGCGGTGTCGCCGACGATCGTGGCGGCGCGGCCACGCACGGCCTCCGTCTCCTCGTCCATGATGATCCGGCCCTTGTCGATCACGATCACGCGCTCGAGCAGGTTCGAGACCTCGTCGATCAGGTGGCTCGACAGGATGATGGTGCGGGGGTGCTCCGCATAGTCCTCGAGCAGGCGGTCGTAGAACAGCTGACGCGCCACGGCGTCGAGGCCGAGGTAGGGCTCGTCGAAGAAGGTGATCTCGGCTCGCGAAGCCAGGCCGATGATCACTCCGACGGCGCTGAGCTGTCCACGCGAGAGCTTCTTGATGGTCTTCTTCATCGGCAGCTGGAAGTCCGCGACGAGTCGATCGGCGAGCTCCTGGCTCCACCGTGGGAAGAAGAGCCGAGCCATGCGCAGCGCATGGGTCGCCGTGGCGTCGTCGGGGTAGCGCTGGCTCTCGCGGACGAAGCACATCCGGGGGAGCACGCGGGCGTTCTCGTACGGATGCTCTCCGAAGACGCGGACCTCGCCGCTGGTGGCGAAGTTCTGGGCCGTGAGGATCGACATGACGGTCGTCTTGCCGGCGCCGTTGCGGCCGAGGAGGCCGTAGATCGTGTCCTTCTCGATCGTGAAGCTCACGTCGTCGGCGGCGACCGTGTCGCGGTAGCGCTTGGTGAGGTTCTTCACCTCGATCACGGTGGTCATCGTGCGGTTCCTTCCGTCGTGGTGCGGGCCGCGCGCTCCGACAGGAGGCGCGCGATGTCGTCGGGGCTGAGGCCGAGGGTGCGGGCCTCCGCCAGGAGCGGGTCGAGGAAGCGGTCGGCGAAGGCGGCGCGGCGCTCGCCGAGCAGCAGCTCTCGTGCGCCGCGCGAGACGAACATGCCGATCCCGCGACGCTTGTGCAGCACGCCCTTGTCGGTGAGCATCGCGATTCCCTTCGCAGCGGTGGCGGGGTTGATGCGATAGAAGGCCGCGAGCTCGTTCGTCGACGGCGCCTGGGCCTCTTCGGCCAGGGTGCCGTCGATGATCGAGTCCTCCACGCTCTCTGCGATCTGCAGGAAGAGCGCGCGTCCCTCTTCGATCATTCGATCTCCGCTTCTATGGTTACCTACTTGACTAACTAACCATGCAACACGGGGTGACCGGGTGTCAACCCTTCGTCCGTGATGTCCCACTTGCGGTTGTTTGAGGACGTCGGATCCGACTGAATGTGGGACACCCCCTGCGGAGAGTGGGACATGGTCGGTTTGCGGGTTCCTATGAAGCTCGTTACGTTGGAAAGAGGGCCGAGAGGCCCCGACGACCAGTCCGCGGCCGTTCGAGCCGAGCGTCTTCGACGCCGCACGAGCGGGCGTACGGTCGGCGGTCTGGGCGACGGACCCGATGTGCGTCGCCGGAGCGTGACGTCCCCCGCGTCCGAGATCGAGGCGTGCGGCGGGTTGCGCCGGTGACCGTCACCCGGGCGTAACCGATGCTGTCGCGTGTGCGCGACCGCCGAGGTGAAGCACGTGATCGCACCCACCCCCGCATTGGAGGCGAAGGGCCTCTACAAGGTCTTCGGCCGCAATCCCCGAGAAGGCGTCCGCCGGCTCCGCGCCGGCCAGACCCGCGCCGAGATCGCCGACGTCGGCACGGCCGCCGTGATCGATGCCGGATTCACCGTCAACGCCGGCGAGATCTTCGTCATCATGGGCCTGTCGGGCTCCGGCAAATCCACCATCATCCGCATGCTCAACGGGCTGCTGCAGCCGACGGCCGGCGAGGTCCTCGTCGGAGGACGCAACGTCACGACCGCCTCGCCGTCCGAGCTGCGCGACATCCGCCGCTCGTCGGTGTCGATGGTCTTCCAGCACTTCGCGCTGCTCCCCCACCTCACGGTGCTCGACAATGCCGCGTACGCGCTGGAGATCCAGGGCGTCGGCCGTACCGAGCGCCGCCGCCGCGCGCAGGAGATCCTCGACCGCGTCGGTCTCGGCGACCGTGCCGACGCCATGCCCGACGAGCTGTCGGGCGGCATGCGGCAGCGAGTCGGCATCGCCCGCGCCCTCACCGCCGGCAGCGACATCCTCCTCATGGACGAGGCGTTCTCGGCGCTCGACCCGCTGATCCGCCGCGAGATGCAGGAGCAGCTCGTCGAACTGCAGCGCGAGCTCGGCCGCACCATCGTGTTCATCACCCACGACCTCAACGAGGCGATGTTCCTCGGCGACCGGATCGCGGTCATGCGCGACGGACGCATCGTGCAGAACGGCACGCCCGAGGAGATCCTCACCGACCCGGCCAACGACTACGTCGCGCAGTTCGTGCAGGACGTCGACCGCGCCCGCGTGCTCACCGCCGGCTCCGTGATGGAGCCCCCGCACCTGACCACGCCGCTCACCGCCGGGGTGCGCGGCGCACTGCGCACGCTCCGCGCCCAGCAGGCCGGCGCCGTCTTCGCGACCGAGAACCGGCGCCTGGTGGGCGTCGTGACCGACCGGGCCGTCATCCGCGCCGTCAAGGCGGGACAGACCGACCTCCGAGAGATCGTCGACGCGTCGGTGCCCACGGTCGGACCCGACGACCTCCTCACCGACATCGTCGAGACGGCCGTCGAGGCGACCGTGCCGCTGGCCGTCGTGGACGCGGAGCGCCGCCTGCTCGGCGTGATCCCGCGCGTCACGCTCCTCGCCGCGCTCGGCAACGTGCCGGCCGTCACGCGCGAGATGCCGATCATCCAGACGCCGATCGACATGGTCGCCCAGTTCACCCCGCTCGTCGACGCGGCAGCCGCCGCGACCCCGGCCGAGCCCGCGACCCCGGCCGAGCCCGCGATGGACGGGGGTGCCCGCTGATGGAGCAGTTCGAAGAGCTCATCCGCATCCCGCTCGGCCAGTGGGTGCGCAGCGTGATCGACTTCCTCAAGGAGTACCTCGGCGGCCTCTTCGACGCGATCGCCGCGGTGTTCTCGTCGATCTACGACGTCGCCGCCTGGGTGTTCACGACGCCGCCGTTCTGGGCGATCATCCTCGTCTTCGCCGTGGCCGCGTGGCTGGTCAAGGGATGGCGACTGGCCGTCGGCACCGTGCTCGGGTTCCTCGTGATCCTCGCCGTCGATCAGTGGGAGAACGCGATGCTGACGCTCGCACTCACCATCGTCGCCGTCCTGATCGCGACGGCGATCGCCATCCCGCTCGGCATCTGGGCCGCCCGCTCGCAGACCGTCTCCCACGTCGTGCGGCCCGTGCTGGACTTCCTCCAGACGATGCCCGCCTTCGTCTACCTGCTCCCGGCGATCTTCCTCTTCAGCGTCGGCGTCGTGCCCGGCATCGTCGCGACCATCATGTTCGCGATCGCCCCGGGAGTGCGGCTGACCGAGCTCGGCATCCGCGGCGTCGATCCCGAGGTCGTCGAGGCCGGGCAGGCGTTCGGCGCGACACCGGGTCGCGTGCTCCGCCAGATCCAGCTGCCACTCGCGCTGCCGTCGATCATGGCGGGGATCAACCAGATCATCATGCTCTCGCTGTCGATGTCGGTCATCGCGTCGATGGTCGGCGCGCCCGGCCTCGGTCGTCCCATCGTGCAGGCGCTCAGCTCCGTCAACGTCCCCCTCGGCTTCGAGGCGGGGCTGGCGGTCGTGATGATCGCGATGATCCTCGACCGTCTCACCGGCGCCCTCGGCGCGCGTCGGTCGTCCCGCCGCACCGTCTCGAAGGCATCCCGCGCGGACGGCGACGCCCCCGACGACGCGCGCTCGGCCACGGCCACCGCGACCGCGACCGCCTGAGACAGACCCCCGGAACCCCGGCGCGCCCGACGCGTCGGCGGCCCGTGGCATCCCCTCGGGCCTCCCCACACCCGTGACACAGCACACGGGAGGAAAGGAACGACATGAACAAGCGACACCTCCTGAGCACCCTTGCGCTCGGATCCGCCGCCGCCCTCGCCCTGACCGGCTGCGCCGGCTCGACCGGCGACGACGCAGCGGCCTCGAAGGAGATCACCATCGGCGTCTTCAACGGCTGGCCCGAAGGCGAGGCCGTCTCGTACCTGTGGAAGCTCATCCTCGAGGACGAAGGCTACGACGTCGACCTCGAGTACGCGGATGCCGGACCGGTGTTCCAGGGCGTCGCCGGCGGCGACTACGACGTGGCGCTCGACGGCTGGCTGCCGATGACCCACGCCGACTACTTCGAGCAGTTCGGCGACGACATCGTCGACCTCGGCTCGTGGAACGACGACGCGAAGCTCACCGTCGCCGTGAACGCGGACGCGCCGGTCGACTCGCTGACCGAGCTCGCCGACGCCGCCGACCAGTTCGACAACCGCCTGATCGGCATCGAGCCCGGCGCCGGCCTCACCGCCGCGACGCAGGACGCGGTCATCCCGACCTATGGCCTGGACGGCATGGACTTCATCACCTCGTCGACTCCCGCCATGCTCGCCGAGCTCGACAGCAAGCTGGCCGCCGGCGAGAACGTCGCCGTCACCCTGTGGCGTCCGCACTGGGCGTACGACGCGTACGACATCAAGGACCTCGCCGACCCCGAGGGGACTCTCGGCGACGCGGAGTCGATCCACACCTTCACCCGGACCGGCTTCGAGACCGATCACCCCGAGGTGAACGAGTGGCTGTCGGAGTTCCGCATGGACTCCGAGGTGCTCTTCTCGCTCGAGAACGTCATGTACAACACCGGTGAGGACGTGACCGACTACACCGACATCGTCCGCCAGTGGATGACCGAGAACCAGGAGTGGGTCGACTCGCTCACCGCGTAAGCCGCCGCTCGCGCCTCGCCCATTTCGCCGAGCCGACACGATCCGTACGAACCGACACGTTCCGTACGTCGCGGATCGTGTCGGTTCGGCGTTTACGTGTCGGTTCGCGGGGCCTCGGGAGCCGGGACACCTGATGCCGGAAGCTCCAGGGCGACCTTGTTCTCGAGCACGACGATGGCCTCGTCCGACAGCGAGATCAGTCCGTCGAGCTCGCGGCGGGCGCGCTTGTAGGCGCTCTGCCGTTCGGCGGGCGTCGCCGCCTCGTCGACGGCGACCGACAGCAGCTGCTTCGCCGTCGCCAGGCGCTTGCGCTCCGCCTCGCTGAGTCCGCTCGTGCTCTGTCGCCGCGCATCCCGCTCGGCGAGCTCGAATGCCACCTCGTAGTCGGTCACGGCGGTCCGGTACTCGGCGACCTGCTCGGGCGTCACCTTGGCCGACGCCGAGGCGGGACGCGCACGGTCGGCGATCTTCTTCGCCTTCAGAAATGCGGCCGTGAGCGGCTGGCGGCCGTCGCTCATGGCGGGGTAGTCGATGAGCTTGGCGACGTCGAGCTCGTACTCGAGCCAGCGCGCGGTGACGTCATCGTGCGTCTCGAACAGCTTGGTGAGCTGGTCGGGCAGCGGCGATGGACGGGTGATCGGCCGGGGCTCGGAGGAGTGGGCCACCGCCTTGTGCTCGGCCTGCACGGCCTTCAACTCGCCCTTGACCCGCAGGAGCTCCAGGCGCCGGTTGTGCCGACGGGTGGCGAGGTAGTCCCAGCGCTTCACCGCGGCCCCGGCCACGCCCATCAGCGGGAACGCCAACCACCAGTAGTTCCCGAGGAAGGTGAGGATCTGATCCACTCGCCCGACCCTACACTTCCGTCGACGGAGGCTGCGTGCGCGAGCGTGACGGCACGGGCCAGATCGGATCGGCGGCGCGAGGTCGCGCGGGATCGGGTGCCGGTGCCTCGTGATCAGCGCCCTCATCCGCCGCCTCCTGTGAGGCCGGTCGCGCGGACGGCTGAGGGGAGGGAGAGGGACGTCGCCCGTCGCCGGACGAGGACAGCCGCGCATCCAGAGCGGACGCCGCTGCCTCCGCGGCACGGGTGAGCGCCTCGGTCGAGCGGGCGACCGCCGTCTGCGCGAGCGCCGACCAGGATGCTGACAGGGGCTCGGTGGCCGCGTCGCCGGTCACGGTGCGAGGCGGGGTCGACGCGCCGACCGGGGCGGTGCCGGCGGCGCGTGCCTGACGCCACGCTTCCTTCTCCGCCGCATCGAAGGCGCGCTCGAGACGCTGGACGGCATCCCGGTACGCCGCGAACTGCGTCGGCGTCACCTGCGATCGCGCGACCTGCGCCGGAGACGGTCGCAGGCTCGAGGCCTCCGCGCGCACCGTGAGATACGCGGCGGTCAGCGGCTGGCGCGCGTCGCTCATCGCCGGGAAGGCGAGCACCCGGGCGGCATCCGTCTCGTACTCCATCCATCGCGCGGTCACCGCGTCGTGCGCGGCGGTCAGGCGTGCGAGCGGCAGATCCTCGGCCGACGCGGAGCCGCGGGGAAGTGCGGCGCGGGCGGCCGTCACCCGGGCACGCCCGGCCCGGACGGCAGCGGTGGCAGCGCGAGCCTCGCGCTGGGCGGACTGCAGCTCCAGCCGTGCGGTGGACACGTCGGCGGCGGTCGCATGGGATGCTGTGCGTTCGGCCTGCACCCGCGCGAGGTCCGCGCGGGCGACGCGAGCGGCCGCGCGTGCGGAGACCGAGCGCTGGCGGGCGACGCGCAGCTCGTGCTTGGCGGCCTCGTGGGCGAGGCGGCGGGCGCGTTCGGACCGCTGGTGCCGAAGCCCCAGCCATCCGAGCCATCCGGCGGTCCCCGTTCCGATCACGGCCGGTCCGACCCACCAGAACTCGGCGATCGTCGTCCAGACGAGCGGGTCCATGGATTCATGCTAGCCAGCATGGCTGAATCCTCACCGGGCGTCTCGGGCGGTCCGGTCGGGTGCGTCCCACTTTCGGTGGGCCGGCGCGGGTGTATGTCCCACTTTCGGTCGGTTGCCGCCGCTCCGGGCGACCGAATGTGGGACATGGTCTGCCGAAAGTGGGACATGGCCGAAGCGCAAGCGCCAGCCGCCGCGACGACGCAGCTGACGCAGCGCCGGCAGCGGACGGCTCAGCCGAACAGCAGGGCGAGGACGGTGGCGCCGCCGCCGACGAGGATCAGCGAGACGATCGCGATCCACGCGACGATCCGGGTGCGGCGCGTGCGCGCCTCGTTCATGCCGGCGTACTCGTCGGGCTCGGGAGACGACTTCGACAGGCTCATGCGCCCACCTCCTGGATGACATCGCCGAAGACCGCCGGCAGTGTGCCGCGCGACTGCTCGCGCAACTCCGACAGCGGGACCGTGAACACGTCCTGCACCTCGAGCGCCGGCTCGTCGCCGTCGGCCGCCGGGTCGGTCACGCCGATGCGCAGCACCGGGTACCCGCGACCCTCGCAGAGCCCGCGGAACTTGACGTCCTCCTCGCGGGGCACCGAGACGATGACGCGCCCGGTGGACTCGCTGAACAGGGCGGTCGCGGCGTCCACGCCATCGCGCTCCATGATCTCGCGCAGCCACACGCGGGCGCCGACACCGAAGCGCAGCACGCCCTCGGCGAGCGCCTGGCCGAGACCCCCGGCCGAGAGGTCGTGGGCGCTGGAGATGAGCTCCTGCTGGGATGCGGCGTGGATCAGGTCGGCGAGCTTCTTCTCCTGCGCGAGGTCGACCGCCGGCGGACGGCCGCCGAGGTGGCCGTGCACGGTGTCCGCCCACGCCGAGCCGCTGAGCTCGGTGGCGGTGACGCCGAGGAGGTAGATGTTCTCGCCGGCATCCTGCCAGCCCGACGGGATGCGGCGGGCGACGTCGTCGATGATCCCGAGGACGCCGACGACCGGCGTCGGGAAGATCGGCTGGTCGCCGGTCTGGTTGTAGAAACTGACGTTGCCGCCGGTCACCGGCACGCCGAGCTCGAAGCATGCGTCGGCGAGACCGTCGACCGCCTGCCCGAACTGCCACATGACCTCGGGGTTCTCCGGGCTGCCGAAGTTGAGGCAGTCGGTGACCGCGGTGGGGACGGCGCCCGTGACGGCGACGTTGCGGTACGCCTCGGCGAGGGCAAGCTGCGCGCCCGCGTACGGGTCGAGCTGGCAGAAGCGGCCGTTGCAGTCGGTGGCGATCGCGAAGCCCAGGCCCGACTCCTCGTCGACGCGGATCATGCCGGCGTCATCGGGGAAGCTCAGTGCCGTGTTGCCCATGACGTAGTAGTCGTACTGGTTCGTGATCCACGAGGTGTCGGCCAGGTTCGGGCTCGACAGCAGCTGCAGGAACTGGGTGCGCAGCGTCTCGGGATCGTCCGTGCGGGGCAGGGCCGACGCCGAGTCGTCGCGGAGCGCGTCGATCCAGGTCGGGTAGGCGACGGGGCGCTCGTAGACGGGGCCGTCGACGGCGACGGTCGACGGGTCGACGTCGACGATCTGCTCGCCGTGCCAGAAGATCTGGAGGCGTCCGTCGCCGGTGACCTCGCCGAGCACGCTCGTCTCAACCTGCCACTTGTCGACCACCGCGAGGAACGCGTCGAGCTTCTCGGGCGCGACGATCGCCATCATCCGCTCCTGGCTCTCGCTCATGAGGATCTCCTCCGGCGTGAGCGAGGGGTCGCGCAGCAGCACGTTCTCGAGGTCGACGCGCATGCCGCTGCCGCCGTTGGCGGCAAGCTCGCTCGTCGCGCACGAGATGCCGGCGGCGCCGAGGTCCTGGATGGCCTCGACCAGCTCGTCGCGGTAGAGCTCCAGGCAGCACTCGATGAGCACCTTCTCGGCGAACGGGTCGCCGACCTGCACGGCGGGGCGCTTGGTCGGACCGCCGTCGGCGAACGTGTCGGAGGCGAGGATCGACGCTCCGCCGATGCCGTCGCCGCCGGTGCGGGCGCCGAACAGCACGACCTTGTTCCCCGCGCCGGAGGCGTTCGCGAGCTTGAGATCCTCGTGACGGAGGACGCCCACCGCGAGCGCGTTGACGAGCGGGTTGCCCTGATAGACGGAGTCGAAGACCGTCTCGCCGCCGATGTTCGGCAGGCCCAGGCAGTTGCCGTAGAACGAGATGCCACTGACGACGCCGTGCACGACGCGCGCCGTGTCGGGGTGGTCGATGGCGCCGAAGCGCAGCTGGTCCATGACGGCGACGGGCCTGGCGCCCATGGAGATGATGTCGCGGACGATGCCGCCGACCCCGGTGGCCGCCCCCTGGAAGGGCTCGATGTAGCTCGGGTGGTTGTGGGACTCGACCTTGAAGGTGACGGCCCAGCCCTCGCCGACGTCCACGACGCCCGCGTTCTGGCCCATGCCGACCATGAGGCGCTCGCGCATCTGGTCGCTGACCTTCTGGCCGAAGCGGCGCAGGTAGATCTTCGACGACTTGTAGGAGCAGTGCTCGCTCCACATCACCGAGTACATGGCGAGCTCGCCGCTGGTGGGCCGGCGGCCGAGGATCTCGCGGATGCGGTCGTACTCGTCGGGCTTCAGGCCCAGAGCGGCGAACGGCTGCTCGCGCTCAGGCGTGGCGGCGGCGTTCTCGACGGTATCGGCGACGGCAGAGGGGGCAGGGGTGCTCACGCGGCTGGGCTCCAAGACTCGGGATGCCGGCGGGGGATCGACCTCCAGTCTAGTTCGCGCGCCGCCGCGGCATCCGCCGAGCGTCCCCGCTCCCCGCTGCCGCGTCCCGGGGCTTCGCTGCCGAGCCGACATGCTGCTGCCGAGCCGACATGCCGCGCGCGGGAGATATCGTGTCGGCTCGCGCGGAACGTGTCGGCTCGGGGGCTGCGGGGGCGAGCACGCGCGAACTGGCATACTGCGATCGGAAACCCGGACCCGAGAGGCACCCATGCGCACCCGTCCCGCACTCGCCGCCGCGATCGTCGCGGCATCGCTTCTGCTCAGCGGCTGCACGTCGCTCACCGGCCTGTTCGGCGGGGTCACGCGCGATGAGGGGGGCTCCATCAGCGAGGGCGGCGACCTCGGCGCGAACGAGATGGTCGTCGGCGACTGCTTCGACGACTTCAACCAGGGCGGCCTGACCTCGTCGGTCAACGCCATCCCCTGCGAGGAGGAGCACGTCTACGAGGTGTTCCACGACTTCACCCTGCCCGAGGGCGACTACCCGAGCGACGCGGACATGGAAGAAGCCGTCTACGAGAACTGCGACCCCGCGTTCGCCGAGTTCGTCGGCGTCTCGTACGAGGAGTCCGCGCTCGAGTACTTCTACTTCTCGCCGACCGAGGAGGGATGGACGCAGTTCGACGACCGCCTCATCAGCTGCATCATCGGCACCGAGGGCGAGCGCGTGACCGGATCCGCCCGGGGAACCGGCGCCTGAGGATCAGTCCTCGTCGATGACGCCGATCCCGGTGGCCTGATGGCTCGGCTCCGCGTCGTCGGGCGCGGGCGCCTTCGGCTCCTCGTCGGGGGACTTCTCGGTGCTGGGCTCTTCGAGCTCGTCGGTCGAGGGCACCTCCGCCTCCGTCCCGCCGTCGGCCGCGGGTGCCTCGTCGATCGCCCCGTCGGGCGTTCCGGTGGTGTCCGGAGCCCCCTGGTCGGGGGTGGCGTCCGATGTTGATTCGGGGTTCTCAGTGGCGTCGGGGGTCGTGTCGGTCATGGTGTGCTCCTCCCGTGTGTCTGCGAGTGTGGCCTCGGAGTGCCGCGTGCGGGAACGGGGTTGACACCCGAGGCTGAGCCGTTGTCGGGGGGTGGAGGTAGCCTCGGCGCATGAGCCGGTCGATCCTCGAGGCGCGGCTGCGTGAACTCGACGCGGCGCTGGCGCGGCTGGATGCCGACGACGCAGCGCTCCGTCACGACCGGGCCGACGCCACCGCCGACGACGAGCACGACCCCGAGGGCTCGACGCTGTCGGGCGAATGGCAGCGGGTCGATGCGCTCCGCCGCGCCCGGCTCGACGAACGCGCCGAGGTGCTCGCGGCGCTCGGTCGCGTGGAGGCCGGCACGTACGGCGTGTGCGCGGTCTGCGGGCGGCCGATCCCGGCGGCGCGGCTGGAGGCCCGTCCGATGGCGACGATGTGCGTCGCCTGCGCGGCATCCGTCTGACACGAAGGAGAGGTCACATGCAGTATCTGGTTCTCATCTACAACAATCCCGCGGTCGTGGAGATGTTCGCGGGCATGACCGACGAGGAGCGCCGACGCGCTTTCCAGATCTACTGGGACGTCGACAGCGAACTGGAGGCATCCGGCGAACTCGTCGATTCGAAGGCGATCGACGACCGCAGCCAGCAGGCGGTGCGCCGCGGACCCGACGGTCCCGTCGTCAGCGACGCCCCCGTGCCCGACAGCGCAGAAGTTGTCTCCGGGTACTACCTGGTCGACGTCGTCGACATAGCCCGTGCGCACGAGATCGCGGCCCGCTTCCCCGAGGCGGCAGTGGACGGCGGCATCCGCGTCGCCCGCGCGCTCACCCAGGAGGACTTCGACGCGATCGGCATGTGAGGGGTCGCGCCTGCCGGCCGGTGCGGCCTGACGGAGGGGATCGGCTCAGTGGAGGGCCCCTCCCGCGCGGCGGCCCTCCGTTGGGCCGATCTCCTCCGCCCTGCCGGCGCGCGCGGCGGGGGCGGGTATTGACACGGAGCGGCCCGCGGTCTAACGTGCAACCAAATGGTTGTACATAGCACCTCCCGCGGAGCCAGTGAGCTGACCGATGATGAGACCGACCGCCTGTTCCACGCACTCGCGGCGGCGACCCGCCGCGACATCCTGCGCCGCACGATCGAGGCGGAGCAGTCCGTCTCGGCGCTCGCGTCCGCGTACGACATGTCCTTCGCCGCGGTGCAGAAGCACGTGGCGGTGCTCGAAGCGGCGCACCTCGTCGTCAAGCGTGCCGAAGGGCGCGAGCGGCTCGTCCGAGCGGATCCGGACATGATCGCCCGGGCCCGCGCGCTGCTCTCCCGCTACGAGGACCTCTGGCGTTCGCGCATCGACCGCCTCGACGCCCTGCTCGCCGACCCTGAGCACTGACTTCCCCCATGCCGTCCCACGGAAGGAACTGAAGAAATGCCCGTCACCGACATCACCACCGACGCCGAGAACCTCACCATGAGTCTCACGGCCGACTTCGCCGCTCCCGTCGACCGGCTGTGGCACGCGTTCACCGACCCGCGCCAGCTGGAGCGCTTCTGGGGCCCGCCGGGATGGCCGGCCACGTTCACCGTCTTCGACTTCACCGTCGGCGGCCGCGCCGACTACCGGATGACGAGCCCGCGGGGCGAGGCGTCGCGGGGCGGCTGGGAGTTCCTCCGCATCGATGAGCCGGCCTCCTTCGAGGTGCTCGACTCCTTCCTGGGCGAAGACGGCAGGCCCATGGAGGGGTTCCCGTCGATGCGGATGGTGTTCACGTTCGAGGAGACGGGCACCGGCTCCCGTCTGCGCAACGTCACCTACTTCGACTCGCTCGAGGCTCTGGAGCAGACCGTCGCGATGGGCGCCGTCGAAGGCTCCCGCATGGCCATGGACCAGCTCGACGCCGTCCTGGAGGACCTGCGCGCCTACGCCGAGGGCAAGGGCACGCGCACCGAGATCCTCGACGACCAGCACGTGCGCATCACGCGGCTCATCGACGGTCCTCGCGACCTGGTGTGGCGTGCGCACCACGAGCCGGAGCTCCTTCGGAAGTGGCTGCTCGGTCCCGACGGCTGGCAGATGATCGAGTGCGAGGTCGGCGACACCTACCGCTACGTCTGGCAGCAGGGCGACGACGAGTCCACGCGATTCGGGTTCGAGGGGGAGACCGTCCTCAGCGAGCCGACCCGCCGCGCAGTGACGACAGAGCAGATGATCGGGATGCCGGGACCGTCCACCCTCAACGACCTCCAGCTCTATGAAGAGGACGGTGCGACCCTCCTCACGCTCCTCATCGAGTATCCCGACAAGGAGACGCGCGACATGATCCTCGCCACCGGCATGACCGACGGCATGGAGGCCTCGTACGCCCGGCTCGAGGGGGCGCTGGTCGGCTGACGCGCGCGTCGCGTTTCGTCTCGCTCCGCTCGCTCAACGACCGGGGGGTGGCACCCTTCCGGTCGTTGAGCGAGGAGCGCAGCGACGAGTCGAAACGGGCGACCGGGGGTGGCACCCTTCCGGTCGTTGAGCGAGGAGCGCAGCGACGAGTCGAAACGGGCGACCGGGGGGGCACCCTTCCGGTCGTTGAGCGAGGAGCGCAGCGACGAGTCGAAACGGGCGAACGGCGTCAGGCGCGGGCGAGCGCGTCCTCCAGCGCGACCCACGCGAGCATCGCGCACTTCACGCGGGCGGAGAACTTCGAGACGCCGGTGAGCGCGGCCGCGTCGCCGTAGACGTCCTCGTCGAGTTCGATCTGGCCGCGGGAGCGCAGCGCCTCACGGAAACCCTCGATGAGTGTGGCGGCCTCCGCACGCGTCTGGCCCTCGACGAGTTCGGAGAGCATCGATGCCGACGCCTGCGAGATCGAGCATCCCGATCCCTCCCAGGTGACGTCGCGGATGGTCTCCCCGTCGGTGTCGACCCGGGCCCGGAGCGTGATCTCGTCGCCGCACACGGGGTTCTTCTGGTGCGAGGTGGCGTGGGCGCCCTCGGCCTCGGCGAGGCCGAAGTGCTGCGGGTGCTTGGAGTGATCGAGGATCAGCTCGCGGTACAGGGTGTCGAGCTCGCTCATGACTCCACTCCGAAGTAGGCACGGATACCGCGGACGGCGTCGACGAACTCGTCGATCTCGTCGGCGGTGTTGTAGAGGGCTGCCGAGGCGCGGACCGACGCGGTGATGCCGTACTGGCGGTGAAGCGGCGCGGCGCAGTGGTGACCGACGCGCACGGCGATGCCACGGTCGTCGAGGAACTGACCGGCGTCGTGGGCGTGGACACCCTCGACGTCGAACGACCACAGACCCACCCGCTCGACCTCTCCGGTCCCCGAGCCGGTCCCGGTCCCCGAGCCCGCCCCGGTCCCCGAGCCCGCCCCGGTCCCCGAGCCCGCCCCGGTCCCCGAGCCCGCCCCGGTCCCCGAGCTTGTCGAGGGGTCGCCGAGCAGGCGGATGCCGGGGATCTCGATGAGTCCTGCCCGCATCCGCGCGGCGAGCGCCTTCTCGTGGGCATGGATCGCGTCCAGCCCGACCTCGTCGAGGTAGCGGACGGCCGCGGCGAGACCGATCGCGGGCCCCACCGGCTGCGTGCCGGCTTCGAACCGCTGCGGCGGCGGCAGGTACTCGGCCGTGTCGAGGGTGACGGTGGTGATCATCGAGCCGCCGGTGAGGAACGGCGGCAGCGCCTCGAGGCGCTCGGCACGTCCGTACAGGCCGCCGACGCCGTAGGGCCCGAGCATCTTGTGTCCGCTGAAGACGGCGAAGTCGACGCCGAGGGCGGGGAGATCCAGCGGCAGGTGCGGCGCCGACTGGCACGCATCCATCACCGTGATCGCGCCGACCTCGGCGGCGAGGGCCACGATCGCGGCGACGGGGTTGACGATGCCGAGCACGTTGGAGACGTGCGTGAAGGCGACGATCCGGGTGCGCGGCCCGATGAGCGACGCGGCGGCGTCCAGGTCGAGGGTGCCGTCGGAGCGTGCGGGGATATGGCGGAGCGTCGCGCCGGTGCGGGCGGCGAGTTCCTGCCACGGGATGAGGTTGGCGTGGTGCTCGATCGCGGTGGTGACGATCTCGTCGCCCGGACGGAGGGCGAGGCTCGCGGAGTCGGCCCCGCCGCGCCCGGCCGTGGCGTTGCCGATCGCGTAGGCGAGGAGGTTCAGCCCCATCGTGGCGCCGCTGGTCCACACCAGCTGGTCGGCCTCCGCGCCGACGAAGGCCGCGACGGTCGCCCGCGCATCCTCGAACAGGTCTGTCGCTTCGGCGGCGAGGGTGTGGGCTCCCCGGTGGACGGCCGCGTTGGCGTGGGTGAGGAAGTCGTACTCGGCCTGGAGGACCTGCCGGGGCTTCTGGCTCGTCGCCGCGGAGTCGAGGTAGACGAGGGGACGGCCGTTCACCCGTTCGCCGAGGATCGGGAAGTCGGCGCGCAGCCGTGCCACGTCGAGCGCCTCGGACGGGGCGGCGGTCGGACGGGTCGTCTCGGTCGCGGAAGTCACCCCTCTAGGCTACGCCCCGGCATCCCGCCCGGCTCCGGGGTGACCGCCGCTCACGGCGCAGGTGCTTCCCGCCGTTCATGTCCCACTTTCGGTCGCTTCGCGGCTGCGGAAACCGCCGAAAGTGGGACATGCCCCGCCGAGAGTGGGACATGCCCCGCCGAAAGTGGGACAACAGCAGAGGGGGGATGGCCGAAGAGGCGAACTCAGCGCTCGGGGTCGTCGGTGTGGGCGACCAGGCCGTAGCTGGTGATGCGGCCGGCGCGGTCGTCGCCGGGAAGCGGACGCGAGCGGCGACCGTAGACGAGCTCCGAGGAGTCGAGCAGCCAGGGCACCAGGGTGATCGAGACGCCGTGGACGAGCATGAGCTGCTGGGCGATGCGCTTGGCCCGGCGGTTGTGGAGGAGCGATTCCCACCAGTGGCCGACGATGTACTGCGGCAGGTAGACGGTGACCATCGTCGAGCCGTGCTTCTCGCGGTAGGCCTTGATGAACTGCGCGACCGGTCCCGCGTACTGACGGTACGGCGATTCGATGATCACGAGCGGCACCCGCATGCCGTGCACCTCCCAGTCGGCCTGGAGGGCGGCGGTCTCCTCCGCCGTGACAGAGACGTGGAGGGCGATCGTCTTGTCGTGGCGCGCGGCGAGGGCGTAGTCGATGGCCTTCGCGACCGGCTTCTGCAGCTTGCCCACGAGGATGAGGGCGACGTCGCCGCTCGCGCCGTAGCTGACGGTGTCGTCCATCGTCGTCTCGTGCTCGACGTCGCGGTAGTAGCGGTGCACGCCGACCATCAGCACCGACAGCACGGGGATCGCCAGGAACACGAGCCACGCCCCGTGGGTGAACTTCGTGACGGTGACGACGACGAGCACGAACACCGTGAACGCGGCGCCGACCGAGTTGATGAGGAGTCCGGTGACGATGCCCCGACGCTCGGCGACGTGCTTCGGATGGACGAGCCGCAGCTCCCTCCGCCAGTGCTTGACCATGCCGATCTGCCCCAGCGAGAACGAGACGAACACGCCGATGATGTAGAGCTGGATGAGCGTCGTCAGGCGTGCCTGGAAGACGATGAGCACGACGATCGCGGCGGCACCGAGGATCAGCATGCCGTTGGAGAAGACGAGGCGGTCCCCGCGCGTGTTGAGCGACTTGGGCGCATACCCGTCGCGAGCGAGCACGGCGCCCAGGAGCGGGAACCCGTTGAAGGCGGTGTTGGCGGCCAGCAGCAGCACGCAGGCGGTCGCGGCCTGGATGACGTAGAAGGGGATCGACCCCGCCCCGAAGGTGGCGGAGGCCACCTGCGCCATGAGCGAGGGCTGCGGGGTGCCGGCGCAATCGAACCCGATCAGCTGGCACGGGTTCTCGGCGTAGTGGACGCCGGTGATGAGGGCCAGCGCGGTGAGTCCGGCGAACAGCAGCGTCGCGATCGACCCCATCGTCACGAGGGTGAGCTGGGCGTTGCGGATCTTCGGCGTGCGGAATGCGGGCACGCCGTTGGAGACGGCTTCGACACCGGTCAACGCCGAGCATCCGCTCGAGAAGGCCCGGAGGATGAGGAGGAGCACGGCCGCCTGGCTGAGGTCCTCGGCCTGCACCGCATACTGCGCGCTCTCGGCCACGGGGGCGTCGCCGAGTGCCCAGCGGATGAGCCCGGTGACGATCATGACGCCGACCGACCCGATGAAGACGTAGGTCGGGATCGCGAACGCCGTCGACGCCTCGCGGACGCCGCGCAGGTTCACCACGATGATGAGGATGACGAAGCCCACAGCCAGCTCGATCCGCCACGGGTCGAGCTCGGGAAGGGCCGAGATGATGTTGTCGACGCCCGAGGCGACCGACACGGCGACGGTGAGGATGTAGTCGACGAGGAGGGCGGATGCCACGACCACGCCGGCCTTCTCGCCGATGTTCGTGCGTGCCACCTCGTAGTCGCCGCCGCCAGAGGGGTAGGCCTTGATGAGCTGGCGATAGCTGAGCACGACCACGACGAGCAGCGCCACGACGGCCGCCGCCACCCACGGGGTGAACGCGAGGAACGCGGTGCCGCCGATGAGGAGGATCATCACCAGTTCCTGCGGCGCGTACGCCACCGACGACAGCGCGTCGGAGGCGAAGATCGGCAAAGCCCTGCGCTTGGGCAGGGCCTGGTCGTCGAGCTGCTCGCTTGTGAGGGGATCCCCCAGCAGGATGCGTTTCGCGATCGGCGTCGTCTCGTCGGACGGATCGCGACTGTCGTCAGTCACGACGCGCGACATTACGCCTGCGCGACCGCCCGCGCAACGTGGAAGCGCCGTACGGCCGCGCACGCGACGGAAAGGTGGCGCAAACGGTGGCTTTCACATTCGCGAAGCAGTCGATCGCGCCACCTTCGCGGCGAGGGAGCTGGCCCGTCGTCAGAGCTCGGGGGCGTAGGTGTAGGTCACCCACAGAGACTCGGCGTCGTGGGCGACGATCGCCCCGAACGCCCGCACGCCGTCGTTGTAGAACGTCGCGCGGTCCTCGCCGAAGAGGTAGGTCGCGGTCCCGCCGTCGGCGACGGCGTCGTCGGGGTTCAACGCGTCGAGCTCGTCGGCGGACATGCCGATCTCGATGCCGAAGTCGTCGGTCACCGTGACGGGCACGCCGGTCCCGAACGACACGTACGTCGGCGCCGGCACCTCGGACCGCTTCCGGTCGCTCCCCTCGAGGAAGACGTCGAAGAAGCGGAATCCCTCCCACTCGTACACGTCGTAGGCCCAGTTCTCGGCGTCGCCGTTCTGGAAGTCCTCGGTCGGCTCGGTGCCGAACAGCGCGGTGAGCGCGTCGATCGCCGGCTGCGCCTCGTCGGCCCACTCGTGGGTGAAGCTCTCACCGTCCTCGCCGGTGATCGTGAAGCCCGTCGCCGTGACGGCGATGCCCGCGGCGCTCGCCGACGGCTCGCCCTGGTCGGGTGCGGGGTCGGTCTGCGTCGCTCCCGGTGCGGCGGGCGTCGGCGTCGAGGCGGTGGAAGCGGGTGTCGACGGTCGCAGGAAGTACAGCGCCAGCACGATCACGACGGCCACGGCCAGGACGCCTGCGATGATGCCGAGGACCAGCGGTGTGCGATCGCGCTGTTCGGGGGTCTGCGCCGCACTCATTCCACGGCCCTCGCGAGGAACTCGCGCGCCGCGACGACGAGCGTCTCGACACCGCGCTCGATCGTCGGGTGCAGGATCGGGGCGAAGTACGGGGAGTGGTTGGTCGGGACGTCGACGTTGACCGTGCCTGCGGTCACCGCGTCGGCGTAGGCCTGCGGGTCGTGCCCGCCCCAGAACCAGAACACGAGCGGGACGCCGGACTCGCGGGCGAACCACGACACGTCCTCGCTGCCCGTGAACATCCCCGGATCCACGACCGAGCCCTCGCCGAAGGCGCGCTCGAACGCGGAGGTCAGACGGGCGGTGGCGGCCGGATCGTTGATCGTCGGCGGCAGCGAATGATCGACGGTGATCACCGGGGACTCCTCGGCGCCGGAGGCGGCTGCCTCGGCGCGGACGATCCGCTCCACACGCGCCATCACGTCGGCGCGGGCGTCGTCGTCGGGGTAGCGCAGGCTCAGCTCCAGCGTGGCGTCGGCGGGGATGATGTTGTTCTTCAGGCCCGCGTGGATCGAGCCCACCGTCACGACCGCCATCTCGCGCGGGTCGATCTCCCGCGAGACGACCGTCTGCAGCCGCATGACGGTCGCCGCCGCCATGACCACCGGATCGATCGTCGCGTGCGGCCGCGACCCGTGCCCGCCGCGGCCGAGGAGCTTCACGGTGAGACCGTCGCTGGCCGCCATCTGGGTGCCCGGACGGACGCCGATGATCCCCGCCGGGAGCGGGGTGAGGTGCTGCCCGAGCACGATGTCGGGCTTCGGGAACCGGTCCAGCACGCCGTCGGCGATCATCGCCTGCGAGCCGGCGCCGTACTCCTCCGCCGGCTGGAAGACGGCGACGACTGTGCCCGACCACTCGTCCTTCGTGGCGACGAGCCGCTCCAGCGCGCCCAGCAGCGCGGTGACGTGCATGTCGTGGCCGCAGGCGTGCATCACCGGTACGTCGTTGCCGGCAGGGTCGGTGCCGCGGGCGGTCGACGCGTAGTCGAGCCCGGTGAGCTCCCCCACCGGGAGACCGTCCATGTCGGCGCGCAGCCACACGACCGGGCCCTCGCCGTTGACGATCGAGGTCGCCACGCCGGTCTTGCCGAGACCCTCGACGTACTCCAGCCCGAGGGCGGCCAGCTCGCGGGTGATGACCCCCGCGGTGCGCGTCTCCTGGAACGACAGCTCCGGATGACGGTGAAGGTCGATGTAGAGGGCCTCGAGGTCGATCGTCATGCCTTCGAGCCTACGCGCCGCGGCCGAGCGGGGAGGGCCCCCGGTCGTTGAGCGAGGAGCGCAGCGACGAGACGAAACGACGACCCGGGTGTGGCCCCCGGTCGTTGAGCGAGGAGCGCAGCGACGAGTCGAAACGACGACCGGGCGGGCGTTTCGTCTCGCTGCGCTCGCTCAACGACCGGGGGGGGTCACCGCCGGGCGGCGGTGGAGGAGCGGATCACCAGCTCGAACGGCAGGGCCGGATCGGGGGCCGCCACGTCTTCGCCGAGGGCGACCAGCGCGGCATCCGCCGCTCGCTCGCCCTGCGCGTGGGGGAACTGCTCGACCGTCGTCAGACCGAAGAACCCGCTCAGCTCGTGACCGTCGACGCCGACGATCGACACGTCGCCGGGCACCGACAGACCGGCATCGCGCGCGGCGAACATCGCCCCGAAGGCGAGCTCGTCGGACGCGGCGAACACCGCCGTCGGACCCTCGTGCCCACCCCGGCCCGCACTCCCGCCGCGGCCCGCATACCCGCCCGGGCCCGCGGACGCGCCGCCGCCTGTACGCAGGAGCTCGCCCATGGCGCGGTAGCCGTCCTCGATCGTGAAGTCCGTGGCCACGAAGCGCGCAGGCACCACCCCGGCAGCGGCCATCGCCGCCTCGAAGCCGCGCCGGCGGAGCGTCGGGATGTCGGGGTCGCCGCCGTCCCGGCTCCGACCGATGTGCGCGATGTCGCGGTGGCCGAGCTCCAGCAGGTGCGCGGTCGCCATCCGCGCCACCGCGTCGTCGTCGATCCGCAGGGTCGACAGGCCGGGGTTCGGGGTGCCGAGGCCGACCAGCGGCAGCCCGAGCTCCTCCAGCACACTCAGCTCAGCGGCATCGAACTCCAGCGAGAGTGCGATGACGGCATCCACTCGGCCCCGCCGCAGCGAGGTCTGGAACAGCGCCCTCCGCTGCGCGGCATCGTCGGTGACGTTGTAGAGGGTGATGTCATAGCCGCGCGGCGCGAGGCGCGAGGCGATCCCGTCCAGCACGTTGGCGAAGAACCACCGGTCCACGAGCGGCACGAGCACGCCGATCGAGCGGGTGCGGCCCGTCGCCAGGCTCGACGCGGTCGCCGAGACGACATAGCCGAGCTCGGCGGCCGCCGCCCGAACCCGCGCCCGCGTCGCGTCCGACAGCCGCCCCCGCCCGCTGAGGGCTCGCGAGACGGTCGCCGTCGAGACCTGGGCCAGGCGCGCGACCTCCTCGAGGCTCGACATGTCAGTCGGTCGCCAGCCACACCGCGGTGTCGCCGGGGAGCTGGTCGCCCTCGAACGGCTCGCTGGCCACCAGCACCGTCGCCGCCGGGAGCGCCACCGGCGCGGTGCCGACGTTCGCGATGACCGTGATCGCGCCCTCGCCTGCCCGCACCCGGAACGCGAGGACATCCTCGCCGTACCCGTCGAGCCACTCGAGGGTGCCCGCGCCCAGGGCGTTCGCGCGGCGCGTGGCGAGGAGGCTCCGGTACAGCCACAGCGTGGAGTCGGCGTCGCGCTCCTGAGCGGAGCGGGCGAGGTGCGCCCACTCCGCCGGCTGCGGCAGCCACGACGCGCCGGTCGGGCTGAAGCCGTAGGCGGGAGCGTCGGCATCCCACGGGATGGGCACGCGGCACCCGTCGCGACCGTAGCGCTCGTGGTCCGTGCGGAACCAGGTCGGGTCCTGGCGGGCGTCGTCGGGCAGGTCGATGACCTCGGGAAGACCGAGCTCCTCACCCTGGTACACGTAGGCCGAGCCGGGGAGGGCGAGCATCACCGTCGTCGCAGCGCGGGCGCGGCGCAGCCCCACGTCGGGGATCGGCTGGCCGGGGGAGCCCGGCCCGATGCCGTGGCCCTGCGGGTTCTCGGCGGTCAGCGCGAACCGCGAGGCGTGCCGCACGACGTCGTGGTTGGAGAGCACCCAGGTCGCGGGGGCGCCGACGGCGGGGAAGGCCCGCAGCGACTCCGAGATGACCTCGCGGATCGCCGCGGCATCCCATCCGGTCATCAGGTACGGGAAGTTGAACGCCTGGTGCATCTCGTCGGGACGCACCCACAGGGCGGTCTTGTCGACCGTCGGGAGCCACGCCTCGGCGCACAGCGCCCGGTCGCCGTCGTACTCGGCGAGCACGCGGTTCCAGTCGCGGTAGATCTCGTGGACGCCCTCCTGGCCCCAGTAGGGCACATCCTCGTCGCCGCCGCCCATGCTGTCGGCGTCGACCGGCGGCAGGTGGTCGGGCAGGCCGTCGGACTTCACGAGCCCGTGGGCGACGTCGACCCGGAAGCCGTCGACGCCGCGGTCGAGCCAGAAGCGGAGGATCCGGCGGAACTCCTCCTGCACGACCGGGTTCGACCAGTCGAAGTCGGGCTGGGTGGAGTCGAACAGGTGCAGGTACCACTGCCCCGGGCGGCCATCGGCCTCGGTCACGCGGGTCCACGCCGGGCCGCCGAAGACGGACTCCCAGTTGTTCGGCGGCAGCTCGCCGTGCTCGCCGCGACCGTCCCGGAACATGTAGCGGGCGCGCTCGGCGCTGCCGGGGCCGGCCGCGAGGGCCTCCTGGAACCACAGGTGCCGGTCGGAGCTGTGGTTGGGCACCAGGTCGACGATGACGCGGATGCCGCGGCCGTGAGCCTGGGCGAGCATCTCGTCGACGTCGGCGAGCGTGCCGAACAGCGGGTCGACGTCGCAGTAGTCGGCGACATCGTATCCCGCGTCGTTCTGCGGCGACCGGTAGAACGGGCTCAGCCACACGGCGTCGACCCCGAGGGAGACGAGGTCGTCGAGGCGGGCGGTGATCCCGGGGATGTCGCCGATGCCGTCGCCCGACGCGTCGGCGAAGGACCGCGGGTAGATCTGGTAGATCACCGCGGTGCGCCACCACTCGGAGCCGGGGCGGCGCTCGCCGGAGTTCTCCGCCGCGGAGGGGGTGAGGGCAGAAGTCGTCGTCGAAGTCATGGCATCCATCGTAGGGCAAGCGCTTGCGCACGTCGACCACGTCGCTGTTCCGCCGACGGGGTCTGCAGTACTCCTCCGATCCGGTGGGTGAGTGGCCCAGCTTCCGCGCCACCTCGCGCGTCGGCCTCGCACCCCTGGCCCAATCGGAGGAGTTGTGCAGACCGCCCGGCTGACTCACGGGGCGCGCGTACGCTGGTGCGGTGACTCCCGACCTCGCGCGCGCCGAATCGCTCATCGCCCGGATCCCCGACTTCCCCGAGCCGGGCATCCTGTTCCGCGACATCTCGCCGCTGCTGGCCGACGCCGCGGCGATGCGCACGGTCATCGACGCGCTGGTCGCGCCGTTCGCCGGCGGGTTCGACGTGATCGCGGGGGTCGAGGCGCGCGGGTTCCTGCTGGCGGGGGCGGCCGCGGTCGCCGCCGGTGTCGGCATGGTCCCGATCCGCAAGGCGGGGAAGCTCCCCCGTCCCGCCGCCGGGGTCACGTACGACCTCGAGTACGGGAGCGCCACCATCGAGATGGCCGACGACCTGCCCGCCGGCACGCGGGTGCTGCTCGTCGACGACGTGCTGGCCACGGGCGGCACTCTCCGCGCAGGACAGCGCCTGCTGGAGGAGCTCGGCTACCGGCTCGCGGGAACGGCGGTGCTCATGGAGCTCGCGGACCTCGGCGGCCGCGAGGTGTGCGGCCCGGTCCACAGCGTCTTCACCGTCTGACGCCGCCCCGCCGGGCCGCCGCCGCGGCGGTCAGGTGAGCGTGCCGGTCATCCCCATCCGGGTCAGCACGGCGGTCTCCACGATCTGCACGACGTTGTAGAGCACCAGGGTCACGAGGGTGATCACGGCCACCGACGCCCACAGCTCCTCGAAGCGGGCGGAGGCGTTGAACTTCTGGATCATCCCGCCGATCCCCTGACCCGTCGACAGCCACTCGGCCAGGAGCGCTCCGGTCACCGCGCCCGGCACCGACACCCGCGCGGCGGCGAACAGCGACGGCAGCGCGCCCGGCACGTTGACCTTCCGCAGCGCGGTCAGCCGCGATCCGCCGTAGACGTGGACGAGGTCCAGGCTCTCGGGGTGCGCGCGACTGAGGCCGAACAGCACGGAGGCCAGTGCGGGGAAGAGAACGACGATGCTCCCGATCACGGCCACCGAGGCCGCCGAGCCGCGCCCGGTGATGAGGATGATCACCGGGGCGAGGGCCACGAGCGGCACGCTGCGCAGCAGCAGCGCGAGCGGCATCACTCCCGCCTCCACGCCGCGCGAGAGGGAGAAGAGGATCGCGAGGGCGATCGCGGCGAGGATCCCGACGACGAAGCCGAGCGCCGCGTCCTGCAGGGTCTGCCCGAGCAGCGGGGCGAGGGCCGCGCGGTTCTCGGCGGCGCTTCCCGGCTCGTCGCCGTCGCTGAAGAGGAACGCCCACACCTCCGCGGGCCCCTTGGCGACGTAGGGCGAGATGCCGGTGAGGCTGACGACGCCCTGCCACAGCAGCAGGATGATCGCGAGCGTCACGACGGCGTTCAGGGCGGCCCGTCCGACCGCGCGCCACATCGACCGGTTCATCGGCGCGCTCCCGCCCCGTGCGCGCGGCCGGAGACCCACGGGGTGACCAGCCGCGACAGGAGCCCCACCAGCGCGTAGCCGGCGAGGGCGATGAGCGCGCACAGCAGGAACACGACCCACACCCGGGCGGAGTCGAGGTTGCCCTGCAGGCGGATGAGGGTGATGCCGACGCCGCGGTCGATCGCGCCCATGTACTCGCCGAGGACGGCGCCGAGGAACGCGCTCGGCACCGCGATCTGGAGGGCGTTGAGGATCGAGGGGAGCGCGGCGATCAGCCGGACCTTCCGCAGCTGGGTGAGCCGGGAGCCGCCGTAGACGCGGACGACGTCCAGCGTCGCGCGGTCGGCGGCGGTGAATCCGAGGACGGCGCCCACGACGGTCGTGAAGAAGACGGCCAGGGCGGCGAGGAAGACGGCGGTGGAGCTGGCGTCGCCCGGCTGCTTCGCGCCGCCGAGGGTCACGATCGCGATGCCTCCGACGGCGACGACGGGAAGGCAGTAGCTGACGACGGCGATCTGCATGACGATCGGCTCCAGGCGCGGCAGCAGAAGGACCGTCGCGGCGAGCAGCAGCGCGATCCCGTTGCCCCACGCGTAGCCGATCGCTGCCTCCCGCACGGTCACGGAGAACACCGACCAGTAGGCGGCCGGACCGTCGGAGACGAGCGTGGTCAGCACGACCCACGGCGAGGGCACCGGCGTGTAGTCGGTGCCGGGCGCGGGGGTGAACACGGTGGCGGAGAACACCCACCACACGGCGATCAGCACCGCGGTGCCCATGATCGCCGCGAGCCAGCCCGGCATCCGGGTGCGGGAGCGCACGTCAGGACTCCGCGGCGGCCCGGCCGTCGGCGCCGAAGAGGAGCTCGGAGGCGCGGTCGACGAGGGCGTGGAACTCGGGCGTCCGCTGCATCTCCGGGGTCCGGGGGCGCGGCAGGTCGACCTCGATGATCTCCTTGACGCGGCCCGGCCGCGGCGACATGACCGCCACGCGGTCCGACAGGAAGATCGCCTCCGAGATGCCGTGGGTGACCAGGAGCGTGGTGGCCGGCTTCTCGCTCCAGATGCGCAGCAGCTCGAGGTTGAGGTTCTGGCGGGTCATGTCGTCGAGGGCGCCGAACGGCTCGTCGAGCAGCAGCACGGAGGGCTTGAGGGCGAGCGCGCGAGCGATCGAGACGCGCTGGCGCATGCCACCCGACAGCTGCGACGGCCGCGACTTCTCGAACCCCTGCAGGCCCACGAGCGCGATCAGCTCGTCGATGTAGGCGTCGTCGACCGGGCGCCCGGCGACCTCGAAGGGCAGCCGGATGTTGCTGCGCACGCTCCGCCAGGGCAGGAGCGCGTGGTCCTGGAAGGCGATACCGAGCTCCCCCGAGGCGCGGAGCTCATGCGGGGTCTTGCCGTCGACCCGCACCTCGCCGCCGGTGGGGGTCTCGAGGTCGGCGAGGATCCGCAGGATGGTGGACTTCCCGCACCCGGAGGGGCCGAGAAGGGCCAGGAACGAGCCCTGGTCGGTGTGCAGGTCGGTGTCCTGCAGGGCAGTGACGGTGCGTCCGCGACCGGTGGCGAACGTCTTGGTCAGGCCGTCGATCCGGATGCCGGTGCCCCCCTGTGCGGGGAGGGCACCGGCATCCGTCGTCGTGGAGCTCTGGTTCATGGATTCAGGGCAGGTAGTTCTTGAGCTCGGCGTCCTCGGCGTAGATCTCGTCGATGATCGTCGTGTCGAACAGGTCGTCGACCGAGACCTCCCAGCCGGCGGCGGCGAGCGAGTCGACCGTCTGCTGCTTCAGCTCGTCGGAGATCGTGAACAGGCCGTTCGCCTCGGTCTCGGGCGTCGAGATGAGGAGCTTCTCGGCCTCCAGGCCCATGCCCGTCTTCGTCGGATCGAGGGCGCCGAACACGGCCTCGAGGCCCTCGGCGGATTCCTCGGCGGCGGCGTTGTAGTACTTCTCGATGAGCTCGACCGAGTCGTCGGTGGAGTTCTGGAAGACGTCGGTCCAGCCCTTGATCTCCGCGGTGAGGAACGCCTTCAGCAGGTCCTTGTTCTCCGCGAGGTACTGGTCGGTGACCGAGAAGGTCTCGGCGACGTAGGGCACGCCGTTGTCGGCGTACGAGAGGTTGGTGATCTCGTAGCCGGCGAGTTCGACGGTCAGTGCCTCATTGGTGAGGTAGGCCATGAACCCGTCGACGTCGCCGTTCATGAGCGGGGTCGGGTCGAAGTCGACGGGGACGACGGTGACGTCGGCCGGATCGATACCGTTGGCGTTCAGCAGCGCCTGGAAGACCGAGGCGTTGGAGTCCTGCACGCCGATCGTCTTGCCGACGAGGTCCTGCGGGGTCGTGATGTTCCCGCCGTCTGCCAGCGACAGGATCGTGAAGGGGTTCTTCTGGAACGTCGCGCCGATGATCTTCAGCGGGGCGTCCTGCTCGGCGATCGCGGCGCCGATCGAGGCGGCGTCGGAGAGGGCGACCTGCACGGTGCCCGACAGGAGCTTCGCGACGCCGGTGTCGGGCCCGGAGATGCCGATCACGTTCGAGAAGCCGGCCTCGTCGTAGTAGCCGTTCTCGTAGGCGTAGAACTCGCCCGCGAACTCCTCGTTCTTGATCCACGAGTACTGCACGCTGATCTCGCCGAAGTCGGCGGCGGCGTCGCCGGAGCCCGACGGGGCCGGGTCGCTGCTTCCCGCGCAGGCGGAGAGTGCGAGAACGGATGCCACGGCAACGGCTGCCGTGACGAGGACGCGGGCGCGCGGGCGCCGGGTGCTGTGGATCGCCATCGAGGTCCTTCGGATGAGGTGTCGGGTGTGGTGTCGCAAGCGACGGATTGCGGTGCAGGTGGCACCATGATCGCGCCGTCGTGTGTACGGCTTCGGCCGCTCGTGTTTCCACCGTGTGACAAGTGCGGCGTTCCGCGTCCTCGGCGGCGAGGGGTCGCGGGTGGGATACTCGTTGTGCCCTTCAGGAAAGGACCGCTGTGGGAACCACCACCTACGAACCGACCGTGCACATCACCTCGAGCACGGGAGCCCAGATCCACGTCGGCGGCGAGATCGACGAGGTCTTCGCATCGACCGAGGAAGGTCTGCGTGCGCGGGTCGTCGAGGCGATCCGTCAGCTGGCGGCGTCGGCGGGCGAGCCCGTGACCGCCACCGTCGTCGACGGGGCCGCGCGCTGGCCGCTGATCGTGCACCCCGATGGCACATTCCTGGAGGCGACATCGCTGTCGTCGGCGGGCGACGCGGCACCGATCGGCGAGGGCGACGTCCCGGCCCCGGTGTCCGCAGAGGTTCCGGTCGCCGCAGAGGTCCCGTCGCCCGCGGCGGACGTGCCCGCTCCGGTCCCCGCTGCGGCGGAGGAGCCGGTGCCCGCACCTGTCGCAGCCGCTCCCGTACCCGTTCCCGCCGTCGCTGAGGTGCCCGCGCCTGTGGCCTCCGTTTCGGCGGCCGCCTCCGCCCCGGCTTCTGCGCCGGCCGGCGCGCTGCGCGGCGACGGGCTCCGGCGCGAGCAGTCCGTCCCGCGGACGGCTCCCACGGTCGACGATCTGCTCAGCTCCCGCAGCGACCGCTCGCGCCCGCGTGCCACCGAGGGCTGGCAGGGATCGATCCGCCGCGCCACCGGCGGTGCCATCTCGCCGCGCCCCGGCAAGGCCGAGAGGTCCCGCCTCGAGCGCGAGCGCAAGGTCCAGCGGCGGCTCGACGCGCCGCGCACGATCGTGGTGCTCAACCCCAAGGGCGGCGCCCACAAAACCACCAGCACGCTGCTGCTGGCCGCGACGTTCGGCACCCAGCGGGGCGGCGCGACCCTCGCGTGGGACAACAACGAGACTCGTGGCACGCTCGGCTGGCGCGCCCAGAACGCGCCGCACCACCGGACGGCCGTCGACCTGCTCGCCGACCTCGACCGGTTCACCGAGCCCACGCACGCGAGCCTCGCCGGGCTCGACACGTACGTCCGCACCCAGGTCGACGCCCGGTTCGACGTGCTCGCCTCCGACGAGGACGCGGCGGCATCCTCGACCATCGACGCCGCCGCGTTCGACCGGCTCCACGGGGTGCTCTCCCGCTACTACCGCCTGCTGATCGTCGACACCGGCAACAACATGCGCGCCTCGAACTGGGTCGCCGCCGTCGCCGCCGCCGATCAGCTCGTCATCGTCTCGACGGTGCGCGAGGACACCGCGGCCAGCGCCGCGTGGCTGCTCGACGGCCTCCGCGAGAAGGGCTTCGACCACAAGATCGATCAGGCGGTGACGATCCTCGCCGCGCCGTCCGCGCGCCCCGACAAGCGCCTGTCGGAGCGTCTCGAGCGTCACTTCGAGCAGGTCACCTCGGCCGTCGTGCACGTGCCTTTCGATCCGGCGCTCGTCGACGGCGGGCCGATCGACTTCGATGCCCTGTCGGCCGAGTCGCGCGACGCGTGGCTGACCGTCGCGGCGACGGTGGCCGACCGGCTCTGAGCCGGGCCGCTTCCGCGCGGCATCCGTCGCAGGATCAGGCGGGGTCAGGCGGGATCAGGCGGGGATGACCACGTTCTCGAACGGCTCGCCCGCGAGCAGGTGCATGATCTGACGGCGCAGCAGCGCCGCCAGCCGCGGCCGCATCGCGCTCGACGCCCCGCCGACGTGCGGCGCGATCAGGACGCCCGGCAGCGTCCACAGCGGGTGGTCCTGCGGCAGCGGCTCGGGGTCGGTCACGTCGAGGGCGGCGCGGATGCGCCCGGCGGTCACGTGCCGTACGAGCGCCTCGGTGTCGATCAGCGGCCCGCGACCGACGTTCACGACGAGCGCACCGTCGGGGAGGGCGGTGAGCTCCGCGTCGCCGATGAGGTGGCGGGTGGCGTCCCCGCCCGGGAGCGACGCGATGACGACGTCGACGGTCGGCAGGAGGTCTGCGAGTTCGTCGATGCCGTGGACGCGGATGCCGTCCTCGTCGCGTGCCCGCGAGGCCACCGGGACGAGCTCCACCTCGAACGGTGCCAGGCGCTGGGCGATCGCGGTGCCGACGCCGCCGTAGCCGAGCAGCAGCACGCGCCGGTCGGCGAGGCTGTCGGCGAAGACCGGCGCCCACGTGCCGGTCTGCCCGTCGATCGCGAAGCGGTGCACGTGGCGCTGTACGGCGAGGGTCAGGGCCACCGCCAGCTCTGCGGTCGAGGTCTCATGGACGGTCGTGGCGTTGGCGAAGGGGATGCCGGCCGGCAGCACGTCCTCGACGCCCTCGTAGCCGATCGCCTGACCCTGGACCAGGCCGATCTCCGCCTCGCCGAGGCGGCCGAGGAGCCCCTGCTGTTTCATGTAGGGCGGGACGACGATGTCCAGGCGCGGACGCGGCGCCGGCGACTGAAGATCCCACACGATCACCTCCACCCCGTCGGGGACGGGGGACAGGTCGGCGGCGAGCTCGGCGGTCGGGACGGTCACGACGAAGGTCATCCCTCACACGCTACCGGCAGCCGCAGCGGCAAGGTGCGACGGAGTAGCCTGCTCAGTACCCCGCGCCACCCCGCGACACCCGCGACAAGGAGATCGCCGATGATTCCCGAGATCAACTACTGGGCCGTGATCGTGGCGACTGTCGCCGCGATGGTCGTCGGCTCCATCTGGTACGTCCCCAAGGTGTTTGGCGCCCGCTGGAAGCAGCTCGCCGAGGTGCGCGATCCCGAGACCTCGCTGCAGGCGGTCCTGCCCCTCATCGTGTCCATCGCGCTGTCGTTCCTGCTGGCATGGGTGCTCGCCGGATCGGTCGCGATCGCCTGGCACTTCTACGGCGGCGGCTACCTGTCGTCGGCGCTCGTGACAGGGCTGACCCTGTGGGCCGGCTTCACCGCCGGCCGCATGATCGTCCACGACGTCTTCGCCGGTCGCCCGTCGCAGCTGACCGTGCTCAACATCGCCCATGAGCTGGTGCTCATCCTGGTGATGTCGCTGATCATCGGCGTCTGGCCGCCCGCCGGCACCGTCTGACTCCTCGGCCGTCCGCCGCCGTCCGTGGTGCCGGTGCTGTTGTCCCACTTGCGGTGGGGTGTGTCCCAGTTTCGGTGGTTTCGCAGGGGCTGAACCGACCGAATGTGGGACATGCCCAGAGGTGGGGAGCCTGGACAGACAGCCGGGTGCGGTGGGGTGTGTCCCAGTTTCGGTGGTTTCGCAGGGGCTGAACCGACCGAATGTGGGACATGCCCAGGGTGGGGAGCCTGGACGGCCAGTCGAATGTGGGACATGCCCAGAGGTGGGTTGGCTGTTGTCCCAGTTGCGGTGGGGTGTGTCCCAGTTTCGGTGGTTCGGCAGGGGCTGAACCTACCGGATGTGGGACATGCCCAGAGGTGGGGAGCCTGGACAGACAGCCGGGTGCGATGGGTGTGTCCCACATTCGGTGGTTCGCAGGGGCTGAACCAGCCGAATGTGGGACATGCCCAGAGGTGGGTTGACTGTTGTCCCAGTTGCGGTGGGGTGTGTCCCAGTTTCGGTGGTCTCGCAGGGGCTGAACCTACCGAATGTGGGACATGCCTAGCGGTGCGCACCCTGGCTAGCTACCGAATGTGGGACATGCCCAGGGGTGGGCAGCCACAGCGGCGCCGCCGGGCGAGGCGGGCGCCGCCCGGCCGAGGCGGCCGCGGCCGCGGGGGCGTCAGGCGGTGGCGGAGGCCAGGGAGGCGATCGCCGAGGTGAAGAAGCCGAGGCCGTCGATGCCCGAGCGCATGGCGGCAGCGGTGTCGGGGCCGAAGCCGGCCTCGACGGCGTGCTCAGGGTGCGGCATGAGGCCGACGACGTTCCCGCGCTCGTTGGTGAGCCCGGCGATGTCGTCGAGCGAGCCGTTGGGGTTGACGCCCACGTAGCGGAACGCGACGAGCCCCTCGCCTTCGATGCGCGCGAGCGTCTCCGCCGAGCAGATGTAGCCGCCGTCGCCGTTCTTCAGCGGGATCGTGATCTCCTGGCCGGCCTCGAAGTGCGAGGTCCACGCGGTCGACGCGTTCTCGACGCGCAGGCGCTGATCGCGTCGGATGAACTGCTGGTGGGCGTTGCGGATGAGGCCGCCGGGGAGCAGGTGTGCCTCGACGAGCATCTGGAAGCCGTTGCAGATGCCGAGGATGGGCATGCCCTGGGCGGCGGCGTCCTTCACCTCGGCCATGATCGGCGACAGTGCGGCGATGGCGCCGGCGCGCAGGTAGTCGCCGTAGCTGAAGCCGCCGGGGAGCACGAGTGCGTCGACGCCTTCGAGGTCGTGCGAGCCGTGCCAGAGGGCGACCGGCTCGGCGCCCGCGAGGCGGATCGCGCGCTGCGCGTCGCCGTCGTCGAGCGATCCGGGGAAGGTGATGACCCCGATGCGGGCGGTCACTCGACGACCTCGATGCCGACCACGTCCTCGATGACGGCGTTGGAGAGGATCTCGTCGGCGATCTTCTTCACCGCGGCGAGGGTCGCCTCGTCGGCGGCGTCGACGGTCAGCTCGAACCGCTTGCCGATCCGCACCCCCGAGATGCCGTCGACCTCGAGGCGGGAAAGTGCGCCGGCGACGGCCTTCCCCTGCGGGTCCAGCAGCTCGGCCTTGGGCATGACGTCGACGACGATGGTGGGCATCTGATCCTCCAGGCGGCCGTGTTTCGCGGCCGTGGCTTCGGTCGTTGAGCGACGAGCGTCGCGAGGAGTCGAAACGCCGGAGAAGTCGCGGAAAGGGTGCGCGACCAGTCTACGGGGCGGCGTGCCGCCGGCGGAGCGCATGCCGTGACCGAACCGTGACCTGGATCGTGGGAGCGCTCCCTTGACATCCATGGGAGCGCTCCCGTACGTTCGTCTCGTCTGGTGAGAGCGCTCCCACGAACCCCGATGTGAGAGCAGTCGCCGACGACAGCGAACACGCAGCAAGACCCACACCACAAAGGAGTGACACGTGAATTCACGCGCACTGCGCCGCATCGGGATCATCGCCGGCGCCGCAACCACCACCGCGATCGTGCTTGCCGGCTGCACCGGCGGCGGAACGCCCACCCCCACCTCGAGCGGGGACGGAGACACCAACTTCGAGGGTGTCGAGCTCACCATCGCGACGTTCAACGACTTCGGCTACACCGACGAGCTCCTCGCCGAGTTCACGGAGGAGACCGGGATCACCGTCGTGCACAACAAGGCGGCCACCTCGAACGACGCGCGCGCCAACTTCTTCCAGAAGCTGGGCAAGACCGGCCTGGCCGACGTCGAAGGCGTCGAGGTCGACTGGTTCACCGAGATGATGAAGTACTCGGACCTCGTCGCCCCCGTGCCCGAGGACCTGAAGGGCCGCTGGCTCGACTGGAAGGAGCAGGCGGCGACCGACGCGAACGGCAACCTGGTCGCCTACGGCACCGACATCGGCCCGCAGGCCATCTGCTACCGCGGCGACCTCTTCGAAGCGGCCGGCCTCCCCAGCGATCGCGCCGAGGTCGCCGAGCTCTTCCCGACCTGGGACGCGTTCTTCGATGTGGCCGACGACTACGTCGCCAAGACGGGCAAGCCCTTCATCGACTCCGCGAACTCCGTGCTGCAGGGTCTCGTCAACCAGCTCGAGACCGCCTACGAGCAGCCCGACGGCACCATCGTCGCGACCGAGAACCCCGACATCCGCGCCGCGTACGACACGGTCGTGGACCGGGCGATCCCGATCGCCTCGTACCCCGGCCAGTGGAGCGACGACTGGTACGCCTCGATGGCCGGTGGCGAGTTCGCCGCCATGCTCTGCCCGCCGTGGATGCACGGCATCATCGCCGGTGAGGCTCCCGACGTGACCGGCTGGGACGTCGCCGACGCCTTCCCCGAGGGCGGCGGAAACTGGGGCGGCTCGTACCTGGTCGTGCCGGCCAACGGTGCCAACGTCGAAGCCGCGCAGCTGCTGGCCGACTGGCTGACCTCGCCCGAGACGCAGATCAAGGCGTTCAACAACGCGGGGACGTTCCCCAGCCAGCCCGAGGCGCAGTCCAGCGCCGACCTGACCGGCTTCGTGAACGACTACTTCAACGGCGCCCCGACCGGTGAGATCGGCATCAACCGGGCCAACGCGATCACCGTCGCCACCTACAAGGGCGAGAAGTACTTCCAGTTCCACGACGCCCTGCAGAACGCGATCACCCGCGTCTTCGACGGCCTCGAGGACAAGGAGACCAGCTGGAACACCTGGGTGACCGAGGTCAGCGCGTTCTGACCCGACCACCGCTCGGTCCCCGATGACGGGGGCGCGGCGACCCGAACGCCGCGCCCCCGCCATCCCCCTCCCCGACCCGAAGGACGATCGTGACCACGACCACGCCGCGACCGGCGGCACGCACCCGGACCCCCGAACCCGGCCCCCGTCAGCCCCGAGTCATCTCGTTCTCGCAGAAGCTCAGCCGGTGGGACCTCAAGTTCTCGCCCTACCTCTACATCTCCCCGTTCTTCCTCATGTTCGCCGTCGTGGGACTCTTCCCCATCGGCTACACGGCGGTCATCTCCTTCATGGACTGGGACCTCGTGCGCAACTCGGGGGAGTTCGTCGGGTTCGACCAGTACGTCTGGATCCTGTCGCAGCCCCACTTCTGGACGGCCCTGCGCAACACGTTCAGCATCTTCCTGCTCTCCAGCGTCCCGCAGCTGATCCTCGCGATCTTCATCGCCGCCGTGCTCGACCGCCACATCCGCGCGAAGACCTTCTGGCGCATGAGCGTGCTCGTGCCCTACGTCGTCGCCCCGATCGCCGTCGGCCTCATCTTCAACGCGATGTTCGCCGACCAGTCCGGCTTCATCAACGGCATCCTCCAGGCGATCGGGCTCTCGGCCGTGCCGTGGCACGTCGAGCCTCTGTGGAGCCACGTCGCCATCGCGACCATGGTCAACTACCGCTGGACCGGGTACAACACGCTCATCCTGCTGGCGGCCATGCAGGCCGTGAACCGCGACTACTACGAGGCCGCCACCGTCGACGGCGCGGGCCCCGTCCGCCAGTTCTTCGCCATCACGATGCCGTCGCTGAAGCCCACGCTCATCTTCGTCATCATCACCTCCACCATCGGCGGCCTGCAGATCTTCGACGAGCCGCGCGTGTTCGACCAGTTCGGGCGGGGCGGTGCCGCGCAGCAGTGGCTGACGATCACCCTCTACCTGTACGACATCGGCTGGGGCCAGTGGAACTTCGGCCGCGCCGCGGCCATGGCGTGGATCCTCTTCGTCATCATCCTGCTCATCGGCCTCGTCAACCTGCTCGTCACCAGATCGCTCGTCAGAGACGAAGGTCTCCACAGAGAGCTGACGAGACGGCAGGAGCGACAGCTCGCCAAGGCGGCGAAGCAGACCGTGAAGGAGGACCAGCGATGAGCGTCGGAACATCCGCATCCCTGGCGACCGTGGAAGAGGGCATCCCGACGGCGCGTGAGCGTCGCAAGGCGGGACGCACCACCCGCATCCGCGGCAGCCGGCCCGGGTTCTGGGTCTACGCGATCCTCGGCACCGTCTTCCTCTCGGCGGTCTTCCCGCTGTACTGGTCGTTCATCATCGGATCCGGCGACTCGACCACCCTGCGCAAGCCGTTCCCGTGGGTGCCGGGGGGCAACTTCATCGACAACGCTCTGTCGGTGATCACCAACCCCGCCGTGAACTTCTGGCCGGCGCTGTGGAACTCCATCTACAGCTCGTTCCTCATCGCGGCCGCCGTCGTGATCACCTCCACCCTCGCGGGCTGGGCGTTCGCGAAGCTCCGGTTCCTCGGCGGACCCGCGCTGCTCGTCTTCGTCGTCGCGACGATGGCCGTTCCGCAGCAGCTGGGCGTCGTGCCCCTCTACATCCTGTTCAGCGAGCTCGGCTGGACCGGTCAGATCGGGGCCATCATCATCCCGGCGCTGACGAGCGCGTTCGGCGTGTTCTGGATGACGCAGTACCTGCGCCAGGCGGTCCCCGACGAGCTGATCGAGGCGGCACGCGTCGACGGCGCGTCGATGATCCGCACGTTCTGGACCGTCGGCGTCACCGCCGCCCGGCCCGCCGCGGCCATGCTGTTCCTGTTCACCTTCGTCGGCGCGTGGAACAACTTCTTCTGGCCGTTCATCGTGCTCGACCGGCAGAACCCGACGCTGCCGGTGGCCCTGTCGCTCCTGCAGTCCAACTACTTCGTCGACTACTCCATCGTCCTCGCCGGTGTGATCCTGGCCACGATCCCGCTGCTGCTGCTGTTCATCTTCGCCGGCAAGCAGCTCGTGAGCGGGATCATGGCGGGCGCGGTCAAGGGCTAAGCGGTACTCTCCATGAGCCACGTTCCTCGAGAGGACTCTGCCTCCATGTCCCGCACCTTCCCCCAGGGCTTCCTGTTCGGCGCCGCCACGGCCGCCTTCCAGATCGAGGGCGCCGCCTTCGAAGACGGGCGCACGGCATCCATCTGGGATGCGTTCTGCCGCGTGCCGGGCGCGGTCATCAATGGCGACCACGGCGACGTCGCGTGCGACCACTACCACCGCTACCGCGACGACGTGGCCCTCATGAAGGACCTCGGCCTGGACACCTACCGCTTCTCGGTGTCGTGGTCGCGTGTGCGACCCGACGCCGGGCCGCTCAACCCGAAGGGCCTCGACTTCTACAAGCGCCTCGTGGACGAGCTGCGGGACGCCGACATCCTGCCGTGGCTCACCCTGTACCACTGGGACATGCCGCAGGCGCAGCAGGACCGCGGCGGCTGGACGGTGCGCGAGAGCGCCGACCGCTTCACCGAGTACGCGCTCGATGTGCACGACGCGCTCGGTGACCGCGTGCAGAACTGGACGACGCTCAACGAGCCCTGGTGCTCGTCGTTCCTGAGCTACACCGGCGGCATCCACGCGCCCGGCCACTACTCGGTCACCGAAGGCGTGCTGGCCGCCCACCATCTGCTGCTCGCCCACGGGCAGACGGTGCAGGCGCTGCGCGCGCGCGACGCGTCGCTCGACCTCGGCATCACGCTGAACCTCACCGTGGCCGAGCCGGCCGACTCGGCCGACCCCGCCGACGTCGACGCGGCGCGGCGCATCGACGGCCAGTTCAACCGCTGGTTCCTCGACCCGATCTTCCGCGGGAGCTACCCCGCCGACATCGTCGAGGACTTCCGGGCCGTCGACGCGGCGGCCGTCGAGGCGCTCGACGCGGCCACGCTCCCGGGCGACCTCGACGCCATCTCGACGCCGCTGGCGGCGCTGGGGGTCAACTACTACCACGGCGAGTTCGTCGGCGGACGTCCCGACCCGAACCCGCCGACGCCCGGAGACGCGCCGACGAGCCGTCCCACCGCGTCGCCTTTCCCCTCGCACGAGGACATCCACTGGCACGAGCGGGGCCTGCCGCGCACCTCGATGCACTGGGAGGTGCAGCCCGAGGGGCTGACCGCGCTCCTGCAGCGCGTCTCGGACGAGTACACGAAGGACGCCGGCACGGCGCTGTACGTCACCGAGAACGGTGCGGCCTACGACGACACCGTGACGGTGGTCGACGGTGAGGAGCGCGTCCACGACGCCGAGCGCACCGACTTCCTCCGCGGCCACCTGGGCGCCGTGCTCGACGCGGCCGAGGCCGGCGTCGACGTCCGCGGCTACTTCTACTGGTCGCTGCTGGACAACTTCGAGTGGGCGTGGGGGTACGAGAAGCGGTTCGGGATCGTCCGCGTCGACTACGACACCCAGGAGCGCACGCTGAAGGACAGCGCCCTGGAGTATCGTCGGGTCATCGCCACCCGAGCGATAGACGTTCTCGCCCGCCCCGCCCTTCGCCTGCAGAGGTAACCCCGCCGTGACCATCGATTCGACGCGCTCCGCCGCGACCATCGAAGAGGTGGCTGCCGCGGCGGGCGTGTCCCGGTCGACGGTCTCACGCGTCGTGAACGGCTCGACGGCCGTGAGCCCCGCCGCGCTGGAGGCGGTGCACCGCGCCATCGCCGAGCTCAACTACGTGCCGAACCGGGCGGCCCGGTCGCTCGCCAGCCGGGCGACGATGGCGCTCGCGCTCGTCGTGCCCGAGGACACCACTCGCTTCTTCGGCGACCCGTTCTTCGCGTCGATCGTCTCGGGGATCAACGCGCGGCTCATTCGCTCGGACTACGTGCTGAACCTGATCATCGCCAGCGACGACCCGCAGGACAAGGCGACCGCGTACCTCCGCAGCGGCGCGGTCGACGGGGCGATCGTCGTCTCCCACCACACGAGCGACACGTTCATCGACCGCATCGCCGCCGCCGTGCCCGTCGTCTTCGGCGGCCGGCCCGTGCGCGAACGGGAGCGCGACCACTACGTCGACGTCGACAACGTCGCCGGCGGACGCCGGGCGACCGAGTACCTCATCGGCACGGGACGCCGCCGGATCGCGACCATCGCCGGCCCGCTCACGATGCCCGCTGGGGAGGACCGCCTCCTCGGCTATCAGCAGGCGCTGGCCGCCGCCGGGCTCGAGGAGGTCGCCGTCGAGGACGGCAACTTCACCGCCGACGGGGGCGCCGCGGCGATGCAGCGGATCCTGGACCGCGGCGCGGAGTTCGACGCCCTCTTCGTCGCGAGCGACCTCATGGCCCGCGGCGCCCTGGCCACGCTCGGGCGGGCCGGCATCCGCGTACCCGACGACGTCGCCATCATCGGGTTCGACGATTCGCCGGTCGCCCAGACGGTGAGTCCGCAGCTCACCACGATGAGGCAGCCGTCGTTCCAGCAGGGCGAGCGGATGGCCGACATCCTGCTGTCGATCCTCGCGGGGGGAAACCCTCCCCACGTGACGATCCTCGAGACCGAGCTGATCGTCCGCGTCTCCGCCTGAAACCCCGCCGCGCGGTCACTCCGGCCCGCTGGGGCTCCCGCCGCGCGGTTCACAACTCCGGAACGACGCTCCCCCTGCGGCCTCGGGGGCGGCAGGGGGAGCGCAGCGCGGAGTACTTCCGGAGTTGTGGACGACCGCGCCTACTGCGGGTCGCCGCCGAGCTGGCCGATCGGTACGATCGGGCCGCCGTCGTCCGCTCCGGTCTTGCGCCAGCGGGCGATCGCGTTGCCGCCGTGGTAGATCACCAGGGCCGCGAGCGTGCCGAGGACGATCGCGCCGAAGCTCAACGTGCCGAGGTTCATCGTGAAGCCCGCGATCGCGATGACGAAGGCGACCGCGACGGTGTACTGGTTGACCGGGCGGGAGAAGTCCACCTGGTTGTCGACCCAGATCTTGATGCCGATGACGCCGATCAGGCCGTAGAGCGCTGTCGTCACGCCGCCGAGCACGCCGGCGGGCATCGCGAAGATGACGGCGCCGACCTTGGGCGAGAAGGCGAGCAGCACCGCGACGGCGCCCGCCACCCAGTACGCGGCGGTCGAGTAGACGCGGGTCGCGGCCATCACCCCGATGTTCTCGCCGTAGGTCGTGGTGCCCGAGCCGCCGAACCCGCCCGCGAGGGTGGTCGCCAGGCCGTCGGCGAGGAGGGCGCGTCCGGTGTGGCGGTTGATGCCGGGGTCGCCGGTCATCGTCGCGACGCCGCGCACGTGGCCGACGTTCTCGGCGATGAGCACGAGGACCACCGGGAGGAACATCGGCAGCATGCTCCAGGCGACGGCGTCGCCGAAGGCCGGCAGGTGGAACTCGGGCAGGCCGACCCAGGCGGCATCCGCGACCCCGGAGAAGTCGACGCGACCGAGGATGATCGCCACCAGGTAGCCGACGACCACGCCGAGGAAGATCGAGATGCGGCCGAGGAACCCGCGGAAGAGCACCGCGAACAGGATCGACGCCGCGAGGGTGATCGTGCCCAGGAGCGCGTCCTGGCTGAAGTTCTGCCAGGCGACCGGGGCGAGGTTCAGGCCGATGAGCGCCACGATCGCGCCCGAGACCACCGGCGGCATGAGCTTCTCGATCCAGCGCGTTCCGGTCGCCTGCACGAGGAAGCCGACACCGGCCAGCAGCAGGCCCGCCACGAAGACGCCGAGGAGCGCCTGGCTGATCTGCTCCGCCGTCTCGAGCGGCTTGCCGCCACCCGGGCCGAGAGCGAGGATCGGCGCGATGAACGCGAACGACGAACCCAGGTAGCTGGGCAGGCGGTTGCGGGTCAGCAGCAGGAAGAGGAAGGTCCCGAGGCCCGAGAACAGCAGGGTGGTCGAGACGGGGAAGCCGGTCAGCAGCGGCACCAGGAAGGTGGCGCCGAACATGGCGACGACGTGCTGGGCGCCGATGGCGATCGTGCCCGGCCAGCTCAGACGCTCGTCGGGCTTGACGACGGCGCCGCGCTCGACGTGACGGCCGTCGCCGTGGAGTTTCCAGGTGGGCATGGCGATGCTCCTCAGAATCAGGGGGAGGTCGGGCGTGGTGCTCGACGTCAGGCTACCTGGGAGATCGCTGGGAGCGCGTGAGCGGCGCGCTCAGGCGGTGAGGAGGTCCACCAGCCGGCGGTAGGTGCCCGCGGTCTGCGCGACGATGTCCGCCGGGAGCTCGGGGGGCGTGCCCGTCTTGTCCCAGTGCGCGGCGAGCCAGTCGCGGACGATCTGCTTGTCGAAGCTCGCCATCCGTTCGGCGGGCGTCGTGCCGGTGCGCCACGCCTCGGCGTCCCAGTAGCGGGACGAATCGCTGGTGAGCACCTCGTCGGCGAGGGTGAGGACGCCGTCGGCGTCGAGGCCGAACTCGAACTTCGTGTCGGCGAGGATCAGCCCCTTCGCCTCGGCGACGGCGGCGGCCCGTGCGTAGATCTCGAGCGACGCGTCACGAAGCTCGGCGGCGCGGTCCGGACCGACGATCTCCGCCGTCTGCGCGAAGGTGATGTTCTCGTCGTGCTCGCCCAGCGGCGCCTTGTACGCCGGGGTGAAGATCGGCTCGGGAAGGCGGTCGCCGTTGCCCAGCCCCGGCGGGAGGCCGATGCCGCAGACGGTCTGGGTGGCGCGGTACTCGGCCCATCCCGAGCCGGTGAGATAGCCGCGCACGACGCACTCGATCGGCTGCATGTCGAGCGAGCGGACGACCATCGCGCGATCGGCGACCTCGGCGGGCGGCTCCGCTCCGGGCACGAGATGGTTCGGGAGGGGACGGCCGCCGTCGCCTCCGGCGAGCTGGTCGAACCACCAGAGGCTCAGGCGGGTGAGCAGGGCGCCCTTGCCAGGGATCCCCGGGCTCAGGACGTGGTCGAACGCGCTCACGCGATCGCTCGCGACGACGAGCATGGTGCCGGCGGCGGCTGCATCGGCGTCGGCGGGGCGGTACAGGTCGCGGACCTTGCCCGAGTACACGTGGGTCCAGCCGGGGAGATCGCGCGCATCCGTCACCCGTCCATTATCCGGGTCGGTGCGTCTGGTCGTGGCGTCGATGACGGTGCGCAGCGGACGTGGGGTTCAGGGCGTGATGGCGTCGACGAAGGTGAAGGCCTCGTCGACGACGCCGGGCCAGAGGTCCGCGGCGTCGTCGGGCACGTGCACCCACTCCCGCATCGTCCGCTCGCGCATGATCATCCGCTGGGCCCGCCCGCCGGCTTCCAGTTCGGTGACCCGGTCCTCGGGGAGCTTCGCGATGATCCCGTCCTTCACGAGGAACGCGAACACCTTCCCCCGGATGCGCAGTCCTTCGCTGCCGAACATCGGGCCGATGTCCACGCCGTCCCGTGTCAGGTACTCGGCGGCGATGGCGTCGAACTGCTCGTGCGGGCGGCTCATGCCGTCAGTATGCCCGCGAATCCGCAGGAAGTGGTGGGGCGGATGGGGCAGAAGCCGGCGCGTGCGCCCCACCAGCCCCACAGTCTCCTGCGACTTCCGCGCCTCGTCGGTGCCGAACGGGTATATAGTCCATCTGGACTATTCGACGGACGATCTTCCGCCGGAACAATCCCGCGGGCGAGCGCGGGACGCATTCAGGGGGATGACATGGCGGATGCTGCACGCGCCGTGACCCCGCTCGGCGTGGTCGTGCTCGGGCTCCTCCGCGAGAGCGACATGCACCCGTACCAGATGCTCCGCCTCATGCGGCAGCGTCGGGATGACCGGCTCGTCGGCGGCTCCCGCGGCACGCTCTACCACACGGTGGCGCGGCTGGAACGGTGCGGGCTGGTCGCCGAGGTCGGCGTGGACCGCGACGGCAACCGTCCCGAGCGCACCACTTATACGCTGACCGATGCCGGCCGGGCCGCGGCCGACGACTGGGTGCGGGACCGGCTGCCGCGGATCGACGGCATCCTCGAGTTCCGGGTCGCCCTCGGGGAGGCGCATGACCTGCCCCGCGACGAGGTCACCGCGCTCCTCACCCGGCGCCGGGCCGCGCTCGCCGCCGACCTCGACGGCCTGGACGCGAGCCTCGGCGGCGCCCAGGAGCGCGGCGTGCCGCTGCAGTTCCTCGTCGAGCTCGACCGCGAGCGCCACATCGTGGGCGCCGACCTCGCCTGGCTCGACGGGCTCCTCGCCCGCCTGGCCGACCCCGACATCCCCTGGGGCGTGCACGAAGTGCCCGCCGCCACCATGGCCCGCCTCGCGGCCTTCAGAGAGAGCGTGATCGCATGAGCGACCCTTCCCCCACTCCGACGAGCACCGACGGCGTCGCGACCGCCTCCGCGCCTTCCACGCCGCAGCGGAACCCCTGGCCCGCGCTGTGGGCGCTCGTCATCGGCTTCTTCATGATCCTCGTCGACACGACGATCGTCTCGGTGGCGAACCCGGCGATCAAGGCGGCGCTCGATCCTGACACCAACAACCTCGACAACGTCGTGTGGGTCACCTCGGCCTACCTGCTGGCCTACGCGGTCCCGCTGCTGATCACGGGCCGGCTCGGCGACCGCTTCGGGCCGAAGCGGATCTACCTCATCGGGCTGGCGATCTTCACACTCGCCTCGCTCTGGTGCGGCCTGTCGTCGACGCTGGAGATGCTGATCGTCGCCCGCGCCGTGCAGGGACTCGGCGCGGCACTCATGACGCCCCAGACGATGGCGGTCATCACGCGCACGTTCCCCGCGAACCGGCGCGGCGCCGCGATGGGGCTGTGGGGGGCGACGGCCGGCATGGCGACGCTGGTCGGGCCGCTCGCGGGCGGCCTGCTCGTCGACGGCTTCGGGTGGGAGTGGATCTTCTTCGTGAACCTGCCGGTCGGCGTCATCGGCTTCGTCCTGGCCTGGATCCTCGTGCCCGCGCTCGAAACCCATCCGCACCGCTTCGACCTCGTGGGCGTCGTCCTCAGCGCGATCGCCCTGTTCCTCATCGTCTTCGGACTGCAGGAGGGCGAGAAGTTCGCGTGGACGACGTGGATCTGGCTCATGATCGGCGCCGGCGTGGCCGTGCTCGCCGTGTTCATCTGGACGCAGGCACGCACCCGCAGCGAACCCCTCGTGCCGCTGGAGCTGTTCGCGAACCGCAACTTCTCGGTCGCGAACCTCACGATCGCCGCGGTCGGCTTCACGGTGACGAGCATGTCGCTGCCGCTGATGTTCTTCGTCCAGCTGGCGCGCGGGCTCACCCCCACCCAGGCGGCGCTGCTGCTCATCCCGATGGCGGTGCTCTCGGGGGTGCTCGCGCCGTTCGCGGGACGTCTGCTCGACCGCAGCGACCCGCGGCTCCTGCTGGTGCCGGGACTGCTGATGGTCGCGATCTCCCTGTTCTGGTACTCGTCGCTCATGAACGTCGACACCCCGATCTGGATGTTCCTCCTGCCGTCGGCGCTCATGGGCATCGGCAACGCCGGCATGTGGGGACCCCTGGCGACCACGGCGACGCGCGACCTGCCGCCGCGCCAGGCGGGCGCCGGCGCCGGCATCTACAACACGACGCGGACCGTCGGGTCGGTGATCGGCTCGGCGGCGATCGCCGCGGTCATGCAGTCCCGGCTGAGCGCGAACCTGCCCGGCGCCGGCGACGCGACGGAGAGCTTCGGCGGGGGCACTCTGCCGCCGTTCGTGATCGACGGCTTCTCGACGGCGATGGCCGAGGCGATCCTGGTGCCCGCGGGCGTGATCCTCATCGGCGTGGTGGCGGTGCTGTTCCTCCGCCGCCCGGAGTCCGTCCCCGCCACCGCTCGCTGAGCTTCCGCCTCCCGCCCCTCCCGCCCCCTCTCCATCCCGCCGAGCCGACACCCTTCGTGCGAGCCGACACGTGGCGAACCGCGCGCAGCGTGTCGGCTGGGCAGAAGCGTGTCGGCTCGGCGGATCGAGAAGGGGCGGCGACGCGTCAGTCGGCGACGCGGGCCGCGATGTCGGTGCGGTGGTGGGCGCCCTCGAGTGAGATCTCGCCGAGGGCGCGGTAGGCGCGCTCGCGCGCCTCGGTGAACGTGTTGCCGAGCGCGACCACGTTGAGCACGCGGCCACCGGTGGCGACCAGTCCGCCGTCCTGCGACGCGGTCGCGGCGTGCGCCAGGTGGACTCCCTCGACGGATGCCGCCGCCTCCAGCCCGGTGATCGCCCGTCCCGTGACCGGCGCCTCGGGGTATCCCTCGCTCGCCAGCACCACCGTCACCGCGACGGCCTCCGCGAAGGCGGGTGCGGGCTCGTCCTCGAGGGTGCCCGATGCGGCGGCCAGCAGCAGGCTCGACAGCGGCGTCACCAGACGCGCGAGCACGACCTGAGTCTCGGGATCGCCGAAACGGGCGTTGAACTCGATGACCTTGATGCCCTGCTCGGTGAGGATGAGCCCCGCGTAGAGCAGTCCGATGAACGGCGTGCCCTCGGCGTCCAGGCGTCGGATCACCGGCTCCGCGACGGTGCGCGTGACCTCCTCGACGAACGCGTCCTCGCCGCCGAAGGCCCCGGCCAGCCACGGCAGCGGCGAGTAGGCGCCCATGCCGCCGGTGTTGGGCCCGGCGTCGCCGTCGTAGGCGCGCTTGAAGTCCTGCGCGGGACTGAGCGCCCGCACGGTGTCGCCGTCGGAGACGAAGAAGAGCGAGACCTCGGGTCCGCTCAGGAACTCCTCGACGAGGATCGGGCCGGTCGGCAGGTAGGCGTCGGCGTGGGCGAGAGCCTCCTCCCGGTCGGAGGTCACCACGACGCCCTTGCCGGCGGCCAGCCCATCGGCCTTCACCACGTAGGGCGCCCCGTACTCGTCGAGAGCTGCGGCGACCTCGTCGCGCGAATGCGCGCGGGTCGCGCGGCCGGTCGGCACCCCGGCGGCATCCATCACGCGCTTCGCGAAGGCCTTGGAGCCCTCGAGCTGCGCCGCCGCCTTCCCGGGCCCGAAGACGGGGATGCCGCGCTCGCGCAACGCGTCGGCGACGCCGGCGACCAGGGGCGCCTCGGGCCCGATGATCACGAGGTCGATCCGCTCCGCGTTGGCGTACTCGGTGACGGCGGCCGGCGAGTTCGCGTCGAGGCCGGTGACCAAGACGGCGTCGTCGGCGATGCCCGCGTTGCCGGGTGCCGCGAACAACTCGTGGCCGGCATCCTCCGCCTTCAGGGCGAGGAGGATGGCGTGCTCGCGGGCACCGGAACCGAGGACGAGGATGCGCACCCGCACAGCCTACCGACGCCGGTCACCGACCTTCTGCTCTTCGCGCGACCTGCACAACTCCGCAAGTTCGGGGCCTCGGGGGCGCAGGAGGGCCGTTTCGGGCCCTCCCGCGCACGAATCTGCGGAGTTGTGAACGACTACCGTGGAGCACATGGCGCGCAGGATCACGATCGACGAGGGACGCGCGGCGCTCGCCGCCGTCGCCGCGGCCGAGACGCCCGGCCGCACCGAACTCGCGACGGCCGTGCGGTACCTGCTGCAGCTGCTCGCGGAGAAGGCGCCGGGAAACTCGGTCGAGGTGCGGGTGCCGCCCTTCGGGGCGGTGCAGGTCATCGAAGGTCCGCGCCACACGCGGGGCACGCCGCCGAACGTGGTCGAGACCGACGCCCGCACCTGGATCGCGCTGGCGACCGGAGCGGAGAGCTGGACGGAGGCCACGGCCGCCGGCCGCATCCTCGCGTCGGGCACCCGCGCCGACCTCACTCCGGTGCTGCCGCTGCGTCCCTGACCGGCCGCGCTCGCCGCCGCCGCACGGTCGTCACGAGCGCGACCACGGCGCCGGCCGCGAGAGCGAGGAGGGCCAGCAGCGTCCAGGGCACGGCCACGACCTCGAACGACAGCGTCACCGGGCCGACCGCCGGCGCGGAGTCCGCGACCCCGGCTCCGGAATCCCCGGTCCCGACGGCGCCGAGACCGATGGCCTCCGGGTCGACGGTGACCGCGCCGGTCAGCAGCCCCCACGGCGTCGCGGGGATCTCGTGGTGCACGTGGATCGTCGATCCGGGGATCACCTCGGGCAGCTGTCCGGCGGCCGCGTCGCGCGCGAAGAGGCCGAACGGACCGGCGGCGCTCACCGCATCGGACGCGGTGAGCCGGGTGTTGCCCGTGTTGGTGACGCGGTAGTCGAGGCGGAGCACGCCGTCACCGAAGGGGTTCCACGTTCCGGTGTAGTCGGCGGTGAGCCCGTCGATCACGACGGCCGGCGCGAGGTCGCCGCTGACCCGCACGCTCACGCGTGTCGCCAGTCGCCGGTCCACCGACAGGGTGCCGCCGTCGTCGGAGCGGAGCGAGGTGACGATGCCGGCGGAGTGATCGCCCGGGTTCGCGTCGGCGGGGATGTCGATGCGGAAGGCGATCTCGACCTCGGCGCCGGGAGCGAGGGAGACGGCGTCGTCGGAGAGGGTGATCCACGCGCCGGCGTCGTCGGGGGTGAGGTCGGGCGTATCGAGGTCGATGGTGCCGGTGGGGGTCGTGTACGCGTCGGCGGCGTAGACGGCGAGGTCGAGCGGCGTCGTGCCGGTGTTGGTGATGCGGAGCCGGTCGCGCTGGACCGTGCCCGGATCCTCGACGTAGGAGAAGTTCGGGCGGTCGGTGCCGTGGGCGCCGTCGACGGTGGCGACGCTCCAGGCGACGGCGCCGGCGTCCGCAGCGTTCGCGGCGGGCGCGATGACCGCGACCGAGGCCGCAGCGGCGAGCAGAGCCGCGGCCGCGCGCGCCGCAGCCCGGGAGCGGGACGAGCGCACGGGGCGGGAGAAGGTCACGGCGCGAGAGAAAGTCAGGGCGAGTCGGGTGCTCATGGGTGTCTCCGGAGGGGCTGCGAGAGCCCGGTGCGCGGCACCGGACCCCCGCAGCCCTCTCGTCGGTGGCCACAGATCGGTGGCCACAGATCGGTGGCTACAGGTCGTTCGTGGTTACTGGACGGCGGTGATGGTCAGCGTGGCGGTGTAGTCGCCTGCCGTCGTCGTGCCGGGGATGACCAGCGACAGGTCGGCGCCGACTGTGGCCGACGTGGCTGCCGTCGAGCTCGCCAGGACGCTCGTGGCCCCGAGTCCGGTGCCGCCCAGCTGGGTGGAGCTGACCTCGGCGCCGGCGGTGGCGGTGCCGGAGGCGACGACGGGGGTCCATCCCAGGTAGCCGCCCGAGAACGAGCCGCCGGCGGCGGTGAAGTCGCTCACCTGGCCGGAGATGCTCCAACTGTGGCCGGCGCTGCCCCCGGCGCGGGTGTCGGTGACGACGACGTCGTTGAGCGAACCCGAAGCGACGAAGTTCCCGCCCGATGCCGTGGCGGTCCCGAGGTCGACGGCCGACTCCGAGGCCCAGGCCCACGCGAAGGCCCCGGTCTCGGGCTCGACGGCCGTGGGGACCTCGACGACGATCTCGCCGGCGCCGGGCTCCTCCGGCTCCTCGGGCTGCTCGGGCTGGGTGTCGGCGAGGGTGAAGGCGACGTCGACGGGCAGCGCGGGCTTCAGGTCCTGGTTGCCGCCGCAGCCGGTCGAGTAGAAGTGCGCCGACACCGACGCGCCCGCAGGGTCGGCGGCGAGGGTCTCGACGAACTCGGCCGGCCACGATCCCGCGGTGCTCGGGGCCGTGCAGGTCGTCACCTGGTTGGAGACGACCGACGAGTCGAGCACCACGCCGGCGAAGTCGGGGGTCAGGCGGAGTCCGTCCTCGTCGAGGCCGCCGATCGAGCCGGCGCTGAAGGTCGCGAGGGGGATGCGACCGTACTCGACGGCGTCGAACGGGGTGCCGTTCATGTCGGTGCCGGCGCCGATCGTGAAGTCGAAGCTCAGCGTCCCCGAGCCGTCGGCGGCGACCGACAGCTGCGGGTCGGAGTAGATCTCGTTGGGGGCGTTGTAGATCGCGGGGTAGGCGTTGACGGTGTACGAGCCGTCCCACGTCAGCTGCGCAGCGCCGGTGGCCGGGTCGACGGTTCCCGTGCCGCCGGTGAACTTCACCGCGTTGGGGTTGGCGCCGCTCGGGGCGTTCGCGGGGAAGGAGGTGGCGGGGAAGACGGGGGTGACGTACTCGGTCTGGGTGGCGCCGGCGAGGTACTGCGCGCCGCCGGTGAGGTCCTTGAACGTCCACGGGCCGAAGATGCCCTTCTGCGCGTATCCGCTGAGGCCCCAGGTGAAGGTCGCGTCGTCGACGTCGCTGACGGCGGCCTGTGCGGGGGCGGCCAGGGCGAGGCTGCCGACGGCGAGCGTCGCCGCGGTCCCCAGGGTGGCCAGCAGGCGCGCGCGGCGCCTCGCGGTGTCGGTGCGTGAGTGCACGGGTGTTCCTTTCGGTGGATTCGGGATGGACCGGACCCCACCCGAGAGAGGGCTGAGAGTTCGGTTAGGCTAACCTTAGTTACGGCCAAGACGATCCAGCAAGGTAAGGCTTACCTAACTATGCTTCTTCACCCCCTCCTGTTCTCCGCCGGACCCCGGCGCCCACCTTCACGGCGCCGCATCGGCCGGCCCGCAGGAGCGGCGATCGTCCTGGCCGCAGTCCTGGCGATCACGGGATGCCAGGCTGCCCCCGTCACCCGGGCCGACGCCGCGGTCACCCCCGCCCTCGCCGAGGTCACACCTCTGGCAGACCCTTCCGAGTGGGAGGGCCCGAGCACGGCGGTCGCCGCGTCCGCCCCGATCGATCCCGTGAGGGGCGGAGACCCGGCGCTGCCCGTCACGATCACCGATGCGCAGGGCACGCAGGTCACGGTCGAGGACGCCTCGCGCATCCTCGCCCTCGACATCTACGGATCGCTGTCGCGGATCGTGTTCGAGCTGGGTCTCGGCGACCGGGTCGTCGGGCGCGACGTCTCCACGGGCTTCGCCGAGGCCGAGGATCTCCCGCTCGTCACGCAGAACGGCCACGACCTCAATGCCGAGGCCATCCTCGACCTCGCGCCCACCGTCATCCTCACCGACACGAGCCTCGGCCCGTGGGACACGATCCTGCAGATGCGGGATGCCGGCATCCCGGTGGTGGTCGTCGATTCTCGGCGGGCGATCGACACCGTCGACGAGCTCATCGAGCAGGTTGCGGGTGCCCTCGGCGTACCCGAGCGGGGCGCGGTGCTGGCGGATCGGACGGCGGCGGCGATCGACGCGAAAGTCGCCGAGATCGCCGCGGTCGCGCCGTCGGATCCGTCGGATCGCTTGCGCATGGTGTTCCTGTACGTCCGCGGGCAGTCGGGCGTCTACTACCTCTTCGGCGACGAGTCCGGCGCCGACAGCCTCATCGAGGCGCTCGGTGGCATCGACGTGGCCGGTGAGATCGGATGGCAGGGGATGCGGCCGGTCACCGATGAGGCGCTCGTCTCGGCCGATCCCGACCTCATCCTCATGATGACGAAGGGACTCGAGTCCGTCGACGGAGTGGAGGGGCTGCTCGAAGCGGTGCCCGCCGTGGCCCAGACCACCGCAGGCGAGCACCGCCGTGTCGTCGACATGGACGACACCCGGATCCTGAGCTTCGGGCCGGAGGCGGCGGCGGTCCTCGATGCGCTCGCCGTCGCCGTCTACGCCCCCGCGGAGGCGCCGTGACCTCCGACACCGCGACCTCCGACACCGCGACAGCCGATCCCGCGCCGGACGGTCCCGCGTCAGCCGGCTCCACGACCTCCGATGCCGTGAAGGTCGCGGCACGCCGGCACCCCGTCCGGACGATCGCGACGTTCACCGTGCTCGGCCTGCTGATCGCGGTGCTCGTGGTCGCCTCGGCCGGCTCGGGGCAGCTGTCGGTCCCTCCGGGCGAGGTCGTCGCGGCGCTCGGGCGGGGTTGGAACACGCTCGTCACCGGCTTCGGGGCGCCCGCGCTCGCGCTGCCCGAGGGTCCGCCCGTCACCCACCCGAACGGCGAGGCGACGCTGTGGCTCATCCGGTTCCCGCGCATCGCGATGGCCGTCCTCGTCGGGGCAGCGCTGGCCGCCGCCGGCACGGTGATGCAGGGCGTGTTCCGCAACCCGCTCGCCGAGCCGGGGGTGATCGGCGTCTCCTCGGGCGCGGCCGTCGGCGCCGCCGCCGCGATCGTCTTCTCGCTCACCTTCCTCGGACCCCTGACGCTGCCGGTCATGGCCTTCCTCGGAGGGCTCGTCGCGACCCTCGTCGTCTACGCGTCGGCGCGCTCGCAGGGTCGCACCGAGGTCGTGACCCTCGTCCTCACCGGCATCGCGATCAACGCCATCGCCGGGGCCGCCATCGCCCTGTTCACCTTCCTCGGCACGACCCAGGAGCGCGAGCAGATCGTCTTCTGGCAGCTCGGATCGCTGAACGGCACGCGCTGGCAGGACGTCGTCATCGTCCTGCCGATGACCGCCGTCGGCCTCGTGTGCTGTCTGCTGCTGGCGTCCTCGCTCGACCTCCTCGCTCTCGGTGAGCGTCAGGCGCGCCACCTCGGCGTGGACGTCGAGCGACTGCACGTGCTCGCGATCGTCGTCGTCGCGCTGCTGACGGGGGCCGCTGTCGCACTCTGCGGCGTCATCGCGTTCGTCGGGCTCGTGATCCCCCACCTGATGCGGATGCTGCTGGGGCCGGGTCACCGCGTGCTCGTCCCGGCCTCCGCTCTCGGCGGTGCCGTCCTGCTGCTGGCGGCCGACCTCGTCGCGCGGACGGCCGTGCCGTACGCGGAGCTGCCGATCGGCATGCTCACCGCGCTCCTGGGCGGCCCGTTCTTCTTCTGGCTGCTGCGGCGCACGCGCCGCCGGGCGGGAGGATGGGGGTGAGCGTGGTCCTGCGCGCCCGCGAGGTGACCCTGAACCTCGGCGGGCGGACGATCCTGCACGGCGTCGATGTCGCCCTGCGCGCCGGCGAGATGCTCGTGCTCGTGGGCCCGAACGGCGCCGGCAAGTCGACGCTGCTCGCCGTCCTGTCGGGCGACCGGGCCGCCACCACCGGATCCGTCGAGCTCGACGGCAGGCCGCTCACCGAGTACGCGGCGGCGATCGCCGCACGCCGCCGGTCGGTGCTCATGCAATCGAACGAGGTGTCGTTCCCCTTCGCCGTCGACGCGGTCGTCCGGATGGGCCGGGCGCCGTGGCGGCGCCGCCCCGAGGCGGTCCGTGACGACGAGATCGTCGCGGCGGCGATGGCGGCCGGCGAGGTGACCGCGTTCGCGGCGGCCCCCGTCACGGCGCTGTCGGGCGGGGAGCGGGCCCGCGTCGCCTTCGCCCGCACCCGGGCGCAGGACTGCGACATCGTGCTGCTCGACGAGCCGACCGCCAGTCTCGACCTCCGCCACCAGCACCGCGTGCTCGCCGAGACCCGGGCGCACGTCCGTCGGGGTGGCGCCGCCGTCGTCGTCCTCCACGATCTGGCGCTCGCCGCCGCGTACGCCGACCGCGTCGCGGTCCTCGCCGAGGGCCGGCTGGTCGCAGCCGGGACCCCGCGCGAGGTGCTGACCGCCGACCGGTTGAGCGCGGTCTACCGGCATCCGGTCGACGTCTTCGATGCCGCCGACGGACGCCTGGTCATCGCGGCGCGTCCGCATCCCGCCGCCGCCCTCTCCGATCCCGCCCCGACTGTCCCCGACCCCTCCGAGGAGGTCCTCGCATGACCCGTTCCCGTCCGCGCGGCATCGCCGCGTCACTCCTCGTCACCGCCTGGGTGGTCGCCGGTGCGGCGCTCCTCCCCGCCGACGCGTGGGCCGCGGGCTCCGTGACCGTGTCGGGTCCCGACGGGTCGGCCACCGCCGATCCGGACTACGCGACGGAGGTGACGGTGCGCGGCAGCGGATTCCAGTCGATCCGCAACGGATTCGGCGGCGTGTACGTCCTGTTCGGCTGGGTCGACGCCGGCTCGTCGTGGAAGCCGAGCGCGGGCGGCGAGGTCGGAGCGGACTACCGTTACGTCCCCGACAGCGAAGCGCAGGACAACGCGGGCTTCCAGCGGTTCGTGGCGTTCCCGGGCAGTGACACCGAGGGCGCCGCGCACGCGGTGATGAGCGACTCCGGGTCGTGGACGGTCGAGATGATCGTGCCGGGGGCGGTCTTCGAGAGCCGCGACCGCGAGGGGAAGGTCAGCGAGGTCGACTGCCGGGAGGTGACCTGCGGCATCATCACGATCGGCGCGCACGGGGTCAAGAACGCGAACAACGAGACCTTCACGCCGATCTCCTTCGCCGTGCCCGCGCCGGGCTCCTCGAGTGAGGGGGCCACGGACGGGGACCCGAGTCCCGCCGCGCCGGCCGGCATCGGCGACGTCCGGGTGGGGGTCGTGAGCAGCACGGTGGACGCCGGTACCTCGATCGCGTTCACCGGCCGGGGATTCAGCGCCGGTGAGCAGGTCGTGGCCACCCTCGATGACGGACTGGTCTCGGTCGGCCCTCTGACCGCCGGCGCCCAAGGCGAGGTCGCGGGGGTGCTGCCTGTGCCGTCGGACGCTCGCGGCGGCACGCACGTGCTCACGCTCTCGGGTGCCGCGTCGGGGGCGAACGCCCACGTGGAGGTCCTGGTGTCGGCGCCGCCGCCCCTGGCCGCGCCGTCCGCCGACGAGCTGCCCTCGTGGCTGCTGCTCGCCCTGGCGGGAAGCGTCGCCCTGGCCGCCGGGCTGCTCCTTGCGAGCGTGATCGTCGCGATCGTCCGGGCGGCGCGTCGCCGCCGCGCACGCCGCGCACGCCGCGCCGTCGGAGCGCCGCCGCACGCGGTCGCCCCGCCCGGAGCCGTCGCGGGTGCGGACCCGGTGCGCGACGACGCACCCACCGTCGAACTGACGGCGGCACGCTCGTGAGGCGCCGCGCTGCCGCCGTCGCGGCCGTGGGACTGGTGGCCGTCCTCGCCCTCCCGCCCGCAGCGACCGCCGACGACGGCGGCGACATCATCGTGACGATCCCGGAATCCTCCGTCGGCGTCGAGATCGCCGACGCGCAGCTGCGCTGGGGGATCAACACGGAGTCGGGAGCCGGCGCGTTCGCGGGCGGCTGCAACTTCCTCAGCGCGGGGCTCGCGGGCGACTCCGGCGGAGCCCGGGTGTGGACGGCCGACGACCCCTTCTATCGGGCGGTCGACGGGGCGGTCCGCATCGAGAAGCCCGACGTCGACGGCGCGTTCGACACGGCGTCCTTTGCGGCGCGCTGCCTCGACCCCGCGGGAGATCCGGTGTCGACCGCGTCGCTGACGAGCGCGTCGGGGAACCAGGTGGTCATCGACGGCGGCACCGGGCGGATCGTGGAGGGCACCGGCGTCGAGATCCGCTGGACCGGCTCGTTCACCGTCGCCTTCTACGGGGGGATGACCTACTGGAGCGTGACGGATCCGGTTCTGACCCTCGACGCGCAGGGCGACGGACGCCTCGTCGGCGACGCCAGCGGCTACGCGTCGTCGATGACGGATCTCGGGAAGTGGGAACCGCTCCCGCCGCGGTCGATCGTTCTCGCCGAGCTGCGCGGGGTCGACCTCGATGCCGCGGCGGGCTTCGTCGCCACCCCGCGCTACCTCGGGGTCACCGCGGACGATGCCGGACAGGTCGCGCGGACCTCGGTGAACGCCGGATACTGGGGCGCCTTCCCGGCATCCTTCCTCGCATTCCAGAAGCTCACCGGGCAGGCCGGGTACTGGGTCACCACCGGCGGGCAGCGAGACCCTGCGAAAGTGCCGACCCCGCTGTCCGTCAGCTACGACGCGAGCGACCCGGTCCCGCCCGTCGCGCCCGTCGTGCCGGGCGGCGGTGACGAGGACGGCGGCGGTGATCCGCAGAATCCGGTGCGGTCTCGCCCGGCAGCCGTCGCCGCGCCGGCCGCGCCACCGGCCGCTCCGGGCCTCGCGACGTTCCCCGCGGGACAGGCGGTGACCCTCGCGCCGGCGCAGGGCGCCCTCGTCCCCGGCGGGATCGCCGGACGGGTCGATCCGCGTCTCGCACCCGCCCTCGGCGTCGCGCTCGCGCTCATCGTCTCGACCCTGTCCGTGCTGCACCTGACCGGCACGCTGCCGCGCCTGCTCTCCCGCGGGCGGCCCCGGAGCTGATCCACGCCGGAGCTGATCCACTCGGGAGCTGATCTACTCGGGGGCTGACTCCCAGGCACCGCACCCCCGCGGGCGGGCGCCGGGTGGGACAATGGATGCCATGTCGCACACCGAGCACCACCTCGAGACCGCGCAGCTGCGCCGAAGCCCCCGCTACGGACGGCTGATGGTGGCGGGTGCGGTGCTGGGGCTGCTGGTCGCGATCGTGCTGACGCTCGCCTTCGACGGCACCGCGGTCAAGAGCGAGAACACGGGTGTCCTCTACTCGATGCCGCAGGTACTCGGTTTCGTCGCGCTCATCTGCATCCCGGTGGGCATCGCCCTCGGCGGCGCGGTCGCGCTGATCCTCGACCGGGTGGTCGGCCGCCGCACCCGCGAGGTGCGGATCGACCGCGAGACCGTCGTCGGACCGGCCGACGAGGCCTGACTCCGCCCGTCCCGCGTCAGGCCCGTCTCGCGATCAGGCCAGGTTCGGGATCACGCCAGGTCGGCGATCACCGGCGCGATCGCCGAGTCGAACGCCGCGACGTCGCCGCGGAGCCCGTCGGTGACGGCGACGGTGAGCGATCCGATCCACCACACACCGCGCTGGGTGAGCGGCAGCACCTGCACGTTCAGCTCGAAGGAGTGCGCCCGGCGTCCGACGTTGCGCTCATGCTGGGCGATCGCGCTCGCGTAGGCCCGGTAGGACGAGCCCGAGCCCAGGCCGGCGCGGTAGCGGGCATGCGCCCGGCGGGCGACGGCCACGGCTTCCGGACCGTGATCCGCGATCGCCGCGCGCAGCTCGTCGAAGCCCTCCGTCGGCAGGGCGATCAGCATGTCGTAGCCGTCGACGAGGTCCAGGGGCACCGGTGACGGGTGTGCCTGCGGCTCGACGGTCATCTCCCAGAACGCGCGCCACTGCCGCTCGAGCGCCGGCGACCGCTCGAACTCGCCCGCCTCGGCGGCCGGGACGCCGCGCAGCAGCGGAAGCTCTTCGGGGAAGCGCAGGCCGAGCACCTGTCGCAGGTACAGCGCGACGAGCACCGGGAGCCCGGCGTCCTCGCGCACGACCCACTCCGGTCCGGCGGCGGCGTTCATGCCGCCATCCTAGGCAACGGCGGGCCGGCGCGGCTCCCGCACCTTCAGCGGCCCGGTAGGCTGGTCGCGTGGCCTCGACCCCACCGAATCCCTACACCCAAGCCGGCGTCGACACCGCGGCAGGCGATCTCGCCGTCGAGTTGATGAAGTCGGCGGTCCGGCGCACCCACGGGACGGAGGTCCTCGGCGGCGTGGGCGGCTTCGCCGGCCTCTTCGACGCCTCGGCGTTCCTGTCGTACGAGAAGCCGCTGCTGGCGACCTCCACCGACGGCGTCGGAACGAAGGTCGCGATCGCGCAGGCGATCGACAAGCACGACACGATCGGCCAGGACCTCGTCGGCATGGTCGTCGACGACATCGTCGTGGTCGGCGCGAAGCCGCTGTTCATGACCGACTACATCGCGTGCGGCAAGGTCTTCCCCGAGCGGATCGCCGACATCGTCCGCGGCATCGCCGACGGCTGCTCGGCCACCGGCACCGCCCTCGTCGGCGGCGAGACCGCCGAGCACCCGGGGCTCCTCGGACTGAACGACTACGACGTCGCGGGGGCGGCCACGGGGATCGTCGAGGCCTCGAAGGTGCTCGGCGCCGACCGGGTGCGCAGCGGCGACGTCGTGCTCGCGCTCGCCTCCAGCGGCCTGCATTCCAACGGCTACTCGCTCGTGCGCCACATCGTCGCCGGTGCCGGCATCGGCTACGGCGACAACGCCGCCGACTTCGGCACCACCTGGGGTGAGGCGCTGCTGGAGCCCACGCGCCTCTACACCTCGCCGCTGCTGCGCCTGCTCGACGCCGTGCCCGGCGCCGTGCACTCGCTCAGCCATGTGACCGGCGGCGGCATCGCCGCGAACCTCGCCCGCGTGCTGCCGCAGGGCACCTGGGTCGACGTCGACCGGTCGACCTGGTCGCCTTCGGCCGTCTTCCGGGTGCTCGCCGACCTCGGCGGGCTCGAGCTCACCGCCACCGAAGGCACGTGGAACCTGGGCGTCGGCTTCCTCGCCGTCGTCGCCGCCGACCAGGCCTCCGCCGCGACCGCCGCCCTCACCGCCGAGGGCATCGCCACCTGGCAGGTCGGCGAGGTGCGGGCCGACGCGCTGCCGGACGGCGAGTTCGAGCAGGGCGCCAAGGGCGTCGACGGCGGTGCCGTGCGCCTCGTCGGCGCGTACCGCGATGCAGGAGCTGAGTGACACCGGAATGGTCGAGTAATACATGTGCGGAATCGTCGGCGTCGTCGGTCAGGGACCCGCGAACCAGGAGGTCTACGACTCGCTGCTGCTCCTGCAGCACCGCGGCCAGGACTCCACCGGGATCGCCACGGCGGAAGCCAGCGGCGTCTTCCACATCTTCAAAGCCAAGGGCCAGGTCCGCGAGGCGTTCCGCACGCGGGACATGCGCGCCCTCCTCGGCAACATCGGCCTCGGGCACGTCCGCTACGCGACGAAGGGCACGGCGTCCAGCGAAGAGGAGGCCCAGCCGTTCTACGTGAACGCGCCGTACGGCATCGTCCTCGTCCACAACGGCAACCTCACCAACACGCGTGAGCTCACCGAGGAGCTGTTCCGCAACGACCGCCGCCACCTGAACACGTCGTCCGACACCGAGCTGCTGGTCAACGTCCTCGCCAACGAGCTGCAGCAGTCGATCTCGGGGCTCGAGCTCGACCCCCGGCAGATCTTCCAGGCGGTGAGCCGGGTCCATGAGCGGGTCGAGGGCTCGTACGCCGCGATCGCGCTGATCGCCGGCTACGGCCTGCTCGCCTTCCGCGACCCGTTCGGCATCCGTCCGCTCATCCTCGGCACCCGCAAGGTCGACCCCTCGACAAGCTCGGGGACCGGGGCTAGCTCGGGGACCGGGGCGGGCTCGGGGACCGGGGCTAGCTCGGGGACCGGGGCGCGGTACGAGTGGACGGTGGCCTCCGAGTCGCTCGTGCTCGAGAACGGCGGTTTCGAGGTCGTGCGCGACGTCGAGCCCGGCGAGGCCGTCTTCATCGACCTCGAGGGCAACCTGCACACCCAGCAGTGCGCGACGAAGCCGCAGCTGGTGCCCTGCTCGTTCGAGTACGTGTATCTCGCCCGGCCCGACAGCATCATGAACGGCATCTCGGTCTACGAGGCGCGACTGCGCATGGGCGAGCGCCTCGCCGACACGATCGCCAAGTACACCCCCGAGGGCTCCATCGACGTCGTGATGCCCATCCCCGACTCGTCGCGCCCGGCGGCCATGCAGGTGGCGCGCAAGCTCGGCATCGAGTACCGCGAGGGCTTCTACAAGAACCGCTACGTCGGCCGGACGTTCATCATGCCCGGCCAGGCCGTCCGCAAGAAGAGCGTGCGCCAGAAGCTCAACGCGATGTCGAGCGAGTTCAAGGGCAAGAACGTGCTGCTCATCGACGACTCGATCGTGCGGGGGACGACCTCGCGCGAGATCATCCAGATGGCGCGCGACGCCGGTGCGCTGTCGGTGACGTTCGCCTCGGCCGCGCCGCCGGTGCGGTTCCCCCACGTGTACGGGATCAACATGCCGTCGCGGCAGGAGCTCGTCGCCCACGGCCGGACGATCCCCGAGATCGCGGCCGAGCTCGGCTGCGACTACCTCGTCTACCAGGAGGTCGCCGACCTGAAGGCCGCCATCCTGGAGGGCTCGCCCGATGTCGAGGACCTCGACATGAGCTGCTTCGACGGCCGCTACATCACGGGCACGGTCTCCGACGAGTACCTCGCCTGGGTCGAAGGCACCCAGGAGAGCTGACCCCGCCGCCCATTCTCCGGGCGCCGGCAGCCGCGCGCGCGGAATCGACGGCAGTCGTTGTCGGATCGGGGCGCCGGAGGCGACGACGACTGTCATCGGCCGAGCGCGCCGACCCCACGGCGACGGCCTAGGCTGGGGCGGTGACGTCCGATGCTCCCCGCCCGCTGTGGCGGGGGCGCGTCCTGGCCCTCCTCGGCATCGCGCTGTTCGCCTTCTCGCTGCGGTCCGCGGTCGCCTCGCTCTCGCCGGTGCTCGACCACATCCGCGTCGACTTCGACGTGCCCGCGTGGATCGTGGGTGCCATCGGCACCGCGCCGCCCGTCTGCTTCGCGCTGTTCGGGCTGCTGACGCCGCGCCTGGAGCGCCGTCTCGGACTCGAGCGGCTGACCGTCGTGGCGCTCGTGGTGGTCTCGGCGGGCCTCGTGGCGCGGGGACTGTCGACCGATGCCGGCATGCTCGCCGTGACGACGGCGGTCATCTTCGCCGGCGTGGGGGTGGGCAACGTGCTGCTGCCCCCGCTCGTGAAGAAGTACTTCCCCGACCGGATCGGGTTGGTGACGACCCTCTACTCGACGACGATGGCGTTCTCGACGTTCCTGCCGCCGCTGTTCGCGGTGCCGGTCGCCGATGCCGTCGACTGGCGCACCTCGCTCGGACTCTGGGCCGTCTTCAGCACGCTGGCGATCCTCCCGTGGGTCGCGCTCCTCATCCGCGAGCGCGCGGGGCTCGCCGTCGACATCGAGCAGGCCAACCCGCGTCTGTTCGGACGGCTCTGGCGGCTCCCGCTCGCCTGGGCGGTGACCGTGACGTTCCTCGTCTCCAGTGCCGTCGCCTACACGAGCTTCGCGTGGCTGCCGTCGCTGCTGGTCGACACCGCGGAGGTGACTCCGGCGCAGGCGGGCGCCCTGCTGTCGCTGTTCGCCGTCATGGGCCTGCCCGCGGCGCTCGTGGTGCCGGTGCTCGCCTCACGCCGCCGGGTGATCCCGGTGCTGTTCGCGATCGCCGTGACCGCCGGGCTCGCTGCCGTCGCCGGCCTGCTGTGGGCGCCCAGCGCGGCACCGGTGCTGTGGGTCGTGCTGCTGGGCACGACGCCGCTCTTCTTCCCGCTGGCCCTGGCGCTCATCGGCATCCGGGCGCGCACGCACGAGACGGCGGTCGCGCTCAGCGGGTTCGTGCAGAGCATCGGCTACGCGATCGTCGCGGCGCTGCCGCTCGGGGTCGGCATCGTGCACGACCTCACCGAGTCCTGGACGATCCCGCTCATCACCCTGGCGCTCGTGATCGTCGCGTCGATCCCCGCGGGGGTGCGGCTGGCGCGCCCCGGCACGGTCGAGGACGAGTGGGAGCGTCGCCACGGAAGGACCTGGTGACCAGGTCCTCACCGACGTCGGCCGGGCTCAGGCCTTCTCGAGCTCGTCTTCGTCGTCGGCGTACTGATCGGCCCACTTGTCGACGTACGCGTCTTCTTCGTGGTGACCGAGCTCCTTCTCGAGAGCCGAGTAGTTCACGTTGTACGTGTCGTACTTGAGTTCGCGAGCGATCTTGGTGTGCTTCGCCTTCTGACGGCCACGCCCCATGCGAGACCCCCTCATTTCAGAGTCACGGGCTTGAAAGGAAATGCCCGTCGCAGAACGGTCCGGCGCTCAGCCGGGAAGAGTAGCATTCAGGATAACACGGGGCATCCGACCGCTCGCCGTCGGAGGCCGCGTCCATGGCGGACACCGCGCTCGAGCACCACTTCGGAGGCTGATCATGACCGACCAGACCGATCCCTACGGCGTCGACGCCGGCTCCGAAGGAGGGGTGCCGCAGCGGGCGGTGATCGTGGGGGCCATCCCCGATCAGCCCGCCCGCGTCATCAAGGAGGCGGCGCGCTACGCGAAGCTGTTCGGAGCCCCGCTGCTGGTCGCCCACGTCGACGTCACCCGCTTCGTGACCTACGAGGATCCCGACGGCTACGTCCACTCGGCACCCATCGACATCGACCTCAGCGGGGGCGAGAGCCAGCTCGCCGCCGTGACGGCCGCCGCGGCGGCGGTCCTCGACGGGGCCGGCGTCGAGTGGAGCATCCAGCAGCTGGTCGGCGACCCCGCCCTGGCGATCAAGCACCTGGCCGAGCGATCCGACGCCCGTCTCATCGTCGTCGGCACGCGTCGGCGCGGACTCGGCGAGTCGATCCGCGAGTTCTTCACGGGATCGGTCGCCGCCCGCCTCGCCCACCGGCAGTCGCGCCCCATCCTCGTCGTGCCGCTCGAGCAGCCGGCCCGCGATGACGAGGAGCTCTGGCCCGACAGCTGATCCACTGCGCCCGATCACCCGGGCCGGATCAGCTGCGCCGGGCCTACCCGCGCAGGGCCGACCCGCGCAGGGCCTACCCGCGCAGGGCGATCGTGAGAGCCCGCTGGGCTTCGGTGAGCGCCGCGGTGAGATCGTCGACCGCCGACGCCGGGAGGCTTCCGCCCCGGGCGACGTGGGTGCGGAGGTCGGCGCGCACGGTGGCGCGGAACTCCGACACGGCGGCGTCGGCGCGGCGCAGCTGCTCGCGGGATGCCGTGCGGGCGTCATCGGCGGGCCGCGGCGGGCCGTTCCGCTCCTGGGAGGAGCGTCCGGCGGCGCGGTCGGCGTCGGCTGCCGCGGCGAGATCGGCGCGGAGGCTCTTCATCGCCTCGCGGACGCTTCCGCGCACCTCGTCGGCGATGAGCCGCACGCTGTCGGCGAGGCCGGCTTCGATGCCCTCGAGATCGTCGGCGCGCGCGGCGACCTCCGCGCGTCCGGCATCCGTGATCTCGTAGACGGTCTTGCGCCCGTCGACCGTCTTGGTGACCAGACCCTCCTCCTCGAGCTTGGCGAGGCGGGGGTAGATCGTGCCGGCGCTGGGGGTGTAGGTGCCGCCGGTGCGATCGGACAGCGCCTGCATGAGGTCGTAGCCGTGGCGGGGGGCCTCGTCGAGAAGCCGGAGGAGATAGAGGCGCAGGTCGCCGTGGGAGAAGACGGGAGCCATGCTCACCACTCCTCGGGGGTCGGCGCGTCGTCGGCGCCGACGGGGTCGGTCGCGCGGCGCAGCACCGTGATGTCGCCGGAGACCGAGTTGGCGCGGACGTCGACGAAGCTGCTGCTCAGTTCGCCCACGGAGTCGGTGTAATTGGTCGGCGCCGACGTCGAGCGCTTGATGCCGTCGACGGTCACGCGGCCGCTGACGGTGCGGAGCACGTAGTTCGCCGGTCGGCCCTCATCCACTCGCACGCTCGCGTCTCCGCTGACGGTGTTGAGGTTCACCGCGAGGATCTCGCCGACGGTGTCGATGAGCATCCCGCCCGAGACGGTGTCGACCGACGCCTTGCGCAGGCGCCCGGTCGCCGCGACGTCGCCCGAGACCGAGTTCGCGCTGAGCGCGCCCTCGAGCCCGCGGATCTGCACGTCGCCCGAGACCGCGTTGACCGACACGTCGCCGGTGTGGCCGTCGACGATGATGTCGCCCGACACGGTGTTGAGGCGGGCGTCGGTGGTCAGCCCCGACACGAGTGCGCTCGCGCTCACGACGCCGAGGTTGAGGTCGGTGCCGCGGGGCACGGCGACGCTGATCTCGGCCTTGGGGCCGCCGCTGCCGAAGTTGCGGAACACCTCGAGGAAGTTGTCCCAGCGCAGCTGCGCGTGGTCGATCTCGACGGTGTCGCCGGTCGCCTCGATCCGCAGGTCCTTGGTGCTCACGCCGTGCACCTCGATGCGGATGCCGGGCTCGTCGTGGGCCACGACGTCGACCTGCCCGCCGACCAGTCCCACCTTGAGCTTGCGCACGCCTTCGATGTCGATCACGCGCGTCTCGCCCGGGTGGATCAGCCACTTCTCCAGGGTCATGATGTCTCCTCAGTCCGTTCGCGATGATCCGGATGGATCGAGATATATCGCGTATTGGAACCATAACACGATATATCTCGACTTTGTCAACCTCCCGCCCTGTTGTTGTCCCACATTCGGTTGGGGGTTGTCCCACTTTCGGTCGCTCAGCCGGTGCCGATTCGACCGAATGTGGGACATGCCCGCGGGCGGCGGAGCGAGACAGCCGGCGCAGCTCGCAGCACAGCTGGCGGTCTGCCTCCGGGCTGACCCCGGTGAGCATGTCCCACAATCGGTGGCTTCGCAGGTGCGCAATCGACCGAAAGTGGGACATGCCCTGCGGAGAGTGGGACATGTCCTGCGGAAGGGGGGACATGCCCTGCGGAAAGGGGGACATCGGCGGGTTGACCTTGACGTCGCGTCAACCTCTAGCGTGGGACGCATGACGAAGGAATGGTCGATCCAGCAGATCGCGAAACTCGCCGGCACCACGAGCCGCACCCTGCGGCACTACGGCGAGCTCGGACTGCTGCCGCCGTCGAGCATCGGCAGCAACGGCTACCGGCACTACGACGGCGCGGCGCTCGTGCGGCTGCAGCGCATCCTGCTGCTGCGGGAGCTCGGACTCGGATTGCCGCAGATCGCGGAGATCCTCGCCCGGGAAACGAGCGAGGAGAGCGCCCTCGAGAGCCACCTCGCGTGGCTCCGCGAGGAGCGACGGCGACTGGCGCGGCAGATCGCGTCGGTCGAGTCGACCATCGCAGCGATGAGAGGAGGTGAGGAACTGATGGCAGAGGACATGTTCGACGGCTTCGACCACACGCAGTACCGCGACGAGGTCGAGGAGCGCTGGGGCGCCGACGCCTACGCCGCCGGCGACGCCTGGTGGCGCGGCATGAGCGCCGAGGAGAAGGCGCAGTGGCAGCAGCGGACGACCGAGCTCGGCGCCGCCTGGATGGAAGCCGCCGCGCGCGGGATCCCGTCCGACGGCGACGAGGCGCAGGCGCTGGCCGAGCGTCACGTCGCATGGCTCACCGGCATCCCCGGGACGCCCGCCACCACTCCCGGCGGCGACGTCGCGGGCTATGTGAGCGGGCTCGGCGAGATGTACGTCGCGGACCCGCGGTTCGCGAAGAACTACGGCGGCCAGGCCGGCGCCGAGTTCGTGCGCGACGCCCTGCGGCACTATGCCGCGACGCGGCTCTAGCCGCAGCAGAACGGCCTGGCACGAAACACACCGGGACAGCAGAACGCCCCCACGGTCAACCGCGGGGGCGTTCTGCGTTCTGGACGGGTCAGGTGCGGCTGCCACCGCGCACGACGCGCAGCAGGAAGGCGATCAGGGCGATGACGCCGACGATCAGCGCGACCCACAGCAGCCACTGCAGCGAGGCGTTCAGTCCGCTGACGATGGCCAGCACGATGGCGACCACGATGATGACGAGGAGTGCGATGTTCATGTCTGTTTGCTCCGTTCTGCGGGCCCGCAGCCGATCGGCGAGCGGGGTACCGTTCGGTTCGAAGGTAGGCCCGTGGGGCGATGGGCGACAGACCCTTGACGCTGCCGAACCGGCGGTGCTATCACGTGCGCTCCGCGCGGGGATGCGGCGGAAGCCCCGCCCTCTCCGGCCTACTCCCGCCACAGACTCCCGGTCAAGCCCCTGCAGGGGCGGGGCGGGCGGACCGTATCCTCGCCGTGTCGAAGGAGGATGCCATGCCCGGCGGACGCGGATCGAACAGTCTGAAGGATCCCGAGCTCTACGAGGAGCTCCGGAAGGACGGCGCATCGAAGGAGAAGGCCGCGCGCATCTCCAACGCCGCCGCCCGCGACGGCCGGGGAGCCGTCGGCACGCGCGGCGGCGAGTCGGGGGACTACGAGGACTGGACGGTGCCGCAGCTGCGTGCCCGCGCCAAGGAACTGGGACTCCACGGATACTCCGGTCGGCGCAAAGCGGGGCTCATCACGATGCTCCGCACCCACTAGCGGGCTCACCGATGCCGGTGTCCGCATACGACGCATGAGAGATTGAGGGAATGCCGAGACTGGTGCGCGTCCGTCCCGGGGTGGACCTGGGATACCGCCGCCTGCGTGCCGGGAACGGCTTCCGCTATGTCGACGCCGATGGCGCGGCCCTGCCGGCCGATGAGCGCGAGCGGGTGGTGGCGCTGGTCATCCCGCCCGCCTGGCAGGAGGTGTGGATCTGCGCGTCGCCGAACGGCCACATCCAGGCCACGGGCATCGACGATGCCGGACGGCTGCAGTACGTCTACCACCCGAAGTGGACAGCGGGGCGGGACAAGGGCAAGTTCGCCCGGGCGCTCCAGCTGGCCGAGTCGCTGCCGCGGGCCCGCGCCCGGGTGACGACGTCGCTGCGGCGCGAGGACCTCGATCGGGAGCGCGTGCTGGCGGCCGCCTTCCGGCTGCTCGACCAGGCCGCCCCGCGCGTGGGCTCCGAGCGCTACCTCGAGCGGCACGGCAGCCGGGGACTCACCACCCTGAAGCGCCGCGACGCGGTGATCGAGGGGACTCTCACGAGCCTGCGGTTCCCCGGTAAGAGCGGCAAGCGACAGCGGCTCGAGATCGACGACGAGGACCTCGCCGTCGCCGTCGCCCTGATGGCGGCGGGCCGGCCGGGATCCGCGCTCCTGGCGTATCAGCGCAGTCGCCGCCGGGTGCCCCTCACTCCCCGCGAGGTCAACGCGTACGTCCGCGCCATGACCGGCGGCACGTTCACCGCCAAGGACTTCCGCACCCTCCGGGGCACGATCCTCGCCGCCGACGCCCTCGCCCGGATCGGGACGGTCGACACGGCCGCCGACCGCAAGCGCGCCGAGGTCCTCGCCGTCCGGGCCACGGCCGAGGCCCTGGGGAACACTCCGGCCGTCGCGCGGGGCTCCTACATCGACCCCCGCGTGTTCGGCGCGTACAAGAAGGGGCGGCTGCTGGACACGTCGGTATCGCCGGAATCGGCGATCCGTGCCCTGATCCTGGGGTGAGGGGGCTCTAGCGTGAGGGCGTGGCCCTTCCGCGCTGGTTCTCTCCCGTCGCGCTCGTCCTCGTGATGCTCGGCGGCGCGGTCGGCGTCGCCCTGCGAGCGCTGCTGGTCGTCCCGCTGTCGGTGGGCACCCACCCGCTGGTGGTGCCGGCGGTCACTCTCGTGATCAACATCGTCGGTTCGCTGCTGCTCGGCGTGATCGTCGGCGTGCTCGATGACCGGCGTCCGCTGCTGAGGCTCTTCCTCGGCACCGGGATGATGGGCGGGTTCACGACGTACAGCGCGTTCGCCGTGCACGTGGTGACCACCTCCAGCGCCGCGCCGATCGTGGGACTCGCCCTCATCGCGCTCTCGGTCTTCGGCGGTGCGGTCGCCGCGACCGCGGGCCTCATGATGGGACGTCGGGTGGCGGGGCGGCCGGGCGCGGCGGAGCCCCCGGAGGATGCCGAGTGAGCGCGCTGGAGCTCGTCGGCCTCGTCGTCGGGGGCGGTCTGGGCGCGGGCGGGCGGTACCTCGTCGACGGGCTGGTCATGCGCGGGCGCCGAGGCGTGTTCCCTCTCGGCATCCTCGTCGTCAACGTGACCGGCTCCTTCGCGCTCGGCCTCCTGACGGGCATGGCCGCCGTCATCGCGCCGGTGTGGATGACGATCCTCGGCGTGGGTGTTCTCGGCGGCTTCACGACCTTCAGCACCGTCTCCGTCGAGAGCGTGCTGCTCGCGCAGGCGGGACGGCGCGACTGGGCGTGGATCAACCTGCTGGGGACGCTCGTCGCCGCGCTGATCGCCGCCGCGGTGGGATTCATGCTCGGCGGTCTCCTCCCGCGCTGAGCCCCGCCGGAGCGCGACGGCAGGATCCACCCGCAGGAGGAGGTCGCGGCGTGGTCCGCGTGGGACAATGAGAGCCGATACAGGTCTGTATCGGCTGTCCCTCGCATCGCAAAGGCCTTCCGTGTCGAATCTCGCCGTCCTGAGCCTCAAGAACCGCGCGCTCATCGCCCTCATCACGATCGTCGCGGCGATCTTCGGCGGCCTCGCGCTGACGAGTCTCAAGCAGGAGCTGATCCCCTCGATCGAGTTCCCGCAGCTGTCGGTGCTGACGACCTACCCGGGGGCCTCGCCCGACGTCGTGAACAACGACGTCTCGACGCCGATCGAGACCGCCATCCAGGGGATCCCGGGGCTGGAGTCGACGACCGCGACGAGCACGACCAACGCGTCGATCATCCAGGCGTCCTTCACCTACGGCACTGATCTCGCCACCGCCGAGCAGAAGATCCTCCAGGCGATCAACCGCATCAAGAGCGACCTGCCGGAGTCGGTGGAGCCCAACGTCGTCTCGTTCTCGATCGACGACCTGCCCGTCATCGCCCTCGCCGTCACGGGCTATGACGACGCGCGGACGATCGAGGCGCAGCTGGAGGCAAGCGTCATCCCCGACCTCGAGGACGTCGACGGCGTCAGCGCCGTGGCGATCATCGGCGGGCAGGGGCAGCGGGTCACGATCGTCCCCGATCAGGCGAAGCTCGCCGCCGCCGGCTACACCCAGACGGCGATCACCGACGCCCTCGACCAGAACGGCGTGCTCTTCCCCGGCGGCAGCGTCACCGAGGGCGACCAGACCCTGACGGTGCAGACCGGCACGAAGCTGTCGTCGGTCGACGAGATCGCCGATCTGCCGCTCGTGCCGAGCTCGGCCGAGCAGCTCGCCGGCGGCGCCGTCACGATCGCCGACGTCGCCGACGTCGCCCTCGACGAGGACCCGATCACCTCGATCTCCCGGGTCAACGGCGAGCCCGCGCTCACGCTGTCGATCACGAAGCTCCCCGCCGCGAACACCGTGGACGTCTCCCGCGGCGTGGCGGCGATCATCCCGGATCTGCAGGACGCCGTCGGCTCCGACGCCGAGTTCACGGTCGTGTTCGATCAGGCGCCGTACATCGAGCAGTCGATCGAGGCGCTCGCCCAGGAGGGCCTCCTGGGTCTCCTCTTCGCGGTGATCATCATCCTGGTGTTCCTGCTGTCGGTGCGCTCCACGCTGGTCACCGCGATCTCGATCCCGACGAGCGTGCTCATCACCTTCGTCGGCATCCAGGCCTTCGGCTACTCGCTGAACATCCTCACCCTCGGCGCCCTGACGATCGCGATCGGACGCGTCGTCGACGACTCGATCGTCGTGATCGAGAACATCAAGCGGCACTACGTGGGAGACGCCGACAAGCTCCGCGCGATCCTGCTCGCGGTGCGCGAGGTCGCGGCTGCGATCACCGCGTCGACCATCACGACGGTCGCGGTGTTCCTCCCCATCGCGTTCGTGGGCGACGTCACCGGCGAGCTGTTCCGGCCGTTCGCGCTGACCGTCACGATCGCGATGACGGCGTCGCTGTTCGTCGCGCTCACGATCGTGCCCGTCCTCGCCTACTGGTTCCTGCGCCCCGGCAAGCCGCTGCTCGACGCGGAGGGCCGCGTCGTCGACCCCGAGCACCCCGACGCCCCGCCGTCGCGCCTGCAGAAGGCGTACCTGCCGGTGCTCCGGTGGACGCTGAAGCACTCGTGGGTGACCCTGCTCCTGGCGGTGCTCGTGCTCGGCGGCACGATCGCGGCGGCGCCGTTCATGAAGACGAACTTCCTCGGCGACTCCGGTCAGAACACGTTCACCGTCACCCAGGAGCTCGGCCAGGCGCCGAGCCTGGACGCCGAGGACGCCGCGGCCGCGAAGGTCGAGGAGGCCATCCTCGGCGTCGACGGCATCGAGACCGTGCAGACCTCCATCGGCTCCAGCGGCTCGGCCGTGCGCGACGCGTTCGCCGGCGGCAGCGCGGGCATCACCTACTCGATCACCACCGACACCGACGCTGACCAGGTCGCGGTGCGCGAGGACGTCCAGGAGGCGGTCGCCGACCTCGAGGACGTCGGGACCGTCACGGTGTCCGCCGGGCAGGGCGGCTTCGGCTCGAGCGACATCGAGGTCGAGGTCACCGCTCCCGACGCCGCCACGCTCAGCGAGGCGACCGACGCGGTCGTCGACGCCCTCGACGGCCAGGACGGCATCGGCCAGGTCACCTCGAACCTCGCCGCGTCGCTTCCCTACGTCGCCGTGACGGTCGACCGCGAGGAGGCCGCGTCGCTCGGGCTTTCGGAGGTCGCCGTCGGTGCGCTCGTCTCGAACACCATGCAGCCGCGAGGTGTCGGCTCGGTCGAGATCGACGGCACCGCGCTGACGGTCTACCTGCAGGCCGACGACATCCCGCAGACGATCGCCGAGCTGAAGGACCTGGAGATCGCCACGGCCGCCGGGCTCATCCCGCTCGACCAGGTCGCCACCGTCGAGGAGAGCGAGGGACCCACCTCGATCACCACGCAGCGCGGGCAGCGCACGTCGACGGTGACGGTCACCCCCTCCACCGACGACCTCAACACCGCGTCGGCGACGGTCAACGCCGCGCTCCTCGACGTCGACCTGCCCGATGCCGCCGATGCTCAGGTGGGCGGCGTGCTCTCGCAGCAGCAGGACGCGTTCGGCCAGCTCGGCCTCGCGATGCTCGCGGCCATCCTGATCGTCTACATCGTCATGGTCGCGACCTTCAAGTCACTGCGTCAGCCGCTGCTGCTGCTCGTGTCGGTGCCGTTCGCCGCGACCGGCGCCATCCTCCTGCAGATCGCGACCGGCGTGCCGCTGGGTGTCGCCTCGCTCATCGGCGTCCTGATGCTGATCGGCATCGTCGTCACCAACGCGATCGTGCTCGTGGACCTCGTCAACCAATACCGCGAGAAGGGCCTCACCGCCCACGACGCGACCCTCGCCGGCGGCGCACGACGTCTTCGGCCGATCCTCATGACAGCGCTCGCGACGATCTTCGCGCTCACCCCGATGGCCCTCGGCATCACCGGGCACGGCGGCTTCATCTCGCAGCCGCTGGCGATCGTCGTGATCGGCGGGCTGATCTCGTCGACGGTGCTGACCCTGCTCGTGCTCCCGACGCTCTACAACCTCGTCGAGGGCGCGCGCGAGCGGCGGGCGATCCGCCGTGGCGAGCTCGTCCCGGCGGGGGCTCCCGCGACGGGTGCCGCCGACCCGGGCACCGTCGCTCCGGCCACGCGCCGCGAGCGGCGCCAGCTCGATGCCGCGTCCGGGGCTGTCGTGGCGGCTTCGGCCGTCCTGGTCGCGGCCGACCCGGAGCCCGAGGCTGTGGCGGAGGTCGAGCCGGAGGCTGTGGCCGAGCCGGAGGCGGAGGCGGAGCCCGCGGCGGAGGTCGCGGCGGAGGTCGAGCCGGAGGCGGAGGTCGAGCCCGCGTCAGTCGGCGGCGACGGCCAGGAAGCGGATGAAGACGGCCAGCCAGCCGAAGATGAGCGCGAACACGATGATCTCGAACGCGGTGAGGCCGAAGTAGCCGACGGCGAAGAGCACGATCGACGCGACGAGGGCGGCCAGGAAACCCCATGACGCGGAGAAGTACGTGCGCGGCATCCCCCTCAGGAGGCGCGGCCCGCCCGCGAGCAGCAGCAGGTACATGAGGGCCATCCCCGACGCGGAGAGGTTGTGGAGGAGCAGGTTCACGTCGACGGGGAAGATCCCCACGCACGCGAGCATGATCCCCATCACCACCAGCGCCCCGGTGACGACCCTGATCGCCGGTCGCGCGTCGGAGCCTCCGACGCGGCGCAGGTCGCGGCCCACATACAGCGTGAAGGTCGTCACGAGCAGACCGCCCGCGATCAGCGTGCCGTTGAACAGCAGGCTCGAGAGGTCGCCGAATGTGCCGAGCTGACTGAAGTGCAGCTCCCACCACGCCGGATCGGAGGTCGTCACCATCGCCGCGAGCGTGCCGATCCCGATGAACGACACGAGCAGCGACGTGAGCCGCTGGGTCGTCATCCGTGACGAGGAGAGGTAGGACAGGTAGCCCGAGAGGCCGCTGAAGAGGGCCAGCAGGGTCACGGTCCAGAACCCGTTGACGGAGACGCCGATGAAGGCCCGCGCCAGCAGGGCGAACAGCGCGAGGACGCCGATCGCGGTGAGCGCCACGTGCGCGATCATGACCGAGGCGGTGGAGACCACATACCGCCAGTCGGCGATGTCCCGCCGCCACTCCTCACCGTCGGTCGTGCGCGACCGCCAGAAGCCGAGCGCAGAGCTGATCGCGGCGGCCGTCCCGCCGCACAGGGCCGCCCACGGGCCGAGGCCCCACGGCGCCCACAGCGCCACCGTGCGTGCGACCAGCGCCAGCACCAGACCGACGACGGCGCCGCCCGCGCCGGCGATGAACGCCGCCAGCAGCGCCTCGGACTCGGCGCGGAGAGTCGGGACAGTGGGGCGCGCGGCGTGTGCGGCAGGTGCCGCATCCGGGGTGGTCATGGGCCACAGTGTACGACCGGAGCGCTCGCGGCTGACAGCGCGTCTTCCCAGGTCAGCGCTGCAGCCACGGGCGCAGCAGACGGGTCACCCAGGGCAGCACCGCGTAGGTCATCACCGGCGTCAGCAGCACCGTCGACAGCAACACACGCGCCCACAGCGGCCACTGCGCGAACCCGGGCGCGAAACCGAGGAGCCAGGAGGCGAGCAGGTTCGTCGGGAAGAAGCCGAGCCAGATGGTCACCGCCTGCTTCCAGCGCGGCGGCGCCGTCGGGATCGGCAGCGCGACCGGTCCGGTCGGTGTCGCATCCGCACCCCGGCGCGACTCGACACCGGTGGCGAAAGGCGCATCGAACCAGCCCTCGATCCCGGTCCGGCGCTCGACGCGCTCCTCGCGGGCGAACGCCTTCCCCGACTCCAGCCACCAGCCGCGCTGGGCCGACTGCTCCCACGATTCGAGCGTGGCGATGTCGTGGAAGCGGTACAGCATGTACCAGAGGTCGCTCTCCTCGCCGGCGCGCACCCATCCCGATCCGAGGAACCCGGGGAAGGTCGTGGCGAGGTCCGTGCCGGCCTGCATCCACGCGGTCGCCTCGCGCGTGCGCTCAGGGTCGATGCGCCGCTCGATCGCGACGGTGATCGGGTGCGTGTCGGCCATGGCATCCATTGTCCGTCGTCGGGACGGATCGGTCGGCGCGGCACTCTCCCAGGATCATCCGCTAGAGTTGCTCGGTCGGCTCTGGACACCGCGCGTGATACGCGGATGGGTTTGTGAGTCCAAGGGGCCGATGGTGGGAGCGAATCCGCTCCGACGACCATCACTGTGAATGGCCCCCGGCCGACGGATGTCCGGGTTACTCCACGCCGCGTGTGCGGCCGTGTCCACTCCCTGTCGGAGTGCGCGATCTGAGGAGTGCTGTTCTCGCGCGAGACAACCCAGAAGGACACCACCATGCCCAAGAACAAGAAGCCGGCCGGCGGCCGGGCCCAGAACTTCGAGCCGCGCTACGGCAACAAGACCTCCTACCAGGACGCCAAGCGCCGTCCCGGCCAGTCCTCCGCCGGCAAGCCCGGCAGCAAGAGCGCCGGCCACCGCGGGTACCGTGCCGCCGAGGCCGACGCTCCGGCCAAGAAGCAGCGCTGGACCGCGCAGGAGCGCGCCGGCCGCGACGAGGCCCGCGGCATCCGCACGCACGCCCGCAGCGACGCCGGGGACCGTCCCGCCCGCTCGTACGACGACCGGCCCGTGCGCAACTCCGGTGATTTCGACCGGAACCGCTCGGATCGGCCCGATTCTGGCCGTGAGCGCACGGATCGACGGAGTTATGACCGTCCCGCGCGGTCGTTCGACGACCGCCCCCGCGGCGAGCGTCAGCCGCGCGACGACCGCCGCACATTCGGTGACGCACGTCCGTCGTTCCGCGACGACCGTCCCGCCCGCTCCTTCGACGACCGTCCCCGTCGCGAGTACGGCGACCGTCCCGCGCGCAACTCCGGTGATTTCGACCGGAACCGCTCGGATCGGGCCGATTCGGGCCGTGAGCGCACGGATCGACGGAGTTATGACCGTCCGGCTCGGTCGTTCGACGACCGTCCGCGTCGCGATGACCGTCCCGCGCGTTCGTTCGACGACCGCCCCCGTCGCGACTTCTCGGACCGCCCGCGTCGGGATGCCGACCGTCCCGCCCGCTCGTTCGACGACCGCCCGCGTCGGGATGACCGTCCGGCCCGCTCGTTCGACGACCGCCCCCGTCGCGACTTCTCCGACCGCCCGCGTCGCGATGACCGCCCGGCGCGTTCGTTCGACGACCGTCCGCGCCGCGATGACCGCCGTGACGGATTCGCCGCGAACCGCTCGGACTGGGATGCCGACAAGAAGGCCAAGGCCTTCGAGGCACACGTCGACGTCGTGCACGAGAAGCTGCAGGCCGAGGCCGTCCAGGCCGAAGAGGTCGCGGATGTGAGCTTCGGCTCGCTGGGCCTCGGCGACAACATCGTCCGCGCGCTCGCCGACCTCGGTGCGGCCTCGCCGTTCCCGATCCAGGCCGCCACGATCACCCCGATCCTCGAGGGTCGCGACGTCCTGGCCCGTGGCCGCACGGGCTCGGGCAAGACCATCGCCTTCGGCGCGCCGCTCGTCGAGTCGATCCTGCGCGCCCAGGCCGGTCAGCGTCGCGAGTTCGGCCGCAAGCCGAAGGCGCTCGTGCTGGCTCCCACCCGTGAGCTCGCGCTGCAGATCGACCGCACCATCCAGCCGATCGCCCGCAGCGTGGGCCTGTTCACCACGCAGATCTACGGCGGTGTGCCCCAGGCGCGCCAGGTCGGTGCGCTCAAGAAGGGCGTCGACATCATCGTCGGCACCCCCGGCCGCATCGAGGACCTGCAGGAGCAGGGCAAGCTCGACCTCTCCGAGGTGCGCATCGTCGTCCTCGATGAGGCCGACCACATGAGCGAGCTCGGCTTCCTCGAGCCGATGCAGCGGATCCTCCGCCTCGTCGAGGACGGCGCCCAGAAGCTGCTCTTCTCCGCGACGCTCGACCGCGAGGTCGCCGCGCTCGTCGACGAGTTCCTCGTGGAGCCCGCGGTCTACGAGGTCGCCGGTGAAGACCAGGACTCGGGGACCATCGACCACCGCGTGCTCGTCATCGACCACCGCGACAAGGCCGAGATCCTCACCTCGCTCGTCGACCGCGACGCCAAGACGCTCGTCTTCGCCCGCACCCGCGCCTACGCCGAGATGCTTGCCGAGCAGTTCGAGGACGTCGGCATCCGCGCCGTCGCCCTCCACGGCGACCTCAACCAGGCCAAGCGCACCCGCAACCTCGAGCGTCTGACCTCGGGCCGCGTGGAGGTGCTGGTCGCGACCGACGTCGCCGCCCGCGGCATCCACGTCGACGACATCGACCTGGTCGTCCAGGCCGACGCGCCCGACGAGTACAAGACGTACCTGCACCGTTCGGGCCGCACCGGCCGCGCCGGTCGCAGCGGCACCGTCGTGACGCTCATCACCCGTCAGCGTCGTCGCAAGATGACCGAGATGCTGGAGCGCGCCGAGATCGCGGCGCCGTTCGACGAGGTGCGCCCCGGCGATGACGTGCTCGAGGAGCTCGCCGGCCGCCAGCTGGCCGACGTCGACGCCTGATCCGACCGATACGCCGAAGCCCCGGGGGTTGCCTCCCGGGGCTTTCGCGTGCGCCCGCGGAGCCGGTCCCCTAGGCTCGGGGCATGACCAGCCACGTGCGCATGGTGGTCGTGCTGGGGGCCGTCGTCGCACTTCTGGGAGGGTGCGCCGCGACGGAAGTGCCGACGCCGATGCAGACGCCGTCATCGAGCGCGCCCACGAGCCCCGGGCCGACTCCGTCCGCCACGCCGACGCCGACGACGGATCCGGCCGCGGACGTGCCCGGCGCGTGCGGGGAGCTCGTGCCCGCTGCGGTCATCGACGAGATCCTCGGCGAGGGCTGGGCGCCGACCGAGGAGCGACGGGATCCGCAGGAGACGTTCCCCGGGCCGAGCGCGCGCGCCGCGGCCGCGGCCGCTCTCGAGACGCTGTCGTGCCAGTGGTACCCGTCGGGGACGGAGGGGTTCCTCGCGATGTACGCGTTCCGTCTCGACGCGGCCGTCCGCGACGATCTGCTCGAAGGCCTGCGCGCGGCCTCGTCGTACGAGCCGATCGCGATCGAGGGCGCCGAGGGATTCCAGACCTCCGAGACCGACGAGTTCTGGACGGTGACGACGATGTACGCCTTCGTCGATGACGTCTGGATCGCCCTCCACGCTCCGCTGTACGAGGTGGTGGCGAGCAGTCTGATCGAGACCGCCGTCCAGGGCGCCCTGTCGGCGGCCGGCTGACGTCGGGCACGTGAACTCTGCCTGAACGACGCTCGGGTGCACCTCGGAGAGGCGCCTGACGCCGGTAGCTTGCACCTATGTCCCGACGTGTCGTCGCCCTCGCGGCATCCCTGCTGCTGCTCGCCCTCACGGGATGTGCCACGCCTGTGGGGCCGGGCTCGGCCGGTCCGGCCACTCCGATGGCGACGGCGACCGCCACGTCGGCTCCGACGCCGACGGCTTCGCCGACGCCGACGGCCACTCCGTCGCCGACCCCCACGCCGGATGCGACGGTGCCCGCCGACTGCGAGAGCCTGGTGCCGATCGCTCGCATCGAGGAGATCTTCGTACCGCGCCTGGCCGACGAGGTGATCGCCGCGGACCGTGCGTCCATCGACGCTGTCATCCGCGAGCCGGAGATCCTCGACGTCGCCCTGGCCGCGGACGAGCACCTGCTCTGCGCCTGGGGTCAGCCCGGCACCGACAACATCGTCGCCGCCGCGGCCATCCAGGTGGACGGTGAGACAGCGCGCCGCGTGATCGCGGATCTTCGCGCCCACGACTACGAGGAGGTCGGGAGCGCCGGAGCCGTCGCGTACGCGAAGACCTTCGACGACGGCGATGAGCGTCTGCATCCGTGGTCGAACGTGCTGCACCTGTTCGACGGCGACGTCTGGATCGTCGCGATCGACCACTTCCGGACCGACTCCCTCGCCGGGCGACTCGCGGGCGCGGCTCTGGACGGAGCGCGGTCCGCCTCCTCCTGACCCGGCGAGTCCGGACGTAGGATCACCCCATGACCCCCCGGTCCTTCGTGTCGCTCACCGCGCTCGCGGCTGCTCTCGCGCTCGCGCTGACGGCGTGCGTGCCCGAGCCGCCGGCCGCCGGACCGACGAGCTCCCTCGCACCCACCGGCACCGCCACCGCACCTGCGACCCCGGCGCCCACGACGTCCACCCTGCCCGGTTCGCCGAGCGCGACCCCGTCGCCGACGGCCACCGGGACTCCGAGTCCGACGCCGAGTCCCACCGCGACGGCGGGCGCATCGGACCGTGCCGTGCTGCCCGGGTGCCGCGCCCTGCTGCCGCTGTCGACCGTGCATGCGCTGTTCGGCGACGCGGCCGAGCCGCTGGACGCCGGGGGCACCGCCGCCGACCACATGCCGGGTCCGCTGGCCGCGGAGACCGCTGCGGGCGCGCGGCAGTCGGCCGTGTGCACGTGGGGCATCCCCTTCTCGGACGGCGGATTCAACGTCATCACCGCCGAGCTCACGACATCCGCCCGGGACCGCCTGATCTCGTCGCTGCATTCCGCGTCGTCGTACCGAGCGACGACCATCGACGGCGCGACGGCCTTCACGCACGAGGAGGAGAGCGAGTTCGGCACGCTCGCTGTCGTCTACGCCTTCACCGGCAGCGTCTGGATCACGGTCACCGGCACGCTCACCGTCGAGACCGGGCGGGAGTTCGCCGGCTCGGCGCTCGACGCCGTCCGCGCCGCCAACGCCTGAGCCCCCCGCGCCCCCGTCCCCGCGCCGAGCCGACAGCTTCCGTGCGAGCCGACACGGTTCACACCGCACATTGCGTGTCGGTTGGGCAGAAGCGTGTCGGCTCGGCGACAGGACGGGGCGGTAGGGGAGCGCGGTCAGAAGAGCATGGCGGGAGCCGACGCGGATGCCGTCGCGCGCACGGGCATCAGACGTGACGCGCGCGGCGCGGGGGCGTCGTCCTCGGCCCCGCCGGTCAGGCCGTGGCGGCGGAGAAGCGGACGGACCCGTGCTGACAGCAGCTTTCGGTAGCCGACCGGCGCCGTGACCGACGCACCCGGGTACAGGCCGCGGTAGAGCGGCAGCAGGTCGGGACGCTCGCGCTCCAGCCACTGCCAGAACCACTCCTTCGCACCCGGGCGCAGGTGCAGCGCCCCGAACACGACGCGGCGGGCGCCGGCATCCTTCAGCTGTCGCAGGGCATCGTCGAGGACCGCGGTGTCGTCGGTGAGGTGCGGGAGGATCGGCATGAGGAAGACCATCGGCCGGAATCCCGCCTCGCTCGCCGCCCGCACCGTCTCCACCCGCGCGCGGAAGGTCGGCGCGCCGGGCTCGAGCGACTCGCGCAGCGCGTCGTGGCTGATCGCGATCGACATCGACACGTCGACATCGACGGCGGATGCCGCAGCCGCCAGTGCCGGCAGGTCGCGGCGCAGGAGCGTCCCCTTCGTCAGCACCGAGAACGGCGTGCCGCTGCTGGCGAGCGCCTCGATGATCCCGGGCATGAGCCGGTACCGGCCCTCGGCGCGCTGATACGGGTCCGTGTTGGTCCCCAGCGCGACGTGCTCGCGCGCCCACGACGGCCGGGCGAGCTCGCGCCGCAGCACCTCGGCGACGTTCGTCTTCACGACGATCTCGCGATCGAAGTCGGCGCCGGAGTCGAAGTCCAGGTACTCGTGCGTGCGCCGGGCGAAGCAGTAGACGCAGGCATGACTGCATCCCCGGTAGGGATTGACTGTCCAGTCGAACGGCATCGCGGACGGACCGGGAACGTGGTTGAGCGCCGACTTCGCGAGCACCTCGTGGAACGTCATACCCGCGAACTCCGGTGTCGTCACGCTGCGGACGAGCCCCCCGAGGGACTCCAGCCCGGGCAGCGCATCGGGGTCCGTCGCCCGCACCTGCTGACCCTGCCAACGCATCCTCCGCACCCCCTCCTCCCAGGGGAACACAGATTCGATACTCCGTCAACCCATGCATCACGACAGTCGAACATCGCGCAATCCCGGGGGCGGCTCCCCGGCGCGGGACAATGGAGTGTGCCCCCCACCCCTCCGCCGACGCGTCGCGCCCGCCGCGTGTCGCGTCGCGTGCGCCTCGCGCGACGGCGCGTGCTGGCCGTGACCCTCGTGCTCGTGATCGGGGCATCGATCGCGACGTTCGCGCTCACCCGCCCCACCGGCGCCGAGGCGGAGGCTCCCGGCTCGCCGTCGCCGTCCACGTCGCCCCGTCCGACGCCCAGCGTCAGCCCGCCCCCCACGCCGACCCCGACTCCCACTCCGACCACCGCTGCGGTCTGCGACGACCCCGCCGTCCTCGATGCGCTCGACACCGGGACCGACGCCGAGGTCATCGCTGCCGTCGGAGGCGGCGAACGGTTCCGCGCCGCCGTGGCATCCGGGGCGGCGCCCTGCATCGACCCGACCGAGGCGGGACGCACCTGGGTCGTCGTGAACAAGCGGAACGCGCTCGATCCGCTCGACTACTGGCCGACGCCGCAGGCGCAGCCGCAGGGCATCCGTGTCGTCTCGGGTGGCGGCTGGCTGCGCGCCGACGCCGCCGAGGCCCTCGACGGACTCGCCGCCGCGATCATCGCGGACGGCGTCGGGACGCTCGGCGTGGACAGCGCCTTCCGGCCGTACGCCTACCAGGTCGACCTCTACAACGGCTACGTGGCCTCGCGGGGACAGGCCGCCGCGGACCTCCGCAGCGCCCGCCCCGGCCACAGCGAGCACCAGACCGGGTTGGCCGTCGACGTCGTCGCCTGCGACGGTGGCTGCGGATCGCACGACGGCTTCAAGGGCACGGCCGAGGCGGACTGGCTCGTCGACAACGCCTCGCGATTCGGCTTCATCATCCGCTACGAGGACGGCGCGACCGGCACGACCGGCTACTCGTGGGAGCCGTGGCACCTCCGCTACATCGGCGTCGAGCTTGCCGAGGTCTACCGCGACGGCGAGTTCGAGACGCTCGAGGACTTCTTCGGACTCCCCGCCGCCCCTGACTACGACGCCTGAAACCCAGTACCATGGATGCCGGGATGCAATCCCACGGCCGGCCCTGCGGCACACCCTGCGGCAGCGGCACTCGAGGATGAGAGGACGGGCGCACGATGGAGCGCGACATCTACGACGAGGACCACGAGGCGTTCCGCGACGTCGTCAAGGAGTTCTGCAAGCGATACGTGACCAACGAGGCGCGTGAGAAGTGGGACGCCGACGGTGAAGTCGACCGCGCCACCATGCTCGCCGCCGGAGAGGCCGGCATCATCGGCCTGAGCGTGCCCGAGGAGTTCGGCGGAGCCGGGATGCTCCAGGACTACCGCTTCCGCGCGGTCGTCAACGAAGAGGTGATCCGCGCGGGCGCCGGATCGCTCGCCGGCGCCTTCGGCATCCAGGACGACCTCGCCATCCCCTACCTCGTGCACATGGGCACGCAGGCGCAGAAGGAGAAGTGGCTGCCGGGCATGGCCACCGGCGAGATCCTCGGCGCCCTCGCGATGACCGAGCCGGGCGCCGGATCCGACCTCCGCGGCATCAAGACCACCGCCAAGAAGGTCGACGGCGGCTACCTCGTCAACGGCGCGAAGACCTTCATCTCCTCCGGCAAGACCGCCGACATGATCGTCACCTTCGTGAAGACGGGGGAGGGCAACCGCCCCGACGCCTTCTCGCTCCTCATCATCGAGAACGGCATGGAGGGCTTCGACCACGGCAAGAAGCTGCACAAGATGGGCTTCCAGGGCCACGACACCGCGGAGCTGTCGTTCAGCGACGTGTTCGTGCCGGAGGAGAACCTCATCAGCGGCACCGAGGGTCAGGGCTTCGTGCAGCTCATGATGAACCTGCCGCTGGAGCGGCTGTCGATCGGCGTCGCCGGCGCGGCCGCCGCGGCCGCCGCGCTGGAATGGACCCTCGCCTACACGAAGGACCGCGAGGCGTTCGGCGAGCGCATCATCGACTTCCAGAACAGCCGTTTCCAGCTGGCCGACGTCGCCACGACCGTCGACGCCCTCTGGGCCTACATCGACCGGGCTCTCAAGGCGTACGCCGAGGGCAAGCTGTCGGCCGAAGAAGCGGCGAAGGTGAAGTTCTGGGCCACCGAGCGCGAGTGGGACGTGCTCGACACGTGCGTGCAGCTGCACGGCGGGTACGGCTACATCACCGAGTATCCGATCGCCCGGGCCTTCCTCGACGCCCGCGTCCACCGCATCTACGGCGGCACCAACGAGATCATGCGCGAGATCGTGGGGCGCCAGCTCGCCGGCAAGCGCTGAGTCGCGCCCGCCTACAGGCAGAACCGGGCCCAGAACCGTCTCGGCCACCCGGCCGGGGCGGTTCTGCCTGTAACCGGGCCGGCCTCGGCCGAACACGGGGCGAAAGCAGGCTGAAACGGCGGCGGCGGCCCGCTGCGGCGGGGTCCAGTGCGGTTCAGCCTGCTTTCGCCCCCGCGCCCGGCCCGATAGCGTCCTGAGTGGGCCATCGATCAGGAGCGGACGCGCATGACAGGACAGGGCTGGGACTTCCTCGAGCAGTGGTTCGTCGCGCAGAGCAACGGCGACTGGGAGCACGGCGAGGGCATCGAGGTGACGACGATCGACAACCCGGGATGGGCGATCCGGATCCGTATCGAGGACACGAACCTCCAGGGCCGCGTGCAGGACTGGGTTCGCTGGGAGCGCGATGAGCTCGCATGGCTGTACTGGCGATCCACCGGGTTGGTTTTCGAGGCGGCCTGCGGTCCCGCTGAGCTGACCCGCGCGCTCGACACTTTCCGAGGGTTCGCTCTCGCCGGCGGGTCGGCGGATCAGGGCGCCGGCGCCGGCGGCATTGCCGCGCCGGAGGTCGGGACGGTTTTCGGAATTCCCGCATCCGACGGACGATTCGCCGTCGGGCAGATCATCGGGCGCTACGCCGACGGCGCAGATCGGCTCGCTGTGTACGGAGAGACCGTCGCGCTCGGCGACATGGCACGGTCCGACTTCGGCGAGGCGGTACCGCGGCAGTTCGAGACCACGTCGGCCCCGATCTTCGTCGCGCGTTCGTACGCGTCGTATCTGACCGTCGGCTATTGGCCGATCCTGGGCTGGCAGCCGGTGGCGCTGGGCCGAGGATCCGAGAGCCCGATCGATGACGACACGTCTGCTGACGATTCGCGGCCGACGGTGCTTCCTTGGGTCCTCGAGGAGGCCACCGCTGCCTTCCACGGCGACCAGGAGTGGCAGGACGACCGGTATCCCGAGCTCCGCCCGGCTCCAGAGCCGCCGCTGTCGCACGATGCATAGACGCAGCATGTAGCCCTCGACAGGGAGCCCGCCGCGCCGCTGACCTCCTTCGCCGCGGCCCGGCAGGACGCGCTGACCGCCGGCCGCCCGGGTACAGGCAGAACCGGCCCCCGCCCGCCCCCGGCCGCAACGGCCGGGCCCGTTTCGCCTGTATCCGGGCGCCCCCGGGCCGGTGTCGGGGGCAAAAGCAGGCTGAAGCGGGGCTGCGGCCCGCTGCGGCGGGGCCGAATGCGGTTCAGCCTGCTTTCGCCCCCGCCCCGCCCCGGCGGACGCCGACGCCCCGCAGGGTCAGGTGAGGTAGGGCACCCGCCCGTCCGGTGGCGCGACGGCGGCGATGACGGCCGTGATCGCGTCACGGTGTCGTGCGTCACGCGTTCGCCATGCGAGGCCCACCTCGAAGGTGATCTCGCCGTCGGCGAGGGGATAGACGTTCGTCTCGCTCAAGTCGAAGAACCGCGCGGTCGGGAGGTCGGCGCTGGGGGTGATGAGCATGAGCTCGCCCGTGCGCGCCATCCTCGCCTGGAGTCCGATCATGTCGCGGAGGTCCACCTGCTCGATCGACTCGACGCCGGCCGCAGCGATGTCGTCGAGCAGGATTCTCATCGGTGTCGGCTGCATGATCAGAGGCAACGAGAGGATCCGTCGCCCCGCGAGGTCGGAGAGCCGCAGCGGCCTTCCGAGGTCGAGCGAATCGTCGCCGACGGCGGCCACGGAGTAGCTGTACTGCGCGAGCGGAGTCGAGGAGATCCCCGGGTCCTCGACGGGCAGGTGGACGAGCGCCAGGTCGAGCTCGCCGTGCCTGAGTGACTGAAGAAGTGTCGACGACAGGTCGGACGCGAAGTCCAGACTGCGACCGATGACCGCCTCCGCGGCCTCGATCACCTGCCGAGTCAGGCTGCGCGATGTCCACGGCGTGCCCCCGATGAGGAGGCCGGGCTCGTCATCCGACCCGAAACGGGCCGCCTCGTCGGCTTGGGCAAGGATCTCGACCGCGAGCGGCAGAAACCTGTCCCCGAGCGGTGTGCGTTCGAAGTGGTGATAAGTGCGCGTGAAGAGGTCGCTGCCGACCTGTCTTTCGAGTTCGCGGACCGTCCGGCTCAGGGGTGAGGGCGTGAGGTGGAGCTCTTCGGCGGCCGCAGTGATCGTGCCCAGTCGCGACACCGCGACGAAGGCTCTCAACTGCGAAAGCTCCACTCGCTCACTCTAGGGCGGCGGCGCGTGACCGCACAGGTCCGCGGCGCGCAGAGACACATTGCGTCTGCGGACATCTGCTCGGACGTCCCGCGACGCGCTCCCCCGTCACTCGCGGTCACCCGATCCTGACTCGCAGAGCCGTGTCGAGGTGGCGTGCTTTGCGCTGGGCCTGCGGGATACCGGTGGCCAGAGTGACAGCAACCCCGCGACGCAATGACGCCGTCGCGGAGACACGAAGGAGTGATCATGGCTGACCTTCCCGACTCCGACGTCGACCGGCCGCTCGCCGGCATCCGCATCATCGACGCGGTCGACGGCGAACTGCAGAACACGGGGCGGATCCTCGCCGACCTCGGCGCCGACGTGGTGCGCATCGAGACGTCCAGCCTCCCCGGCGCCGGCATGCGCGGGGTGACGGTGAACGGCCGCAACCTGACGTCCGCTCTCAAGAACGCCGGCAAGCGCCGCGTGGCGCTCGACCTCACGAGCGACGAGGGACGTGAGGAGTTCGCGCAGCTCGCCGCATCGGCCGATGTCGTGATCCGCGATGGATCGGCGTGGGAGTGGGCCGACCGCGGGCTCTCGGCGGCGGCGTTGCGCGCCGCGAACCCGCGGCTGGTGGTGGTGGAGATGAGCGACTTCGGCAGCTTCGGCGATCGCTCCTCGTGGCGTGCCACGGCGGACGTGCATGCCGCACTGAGCACGGTGCTGTCGCGGTCGGGCCTTCCCGATGCCGCGGAGCCGCTGCTCCCGCCCGAGTTCCTCGCTTATGAGTCTGCTGCGGTGCAGGCCGCGTGGGTGGTCATGCTCGAGCTGGCGCACGTGCGTGCCACCGGGGACGGTGACACCGCCGACTTCTCCGTTCAGGAGGGCCTCATCCAGATCCTCGACCCGGTCTTCGGGATCGGGGGGAGTGCACGGGCCGGTGTTCCGCTCAGCGATCTTCCGCGTGGGCGACCCGACGCGCGCCACCTCTATCCGATCTTCCGCGCGAAGGACGGCTGGGTGCGGATCTGCGTGCTCGCCAAACGCCAGTGGCTCGGGATGTTCGAATGGCTCGGGCGCCCGGACGAGTTCGCGGACCCGAAGTATGAGAACACGCAGGTCCGTTTCGGTGCGGCCGCGAATCTCTACCCGCGCATCGGAGAACTGTTCGCCGGGTTGACGATGGAGGAAGCCGTCGAACAGGGACAGCAGCTCGGAGTGCCGACGGCCGCCGTCGCCGACGCGGCCGATGTGCTCGCCGAGCCGGCGTTCCGGGAGAACGGGTCTTTCGCGCCGGCACCGGAGCTCGGAGACGGCGCCGTCGCCCACGCCGGCTGGTTCGAGATCGATGACGAGCGCGTCGGTGCGCAAGTGATCACCGACGCGGGATCCGGCCCTGAGGCACGGACCGGAGCGCGGTTCGCCAGCATCCCCGATGCGCGTCCCGGCCGTCTCCCGTTCGAGGGGCTTCGGGTGCTCGATCTCGGCGTCATCGTCGTCGGCGCGGAGTTGGGACGGCTGTTCGCCGACTACGGCGCCGACGTGATCAAGATCGAGTCGAGTTCCTTCCCCGACGGTTCGCGTCAATCGCCCGGCGGCGAGATCATCACCGAGAGCGCCAGCTGGGGGATGCGCAACAAGCGCAGCCTCGGCCTCAACCTGCGCTCCGACGAGGGGCGCCGGATCTTCGCCGATCTGGTCGCCGTCAGCGATGTCATCCTCACGAATTTCAAGCCGGGCACCCTCGCGTCGCTCGGCTTCGACATGGAGACGCTGACCACGCTCAATCCCGGCATCATCCTCTCCGAGTCGAGTGCATTCGGAAACCATGGCTCCTGGAGCCGCCGCCTGGGATACGGGCCCCTCGTGCGTGCCAGTGCGGGCTTGTCGAAGCTGTGGTCGTACCCGGGCAGCGATGACGGCTTCAGCGACGCGATCACCATCTTCCCCGATCACGTCGTCGCACGGCTCAACGCGGTCGCCATCGTCGCGCTCCTGCTGCGACGAGACCGCACCGGGCGCGGCGGACGCGTGAGCACCGCCCAGGTGGATGCGATCTTCGGCGCCATGGCCGACTGGCTTGCTGCGGAGTCACTGCGGCCGGGTGCGGGCCTGCGCGCAACCGGGAACGACCGGGACGGCGACGCGTTCCGCGGGGTGTTCGCGAGCGCGGGCGACGACGAATGGCTCGTCGTCGACGCCCAGGGCGATGACCGCTTCGCGGCTGCTGCGCGCGTGATCGGCCGTCCAGACCTCGTGAGCGAACCCGAGCTCGCCACGGCCGGGCAACGGTGGTCGCACCGCGACCGTCTGCGGTCTCTGCTGGCGTCATGGTCGGCCGAACGCACCGGCGCGGAGGCTGCGGCCGCGCTGCAGGCTGCGGGCGTCCCGGCCGCCCCGATGCTCCGCCTCGACGACGTGCAGGCCGACGCGCACCTGCGGGTGCGCGGGGTCTTCGGCCACCTCCTGCAGCCGCAGCTCCCCGAGCCGCTCCCCGCGAACCTCGGCGAGGCCCGCACCACGACCCTCGCCGGGCCGAGGCTGGCGCCCGCCCCGCTGCCCGCGGAGCACACCCGCTCGGTTCTCGAGGAGGTCCTCGGTCTTCCCGCTGAGGACATGCAGCGGTTGCTGGACGCCGGGGACCTCGAAGAGCATCCGTCGGTCGTCGCAGGCGCCCCCACGGCTGTGCCCGCCCTCTGACCCCCCGAACCGGAACCAGGAAGAAGATGACCACCTCGATCTCCGAACACACCGCCACAATCGACCTTCCCGCGACCCCGGTCGCCATCGGCGGAGAGGGCGCGGTCCTGGCTGAACAGCGCGGCCACGTCCTGCTCGTCACGATCAACCGGCCCGAGGCGCGCAACGCCGTCAATCGATCCGTCACCGTCGGCATCGGCGAGGCGCTCGACATCGCCGAGGAGGCGCCGGACATCTGGGCGGTGATCATCACCGGCGCCGGTGACAAGGCCTTCTGCGCCGGAGCCGACCTCAAGGCGGCGGCCGCGGGCGAGCTCACCGGCGATGGCGACGAGCGCCTGCGGCGGTGGGGCTTCGCCGGATATGTCACGCACCACATCTCCACGCCGACGATCGCGGCCGTCAACGGTTTCGCCCTGGGAGGTGGCACCGAGATCACCCTCGCGAGCGACCTCGCGGTCGCCGCCGACACCGCGAGCTTCGGTCTGCCGGAGGTCAAGCGCGGCATCTTCGCCGGCGCCGGAGGAGCGTTCCGCCTGCCGAGGGCCATCCCCGACAAGATCGCGATGGAGGCGGTGCTCACCGGCAAGCCTCTCCCGGCCCAGCGCGCCCATGAGCTTGGGCTCGTCAACCGGGTGGTCCCCCTCGACGAGCTCCTTCCCGCCGCGTTCGCGCTCGCCGACGAGATCATCCAGAACGCGCCGCTGGCGGTGCAGGTGAGCAAGCGCATCGCGAAGGGCATCACGGACGGCGCTGTCCCCGCCGAAGCCGACGACTGGGAGCGGACTGCCCGCGAAGGCGCAGTCCTCATGTCCAGCCAGGACGCGCGCGAGGGGATGCTCGCGTTCGCCGAGAAGCGCGCACCGCGCTGGCAGGGGAAGTGACCATGGCGAAGACACGCACCGCCATCGCCGGCCTCGGAATGAGCGAACTCGGGAAGGTCTACGGATACACGGCCACGGAGTTCGCCTCGATCGCCGTGCGCAACGCGGTCGCCGACGCCGGGCTCCAGCTCTCCGACCTCGACGGCCTCATCATGTCCAGTGGAATCAACCCCGGTGTCGGGCTGAGTCTGCAGGGGGCGCTCGGTCTCACCGACCTGAACCTGCTCACCTACATGCAGGGGTACGGGTCGACAGCGGCGCAGATGGTCCAGTACGCCGCGATGGCGATCGACGCCGGAACGGCGAAGACGATCGCGATCGTCTGGGCGGATGACCCCCTCAAGGCCGACAGGGGCGGGGGATCGGCCTACGCTTCCGCCGCCGCGGGCTTCTCCGGCTGGCAGGGGATGCTCGCGGCCAGCGGCATCTACAGCGCGAACACCTATTACGCACTGGCTGCCCGGCGTCACATGCAGACCTACGGCACGACGAACGACGACTTCGGCGCGATCGCCGTCGCGCAGCGAGAGTGGGCGACACTCAATCCGCTGGCGCAGCTGAGGACTCCGATCACCCTGGACGACTACCACGCGTCTCGGTGGATCTCGGAGCCGTTCCACCTGCTGGACTGCTGCCTGGTCTCCAACGGCGGCATCGCGCTGATCATCACATCGCTCGACCAGGCGCGGAACCTCCCGCAGCCCCCCGTCGAGATCCTCGGCTGGGCGCAGACCCACCCCGGACGCACCGGCATCCGCAACGACGACTTCGGTCTGGTCACCGGTGCTGCCCGCTCGGGCCCCGCCGCGCTCCGCATGGCCGACACGACACTCGACGAGATCGATGTCGTCGAGGTCTACGACTGCTACACCTATACGGCCCTCGTCACCCTCGAGGACTACGGGTTCGTGCCCAAGGGTGAAGGGGGTCGTGCCCTCGCGGAGCCCGGGATGCTCGGCGTCGATGGCCGCCTCAAGGTCAACACCGGAGGCGGCGAGCTGTCGTCCTACTACCTGTGGGGGATGACGCCTCTCTCGGAAGGCGTCATCCAGGCCCGCGGTCAGGCCGGCGAGCGTCAGGTCGCCCGTCACGATCGTGTGCTGGTCTCCGGCAACGGCGGCACCCTCGACCACCACGCCACTCTCGTGCTCGGCACGGTCTGAAAGGAATCGGACATGGCCCTCATGCCCGTGCGGCGGGATGCCGCGACCGCCTTCTTCTTCGACGGCACCGCCCGCGGTGAGTTCCTGCTCATCCGGGACACGCTGACGGGCGAGCTCCTCGACCCTCGCACCGACACCGCCTTCGATCGCGCACGCTTCGCCACCGTCGCGGCCTCAGGGACGGCGACGGTCGTCTCGTGGTCGGTGCCCCACACGAGACTCCCCGACGGATCGACGACGCGCAGCGTCGTGGGCATCGTCGAGCTCGAAGAAGGCCCCTGGTGGTGGACCGAGATCCGCGGCTTCACCCCGGACGAATCGCTCGAGGGGGCTCACGTGGTCGTGCGCTTCGAACGCTCCGGCGACGGGGAGGGCGACGAAGCCATCCCCTACTTCACGAAGTCCGATTCAGCCTGACTCGGGCGGCGGGGACGAACAACAAAGAAAGGACAATGATGTCTGAAAAGATCACGGGGGCTCCGGCCTCACCGGACACCGGAGGTGCGCCGGTCGGACTCCTCACCGTCGAGGAGACCATCGACAGGATGCCGCGCGTCGGCCTGACCCGTGGCGCGTGGACTGCGCTGATGCTCGCGTTCTTCTTCGCGAACTACGACATCGGCGTGTTCGCGGTGTCGATCCCGTCGATGATGGCCGGCATCGGCCTCGAGGCCGTCGACCTCACGTGGCCGGTCGCCCTCAACCTCGCCGGCTACGCCGTCGGCGCCTACATCTTCGGGCACATCTCCGACCGCAAGGGGCGGAGGGTGGGCCTGTTCCTGACGATCCTCCTCCTCGGTGTGGGCGGCGGGCTCACCGCCCTGGCGTGGGATACGGCATCGCTCTCGTTCTTCCGCTTCCTCACCGGAGGCGGCATGGGTGCCGTGCTGGCGCTCTGCTCCGCCTACATCGGCGAGATGGCGCCGAAGAACCGGCGGGGAAAGTACCTGTCGTTCCTGTACGTCATCGGAGGGATCCTGAACCTCATCATCGGGTTCGCCTCACTCCCCGTGCTGGCGGCGCTGCCCGAGGACGGCTGGCGGATCCTCATGGCATTCGGCGGCCTCGTCCTCCTCATCCTCCCGTTCATCAACAACCGCGATCTCGTCGAGTCGCCCCGGTGGCTCATCGAGCACGGCAGGGTGCAGGAGGCGACGGCGATCGTCCGCAAGATGGAGCGCAATGCCGGGCTCAACCCCTCAGAGGACACCGCACTCCTCCACGTGGCCGAGAAGCCCGACGTCGACGTCGCGGTCGAGAGCCCGCTGCGTCAGCTCCTGCGGCCGCCGCTGATCCAGCGCCTGCTCATCGTGCTCGGCTTCTGGTTCGTGTTCTATGTCGCGATGTACGGGTTCGCGAGCTACCTCCCCCTCCTGCTCGCGGGTGTCGGGGTGGAGACCTCCAACGCCCTCTTCGTCACCGTGCTGACGCGAGCCGCGCCCCTCATCATCGGCTTCGTCGTGGTTGCGCTCATCGAGAAGCTCGAACGGCGGACGATGATCATCCAGGGCACCATCGTGTTCGCACTCGGCATCGCGCTGATCATCCTCGGCTGGGGAGATGTGATGGCCACGGTCGGATCCCTCCTCGCGACGATGGGCATCGCCTATATGGCGACTCCTGCATACACCTACACGGCGGAGGTGTTCCCGACCACCGCTCGTGGCACGGCCGCCTCCATCTGCGACGGGCTCGGCCACCTCGGCGGGGCCGTCGCCCCCTTCGTCATCCTGCCGATCCTGATCAACGCGGGCGCGGTCGCCGCCGGCATCGCGATGATCGCGCTGTTGGTCCTCGCCGCGATCCTCATCGCGTTCGGCGTGCGGACGAAAGACCGGTCGCTTCTCGAGATCAACAACTGACGCGGTCGGCCGGGGCCCCGAATCCCGGGGTCCCGGCCCGCGGAGTCCGGGCGAGCCATCATGACCACACGGACGGCGAGCCCACGGTCGCGCCCGCCTACAGGCAGAACCGGCCCCTGAACCGCCCCCGCCACCCGGCGGGGGGCGGTTCTGCCTGTATCCCGGCCGGCCTCGGCCGAACACGGGGGCGAAAGCAGGCTGAAACGGGGGCGGCGGCCCGCTGCGGCGGCGTTCTGTGCGGTTCAGCCTGCTGTTGCCCCCGTCCCGGCCCCCGACTCCCCCGCGCCGCCTCCCTCGACACGGGTGCGACGCGGGTGTATACCGTGAGCATGTGGGGTGGGCGCGGGGGTGCGCGGCTGCGGACGGTGCTGGCGGCGGTCGGCGCCGTCGTGTTGGCGGCGACCGTGACGACGGCGTCGACGGCGGAGCCCGCTGAGGCTTACACGTACTACCGCAGCGCGAAGCCGGGCGCGGTAGTCGTCCTGGATCAGGTGCAGGGGACGCACTATCAGCAGTGCGTCGGCTACATCTACATCGGGGGGATCGCGTATCCCAACTGTGCGTGGAACCCGGCGCTCATCGCGCCGCAGACACGGATCGTCCGATCGAAGGCGACCTCGGGAGCGCAGAAGGTGACGGTGGTCTGGTATCTGCAGCGGTACGGCGGCGGGTGGTACAACCACGCGAAGCGCGGGTTGGTCTACACGATCCCGAAGGGCACGTCCGCCGTGCGGACACACGATTGGTTCGTCATTCCCACGAAGGCGCTCTACATGCGGATGGTGCTGCGCGTGAAATGGCAGAGCGTGAAGACGGGCACGACGCTCGGCACCTACCGCGCCGTCTTCATGGAGGCGCGCGATTACCGATGCGTGACGCGCTTCCCCTGCCAGGTGATGGAGAACAGCATCTGGCTCCGCGCGCCGGGAACCTGACCGCGCATCGCGCTCCGACCGCCTGCCCAGCCGCGCACAGGCCCGCCGGCCTCTCCGGCGGCATCGTGATGTTCAGGTCCGGTGCGTATCCCGAGGCGAATCAGCACCTGGCCCACGTCGAGGTGCCGTCTGTGGACCCCACGGCTCCGGTACTCCTCGCCGGCGGGAGACGAGCGCTCGGGTGAGCGTCTTCTTCACCGCGGGAACGGTCGGTGGCCGTCACGGACCGATCCCCATTCGGACGTACACCTCCGACCGCTCCCACGACGCCTCGCTGAGTCCGGTCGTCTGGCTGCACGGCGGGGCCTTCGCCTACGGCGGTCTCGATCAGCCGGAGTCGCACGAGCCCGCGATGAGCCTGGCAGCCACGGGACGCACCGTCGTCACGGTGGACTACCACCTGGTGGCGCGCTGGAACCCCTTCTTCGACGTCACAGACGCGTCCCTCACCGGCGTGCGCTTCCCCATCCCCCTGGAGGACGTGCTGGACGTCGTGACGGCGGTCGCGGAGCAGGCGCCCGGCGGGCACATCCTCCTCGGCGGAGCCAGTGCGGGGGCGTGCCTGGCCGCCGCGGCCGCGCGCGACCTCACCCAGCGCGAGGTCACCGCCATCGCCGGGCTGGTGCTGGCGTACGGCACGTTCCACGCCGCACTTCCCAGAGCCTCGGCGGCGCTGCGCGCCCGCATCCGGGGCAGGCACTCGTTCACGCAGTTCCGGCCGTCGACCGTGCGGCGGATGAACCGCAACTATGCCGGCAGCACCGCCGCGATGGGCGACCCCCGGGCGTTCCCCGGTGGACACGACCTGACCGGGCTGCCCGAGACGCTCATGCTCGACGCCGATCGCGACACCCTTCGCGCGTCGGGTGCGGCGTTCGCCGGCGAGCTTCGCGCCGCGGGTGTCCCGCTGGAGTACGAGGTCGTCCCCGACACCGTGCACGGCTTCCTGAACCGACCCGGCACCGGCGGCTATGCGGCGGGTGCCCAGAGGATGATCGACTGGCTCGACGGTCGCTGACGTCGCCTCTCACGAACACCTGGCCGCTCGCGGAGGGTTCGCTCCGCAGCGGTCCGACCTTCCCGGCTGCCCGGGTACAGGCAGAACCGGCCCCCGCCCGCCCCGGCCGCGACGGCCGGGCCCGTTTCGCCTGTATCCGGGTGGCTCAGGGCCGGTGTCGGGGGCAAAAGCAGGCTGAAACGGGGGCTGCGGCCCGCTGTGGCGGGGTCCGCCCGGTTCAGCCTGCTTTCGCCACCACTCCGGCCGGGTCCGCCACCACTCCGGCCGGTCCGGCCCGGCACCCGAGCCCCACCTGGCCACATGACGCCGGATGACGGCGGATGAAGGCGCGTAACGGAGGCCGTCGGGCCTTCGCCGCGCCCGCTCCTACCGTGGGGGATCTTCACCCACCAAGGAGCAGCATCCATGAACCCTCACGCCCGCCGCGCCGGCGCCGGCCTCGTCGCCGTGGCCGCGGCGCTCGCGCTCGCCGCCTGCAGCACCCCGTCCGCGTCCCCGCAGAACGCCGCAGCGGCCGGCGAGCCGGTGACCGGCGGCACCCTCACGTTCCTCGAGTCGCAGGCCCCGACGTGCTTCTACGCGGGCGGCGGCGGGTTCTACCCCGTCGCGACGATCCTCAACCAGGTCGCCGACAAGCTCACCTACCAGGACCCCGAGACGCGGGAGATCTCGCCGTGGCTCGCCACCGACTGGGAGGTCGACGACGACGCGACCGAGTACGTCTTCCACCTGCGCGACGATGTCACCTTCTCCGACGGCACGCCGCTGGACGCTGAGACCGTCGCCCTCAACTTCGACCACTTCGGCCTCGGCGATGAGTCACTCGGGCTCGCCGCACAGGAGTTCGTCGCGAACTACGAGTCGTCCGAGGTGCTCGACGAGCACACCGTGAAGTTCACCTTCTCGGCGCCGACCCCCGGGTTCCTGCAGGCGACGTCGGTGGTGGGCTCGGCGATCGTCGCGAAGGCGACGGCCGAGCTCCCCTACGAGGAGCAGTGCCAGCTCGAGAACCTGGTCGCGACCGGCCCCTTCACGGTCGGCGATGTGGTGCCCGAGCAGCAGTACTCGCTGGCCGTCCGCGAGGACTACGACTGGGCGCCGGAGGTCTCCGAGCACCAGGGCCGCGCGTACCTCGACGCCATCGAGATCATCGTGACGCCCGAGGACAACGTGCGCACCGGCGCCCTGACGGCAGGTCAGGCCGACGCGATCCGCGCGGTGCAGGTGTACGACGCGGATGCGCTGACCGCCGCGGGCAACGAGGTGCACTACGCGCCGACCAACGGGGTGAACCCGCAGTTCGCCCTCCGCTGGACCAACCCGCTGCTGGCCGACATCCGCGTGCGCCAGGCGTTGCAGAAGGCCACCGATACCGAGGCGATCGTCGACACGATCTATCAGGGGAAGTTCGCGCAGGCGACGTCGGTGCTGAGCCGCGGCGCGACGGGCTACGTCGACCTGTCCGACAGGCTCGGCTACGACCCCGATGCGGCGGCGGCGCTCCTCGACGAGGCCGGCTGGGTGCCGGGAGCCGACGGCATCCGCGAGAAGGACGGTCAGCGCCTGGAGCTCGAGACCTGGGTCGGCGCGGTGTTCCCCCTGAACCAGCAGCTCGACGAGCTGGTGGCCGAGCAGTGGGAGAAGGTCGGCGTGAAGCTGAACATCGACACCCCGGATGCCGCGACTGCGACGGCCGGCCAGAAGGACCCGCAGCAGCTGCCGGTGGCGATCACCCACGTCGGCCGGGTCGACCCGGACGTCCTCAAGAGCAACTTCCACAGCGCCTCCAACCGGAACGCCCTGGTGTCCGACGACGACGTGCTCGACGGCCTCCTCGATGAGATCTCGACGCTGTCCTCCACCGAGGAGCGCTACGCGAAGGCCGCCGAGGTGCAGGAGTACCTCCTCGACAACGCCTACACGATCCCGCTCTACGAGCTGCCGCAGACGTACGCGACGTCGGCGAGCACGCACGGCCTCGCGTGGGAGCCGGTCGGGCGCGTCGTGCTCTACGACACCTGGCTCGACCAGCGGTGACATCGCGGAGCAGGGAGAAGGGATCGGACATGCGCTACCTCATTGGACGTCTCGGCCAGGCCGCACTCGTGCTGTGGGCGGCCTACACGGCGACCTTCTTCCTGCTCTCGGTGCTGCCGGGCGACGGCATCATGATCGCGTTCGAGAACCCCGAGATGGGGCTCTCGGCCGACCAGATCGCCGCCATCCGCGAGTACTACCGGGTCGACGACCCCGTGCTGCTGCAGTACGTCCACGCGCTCGTGGGCACGGTCCAGGGCGACTTCGGCTACTCGATCACCAACGCGATACCCGTCGCCGACCGGCTCGCGGCGGCCCTGCCGCAGACGGTGCAGCTGGCCGCCGCGGCGTTCGCGCTGGCGCTGCTCCTCGCGGCGGCGATCGCCACGGCATCCGTCTTCGCCCCGTTCGCGTGGGTACGGCGGGCGCTGGACGCCGTGCCGTCGCTGTTCATCTCGATCCCCGCGTTCTGGCTCGGTCTGGTCCTGATCCAGGTGTTCTCCTTCCAGCTGGGGTGGGTGCCGATGATCGGCGCGACGCCAGCGGAGGCGCTGATCCTCCCCGTGATCACGCTGGCGATCCCGATCTCGGCACCGCTCGCGCAGGTGTTCTGCCGGAGCCTGGATGAGGTCGCCACGCGGCCGTTCGTGCAGGTGGTGACGGCGAAGGGCGCGAGCCGGTCGTGGATCCTGTTGCGGCACACGGCGAAGAACGCCCTGCTGCCGACGCTGACGATCAGCGGACTCCTCGTGGGGGAGCTCATCGCCGGTTCGGTCGTCACGGAGACGGTGTTCGGACGGAGCGGCATCGGCCGTCTCGTCAACGACGCGGTCGCCGGGCAGGACCTGCCGGTGATCCAGGCCGTCGTGCTGCTGTCTGCCCTCGTCTTCGTGACGGTCAACCTGATCGTCGACCTCCTCTTCCCCGTCCTCGACCCGCGGCTGCGCGCCCGCGCCGGCGTCCGGGCGCCCGGGTCGGTGCCCGCGCCCGAGCTGATCGGAGTCCCCGCATGACCGCCCTCGCCCCCGCTCCCGTCCTCGGCGACGTCACCGATGTCCTCGCGGTCACCGAGCGATCCGCCGGCCCCGGCAGATCGCCGTCGTCCGCACCCGCTCCCGACTCCCGCCGGGGTCGCCGGATCCGCGTCGCGCCGACCCTCCTGCTGTCGGGCGCCGTGCTCCTCGTGGTGCTGGCGTGGGCCCTCGCTCCGGCACTGTTCGCGCCTCACTCGGCCTATGCGCCGGTCGCCGGCGCGCTGCAGCCGCCGTCGCTCTTGCACCCCTTCGGCACCGACTCGATCGGCCGCGATCAGCTCTCCCGGGTGGTCTTCGGGGCGCGCGAGTCCCTCCTCGGCGCGGCGATCGCGGTGTCCGTGGGCCTCGTGGTCGGCGTGCTGCTCGGCGCCGTCGCGGCGAGCATCGGCGGAGTCGCCGACGCGGTCGTCATGCGGATCGTCGACGTGCTGCTCGCGATCCCGGGCCTCCTCCTCGCGCTCACCGTGGTGGTGCTCCTCGGCACCGGCACGGCGAACGCCGCGCTCGCGGTCGGCGTCGGCTCGATCGCGGGGTTCGCACGGCTCACCCGCTCCGAGGTGGTGCAGGTGCGGCGCACCGAGTACGTCGAGGCCGCGTACGGCAGCGGCGGCACGTTCCTCTCGGTGCTGTTCGGGCACATCCTCCCGAACTCCCTGCGTCCGGTGCTCGCCCTCCTCGCCCTCCAGTTCGGCGGGGCGATCCTGGCACTGTCGACGCTCGGCTTCCTGGGATACGGCGTGACGCCGCCCGACCCCGAGTGGGGGATGATCATCGCGCAGGGGCGGAACCTCCTCGGCGCGGCGTGGTGGGTGACGGCGCTTCCCGGTCTCGTGCTGCTGATCGTCGTGCTCGCGACCAACCGGCTCAGCCAGGCGATCGGAGCCCGGCGATGAGTGCGGTGCTCGACGTCCGCGACCTCGCCGTCGCGTACGAGACCCGGCGCGGGCGCGTGATCGCCGTCGACGGCATCGACATCCGGATCGAGCCCGGCGAAGCGGTCGCCCTCGTCGGCGAGACCGGATCGGGCAAGACGACGGCCGCGCTCGCCTCGATCGGGTTGCTGCCACACGGCGCGGTCCGGCTGCGCGGCACCGTGCGGCTCGGCGGACAGGACATCACCGGCTGGTCTCCGCGCCGCCTCGAACGGATCCTCGGCCGCGACGTCGGACTTGTCCCGCAGGATCCCACGGCGTCCCTCGATCCCCTGAAGACCGTCGGCTGGCAGATCGGCGAGGTGCTCCGCATCCACGGCGAGCGGGACCGCACGCGGATCGCCCGCGAGGTCGAGGGGCTGCTGGAGCGCGTCGGCCTGGCGGACACGGCGCGGATCGCCCGGTCCTACCCGCACGAGCTCTCCGGCGGGCAGCGGCAGCGCGTGCTCATCGCCGGCGCGATCGCGCTGCGTCCCGGCCTCATCGTCGCCGACGAATCGACGAGCGCGCTCGACGTGACGGTGCAGCGGACGGTGCTCGACCTCCTCGACGACCTGCGGACCGAGGATCGCTCGGGCCTCCTCTTCGTCACCCACGATCTCGCCGTCGCCGCCGAGCGCGCCGACCGGATCATCGTGCTCGAGGGCGGCGCCGTGCAGGACGCCGGCGACGTCCGCGCCGTCCTCGGCGGCGGGGGGCACCGCGCCGCGCCCTACACGCAGCGCCTCATCGCCGACGCTCCCGCCCTCCAGCCCGCACGGTTCCGCGAGGCGCCGCCGGTGACCGGCGAACCGCCGGCGATCGAGGTGACGGGCCTCGCGAAGGTGTTCACCGGGCACCGGGGCCGCCCCGGCGTCCGCGCCCTCGAGGACGTGTCGTTCACGGTCGCACGCGGCACCACGCACGCGATCGTCGGGGAGTCCGGATCGGGCAAGTCGACCGTCGCGCGGATCGCGCTCGGCCTCGAGGCGCCGTCGGCGGGATCGGTCCGGGTCGCCGGCACCGACGCGTCGGGTGCGGACGGGCGGGGACTGCGCGGCGCCGAGCTCCGCCGGTTCCGCCGGAGCGTGCAGCTGGTCTACCAGAGCCCGTATGCGTCACTGAACCCGTCTCTCAGCATCCTCGCCACCGTCGCCGAGCCGCTCCGGCGCTTCGGCGGGCTCTCGCATCCTGAGGCGCGACGCGAGGCCGGCGAGCTGCTCGAGCGGGTCGCCCTCGCACCGGCGCTCCACGACCGGCGCCCCCGGGAGCTGTCGGGCGGCCAGCGCCAGCGCGTCGCCATCGCCCGCGCGCTCGCGCCCCGGCCCGAGGTGCTCGTGCTCGACGAGCCCGTGTCGGCCCTCGACGTGACGGTGCAGGCCCAGATCCTCACCCTGCTCGGCGACCTGCAGCGCGAGTTCGCTCTCACCTACCTCTTCATCTCGCACGACCTCGCCGTGGTCCGCCAGATCTCCGACACCGTGACCGTGCTCGCCCGCGGTCGCGTGGAGGAGACCGGCACCGCTCGTGACGTCTTCGAGCGCCCGCAGAGCGCGTACACGGTCGCGCTCCTCGATGCCATCCCCGTCCCCTCCCTCCCCCCGGCCCCTGTCCCGGCGACCATCCCGGCGATCATTGGAGACCACGCATGACCCAGCTCGCCCTGTTCACCCGCCTCCTCGACGACGCCTCGCCCGCCGATCGCTACACGCTCGCCCTCGCGCAGATCCAGCACGCGGAGCGCCTCGGCCTGGATCGCGCCTGGGTCGCGCAGCACCACTTCCGCGCGGCGGAGGGCGGGCTGCCGTCGCCGTTCGTGTTCCTCGCCCACGCCGCCGCCGCCACGACCGGAATCCGCCTCGGCACCGGCGTCGTCACGCTGACCCTCGAAGACCCGGTGCGCGTCGCCGAGGACGCCGTCGTGCTCGACCTCCTCACCGGCGGCCGTGTCGACCTCGGCCTCGGAAGCGGCGGCACGCCGACGTCGTTCGCCCCCTTCGGCCTCCGCCTCGACGAGAAGACCGAGGTGTACGAGGCGAAGCTCGAGACGCTCCTCACCGCGCTGCGCGGAGGCGACGTCGGCGGCGGGAACACCCTGTACCCCGACGCCGGGAGCCTCGGCGAGCGGGTGTGGCAGGCGACGTTCTCGGTGGGAGGGGGTGTGCGCGCCGGCCGCCACGGTCACGGTCTGCTCCTCTCCCGCACCCAGCCGCGTCCGGGCGACAGGCCCGACGCCACGCTCGCCGAGCTGCAGCTGCCCATCGTCGACGCGTACCTCGAGGCGCTGCCGGAGGGCGCCCGCGGCTTCGTCACCGCGTCGCGCACGGTCTTCGTGGCCGACGACCGCGCGGAGGCGCGCGCCTTCGCCGAGACCGGTCTCCGCCGCGCTGTGCGCACCTTCCGCGGCGGCCGCCTGTCGCCGGATGCCGACCTCGACGAGCTGATCCTCGCCAGCGACACCCACGTCGGCACCCCCGACGAGGTGGCGGCCTCCCTCGCCGCGGATCCGACCCTCGCCCGCGCCGACGAGATCGCGTTCCAGGTGCACTCCGTCGACGCCCCCCACGCGCACATCCTGCGCTCCATCGAGCTCTTCGCGACCGAGGTCGCCCCGGCCCTCGGCTGGCGCAGCCCCGCATCCCCGACCATCACCACAGGAGGACACTCATGACCACCGTCGTCTCCGACGTCATCGACGAGATCTCGGGCGCCTCGCCCGCGGTCGCGGCCCGGCGCCGACCCGTGACCCGCGAGCAGTCGCAGGCGAGCTTCGACGCGCTCTTCTCGCCGCTCGACGACAGCCCCCTGGCGGCCCAGGACCGGTGGCTCCTCGCTGCTTTCGCGACCCGCCTCACCGCCGCCGACGCCACCGCCGGCTTCTACGCCGCCCGCGCCCGCGAGGTCGCGCCGGCGCTCGCCGGCCGGGTGCTCGCCGAAGCCGAGGCGCAGGCCGCCGCCGGCCCCTACGGCGTCTACGCCGAGCCCGGCCTGCAGCGCGAGAACATCGTCGGTCCGCGCTACGCGCCGGCGGCCGACCTCCGCACGGCGCTCGGCGAGAAGCTCGCCGCGGGCCTCGCCCACGTCCATCTGCTGACCTACCGCCTGCGCGAGACCGACGGTTCCTCGCACGAGGCCCTCCTCGCCGCCGGCTGGAGCGTCGACGGGATCGTCACCCTGTCGCAGCTGATCGCCTTCCTCGCGTTCCAGCAGCGGGTCGCCGCGGGGCTCCGCGTGCTCTCGACGACGGAGGTGGCGGCATGACCGGCGCGATCTCCGACACCGCCGCGACGGCGATCCGGGCCCTTTCGCACGACGCCCCGCACCCCGACGCCTTCACGCGCGAGAACGTCGGCTGGCTGCCGTGGCTCGAGCCGCTGCCCGTGGACGAGCTCACCGACCGCCACCACGACGGGCTCGTCGACCGCGGCCGGGCGAGCTCCGACTACTTCCGCCTCCTCGCGCGCGACCCCGAGATCCTCCGGGCGCGCACCCTCACCGACAAGGACATCTTCTACAACGTCGCCGAGGGTCTGCCCCGGGCGGACCGCGAGCTCGCGGCGGCCGCCGCATCCCGCGTCAACGGCTGCGTCTTCTGCGCGTCGGTGCACGCGCGGTTCGCCGCGCACTTCTCGGGCCGCGCCGCCGACGTCGACCGTCTCCTGGGCGAGGGCGTCGGTGCCGACCTCGGCGAGCGATGGAACGCGATCGTGGCGGCCGCTGTGGCGCTCACGCAGACGCCGATCGCGTTCGGTCCGGCGCACGTCGAGCGGCTCCGCGCCGCGGGGCTCGACGACCTGGAGATCTCCGACGTCGTGCACGGCGCCGCGTTCTTCAACTGGGCGAACCGGCTCATGCTGACCCTCGGCCGCGCCGTCGCCCCCGCCTAGGTCCGGTTCGACCCGCGGTTCCGCCGCGTGGGGGGCAAAAGCAGGCTGAGTGGTCGCCTTCAGCCCGGGGTGGGCCGTTCGGTGCGATCCAGCCTGCTTTCGCCCCCGCCCGGCGTGAGTCAGCGCCGCAAGAGGGCTGCCGTACACCCCGGCGGCAGGATCAGCCGGCGGCGGGCACCGCGGCGCGGCGCGCCAGCCGGGCGACCCCGGCGCGCCGGAGCCGGTCGGCGATCAGGATGCCGAGGGCGGCCGCGGCCAGGCAGCTCGCGATCGTCACGGCGAACATCGCGATCTGCGTCCACAGTGGCATCGCCCAAACGCCGAAGTACTCCGCCGCGAGAATCGGATACGGCACGGCCGCCAGGAGCGCCCCGACGTAGTGGAGCGCCGTCCACCAGCGCCGATACAGAAGAAGGAGGAAGGGGAGCTCCGCGAACGCCACCCACCACAGGCTGGCGCTCAGGTACGGCAGGATCACGAGCCCGGCGATCAGGCCGGTCAGGATGCCGGCCAGTGGGCGCTGGAGCAGACGCAGGGCCACGACGCCGGGCAGCATCCATATGCCGGTGAAGGCGACCTGCAGCCAGGGGACCGTCGCCGTGAGAACGATCGACAGGGCCGAGGTCGCCCACAGCAGCACACCGCCGGCGACGCCGATCGCAGCACAGGTCAGCAGGAAGACGGTCGAGATGCGGTTCATCGGCGGGGTCCCTTCTCGGCGGTGGCGGCACTCGGTGCAGGGGCGGCCGCGTCCACGCGCCAGTACCCCACGAAGCTCACGGCGTTCTTGTCGAGTCCCCTTTCTCCGACGAGATGGCGGCGGGCGGCCGTCGGCAGCGCCTGCTCGCCGACGATGAACGCGTGGAGCGGCTCATCGGGCAGTTCCTGTTCGCGCAGGGCCGCCAGCGCGAGGGTCCCGGGCTTCACGTCGCCGCCGCGGACGATCCACCGCACGTCCACCCTCTCGGGCGCAGCGAAGGGGAGGATGTCGTCGGCCGACGGCGCCTCGATGATCGCGAACCCGGTGGCCGATGCCGGCAGCGAGGCGCACACCCCCGCCACGGCCGGCGCACCGGTCTCGTCGGCGACGAGCGCGACGCGGTCGACCCCGCGGTCCGGGCGGAATCCGAGGCCCTCGTCGATGATCACGACGGACTCTCCGGGGGTGGCAGCCTCGGCCCACCGCGATGCGGGGCCGGCGCTCTCACCCGACCCGTGCAGCACGAAGTCGACGTCGATCTCGGGGCCGCCCGCGCCGTCCGGCCCGCTCGGACGGTACGCACGCACCGTGTAGTTGCGCATGACCGGACGCATGCCCGCGGGGATCCGCAGGTACTTCAGGTAACCGAAGATCCGGTTCGCCTTCGCGGGGATCCGCTCGAGCCCCTCGTCCCCGCCGACCGGCAGGAAGATGCGGAACCACTGGTCGAAGCCGAGTGGGTGGAAACGGTCGATGTCGCCGCCGCCGAGCGTGATCCGCATCCAGTGCGGGCTCAGCCGTTCGGTGCGCAGCACCGTCAGGTGCAGGAGCTCCTGCACGGCGGGCTTCACGAGGGTGCTGGATCGGGCCATGGGGGCGTCCTTCCGGGGCGGGGGCAGGGGAGGGGCTTAGGGGAGGGGCTCAGAGGAGGGGCTCAGCGCGGCGGTTCAGGGCGGCGAGTTCAGACGGACCAAGGGAACAGGAGCCACAGGATGCCGAGCGAGGTGGCGGCGAACAGCGCCGTGAAGACGGTGTCGCGCGTGCGCCACGGCACGAGGTGACGCTCGGTGCGGTCGGGGTGGGCACCGAAGGCGCGGGCGTCCATCGCGAGGGCGACACGCTCGGCGTGACGGATCGCTCCCGCCAGCAGCGGCACGATGTAGCCCCACCAGCGGGCGGCCGCCGCGAACGGGCCGCGTCCGCCGTGGGCGCCGCGGACGCGGTGGGCCTGGCGGATGACATCCAGTTCGTGACCGAACCGCGGCACGAAGCGGAAGGCGGCGAGCGCCGTGTAGCCGACGCGGTAGGGCACGCGCAGCTGCTGCACGGTGGCCCGCACGAGGTCGGGGCCGGTCGTGGTGAGGCCGGCGATCAGTGCGAGGGCGATGATCGCGGCGAGGCGCAGCGCGGTCGCGAGACCGACGACGACGGCGCCGCCGTAGAGGGTCCACGGTCCGAGGGTGAGCACCGTCACGGACTGGTCGACACGGCTCGCATCCGTCCACACGGCCATGCCGAATCCGAGCACCGCGACGGCCGCCGGCAGGGCGACGAGCAGCAGGAGCAGGAGCCGCGGCGTCAGCCGCGCCCCCGCGAGGAGCACGACGTAGGCGAGGGCGATGAGGGCGAGCGGGGTGGCGAGGTCGCGCACGAAGATCAGCACGATCATCGCCGGCACCGGTGCGGCGAGTTTGGCGAGGGGATTCAGGCCGAGGAGGAAGCGTCCGCGGACGGCGACATCGGCGTAGGGGTCGGCGGTGAGGGCGGTCATGGAGTCGCCTCCGCGGGGCGGGCGGGGCGGGCATCGCGCGACGGGGCGGGTGACGGTGCGGGCGACGGGGCGGGGGCCTGGGCGATCACCGGCGCGGGGAGGTCGGCGAGCCGCGTGACGTGGGCGAGCTCGGGATGGCGGGACCCCTGCAGCGCCTGTCGCAGCGGGGGGAGTCGGAGGCCGGCGCGCTGCAGCAGGGCGGCGTCGGCGAACACGTCGCCGGTCGCCGTGTCGGCGGCGATCCGGCCGCCGTCGATCACGATCGTGCGGTCGGCGTAGTCGGTCACCAGCTGCATGTCGTGCGTCACCACGATGATGGTGGTCCCGGCGTCGTTGAGTTCCTGCAGCAGTCGCAGCAGCTCATCGGCACGGGCGCGGTCCTGACCGAACGTCGGTTCGTCGAGCGCCAGGATGGGGGCGCCGGCGACGAGCGCCGTGCCGACCGACAGGCGACGCTTCTGACCTCCGGAGAGGAGGAACGGGTGCACGTCGGCGCGGTCTTCGAGTCCGAACCGGGTGAGCACCTCGACGGCGCGCTCCCGCACCTGCTCCTCGGGGAGCCGCTGCAGGCGCAGGCCGTGGGCCAGCTCGTCGAAGACGGTGTGGGCGATGAACTGGTGTTCCGGGTTCTGGAACACGAACCCGATCCGCCGGGAGAGAGTGCGCAGGTCGGTGCGGGCGGGATCGACCCCGGCGACGCTCACGTGGCCGCGGGGGAGGGGAATGACCCCGGCGATCGCCTGGAGGAGCGTCGTCTTTCCGGCGCCGTTGGCTCCGACGATCGCAACGAACTCGCCGGCGCGCACCTCGAGGTCGATGTCGTGCAGGATGCGATTGCGCCCCCGCGACACCGACAGCCCGCGCACCGAGATCGCCCCCTCCGCCTCCGGTCCCCGAGCCTGTCGAGGGGTCGCCCCCTCCGCCCCCTCCGGTCCCCGAGCCCCCTCCGGTCCCCGAGCCGCCTCCGGTCCCCGAGCCTGTCGAGGGGCAGGCGCGTCGCCCGCTTCGACGGCGGCGCGCAGCTCGGCGGGCGTGAGCGGCAGCGGGTCGATCCGCCATCCCGCATCGCGCAGCGCGAGGGCGGCGAGGGAGGAGACGGGGAGCCAGACCCCGAGGGCGTGCAGTTCGTCGGCGCGGCCGCGGAGCACCTCGTCGGTAGTCCCGTCGGCCACGGTGCGTCCGCGGGCGTCGAGGGCGACGACGCGGTCGGTGAGGGCGACGGCCTGGTCGAGGTTGTGCTCGATGAGGACGATCGCGCGGTCGCCGGCGGCGGCGAGTTCCGCGAGGGTCGCGTAGACCTCTTCGATGCCGGCGGGGTCGAGGTTGGCGGTCGGCTCGTCGAGCACGAGCACTGGCGAGCCCATCGCCAGCGCGCACGCGATCGCGAGTCGCTGCCGTCCGCCGCCCGACAGCCGGTCCGGGTTCTCGGTGCGGCGCTCCCACAGGCCCACGCGGCGCAGGGCGTCCTCGGCGCGGGCGAGCACGACGTCGACGGGGAGGCGCAGGTTCTCGGGACCGAAGGCGACCTCGTCGATCAGCGTGCCGGTGACCAGTTGCGCGTCGGGGTCCTGGAACACCATTCCCACGGTCGTGCTGAGGGTCGACACGGGCGTGGTCGTCGCGTCCATCCCGCCGATCCGCACGTCGCCGGTGATCCTGGCGGGGATGGCGTGGGGGATCAGGCCGTTCAGTGACAGCGCCAGCGTGGACTTGCCCGAGCCGCTGGGCCCCAGCAGCAGGACGACTTCTCCCCGGTGCACGGTGAACGAGGCGCCGGCGGGAGCGGCCACGGTCTCTCCGTCGTGGGTGATCGCGACATCCTCGACCTGCACCACCGGGGCGCCGGTCGCCGTGTCGTCCGCTCGGTTCCCCACACCCCCAACTTAGCCCACCCTAACCTCACCTCCACCCTCGCCCGCGGCACACCTCGCGAGCCGACCAGGCGACGAGGCCGAACGGGGTCAGGCGTGGGCGCGGGCGACGCCGGCGCGACGCAGGCCGCGGCCGACCGCGAGGCCACCGGCGGTCCACACGATCGGCGAGAGCACCGAGAGGGCGAGGTAGGCGATCTGCGCCCACGGCTCCAGCTTGCCGAGATCGGCGGCGAAGAAGACGACGACGGCGATGATGACGCCGATGATCCCGGCGGAGATGAAGAAGCGCCACGGACCCCAGGCGCGGTAGCGGGTGGCGGCGGCCACGGCTTCCTGGATCGCGCCGAACAGCAGCGCCGTGCCGAGGAACCGCCCGATCCACATCGGGGCGAACGCGCTCGCGACCAGTGCGGCGAGCACGTGCGTGATGAGGGCGACGAGCGGCAGGCGCAGCACCTCCTGCGCGATGATGCCGGGGAGGACGTGGGCCCCCAGCAGCATGCCGTAGAGGAACGGCGCGGTGGCGAGCACCACGAGGCTCAGCGAGCCGGCGATGCCGCCGACGATGCCCGTCGCGACGCCGATCGCCGCGCAGACGAGCAGGACGCGCGTCGACAGGAGCGGGGTTCGGGCCACCCCTCCAGCGTAGTCGCGCGCGGAGCGGGGCAGCCGCTCAGCGGCCGGGGGAATCCGGCCGCCGGCGCTGCGTGAGACGCACTCCCGGCAGCGGGGGTGCCGGGATCCGCTCCTCGCCGTGCCCGACGACGTGCCCGAAGCGGTCGGTGCCCGCCTCCCACGCCTCGCGCGCCTCGACGATCTCCTCGTGGCTGCGGCCGACGAAGTTCCACCACATGACGATGTCGTCCTCGAACGGCTCGCCGCCGAGGAGGAACACCGTGGCGTCCGCTGTCGCCGCGATCTCGATGCCGCCCCGCTGCACGCCGAGGTAGAGCAGCCCCAGGTCCGGCACCGACACGGGATCCTCGACGTGCACGGTCGGCGCACCCGATATGCCGACGACGGCATACTCCCAGGCAGGGTTCAGCGGCAGCCGGGTGCGGACCCCGGCCGGGACCTGCACCTCGGCCCCGACGATCGGTGTGTACATCCGCGCGGGTGAGGACGCACCGGCGAACTCCCCGACCACCACGTGCGCCGTCGCTCCCCCCTCGAGCTCCACGACCGGCAGATCCTCGATCCGCTCGAAGTCGCGCTCGCCGTGGCGGCGCGACTCGGGGAGCGCGACCCACAGCTGCAGGGCGTCGAGCGGCACGGCGTCCTCGCCGACGGAGTACTCCGAGTGCGCGATGCCCGCGCCGCTGGTCATGATGTTGAGCACACCGCGACGGACGACGACGTCGCTGCCGATCGCGTCGCGGTGGCGCACCTCGCCGACGAAGGGCCAGGTGACCGTCTGCAGGCCGATGTGCGGATGCGGCTCGACCCGCATCCGCGTGGTCTGCGGCCCGAAGCGGTCGAGGAAGCACCACGCGCCCACCATCGGCAGCGCCCGCTGCGGCAGGCTCCGGTGCACCGACATCCCGCGCACCCCGCCCAGCGGCACCTCGCGCGCCTCCAACAGGAGCGAGCGCGGGCCGTCGCACGCGACGGCGGCCTCCCTCGCGGGCTCGTCGGGCGCGTCGAGACGGGTCATGCGTCCGCAGCGTCGACGTCGTCGCTGCCCGCCGCGTCGGCGGTGGGACGCCAGCGCACCTGCAGGCCGTCGACGTCGTGGGACTGCAGGTACTTCACGACGAAGGGGCACACCGGCACGACGGTCTCCCCGCGCGAGGCCACGTCGGCGAGCGCCTGACCCACGAGGACCGAGCCGAGACCGCGACCGCTGAAGGCCGGATCGATCTCGGTGTGCGGGAAGACGAGGCGCCCCTGATCGTCGGCGCGGAACAGCGTGAACCCCGCGACCGTGTCGCCCTGACGGATCTCGTAGCGCCCCTTCGCGTCGTTGCGCTCGACGGTGGTCCGGACGTCATCGCTCATAGCGGCCCCTCTCCTCGCTTCCCCCAACGTACGGCGTCGCCGGGGTGTTCCGCGAGACTGCGGGGCCGCCGCCGGGCGCGCGGACGCCGTTCGTCGCGGCAGCCGCGCCGCTCGTCGCACGTCGCACCGTGGGCGCGCCGGGGGAGGCGCGCCCGTTCCTACTGTGGACCGCACGCAATGACGCGCCCACGAGGAGATCCGATGACTGCACCTTCCCCGACCCTGCCCCCGGTGGCCGTATCCGACGACGATCACGCCGGACAGACCCGCTGGACCCCCCTCAAGATCGCGATCTGGGTCGCGATCGCCCTCCTCGGCGGTGTCGCCTGGGTGATGCTCGCGCTCGTGCGCGGCGAGACCGTGAACGCGATCTGGTTCGTGTTCGCCGCCGTCTGCACCTACCTGATCGGCTACCGCTTCTACTCGAAGGTCATCGAGCGCTACATCACGCGCCCCGACGACCGTCGCGCCACTCCCGCCGAGGTGCGTTCGGACGGCAAGGACTTCGTCCCCACCGACCGTCGCGTGCTCTACGGCCACCACTTCGCCGCGATCGCCGGCGCCGGTCCTCTCGTCGGACCTGTGCTCGCCGCGCAGATGGGCTATCTGCCCGGCACGATCTGGATCATCGTCGGCGTCGTGCTCGCCGGCGCCGTCCAGGACTACACCGTGCTCTTCTTCTCGATGCGCCGAGGCGGGCGGACGATCGGTCAGATGGCGCGGCAGGAGCTCGGCCGGATCGGCGGCACCGCCGCGATCATCGCGTCGCTGCTCATCATGCTGATCATCGTCGCGATCCTCGCCCTCGTCGTCGTCAACGCCCTCGGCGAGAGCCCGTGGGGCGTCTTCTCGGTCGCGATGACGATCCCGATCGCCCTGTTCATGGGCGTGTACCTGCGCTACCTCCGCCCCGGAAAGGTCACCGAGGTCTCGCTCATCGGCTTCGTGCTCCTGATGTTCGCGATCATCGGCGGCGGCTGGGTCGCGGGCACCGAGTGGGGTCAGGCGATCTTCCACCTCGACCGCACCACGATCGCCGTCGGCATCATCATCTACGGCTTCGTCGCCGCGGTGCTGCCGGTGTGGCTGCTGCTGGCCCCGCGGGACTACCTGTCGACGTTCATGAAGATCGGCGTGATCGTCATGCTGGCCGGCGCGATCGTCCTCGTGCGACCCGAGATCTCGGTGCCGGCGGTCACGATCTTCGGCGAGAACGGGCTCGGTCCGGTGTTCGCGGGCCCGCTGTTCCCGTTCCTGTTCGTGACGATCGCCTGCGGCGCCCTGTCGGGCTTCCACGCCCTGATCGCCTCGGGCACGACCCCCAAGCTCATCGAGAAGGAGCGTCAGACGCGCTTCATCGGCTACGGCGGGATGCTCATGGAGTCCTTCGTCGCGATCATGGCTCTCGTCGCCGCGATCTCGATCGACCAGGGCATCTACTTCGCGATGAACGCCCCCGCCGCCCTCACCGGCGGCACCGTCGAAGGTGCGGTCGCGTTCGTGAACTCCCTCGGCCTCACCGGATCGCCGCTGACCGCCGACATGCTCACCGGCACCGCCGCCGCCGTCGGCGAGGAGTCGATCGTCTCGCGCACCGGCGGGGCCCCGACGCTGGCCCTCGGCCTCGCGCACATCATGCAGCAGGCCCTCGGCGGACAGGCGCTCATGGCGTTCTGGTACCACTTCGCGATCATGTTCGAGGCGCTGTTCATCCTCACCGCCGTCGATGCCGGCACCCGGGTCGCCCGCTTCATGCTGCAGGACTCGATCGGCGCCTGGTTCCCGAAGTTCCGCGACGTCTCGTGGCGCCCCGGCGTCTGGATCTGCACGGCGATCATGGTGGCCGGCTGGGGCACGATCCTCATCCTCGGCGTCACCGACCCGCTCGGCGGCATCAACACGTTCTTCCCGCTATTCGGCATCGCCAACCAGCTGCTGGCCGCCATCGCGCTCGCCGTGGTCATGGCGATCGTCGCGAAGCGGGGACCGAGCTTCGTGAAGTGGCTGTGGATCGTCGCGGTGCCGCTGGCCTTCACGGCCGTCGTCACCGTCACCGCGTCGCTCTACAAGATCTTCTCGCCGGTTCCGTCGATCGGGTACTGGGCGAACCACATCAAGTACCGCACGGCGCTGGAGTCCGGCGACGACACCCTCGGCACCCCCGAGGTGATCGGCGCGGTCATCCGCAACACCGCCGTGCAGGGCACGCTCTCGATCATCTTCGTGACCCTCGCCATCGTGGTGATCGTGGCGGCAGTGGTCGTCACGATCCGCGCGATCCGCGCCGGCGGCGGCGAGGACACCGAGGACGAGGCGGTGCCCTCGCGCCGCTTCGCCCCTGCCGGCTTCCTTCCGACGGCCGCGGAGCGCGCCCTCGAGAAGGAGTGGGAGCCGATCCTCGCCGACGAGCGCCGCGAGACCGCTCGCCGCGGCCACTGAGGGGCGGTTGACCGATGACCGCCATGCACAACTCCGCAAGAATCGACGCCCGAGGGGCGGAAACGGCTGATCCCGGCCGCTCAGGGCCCGATCTTGCGGAGTTGTGCAGGCGGGCAGCCCGAGCCGTCGCCCGCGGCGCGGTCCGGACCGCCCGCGGCATCCGGTGGTACATGTCGGGGCTGATGGGCGACGACGCCTACGCGGTCTACGTCGCACACCAGCGCCGCACCCATCCGGGCGCCGAACCCCTCACCGAACGCCAGTTCTGGCGCCAGAAGATGGACGATCAGGACCGCAACCCCGGTGCCCGCTGCTGCTGACCGCCGTCCCCCCGCCGCACCCCGGTCGTTGAGCGAGCGCAGCGAGACGAAACGCCCCCCACCACGCCACCCCCCGTCCGTAGGCTGAGCGCATGACCGATGCCGCCGTCCTCGCCGCCCTCCTCGGCGTGGTGGGCGGGGTCGCGCTGACCGTCCTCCTGCTGCTGGCCCGGCGCCTCGCGAAGGGCACCGCCGATCTCGGCAGCGACGCGGATCAGGCCGCGTTCCGTGCGCTGCACCAGGCGAGCCTGGCGGCCCCGCACCTGCGCGGCGGCCTCGACGGGCCCGATGTCGCAGCCGCCGCCCGGCATCTGCGGACGCTCCTCGGCAGCACGGCCATCGCTCTCGTCGGCGCGGACGGGGTCGTGGCGGTCGACGGTCAGGCGGACGCCGATGCCGAGAAGCTGGCCGCGGCGGCCGCGCGGGTCGCCGAGCGCGTGCGGGCCACCGGCAGGCGCCAGGTCGTCCCCCGACGCGAGGGCGGCGATGCGCAGGAAGCGGTCGGCGCGCCGATCGTCGTCGACGGGATGGTGGCCGGCGTCGTGGTGGCCTTCGCCTCGCCGGTGCGCGCCGCGCTCGTGCGGGCCGCGGGTGAAGTGGCCCAGTGGTGCGCGGCGCAGCTGGAGGCCGGCGAGCTCGACGCGTCGCGCACGGCGCTCGCCGAGGCCGAGCTCCGCTCCCTCCGCGCCCAGATCTCGCCCCATTTCATCTACAACGCGCTCACCGCGATCGCCTCGTTCATCCACACCGACCCGCCGCGCGCCCGCGAGCTGGTCCTCGAGTTCGCCGACTTCACCCGCTACTCCTTCCGCCGCCAGGGCGAGTTCACCACCCTCGCCGAGGAGCTGCGCAGCATCCATTCCTATCTCGAGCTCGAACGCGCCCGCTTCGGCGACCGGCTCCAGGTGACGCTGCGGATCGCGCCCGAGACCCTCGCCACCGTGATCCCGTTCCTGTCGGTCCAGCCGATCGTCGAGAACGCCGTCCGCCATGGTCTGGAGCCCGGGGAGGGCGGCGGCACGATCCGCATCGAGGCCCGCGACGACGCGACGCACACTGAGATCACCGTCGACGACGACGGGGTGGGGATGGATCCGGAGGCGCTCCGCGACCTGCTGTCGACCGCGGCCGACGGTGCGCACGTCGGCATCCGCAACGTCGACACCCGGCTGCGGCAGCTGTACGGCCCGGATGGCGGACTGGTCGTGGAGACGGGAGCGGGCGCCGGTACCCTGGTCAGGATGCGGATCCCCAAGTCGCAGCCCCACCACGAGCTCGACGTCGGCTGACCGCACCGACCGCTTCACCCCGATACGACCCCGGACGGCGGAAAGGTGATCCCGTGATCGACGTGCTCGTCGCCGACGACGAGCGTCCCGCGCTCGATGAGCTCGTTCACCTCCTGCGCGCCGACGGCCGGATCGGCGAGATCCTGACCGCAGGCTCGGGCGCCGATGCGCTGCGGCAGCTGTCGGAGCGGGCGGTCGCCGTCGCGTTCATCGACATCCACATGCCCGGCCTCACCGGTCTCGAGCTCGCGCCCGCGCTGGCGGCTCTGGCCGACCCGCCGGCGATCGTCTTCGTCACCGCCGACGACGCCCGCGCCGTCGACGCCTTCGACCTCCGCGCCGCCGACTACCTCCTGAAGCCGGTCCGCGCTGAGCGGCTGCGCCGCGCGGTCGACCGGGTGGTCGAGCTGGCTGCCGCGACGCCGGTGGAGACGGAGGCCGACGAGGTGCTGCCCGTGACCGTCGGCCAGTCGGTGCGGTTCGTCCGGCGCAGCGACGTGCGCTGGGTGCAGGCCCAGGGCGACTACTCGCGCCTGCACGGCGACGGGCGCGACGACGGCGCCGGGCACCTCGTGCGCATTCCGATCTCCGAACTGGAGCAGCGCTGGGCGGGCGCCGGGTTCGTGCGCGTGCACCGCTCCTACCTCGTCCTGGCCGCAGCGATCACCGAGGCGCGGCTGACCGGCGCCGAGCCGTCGGTGTCGGTGGGGCCGGTGGCGCTGCCGGTGAGCCGGCGGCTGCTCCCCGCCGTGCGCGAGGTCCTCGTCGGCGACACGCGCCAGCGCGACGGCGGCCCCCGGTGACCGACGGCGGCCCCCGCCGGGTGCGCGTCACCGCCGACCCGCGTCGGCTTCCCGCTTCCCGCTCCCAGCCGGTGCGCTCGGTCGCCGCCGGGACCTCGGCCGACGCGGCGGACGACGCGGACGCCGTCTACAGCCGCGCCCTGCGCCGCACGCAGCTGCGCCTCGCGCTCGGCACCGTCGCGGGCTTCGTCGTCGTCGCGGTCGCCCTGACGATCGTGATCGCCGGCATCCCCGAGCTCGATCGTCACGACCTGGGCGGGGTACCGCTGTCGTGGCTGCTGCACGCGTTCGCCTTCTACCCGGTGATCTTCCTGTTCGCGGTGCTCTACGCCCGCGGCGCCGCGCGCAACGAGCAGCGCTACCGCATGCTGCGGGACCGCGGATGAACGCGCTCCTGGACCTCGTCGCGGTCGCTCTCGTGGTGCTCGCGACGGTCCTCATCGGCGCGTACGGACTGCGCGCCTCCCGCACGACGAGCGACTTCTTCGTCGCCTCTCGGACGGTGCGCCCCGTGTGGAACGCCTCCGCCATCAGCGGCGAGTACCTGTCGGCGGGCACCTTCCTCGGCCTGTCGGGACTCGTCCTGCTCGGCGGCGCGCGCGGCTTCTGGTTCCCCATCGGCTACGCGGCGGGATACCTCCTCGTGCTCGTGTTCGTCGCCGCGCCGCTGCGGCGAAGCGGCGCGTACACGATCCCCGACTTCATCGAGGCGCGGCTTCAGTCCCTGGCCGCGCGCCGGGTGACGAGCGTCGCCGTGCTCGTCATCGGCTGGCTGTACATCGTGCCGCAGCTGCACGGCGCGGGGATCACCCTGGTGGTCGTCGCAGGACTCCCGCCCTGGATCGGCGCGGTGCTCGTCGCCGTGCTCGTGGGCGGCGCGGTCGCGGCCGGCGGCATGCGTGCGATCACGTTCGTGCAGGCGTTCCAGTACTGGCTGAAGCTCACCGCGCTGCTCGTGCCGGTCGTCCTCATCGCGTTCGCGACCGCCGGCGGCCCCCACGAGATCGACCCCTCGGCGGTGTTCCCGCCGGCCGCGGGCCCCCGCGGGATCGACGCGTACGAGACGGTGTCGCTGCTGCTTGCGCTGCTCCTCGGGACGATGGGCCTGCCGCACGTCCTCGCCCGGTTCTACACGAGTCCCGACGGCGTTTCCGCGCGACGCACGACGGTGCTGGTCGTCGCCATGGTGAGCGTGTTCTATGCCGTCTCCAGCGCGATGGGGCTGCTGGCGCGCGTGCTCGCCCCTGACCTCGCGCAGCCGGGAGTGGCGGACACGGTCGCCCTCGTGCTCCCGTCTCGGGTGTTCCCCGGCCTCCTCGGAGAGCTCCTCACCGCCCTCGTGGTCGCGGGCGCGTTCGCCGCGTTCCTGGCGACGTCGGCCGGGCTCGTCGTGTCGCTGGCCGGGGTGATCAGTCAGGACGTCTTCTCCGGCTCGGTCCGCTCGTTCCGGCTCTCCGCCGTGCTGTGCGCGCTCGTGCCGCTGGCCGTCGCCCTCCTCACCGCGCCGGCGGGGCTGGTCACGAGCGTCGGCATCGTCTTCGTCTTCGCGGCGTCGAGCCTGTCGCCGATGCTGCTCCTCGGAGTGTGGTGGCGGGGACTGACGGCGCGCGGGGCCGTGGCCGGAGTGGTCACCGGGGCTGTCTCGTGCGGCCTCGCCCTCCTCGTCCACACCGCGATCGGCGGGGCCGGTGCGGCCGCACCGTTCCTCGCGCAGCCGGCGGCGTGGACGATTCCGCTGGCGACCGCCGTGACCATCGTCGTCTCCCTCCTGGACCGCCAGGGCCCGCCGTCGCGCGCCGACCGCTTCCTGGCGCGGCTCCACAGCCCGGAGCGGGTCTGAGGCGTGACGCGTACAGGCTGAATCGGCCGGTTCGGCGGCTGTGAGGGGCCGCGGAGGTCGATCCGGCCTGTCCCCGGGCTGCCGGCCGCCGCAGAGACGGGCCCGAGGCGTGCGGAAAGCAGGCCGAATCGGGCGAAACGGCCGGCGGAGCCGCCGGCGATGTCCGTCGGGCCTGCTTTCGGCACGGGATTTCCGTCGCCGCCGTCTGAGAGGATCGTCTGCAGGGAGATGATCCGATGAGACGTGCGGTCGGCGCCGTCGCCCTCGTGCTCGGGCTGCTGCTGAGCGCGTGCGCGGCTGCCCCCTCGGCGACCCCGGATGCCACCGTCGGCGGCCCCTCGGCCTCTCACCCGGCATCCGCTTCGCCGCATCCCCTGTTCACTCGGACGCCCACACCGACCCCGTCCCCGGCAGACCCGCTCGCCGACCTCAGCCTCGAGCAGCGCGTCGGGCAGCTCTTCATGGTCGGCACCCCGGTCGACCGGGCGTCGAAGACCACCCTCCGCGCGGTGCGCGACCGGCATGTCGGCAACGTGTTCCTCCACGGCCGGTCCGAGGAGGGGGCGGATGCGGTGGCGGCGGTGGTCCGGCGCTTCACCGACCTCGTCGGGCCCGGCACCACCGGAGACCTCCCGCTGTGGGTCGCCACCGACCAGGAGGGCGGTCAGGTGCAGGTGCTGCGGGGCCGCGGCTTCTCGGACATGCCCTTCGCGATCCGGCAGGCCGACGCCGACGACCGTGCGCTCGAGAAGCAGGCGCACCGATGGGGGGCCCAGCTGCGTCGCGCCGGTGTCACGATGAACCTCGCTCCGGTCGCCGACATCGTCACGAGCCGGAAGACCCGGTTCGACAACGCCCCGATCGGGGCGTTCGGGCGGCAGTACGGCTACGACGCGCGCACCGTCGACGAGAAGGCCGGGGCGTTCGCCCGGGGGATGCGGGCAGCCGGCATCCTGCCGACGTTCAAGCATTTCCCGGGCCTGGGTCGCGTGACCGACAACACCGACACCACCCGTCACGTCGAGGACGACGCCGTCCGCGCCGATTCCCCTGATGTGCGGGTGTACCGCGATCTCACGGCGGAAGGGCCTTCGGTGGTGATGGTCAGCAGTGCGATCTACGAGCGCATCGATCCGCGGCGCCCCGCGATGTTCTCGAAGGTGGTCGTGGAGGATGTGCTCCGCGGCGACGTGGGCTTCGACGGCGTGGTCATGACCGACGACGTCTCGGCCGCCCGCGCCGTGGCGGGGATGGCCCCCGGGCGGCGCGCCGTCGCAGCGATCGCGGCGGGCGTGGATCTGGTGCTGGTCTCCGCCGACCCGACCGTGCTGCCGGAGATGTACGACGCCGTCCTGCGGCGGGCCCGGACCGATCCGGCGTTCGCGGCCCGCGTGGACGAGGCCGCCCGCCGCATCGTCGAGGCGAAGTCCGCGGACTGAGGCAGACTCGAGGGATGGGTGATGCGGCGCGGCTGATGGATGCCATCCCGGCGGGTGCGCCGGCGGATGCCGTGTACGACGCGTTCGTGGACTGGAGCGCGGGGCGCGGCCTGGCGTTGTACCCGGCCCAGGACGAGGCGATCATGGAGCTCGTGTCCGGGGCGAACGTGGTCCTCGCGACGCCCACCGGCACCGGCAAGTCCCTCGTCGCGGTCGCCGCCCACGCCGCGTCGCTCGCCGCCGGCGGGCGCTCGTACTACACGGCGCCCATCAAAGCCCTGGTGAGCGAGAAGTTCTTCGCGCTCGTCGAGATCTTCGGCGCCGACAACGTGGGCATGGTGACCGGCGACTCCGCCGTCAACCCCGAGGCGCCGATCGTCTGCTGCACGGCCGAGATCCTCGCCAACATCGCCCTGCGGCTGGGTCCGGATGCCCCGGTCGACCAGGTGGTGATGGACGAGTTCCACTACTACGGCGACCCCGAGCGCGGGTGGGCGTGGCAGGTGCCGCTGCTGACCCTGCCGCGCGCGCAGTTCCTCCTCATGTCGGCGACCCTCGGCGACGTCACCCCGATCGCCGACGACCTCCGCCATCGCACCGGCCGTGAGACAGCGCTGGTCACCGGGGTCGAGCGACCGGTGCCGCTGCACTTCTCGTATGAGCGCCGACCCGTCCACGACGTGCTCGAAGGCCTCCTGGAGTCCGGCGAGGCGCCCGTCTACATCGTCCACTTCTCGCAGGCGGCGGCCCTGGAGCGAGCCCAGGCGCTGACGAGTGCGCAGATCACCACGCGCGCCCAGCGCGACGCGATCGCCGCCGAGATCGGCGCGTTCCGTTTCACGACGGGCTTCGGGAAGACCCTCTCGCGCCTGGTGCGGGCGGGCGTCGGCGTGCACCACGCCGGCATGCTCCCGCGCTACCGCCGCCTCGTCGAGACCCTCGCGCAGAAGGGGCTGCTGCGGGTCATCTGCGGTACCGACACGCTCGGCGTCGGCATCAACGTGCCGATCCGCACCGTCGTCATCACCGCCCTGTCGAAGTACGACGGGACGAGGATGCGCCAGCTCACCGCCCGCGAGTTCCACCAGGTGGCGGGGCGTGCGGGCCGGGCGGGATACGACCCGTACGGCAACGTCGTCGGGATGGCGCCCGAGTGGGAGATCGAGAACGCCGTCGCCCTCGCGAAAGCGGGCGACGATGCCGCCAAGCGCAAGAAGATCGTCCGGAAGAAGGCGCCGACGGGCGTCGTGAACTGGGGCGAGGGATCGTTCGAGCGGCTCGTCGCCGCGCCGCCGGAGCCGCTCGAGCCGCACCTGCAGCTGTCGGCGGCCATGCTCATCAACGTCATCGGGCGCGGGGGAGATGTCTTCGGGAACGTCCGCGCACTCGTCTTCGACAACCATCAGACCCGCGCGCGCCAGTACGAGCTGGCCCGTCGGGCGATCGCGATCTTCCGCACCCTCGTGGTCGCCGGCGTCGTAGTGGCCGATCCCGACGGCATCCGGCTGACCGTCGATCTGCAGCCGAACTTCGCGCTCAACCAGCCGCTGTCGCCGTTCGCGCTGGCCGCCATCGATCTGCTCGACCCCTCGACGAGCTCGGGGACCGGAGGAGGCTCGGGGACCGGAGGAAGCTCGGGGACCGACGGCGGGGTGGGGACGGGGCACTACGCGCTCGACGTGGTGAGCGTCATCGAGGCGACGCTGGATGACCCCCGCGCGATCCTCGGTCAGCAGGAGTTCCGCGCGCGAGGCGAGGCGGTCGCTGCCATGAAGCGGGAGGGCATCGAGTACGAGGAGCGCATGGCGCTACTCGAGCAGATCTCGTGGCCGAAGCCGCTGGCCGAGCTCCTCGATCAGGCGTTCGAGACGTTCGCGTCGAGTCAGCCCTGGGTCCGCGACTTCGCACTCAGTCCGAAATCCGTCGTCCGCGACATGTTCGAGCGAGCCATGTCGTTTGCGGAATATGTCTCCTTCTACCAGCTCGGCCGCAGCGAGGGACTCGTGCTCCGCTACCTCAGCGACGCGTACCGCGCCATCCGCCAGACCGTGCCCGCCGATGCGCGCACCGACGAGCTGCTCGACATCATCGAATGGCTGGGGGAGCTCGTGCGCCAGGTCGACTCGAGCCTCGTCGACGAATGGGCGAGCCTCGTGAACCCGGCTGCGCAGTCCGATGCCCCGGTCGTCCCGCCGGCGCCGCCGTCAGTGCTCACCAACCGCCGCGCCTTCACCGTTCTGGTGCGCAACGAACTGTTCCGGCGTGTGCAGCTGGCCGCGCTCCAGGACGACGATGCGCTCACCGCGCTCGACCCGGGCGTGGACTGGCCGGGTGTGCTCGACCGCTACTACGACGAGCACGACGTGATCCTCACCGGCGGACCGGCCCGCTCGCCGCAGCTCCTCTCGATCGAGGAAGGCGCCGATCTCTGGCGGGTCGAGCAGACCATCGACGATCCCGAGGGCCACCACGACTGGCGCATCCGCGCCGAGGTCGACCTGGCGGCCTCGGTCGACGAGGGGTCCGCCGTCGTGCGGGTCACCGAGGTCGTGCGCCTGGACTGAGCGCCGAGGCACCCCGTGCGCGAGCGGGACCGGGCGGGCATGATGGGGCGATGGCCACTTTCCTCGCGTTCCTGCGCGCCATCAATCTCGGCAGGACGAGGGTGTTCCCCAAGGGCGACATCCAGCGGGTGGTGACCGAGGCCGGCTTCGAGAACGTCGAGACGCACATCAACACGGGGAACGTGCGCTTCGAGTCGCGGATGCGGTCGCGGGCCAAGATCGAGGCGACGCTGGAGCAGGCGTTCGCCCGGGACCGCGGCTTCGAGGTCCCGACGATCGTGTTCTCGGCGGCGGAGTTCGTCGCGATCGGGCGGGACGCCGAAGAACTCGCCGCGGCCCATCCCGGCCTCGCCCGCCACTACGTGTATCTGCTGAAGGACGAACTCGACGCCGCGTCGCGGGAGGCCGTGACGGCGGCGGCGACAGAGAAGGGCGAGATGGTCGTGCGGGGCCGTGGCGCGCACGCGCTGCTGCAGCCGGGCTACCAGAACGGGCAGGTCGATCCGCTGGGGGCCGCCAAGAGGCTCGGTGTGGCGACGAACCGCAATGTGACGGTGATCCGCACCCTCGTCGACAAGTGGTGCTGACCGCGCGGATCCGCCCGAGGGTAGAAAGGTCGACGTTCACGGTAGAATCGGCACCGTGAGCCTCAACATCAAGAACGAGAGCGTCCACGCCGACGTCCGCGTCCTCGCGGCGCGCCTCGGGGTCAGCCAGACCTCGGCCGTCGAGCGCGCCGTCCGGGCGCAGCTCGCGGCGCTCGACGCGGAGGCGGTCGGCGCGGGTCCGTCACGGGGGGCGCGCGTACGCGACGCGGCCGCGGCGGCGCGCGACGCCTTCCGGGGTGTGGAGCTGCCGCTCGCCGCCGCCGACCTCTACGACGAGACCACGGGTCTGCCACGGTGATCGTCGACAGCTCCGCCCTCATCGCCCTCCTTCAGGACGAGCCGCTCGCAGACCGCATCGTGGAGCTGCTGACCACCGCCGATGCGCCCGCGATCTCCGCGGCGACTCTGCTCGAGGTCTCGATCGTCGCGGACGGATCAGGGGATCCGGTGCGCAGCGCCCGGTTCGACGAGCTCATCGAAGCCATCGGACTCGAGGTCGTCCCGTTCACCGAGGCGCAGGCCGCGATCGCGCGCCGTGCCTATCGTGACTACGGGCGCGGCTCCGGACACCCCGCCCGGCTGAATCTCGGCGACTGCTTCACCTACGCCCTCGCCAAGGAGCGACGCCAGCCGCTCCTGTTCGTCGGCGAAGATTTCGCGCACACGGATCTGAGGCCGGCTCTGACTGCGGATTGACGCCCCGCTGCTCCGAACCCGACTCCCGTGCCGAACTCCACAGCCCGAACTCCACAGCCGACGTCCGCGCGCCCCCGGTGTCGGACCGCGCGGCTATCGTGGACCGGGTGAGTGACGGCGGCTGGAGCAACGACCCCTACGCCGATCTCGTGTGGGATCCCGACGACCAGGCGCCGCCGCCCGATCCCGATGCGCCCCTCCCGCCCGACCCCGCCTTCGACGGGTACGCCGGCGCACTGTCGCGTGCCACCCGCGCCGGAGCCGTCAGCGCCGGAGCCGCCGGCGCGGGGCGACCCGTCCCGGCCGTCGCCGCGCAGCCGGCGTCGGTCCTCTCGCTCGAGCGACGCGACCACACCGGCGCCGATCCCCGCGCGGTGCTCAAGGAGGTCTTCGGCTACGACGACTTCCGCGGCGATCAGGCCGACATCGTCGCCCAGGTCGTCGGCGGCGGGGATGCCGTCGTGCTCATGCCCACCGGCGGCGGCAAGTCGATCACCTACCAGGTGCCCGCGCTCGTCCGTCCCGGCACGGGGCTGGTCGTCAGCCCGCTCATCGCGCTCATGCACGACCAGGTCGACGCGCTCATCGCGAACGGCGTGCGGGCCGCGTTCCTCAACTCGACCCAGACCGCGGGCGAGCGGGCGGGGGTGGAGCGCGCGTTCCTCGACGGCGAGCTCGACCTCATCTACGTCGCGCCGGAGCGGCTCAGCGTGCCGGCGACCACGGCGCTGCTCCAGCGCGGGCGGCTGAGCGTCATCGCGATCGACGAGGCGCACTGCGTCAGCCAGTGGGGCCACGACTTCCGGCCGGATTACCTGGCGCTGGGCGATCTCGCCGAGCGGTTCCCGGGCGTCCCCCGCATGGCCCTCACCGCCACCGCCACCCGGGCGACCCACGCCGAGCTGACCGAGCGGCTGTCGCTGTCGACGGCGAAGCACTTCGTGGCGAGCTTCGACCGGCCGAACATCCAGTACCGCATCGAGCCGAAGGTCGACCCGCGCCGGCAGCTGCTGCAGTTCATCCGGCGCTTCGACGGCGACGGTGCGGCGGGGGCGGGCATCGTCTACGCACTCAGCCGCAAATCGGTCGAGCAGACCGCCGACTACCTGCGCGGCCAGGGCGTCGACGCCCTGCCCTATCATGCCGGCCTTCCCGCTGAGGTGCGGGCGGCGAACCAGTCGCGCTTCCTGCGTGACGACGGCGTCGTGATGGTGGCCACGATCGCGTTCGGCATGGGGATCGACAAGCCCGACGTCCGCTTTGTGGCGCACATCGACCTTCCGAAGTCGGTGGAGGGGTACTACCAGGAGACCGGACGCGCCGGTCGGGATGGCGAGCCGGCGATCGCCTGGATGGTCTACGGGCTCGGCGACGTCGTGCAGCAGCGCCGCCTCATCGATCAGTCGCCCGGCGATCGCACGTTCAAGATGCGTCTCGGGCAGCACCTCGACGCGATGCTCGCCCTCTGCGAGACCGTCGCGTGCCGCCGCCAGAACCTCCTCGGCTACTTCGGTCAGGAGTCGGGGCCGTGCGGCAACTGCGACACCTGCCTCGAGGCCCCCGACACCTGGGAGGGGCTCGTCCCCGCTCAGAAGCTCCTGTCGACGATCGTCCGCCTGCAGCGCGAGCGCGGCCAGGCCTTCGGAGCCGGACACCTCATCGACATCCTCCGTGGCGGCTCGACCGAGCGGATCGCGCAGCAGGGGCACGACAAGCTCGCGACCTACGGCATCGGCGCCGACCTCTCGGAACAGGACTGGCGGTCGGTGGTCCGCCAGCTGCTGGCCCGCGGCATCCTCGTCGCCCAGGGGGAGTACGGCACCCTCGCTCCCGGCCCGGATGCGGCCGCCGTGCTCCGCGGCGAGCAGCCCGTGCCGCTGCGGCGCGACGTGCTCGGCCGCGCCACCACGACCCGGGTGCGCAAAGCGAGCGTGCCCGAGGCGGTGGCCGAGGGCGATCGCGACCTGTTCGAGGCGCTCCGCGCGTGGCGCGCGGAGCAGGCGCGGGAGCAGGGTGTGCCCGCGTACATCGTGTTCGGCGACGCGACGCTGCGCGCCCTGGCCGACAAGCGTCCTCGCACGCCCGACGACCTCAGCGGCATCACCGGCATCGGTGCGAAGAAGCGCGAGGCGTACGGCGACGCGGTCCTCGCGGTCATCGCTTCGGCCTGACCGCTTTCGCCTCTGTCCTCGTCTGCGCGAACGCCCGCGTGGAACTGAGTCCCACCCCAGGCGGGTGTGGGTTCCACACAATCGACGTCGCTCACGTCGGGGCGTCTCGTTGTGCGAGTCGTCCAACGCAGTTGGTCGCGCCTTGTGGACCTCCTACCGTCGACAGTGACCTTTTCTGTCCGTCGACGCCGAGAGGTACGCGATGACCGACGCCGCCGTCCGTCCCACCAAGCCCGCCACCCACACGCGCACGCCCGCCGGGGGTGCGCCGACCGCCGCGCACTCCGCCGCGGAGGCGCATGAGCCGCGCATCGACGTGGCCGCCGTCGAGAACGCGCTCCTCGGCACATGGGCAGACACCCGCCGCAGCGCGCGGGAGCTGATCAAGGACCCGGTCTTCTGGCGGATCGACGGCCAGCCGATGGCCGATCACCGCGAGCGCGTGCTCGGTCAGCTGCACCTGCTCGTCGACAACGACGGCTCGCGCCGCGCGTTCCCGGAGGAGTACGGCGGGCTGAACGACAACGGCGCCAACCTCGCGGGATTCATGGAGCTCGTGTTGGCCGATCCGAGCCTGCAGATCAAGTCCGGCGTGCAGTGGGGGCTGTTCGGGTCGGCGATCTACCAGCTCGGCACGAAGGTCCACCACGACAAGTGGCTGCGGGATGTCATCACCCTCGACCTCCCCGGTGCCTTCGCGATGACCGAGACCGGCCACGGGTCGGACGTCGCCGCCATCGGCACGACTGCCACGTACGACCCGGCCACCGAGGAGTTCGTCATCCACACGCCCTTCCGCGGCGCGTGGAAGGACTACCTCGGCAACGCGGCCCTGCACGGCAAGGCGGCGACCGTGTTCGCGCAGCTGATCACGGGAGGCGTGAACTACGGCGTGCACTGCTTCTTCGTCCCGCTGCGGGACGGGGACGGCGCGTTCCTCCCCGGAATCGGCGGCGAGGACGACGGCGTCAAGGGCGGCCTGAACGGCATCGACAACGGGCGTCTCCACTTCGACCACGTCCGCATCCCGCGCGAGAACCTGCTGAACCGCTACGGTGACGTGGCTCCCGACGGCACCTACTCGAGCGAGATCGCGACCCCCGGCCGCCGCTTCTTCACCATGCTCGGCGCGCTCGTCCAGGGTCGCGTGTCGCTCGACGGCGCCGCGACCACGGGCACGGCGCTGGCCCTCCACATCGCGGTGACCTACGCCAACCAGCGCCGCCAGTTCGACTCGGGAGCGGGATCGGACGAGGTCGTGCTGCTCGACTACGGCAAGCACCAGCGCCGCCTCCTGCCGCGGCTCGCCCAGGTGTACGCCCAGTTCTTCGCGAACGACGAGCTGCTGCGGAAGTTCGACGGCGTCTTCGGCGGCACCGCCGACACCCCGGAGGAGCGCGAGGACCTGGAGACCCTCGCCGCCGCCCTCAAACCGCTGTCGACGTGGAACGCGCTCGACACGATCCAGGAGTGCCGCGAGGCCTGCGGCGGCGCCGGCTTCCTCGCCGAGAACCGTCTGGTGGGCCTCCACCAGGACCTCGACGTGTACGTCACCTTCGAAGGCGACAACAACGTCCTGCTGCAGCTCGTCGGCAAGCGGCTGCTGTCGGACTACGCCCGCCAGTTCAAGGGAGCGGACGCGGCGAAGCTCGCCGGCTTCGCCGCGCGGCAGACCGCCGGCAAGCTGTTCCACGGAGCGGGCCTCCGCCAGCTGGGCCAGACGGTGGCCGACTTCGGCTCGACCGCCCGGTCGGTGGAGCTCGGCCTGCGTGCCGACCAGCAGCACGATCTGCTCGCGGGCCGCGTCGAGCAGATGGTGTCCGACATCGCCGCCCGGCTCCGTCCCGCCGGCAAGGCGTCGCCGGCGGAGGCAGCCGTCATGTTCAACGCCAACCAGTCGGAGCTCATCGAGGCGGCGCGTGCGCACGCGGAGCTCCTGCAGTGGGAGGCGCTCACCGACGGCGTGAACCGCATCGAGGATGACGCGACGCGTCAGGTGCTGACGTGGCTGCGCGACCTGTTCGGCCTGAGCCTCATCGAGAAGCACCTCGCCTGGCACCTCATCAACGGCCGACTGTCCACCCAGCGTGCGGCAGCCGTGACCCGCTACATCGATCGTCTGTGCCTCCGGCTGCGCCCTCACGCGCAGGACCTGGTGGATGCGTTCGGGTTCGCGCCCGAGCATGTGCGCGCGCCCATCGCGTCGGGCGCTGAGCAGCAGCGGCAGGACGAGGCCCGCGCGCACTACGCGGCGCTCGCCGCCTCCGGCGACGCGCCCGTGTCGGAGAAGTCCCTGAAGAAGAAGTAGGGGCCGGGTGCCTGGAACTCACTCGACGACGGACGTCGTCTCCGTCACGAACGGGTAACGATCGCCTGCGGGATGTCCGTGGGCGCGCCCACTCGGACACTCCCCTGTGAAGGCAGTGCGCTGCCGTGCGCCCGTTCGGCTTCGAGGCGCCGGCGGCGGTCTTCACGGGGGGCCGTCTCGGGTGGGCGGCCCCCCACCTCCGTCTCGGGCGTCGGACCGGACGTGCGGCGGGGGTGTCGGTGCTCCTCGCTACTCTGACGGGGTGACGCTCGACATCCGCACCGGTCCCGACGGCATCGATCGCTGCGCCTGGGTCGGCGACGACCCGGAGTACCGCCGGTACCACGATGAGGAATGGGGTCGACCGCTTCACGGCGATCGTCCGCTGTTCGAGAAGATGAGCCTCGAGGGGTTCCAGGCCGGACTGAGCTGGATCACGATCCTCCGCAAGCGGCCGCGGTTCCGCGAGGTGTTCGCGGGGTTCGAGCCCGCCGCGGTCGCCGCGTTCACGCCCGACGATGTCGAGCGCCTCATGCAGGACGCCGGCATCATCCGCAACCGCGCCAAGATCGAGGCCACCATCTCCAACGCCCGCCTGGCGCTGGCCATGGCTCCGGGAGAGCTCGATGCGCTGATGTGGTCGTTCGCTCCGGCCACACACGAGAGACCGAGGAGTTTCGCCGACGTGCCGGCGACGACCGCGGAGTCCGACGCGATGTCGAAGGCGCTCCGCAAGGCCGACTTCCGATTCGTCGGCTCGACGACGATGTACGCGCTCATGCAGTCCGCCGGCATGGTCGACGATCACGTCGTGGGGTGTCACCGCGCCGCGTAGCCCGCCCCGCGCCCCCGCGCCCGCCCGAGCTTGCCCTCGCGTGCCCGAGCTTGCCCTCGCGTGCCCGAGCTTGCCCCGGCGCGCCCGAGCTTGCCCCGGCGCTCCCGAGCTTGCCGGCAAGCTCGGCGGCCACCGGGCAAGGTCGGCGGCCACCGGGGCACGGGGCGCGGGCGCGGCAGTGGCTGTCCGGGGTCGGTGCCAAGCTGTAGGGTCACACCGACCCGCCGACGACCAGGACGGATGCCATGCCCACCACCGCGCACCCCGCCGACAGCCACGACCGCATCCGGGTCGTCGGCGCCCGCGAGAACAACCTGCAGGGCGTCGACGTCGAGATCCCCAAGCGCCGACTGACCGTGTTCACGGGCGTGAGCGGCTCAGGGAAGTCCTCGCTCGTCTTCGGCACGATCGCCAACGAGTCCCAGCGCCTCATCAACGAGACCTACCCGACGTTCGTCCAGCAGTTCATGGGGCAGCTCAGCCGGCCCGAGGTCGACGCGCTCGAGAACGTGAGCCCGGCCATCATCGTCGATCAGGAGCGCATGGGGGCGAACGCCCGGTCGACGGTGGGCACCGCGACCGACGTCCACGCGATGCTGCGCCTCCTGTTCAGCCGGCTGGGGCAGCCGCACGTCGGCTCTCCGCAGGCGTTCTCCTTCAACGTGCCGTCGGTCTCGGGCGCGGGCGCGGTGACGATCGCGGTCGGCAAGGACAAGGGCAAGAAGGAGCGGCGCTCGTTCGAGATCACCGGCGGCATGTGCCCCCGCTGCGAAGGCCTCGGCGAGACGAGCGACGTCGACGTCGACGAGGTCGTCGACCGGTCGCTCTCGCTCAACGCCGGCGCGATCCGGGTCCCCGGCTACAGCGCCGACGGCTGGATGGTGCGGATCTTCGCCGAGTCGGGCTTCGTCGACGGTGACAAGCCGATCGCCGAGTACACCGAGCAGGAGCTGCACGACTTCCTCTACCGGGACCAGACGAAGGTCCGTGTCGCGAACACCAACATGACCTATGAGGGGCTCATCCCCAAGATCACCAAGTCGATGCTGCAGAAGGACCGGGAGTCGCTCCAGCCGCACGTCCGGGCGTTCGTCGACCGTGCAGTCAAGTTCCTGCCGTGCCCGGACTGCGGCGGCACGCGCCTGAACGAGGGCGCACGTTCCTCGCGCATCGCCGGCAAGAACATCGCCGAGGTCGCCGCGATGCAGATCACCGACCTCGCCGACTGGCTCGCCGCGGTCGACGCCCCCGAAGTCGCACCTCTGATGGCGGGACTCCGGCAGACGGTCGCGTCGTTCATCGACATCGGGCTCGGCTACCTCTCGCTCGACCGCTCCAGCGGCACGCTGTCGGGCGGCGAGGCGCAGCGGACCAAGATGATCCGGCACCTCGGGTCGAGTCTCACCGACGTCACCTACGTCTTCGACGAGCCGACCGCGGGGCTCCATCCTCACGACATCCAGCGCATGAACGCCCTCCTCGGGCATCTGCGCGACAAGGGCAACACGGTGCTGGTGGTCGAGCACAAGCCCGAGGTGATCGAGATCGCCGACCACGTCGTCGACCTCGGGCCGGGCGCCGGGCGACACGGCGGACGGATCATGTACGAGGGCGACGTCGCCGGGCTCCGCGCCTCCGACACCCTCACCGGCCGTCATCTCGACCATCGGGCGTCGCTGAAGTCGTCGACGCGCACGGCGACCGGGCACCTGGAGATCCGCGGCGCCACGCAGCACAACCTCAAGAGCGTCGACGTCGACATCCCCCTGGGCATCCTCACCGTCGTCACGGGCGTCGCCGGGTCGGGCAAGTCCTCGCTCATCCACGGCAACGTTCCGGCTTTCGACGATGTCGTGGTCGTCGACCAGGCTCCGATCAAGGGCTCGCGGCGCAGCAGCCCGGCCACCTACACCGGGATCCTCGACGCCATCCGCTCCGCGTTCGCCAAGGCGAACGGTGTGAAGCCGGGACTGTTCAGCGCCAACTCCGAGGGCGCGTGCCCCGCGTGCAAGGGCCTCGGCGTCATCATCACGAACCTCGGCTTCACGCAGAGCGTCGAGACGCGCTGCGAGCTGTGCGAGGGCACCGGCTTCAGTGACGACGTGCTCGAGTTCACGCTGGAGGGGAGGAACATCGCCGAGGTGCTCGCGATGTCGGCGGCGGAGGCCGCGGAGTTCCTGCCCAAGAGCCCGGCGCACGCCACGCTCTCCCGCATGGTCGATGTCGGCCTCGGCTACATCACCCTCGGCCAGGCGCTGAACACCCTGTCGGGCGGCGAGCGGCAGCGCCTGAAGCTCGCCATCTCGATGGCGAAGAAGGGGGCGGTGTACGTGCTCGACGAGCCGACGACCGGCCTGCATCTGGCCGACGTCGACAACCTCCTGGGACTCCTCGACCGGCTGGTGGAGGCGGGCAACTCGGTGATCGTCATCGAGCATCACCAGGCGGTGATGGCGCACGCGGACTGGATCATCGACATCGGCCCGGGCGCCGGCCATGACGGCGGCACCGTGGTGTTCGAGGGCACCCCCGCCGATCTCGTCGCCGCGGGCTCGACCCTCACCGCCCAGCACCTCGCCGCCTACGTCGACGCCTGAGCCGACACGCTGCGCCCGAGCCGACACGCTGCGCCCGAGCCGACACGCTGCGCCCGCGCGGGACGTGTCGGTTCGGCAGCAGGATGTCGGTTCGGCGGAACCCGAGGCCGCCGATCGCACCCAGCGGGGACGAGCCGTGAGAAATGGGGAGTTCTCCCCTGCTCCCGGGCTCGGCGCATCGCGATCGCTGACGTAGGCTGACTCTGTCCGCCAACAGTGAGCGACTGATCCAGCGATCAGTTCCCGACGCCACGCCGAAGACCAGCCCGGGGGGAGCCGAGCCCGATGAAGTCCTTCGCGTGGCTTCGCGCGCGTCCGCGCACGCTGGCATCCGTCGGTGTCGTGGGCGCCGTCGCCGTCACCCTCGGCACCCTCGCCTTCGTCTACGAGGGAAATCCGACGACCGAGGTCGACCTCCACGACGGAGGTGTGTGGGTCACCAAGCAGTCGAGCATGCTGGTCGGCCACTTCAATCACGAGTCCCGCGTGCTCGACGGCGGGCTGCGGACAGCCACCTCGACGTACGACGTGCTGCAGTCCGGCTCCCGCGTGCTGGTCGTCGATGAGACCACCGTCACCGCGGTCGACCCGGCGCGCGTCACCCTCGGCGGCAGCACGGACCTGCCCCCGGGTGCCGCGATCGCGCTCGGTGCGGGCTCGGTCGCGATCCTCGACCCGGGCGGCCAGCTGTGGTCCACGGACTTCTCCGCCGTCTCCTCGTTCGCCCCCGAGACCGTCGATCCGATCGCCGAGCTCGGCGACGGCGCGGTGACGGCGGTCGCCACCGACGGGACCGTGTACGCGGCATCGCCCGAGAAGGCCTCGCTGCTCGCGTTCGGCGACGCGGGTGACGGCACGGTCACGGTGTCGGGCGAGCGGAAGCTCGAGGGCGTCGAGAAAGGGCACACCCTGCAGCTGACCGCGGTCGGCCATGTCGCCTTCGCCTTGGACGCCGACACCGGCACGCTGTACGGGAGCGACGGCACGCGTGTCGAGGTGCCCGCCGGCGCGGTGCTCCAGCAGGCCTCCGACGCGACCGACGCCATCACGCTGGCGACGCCCACCTCCCTGGTCCGCGTGCCGCTCGGCGGCGGCGAGCCGACGACGGTCGAGGCGGGCGGCGCCGAGGGCGCTGCCGCCCAGCCGGTCTTCGTGGCGGGGTGCGCGTACGGCGCGTGGTCGGGCACCGGCCAGTTCGTGCGCGACTGCCCGGGCGAGGACGACGACCTCACCGAGACGATCTCGGGACTCGACGAGGCGAGCGTCCTGCAGTTCCGGGTCAACCGCGACGTCGTCGTCCTCAACGACGTGTTCGGCGGGGCGGCGTGGATGGCCAGCGACAGCATGCAGCGTGTCGACAACTGGCAGGACATCACCCCGCCCGAGGGCGAAGGGGAGGAAGAAGAGGAGACCACCGAGGAGTCGGTGCAGACCACCCTCCCCGAGCGCACCGAGAACAACACTGAGCCGATCGCCAACGACGACCAGTACGGCGTGCGCCCGGGCCGCACCACCGTGCTCCCGGTGCTGGAGAACGACACCGACGCCGACGGCGACGTGCTGGTCGCGTCGGTCGAGCGCGAGCCCTCGTTCGGGACGATCGAGCCGATCCACAACGGCGCGGCCCTGCAGATCACCGTCCCCGAGGACGCGTCGGGTTCGACGACGTTCACCTACGAGGTCGACGACGGCCGGCGCGGCACCGACACCGCTTCGGTGACCGTGACCGTGCGCCCCCTGGATCAGAACTCCCCGCCGGTGCAGCGACGCAAGACCTCGGTCCCCGTCGAGACCGGCGGCACCGCGTCGTACAACGTCCTGTCGGACTGGATCGACCCCGACGGCGACGACATCTTCCTCCTCGACGTCGTCCCCGACGGCGGCGACGAGGCCGACTTCACGTCGGACGGCCAGATCACCTATCGGGCGATCGGCGGCGTGCAGGGCCGCAAGGAAGTGCCGATCTCGGTCTCGGACGGCACCGACACCGGCGGCGGTGTCGCCGTCTACGACATCCGTCCGCTCGGGACGACGCAGCCCATCACCAACGCCGACCACGTCGTCGTGCGCGCCGGGCAGTCGATCACGGTCACCCCGCTCGCCAACGACACCAGCTCGGGCAGCGAGCCGCTGCGCCTGACGCGGGTCGACGAGGTCGAGGACGCCAAGATCGTCGCCGACTTCCCCGACAAGACCTTCACCTTCTCCTCGACGAAGGTCGGCACCCACTACGTGCAGTACCTCGTCTCGGCGGGTCCGAACTCCGTTCCCGGCCTCGTGCGCGTGGATGTGCTGCCCGACGAGGAGAACGAGCTGCCCCCGGTCGCCGTGCGCGACATCGCGCTCCTTCCCCAGGGCGGCGACGTGCTCGTCAACGTGCTGGGCAACGACTCCGATCCCGGCGGCGGCATCCTCGTCGTGCAGTCGGTGAGCGTGGAGCCCGGCAGCGGCGTGGCCGCCGCGGTGCTCGGCCACGAGACCGTGCGCATCACCGACCAGAGCGGCGTCGAGGGCCAAGTGCGGGTCAGCTACACGATCTCCAACGGCGTGGCCTCCGTCACCGGCGAGATCGTCGTCATCCCGGTGCCGGCGCCCGCGCGGCTGCGGCCGCCGGTGGCGGAGCCCGACCAGGCCGTCGTGCGTGTCGGCGACGTCGTCACGATCCCGGTGCTCGACAACGACTACCACCCCAACGGCGACACCATCCACGTCGCCGACGAGCTCGTCGAGACCGTGGACCCCGAGGACGGCGAGGCGTTCGTCGCCGAGGACACCGTCCGCTTCCGCGCGGGCGACGAGGCGAAGACCGTCAACCTGACCTACGACGTGGTCGACTCGACGGGTCAGCGCGATGCCGGCTTCGTCCGCATCCAGATCCTTCCGATGAACGAGGACGGCAACGCCGCCCCGCGCCCGCGCGACCTCACGGCGCGCGTGCTCGGCGGGTCGAAGGTCGAGATCCCGGTGCCGTTGGACGGCATCGACGAGGACGGCGACTCCGTCGAGCTCGTGGGCCTCGCCTCCGCCCCGGCCAAGGGCCGCATCGTGGAGACGAAGGTCGCCTCGTTCGTCTACGAGGCCTTCGAGGAGTCGATCGGCGTCGACACCTTCACCTATCGCGTGCGCGACCGCCTCGGCAAGGAGGCCACCGCGACGGTGCAGATGGGCATCGCGCCGGTCGCCTCCGCCAACCAGGCCCCCTACGCCGTCCGCGACGCCGTCATCATGCGGCCGGGACGCCAGGTGGCGGTGCCCGTGCTCGACAACGACTCGGATCCCGACGGCGACCAGTTCGGCTTCGCCGAGAACGCCGTCGAGCTGCCCGAGGGCGTCGCCGGCCTCGACGCGGAGGTCTCCGGCCGCTACCTGCTGATCACCTCGCCCGACGAGCCGATGCAGACGAGCGTGAACTACACGATCGCCGATGAGCGGGGACTCGAGGCCACGACGTCGGTGCAGATCACCGTCGACCCCGACGTGCCGCTCATCCCGCCGATCGCGCGTGACGATCGCGTGCTCGCCGAGGACGTGACCGAGGACGGCACCGCCGACATCGCCGTGCTCGAGAACGACGACGACCCCGACGGCACCCGCAGCGCCCTGGAGGTCGCCCTCGGCACCGGCGGCGGATCGGCGCAGGTGCGTGCCGACGGAATCGTGCGTGTGACCCTCACCGACGAGCCGCAGCTCATCACCTACACGGTGACCGACGTCGACGACCAGACGGCGTCCGCGTTCCTGCGGGTGCCCTCGCTGGACTCGCTGCCGCCGAGCCTGCTCTCCACCGAGGCCCTCGTCGTGGACAGCGGCGAGACGGTCGAGCTCCCCCTCGCGGAGTACGTCACCGCGGCCGGCGGCAAGAAGGTCGTCATCACCGAGGCCGGCAAGGCCAAGGCGGCGCACTCCAACGGCGCGTCGCTCGTGAAGGACCAGACGACGCTCGTCTACACGTCGAAGGACCGGTACTTCGGCGCGGACGCCCTCACCTTCGAGGTGACCGACGGCACCGGCCCCGACGACCCCGAGGGGCGCAAGGCGACGCTGACGATCCCGATCACGGTGCTCCCGCCCGAGAACCAGCCGCCGACATTCGTGGGCGCTTCGCTCTCCGTGGCGCCCGGTGAGGACGCGGCGCGCCTGAACCTGCGCGAACTCGTCACCGATCCCGACCCGGGCGACGAGGAGAACATCACGTTCGACCTCGCCTCGGCCGCACCCGGAGGCGTCCGCGCGACGATCGACGGGGGCTCGCTGCTGGTCGCAGCCGACGCCGACGTGGCCAAAGGCACCTCGTTCTCCCTCCAGGTCCGCGCGACGGACGGGCAGACGGCACCCGTCGAGGCCGCCATCACGGTGACGATCACGGCGTCGACGCGGGAGCTCGCCAACGCCAACGACGACATCATCGCCCAGGCGGATCAGGGCGTGATGGTCTCGGTGCCGGTGCTGAACAACGACGTGAACCCGTTCCCCGACACCCCGCTGAAGCTCGTCGGCGTCGAGCAGGAGTCGGGCCAGTTCCAGTCCGTGCGCGTGAGCGGGGACCGGATCGAGGTGACCAGCGCCGCGGACTTCGTCGGAACGCTCGTCGCGCGCTACACCGTCGAGGACAAGACGCAGGATGCCGACCGGCGGGTGGAGGGTCGCGTCCGCGTCACGGTGCAGGGTCGCCCCGACGCGCCGGGCAAGCCCACCGTCACCGCGGTGGAGAGCCGGACCGTCGTGCTCTCGTGGACGCCGCCGATCGACAATGGCCGCCCCATCACGGGGTACACGGTGACGGCGGTCGCCAGCGGGTACAGTAAGAGCTGCCCCTCGACGACCTGCACCCTGGACGGGCTGACCAACAACGTCGAGTACAACTTCGTCGTCACCGCCACCAACAGCGTGGGCACCTCCGACCCCTCGGTCCCGTCCGAGACCGCGCGCCCCGATCAGCGTCCGGACCAGCCCAACCCGCCGACCCTCGCCTTCGGCGACCGCAGCCTGAACGTCTCGTGGACGGCGCCGCGCACCGAGGGTTCGCCGGTGGAGAGCTACACGCTCGAGATCTCGCCCGCGCCGCCCTCCGGGGTCACCCAGAAGACGGACGTGACGCAGACGAGCATCACGTGGGACGGTCTGGAGAACGGCGTCGCCTACCAGGTGCGCGTCCGCGCTCACAACCGCGCCCCCGAGCCGTCGGACTTCAGCGGCTGGTCGGCGACGGAGATCCCCGCGCGTCAGCCGGACGCCCCCGGCGCCCCGACGACCGAGCGGATCGACTCCGTCGGCTCGCAGAGCCAGATGCGAGTGTCGTGGAACCAGCCGGCGAACAACGGCGACGCGATCGCCGGCTACCAGCTGCGGGTCCTGCAGGGCTCGACGGTGGTCCGCACCATCGACGTGGCCGCGGGACAGACGAGCCAGGCCGTGACCGTGGACAACTCGACGAGCTCGTACACGTTCAGCGTGCGGGCCTCGAACAAGGCGGGCTGGGGCGAGTGGAGCGCGGCTTCGGCGCCGCGCCAGGCCGCCGGCACGCCGTCGGCGCCGACCGGGGTCGCCGCCACCGAGGGCGACAACCGCGTCGGCGTCACGTGGACGGCGGGATCGCTCAACGGCGCGAACGCGAGCCAGGTCGTCTACCAGTACTCGGTCAACAACGGCGGCTGGCGCGGCGACTGGGTCGCCGGCGGCAACGGCGGCTCGGGGACGATCGGCAACGGGCAGGTCAACAACAACGGCACGTACTCGATCCGCGTCCGTGCGGTGTCGACGGTCGAGGGTGTGACGAACGAGGGCGACCCGTCGGCGGCGTCCAACAACGTCCGCCCGTACGGCCAGATCGGCAACCCGACGGCCCGCGCCACCGCGAGCGGCACGACCATCACCATGACGTGGTCCTCGCCGGCACGCAACGGCCGCGACATCACGACGGAGATCCGCACGGGCGACGGCCGGGGATGGCGCACGGTGGCCGCGAGCGGCTCGGAGTCCTACAACGTCGGCTACAGCACCACCCGCACGATCGATGTGCGCACGAGCGCCGCCGGCAGCTCGACGACGACCGCCTCCGATTCGGCCCGCACGCAGGACGCGCCGCCGCCGCCGCAGCCGCGCGTCTGGGTGACCCGCGGCGACCGCACCGCCAGCTGCGTCAACGGCTGCTACAAGTTCGTCGTCAACTGGGAGAACATGTCGATCGGCAACGCCGGCATGCAGTGCATGTACAGCGGCGGCGCCGTCAGCGGCACGATCCACACCGTCAACTTCAGCGGCAACGGATCGCGCCAGATCGAGTGCTACCTCGGTGCGGACGGCTACGACGTGTGGGTGGACATCAAGGGCTGGGGCGGCGCCGTGGACACCGAGAAACGCTGGTGGCCGCGCGGCTGAGCGCCGGCGCCGACCTCCCCGCCGACCCGGCCGACCCGGCCGACCCGCCGAACAGACCGACGAGACCGACAGAAGGACGCAGACAGATGAGCATGACCCCCGAGCAGGCGGCCTGGTTCCGCGACACGTTCGTGCGACTGGTGGACAACGTCGACCAGGCCCTCATGGGCAAGCGCGAGGTGGTGGGACTGGTCCTGTCCGCAATGCTCGCCGAGGGTCATGTGCTGCTGGAGGACGCGCCCGGCACCGGCAAGACCAGCCTGGCGAAGGCGCTCGCCGCGAGCGTGCAGGGCACCTCCAACCGCATCCAGTTCACGCCGGACCTGCTTCCCTCCGACGTCACCGGGGTGACGATCTACGACCAGCAGAACCACAAGTTCGAGTTCCACCGCGGTCCCGTCTTCGCCTCGATCGTCCTCGCCGACGAGATCAACCGCGCCTCGCCGAAGACGCAGTCGGCGCTGCTGGAGGTCATGGAGGAGTCGCGGGTCACCGTCGACGGCGTCGCGCACGAGGTGGGTCGCCCGTTCCTGGTGATCGCGACGCAGAACCCCATCGAGCAGGCGGGCACGTACAAGCTGCCCGAGGCCCAGCTCGACCGGTTCATGGTCAAGACCTCGATCGGCTACCCGTCGCTGGCGGTCGCCGAGCGGATCCTCGCGGGCGCGGTCGACCGCAACCCGTCGGCGAGCCTGCGCCCCGTCATCACCACGAAGGCGGTCGCCGACATGGCCGACCTCGCCGGCACCGTGCACATCGATCCGGCCGTCGCGCGCTTCTCCGCCCAGCTGGTCGAGGCCACCCGAGCCGACGAGGGCGCCCGCCTGGGCGTCTCGGTGCGCGGGTCGATCTCGATGATGCGCATCGCCAAGGTGTACGCGGCCGCCCAGGGCCGTCACTACGTCGTCCCCGACGACATCAAGGCGCTCGCCGTGCCCGTGTGGGCTCACCGCCTCGTGCTCGACGCCGAGGCCGAGTTCTCGGGCGTGACCGCCGAGCGGATCGTTCAGAACGCGCTGGGCGCCGTCGAGGCGCCGCTGGCGAGGGCCACCGCCTGATGACGACCTCCCGGGATTCCGCTCTGCCGACGCGCGCCGCGCCTCGGCGGATCGGTGTGCCCGGAACGCCCCCGGTCGCCGCCCCCGACCCGGTCGACGCGCCGGCGACCCCGACGTCCGGGGACTCCACGACCTCCCGGGCCACCGAGTCGTCGACCGAGCCGTCGCGGGCCGATCGCTGGCGGGAGGATGCGCTCGCCTGGCTCGCCGTGGCGAGGCGTCACCTCGCCCGGATCGCGGCCGTCGTGCGCCCGCTCGGCTGGGTGGCGCTGGCGCTCGCGCTCGTGCTGTGGTTCGCGGCGCTGACGTACGGCTGGATCGAGGCGATGGTGGCCGCGGCCGTGGTCACCGCCGTGCTGGTGATCAGCATCCCGTTCCTCTTCGGCCGCACCGCCTACGCGGTCGACCTGGACCTCACCCGCACCCGGGTGGTCGTCGGCGAGCGTGCCGTGGGCGCCCTCACCCTCACCAACGGCACCGGCCGCGCTCTGCTGCCGTCGGAGATCGTCCTCCCCGTGGGCTCTGGCCGCGGCGTGTTCGACGTCCCGCGCCTGGCGGCGGGGGAGTCCCACGAAGAGCTGTTCGCGATCCCCACCTCCACCCGAGGTGTGCTGGCCGTCGGGCCGGTGAGTGTGCTGCGCGGCGACCCGCTGGGGCTGTTCGAGCGCACCCACGACCGCCGGCAGGCGGTGGAGCTATTCGTCCACCCGCGGACCACATCGCTCGACGGGCTGTCGCTCGGGCAGATGCGCGACCTCGAGGGGCTGCCGGTGCAGCAGCTCGAACGCGACGACGTCTCCTTCCATGCGCTGCGCGAATACCAGCCGGGCGATGACCTGCGTCACGTGCACTGGAAGTCGACCGCCCGCACCGGCGATGTCATGGTCCGTCAGTACGAGCAGACGCGGCGCTCCCACTTCGTCGTGGGGCTGTCCAGCCACCCCGACGAGTACCGCGACCCCGACGAGTTCGAGCTGGCGATCTCGGTGGCGGGCTCCGTGGGGCTGCGGGCGCTGCGGGACTCGCGGGTGCTCGACGCCCGCACCCAGAACGGTGCGCTCCGCGCCGACACCGGTCGCCGCTTCCTCGATGGTCTCGCAGCGCTGGAGCCGTCGCGGCCGCGCGACGGGGGCGTCGTGGCGCTCGCCGGCGCGATGGCCGTGGGGGCTCCGCAGGCCGCCGTCGCGGTGCTCGTGTGCGGGTCGGCCGTGGATGCCGCCGATCTCCGCCTCGCCTGCTCGCGCCTCCCGTACGGCGTGCGCGTGCTCGCCGTGATCGCGGATGCGCGCGCCGACGCGCCGTCGCTCCGCCGCGTCGGGGATGCCGATGTCGTCACTCTCGGCGCACTGGATCAGCTGGGCCGCGCCGTCCGGAAGGTGCTCTCGTGAACCGCCCGGTCGTGCGCACCGCGATCGACCTCACCGCCGTCGCTGCGCTGCTGGCAGTCGCCGTCATCGGCTTCGGACCGACCTTCGACGGGCCGCAGTATCTCGTCGCCGGCTTCGGGGCGATCTTGGTGGGACTCGCGATCGCGTGGTTCGGGCAGTGGCGCGGGTGGGGCGTGCTGCCGGTGGCCGGCGTCACGCTGGCGGTGTACTTCCTGCTGGGCGGCGCGCTCGCTCTGCCGCACACCGCCTTCCTCGGGGTGATCCCGACCCTCGAGACGTGGCGGCAGCTCGCCCTCGGCACGGTCACGTCGTTCAAGACGCTGCTGACCACGGTGCCGCCGGTCGCCGCCTCCGACGGCCACCTCATCGTGCCGTTCCTGCTCACCCTCGTGGCGGCCGTCATCGCCGGCTCACTGGCGCTGCGCGTGCGTCCCGCCGCCTGGGCGCTGCTTCCGGCCCTCGCGCTGACGGCACTCCAGATCCTCCTCGGCGCCACCCAGCCCGCTGCCCCGCTCGTGCAGGGGATCGTGTTCGCCGCCTTCGCGGTGGTGTGGCTCGCACTGCGTCAGACCTGGGACGCGGATTCGGCGGCGCAGCGCATCGAGAATCCCGCGGCGACTCCCTCGCGCCCGCTCCGTGCGCGGCGGCTGATCGCCGGGGGCGCCGTGCTCGCGGTCGCGGCGGGCGTCGGCATCGGCACGGCCGCCTTCGCCACCCCGCCCGCGCAGCGCTACATCCTCCGCGACTTCGTCGTGCCGCCCTTCGATATCCACCAGTACCCGAGCCCGCTCCAGTCGTGGCGTGGGATCATCCGCGACGACGCCGAGTCGGCGCTGTTCACGGTGGGCGGTCTCCCCGACGAGGCGCGGGTGCGGCTGGCGGCGATGGACGCCTACAACGGGGTCGTCTACAACGTGTCCGACGACGGAGCGGGCTCCTCGAGCGCCTTCACCCCGGTGCGCTCCAACATGTCGCCGACGGCGACCGGCACCGAGACCACGGTGCGGATCGACATCGGCGACTACCGCGGCGTGTGGCTGCCCGACGTCGGGGCCGTGACCGAGATCGCCTTCGACGGCGACCGGGCCGCGGAGCTGCGGCGGAGCGCCCACTTCAACGATGCGACCGGCACCGGCATCGTCACCGCGGGCCTCACCAGCGGCGACGCGTACACGCTCCAGACCCGGGTGGCGGAGGTCCCGAGCGACAACGCGCTCGCCGACGCGCAGTTCGCGCCGCTCAGCATGCCCAAGCAGGAGGGCGTGCCCGAGTCGCTCTCCAAGCTCGCGGCGGAGAACCTCGGCGACGCCGAGACCCCCATCGAGCGCGTCCGCGCGCTCCAGGACTGGCTGAGCACCGACGGCTATTTCAGTCACGGTCTCGCCGACGACGTCTACTCGCCCTCCGGGCACGGCGCCGCGCGCATCTCGATGCTGTTCGGCAACGAGCAGATGATCGGCGACGACGAGCAGTACGCCGTCGCCATGGCGCTCCTCGCCCGGCAGCTCGGCATCCCCGCCCGCGTCGTGATGGGCTGGTATCCGGACGAGGACGAGGCCGACGCGGGGGTGTTCACCGCCACCGGCGACAACCTGCACGCGTGGGTCGAGGTGGCCTTCGACGGGTACGGCTGGGTGCCGTTCGATCCCACCCCCGACGAGGACAACGAGCCCAACGACCAGAACACGAAGCCGCAGGCCAATCCCAAGCCGCAGGTGCTGCAGCCGCCGCCGCCCGCGCAGGAGCCCGCCGACCTGCCGCCGACGATCGCCGATGACCGCGAGCAGGACGACGACAAGGAGGCGGGCGTCGACTGGCTCGGTCCGATCCTCCTCTACGGCGGCATCGGTCTCGGGCTCGTCGCCCTCCTGACCGCGCCGTTCATCGTGCTCGGCCTCATCAAGGGCGCCCGTCGCGCCCGTCGCCGCGCCGCGGAGCGGACCGCCGACCGCATCTCGGGCGGCTGGGACGAGCTGGTCGACAACGCGGTGGACCTGCGGACGCCCGTCGTGCCCGGGGCCACGCGGGCCGAGAGCGCACACGTCGTGGGCGCGCGCTTCGACGAGCCGCGCGTCGCGACCCTCGCGACCTGGGCCGACGCCGACGTGTACGGGCCCGGCGATCCCTCGCCCGAAGAGGTCGACGCCTTCTGGCGGGAGGTCGACGAGCTCGTCGGCGGCATGCGCGAGCAGACGCCGTGGTGGCGCCGCCTGGGCGCACGCCTCAGCCTCCGGTCGCTTCGACGGGGCCGACGGTCATGACCGCGGTGCTGCCCTCCGACACGCGTCCCCGCGACGCGGTCCTCCGGGAGCTGCGCGGCGGCGACACGGTGGCGGACGTCATCGGCGGCGTGCCGGCGTTCGGTCCGCGGCCGCTCGCGACGCTCGTCTGGGACGACGGCATCCGTCACACGGTGCGCACCCCGACGGTGTTCGGCCGCAATCCGGGCGCGGTCCCGGGATGGCAGGTGACCGCCGTCCGTGACGAGACCCTCTCGCTGTCGCGCACGCACTTCGCGATCGGCGGTACCCTCGGCACCGTATGGATCGCCGACACGGGCTCGCTCAACGGCACCGACATCGTGCGGGACGGCGAGCGGCACCGCGTCTCCCCAGGCGAGCGGTGGATGCTGCGTGCAGGTGACATCCTGGAGGTCGGCGATCGTCGGGTGAGCATCGAGGGGGTGTGATGGCGGAGTCTCCCATCACGGTGCTCGTCGGCGCCGCCACCCACGCGGGCCTGCGGCGCGCGGTCAACGAGGACTCCCACCTCGCGGAGGCGCCGCTGTTCCTCGTCGCCGACGGCATGGGCGGGCACGACGCCGGGGCGGCCGCCAGTGCACTGGTCGTGGAGGAGTTCGGCCGCCTCGTCGGAACGCCGAGCCTCGGCATCCAGGACGTGCGCGATGCGCTGGCCCGCGCGCGCAGGCGCGTGCACGCCCTCGAGGCGGGGCAGCGCGCGGCGGGCACGACGCTCAGCGGTGTCGTGATCGCCGACGTGGGGGGCGCGGGCTACTGGCTCACCGTCAATGTCGGCGACTCCCGCACCTACCGGTACTCGGGTGGCGTGCTCGAGCAGATCAGCGTGGACCACTCCGTCGTCCAGGAGCTGATCGACGCAGGCGAGCTCGCGGCGGCCGATGCGGTCCACGATCGCCGGCGCAACGAGATCACCCGGGCGATCGGCGCGGGAAGCGACGGCGAGGCCGACTTCTGGCTCGTCCCCGCCGAGCCCGGCGACCGGATGCTCGTGTGCTCGGACGGGCTCTCGGGCGAGCTCGACGGTGAGCGGTTGCGCCGGGTGCTCGCCGAGACCGCCGACCCGCAGGAGGCCGCGACGCGACTCGTCCACGAGGCGATGGTCCGCGGCGGGCGCGACAACATCACCGTCGTGATCGTGGAGGCCGTGACCGTCCGCGGTCACGACGACGTCCCGGTCGACACCGCGCAGGCCGCGGGGCGCGACGAGGAGATCGACAGCGACACGAGGCCCACGCGCGCCCGGTCGCAGGGTTCGGAGAGGACCGATCATGGTTGAGGTCAGGTACGTTCCGGCGGCGGGGAGCGAGGGATGGCGAGCCGCGGTGTCGGCGCAGGCCATCGCGGTGCTCTCGCCGGCGGTCACACCGCAGACCGCGGAAGCCGTGTGGCGGCGGCTCGACGGCGGCGGGATCGGCGCGCTCGTCGAGGCGCTCACGGGCGCGTTCGGCACGTCGCTGACGGCGATCCCGCCCTTCGCCCTCGTGGTCGTGGAGGACGACGGGGTGCGGGTGGCCGTCCGCGGCCCCCTCGACGTGGTCATCGAGAGCGCCGCGGGCGGCGCCGAGGTCTCGGGGCGCGGCGTGGCCACGTGGGCGGAGCGCCTCGTCCCCAAGCCCCGCCGCGTGACGATCGTCCCGGGAGCATCGGGGCCGGGAGCGTCGGGGGCCGGCGGTTCCGCAGACGGTCGCGGCGGGGGTGCGGGTGCCATCGACGATGCGCTGGCCCTGCCGATCGCCTCGGGCGTGGTCCCGGTGGACGGCATCGTGCTGACGACGGGCGCTCCGCGTCCGGCCGCCGTCGCCGCGCCGCCGGCTGCCGCTCCCGCGCCGCGCGCGGAGCCGGCCCCGGAGTCGGAGCCGGCCCCGATCCCTGAGCCGACCGCCGTGGCGATCGCGGAGCCGTCCGCTCCCGCCCCGGCGGAGACGACCACCTCGGGGGAGCCCTCGGGAGCCGACACGTGGATCCCGTCCCTCACGCAGCTCCCCGTCGACGAGGTGTCCGCCGTCGAGGTGCCGGCTGTCGAGGTGCCTGCTGTCGAGATGCCTGCTGGAGTGCCTGCCGACGACAGCACGGTGGCCACGCCGGGCCGCGGCGGCACGGAATGGGCCGCGACGGTCGTACGGGAGGCCGTGCCGACCGATGCCGCAGTTCCGGCCGGCGACCACGACGGCGCGACGATCTCGGTCGCCGAGGCGCGCCGCCTCCGCGCGGAGCAGTCGCCGTTCGCGCCCGACTCCTCGTCCCCGAGCCCGTTCGAACCCGTCGGCGACGTGCCGCCGCGCTCTCCCGCGCGCGGCCGTGCGCGGCTGTCCACGGGCCGGGTGATCGAGCTCGAGCGGCCGGTCGTCATCGGCCGCCGCCCGCGCTCCACACGTGCGTCGAGCACCGAGTTGCCGACGCTCGTCGCCGTGGAGAGCCCCGAGGGCGACATCTCCCGCAGCCACATCGAGATCCGCGCCGAAGGCGAGCACGTGCTCGTGACGGATCTCGCCACCACCAACGGCACCGTCCTGCGGCGCGGCGGCCAGGATCCGGTGCGGCTGCACCCGAACGAGCCGACGATGGTCGTCTCCGGTGACGTGCTCGACCTCGGCGACGGCGTCACCGTGACCTTCGAGGACCTCCCGTGAGCTCCAAGCGCACGCCCGCGCCCCCGCCGCAGCTTCCCGGGTTCACGTTCCTCGAGGTGCTCGGGTCCGGCGGCTTCGCCGACGTCTACCTCTTCGAGCAGCATCTCCCGCGGCGGAAGATCGCCGTCAAAGTTCTCCTCCCGGAGAAGATGGCGGGCGCCACCACCGAGCAGTTCACCGCCGAGGCCAACGTCATGGCGCTGCTGTCGACCCATCCGGCGATCGTCACGATCTACCAGGCAGGAGTCTCTGACGACCATCGGCCCTACCTCGCCATGGAGTACTGCCCGAAGCCGAATCTGCAGGTCCGCTCCCGGGCGGCCGCTCTCTCGGTGGCCGAGGCGCTGCGGATCGGCATCCAGGTGGCGGCTGCCGTCGAGACCGCCCATCGCGCCGGCATCCTGCACCGCGACATCAAGCCCGCGAACATTCTCGTGACGGAATACAACCGTCCGGCGCTCACGGACTTCGGCATCGCGACGACCGCCGGAAGCGTCGACCCCTCGTCGGGCATGTCGATCCCGTGGTCGCCGCCGGAGTCGTTCGCCGACGTTCCGGAGTTCGGTGTGCGCTCCGACGTCTGGGCGCTCGGCGCCACCCTGTTCACGCTGCTGGCGGGGCGCTCCCCCTTCGAGGTGCCCGGCGGTCGCAACGGCGGTGCGGAGCTCATCCAGCGGATCGAGGGCCAGCCGCTGGCGCGACTGGAGCGCGCCGACGCGCCGGAGTCGCTCCAGCTCGTCCTCGAGCGCTCGATGTCCAAGCGGCCCGCCGATCGCTACGAGAGCGCCGTCGCGTTCGCCCGCGCGCTGCAGAAGGTGCAGATCGAGCTGGCGCACTCGGTGACGCCCATCGACATCCTCGACGACTCTCCTGACGCCGACGACGAGGACGACGACGACGGCGAGCTCACCCGCGTGCGCGGGATCGTGAGCATCGACCCGCAGACGACGCCCGCGGCGGGGCGCACGCGCGAGCGGATGGTGGACTTCGCCCCGCCGGCCGCGGGCACCACCACGACGCCTCCGGATGAGACCGTCGCCCGCGTGGCGGTGCCGCGGTACGTCGAGCCCGATGTCGCCGCCACCGCGATCCGGTCCTCGCCGCCGCCGTTCGCCGCTCCCGCGGCGCCGGCGCCGTCCGGACCCGACCGAGCTGGCTTTGCCGGACCGGGCATCTCTGGACCGGGCATCTCTGGCGCGGGCACCTCTGGCGCGGGCACCTCTGGCTCGGCAGCCGCCGACGCGCTCGTCCCCGCCCCGTCGGGTGCGGCGGCGACGTCGACGGCACCCGCAGGTCCCCGCTCCCGCGCGGGCCTGTGGATCGGCCTCGCCGCCGGCGCGACCGTGCTGGCCGTCGTCGGCGTGGTGGCCGGCGCGAGCCTGCTGGCTCCGCAGTCCGAGCCCACCCCGACGACACCGGCCGTGGTCGATCCGCAGGACCCGGTCGACGGCTTCGTGCCGCCGGTCGCGGACCTCGCCGGCACCGTGGAGGGGGACCGGGCGGTCTTCACCTGGACCAATCCCGAGCCGGCCGAGGGCGACGGCTACGTCTGGTATCCCTACACGCTGGAGGGCGAGGGGGAGCAGGGGCTCGTCGACACCGAGACCGTCTCCCTCCCCGTCGACGCGTCGGGTCGCACCTGCATCGCCGTCTCGCTCCGTCGCGAGGACGGCACCACCGGCGACGAGCTGCGCGCCTGCACCCCCTGACCCCCTGACTCCCCCCATAGCCGCCGAGCCGACACGCTCCGCTCGAACCCACACGCTGCGGGCGGTTCGGCGCGTGTCGGCTCGCACGCCGCGTGTCGGCTCGGCGTCGGGGATGGGGAGGGCCCGGGAGGGCGAGGGAGGGCCCGGGCGTCAGCGCGCGAGCTCGAAGGGGTGCGTGAGACGCCACCACGCATCGGGCAGCTCGATGTCGCGGTCGAGCACCAGATCGACCGTCGCCGTCTCGGGACCGGCCGTCCACGTGATCGTGCCGACCTTCTCTCCCGCACTCCCCGTCGACAGGCCTGACGTGGTCATGTCGACCTCGACGGGCGTGTCGGACCAGGTGAGGAGCTGCGCGTCGGCGGCCATGACCATCCGCGCCGTCGCGCCCCACGCGGTGACGTAGTCGCCGACACCGCGGCCGGCCTCGCCCACGGCGACGGTGTGGAAGCCCGCGCGGATCGTCGACATCAGCTCATCGGCGACCGAGGCATTGTGGCCCTGCGACGACCCGCCGAGCACGACCCCGGTCACGATGAGCGGCTCGATGCCGACGTCGAGCCGCGCCGAGAACAGCAGGTTCGCGCCCTCGGCATCGAGCGTGCCGGTCTTGATCCCGCGGGCGATGCCGTTGCGCACAAGAGAGTTCGTGTTCACGCCGGAGAAGCCCGGAACCTCCAGCTCGGCCATGCCCACGATCTCGGCGATCACCGGATCGGCCATCGCGAGCTTTCCGAGGCGGATCATGTCGCTCGGCGTGCTCACGTTGCGGGGGTCGATCCCCGACGGCTCGACGAGCCGGGTGCCGGTGAGGCCGTGCTCGTCCAGCCAGGCGTCTGCGGCCTGCACGAACGACCACGTCGACCCGTACGCCCACACCGCGGCGGCTTCGGCGTAGTTGGACGCGGAGATCACGAGCATCATCTCCAGCACGTCGCGCTGGGTCATCGTGCTGCCGGGGCGCATGCGCGCCACCGTGGCGTTCTGCACGTAGTACTTGTCGTACAGGGCCTGCACGCCGTGGAAGGTGAGCGTGGGGCCGTCGTCGTCGGGTCCGTCGAGGGGGCGACGGTCCAGCACGACCAGGGCGGTCACGAGCTTCGTGATGCTCGCCATCGAGCGCGACTCCTCGGCCTCTCGCGCCAGCCACAGCGAGGCATCGTCGGAGCCCTCCGTCCCAGCCGCCGCGAAGTACTCCTCGCCGCCGGCGACGCTCAGGGCCCAGCCGCCGTGGTCGGGCAGCGAGAGCTCGACGGCGTCGGGCACCGCGGAGGTCGGGGCGCGGGTCGCCGCGACCGGCAGCGGAACGGGCGCGTTCAGCGCCCAGCCGGCGTAGCCGCCGACGAGCGCCAGCACCACGGTCACGACGAGAAGGGCCGTGAGGCCTCTGCGGCGGCGGCGCCGACGGCGGGCCGCGAGTTCCTCGTCCGAGAAGCGCGGATCGCCGGTGTCCGTCTCAGCGCGTGCGGTCGCTCCCTGCCAGAGCTCGGTGAACGCGTCGATCGCGTCCGATCCCTCGTCGACCCCGGATTCGTCCGGCCGTCCTCGCACGCGACCTCCCGGGATCGACACCTGAACGTGTCCTCATCCTGCCAGGCATACGGGGACCGCTGCGTCAGCTCCGGCCGTGACCGAGCACCTTCACGATGACTCCTCGGCGGCGGAGCTCGGTGAACGTCCGCGTCTCCTCGTCGACGTCGCGTCCGAGTGCGCGCTTGTCGGCGACGACCACGACATCGCCCGACTCCAGGCGGCCGAACAGGCGCGTGAGGCGCTCCGACCAGCTCTCGCCCGTCTCGGGGGCCGGGTGCCGGAAGCCCTCGATCGGCACGCCGAACTGGGCGAGCGCGTCGCGCTGGGCGATGACGCTCGGCAGGTCGTCGCGGGCGACGACGAGACCGACCAGCCGCGACCCGGCGGGGCGGGCGGCCCACCAATCGGCCCCGGAGATGATGACCGGCACCGCCTCGGTGGTCGCCGGAAGCGACACGGACTCGGCGTAGTCGGCGGGGGCGCGGTCAGCGGTGGACATCGTCGGTCCTTTCGGCAGGAGCTCCATCTTCTCAGCTACCGGCCACATCCCGAGCGTCGCCGTCGCTCAATCGCCGTCCCGCAGGCGCAGCTCCAGGCTCAGCTGGTCGGCGTCGAGCTCGGCGAGCGTGTGCCGGAGCGCCCGCGTGCTGTAGGCGCCGCCCGAGCTGAGCGCGGTCAGTCGTGTCCGCATCGCTTCGATGAGGGCGAGCCGCAGCTCCAGCATGTCGGCCATGAGGGCGCTGGATTCCTCCGACGGCGGCTCGGCGTAGCGCCTGCCCATGGTCTCGACGAGCGCGGGGTCGAAGGTCGATCCGTCCCGGCGGCGCAGGGCCTCGTCCTGCAGGGCGGCGGCCGCGGCATCGCGCAGCTCGGCGTCGATCCGGTCCTGCTCCGCGGCGTCCAGCGCACCATCGCCCGGCTTCTCGAGCCGCACGAGTCGCACGACCCACGGCAGCGTGAAACCCTGCAGCATGAGACTCACGAGGGCGACGACGAACGCGATGTAGACGAGCTCGGGCCGTGTGTCGACGCTCTGCGGGATGGTCTGCGCGGCGGCCAGGGTGACGACGCCGCGCATGCCGGCCCAGACGATCACGGTGCCGTGCTTCCACCCGAGCGGTGACGCCTGGTAGTAGTCGAAGTCGGCGAGGGCGCGCGAGACCCGCTCGCGCATCGAGTTCAGTCGCCGCTGCCGCCGCTCGGGCGACGACGATCCGCTCCGGCGCTCCGATCCGTCACGGCCCGGCCCTCCCTGCTCCGACCCGCCGCGCCCCGGCGGCCGCTCCCGGCCGGTGCGCTCCGGCCAGCCCGCGGCTTCGATCGCGTCGAGACGGGCATCCATCGCCTCGAACTGCGTGCGGCTCATCCGCCGGGCTCGGGTGCGGCCGGCCCACAGCAGGAACGACACATACGCGGTGCGCACGAGCAGCACGATGAGCAGGGCCGCCAGCGCGACCACCGTCGGCAGGGCGATCCCCTCGTGGCGGTTGATGACGTCGGTGACGATCTGCTTGAGCTCCAGGCCCATGATGAGGAAGATGGCGCCCTCGAGTACGAGCTCGACGGTGCGCCAGTTGACCTCGTCCGACAGGCGCTGCTCGGGGGTGAACCACCGCTGCGCGCCCTGCCCGGCCACGATGCCGGCGACGACGGACGCCACGAGGCCCGAGCCGCCGAGATGCTCGGTGGGCAGATACGCCAGGAACGGCACCGTGAACCCGATGGCGGTGCTGGCCGCAGAGTTTCCGACCTTGCCGACCCAGGAGCGGAGGCGCATGGCGAGGACGCCCACGAGCGCGCCGACGACCACGGCGATCACGACTCCCCACGCGAAGCTGCCGACGGCGGAGCCGACCGAGAACGACCCGGCGGCGACCGCCAGCAGCGCCGTGCGCAGCAGCACGAGCGCGGTCGCGTCGTTGAGGAGGCTCTCGCCCTCCAGCATGGTCGTCACGCGCGGTGAGATCCCGAGGCGCTTGGCGATGCCGGTGGCCACGGCATCGGTGGGACTCAGGATCGCGCCGAGCGCGACGCCGAGGGCGAAGCCGACCCCCGGCAGCACCATCGAGAAGAACCAGCCCAGGACGAGGGCGGTGACCACGACGAGCACGATCGCGAGCCCGGCGATCGGCGTGAAGTCGCGACGGAACTCGATCGCCGGGAGGCGCACCGCCGAGGCGTAGAGAAGCGGCGGGAGGACCCCGATGAGGATCAGCTCGGGGTCGATCTCCGGCACGTCGACGAAGGGCAGGAGGCCCACCGCGAGGCCGAGCGCGACGAGCAGGAGCGCGCCGGCAACGCCGAGCTTCTGGGCGAGCGTGGTGACCACCGCGACGGCGACCACACCGATCAGGAGGACGAGCAGCAGTTCCACAGCGCGAGACTACCCGCGTCGCCGCTCAGATCACGCCGAGGGCCCGCACCGCGTCGCGTTCGGCGACGAGCTCGCCCACCGAGGCGTCGAGGAGCCGCCGGCCGCGTTCGTCGAGGTCCAGGCCGTCGATCACGCGGTAGCCGCCGCCGTCGCTGGAGACGGGGAACGAGCACACGAGCCCCTCCGGCACGCCGTACTCGCCGCGGGAGACGAGCGCGGCGGAGGTCCATGCCGTTCCGTGGACGGCGTCGCGGACGTGGGAGATCGCCGCGTTGGCGGCCGAGGCGGCCGACGACGATCCGCGGACCCGGATGATCTCGGCACCGCGCTGGGCGACCCGCGGGATGAACTCGTCATCGAGCCAGGTGCGCGCGGCGGCCTCGCCCCCGAGGCGGTCCGCGAGCGCGTCGAGCACGGGGCGCCCGTCCACGGTCGCATGCGCGACGTCGGGGAACTGGGTCGCGGAGTGGTTCCCCCAGATCGTGACCCCGCGGATGTCGGCGACGGGTGCCGCGAGCGCGGCAGCCAGCTGGGCGAGCGCGCGGTCGTGGTCGAGTCGGGTGAGCGCCGCGAAGCGGTCGGCGGGGATGTCGGGGGCGGAGGCCGCCGCGATCAGCGCGTTCGTGTTCGCGGGGTTTCCGACCACGAGCACCTGCACGTCATCGGCGGCCACGGCGTTCAGCGCAGCCCCCTGCGGCCCGAAGATGCCCGCATTGGCGGCGAGGAGGTCGCCGCGCTCCATGCCCGCCGTCCGCGGGCGCGCGCCGACCAGCAGGGCGATGTTCGCCCTGTCGAAGGCTGTCCGCGGATCATCGGTGATGTCCACGCCCCGCAAGAGCGGGAAGGCGCCGTCCTGCAGTTCCAGGGCGGTCCCCTCCGCCGAGGCGAGGCCCTGCGGGATCTCCAGCAGACGCAGGCGCACCGGCCTGTCGGTGCCGAGCATGGCCCCCGACGCGATGCGGAACAGGAGGGCGTAGCCGATCTGTCCGCCTGCGCCGGTGACGGTGACGGTGGTCGTCGAGCCGGTCGTGGCATCCATGATCCGAGCCTATGCCCGCGCTCGCCGGCGTGTCTCCTGCGCTGCGCGGATCCCCCGTCCCGCGACGGGGACCTGGGCGGTACGGTGAACGGCATGACGTTCAACAGCAACGCACAGGTCGGTCAGACGACCGCGCGGCGACGGGGCCGCGGCGCGATGGTCGCCGGCGGCGCGGGGGTGGCGGGCCTCGGCGGCATCGCCCTGCTGCTGCTGAGCCTGTTCACCGGCAACGACCTCACCGGGCTCCTCGGGGGCGGCGGTTCGGCCGCGCCGGGCACCGAGACCGTCATCGAGGACTGCGACACCGGCGCCGATGCGAACGAGAACGACGACTGCCGCCTCGTCTTCGGCCAGGCCGCCCTCGACACGTACTGGGAGGGGCAGGTCGACGGCTACCGCGCGCCGCAGCTGATCGTCGTCGACCAGCAGACCTCGACGGCATGCGGCACCGCCTCCAACGCGACGGGCCCCTTCTACTGCCCGCCCGAGGAGACCATCTACGTCGACCCGACGTTCTTCGGCATCCTGCGAGAGCAGTTCGGCGCGGAGGCCGGGTCGCTCGCGCAGCTCTACGTGCTGGCGCACGAGTACGGCCACCACATCCAGCAGCTGATCGGCGTCTTCGACCAGTACCCGAGCAACGGCTCCGGTCCCACGAGCAACGGCGTGCGCACCGAGCTGCAGGCGGACTGCTTCGCCGGCGCCTGGGTCGCGGCGATGGAGGATCAGACGGACCCGAACGGCGTCCCGTATCTGAAGCCGCCGACCGACGCACAGCTCCGCGACGCGCTGAACGCTGCTGCGACCGTCGGCGACGACCACATCCAGGAGCAGTCCGGCGGGCAGGTGAACCCCGAGAGCTGGACCCACGGGTCGAGCGAGCAGCGGCAGCGCTGGTTCACGAACGGCTACCGGGGCGGGCTGAACCAGTGCGACACGTTCGCGGGGAACGACCTGTGACCGACCCCGCCGGGGCAGGCGAGGCCGCGGCAGGACCTGCCGGGGGAGGGCATGCCGGTCCGCCGCACCTCGATGCCATCCTCTATCCGCCGGTGGAGCCCTACGAGTCCGGCGAGCTGCTGGTCGGCGACGGCCAGCGCGTCTACTGGGAGCAGTCCGGCAACCCCGACGGCAAGCCGGTGGTCTTCCTGCACGGCGGGCCCGGTGCGGGCACCTCGCCGTGGCATCGACGCTTCTTCGACCCGGAGCGCTACCGGATCATCCTGTTCGACCAGCGCGGCTGCGGGCGCAGCACCCCGCACGCCAGCGCTCCGGACGCCGATCTCCGCTTCAACACGACGTGGCACCTGGTGGCCGACATCGAGCTGCTCCGCCGCAACCTCGGCATCGATCGCTGGCAGGTGTTCGGCGGCTCGTGGGGGAGCGCCCTGGCCCTCGCCTACGCGCAGGCGCATCCGGATGCCGTGTCCGAGCTCGTCCTCCGCGGGATCTTCACCCTGCGTCGCCACGAACTGGAGTGGTTCTACGAGGGCGGCGCGTCGGCGCTGTTCCCCGACCTGTGGGAGTCGTTCGTCGCGCCGATCCCCGTGCTCGAGCGCTCCCGGCTGATCGAGGCGTACCACCGTCGGCTTACCGACCCCGACCCGGCGGTGCACGAGCCGGCAGGCGTGGCGTGGACGACCTGGGAGGCATCGACCCTGACGCTGTACCCCGACCCCGAGCTCGTCGCCTCCATGGCGGAGCCCGCCGCCGCGGTGGCCTTCGCCCGTATCGAGAACCACTACTTCGTGCACGAGGGGTGGTTCCGCGACGGGCAGCTGATCGAGGATGCCGGTCGCATCCGCCACATCCCGGCCGTGATCGTCCAGGGGCGCTACGACGTCTGCACGCCGATGATGACGGCGTGGGACCTCCACCGGGCGTGGCCGGAGGCGGACTTCGTCGTCGTGCCCGACGCGTCGCACTCGGCCACCGAACCGGGGATCGCCGCCGCTCTGCGGGCGGCGACCGACCGCTTCGCGTCCTGAACCGCCCCCTGTCCTCGGCGTTTCGTCTCCACCTGACCCCCGGTCGTTGAGCGAGCGCAGCGAGACGAAACGTCTCCCGCCCGGCTTCGCCGTTTCGTCTCGTCGCTGCGCTCCTCGCTCAACGACCGGAGAGCCGCCTCCCCCGGTCGTTGAGCGAGCGCAGCGAGACGAAACGTCGCCCCCTGCACCCCGCGGTCGTTGAGCGAGCGCAGCGAGACGAAACGTCTCCCGCCCGGCTCTGCTCCCCCCGGTCGTTGAGCGAGCGCAGCGAGACGAAACGCCACCCCCCCTGCACCCCGCGGTCGTTGAGCGAGCGCAGCGAGACGAAACGCCACCCTCGCGGCATCCGCTAGACTGGAACCACTTGCAGCGCCGATCGTGGCGCTTCTCGCGTCGTAGAACGCTTCCCTCGCCGCCGGTCCCCGACCGAAGCCGGCTGACATTCTTCGTACGGCGAACCCGCTCGTGCAGCCGCATGGCGGGCCACCGACCGGGCGCCTCCCCTGACCACAGGACTCGTGCGCTCAGAAATCACTCCATGACTGATACTTCATTCCGCACGCTCGGCGTGCCCGCCCCCCTGCTCGAGGTCCTGATGGCCGAGGGCAAGACCGAGGCGTTCCCGATCCAGGTCGACACGCTCCCCGACACGCTCGCCGGACGCGACGTCCTCGGGCGCGGCAAGACCGGCTCGGGCAAGACGCTCGCGTTCTCGATCCCGATGGCCGCCCGCCTCGGTGGCGCGCTCGCCGGCGGTGCTCGCCGTCGCGGCCGCATCCTCGGGCTCGTGCTCGCTCCGACCCGTGAGCTCGCCACGCAGATCAACGCCACGCTGGCCCCGCTCGCGGCCGCCTACGGCCTCAAGACGACGACCATCTTCGGCGGCGTCAACCAGAGCCGCCAGGTCGCCGCCCTCCAGGCCGGCGTCGACATCGTCGTGGCCTGCCCGGGACGCCTCGAGGATCTGCTCCAGCAGCGTCACCTGGCCCTCGACTCCGTCGAGATCACCGTCATCGACGAGGCCGACCACATGGCCGACCTCGGGTTCCTGCCGGCCGTCACCCGCATCCTCGACAAGACGCCGCGCGACGGCCAGCGGATGCTGTTCAGCGCCACGCTGGACAACGGCGTCGACAAGCTCGTGAACCGCTTCCTGCAGAACGAGGTGCTGCACTCGGTCGACGAGGCCAACTCGCCCGTCGCCGCGATGACGCATCACGTGTTCCACGTGGAGGGCGCCGACGCCAAGAAGGAGCTCGTCCGCACCCTCGCCTCGGGTAAGGGCCGTCGCATCCTCTTCATGCGCACCAAGCACCACGCCAAGAAGCTCGCGCAGCAGCTGACGGCGCAGGGGATCCCCTCCGTCGACCTCCACGGCAACCTGTCGCAGCCGCAGCGCGACCGCAACCTCGCGGCGTTCTCGTCGGGCGAGGCCAAGGTGCTCGTCGCGACCGACGTCGCCGCGCGCGGCGTGCACGTGGACGACGTCGAGCTCGTCATCCACGTCGATCCGCCGATGGAGCACAAGGCGTACCTGCACCGCTCGGGTCGCACCGCGCGTGCCGGCGCCGAGGGATCGGTCGTCACGCTCGTCCTTCCCGGCCAGGAGAAGGACGTCAAGGATCTCCTCCGCAAGGCCGCCATCGCGGTGACGCCGGTCCGCGTCACCGCCGAGTCGGCCGCGGTGGCCGACCTCGTCGGTGAGGTCGCGCCGTACGTCACTCCCGCGCCGAAGGTCGCCCCGCAGCGCGGCGGCGGTCGCAGCCAGGGCGCCAACGCGCAGCGCAAGCGTGCCGCGCGCGATGGCCAGGGTGGATCCGGTCAGGGTGGATCCGGCCAGGGACGCCCGGGCCAGGGGCGTTCGGGCCAGGGTCGCGGCGCGTCGGGCGAGGGTCGCGGTGCGTCGGGCGAGGGTCGTCCTCGTCGGGATCGCGCCGGCCGTCCCGCTGGTCAGGCTGCCGCCCACACCGATCGTGCTCCCCGGCAGGCCGACCGCTCGCACGCGTCGGACCGTCCGGCCGCGGCCGCGGGCAATGCCCGCACGGCGGGTCGCCGCGCGAGCCAGCAGGGCGGCAAGCTGACGGTCGGCTCGGTCGTCCGTCAGAATGGCGGCAACCGCCGCGGCGGTCACTGACCTCACCCCGTGAGGGCGTTTCGTCTCGCTGCGCTCGCTCAACGACCGGTGGCGGGTCCGCCCCCTCCCGGTGGTGGGTTCACCCCTCCCGGTGTCGGGTCCGCCCCCTCCCGGTGGTGGGTCCGCTCCGTCCGGTCGTGGGTCCGCTCCGTCCGGTCGTTGAGCGAGGAGCGCAGCGACGAGACGAAACGCAGACGAGTCGAAACGCAGACGAGACGAAACGTCGTCACCCTCCCGGTGGTGGGTCCGCCCCGGTCAGGCGCGGAACGCGCGGACGAGCGTGACGGCCATCTTGGCCCAGTCGCCGTCGATGCGGAACCGGGTGAAGCCCTCGCTCACCGCCGCGCCGGTGCGCGACGTCACGAACCACGGCGGCTTCGGCAGCACCGACAGTCCGCCGCGCAGCCGCAGCGCGCGCGCCGTCGACAGCGAGCGCGGGAACGGGCGGAACGGTCCGCGCACCACCGTGCGCTCGACACGGTCGAGCAGGAACGCGTTGTGCACGATGCCGATGCCGCTCGGCGCGTCGTCGACCGTGCCGCCGGGGAACGCGCCCCAGGTGGCGGTCGGGGTGAGGAAGCCGAACGCGGTCCACGCGTTGATCGCCACCGTGCCGTAGCGCAAGTCGGCCATCGCTCGCTCGAACCCGGCGCCGAGGGTCCGCTGGGTGACAGGGTCGATGAGTACGTTGGCGCCCAGGGTGCCGGTGAGCCGCTCGTTCGCGTGCGCCACGGCGGCGTCGACGAAGTCCTGTCCGAGCCCGGGCACCGAGACCACTCCGAGCACCGGCGCGAAGTACTCGGTCTGCTCGACCGCCGACGCCTCGTCAGCATCCGTCATCACGAGCGCACGCGTGCCGTCGCCGCACCACACGGCGTCGGGATAGGCGTCGCGTGCCGCATCTATCCGCGCCGTGCTGCCCGGGTACCAGATCGGCCGCTGCGGGGCGCGGTCGTAGGCGGCGCGCAGCTCCCGTAGGAAGTCGTCGCGCTGGCGCCAGTCCGCGCTCACGATGACGACCTGCCCGGCGATGCAGTTGTGTCCGGCGTTCTGGAGGCGCATGGTCACCACGTGCTCGGCCTGGAAGCGCAGGTCGGCGGCCGACCATTCGCCGGGGACGACGATGATCGGCGACACTCCCCCGAGCTCCGCGGTGATCGGAACCGAGAGGCCGGGGACGATCGCGCGGAAGGTTGTCTCCGACCCCGTCACGTGCACGTGATCGATCGACGGATGCCCCGTCAGATACGCTCCGACGTCGCCGCCGCCGCGCACGATCCGGAGGAACCCCGGCTCGATGAGCGGCGCGAGGGCGCGCTCGAACACCGGGACGAGCGCGTCCTGCGTCGGGTTGACCTTCAGGATCGCCGTGCGGTTGGCCGACAGCAGCTCGTAGAGGACGTCGAGGAACGGGATCGAGCTGACGTTCCCGGCCCCGAGGACGACGCCCACACCGCCGGCCGCCTCGGGGTGGAGCTGTGCGAGACCGGCCGACCGCCGGGCGTCGGCGAGACGGACGCCCGGTTCCAGCCAGACCTCGGTCGAGTAGCCGGACAGCAGCAGCCGGTCCGTCGCCGTGAGGGGCGACGTGTGGACGACGACGCGATCGCCGGGCGCGCGGCCGACCTTCGCGCGGGCGATCGGGCTCTCCCCGCGAGCGAGTGCGCCCACCGTGTCGGCGTAGGCGTCGAGGGCGATGAGCGCCGCGTACGGTCCCGAGAGCCATTCCTCGCCGCGGAGGGGGTGTCCGGGGCCGAGGCCCTTGGAGGTCGATGCGACGTCGGCCCACTCATCGGCGACGGCGGCGACCGAGGCGCGGATGCGCTGGAGCAGCGTGCGGCGCTGACCGAGAGTGAGCAGGGTCCACGTGCGTCCGCCGGTAGTGACGGCGTCGATGGCGCGGTCGAGGTGCTCGCGCACGTCGGGGGCGAGACCGGTATCCGGCGAAGTCTTCGGGGAGGCTGACGGCTTCACGGCCCCGGTGGCCGCCTTCTTCGCAGACGTGGTCTTCGAGGTCTTCGCGGGCGTGGTCACAGCGCTCTCCTTCGGGGCGGAGACCCCAGCATACGACGCTCGGAGACGGCATCCGGTGTCACGATGAGCGTGACTCGATGTCGTCGCGACGCAGCCGGTAGCCCGCGAGAGTCGCCAGGCTCGCGAGCACGAGCGCCGCGGGCACGACGCTGAAGCTCACGACGATGCCCGCGATCGCGGTGTCGGGCTGCGAGACGGCGATCCCCGCCGTGCGCTCGACGTATCCGGTCGATGCCAGGACGACGGCCAGGGCCGTGGCGCCCAGCGCGAAGCCGGTCGTCTCGCCCGCGGTCCACACGCCGCCGAAGGCGCCCGCCCGCCCGGGACCGTGGCGGGCCGCGTCGTGCGCGATGACGTCGGGGAGCATCGCCATCGGGAGCGACTGCATCCCGGCGTAGGCGACTCCCGCCAGGGCCACGGAGGCGTACAGCCAGAGTCCCGGCGTCCACAGCGCCCCGACGGTGGTGAGCGCGGCCACGGCGAAGACGACGCTCGCGCCGGCGAACGCCCGCTCCTTCCCGATCCGGCGGGCGAGCATCCCCCAGGCAGGCGCGGCGAGGAGTGCGGGAGCGATCAGGGCGACGAAGAGGAACGTCACGGCGTCCTCCGATCTCAGCACCCACGTGGCCAGGTACTGCGCCCCGGCGAGCATCAGGCCGGTGGCGAGCGCCTGCAGGACGAAGGTGGCCAGCAGCGCGCGGAACGGCTGGCTCCTGCGGAGCGCTTCCCCGGCGGCGCGGAAGTTGTCACGCGCGCCGCCGCCGGGCGTCGAGGCGTCCGCCCCGAGCCGGTGCGGCGTCCGATCGCCGACGCTGCTCGCGACGAGCTCGGCGGCCTCGGCCGCGCTCGTGCCGGCGGCGGCCATCGCCGATCGTGTGCGGGAGGTGCGTCCTGCGACCCCGGTGGCGACGAGCATCCCGAGTCCGATCACAGCCCCGGCGACGACGCCCATGAGGAGGTATCCCGTCGTCGGGTCGCCGGTGAGGCGGCGCAGCACCGGCCCGCCGGCCCCGAACAGCAGGATCGCGACCGTGAGCACCACCACCCGCCAGGTCAGGAGCCGCGTGCGGGCGTCGTAGCCGTCGGTGAGTTCGGCGGGAAGGGCGATGTAGGGAACCTGGAAGAGGCTGAAAGCCGTTGCGGTCGCCATGAAGGACAGGAGCACCCAGACGGCGCCGACGGCGGGGGCGAGGCCCGGCGGCACGGCGAAGGTCAGCGCGAACAGCACCGGGAGGGCGAGCGACCCGACCAGCATGAGGCGGCGGCGGGTGCCGCGGCGCGCGAGGTCGGTGTCGCTCCAGGCTCCGACGACCGGGTCGATGATGACGTCCCACACTTTCGCGATCGTCACGATGACGCCCGCGAGCAGGGCGGTGACGCCCAGGTTGTCGGTGAGGTAGTACGTCAGGACGAGGCCCGGCAGCGTGCCGAAACCGCCGGTGCCGAGGGAGCCGATCGCGTACCGGGCGACCGTGCCGCGCTCGAGGTCTGGCGAAGGGGGACGGGGGGATGCCGGGGGAGCAGCGTCGCTCATGGCGTCAGCCTAGAGGGCCGGGTGCGCAGAGGCACGGAACGGGTGCGGACGGGGCCGGGTGGTGCCGCTGTGCGGTGTCGGCGGGGCGGCGAGCGGTCGGCGCGGTGGCAGCGTTTCCTCCCCAGGTGGGGTCGTGGTGGGGTTGTCCACAGGAAGGTGCGTTGACCGGGGATTTGTCGGCGTGGGTGTCGGTGCCTCCGGGAAGGATAGGGGGTATGACGAGGACCGAGACGATGACCGCCGACGAGGCGAGAGCCGTCGTGGATGCGGTCGTCGATGCGGTCGTCGATGAGCTGGTGGAGATCCAGCGGGGACTGTCGGCGCTGTACGCGCGACGGGCTGCCGTGCTCGCTCGTGCGGTCGAGGTGACGCGGGAGCAGGACGATGTACAGGGGCCGTCGGAGGTGCGTGACATTCCGCTGCGGTCGATGGCTGCGCAGATCGGCGCGGCGCTGCGGGTGCCGGATCGGACGGTGGAGCGGGACCTGTCAGACGCCGTTGTCCTGACGGGGCAGTTCCCGGCGACGCACGCGGCCATGGCGGACGGGGTGATCTCGCACGCCCACGCGAAGGTGATCGTGGCGGCGGGGCTGCCGATCGAGGATGACGACGCCCGCGCGGTGTTCGAGGTGGCGGTGTTGGAGGTGGCGCGGCGCGAGACGCCGGGACGACTCAAGCCCGCCGCGAGGGTGCTCGCGGCGCGGCTGCACCCGGTGCCGCTGGCAGAGCGGCACGCGGTGGCGGCGACGCGGCGGTCGGTGTGGGTGGCGGGATCTGGAAGATGGCATGGCGGAGCTGATCGCAACGCTGCCCGCGCACCTTGCCCACGGGATCCGTGACCGGGTCGACCGGTACGCGCGACGCGTGATCGACGCGCGACGCGCCGGTGACACGACGGGTGGCGTCGCGGGCGATGCTCGCAACGCTGCCGTGAGCGAGCGGGCCGACAATTCCGGTGGTGAGCTCGCGGACCTCAGTGACCTCGGTGACGGGATGCCGGCGGCGGGCGTCACGCTGTTCCACGAACCCGCCATGCGGGACGGCCGGGGGATCGACGAGGTCCGCGCGGATGTGTTCGCCGACCTGCTGCTCACCGGCCACGCCACCCCGGAGGTGTCCAACGTGTCGACGCCGGAGGCGGAGGCCATCGTCGCGCACGTGCAGGTCACGGTGCCGGTGCTCACCGCGCTCGGGGCCGATAACGCCCCGGCGGAACTGACCGGGCATGCCCCGATCGACACGGCCACCGCGCTGCAGCTGGCGGCGACGGCGCCGGGCTGGGACCGCGTGCTGACCCATCCGGTGAGCGGAACGGTGCTCGCCGTCGACCGGTACCGGCCATCGGATCAGCTGAAACGAACACTCCGGGTGCGGGATGAACACTGCCGGTTCCCCGGATGCCGGATCCCGGTCCGCAGATGCGACATCGATCACACCATCGCCCGCGAACACGACGGACCGACGGAGGTCACGAACCTCGCGCACCTCTGCCGGAGACACCACACCCTGAAACACCACTCGGCGTGGCGGGTGAGACAGACCCCCGACGGGGTCCTCCACTGGACCAGCCCCACCGGTCGCCGCTACCCCGACCGCCCCGCGCGCACCCTGGTGTTCACGCCCTCGTGGTGACCGTCTCCAGCGCGTCCGCGACCGCCGCCATCCCCGCGACCACTTCGGAGAACGACGTGGTCAGCGGCGACAGTCCGATGCGCAGACCCCCGGGATCGCGATAGTCCGGCACGACGTCCTGGCGCCACAACAGTGCGGTGACCTCGCGCATCGCCGGATGCTGGAGCGTCACGTGCCCGCCGCGCTCCGCGGGATCCCGCGGCGACGCGACCGTCACGCCGCGCCCCGCGAGCAGCTCGTCCGCGGCCCGCAGCGCGAGATCGGTGAGAGCGATCGACTTCTCGCGGATCGCCTCGATGCCGGCCTCGGCGATCATCTCCAGGGTGTCGCGCATGGCGAGCATCCCCACGATCGGCGGCGTGCCCGACAGGAATCGGCGCATGCCGGGCGCGGGGAGGTACTCCGGCCCCATCGCGAAGACGTCGGCCGCTCCCATCCAGCCCTGGACCGGCTGGGTCAGCGTCCCCTGATGACGGGCGGCGACGTACGCGAAGGCCGGTGAACCCGGCCCACCGTTCAGGTACTTGTACGTGCAGCCGACCGCGAGGTCGGCGCCCCACTCGTCGAGGTGGACCGGTACCGAGCCGGCGGAATGGCAGAGGTCCCACAGCATGAGCGCACCGGCGTCGCGCGCGATCCGCGTGAGCGCCTCCCCGTCGGCCAGATGGCCCGACCGGTAGGCGACATGTGAGAGCAGCACGACCGCGGTGCGGGGGCCGACGGCGCTTCGCAGCAGTTCCGGGGTGACGCCGGCCGACAGATCGACCTCGATCCACCGGACTGTGCCGCCACGCTCCGCGGCGATCCCCTCGACGAGATAGCGGTCGGTGGGGAAGTTGTCGCGATCGACGACGATCTCCACACGGGCTGGATCGGCGAAGCGCTGCGCATCGAACGCGGCCCGCAGGAGCTTGTAGAGCAGCACCGTCGTCGAGTCGCCGACCACGGTCTGCCCCGCTGCGGCGCCCAGCGCGATGCGGCCGATGTCGTCGCCGATCGCGAAGGGCAGCTCCATCCACCCCTCGTCCCAGCCGCGGATCAGCCTCCCGCCCCACTCGTCCTCGACGAAACGCGCCAGGCGCTCGGCCGTCGCCCGGGGCGGGCGGCCCAGTGAGTTGCCGTCGAAGTACACGAGCGGCGCCGCTGAAGCGACGAAGCGATCGCGGAAACCCGCCAGCGGGTCGGCGGCATCGAGGGCTGTGGCCTCGGCGGCCAGCGTCGTCGCGGTCTTCACGCCGTCAGCCTAGAGGCCGCTCCGGCGCTGCCGAACGAAACGGCTCAGATGAGTGCGAGCTCGCGCAGCTTGGCGGCCACGTCGTCGTTGCTGGGCTCCACGTGGTGGGTCGCATCGGGGTAGACGACCACCGGGATGTTCGTCCGGCCCGAGATCTCGCGCGCCACCTCGGCCGCGGCAGGCTCGGCCTCGAGGTCGACATAGGTGTAGGCGACGCCGAGGCCGTCGAGCTGCGCCTTGGTGCGGCGGCAGTCCCGGCACCAGTCGGCGCCGAACATCGTGAGGGTCTTGTCGTGGGAAGTCATCCCCCTATTGTCGCCGCTGTCCACAGGGTGGGGCGCGTTCGCCCGTCGTTCAGGTCGACGTGCGACGATAGACGGCACTGCACGTCGGCGCGGCCGCGGCAGCTCGACCGATCCAGCACGACCACGGGGGAAAGCCATCGACCTGTCGATCATCGTGCCGACCTACAACGAAGCTCCGAACGTCGCGGAGCTGGTCCGTCGCGTCACCGCGGCCGTCGAGCGACTGGACGCGGGTCGCGACGCCGAGATCATCTTCGTCGACGACAGCACCGATGAGACGCCCGACGTGATCCGCGAGGTCGCGGCCACCTCCACTGTCCCCGTGCGGCTCATCCACCGCACGGTCCACACCGGCGGGCTCGGTGGAGCGGTCATCGAGGGGATGCGCGCCGCGGCGTCCGACGCCTGCCTCGTGATGGACGGCGATCTGCAGCACCCGCCCGAGGAGATCCCCGCGCTCGTCGAGCGCTTCCGCACCGGCGACGTCGACGTGGTCGTCGCCTCCCGCTACGCGGGCGGCGGCACCGCCCACGGCCTGGCCGACCGCACGCGTGTGCTGGTGTCGAAGGTCTCCACCGCGATCACCAAGTCGATGTTCCCGGTGCGGCTGCGCGACATCACCGACCCGATGACGGGGTTCTTCCTCATCTCCCGTTCGGCGATCGACCTCGACGGGCTCCGGCCGCGCGGCTTCAAGATCCTGCTCGAGATCCTCGTCCGTCGCCCCTACCGCGTGGCCGAGATCCCCTTCCACTTCGCCGATCGCCATGCCGGAGAGTCCAAGGCGTCGCTGCGTCAGGGAGTCCACTTCCTCACCCAGCTGACCGCCCTGCGGTTCGGCAAGATGTCGCTGTTCGCCGTCATCGGCGGACTCGGTGCGGTCGCCAACCTCCTCATCGTCTGGGCGCTCACCCAGTGGGGGGTGGACTACATCGTCGCCGCGATCGTCGCCGCAGAAGCGACCATCGTCGGCAACTTCCTGCTCATCGAGCGTTTCGTGTTCTCCGACATGCGCGGTCAGGCGTCCGGGGTGTGGTCGCGGTTCGCGAAGTCGTTCGCCTTCAACAACGCCGAGGCGGTCATCCGCATCCCGATCGTGGCGCTGATGGTCGAGTCGGGACACATCTCCGCCGTCGTGGCCACCGCCATCACGCTGGTCGTCGCGTTCGTGGTGCGCTTCGTGTTCCACTCGCTCGTGGTCTACGCACCGCGCAAGGCGGGCGCCACGACGCCCGTGCGAGCGACCATGGAGAAGCTCGACGAGCAGGCCATGCAGCCCGGCGAACTCTGATCAGGACGCCGTCGCGTCGGTCGCGGCGACCGCCCGCTTGACGCGCAGTGCGCGCCCCGAGATCGACACCACGCGAAACACCGCGGCCTCCAGCGGAGTGTCGATGTCGAGCGGATGGATCGACACCTCGATCTCGTTGCCGTCGAGGAGGAAGATCCCCCGGTGCGGAGCGAAGGTGACCACCGAGTACGTGCGTGTCCGCGCGCGGCCGCGCGGATCGTCGTCGGCGCCGGCCAGCGCGGCGCGCAGCGCATCGTCGTCCTCGACCACATCGGCCGCGCGGCGCGTGACCGGAAGAAGGGCGATGACCTGCCCGATGAAGAGCTCTTCACCGGGCAGGTCTGTGGCCATCATGCAGGCCGCTCGTCGGCTCGGCCGTCAGGCCGAGGCCGCGCGCTCGTCGTAGTCGTGCAGCGTCTCGGCCGTGACGACCTCGAGCGCGCGACGCAACTGCGAGCTGGAGGTGTGGGCGGTGTACGGGAAGTACACGACCTCCACTCCCACCTCGGCGAACTCGCGCTCCAGACGCAGCCCCTTCTCGGTGCCGCGCCAGTCGTCGCCCTTGAAGAAGTGCGTGAAGCCGACCTGACGCCAGACGTCGAGCTTGTCGGGCACGTCTTCGACGTGGACGTGGTCGACGTAGCGCACCGAACGGACGATCTCGGCCCGCTCGGCCGTCGGGATGAACGGCTGGACGCCCTTCACCTCGCGCAGCATCTCGTCGCTCACGACGCCGGCGATCAGCAGATCGCACTGTTCCTTCGCATGACGAAGGATGTTGAGGTGTCCGACGTGGAACAGATCGAACGCCCCAGCGGCATAACCAATGCGTGTAGCCATGACTTCCCCCAAAGTCTCAGCGGTATCAACGCGCAGACCCCCCAGCCTGCACTACCCCGCGCTCAGCATAGCCCCTATCCGTCTCGCGCGGGAGAGCGGATCCGCAGACCGTCAGCTGCGGACGGTGCTGTGATGGTCCCGGAACCACTGCACGGTGCGCTCCAGGCCCTCGCGCAGGTCGATCGACGAGGTCCACCCCGTCTCCGCCAGGCGGGACACGTCCAGCAGCTTCTGCGGAGTGCCGTCCGGTTTGCCGGTGTCCCACTCCGTCTCGCCCTCGAAGCCGACCACCTCGGCGATCGTCTCGGCGATCTCCCGGATGGTCACATCGGTCCCGGTGCCGACGTTGACGTGCTCCGCCCCGTCGTAGTGCTCCATGAGGTGCAGGAGGGCAGATGCCAGGTCGTCCGCGTGCAGGAACTCCCGTCGCGGCGTGCCGGTGCCCCAGTTCGTGACCACGGGCGTCCCGGCCGCAGCGGCCTCGTCGTAGCGGCGGATGAGCGCGGGCAGCACGTGCGAGCCGAGCGGCGAGAAGTTGTCGTTCGGGCCGTAGAGGTTCGTCGGCATCGCCGAGATCCACGGGAGGCCGTCCTGACGGCGCACCGACTGGACGTGCAGGATGCCGGCGATCTTCGCGATCGCGTACGCATCGTTCGTCGGCTCGAGGTGCCCGGTGAGCAGCGCGTCCTCGCGGATCGGCTGCGGCGCGAACTTCGGGTAGATGCACGAGGACCCGAGGAACAGCAGCCGCTCGACGCCCACTTCCCGGGCGGCGTCCATGACGTTCGTCTGGATGCGCAGGTTGTCGCTGAGGAAGTCGACCGGATACGTGCTGTTGGCGAGGATCCCGCCGACCTTCGCCGCGGCGAGCACGACGTAGCGCGGCGTGTTCTCGCGGAAGAACGCGAACACCGCGTCGCGGTCCTTCAGATCCAGCTCGGCCGAGCGGCGGCCGATGAGGTTGCCGAACCCGGCGGTCTCCAGCGCGCGCCACACGGCACTGCCGGCGAGGCCGGAGTGCCCGGCCACGTAGAACGGAGCGTCCCGGTCGAGCGGCCCCGGCGTGAACTCGACCCCGTCGGTCATGACAGCGGCCAGCCCGCCAGCGGCACGCGGTCGATCCAGGGCGACCCGGCGTGCTCCAGGGCTGTGATGTCGGCGTCGACCATGAGACGCGCGAGGTCGAGCGGTCCGACCGTCGCCTTCCAGCCGAGCTTCTCCTCGGCCTTCGTCGGGTCGCCGATGAGCGCGTCGACCTCGGTGGGACGCAGGTAGCGCTCGTCGAAGCGCACGTGGTCCTCCCAGTTGAGGCCCGCGTGCGAGAACGCCGTCTCGAGGAACTCCCGCACCGTGATGCCGACGCCGGTGGCCAGCACGAAGTCGTCGGGCTCGTCGACCTGCAGCATGCGCCACATGCCCTCGACGTACTCGGCGGCGTAGCCCCAGTCGCGGATCGCGTCGAGGTTTCCCATGTAGACGTGGTCCTGACGGCCCGCCTTGATGGCGGCGACCGCGCGGGTGATCTTGCGGGTCACGAACGTCTCGCCGCGGCGGGGCGACTCGTGGTTGAAGAGGATGCCGTTGGTGGCGAACATCCCGTACGCCTCGCGGTAGTTCTTGGTGATCCAGAAGCTGTAGAGCTTGGCGGCCGCGTACGGCGAGCGCGGGTAGAACGGCGTCGTCTCGCTCTGCGGCGGCGGTGTCGCCCCGTACAGCTCGGACGAGGACGCCTGGTAGAACCGCGTGTCGATGCCCGACATGCGGACCGCCTCCAGCACGCGGATCGAGCCGGTGCCGGTGGTGTCGGCGGTGTGCTCGGGCTCGTCGAACGAGACGCGCACGTGCGACTGGGCGGCGAGGTTGTAGACCTCGTCCGGGTTGATGCTCGCCAGCAGCGTCGTCAGCCGCGCGCCGTCGCTGAGGTCGCCGTAGTGCAGGAACAGCTTGGCCGACGGGTCGTGCGGGTCGACGTAGAGATGGTCGATGCGCGACGTGTTGAACGTCGAGGCGCGGCGGATGAGACCGTGCACCTCGTAGCCCTTGCCCAGCAGCAGCTCGGCCAGATACGACCCGTCCTGCCCCGTGATGCCCGTGATGAATGCGCGTTTGGTCACGTGTGACCCTCCTGTGGATTCGATCGTGCAACGGTCGACCGGATGCGCGCCCCCTGCGCGGGCCGTCCCCGAAGCCCCCTGCAGGCGATACTAGCGGGCGTTGCTACCCGCTCGGATCGGGAGCCCGTTCGCGCACGGCGATGAACAGGAGCGATCCGATGAGCATCACGAGGATGCCGGTCGCCTGCAGCCACGATCCGCGGAGCAGGATCAGGAGGTAGAACGGGAACACCGCGCCGGCGATCTCGACGATCGGCGAGGGGTTGCCCTCGCGGAAGCGCACGTCCAGGCGGCCCAGGAAGTACGCGAGCACGACCGAGCCCACGACGACCCCGATGAAGCCGAAGCTGAGGAGGAGCTCGGCCCAGATCGGCGCGGACAGATTGGTGAACCCGTACTCGCGGAACTCCGCCAGCAGGACCCCCGAACCGGTCGGCTTGTCGCGCCAGATGGAGCGCGGCACCCAGAAGAACAGGATCCCCAGAAACTGCCGGGCGAAACGGAAGGGCATCGTCGCGTCGTACAGGATCGCGTTGGACAGCTGACCGAACGCGTCGTAGTCGCCGTTGCCCTCGTACTCGGAGAGGAAGCCGGTGCGCTCGTTGTTGACGACGTTCAGCCGGCGGAACATGTCGGCGATCGGGAACAGGAACAGCAGCCCGAAGACGATCCCGAGCATCATCACCGAGGTGCGCACCCGGGTGCGGAACGCGCCCAGCGGACCGAGGAAGCTGCCCCAGACGACGCCGAAATGGTAGCGGGCGCTGGAGATCGGGTTGGTGATGAGCATCGCCGCGAGGGTGGTCGCCCACGCGATCCACCGGGGGCCCTTCCCCTCCGCGCCGCGCGCGACGTGCCACCAGCCGTGGGCGGCGATGAGGATCGGGAAGCTCGCGACGGCGCCGATCATCGCGTTGGTCGTCGGGTCGGGCCACCGGGCGCTCTCGACGAGCGAGAACTCCGCGCGGCTCGAGAACAGCACCCCGACGCCGAGGCTCGCCACGTAGTAGGCGGAGGCCGCGAGCGCGACGAGGGTGAGGATGCCGAGGCGCGCCCGGCTGATGCCGAACCGCTCCGTCGAGGCCGCATGCGCCACCCGGCGGCGGTGCGCCAGCGCGAAGCCGATCGCGAAGGATGCGATCCCGAGCACCCCGGTGGCGGCGGTGATCATGTCCAGCTGCGGATCCAGGCCCGCCGTGGTGGTCGCCATCGCGTCGGCGCGCAGCTGCACGGTCGGGGCGAGCCCGAAGAAGACGTAGGCGAAGAGCCAGAAGATGAACTCGAACATGCGGCGCTCGCCGCGGGCGATGAGGACCGCCAGCCGGATCGCCGCCACGAACAGGACGCCGAAGGTGACCGTCCACGCCGAGCTGCGGCCCGAGTCGGGGCTCGTCAGGACGAAGACGGGGACGACGATCCCGAGCGCGACGAAGGACAGGAAGCCGAGGGCGAGCACGAGCGTGCCCTCGCGATGCTCCGCGGTGCGCGTCTCGGTGGTGGTCATCCGTGGTCCGTGTGGGGGGTGTCGTCGGGCCCGGCCGCGTCGTCCGGACCGGGGCCTCGGCGCCGTTCGCGCCGTCGCGCCCGAGTCTCCCACACGAGGCCGACCACGACACTCACGGCGACGGCGGCGGCGAAGCCCCACGCGGCGCCGGCGGCCGCCATCGCGAACGCCAGCGCCATCGGCAGCACCAGCGTGGCCCCCGCGAGGAAGCCGCGCATCGCGGTCGAGGAGGTGTGGCGCGCCGCGGCGCGGAAGTGGGCGAGGAGCGCGGTGTAGGCGACCATCGCGAGGCCCTGTACGGCGTAGGGCCAGCGCAGATCGGCGGCGACGTCCCAGGTCGCACCGAGGACGAGGCGTCCGAGCTCGTCGGGGAGCACCAGCACGACCCCGCTCCACACCACGCAGATCGCGGTGAGGATGAGCGCCGTCTCGCGCAGGCGGGAGCGGTAGCGCCCGCTCCCGCGGCTTCGGACGAGATCGGGGACGACCGCGATGCGGACGGCGTTGAAGGCGGTGTTCAGCGGCGAGAAGAGCAGAGACGCGCCGCGCAGCGCCGCCACACCGGCGACTCCCAGGGGGCCGGCGAGGAAGAACCACACGACGGTGTTCGACAGGTTGAGGCTCGCGTACTCGCCCGAGAACCGCACCGCGATGTCGCGGTTGGCGACGATCCACCGGGCGCCCGCGACCGGCCTGGGAACGACCCGCGCGTAGGCGATCGCCACGATCATCGCGATGACGCCGCCTCCGGTCCACGCCGCGGCGACGGTCCAGGCGGGGGCCGACACGGCCACCAGCCACACCATGACGGGCAGGGCGACGACGGCCCAGACCGTGTCCGACACGAGGGCGTGCCCGGAGCGGGCCCGGGCGATGAGGATGTAGCGGACGATGTCCTGGACGAAGACGAGCGGACCCGCGACGGCGAGGACGGTCCACATGAGGGGGTCGCCCCCCGCCAGCACCCCGCACACCGCCAGCGCGATGGCCGAGACCACGCCCACCGCCACCGAGACCCCGGCGGCGGAGTCGTCGACGCCGGCGGGCCGCTCGCCCGCCTTCGAGAAGCGCACGAGCAGCACCTCGCCGACCAGGGCGCGCTGGAAGCCCAGGAAGAACAGCAGCAGCACGTAGCCGAGGCTGAACAGGCCGAACTCGGCCGTGGTGGCCACACCGGCCACGAGCGCCACGAGGGCGAAGTTCGACAGGCTCGAGACGATCTGGTCGAGGATCGTCACGTAGCGCGAGTGCGCGAAGCGCTTCACCGGTCCACGCGCCTCACGCCGGAGTCGCGCGGCGTTCGCGGTCTTCCCGCCGCAGCGTCCGCCACCACTTCGCCAGCAGCATCGAGGTCGTGCCCACCTTCGCGAGCGCCGCCAGCGCATAGACGACGACGAACACCGGCACGACGGCCGTCAGGAGGAACAGCCAGCAGGTGACGCCGTAGTCGACCGGCAGCATGAGCGCCGAGCGCAGCCGCGAGCCGGAGGTGACCTGGGTGCGCGGTGCGCTCGTCGTGAGCTTCTCGAAGAGGCTTCCCGCGAAGAAGGTCGCCGAGGCGGCGACGACGAACACCGTGCACAGGGTGAAGGCCAGCCACGTCGGCACGGCCTCGGTGCGCAGCAGGAAGGCGAGCGTCGCGATGTGGAGCAGGACGATGCGGATGCCGTCGATGACGTGGTCGAGCCACTCCCCGGAGGCCGACCCGCCCCCGCGCAGCCGCGCCAGCTGACCGTCGGCCGAGTCGAAGAAGAAGCCCACGACGAGCGCGACACCCACCAGCGCGCTCGCGAGGCCGCCCTCCGCCCACACGAGCAGGTAGAGGATCCCGGCGAAGGTGAACAGGGCGCCGATCGCGGTGAGGTGGTTCGGCGTCACCCCGCGCGGCGAGGCGGCGGCGATCACGCGCCCGACGGGCCGGTTGACCGCCAGCGTGTACAGCGGCACACCGGTGCGGCGCTTCTGCGCGGCGCGCAGCAGATCGAATCGTTGGCGGAACGTGGACACGGCGGTGTCGGTCATCTCGTGCTTCCCCTCAGCACTCGCTTCCCCCCGCTCGGCGGCGCTCGCTCATGCAGCGACCCCCTTCACGGAGAGGTGACGGGACGTCGCTCCCCGGCGGACGGCCCACCGGCATAGTAACCGTCGAGCAGGTCGCCGATGCGCTCGATCGAGAATCCCGTCTCGATCGCCCGGCGCCCGCGGGCGCCGAGGGCGGCCCGTGCGGACTCGTCGTGGACGAGTGCGCCGATGGTGTCGGCGAGCGCTTCCGCCGTCTCCGGGGCCGTCTCGGACGCGGCGGTCGCCGCCCCCGCATCGGACCCGCGTTCGGGGAAGGTGGCCACGGCGTCGCCCAGCCGATCGGCGATGTGGCAGGTGTCGGAGATCACCGTCGGCCTGCCCACCGACAGCGCCTCGAGCACCGACATCGGGAACGGCTCGCTGAAGCTCGGCAGCACGTAGACGTCGGCGCGCGCCATGCGGTCGCGGCCGGCACCCGGGGGCACCGCTCCCTCGTAGCGGATGCGCTGGGCGTGACCCCAGGCGGCGACCCGCCGTTCCAGCTCCGCCAGGTCGCCCTCGTCGGGGCCGACGACGACGAAGTCGGCGTCCGTACCCGCCGCCAGCAGCCGATGCGCCGCTTCCGCGAACAGCAGCACGCGCTTGCGCGGCTGCAGCCGGGCGAGGAACAGCACCTCGGGGCGGGCGCTGGGCGTGCGCTCGCCGACCGGCGGCAGCGACACCCCGTTCGGGAGGTCGACGATCCTCACGCGCGGCTCGACGGCGCGCAGGCGCCCGGCGTCCGTGTCGGTGAGGGCGAACGTGCCCGTCGCCCCGCGCAGCACGGGGCGCACCCAGCGGTCGAACACCCGTGCGCGCAGACGCCCGTCGGGCTTGACCATGCCGTGCGGCTGCAGGAACAGGCGCGGCCCCGCGCCGCCGCGCCGCAGCGCATGGGCGACCGGGAGGGTGACGAGGTCGCGCGCCAGGTGGACGTGCACGACGTCGAACTCGCCGCGCCGGCGCAGGAGCGCTCGGCGAAGCCCGGGGGCCACGAGGCCGCTGAAGCCCGCGCCGGGGACGAGCTGCCGCGCCGGGAACAGGTGGACGTCCACCCCCTCGGGGGCGAAGCGCGCCTCGCCGTCCCAGCCGGCGAAGACCTCGACATGGTGGCCGCGCCGGGCGAGCTCGCGGGTCTGCTCGCTCATGACCGCCAGCGGGCCGCCGAACGCCCCGTCGGCGCTGATGTAGGTGAGGACGTGCGCGATCCTCATTCGGGGCCGGTCTCGAAGCGCTGCCCGACGACGACGGCCGCGGGCGCCGAGACGATCGCGTTCTCGGGGACGTCGCCGCGGACGACGGTCAGCGGTGAGATCACGGCCGAGCGTCCGATGTGCGCCCCGCCGAGCACGACGCACCGCGACGTCACCCAGACGCCGTCCTCGATGACGATGGGCTTGGTGATGAGGCCCATGTCGGTGCGGAAGGCGTGCGCTCCGGTGGTCATGTACGTCTCCTGCGAGATGGACACGTCGCTGCCGATGGTGATCCGGTCACGGTTGTGGAACCACACCCCGTCGCCGATCCAGCAGCGATCGCCGATCTCGAGGTTCCACGGGGACTTCACCCGCAGGCGGGGCCGCATGACGACGCCCGTGCCGATCTTCGCGCCGTAGCGGCGGAGCGCCCAGGCGCGCAGCGACGAGCTGATCTGCAGCCGATTGGAGACGAGCAGGAGCTCCACGAGCGACCAGCTGAACGTCACCCACTTCGGCTTGCGGAGGGGTTCGGGGGCGCCCGGCGCCAGCGAGAGGTCGATGACGCGTGTGGGTACCATCCCTCTTTTGTACCGACGCGTCGGCGTCGGCGCCAGCCGAGGGCCCTTCGCCGCAGCGGAGCCGAGCCTGCGCCGCAGCGGATCGGAGCCCGCGCCGCAGCGGATCCGAGCCTGCGCCGCAGCGGATCGGAGCCCGCGCCGCGAGGTCAGCCGCCGAGACCGCGGAGCACCCGGACGGCGATCGCGCCCTGCCCGTCGGCGTCGATCAGACCCTCGTCGTCGACCTCCTCGTCGGTGACGGCGGAGGGGGAGAGCAGGCTCACGAAGCGGATGTCCGCCTGGGAGGCGGCGGCCTTGAGGATCCCCTCGATGGTCGTCACCTCCGGCGGGGCGGGCGAGGTGGCCGCAGGGCCGACGACGACGATCTGCGCCGACGGCAGACCGACCTTCAGTGCGGTGAACACAGCGACCGCGCGGTCGCGGAGCTCGCTGCGGGAGACCGAGGCGTCGGCGACGTCGGCGGAGACGATCACGATGTCGGCGTCGGAGGCGACCGCATCGGGCACGGCGTCGAGGATGCTCGGGCAGAAGTCGGTGTCGCACGGGCTGACGTCGCCGCCGGTGGCGAAGCCCGCGCCGTCGGTCGACAGGTCGACGAGCACGGCATCGAGGTCGGCGGCGACCAGGTCCTGCCAGGTGCGGGTCACCCCGTCCTGCGCACGTCCGGCGGGATCGTCGCCCAGGAAGGCGACGGTGGTCACGGCGGGGTCGGGATTGACCGCGCTCGGCGGCGTGACCCCCGAGCCGTTGCCCTGTGCGGAGACCGAATCCACGGCGTACACCGCAGCCGCGCCCGCGACGATGGCGAGCAGCAGCACCCCGCCATAGGCCCAGAGCCGGGAGCGGCCCCGAGTTGAGAACGTCGCCATGGGCACTATCCTGACATAGCCCGCCACGGGTCTCGGGCGACGGGGATCGCCGAGACCGGGCCGGACATGAGGGAGGGGGTGCGGGGTGATCCGGACGGAGACACTCGCACTGTTGCGTTCACGCTGGCTGACGATCGTCGTCTTCGTGCTCGTCGCGATCATCGTGGCGGCCGCCTACGTCGCCTTCAGCCCCCGCGAGTACAGCGCGAGCACGCGTCTGGTCGTCAGCGCCTCCACCAGCAGCAACGGCTCCGACCTCGCCCAGGGCGGCACGTTCGCCCAGCAGCAGGCGCGCAACTACGCGAACATCGCGACGAGCGACGTCGTGCTGCAGCCGGTCGTCAACGCCCTCGACCTCGACATGACCGTCGCAGCCCTCGCGCGCAAGGTCTCGGCCACGATCCCGCTCCAGACCTCGATCATCTCCATCGAGGTCACCGACTCCAGCCCGGTGCGCGCGGCGACCATCGCCAATTCGGTCACCACGAGCCTCGCCAATGCCGTCGGCAGCCTCGTGCCCGCCGACGCCGACGGACGCGCCCCCGTGAAGACCGAGATCGTCCATCGCGCGACCGTGCCGTCGCGGCCGTCGTCGCCGAACGCGACCATCGCCCTCGGCGCCGGGGCCCTGCTCGGACTCGTCGCGGGCGTCGCCTTCGTCATCATCGCCCGCCGGGTCTCGTCGCGTGTGCGCACGGCCAGCGAGGTCCGCCGCCTCGCCCACGCGCCGGTCATCGGCACCGTCCGCGAGGACGACCCGCGGGTGCGCGGGGTCATCACCGACTCCACGAGCCGCTCGGTGCGCGCGGAGGAGTTCCGTCAGATCCGCACGAACATCTCGTTCCTCCAGGCCGGGAGCGCCCACAAGGCGTTCGTGGTCACCTCGTCGGTGCCCGGCGAGGGCAAGAGCACCGTCTCGTCCAACCTCGCCGCCAGCCTCGCCTCGATGGGGCGCTCCGTCTGCCTCGTCGAGGCGGACCTGCGCAAGCCCTCGCTGGCAGGCGTGCTCGACCTGGAGGGGAGCGTCGGGTTCACGACGGTGCTCGCCGGCGAGGCCACTCTCGACGATGCGCTGCAGCCGTGGGGGAGCGGCGGGCTGCAGGTGCTCCTGTCCGGCGAGCTGCCCCCCAACCCGAGCGAGCTGCTGAGCTCGGAGGCGGCGATGGAGATCATCGCCGAGCTCCACGAGCGCTTCGAGGTGGTCATCGTCGACTCGCCTCCGATCCTGCCGGTCACCGACGCCGCGATCCTCGGCAACCTCGTCGGCGGTGTGATCCTGGTCGTCGGTCTCGGGCGCGTCCGCGAGCGCGAGCTCGCCGGTACCGTCGAGGCGCTCGCCGTGGCCCACACCCCGCTCCTGGGCGTGGTCACCAACTTCGCGCCGGCGACCGCCGGCGATGTATACGGGTACGGCGCCCCGCCGGAGCCGCGTGCGGCAGCAACCACCCCCGTCGCCGAGCGTGCGGCAGCCGTACCGGCGGAGTCCGAGCGGTAACGCGAGATGGCGGCCCGCGGCGGCATCCTGCTGGTCTGCACGGCGAACCGGGCCCGGTCGCCGATGGCGGCGCTGATGCTCGCGGCGACCTTCGCGCAAGACCGCACCGACGTCGAGGTGCGTTCGGCGGGTACGCGCGCCCATGAGGGCGAGCACGTCACTCGGCACACACTCCAGCTGCTGGAGGGCCGCGGCATCGAGGCGGCCGGCTTCCGCTCGCAGCCGCTGACCGCGGCGCTCGTGGAATGGGCCGACATCGTGCTGTGCGCCGAACGGTCCCACCGTGCCGACGTCGTGCGGCTCGTCCCCCGGGCCCACCGCAAGACCTTCACGATGGCGCAGTCCGCACGCCTGCTGGCCGTCGCCGACGTCCCGCCGGGAGCGACCGCGGCCGAGCTCGCCGATGGCCTGGCGGCGGCGCGGGGGATCGCGCCGCAGAGCCCCGACGACGACATCGACGATCCCGCCGGAGGGACCACGGCGGACTACGAACGCGCAGCAGACCGTATCGCGGGGGTCGTCCGCGCCGTCGGCGGAGCGCTGCGCGTACGCAGCTGACCTCGGTCCGGACTACGCAGTCCGTGTTGTCGGACCACGGAGTGGTCGCGCGGGACACGCAAGAGGCGGTGCCCGGGAGGGGCGCGGCCACCTAACCCGCGGCCGAGGGCCAGGGCCGGCCTCGCCCGGCTGGGACAGTGGAATCACCCACAGATCCGCGGATCGGTGATCGCTGCTGGAGCGCTCCCCGACCCCGGCGCCGGCAGCCTCGAGGCGCACTTCTCCTCGGCAGCCAGAGCGCTTCCGCACGAGGAACCGACATGCACACCCCCACCACCCCTGCGTCGCCGCGCACCCGCGGCCGCCGCGCCGCGCTCGCGGCGGCGTCGGTGGTGCTGGTCGCCTGCGGTGCCCTCGCCCTCGTCCCGCCGACCTCGGCCGGGTACACCGACGCCACTTACGCGCAGGCCGATCTGACCACCGAGCTCACCCTCCTGCCCGTGCCCTACGACCAGTCGGCCGGAACGGGACTGTTCCTCACCCCCGACGGCGCGCTCTACACCTCCGGTCAGCGCGCGTCGGGCAACGGCGCGGGCGGCACGAGCACGGCCGCCGACGCGCCCACCCGGGTCGCTTTCCCCGCCGGCACCGTCGTCGTCGAGGCGATCGGGAGCAGCAACGACTTCAGCGACTCCGCCGCGACCTCGTGGGCGGCGCTGGACGCCGACGGCCACGTCTGGACGTGGGGGCGCCCCATGGGCCTGCCGGGCCTGCTCGGGCGCGGTCCGCTCTCACTGGCGGCCTCCTACACGCCGGGCCAGGTCGTCCTCGCCCCCGGGGCCGGCTCGCTGCCGCGGTTCATCGATCTCGAGCGCATCGAGAACCAGTTCCTCGCGCTCGACGAGAGCGGCCGGATGTGGGCGTGGGGATATGGCGGCGAGAACCTCCCGCTGTCGTCCCTGAACCCCACGGGGAACTCCTACCCGACCGTCGTCGACGCCGTCGCGGTGACGCCCGGCGCCGGTGCCTGCACGGGCGCCAACAACGGTGGCGCGGTGACCTGGCACAGCATCTGGGGCGGCAACAACGCCGCCGCCGCGGTATCGACGAGCGGACTGGTCTACACGTGGGGCTACGACCACGGGGCCCTCGACGGCACGTGGACGATCCAGCGCTGCCCGATCCTCAACGACCAGGCCAACCGCGCCCTGTTCCGCGCCCACCCCGACCTGTACACCACCGCCGACGGCCGCACCTACGACGAGAGCGTCCTGACCACCGAGACCGAGCGCCTGGCCCGCTACACCGAGATCGTGCAGCACCGCCGCCCCCGGACCCTCGAGGCCTGCGCCGCACCGGTCGCCAAGACGGTCACCACCGTCGATGACTCGGGCTGTCCCGTGCGCCAGTTCGGCTACAGTGCGCGGGCCCCCCGCATGCTGCTGGCCGGCGGCGACCTCTACACCTGGCAGGTCGCCACCGAGGTGGTCTCGGGCGCCCCCATGCTCGGCCGTGCCTCCACGAGCAACACCTGGACGGTCGAGGGCAGCCGGTACCGCGCCACCGTCGCGCTGCGCGGCGTCGAGGAGACCTCGGCCGGGATCGGACACGTCCGCGCCCTCCTCGCCGACGGTCGCGTGCTCGGCTGGGGACGCAACAGCCACTGCCAGGCGATCGGCGCCCGCGCGTCCGGCGCCGGGAGCTGCGACAGCCCCGTCGCTGCCGAGATCGTCACCCTCCCTCGAGAGGTCGTCGGACAGCCCGCGGGCATCACGCGGCTGGCGACCACGGCGTGCCTGTCGTGGATGGCGAGTGCGGACGGGGCCCTGTGGGCCTCCGGCGCAGGCTCCGATGCCGGCTACGCCTTCGTCCAGTGCGCCGCCGGCGTGCCCGCCGCCCCCGCCTACGACCAGACCCCACCCCACCGCGACGGAACCCCGTACGGAACCCGTGTCACTCAGAACCTGAGCGTCCGACAGCTGCGATGACGAACCCGGGGCGGCGACCCGCGCCGCCCGAGCGTCACCACGAAGAAAGGAACGCGCACTCGCGCGACATCATGGAAGCACCCACCCCCACCACCACTGCCGCCCTCGTCGAGGGCATGTCCGCAGAGGCCCCCGCCCGCCGGAGCGGCCGCAAGCGCGCCCTCCTGGCCGCCGGCTCTCTGCTCGGCATCGGCGTCCTGGCCACCTCCGCCTCGTTCACCGACTTCGGTCTCCTCGACTTCGGGGGTGACGGCGGCGGCTTCGGCGGCCAGGACAGCCGGTACAACCTGCAGTTCTCGACCGGCCAGGAGGCCACCGTCGATGCCGTCTCGAGCTGGGTCGAAGCGAACCCGGATGCCGAGAACGTCGCCCCCATCGACGGGGCGCAGTCCCTGGTCCCGGGCGGAGAGGCCGTCTACATCCGGATGCCGGTGCTCAACGAGTCGGCGACGCTCGACTCCACCCTCGCGATCAGCTTCCTCGACGTTACCGCTGCCGACGCCGACGGCGTCCAGGCGGCGCGCAACACCGCCTATGCCGGTCTCGTGCGGGTGAGCGTGGCGGCCGTCGGCGACGCCAGCGCCACCCCGTCGACCTGGCTCGCGACCGACCTCCAGCTGGTGGACGGGGAGATCCCCCTGGTGACGCTCCCCGACCTCGCCCCCGAGGAGGGGACCGTGGTGGTCGCCAAGGTGGAGCTCGTCGACGCCGCCGATCAGGACGCCACCAACGCCGCCAACGGCGGCACCCTGCTGCTGCAGGCGCGCTTCGATGGCGAGAGCCGCACATGACCGCCGCCGTCCTGTCTGAGACTGTTCCCTCGCGTCCCTCGCGTCCCTCGCGTCCCTCGAGCCGGCGCGTCCCGCCCGCGCTCGCCGCCGTCGGGTGCCTGGTCCTGGGGGGTGCGCTCTTCGTCGGATCCCTCGGTTACACGAGCGCCGCGTTCGTCGAGTCGGTTCACGCCGAATCCGCCCTGGACGGCGGCATCGATGTGCGCCAGCAGGCCGGTGCGGACCACGCCGACCCCGCCGACGCGCGGATCGTCTCCGCGCTGGAGGGCACCGGTGGTGTGGTGTCGCGCCTCGCCGCCGAGCCCGAGGGGGACCCCGCCCTCACCACGGCCGGGTTCCCCGTGCACGTCACCTCGGCGGCCGGCTCGGCCCCCGCCGCGGTGTGGCTGTCGCTGCGCGACCCCGGTCTTCCGGACGGCGTGTGGTCGGCCCTGCGCGTCGGCGTCTACACCGCTGCCGGTGAGTCCCTGCTCCCCGACGGCGCGCCGCTCTCGCCCGCCGCGCTCGGAGAGTTCGACGACGGACGCGGGCTTCCCGTCGGCGAGCTGCCGGCCGGAAGCGACGCCGACGGCGCGGGGCTCGACCTTGTCGTCAAGGTGTGGCTCGCGCCCGCTGCTCCCGGTGCTCCCGCGGCAGCTCAGGCTGCCGAGGCCGCCTCGCTGCCGGTGCTCGTCGAGCTCCGCGGCGAGACGGCGGACGGCGCCGACCTCACCCTCGAGGCGGTGTACTCGTGAGCGCCGCCGGCCGACTCGCGCGTCGCGTCCCCGTCGCCGGATGGTGCGCCGCCGCACTGCTGGCGGGCGCCGGGCTGCTCGCCCCGCTCGCGGTCGCGACGACCCACGCCGCCCTGGCCGACCAGGGACGCCTCCACTCCGCCGTCGGCGGGTCGTTCGGTATCGGCGCGGTCACCGCGTCGGGGCGCGTGGCGCTCGGTGAGGACGGCATGGTCAGCGGCACCTTCCCGTCCCGCACCGACATCGTCCCCGGCTCGACGGTCACGCTGCCGGTGACGGTGTTCAACAACAGCGCGGCCACCGACGGACGGCTCTTCGCGGCCGTCGATGCCACGAGCACCGTCGCGGACCTCCTCCGCATCACCGTCGTCTGGACCGATGCCGAGGGCACCCGCGTGATCGCGGGCGATCCCGACGCACCGCAGGACGGCGTGCCGCTGGCCGATCTGGACATGGTCGAGCTCGGCACCCTCGCCGCGCGCTCCGCCGCCCCGCTGGCGACGGGCGCGGACTGGCACGGCGACCCGCGATCCACGGGCGAGGTCCGGGTGCTCGTCCACCTCCGAGACGGCGAGGCCGCTCGTCGCGTCGCCGGCGGCAGCACGGCGCTGGCCGTGACCGTGGTGGGGGAGTCGGCATGAGCATCGTCCGTTCCGCGGTGCTCTGGCTCACCGCACTCATCGGCCTGGCCTGCATCGTGCTGTTCGCCGCGGCGATGCTGTTCGGCATCCGTCCCCAGGTGGTCGTCTCCGGCTCGATGGAGCCGCACATCCCCACCGGCGCCCTCATCCTCACCGCCGACGCCCCCGGCGACGACCTCCGCGTGGGCGATGTCGTGACGGTGCCGCGCCGCGACGGCGACGGCTCGGTCACCCACCGCATCGTCGAGATCGAGAAGACGCCCGCCGCACATCGGCTGACCCTCCAGGGCGATGCGAACGCGGCCCCCGACGCGACGACCTACGAGGTCCGGCATGCGGGGCGGGTCGTCGCCACGGTGCCCTACGTCGGCTACCTCGCCGCGATGCTCCGCACGCCCTTCGGCATCGCCGGGGTCGTGCTGTTCGCCGGGGCGATCGTCGCCCTGTTCGCCGCTGGCCCGCGCCGGCCCCGCCGCCCGCGCGCAGCGCTGAACGCGACGCAGCGCTGAACGCGACGCAGCGCTGACCACGACGCAGCGCTGAACGCGACGCAGCGCTGACCACGACGCAGACGCCGCCCCGGCGGACCCGTGAGGGTCCGGACCGGGGCGGCGTCGTCACGCGTCGGCGACGGGTCAGTCGCGGCTGGTGGCCGCCGCATACAGCAGGTTGACGATCTCGGGAGACGAGACGACGGGCTCGTCGGTCGTGGCGGTGGCGAAGACCGCTCCGCCGCGGGCGGCCGACGCCGACACCTTGCCGGTGCGCAGCGGCACCGTGTGCGCGCTCAGTCCGGCCGGTGCGTCGATGGTGTGGGTCGCAGAGCCGACGCGCAGGGTGACGGTGGCCGGGGCGGTCAGCATCGTGACGACCTCGACGGTGTCGCGCGGCGCGGTGATGTTGCCGCCGAGCGTCGCGGTGAGGGTCACCGGCGGGAGCAGTGCGGCCGCCTTGTACGACTGGGTGCGGTGGGTGACGATGATCTCGTCGCCGCCCAGGCTCGGCGCCTTGCCGGTCTTGAACCACGACGCGTAATAGGCGCTGAGGTCGAGGAACGCGGAGCCGTGCATCTCGGAGGCGGCGAAGCTCGTCGCCTCGCTGTAGTCGTTCCAGGTGATCAGCTGCGCGAAGTCGGCGTCGTTCGAGATCGCGCGCTTCCACGTCGTCCGGAGGGTCTCGGTGTTGGCGGCCTCGGCGTAGACGCCCGACTTGTGCCGCACGTCCTGCACGGCGATCGGCTCGATCCACTTCATCCCGAGGGCGTGGGCGAGGTCGGTGCGGTCGGTGGCCGCCTCAGCCGAGTCGGGGGAGCGCTTGCCCCAGTTGCTGGCCGCATAGGTGAACGGCGCGAAGGTGCGGAGGTTCGCCTCGGACGAGTCGAGGAACACGGCCACGAACGCCGCGGAGACACCGTGGGTGTTCTTCAGCGCCGACATGATGTCCTTCCACCACGACGCCGACTTGCCCTCGGCCTTGAACGAGGAGAGCAGCACGCGTCCGTCGGGCAGCTTGTAGGCCGCCTTCGACTTCATGAGCGGAGCGATCGCCGCGGCGACGGTGGCCGGGGAGGCGTTCGCGACGCTCGAGGTCGCGTCGATGTTGGGGATGACCGTGAACCCGTCGGAGCGGCCGGCTGCGGCATTGGTGAGGCCGACGGTGCGGTCCCAGTTGCCGCCGGACAGGCTCAGCACGTCGACCATGAAGCCGTCGACACCGGCGGCAGCCGCGTCATCGATCTCGGCGTTGAAGTCCTTCGTGCGCCAGTCGCCGCTCAGCGGTGCCCGGGTCTCGGGACGGTCGCGCAGCAGCCCGCTGTAGGCGGCGTGCTTGCCGTTCTCGCCGCCGACCGTGAGGTAGTTGCGGGCGTAGTAGTCGCTGTCGGCGGCAAGGTTGTCGAACGACACCGGGTACGGCGGGAAGTAGTGCGCGAAGACCTTCTTGGCGCTCGTGCCGACTGCGGGAACCGCGAACGGCAGCTCGTCGCTGCCCGACGACGGCGGCGTGGTGGCGGTCGGGGTGGGCGTCGGGGTGGGCGTGGGCTTCGGCGTGGCGGTGGGGGTCGGGCGCGGCGTCGCCGTCGGCGTGGGGGACGCCGTCGGCGTCGGCGTCGCCGTGGGGGTGGCGGTGGGCTTCGGCGTGCTCGTCGCCGTCGGCGTCGGCGTGGGGGTCGGCCCGGGCGTCGCGCTCGTGGTCGTGTAGGTGACCGTCAGCTTCGGCGGCGCGGAGCGCAGGTTGATGAGCGTGCCGACCGCCGGCTGCGAGTAGCGCAGCTCGAAGGAGGTCGCCGCCGTGGTGGTGAGCGCACCCGAGGCGGAGAGCGGGATCGAGATCGTCCGCCCGGCGACCGCCTTGACGGTGCTGGTGCTGACCGCGGCGCCCAGGCGTGGGGGCCGGTTCGCGTTGGTGAGTGTCTGAGGGGACCAGCTCGCCGCGACGGGGTAGACCACCACGCCGCCCTTCGTCGCCTTGGTGGAGCGGATGTTCAGCGACAGGGTGGCCGAGGTGATCTTCGCGCCGTTGGGGAGCGAGGCGGTGGGGAAGGTGAGGTATCCGGCGTCCGCGGCGTAGGTGGTGCTCAGCCAGTAGGCGTTGCTCTTGGCGGTCTTCGGTGCACGCGTGGTGGTCCATCCGCCGGCCGATGCGGTGAACTGCACCGTCTGGGTCGTCGTGGCCGCCGAGGCGGGAGAGGTGATCTCGTTGACGACGGCCGGCGCGAGCAGCGCGGCGGCGGAGAGCACGGCCAGGACGCGGGCGGCGCGGCGGCGACGGCGGTCGCGCGCCGAGAGGCGTTGCGAGCGGTCGCGAAGGGCGGCGGTGGGTACGGTCGGGGTGGGGGTGTGGCTGGGGGCCATTGGGGTCATCCGCTTCGAGCGTCTCGACACCGCGCGTAGGGGATCGCGATGTCGGAGGTGGGCAGGTTCGGGTTGCTGTGACCATCGCTCACCGGGGGGCGGGAGCATAGCGCATCGAGCGATGGTGTCCGATCAGTGTGGCCCGCCCGCTGGACGGGGTCAAGTTCCTCTATGAGAGTCCTCTCACGCGTTTCGGCTTCGACGAGTTCGCATGAAGTGGTATACGGATGGCCTCGACGTGTGCTACGTTCTCCGGCGTACCGTTTGGTCGCTCGACCACGCCGATCATGGGGACGGCGGATACGGTGCACGTACGCAGTACCGGTTAGGGGTAACCGACGCGTACGGGGGGAATCTGGGGAATCGGGGAACCGATGCGTACACGCATCTTTGCCAGCGCTGTCGCTGTCTTCGCACTGGTCGTCGGGGTAGTCGTCGCCACACCAGCGGCACCGGCACAGGCAATCACACCGGGTGTCACGTTCAGTGCGGACAATCTCGGCACGTGGCAGACCAACGGCGTCGTGCGCGCCGTCGCCGCCTCTCAGGGGAAGGTGGTGGCTGTCGGCGAGTTCACGCAGATCCGCCCGGGCGCGGGGATGAGCGGCTCCGCTCAGAACGTCGCCGGCGTCGCGATCTTCGAGGCCGACACCGGTGCCCCGTCGACATGCCAGCTGCCCGCGACGCTCGCGGGCGGCACGGCGCGCCTGTACACCGCTGAGGCCTCGCCCGACGGGTCGACCGTCTTCATCGGCGGAAACTTCAACAGCATCGGGGGCGTGTCCCGCACCCGCATCGCCGAGATCAACGTGCAGACCTGCGCCGTGACGAGCTTCAACGTCAGCGGGGTCTCCTCGTTCGTGTACTCCCTCGAGGTCACCTCCGACGCCGTCTACTTCGGCGGTCTCTTCCAGACCGTCGCCGGTCAGCCGCGCCGCAGCTTCGCCAAGGTGAACCGCGCCGGCGTGCTCGACACGAACTGGGTCGCCGACGCCGTCGGAAACATGGAGACGCGCCCCGAGCCGGGCATCGAGTGCCGCACCACCGCCGACGCCAACTCGCGCGGCCTCGCCATCGCGGCCTCGCCGGACGGCTCGAAGATCGCCCTCGGCGGCTCGTTCTACACGATCAACGGCACCAACACCCACAGCATCGCCCTCGTCGACGCCGCCACCGGCGCCGTCACGCGCGGCTACCCCAGCAACCCGCTCAACTGGGGCTCGGGCAGCAACTTCATCCACCCCTGCTCGATCACCAAGGCGATCGTCAGCGACGGATCCTCGTTCTACATCGGCAACGAGGGCAGCGGCGGCGGCGTCTTCGACGGCGCGGCGCGCCTCAGCTGGTCCACCGGCGACCAGGTCTGGCGGGACACCTGCCTCGGTGCCGTCCAGGCTCTCCAGCTCGACAACGGCAAGCTCTTCCAGGCCCACCACCACCACGACTGCTCCTCGATCGGGCTCTACCCCGACGGACGACGCATCTACCTGAGCGTCACCGACACGGAGGACCCGAAGCAGAAGCAGCTCGGCTGGTTCCCGACGCTCAACGACGGCACCGGTGAGGGCATCGGCGGCCGCGGCCTCACGGTGGCCACCAAGAACGGCCAGAAGTACCTGTGGGTCAGCGGCGAGTTCACCTCGGTCAACGGCGGCGCCCAGCAGGGTCTCACCCGCTTCGGGACGACCGACACCGGCAACCCGCCGACTCCCAGCATCAACGTCCGCGCGGTCACGCCCGGCGCGCTGCAGATCGTCGCGCGCTCGGTGTACGACCCCGACGACTCGCCGCTGCAGTACATCCTGTACCGCAACAACGTGCCGCTCGGCGACCCGGTGAGCGTCGAGACCAGCTGGTGGACCCGTCCCCAGGTGACCTTCGTCGACTCGACCGCCACGCCCGGCGTCAGCTACTCGTACCGCGTCCGCGCGGTGGATGCAGCAGGCAACCAGAGCGCGCTGTCGGCGGCGCAGAACGGCGTGGCCTCCACGACGGCGTCGAGCTACGCGGCCACGGTGGTCGCCGACCAGCCCGACCTCTACTGGCGCTACGACGACTCCGGGGCCTGGGTCATCGACCGCTCCGGCAAGGTCGGCTCCGCCAAGAACGGCATCGCCCAGAACGGCGTCACCTACGCCGCCGGCGCGATCCCCGGCGACGGCAGCAGCAGTGCCGTCTTCGACGGAGCGAGCCAGTACATCTGGAACGACCAGATCGCGACCGGACCCTCGACGTACACGATCGAGACCTGGTTCAAGACGGCCTCCACCACGGGTGGATCGATCGTCGGCTACGGCAACGGACGTCCGCGCACCGACAACGGCAACGACACGATCAGCGGCAGCTACGACCGGATCGTCTACATGGAGAACGGCACCGGCCGCATCCGCTTCGGCGTCTACAACGGCTCGGTGCGCACGCTCCGCTCCGACCTCGCCTACAACGACGACCAGTGGCACCACCTCGTCGCCACCCAGAGCAGCGCCGGCATGCGCCTCTACATCGACGGCGCCGAGGTCGGCCGCAACAACGTGACCGACGCTCAGGCCTACAACGGCACCTGGCGTGTCGGCGGCGACAACCTGAACTCGTGGCCCGACAACGGCGGCAGCAACAACACCGCGTCGCGCTTCTACGACGGCCAGCTCGACGAGACGGCGATCTACTCGACCGCCCTCAGCCAGACCAAGGCCATCGAGCACTTCCTCGCCGGCGGCGGGGAGATGGACCTCAACGAGGCACCGGCCGACGAGTACGGCGCCGCCGTGTTCGGCGACAACCCGAGCTCGTACTGGCGCTTCGACGAGGCGAGCGGCTCGGTCGCCGAGGACTCCTCGTTCCTCGGTGCGCGTGACGGCGTCATCGGCTCGGGTGTCACCCGCTTCACCGAGGGGACGAAGATCCCCGGCGGCGCGGTCACCACTCCCGGCACCAACACCGACGGCAGCGGCATCATCCGCACCGGGCTCCTCGCGGCGCCCTCCGAGTACTCGGTCGAGTTCTGGGTGAACACGACCACGACCTCCGGCGGAAAGATCGTCGGCTTCGAGAACAGCCCGACCGTCAGCGGCAACTCGTACGACAAGCAGGTCTACATGCTCAACGACGGGCGCCTGCGCTTCGGCATCTACAACGGCGCCGTGCAGTCCGTGACGACCACGTCGGCGCTCAACAACGGCCTGTGGCACCACGTCGTGGCCACGCAGAGCTCGGCGGGCATGCGCATCTACGTCGACGGCGCCCTCCAGGGCTCCAACGCCGTGACCAACAGCGAGACCGGTGACGGGTACTGGCGCTTCGGCGGCGGCAACCTCGGCGGCTGGCCCGACGCCTCGAGCAGCCACTACTTCGCCGGCAAGCTCGACGAGGCCGCGATCTACCCGGCCGCGCTGACCGCGGACGCCGTGGTGAACCACTACGCCATCGCCCTGCAGGACTCGACGGCGCCGACGGTCCCGACCAACGTGACCCACACCGGCACCACCTCGGCCCAGCTCACCTGGTCGGCGTCGGCCGACGCCAACGGCGTCAGCGGGTACCGCATCTACCGTGGCTCGTCGGCGGACTTCGAGATCGAGCCGGGCGCCCTCGTGGGCGACGTCGCGACGACCTCGTGGACCGACCCGAACACCACGCCCGGAACGCGCTACTACAAGGTGACGGCGTACGACATCGCCGGCAACGAGAGCACCTCGGGTTCCGCGGTCCAGGTGGTCCTCGCCGACGTCACGCCGCCGTCCACGGTGTCGGGTCTCACGACCTCCGTCGCCGGCGTCGACGTGGCGCTCATGTGGAACGCCGCGACCGATGACGTCGCCGTCGATCACTACGCGGTCTACCGCTCCATCACGCCCGGCTTCGCCATCGCCGATGGCACGCTGATCGCGGAGCCCTCGACGGCGGGCTACACCGACGTCGCCGTGGGCGAGGGTCAGTGGTACTACCGCGTGGTCGCCGTCGATGCGGCGGGCAACGTGGGTGGCGCCAGCGCCGCGGTCGGAGCCCTCGTCGACATCGACACCGACGCGCCCAGCACGCCGACCGGCCTGGAGGGCACGGCGGGAGCCGACGGCACCGTCGCTCTGGAGTGGACGGCGTCCACCGATGACGTGGGGGTCGTGGGCTACCGCGTCTACCGCGGCACCACCGCGGGCTTCACGGCCGACGCCGACTCGCTCGTCGCAGACGGCGTCACCACCACCGAGTGGACAGACACGGCCACCACGATCGGCACGCGCCACTACAAGGTGGCCGCGTACGACCTCGCCGGCAACGTCAGCGACGCGACCGACTCGGTCGCGGTGACGGTCGCCGACACCGAGGACCCGACGGCCCCGACCGGACTGACGGTCACGGCAGCCGGCTCCGACGCCACGCTGCAGTGGACCGCCGCCACCGACAACATCGCGGTCGACCACTACGCGGTCTACCGGGGCACCTCGGCAGGCTTCTCGATCTCGGGCCTGACCCCGATCGCCGAGCCGACCGCGGCCACCTACACGGACGAGGACCTGGCCGACGGTCAGTACTTCTACCGTGTGGTCGCCGTCGACGGTGCGGGCAACCGCAGCGCCGCGACGGGTGCGCAGGGCGTCACGATCGACACCTCGGAGCCGGTGGAGCCGGTGACCCTGACGGCGAACGTGCTGGCCGACACGATGGTCGCCCAGGGCGCTGCCAACACGGTCTACGGCGCGAGCAACCAGATCTCCGCTCGCGGCGGCTCGACCAGCCAGATCGAGTCCTACCTCCGCTTCGCCATCCCGGCTGCTCCGGCGGGCACCACGCTCACCGGCGCGACGCTGCGGCTGACGACGTCGACGGACTCGACGGCGAACTCCACCGGCGCCCACCAGGTCTCGGTCCTGACCGGATCGTGGGCTGAGGCGACGACCACGTGGAACAACCGTCCGACCACCGGCTTCGGTGCGACGATCGGCGAGCTCACCGGCGCCACCGCACTCAACACGACCTACACGGTCACGCTGGATGCCGACGCACTCGCCTCGCTGACCGGCTCGGAGGTCTCGCTGGCCCTGCGGAGCACCTCGGCGGACAATGTGCGGCTCGTCTCGAAGGAGGGCACCGGCACCACCCGCCGGCCCGTCCTCGTCCTCGAGTACACGCCGGGCGAAGGCCCGGAGGAGCCGGAGCCGGACACCACGGCGCCGAGCGTGCCGGCGGGTCTCGAGGGGACGGCGACCTCGGCAGGCGCCGTGTCGCTGACCTGGTCCGCTTCCACCGACGCCGTCGGCGTGACCGGCTACCGCGTCTACCGCGGAACCTCGGCGGGCTTCACGGCCGGCTCGGGCAACCAGGTCGGAACGCCCACGGGCACCTCGTTCTCGCAGACGGGCGTCGCTGAGGGCACCTGGTACTACCGGGTCGCTGCGGTCGATGCCGCCGGCAACGTGAGTGACGCCTCCGCCTCGGCATCCGTGGTGGTCCCGCCGGCACCCGAGGAGCCCCTCGAGCCGGTGACCACGTCGGTGGTCGCGTCGAAGGATGCTCTCGTCGCGCAGTCCTCGACCGGCACCAACTATGGCGCCGCGACGTACCTGTCCACCCGTGGGGGAAGCTCGGGGGCGCTGCAGAGCTACCTCGCGTTCGAGCTGCCCGCCGCCCCGGAAGGTCTCGTGCTGACCTCGGCGGTGCTGCGGCTGCGGACGACGTCGGACTCCACCTCGGGGTCGGCCGACACGCACGACGTGCGGCTGGTGGCCTCCGACTGGAGCGAGTCGGCGCTCACCTGGGCGAACCGTCCCACCGAGGCGGGAGCGACGGTGGGGACCCTCAGCGGGCTCACGGCGATCAACACGACGTACGAGCGCGAGCTCACCGCGTCGACGCTGGCTCCGCTGAGCGGCACGACCGTCGGATTCCTCGTGACCGACAACGGCACCGACAACCTGCGGTTCTGGTCGAAGGACGCCGGCACCGCCGGCAACCGACCGACCCTCGTGCTCACGTACACGGCTGCGCCGTGAGCTGAGCACACGACCCCCCATCGCTGAGGGACGAGCCGCCCCGGGCTCCCCTCGTCGATGGGAATCGGACGGCCACGGCCGTCCGCGCGAGCACCCCCGGCTGCAGAAGGGGGTGCTCGCCCGTTTCTGCGGCAGGCGGCCGGTGGGGATGAGGGGCCAGGCGGTTACGCGATCTGCACCGCGCGGCCCGTCACCGTGATGCCGCCGGTCACGGGGATCTCGACCTCGAGGCGGCCGGGGCGGCCGACGTGGGCGCCCTGGTGGATGATGACCGATGCCGGAGGCGTCACGAGCGGCTCCACGCCCGACCAGTTCATCAGCGCAGAGTTCAGCGCCCGCAGGTAGGCGCCGACGGACGCTGCCGCAGACCCCGTGGCGGGGTCCTCGGTGATGCGGCCGACGGGGAAGAGGTTCCGTGCCGTGAGCTCTCGCAGCACACCCTCGCGTGGGGCGTGCAGCACGGTGACGGTCCCCCGCCAGTCCTGTGCGTCCATGAGGGCGCGAAGGCGCGCGGGATCGAAGGTGAAGGAGTCGAAGAGCTCCTGGTCCGCCAGCGTGATCACCGGATGCCGGTTCCCGGCGAATGCGAGGGCCGGCGGCAGGCGCGGGTCGAGGTCGTCCGGGCGGACGCCGAGCTCGGCGAGGAGCTCCGCGAGGACGTCGGCGGGGAGGTCCTCCACGTACGGCTCGACGCTCGTGAACGACGCGGTGACCCCGTCGTCGCCCCGCGCGGTGCGGATGACCACGGGTCCGACCGGCGTCCGGAACGTGAGTTCGCCCGGTGCGGCGATCCCCGCCTCGACGAGCGCGACGGCCGTGGCCACCGTCGCGTGACCGCAGAAGGGCACCTCGGCGATCGGCGAGAAGTAGCGGATGGTGAGGCCGTCGGCGCCCCGGGCGGTGACGAAGGCGGTCTCGGCGTAGTCCACCTCTGCGGCGATGCGCTGCATGGCGTCGTCGTCGAGCGCTTCCGCGTCGAGCACGACCCCTGCCGGGTTCCCGCCGGACGGATCGGTCGTGAAGGCGGCCAGGCGAAGGATCTCGGGCATGCGACCAGGATGCCGCAGATTCAGCGGCGCTGCGCGGGCTATCGGCGCTGAGCGAGGACGGTCTCCAGCACGAGGGCGAAGCCGTCGATCGCCGCGTCCTCGGTGAGCAGACGCTGCCGGTACGCTCGCCCGCTGTGACCGAAGCCGCGCGCGCGCTCGGGGTCGGCGGCGAGCTTCTCGGCGGCGTCGACGAGGGCGCCGGGATCGGCCGGCGCGACGCAGGGCCCCGCCTCGGCTGCACGCATCTCGTCGAAGGTGGTGCTTCCCGGGTCGACGGCGGCGATGACGGGGAGACCGGTGGCGAAGTAGGTGGTCATCTTGCTCGGCACCGACATCTCGGTGAGCCCGGGTCGCTCGTTGACGAGGAGCGCGTCGGCCGAGCCGAGCACGGCGTAGAAGTCGTCGTCGTCGAGAGGGTCGATGAACTGCAGGTGCGGGTTCGGTCCGAGCGCCTCGAGGGCAGCACGCTGGTTGCCGTCGCCGAGCAGGACGAAACGGACCGCGGCCCCGCGCCGGTGCGCCTCCTGCGAGGCGAGCACGACGGCCTCGAGCCCCTGTTTGGCGCCCATGGCGCCCGCATGCAGGACGACGATGTCGTCGTCTCCCCAGCCGTAGCGGGCGCGCACCTCGGCGCTGCGACGGTCGTGGAGGTCGGGCACGTGCGACCAGTTGCGGACGACGTCGATCGGGCGCTCGACGGCGAGGTCCTCGGCGAACATGCGACGGAACCGGTCGTGGATGACGACCACCCGGTGCGAGGCGTTGGCCAGGCCCCGCTCCCAGCGTTCGACGAGGCCCGATCCGAGACCGCCGCCGGTCTCCTTCACGCCGAGGGTGTAGATGTCCTGCACCCAGGTGACGACGGGCACGCGCCGCGCACGGGCGCGCACGGCGACGATGCGCGAGGCCAGCAGCGCCGGGCTCACGACGACGACGGCGTCGGGGTCTCCCCAGCGGGTGAACGCCGCACGCAGCCCGAAGGTGACCTCGTGGAGGGCGCGCGTCAGGGCGTTGTGGCGCCGCGGCACGAAGTGGTGCACGCGCCGCAGGCGCACGCCGTCGACGGTGTCATGCCGGGGAAGCCCGCGATGCTCCGCGGGGATCCGCCACCACGGGTAGTGAGGGTGGCCGGTGACCGCCGCGACATCCCAGCCGCGCGCGGCGAGCCCGGTCGCCATGCCGGTCGTGTACGGACCGATCCCGGTCGGCTCCGGGGCGTAGTTCACCCCGACGAACAGGACGGAGCGTCGCGTCGAATCAGCCGGCATCGCCTCAGTATGCGCCATCGGGGCGGATCATGACCTTGACGGTGCGCCACATGAGCACGAGGTCGGACATGACCGACCAGTTCTCCACGTAGCGCAGGTCGAGGCGCACGCTCTGCTCCCAGGACAGGTCGCTGCGTCCGCCGACCTGCCACGGGCCGGTGATGCCGGGCTTGATGTACAGGCGACGGAACACGGTGCCGTCGTAGGCGGTGACCTCCGAAGGCAGCGGCGGCCGCGGACCGACGACGCTCATGTCGCCGAAGAGGACGTTGAGGAACTGCGGCACCTCGTCGAGCGAGTACTTGCGCAGGAACGCGCCCACGCGGGTCACCCGCGGGTCGGAGCGCATCTTGAAGAGCGGTCCGGCGCCCTCGTTCTCCGACACCAGCGCGGCCAGCTCCGCCTCGGCGGTGGTGCGCATGGAGCGGAACTTCACCATCTTGAACTCGCGTCCGTCGCGGCCCACGCGAGACTGGCGGAAGAACACCGGTCCGGGCGAGTCGAGCTTGATCGCGATCGCGATGAGGAGCGCGAACGGGGCGAAGAGCGTGAGCGCCGCGAACGAGCTGATGATGTCGAGGCCGCGCTTGATCACGTAGGCGCCGCCCTGGAAGGTCGGAATGGTCACGTGCAGCATCGGCAGGCCCTCGACGGGGCTCAGCGACATGCGCGGGCCGGCGACATCGGCGATCTGGCTCGTGAGCACGAGCTCGGCGGCGGTGCCCTCCAGCTCCCACGCGAGACGCTTGACGTAGGTGGGGTCGCCGACCGGCTGGCTGGCGACCACGATCGTGTCGGCGTACAGCGCCGATGCGGCGCGCGTGACGGCGTCGGGCCCACGCGTGACGGAATACGACACGTCGCCCACCGTGAGGTGGTCGATGTCGTCGTCGAGCACGGCCGTCCCCACGACCTGGTACCCGAGCTTCCCGTCCGGGCCCAGCGCCCGGATCGTGTACTCAACGTCATCACGCGCGCCGACGATCAGCGTGCGCGACGCGTAGTGACCCTGTGCACGCTGGCGCATGAGCCACCGGCGCGCACGCCAGCGGCACAGGATCAGGGCGACGAGCCCCACGGGCAGTGCGAAGTACAGCTGCTCGCGGAGCCCGTCCCACTCGAACAGCACGAAGACGATCGCCAACGTGCCGAATGCGAGACCTGTGGCATGGGCGACGCGAGCGTACTCGGTCGCGCCGGTGCCCAGGATCGCGGACGCGCGGGTGTTGAAGAGGCTGAGCGTCAGCATCCAGAACACCGCGGTGCCTGCCGAGATCCGGGCGATGAGCCACGGATCGCCGACGAGCGTGTTCGGCGCCGTGAACAGCAGCGATGCCGCCGTCGCGACCACGCACGCCAGAGAGATGACGGCCGCGTCGATCACGCGGAGGCGCATGCGATAGCGACGCTCCCACTGCAACCGGCTGACCACCGCGGCGGACGCGCGTGGCGCCACCGAGGCCTCTCGCCGCACCGACAGCGAACCGATACTCGGCAGCTGAAAGAAGGGTGCGACGTCGTCGATCGCGCTCATCGCACGATCCCCATGGCGTTACCGAACTTGCGCATTGTGCCCCCCAGCAACATGCGACAACCACCGTCGACCCGAATCGACAGAGGTATCTTTCCCCCGGAACGCTGAAATCCCCCCGGATACGCGCGACGACCCCACTCGTTTCGCGCTGCGTTCGGTATCACTCTAGCGCTCCCGCGGAGGGGATGCGAGGGACGAACGTAAACTCCGTGTAAACCCGTGTTCAGATAAGGGCCATCCGCTTCGCCTCGGTAGCCCCGAGCGCGCCGATCGTCAAGGCCCTCTTCCCGGCGGCGCGCGCCACCTAGGTTCTGAACGACGCGACGCACGGCGCGCGCAGACGGGGGACGGCGATGACGGACACACTGCCGGTTCGGATGCCCCCCGTGCGCGGCCGACGACCGCTCGCCCACCCGCCCGGCTCATCGACGCCGGTGCCCGGCGTGATCTGGGAACGCATCGACACCGACGCCTACGCGGTGGCCGTGGACGGTCGCACGGTCGGCTTCATCGACGTGGTCGGCGCGGTCTTCGTCTCCCTCGGGGGCCACCGCTACGACCGTGCCGTCGAGATCGCCCAGTCGCTCGTGTTCGAGCGAGCGGTCGCGGCCCTCGTCGCGCGCGCGGTGTCCGAGCCGTAGACCGGCGCCGTGCGCAAGTCAATCCCCTCGCCCGCGGGCGGCCCGCACCGGAGGATTCTCCCGGACGCCGATGAACGTCGTCCGGAAAGCAACACCATGAGATCCGACCCACCCCAGCTCGTCCTGGATCCGCTCAGCGACACGACGTGGCGGCTCTGCGACCGTTCGGTGGCCGCCTGCGACGCCGACAACGTCGTGGCCTACATCGAGCGGCTCGCCGACGGCACCTACGAGGTTATCTGGGTGTCCCACAGCGTCGGCATCGCGACGTTCGCGACGCTGGAGGAGGTGCAGGCGCGCGCCGCCGAGATCGTGGCGCCGCGCCGGCCCCGCGGGCCGGTCAAGCCGATCCCCATCGCCCATCGTCCGCCGATCGCGGCGTCGTGATCGTGAAGCTCCGCCGGACGGCGGCCACGTCCGTCGACTCCTCGCCGGGCACCGCCGCGACGTTCGGCCTGGAGGAGGAGTTCGTGCTCCTCCAGCCGGCGTCCCTCACGACCGTCGATCTCGGCCTCGCCGCCGTGGCGGAGCTCCGCGGGTCCGTGCCGGGAGCGGTGATGCGCGAGTTCTTCCCTTCGCAGATCGAGTACGCCACCCCCGTCTGCCGAACGGTGGAGGACGCGCTGGAGAGCGTGAGCGGCTTCCGCGCCCGGGTGTCGGCGTGGGCCGAGGCGTCGGGGGTGATCGTGGCGGCGTCGGGGACGCCGTTCGCCACCGATGGCCGGACGCCGGAGCTCGAGGGCCGCTACGCCGCGATCGCCCACGACATCGCGGGCCTCACCGCCGAGCACCAGCTCAACGGCCTGCACGTCCATGTCGGGATCGCCGACCGGGACGCCGGCGTGCGTGCGTCGAACTTCCTCCGGCCCTGGTTCCCCGTCCTCCTCGCCCTCTCGGCGAACTCCCCGTTCTGGCGGGGACGTGACACCGGCTTCGCGAGCTGGCGCGCCATCCACAGCCGCCGCTGGACGACCCACGGCATCCCGCCCTGGTTCGCCGACGCCGCCGACTACGACCGAGGTGTACGCCGCCTGTCCGGCATCGGCGCGACCTCCGACGCGGGCACCATCAACTGGGTCGCCCGGCTCTCCGCCGCTCACCCCACCCTCGAGGTGCGGGTGTGCGACGTCCCGCTCGACCCGCACTCGTCCGTGGCGCTGGCCGCCCTCATCCGCGGTCTGGTCTCCGTCGGTACGGAACGGGAGACGCCGCGCTCGGCGCACTACGAGGGATGGGATGCCGCGCTCTGGCACGCTGCCCGCCACGGCACGGCGGCGACGCTCGTCGACCCCGGCACCGGACGGCTGGTGCCGGCCGCGGCCGTCCTGGAAGCGTTGGTCGAGGTCGTTCGCCCGACGCTCCCGGACGCCGACCTGCGCCTCATCGAGTGCTACCTGGCCGAGCACGCCGCGCACGGTGGCGACGCGTCGCAGCAGCGCCGCGCCCACGCCCGCGGGCGTCTCGCCGCGCTGTACCGCGACCGGATCGCGGGCTGAGGACGTTTCAGCGACCGTCGGGGTCGTCGCCGCGCGACCAGGCGATCTCGATGAGGCGCCGCAGCACGTCGAGGTCGACGTCGTCGAGCTTCTTGACGTACACGCAGCCTGCTCCCTCGGTGTAGTCGCCGAGCTCGGGAAGCAGGGCGGCGCCCTCGGGCAGATCCTTCAGGCCGTACAGCGAGAGCTGCGCCTTCCGGGGTGAGAAGGCCACCTTGGGCCACCGGCCCTGCCGTCTCGGGTCGGAGGGCGAGACGTAGCGGCGGCTGCCGTAGCCGACGATCGACGGACCCCACATCACGGGGTCGCTGCCGGTCACCTCGCGGAAGATCGCCGCCAGGCGGAGTCCGTCCTCGCGTCGCCGGGCAGGGGTTGCGGCATCGAGGAACGCGTCCACATCGGCATCCGTCGGCCCGGTCTTCGGTTCGCTCATACGGTCATCATCGCGCAGTGCGCGCGCCGCCGGAACCTGTCAGCGCGCGGCGGGCTGGAGCAACGTGGCGAAGGTGCGAAGCGTCGACTCCAGGCTGAGGGAGGGTTCGAGGAGCCACTGGATCTGCAGGCCGTCCGAGGCCGCGATCAAGAGGGCCGCCAGGTGCGAGGCCGGCACGTCGTCGCGGATGCGTCCGGCTTCCTGGTCAGCGGTGAACTCAGCGGTCAGGCGCTCCCGGATGCGCTCGAACCGCTGGGAGAAGAACTGCGTGCCGACGTGGTCGTCGCCATCGAGCGCGGCGGCGACCAGCGTCGAGTAGAGCTCGACCAGGCCGGGCACCTCCACGTTGGCCATCGCGGCGTGGACCATGCCGTCGACGCCGGGGTGGGACTCCGTCTCGGCGGCGGAGCGCTGCGCCTCGGCGTGGGCGTAGACGGCCACGAGCAGCTGCTCCCGCGAGTCGAAGTAGTGCAGGAGCGCGGCGTGCGAGACGCCGAGGGCCTCGGCGATCCGTCGCAGCGAGGTGCCGTAGGCGCCGCGCTCGCGGAAGACGTCGATGGCGCGGTCGAGGATCTCCTGGCGGCGCGCGACGCCCTTGGGCTGGAGGCCCTGCCGCCCGAGGGCGGGGCCCGGGTTCGTCGCGCTCATGGACTCAATGTAACCCAGTGGAGGAGAAAAACCTCCACATGGAGGTTTTTCTGATATCGTCGGGCGCAACGCCGGCCCCGGCGATCGACGACGACGTACGAAGGAACACCCATGGCCCTGCCCGCCGCTTCTGTGCAGCTCTATTCGCTGGCGAAGGAGTTCACCGCCGATCCGAACGGATCGCTCGACCGCCTGGCGGCGATCGGGCTCCAGTACGTCGAGGCGTTCGACTTCGTCCGCCGGCCCGCCGAGATCCGGGCGGCCCTGGACGCGAGCGGACTGAGCGCCCCGACGGCGCACGCGCCGCTCCTGTCCGACGAGCTGTGGACGCCGGACGGCGCCATCCCGACCCCCTCCCCGGAGGTCGTCTTCGAGGCCGCCGCCACCATCGGCGTGCAGACCGTCATCGACCCGTTCGTGGCCGCCGAGCGCTGGCTCACCGAGGAAGGCGTCGCCGACATCGCGGACCGCCTCAACCGCGTCGCCGAGACGGCCGCGTCGTTCGGGCTCACCGTGGGCTACCACAACCACGCCCAGGAGTTCGTCGCCTCCTTCGGCGACCAGACCGCGTATGAGCGGTTCGTCGCCCTCACCGACGAGCGTGTCCAGCTCGAACTCGACCTGTTCTGGGCACTCACCGGCGGCCAGGACGTGCCCGCCCTCGTCGCCCGCCTCGGCGACCGCCTCACCGCGGTCCACGTCAAGGACGGCGTCGTGCCGGCGTCGAACCCGTGGGCGCCCGGTGCTTCCTCGTTCGGCTCGGACAGCCTCGACCAGCGTCACGCGGGCACGGGCGACGTCCCGCTCGCCGAGGCGCTCCGCGCCGGCACCGGCATCCGCTACGCGGTCATCGAGTACGACCACGCCCCCGGCGACGTGTTCGCCGACATCGCGGCCAGCTACGCCTTCCTCCGCGACGGGGGGTTCGTCGCATGAGCCGCCTCGGTGTGGGCGTCATCGGCGCCGGCGTCATCAGCCAGACGTACCTCGAGAACCTGACGTCCTTCCCCGACATCGACGTGGTCGCCGTCGGAGACATGTTCCCCGAGCGGGCGCAGGCCAAGGCCGAGGAGCACGGCGTGCGGGCCTGGGGCACGGCGGACGACGTGCTCGGCAACCCCGACGTCGACCTCGTCGTCAACCTGACGATCCCGCGCGTGCACGTCGAGGTCTCCTCGGCGGCCGTCGCCGCGGGCAAGCACGTGTGGACCGAGAAGCCCCTGGGCCTGGACCGTGCGAGCACCCAGGAACTGCTGCGTGCGGCCGACGCCGCGGGCGTGCGTGTGGGCTCCGCGCCCGACACGATTCTCGGGCCGGGCTTCCAGACGGCCAAGCGCGCGATCGCCGAGGGTGTCATCGGGACGCCGCTGTTCGTGCAGACCGCCTTCCAGACGCAGGGTCCGGATCTCTGGCACCCGGACCCGGCGTTCCTGTTCGCCGAGGGCGCCGGTCCGCTGCTGGACATGGGGCCGTACTACTTCTCCGCGCTCGTCAGCCTGCTGGGGCCGATCGCCGGCGTCGCGGCCCGCGGGTCGCGGTGGCGCACGGAGCGGCACATCCACACCGGTCCGCGGGCCGGGGAGTCCTTCCCCGTCGAGGTGCCCTCGACCGTGCAGGTGCTCTCCACCTTCGAGGGCGGCCAGCACGGCACCCACCTGCTGAGCTTCGACTCGGCGCTGGAGCGGCACGGGATCATCGAGATCCACGGCAGTGAGGGGACGATCGTCCTTCCCGACCCCAACCGCTTCGAGGGCCGGATCGCCTACGTCAAGCCGCTGGGCGTCTTCCGCGACGGCATGAAGACCGAGCAGGAGTGGATCGAGATCGAGCAGCAGGGGACCGTCGTCGGGCGGGGACTCGGCGTGCTCGACATGGCCCGCGCCATCGCCGCCGGACGCCCGCACGTCGCGACGGGGGAGCTCGGCTACCACGTGCTGGACATCATGCTGTCGGCGCAGGAGTCGGCATCGACGGGTCAGTACCTGGAGATCGAGAGCACCGTGGCCGAGGTGCCGCTGCTGCCGGAAGGGTTCGACCCTTTCGCCGCTGAACTCGGCTGACCCGGCTGAGCCCAGGTGAACTCGGCTGAACTCGGCTGAGCCCAGGTGAACGCAGCCGGGCGGGGGTGCGACCCGCCCGGCTGCGACGGCCGGCGCTTGGGGACGGCGCTCGGGGACGCGCCGAAGCCGGCCGGGGAGGCGCCGGGCCGAAGCCCGGCGCCTACGACCGACGCCTACGGAAGAGCTGTGTAGGTGAGCGTCAGCGTCGGACGGAACGACGCGGTGGTGGCCTCCCGCGTCCAGAGCCGTACGTTGTCGGTGCCGGCGCTGCTCGACAGCCGCAGCGACACCGAGGTGCCGGCGCGGTCGGCGAGTTGCGAGGCCTGCAGGTCGACCGTGTACGCGGTGCTGATCGCCGTCGCGCCGGAGAGCTGCCCGAGCACGCTCGAGCTCACTCCGGTGGTCGGGCGGTTCGTCCAGGTGAGGGTCGCCTCGTCCCACGTCGCGTCGATGATGCGCAGCTCGTGCACATCGGTCGAGCCGGCCGTGGGGTCGCTCGAGGTGCGCACCGACAGGGTCGCGCCCGTCAGCGCCGTCCCCGCCGGCGCCGCCGGGATCGGGAACCGGAGGAACGATTCGATCGCGGTGCTGAAACGCGACGACAGCTGCGTCGACGTGCCGTAGGCGAACGACGCGTTCACCGCCGCGGCCATGGTGTCGGCCTCCGCCACGACCGTCTGCGTCGTCGTCGCCGGGGCGATGGTGGCGCTCACGGCGTCCGTCGGTGCGCTGGTGTTGCCCGCCGCGTCGACGGCGGTCACGCGGTAGTACCACGTGCCGACCGCCAGCGAGGCGTCGGTGTAGCCGGGCGTGCTCACCGTCGCGACTCGTGAGGACGCGTCGACGCTGAAGTCCGGCGTCGTGCCCCGATGCACGTCGTATCCGGAGACGCCCCCCGCGTCCGTCGACGCGCCCCACGAGAGCGCGATGTCGTCGCCGTCCTGCACCGCGGCCGCGAGGCCGGTCGGCACGGTCGGCGCCGTGGTGTCGGGATCGATCGTCGCCGAGGCGGCATCCGATGCCGGTGACCAGTTCCCCGCCGCGTCGCGGGCGCGGACGCGGTAGAACCACGTGCCCACCGCGACATCGGCCTGCGTGTGCGTCGTCGTCGTCACGTCCGAGGCGACCAGGGTGTCGGCCGACAGGGTGAAGTCGGACGTCGTGCCGCGGTGCACCTCGTATCCGGTGACGCCGACGGCATCCGTCGACGCCGTCCACGAGACGGCGATGTCGTCACCGTCCTCGACGGTCGCCGTCACCCCGGTCGGGGCGGTGGGCGCGGTCGTGTCCGGCGGGACGACCGAGGCGGTCGCGGCGCCCGACGGCGTCGAGACGTTGCCGGCCGCATCCTTGGCGACCACGCGGTAGTACCAGGTGCCGACCGGCACCGACGCGTCGGTGTACGTCGTCGCCGTCGCCGGACCGCGCAGCGTCGCCGCCGACGGCGTGAACGTCGGCGTCGCGCCCCGGTGCACCTCGTACCCGGTGACGCCCACGTTGTCGACCGACGCGTTCCAGGACAGGTCGACCGTGCTGCCCGACACCGACGCCGTCAGCGATCCGGGAGCCGCCGGCGGCGTCGTGTCGCCGCCCGTGCCGGTGCCCGCGCCGTAGTGCGCGGCGACCCGGTTGGCGGGAAGGGCCGCGTAGTAGACGGCGGTCTCGTCGAGCTGACCGTGGAAGTACCGCCCGCTCGTCGAGCTCGACGTGTTCTGGTAGCCCACGAGGTTGTCGCCGCCCGCGTGCCACGTGCCGTAGTAGACCGCGTTGCCGGTGGTCGAGTTCTGCCCCTGGAGCACGCCGTCGACGTAGAGGCGCATGCCGGCGGAGGACTGGGTGGCCACGACGTGGTGCCACTGCCCGTCGTTGAGCTGGCGCGTGGTGCGCAGCGTCGTCGTGTTGTTGCCGCCGGCGCGCACGCCGAACCGCACGAATCCGGATCCGCTCTCCATGTACAGGACGCGGTCGACCGTCGAGCTCACCCGGTCGGTGCCGTCGTCGCTGCGTGGCCGCCCGTTGGACGAGCCGTAGTTCACGAGCGCGCCGCCGGTGGTGGAGGTGGTGCGCAGCCAGGTCTCGATCGAGTAGGTCGACGGGCCCTGTGCGATGACGTCGTTCCAGATGTACTGGGGGAGCCCAGCGGTCTCGCTAAAGGTCGCGCTGAGGCTCGGGTCGCCCGCGAGCGCTCCGGCGGCGGTGCGCTGCACGCCGTTCTGCGCGAGGCCGTTCAGGCCGGTCACCGTCTCGCCGGCGGAGTCGACCACCCACTGCGCGACGGAGGTGTCGTCGTAGCGCCAGTAGAGCCGCGGTGTGTCGGCGAGGACCGTCGATGCGTATGCCGAGCCCGACCCGGACGCCGTGACGCTCGCGCTCGCCGTGATGCCGCTGCGGTTGCCGGCGGCGTCGATGACTCGGGCGCGGTAGGAGTAGGTCTCTCCGGGCGTGACGTTGGTGTCCACGAACGTGACCTGGTTGCGGTACCAGTGCTGGGACTTCGCGACACCGGTCCAGATGGGCGTCGTGAGGTTGGAGCCCTTGTACACGGCGTAGGTGAGGTCGCTGTCGTCGGGGTCGACGACGCCGCGGATGTTCACCTGGACGGCGCCCGGCGTCAGCGCCCGGACGGCGATGGTCGGGGTCGGCGGGTTGCCGGTGTCGGTGCTGCCGAAGCGGGTGAGACCCTGCTGGAGCTCGCCGTTCACGCGGGTGAACTCGCCGCCCACCCACAGGTACTCGTCGCCGGTCGCGGCGGTGCCGATCGCGAACGCCCGCGGGCCGAGCGCCTCGCCCGTGCCGTCGTTGAGCTCGGGCAGCCAGCCGAGGTGGAACTGCCCGGTGTCATCGGCGCGGGTCGCGCTCAGGTAGGTGCGGCGGCCGTCCGGGAACATCCCCTGCCCGCTGCAGTCGTGGTGGTGGTGCGCCTCGAACAGGATGCCCTCGTGCAGCAGCATCGCCTGCGTCGCGCCGGCGCAGCTGTCGCGCCAGTACTGCGAGTAGTCGCTCCAGTTGTAGGCGAGGCTGCCGTCGAAGCCGTTGAAGCCCTCGTTGCCGACGTAGAACCGCGTGCCGTCGGAGACGAGCGCCTTGGTGCGCGACGTGTTGCCGACGGTCGAGGCCGGCCAGGTGCGGATGTTGGCGCCGGTGGTGGCCGAGACGACCGCGAAGCTGTGGCTCGTCTGCCCGTTGACCGTGAAGAAATCGCCGCCGATGACGACGCGGTCGCCCGTCGGCGACAGCGTGATCGCGGTGCCCCGGGCGTTCTTGTTCGCATCGACCGTCTGGCTGTAGGACGAGGTGGTCGCCCCGTACGCGTTCGCGACGAACGAGGTGTCGAGGGCTCCCGTGCGGCTGAGCTTCGCGAAGCTCCGACGGGGCTGGCCGCCCACCGTCTGGAAGGCGCCGCCGATGTACACGGCGTTGTCCGTGACGGCGAGCGAGAGCACCGTGCTGGAGATCGCCGCGGGGTTGAACGAGGTCACGCGGCAGGTCCGCAGGTCGATCTCGGCGAGGCGCGAGCGCGCGACTCCGCCGATGCGCGAGAAGTTGCCGCCGACGAAGACCGTGTTGCCGTCGGGGGCTGCCGCCACGGCGTAGACGGTGGCCGTGCCGCTGGCGAGTGTCGCCGGCAGCTGGCAGGCGTCGGGCTGACCGGTCGCGGCATCGAGGATGGCGACACCGGTGAGGCTCTGCACGGCTCCGGACTGCCCGGCTCCCGGCCGCAGCTCCGTGAACGCGCCACCGGCGACCACACGGCCCTGCGACCCCGCGACGCCGAACACCTGGGCGTTGGTCTGCCAGGTGGGCAGCTCGTCGGCGCTGAATGACAGCCCTGGCGACAGGGCCGACGCTGGGTCGGTCGGACCGACCGCTGTGAGGCCTCCGGCGATGACGGCGACGATGGCCGCACCGATGAAAAGACGTGAACGCATGATGTCCCCCGCTCCGTTGCGCTACAGAGCGGACGCCCGCGTCGGTGAAGCCCCGACGAGGATCCCCATCCTCATGTGCCGGAGCGGCGGCGCGCGGTACCCCCCAGTAACCACGTCGAATAGATCTGCACGGAGTGTAGTACCTCCGGCGCCCCGAGGGAAGGATCCATGTCGACGCATTGGACCCGCCGGTGTGAGGGGCCGCGTGCGATCCATAGCGATCTTCCAGCTCATTCGCTTCTCGCTGTGCAGCGCGAGGGCTAAAGTTGCAGTCACTGCACAATAAGGCGCAGAGACTGCAAGAGAAAGGCGCTCCATGTCCACGGCATCCGTCGACTCGCCCGTTCCCCCGCCGCCGGTGCTGCGGGCACAGGCGCTCACCCGCACCTACGGAAAGGGCGACACGGCATTCCGCGCCCTCCGCGGCGTGGACGTCGCGGTCGCGCGCGGCGAATCCGTCGCGATCGTCGGCAGGTCCGGTTCGGGGAAATCCACCCTCATGCATCTGCTGGCGCTGCTGGACCGTCCCAGCTCGGGTCGGGTCGAGGTGCACGGCACGGATGCCTCGACGCTGTCGGGTCGCGAGCTGAACCGGGTGCGCAATGCCGAGTTCGGGTTCGTGTTCCAGCAGTTCTTCCTCACCGCGGGGCAGACCGTGTTCGAGAACGTGAGCCTGCCGCTCGTGATTGCCGGTGTGGCCCCGAAGGAACGCCGCCGTCGCACGCTGGAGGCGCTGGACTCCCTCGGCCTCGCCGACAAAGCGGGCAACCGCGCCAACGACCTGTCGGGCGGACAGAAGCAGCGCGTCGTGGTGGCCCGTGCCCTGGTGGGCGAGCCGTCGGTGATCTTCGCCGACGAACCCACCGGGAACCTCGACAGCGCCACCGGAGCACAGGTGGAGGACATCCTGTTCGGCCTGCGGCGCGATCGCGGCATCACCCTCGTCGTCGTCACCCACGACCACGAACTCGCCGCGCGCTGCGACCGGTCGGTCACCATCGCCGACGGCCTCGTCGTCGCAGGCCGCTCGGCGGAGGTGGCGGCATGAGGGCCGCCGACGTCGTCCGGTCGGCGACGCGCAACGCGTTCCGCAGCAAACTGCGGACCACCCTCACCGTTCTCAGCCTCTTCGTCGGCGCGTTCACGCTCACCCTCACGACCGCACTCGGCGCCGGCGTGAACGACTACGTCGAGCGACAGGTCGCGACCGTCAGCACGGGGGACATCCTCCTCGTGAGTCCGGCGGCGACCGTCGACAGTGGCGACGGTCCCGCCGAGTACGACCCGGACGGACGCCAGCAGGGCGGTGCCGCCGGCCCGCTCGGCGCGGGCACGCTGCTGAACCAGGACGACATCGACGCCGTGGCGGCGATCGACGGTGTGTCGCGGGTCGAGGCGGTCAGCCAGCTCACGATCGACTGGATCGCCGCCTCCGGCGACGACGGCGACACCCGCTTCGAGCTCACGGTCAATCCGACGTCGTCGATCGGCCGCAGCGACCTCGTCGCCGGCGCGCAGCTCGACCAGGACGCGTCGCGGTTCGAGGTGGTCCTGCCCGAGGACTACGTCGGGGCGCTCGGCTTCGACGACGCCGAGGACGCGATCGGCCGTACCGTCACCCTCGGCTACGCGGACGCCGAGCGCGTCAACCGGCAGGTCGAGGCGACGATCGTGGGGATCGCACGGGCGAGCCTGTTCGCCTCCGGCGCGGGCGCCAATGCCGCTCTCGTCGACGAGGTGTCCACGGCGCAGGCCGTCCCGGGCCAGGCTCGCGCATGGTCGCTCGCCGTCGCGACGATCGAGGGCTCGGGAGCCGACGGCGCCGTCACCGCCGACGACATCGCCGCGGTCAAGGACGCGCTCACCGGCGCCGACCTGGCCGGTCAGACCGTCGAGGACCAGCTCGGCGTCGTCCAGACCGTGATCAACGGCATCATCGGGGTGCTGAGCGCGTTCGCCGCGATCGCGCTGCTGGCGGCATCCTTCGGCATCGTCAACACCCTGCTGATGAGCGTGCAGGAGCGCACCCGCGAGATCGGGCTGATGAAGGCGATGGGCATGTCGAACGGTCGGGTGTTCGGGCTGTTCAGCCTCGAGGCGGTCGTCATCGGGCTGCTCGGTGCGGCGCTCGGCGCGCTCGCCGCCATCGGCGCCGGAACCGCGATCGCCGCCGGTGCCAGCCAGACGCTTCTGGCCGACCTCCCGGGCCTGCAGATCCTGCTGTTCGAACCGGCCACGGTGGTCACCGTGATCCTCGTCATCATGGGGATCGCGTTCCTCTCGGGCGTCCTCCCCGCGCGCCGGGCGGCACGCCAGGACCCGATCGAGTCGCTACGGTACGAGTGACGGCAAGGAGTCCGCAGATCATGTCCACCCCACCCCCTGCACGCCGCCGAGACGCGGTCCAGAAGCGCCGCGCCATCGAGCGCGCCGCCACCGACCTCGTGCTGGAGCACGGCTACGACGCGGTGACGGTGGACATGATCTGCGAACTCGCCGGGGTGAGCCCGCGCACGTTCTTCAACCACTTCAAGACGAAGGACGCCGCTCTCCTCGGCCCCGAGCCGCCCGCCGTCGACGAGCAGGCCGCGCGCGAGTTCATCGTCTCGACCGGGCCGCTGCTGGCCGGGCTCGCCCGGATCATCCGCATCGACCCCGGCGCCATGGCCGCCGACCCCGCCCTGCTCGCCCGCCGCATCCACGCCGTCGGCACGACACCCGTGCTGATGTCGCGTCAGATGGAGCGCCTCTCGGCGATCGAGGCGGAGCTGCGCGAGATCGTGCTGCTGCGGCTGCGCACGCAGTGGCCGGACGAGGACCCCGCGGAGCGCGAGGAGCAGGCCGAGCTGATCACCCACCTGCTGGCCGGTCTCATGCGCCACATCGGGCTCACCTGGGCGCGGCAGGTCGAGGCGGGGGAGACGCCGACGATCGACCCCGGCGCCATCGAGGAGAAGCTCCAGCGGGTGCTCGGAAAGCTCGGCTGATCAGCACCGACGACACGGGTCGAGAGACGCAGGGCCAGCTGCTCAACGACCGGTGGCGCCCAGACCCGGGAAAGGCAAAACCCCCGCCATGTAGAAGCTAGGCGAGGGTTTCTGGGACCGTTGTAACGACGGTCCGTGTGGCTCCGACGGGCGTCGATCCCGTGACCTCACGATTTTCAGTCGTGCGCTCTACCAACTGAGCTACAGAGCCGCATGGCATCCGAAGAGCCATGTCCGAGACGAAAGGCCCTGTGATCAATATCTGAACAAAGGGCCCGTCGCTTGGAGCGACCCTGACGGGACTTGAACCCGCGACCTCCGCCGTGACAGGGCGGCACGCTAACCAACTGCGCTACAGGGCCATGCGTATTAAGTTGTGTCGGGAAGTGTGACCCCAACGGGATTCGAACCCGTGCTACCGCCGTGAAAGGGCGGCGTCCTAGGCCGCTAAACGATGGGGCCGAGCGAACCCGGAGGCTCACGCTTACCGACGCTCAAGCATACGCAATTCCCCACGGAATCGGAAATCGAGGGCGTGGCCGCTGGTGGACAGGCCCTCCCGGGGCGATGATGGCGGGAGCGTGCGTCGCGCCCCCCCCGTCGACGCAGCCGAAACCTCGGCAAATGTTGCCTGTGTTGTTAGTGTGGCATTTGTTGCTGGTGTGACTGAGGAGTGTGACGTGTCTGAGCTGTCCGGATCTCCGGAGGACTGCGGCTGCGCGCCGACCCCTCGCGAGCTGGCTGCCTTCGGCCGAGGCCGCTCCGTCACGCGCCGCGGCGCGATCGGACTCGGTGTCGTCGGGATCGCCGCCGCGGGCCTGCTCGCCAGCGCCCCGGCGTTCGCTGCGACCTACCCGTCGTGGGACGACGTCGAGAAGGCCAAGGCCAACCAGTCCGCCAAGGCGCAGCAGGTCACGCGCATCGAAGGGCTGATCGCCTCGCTCGCCAACGACGTCGCCGTCAAGCAGGCCGAGGCCGAGCGCCTGGGCGCGGAGTACATCGCCGCGCAGGAGGCGTTCGAAGAGGCCGCCGACCGTGCCAACTCCCTCCAGGAGCAGGCGGACGCCGAAGCGGCGCGCGCGGCCGAGGCCGCCGACAAGCTCGGACGCCTCGCCGCACAGCAGTACCGCATGGGCGGCGACGACACGTCGCTCGAACTGTTCTTCTCCGGCTCCGCCGCCAGCGCCGACGACCTGCTTGCCCGCCTCGGCACGATGGACAAGCTCCTCGACGCCAACCGCAGCATCTACGCCGATGCTGTGAGCGCCCGCGACAACGCGCAGAACCTCTCGAACCAGGCCGAGGTCGCCCGCACCGAGCGCGACCGCCTGCAGCGGGAGGCCGAAGCCAAGATGATCCGCGCGCAGGAGGCGGCCACGGCCGCCCAGGCGGCGCTGGACGCCCAGTCCGAGCACCTCGAGGTGCTCGAGGCGCAGCTGGCAGCCCTCAAGGACACGACCGCGGCCACCGTCGCCGACTACCAGGCCGGCGTCGTCGCCCGTCGGAAGGCTCGCGAAGCGCGGCTGCGGCGGGAGCGCGAGGAGGCCGCCCGCCGTGCGCGCGAAGAAGAGGAGCGCCGTAAGCGCGAGGAAGCCGCCAACAGCGGTGGCGGCGGGAGCAGCGGAGGCGGCGGTGGGGAGGTCCAGCCGTCGGGCTGGGTGCGTCCCGCGTACGGCTACATCAGCGCGTGGTACGGCAACCGCGGCACCATCTGCTCGAACGGCTACTGCACCTCCAGCGGGCACCGCGGCATCGACTTCGCCGGCGGCTGCAGCTCGCCGATCTTCGCCGCCGCATCGGGCCGCGTCATCTTCGCCGGTTTCAGCGGGGCGTGGGGCAACTACATCAAGGTGGATCACGGCGGCGGCATCATCACCGGCTACGCCCACATCAAGCCCGGCGGATACAACGTCAGCTGGGGCGACACCGTGCGCGCCGGCCAGACGATCGCGTACGTCGGCAACACCGGCGCCAGCACCGGCTGCCACCTGCACTTCGAGGTGTACAGCGGCGGCGTGCGCATCAACCCGGCGCCGTTCCTGCGCGCTCGCGGCATCTCGGTCTAGGCCAGCGCGCAGCGCCGTCGCACACAGAAGGGGCCGGATGCCAGCGCATCCGACCCCTCCCGTACAACGTGTCAGAGCGTGTTGGGCGCTTCGCCCTCACCCTGCGTCTTGGTCTGACCCTCGTGCTCCTCGAAGCGCGCGAAGGCCTCCGTCACCAGGCGCTCGGCCTCGGCGGCGCCGGCCCACTCGTCGACCTTGACCCACTTGCCCGGCTCGAGGTCCTTGTAGTGCTCGAAGAAGTGGTTGATCTCGTTCTTGGTCCACTCGTCGACATCCGAGACGTCCTGCACGTGGTCCCACCGCGGGTCCTTGGCGAGCACCGCGACGACCTTGTCGTCGCCGCCGGCCTCGTCGGTCATCTTCAGCACGCCGACGGGGCGGACCTTCGCGAGGATGCCGGGGGCCAGGTCGTGGTCCAGCAGCACGAGCACGTCGAGCGGGTCGCCGTCCTCGCCGAGCGTGTTCTCGAAGAAGCCGTAGTTGGCGGGGTATCCCATCGGAGTGAACAGGATGCGGTCGAGGAAGACCCGGCCGGTGCCGTGGTCGACCTCGTACTTGATCTTGCTGTTGCGCGGGATCTCGATGACGGCGTCGTACGCGCCCATGCTGATGCTCCTTCGGAAGTGCTGTGGATGCCGCCGACCAGCCTAGTCGGCGCCACGCGTCGCCACGCGGTCTGCACAACTCCTCTGAATCTGTCGCCGCGGCTGGTTCGGACGGCTTCTGTGCGCTGGTCCCGAGCAGAACAGCGGAGTTGTGCAGCGGCGGGAGCGGATACCGTGGCGATATGGAACACCGCCCGGGCCTGGATCCCGCCGTCGCCGACGTGCGCCGCGCGGTGCGTGTGGCACTGGCGGGCACGGCTGGCCCGATCGTCGTCGGGCTCTCCGGAGGCGCTGACTCCCTCGCGCTGGCCGCCGCCGTCGCGTTCGAGGCGCCCAAGGCAGGGATCGCGGCATCCGCTGTCGTCATCGACCACGGACTCCAGGAGGGATCGGCGCAGGTGGCCGCCCGGGCCGCTGAGGCGGCCGCGTCGCTCGGACTGTCCGCTCTCACGATCCGGGTCGAGGTCGGCCGGGAGGGCGGACCCGAAGCGGCCGCCCGTGAGGCCCGCCGCGGCGCGCTGCGGGCCGCGGCGCGCGAGGCGGGAGCCACCGCGGTGATGCTGGCCCATACGCTCGACGACCAGGCCGAGACCGTGTTGATCGGACTCGCCCGCGGCTCGGGCGCGACGAGCCTCGGCGGCATGGCGCCGTCGCGGGACGAGGACGGCATCCAGTGGATCCGGCCGCTGCTGGGCCTTCGCCGCGCGACGACGCGCGCCGCGTGCGTCGCCCAGGGGCTGCCGCCGTGGGACGATCCGCACAACCTCGACCGGCGGTTCCTGCGCGTGCGGGTGCGCCAGGACGTGCTGCCGCTTCTGGAGACCTCGCTCGGGCCGGGCGTGGCGGAGTCGCTCGCACGCACGGCTGACCAGCTGCGTGAAGACGCCGAGGCGTTCGACGCGATGATCGAGGAGACCATCGAGGACATCGTCGAGCACGCCGAGGCGGGGATCGCGGTGTCGGTCGCGGCGCTCGCCGCCAACCCGCCGGCTCTTCGCCACCGGATCATCCGACACGTCGTGTCCAGCGAGTTCGGGGTGAGCCTCACCCGCACGCAGACGCTCGAGGTCGCCCGCCTGGTGACCGACTGGGCTGGTCAGGGGCCGCTGGATCTGCCCGGATGCCGGGCCCTCCGCCGCGGGAATCTGATCGAGTTCCGCGCTTCCGCGTCATAGAACCGCCCCTCGCCGGTCTCATCCCTGGCGGGTACCCCGCCATGCGCACCGCCGCAGGCGGAGCGTTCGAACCTTGGGGGAGGTGCGACGTGAGTCTTCTGATGCACGTTCGACGGACGGCGGCGGTAGTGGCGGCGATGGTCGCCGGCGGGGCTCTGGCAGTGGGGGTGGTCTCGGTCGCGGCGGCGGCACCGCCGTACGCGACCGAGGCCGAGGTCACGGCGGTGACGTTCGTCGACGAGACGGTGGAGTCCGGTCGCTCGACCGAGCTGAGCGGCGAATGGGCGCTGCCGGACGATCCCACGGCGCCGGCGGGCTTCACCGTGGACCTCCCGGAGGGCCTGCGGGGGCTCACGGACGCGTTCGACCTGCTCGCTCCGGACGGGACGGTGATGGGCAGCTGCGTGGTGACGGCCACGCAGATCGTCTGCGACATCGACGCCGCGTACATCGCCGCGCACCCGCGCGACCTGCACGGCACGTTCGAGTTCTGGGCGCAGGTCACCACTGAAGTGACCGAGGCGACCGAGACGACCTACGACTTCGGCGACGTGGAGGGCACCATCACCGTCACTCCGCCGGACTCCGACTGTCCCGGCTGCACGTTCACGGGCCGGCCGAACGACAAGCACGGGGTCTACGACCGCGACGACGACACGATCGAGTGGACCGTGACGGTCAAGGCGCCCGCGGCCGGCATGACGGCGGGGCAGGAGGTCGCGGTCGTCGAGCGCCTGGGTGCCGGCCAGGAATGGATCCGCACCGCCGCCGGGGTGCCGGCGCTGCGGGTGCTGGGAGCGGTCGAGCGTACGGCGACCGGATCGCCGACGGGCTGGAGCAACGTCAGCGCTCGGGTCGGGGCGACCGTCACCGAAACCGCCGAGGGCGTCGTCGTGGCCTTCACCGCCGAGGAGGGCTGGTTCTACGCGATCGTGGGCGAGGTGGCGGTGACCGACACGGCGCTGACCACGTACACGAACGACGCCGACATCATCGTGGCGTCCGAGGAGCCGGTCACCGTGACGGCTACCGTGGTGCGCCAGGGCGGCGGCGGCACGGGCAGCGGCACCCCGACGCCGACCCCGACCGCGACACCGACCGCGACTCCGACGCCGACCGCGACCCCGACCGCGACGCCGACCCCGACCCCGACCGCGACCGCGACACCGACTCCGACGCCGACCGCGACTCCGACCGCGTCGCCGACACCGTCGCTCACGCCGATCGCGACGACTCCCGCATCGCCGACGCCGACGGCCGGAGTGGGCTCGGAGTTCACCGCATCGCCCACGGCCATCGCGACGCCGCCCAGCGGCGGACTGGCCGTGACCGGCGGGGACGTGCCATGGGCACTCCTCTGGGCGGCGCCGGCGATGATCGCGCTCGGCGTGGGGCTGCTGTCCCGTCGCGGGCGGGCGGCACAGGACTGATCGCCCCCGTCCGGGGCCCCGAGGAGGGGTCCCGGACGACCGCTCCTGGTCATCCGGGAGCGGGGACAATGCCTACACTCGAACCATGCGCGCGGCCGACATCGCAGACCAGCTCACCAGCGTCCTCGTCACCGAGGAGCAGATCCAGGCGAAGCTGGAGGAGCTCGCCGCGCGTGTCGTCGCCGACTACGACGGCAAGGACCTCCTGCTGGTGGGAGTCCTGAAGGGCGCCGTCATGGTGATGGCCGATCTCGCCCGGGCGCTTCCGCGCGCGATCGCGATGGACTGGATGGCCGTCTCCTCCTACGGCGCGGGAACGAAGTCGAGCGGCGTCGTGCAGATCCGCAAGGACCTCGACACCGACCTGACCGGCAAGCACGTCCTGATCGTCGAGGACATCATCGACTCCGGACTCACCCTCAGCTGGCTGCTCGAGAACTTCGCCTCGCGCGGTGCCGCCTCGATCGAGGTTCTCGCGCTGCTGCGCAAGCCCGAGGCCGCCAAGGTCGAGATCGACTGCCGCTATGTCGGATTCGACATCCCCAACGACTTCGTCGTCGGCTACGGCCTCGACTACGCCGAGGGATACCGGAACCTCCGCGATGTCGCCGTCCTCGCCCCGCACGTCTACAGCTGACCGGCAGCCACGAGCCGTCCGCACGGTACGCCGTGGGCGAATGCACAGACGCCCCATAGTCGGCGCGCGATAACCTGAGCGGACCATGGATCTCAAGAAGCTGACCCGCAACCCGTTGGTCTACGTGTTGCTCATCGGCGTGCTCCTGCTCATCGGGATGTCGCTGATCTCCGGGCTCACCGGCGCGAAGCGCATCACCACGCAGGAGGGGCTGGAACTGCTGGGCGGCGACACCGTCAGCAAGGTCGTCATGACCGACGGTGATCAGCGCGTCGACATGACGCTGTCGAAGGACTTCGAAGGCTCGAAGAACGTGCAGTTCTACTACACGTCCGCACGCGCCGACGAGGTGGTCACCGCGATCGACTCGGCCGCGCCCTCCGAGGGCTTCGACGACGTCGTCCCGCAGCCGAGCTTCTGGGGCAGCATCCTCTCGCTCGTGATCCCGCTCCTCCTCCTCGGCCTCCTCTTCTGGTTCCTGCTCTCCAGCGCCCAGGGCGGCGGCAGCAAGGTCATGCAGTTCGGCAAGTCGCGCGCGAAGCTCGTCACCAAGGAGACCCCGACGGTCACCTTCGGCGATGTCGCCGGCGCCGAAGAGGCCATCGAGGAGATGCAGGAGATCAAGGACTTCCTGAAGGACCCCGCCAAGTTCCAGGCGGTCGGCGCCCGGATCCCGAAGGGCGTGCTGCTGTACGGTCCTCCCGGAACCGGAAAGACCCTCCTCGCCCGCGCCGTCGCCGGCGAAGCGGGCGTCCCCTTCTATTCGATCTCCGGATCGGACTTCGTCGAGATGTTCGTCGGTGTCGGCGCCAGCCGCGTCCGCGACCTGTTCAACCAGGCCAAGGAGAACTCGCCGGCGATCATCTTCATCGACGAGATCGACGCCGTCGGCCGGCACCGCGGCGCCGGTATGGGCGGCGGGCACGACGAGCGCGAGCAGACACTCAACCAGATGCTCGTGGAGATGGACGGGTTCGACCCCAAGGTCTCCGTCCTCGTCATCGCCGCCACCAACCGGCCCGACATCCTCGACCCCGCACTCCTGCGTCCGGGCCGCTTCGACCGCCAGATCGGCGTCGACGCGCCCGACCTGAAGGGCCGCCAGAAGATCCTGGAGGTCCACGGACGCGGCAAGCCGCTGTCGCCCTCGGTCGACCTGTCGGTCATCGCCCGCAAGACGCCCGGCTTCACGGGCGCCGATCTCGCCAACGTCATCAACGAGGCCGCGCTGCTCACGGCGCGCTCCAACGCGCAGCTCATCGACATGCGCGCCCTCGACGAGGCGATCGACCGCGTCATCGCCGGCCCGCAGCGCCGCACCCGGGTCATGAAGGACAAGGAGCGCCTCATCACGGCCTACCACGAGGGCGGACACGCGCTCGTGGCCGCGGCGATGAACCACTCCGACCCGGTCACCAAGATCACGATCCTGCCCCGCGGCAAGGCGCTCGGATACACGATGGTGATGCCGTTGGAGGACAAGTACTCCATCACCCGCAACGAGCTGCAGGACCAGCTCGCGTGGGCGATGGGGGGACGCGTCGCCGAGGAGGTCATCTTCCACGATCCGACCACCGGCGCCAGCAACGACATCGAGAAGGCGACCAATATCGCCCGCAAGATGGTGACCGAGTACGGCATGACCACCGACGTCGGGCCCGTCAAGCTCGGCCAGTCCTCGGGCGAGGTCTTCATGGGTCGCGACATGGGTCACGGCCGCGACTTCAGCGAGCGCATCGCGGAGCGCGTCGACCAGCAGGTGCGCGAGCTCATCGAGCAGGCGCACAACGAGGCGTACGAGGTGATCAACGCGAACCGCGACATCCTGGACCGGCTCGCGACCGCACTGCTGGAGAAGGAGACGCTCGACCACATCGAGATCGCCGAGATCTTCACCGATGTGCGCAAGCTCCCGCCGCGTCCGCAGTGGCTGTCGAGCCAGGAGCGCCCCGTCTCGATGCTCCCGCCGGTCGAGGTGCCGCGGACGCAGGACGAGGCGGGTCTGGCCGCGCAGGTCGCCGCCGACGGCGAGCCCGCCGCGCAGAAGGCGCCGGCGCGACGCGCGACCGGGCAGGCACGTCCCGCGACCGCATAGGCTCGGGTCGTGGCTGTCGACCGTGACCGCGTCGCCGCACTGGTGCGCGACCTCCTCGAGGCGATCGGGGAGGACCCCGACCGTCCCGGCCTGCGGCTGACGCCGCAGCGGGTCGCCGATGCCTATGCCGAGTTCTTCTCGGGTGTCGGCGAGGATGCCGCGGCCCCGCTCGCCCACACCATCTCAGTGACGCGCGGCCCCGCACCCGACACGCTGCCCTCGGGGGCGGTGATGCTCCGCGACATCCGCTTCCGCTCCGTGTGCGAGCACCACCTCCTGCCGTTCGCGGGTCACGCGCACATCGCGTACCTGCCGGGGGAGCAGGTGGTGGGTCTCGGCGCGCTGCCGCGCGTGGTGGACGTCCTCGCCGCTCGGCCGCAGGTGCAGGAGCGGCTCGGCGAGCAGATCGCCGACGTCATCGCCGGCTCGCTCGACACCCGCGGGGTGCTCGTCGTCCTCGACGCGACCCACGAGTGCGTCACCATGCGCGGCGGCCGTCAGCCCGACGCGTCGACGGTGACCGTCGCCGCCCGCGGTGAGCTGGTCGATCCGGCTGCCCGGGCCGAGATCATGCTGCTGCTGACCGGTCGCGCACCGTGACGGGGAGGACGGCATGACCCTCCTCATGGGGATCGTCAACACGACTCCGGACTCGTTCAGCGACGGCGGACGTCACCTCGCGGTCGACGACGCGGTCGCCCACGGGCGGGCGCTCACCGCAGCCGGCGCCGACATCCTCGACATCGGCGGCGAATCCACGCGCCCGGGTGCCGAGCGGGTGAGCCCCGAGGTCGAGCAGTCCCGCGCGCTTCCCGTCATCGAGGCGCTCGCCGCCACCGGTGCCATGATCAGCGTCGACACGATGAACGCGTCCACGGCCGCCGCGGCCATCGCCGCCGGGGCGCTGATCGTCAACGACGTGTCGGGCGGACTGGCCGACCCCGAGATCCTGGAGGTCGTCGCCGACACCGAGGCGCACATCGCGCTCGGCCACTGGCGCGGTCCGTCGACGCAGATGTACGCCCGGGCGCACTACGACGACGTGGTTGACGAGGTCGTCGCCGAGCTCTCCGAGCGCCGGCACGAGGCGATGGCCGCCGGCATCCCGCCGGGACGGATCATCCTCGACCCCGGCTTCGGCTTCGGAAAGCGCGGCGCGCAGAACTGGACACTGCTCCGCGGGCTCGAGCGCATCGTGGCCCTCGAGTCTCGCGTGCTCGTGGGCACGAGCCGCAAGGGTTTCCTCGCGGAGCTGCTGACGGAGACCGGCGAGCCGACGCAGGAGCGGCGGGACCTGGTGACCGCCGTGACGAGCGTGCGCGCCGCCGAGACTGGGGTGTGGGCGGTGCGGGTGCACGACATCGCGGCGACCCGTGACGCGCTCGCCGCCTGGACCCGCGGGAGGCGGCCATGACCACCGACGAGATCGCGATCACCGGCATCCGGGCTGTGGGACACCACGGCGTCTACGCACACGAACGGCGCGACGGCCAGGAGTTCGTCGCCGACGTGGTGCTGGCGCTGTCGCTGCGGCGAGCGGCCGCGACCGACGACGTCGCCGACACCGTCCACTACGGCGAACTCGCCGAGAAGGTCGCCGGCATCCTGTCGGGCGACCCCGTCGATCTCCTCGAGACGCTGGCCGAGCGAATCGCCTCCGCGGCGCTCTCGTATCCGATCGTGGACGCCGTGACCGTGACGGTCCACAAGCCGCAGGCGCCGATCCCGGTGCCGTTCGACGATGTGTCGGTCACCGTGCGTCGCAGCCGGGAAGAGGCGGTGCACGCATGAGCCGCGGCCTCGCGCAGGGACTCGAGACCGAGTCGCCCCCGCGCCGTCCAGGCGGGGCCGTCCCGGCGGTCATCGCCCTGGGGGCGAACCTCGGCGACCGCGCCGACACGATCGAGGCGGCACTGGCCGAGCTCGCACGGCTCCCCCTCACCCGGCTGATCGACGCCGCCGAGCCGATGGAGTCGGTCGCGCTGACCCCGGCGGGACGGGATGAGTCGGCCCCGGGCTACCTCAACACCGTCGCCCGCCTCCGGACGCGCCTCGCCCCGTCGGTGCTCCTGGCCTACCTGCACGCCATCGAGGAGCGCCACGGCCGCGAGCGCCGCGCGGCGGGAGGACCGAGGTGGCAGGACCGCACCCTGGACCTCGACCTCATCGTGTACGGCGAGGTGGTCTCCGATGGCGCGGCTCTCACGCTGCCCCACCCGCGAGCCGCCGAGCGAGATTTCGTGCTGGCGCCGTGGCTGCAGCTCGACGGCGATGCCGTGTTGCCCGGAAGAGGGCGCGTCGCCGACCTGCTGCGTGCCCTCGGCGAGGAGGAGTCCGGATGAAGCGCACCGGTCCCGTCCCTCTCCTGATCGCCGTCGCCATCGGCCTGGTCGCCGGGTTCCTCATCGATCAGGTGCTCACCGCCACCGCGCAGCCGACGTTCGCGCCCTCGCTCATGCTGCCCGTGCTCCTGGTGCTGCTGAGCGTCGCCCTCGTGGCGCTCGCGCTGCCGATCCGCCGCGCCACCGCGGGCACCGACGAGCGCCGGGTCGATCCGTTCCACGCCGTGCGGATCGCCATGCTGGCACGCGCGTCGAGCATCGTGGGGGCGCTGGTGACGGGCGTCGGCGGGGGCCTGCTGCTCTTCCTCCTCACGAGGCCCGTCTCTCCCTCGTTAGGCTCGACGGGTGCGGTGCTGGCCTCGGCGGCCGGGGGACTCGTCCTCGTGATCGCCGGCCTGGTGGCCGAGCACCTGTGCACTCTTCGGAAGGACGACGATGACGATCAGCCCGGATCAGCCGACCCCGGCTTCGGACTCTCCCACAACGACTGACGCGACGGTCGCCGCACCCACGGGCGGCGATGAGGCGCTCGATGCCGGCACGTACGACGCGATCGTCGAACCGCGCAGCGAGAACCGGCTGCCGCTCGGCGACGGCACCTGGCACCAGATCTCGCGGAAGTACATCGTCGTCCAGCTGATCTCGCACGCGCTCTTCCTCGCGCTCGTCATCGCCGCCGCGGTCGTGCTCGGACTGGTCCTGGACCAGGCCTGGGTGTGGATTCCCGCCGGGGTGGTCGTCGTCGTCACGCTGGCGACGCTCATCGTCCTGCCGCGGCAGGCGCGCTCGATCGGCTACCAGCTGCGGGGCGACGACCTCGTCTTCCGCCGCGGCATCCTGTGGCAGCGGATGGTGGCCGTGCCCTACGGGCGCATGCAGCTCGTCGACATCACCCACGGTCCGCTCGACCGCGGGTTCGGGATCGCCCAGCTCAAGCTCGTCACCGCCGCCGCGGCCACGGGCGTCACCATTCCCGGGCTGACCCAGGCGGCCGCCGAGCGACTGCGCGACACGCTCATCGACGTCGCCGAGACGCGCCGGACCGGGCTGTGAGCACCCCCGAGACCCCCGCGGCCCCCACGCCCGCGGCTGCGGCTGTGGCGGAGGTGCGCTCGCCCCTCAGCGACGGGGAGTGGCACCGGCTCCACCCCCTGACGCCGCTGATGAAGGGCGGGCTCTTCCTCGTCGTCGTCATCGGCATCGTCGTCACGAATCTGCGCGACCGGCTGATCGCGGTGTTCCTGCCGGGCATGGCCGACGAGTACGAGTACGCCGGCGACCCGGTCGACTACATCATCGCCAACGACCTGCTCATCCTCGCGGCGCTGGTCGTCCTGGGGGTTCTGGTCGTGCTGCTGGCGATCTTCTGGCTGTCCTGGCGCTTCCACACCTTCCGGATCACCGGCGACGATGTGGAGGTGCGCAGCGGTGTGCTGTTCCGCACTCACCGGCGCGCGCCGCTGGACCGGGTGCAGGGGGTCAACCTCACCCGGCCGATGATCGCTCGCATCCTGGGGATGGCGAAGCTGGAGGTCGTCGGCGCCGGTCTCGACGCGAACGTGAAGCTCGAGTACCTGTCGACGCCCAATGCCGAGGCGGTGCGCGGCGACATCCTGCGCCTCGCGTCGGGCCGCCAGCTCGCCGAGGCTCGCCGCGAGACGACCGGATCGGCGCGGGGGCGCGCGGCCGCGGTGGTCAGTGCCGGGATCACGGGCCTGATCGAGGGCGAGGAGGGGGCCGATGACCACCCGGCGTCCGTCGTGCATCTCCCGCCGGGTCGGCTGATCGGTGCGCACCTGATGTCGGGTTCGACCATCTGGCTGCTTCTGCTGGTCGTCGGCGTCGTGATCGGCTCGGTCATCGGCACCCCGTGGCTGCTGTTCTCGATCGTGCCCGCCCTGATCGGATTCGGGGCGTACTGGTTCCGTCAGATCACCCGGTCGCTGCGGTACTCCATCGCGCCCACGCCGGCGGGGGTCCGCATCACCTTCGGGCTGTTCACGACCATCACCGAGACGTTGCCGCCGGGGCGCATCCACGCCGTCGAGATCGCCCAGCCGCTGCTGTGGCGGGGCCTGGGGTGGTTCCGCATCCGGGTCAACCGGCTGTCGGGCCGCGCGGCGACCGACTCGTCGTCGCAGCAGTTCTCCGACGTGCTTCCGGTGGGAACGCGCGCCGACGTCGACCGTGTCCTGCGGCTCATCCTGCCGGGGCTGCCGGGCGATGCGCTGCCCGTCGTGCTGGAGCGCGGGATCCTCGGACCGGTCGCCGACGACCCCTACACGAACACGCCGCGACGCGCGCGCGGGCTGCGTCCGCTGTCGTGGCGACGCAACGGCTTCCTCCTCACCCCCGATGCCCTGCTGCTCCGCAGCGGCGTCCTCCGCCGCGCCCTGGTCGTGCTGCCGCTGGCGAGGCTGCAGTCGATCCGTCTCTCGCAGGGTCCCGTCGATCGCGCCCTCGACGTGGCGAACATCACCGGCCACACCGTGCTCGGTCAGGTGTCGGGATCGCTCGGCATCCTCGACCGAGCCGCAGCGGTGACCCTGTGGACGGACGCCGCCGCGGCGGTGACCGCGGCGTCGTCGCGCGACCACTCCCACCGGTGGGGGACGACCCCGGCCGAGCCCACCGCGATCGACGTGCCTCCGGCTCATCCGGCCGCGATCGACGTGCCTCCGGCTCAGCCGGCCGCCATCGACGTTCCCGCCACGGAGCCCGTCGCCATCGTTGCGCCCCCGGCGGAGGGCTCGCCGTGATCCGCAGCGGACGTCTGGGTGTCGGCATCATCGGCGCGGGTCGGGTGGGTCCGGTGATCGGCGCCGCGCTGGGCGGCGCGGGTCACGCCGTGACGGGGATCACCGCCGGCTCCGAGCCGGACCGCGTCGAAGCCGTGCTCCCGGGCGTGCCGGTGCTCCCCGCCGATGAGGTGGTCCGCCGCAGCGAGCTGGTGGTCCTCGCCGTGCCCCATGCCGAACTGCCGTCCCTCGTCGAGGGTCTCGCCGAGCTCGGGGCGTGGCAGGTCGGGCAGCTCGTGCTCCACACCGACCCCGCGTACGGGATCGATGTGCTGGGGCCTGCCTCGGCGCGCGGCGCCATCCCGCTGGCCGTGCATCCGGCGATCGCCTTCACCGGGACCTCGATCGATCTGCGCCAGCTGCGGGACGCCTATGCCGCGGTGACCGCCCCCGGCGCCGTGCTCCCGATCGCACAGGCTCTCGCGGTGGAACTCGGCTGCGAGCCCGTCGTCGTCTCCGAGGAGGGCCGCCGCGCGTACGGCGAAGCCGTCGCGACGGCGACCGAGTTCTCGGCGTCGCTCCTTCGCCAGTCCTCCGATCTGCTCGCCGCAGCCGGCGTGGAGGACCCGGGACGCTACCTGTCGACGCTCGTCCACTCGACGGTCGATCGCGCCCTGCAGGGCCTGGACCCGTCCTGACGCCGGGCGGAAGGGGACGGCGGCGCGCGTGAGAGAATCGAGGGTCGACTTCTGAGGAGCCTGAAATGACCGACGCGCCCGTCTCCGCCGCCGAGCCCGCAGAGGACGATGTCCTCGCGGCCGACGTGTTCGAGCAGAAGGCGGTCCGCCTGGCCAAGCGTGAGCGACTGATCGCCGACCGCTCGGACGCCGCCGGCGGCGCCTACCCGGTGGCGGTCCCCGTCACGCACACCATCCCGCAGCTCCGCGAGAGCTTCGCCGACCTCGAAGCGGGCGCCGAGACCGGAGTGATCGCATCGGTCGCGGGTCGGGTCGTGTTCAGCCGCAACACCGGCAAGCTGTGCTTCGCGTCGCTGCAGGCCGGAGACGGCAGTCGCATCCAGGCCATGGTCTCCCTCGCCGAAGTCGGCGACGACTCGCTTCAGGCGTGGAAGGAGCTGGTCGACCTCGGCGATCACGTGTCGGTCACCGGTCAGGTGATCTCCAGCCGCCGCGGCGAGCTGTCGATCATGGTCACCGATTGGGCCGTCGCCGCCAAGGCGCTGCTGCCCCTGCCGAACCTCTACACCGAGCTCAGCGAGGAGAGCCGGGTGCGGTCGCGGTTCCTCGACCTCATCGTGCGCGACCTCGCGCGGGAGACGGTCGTCGCCCGCGCGAAGGTCAACGCCAGCCTGCGGAGCACCTTCGCCGCCCACGGGTTCCTCGAGGTCGAGACGCCGATGCTCCAGGTGCAGCACGGCGGCGCCGCCGCCCGTCCCTTCGTGACGCACTCCAACGCGTTCGACGCCGACCTGTACCTGCGGATCGCCCCCGAGCTGTTCCTCAAGCGCGCCGTCGTCGGCGGCATCGACCGGGTGTTCGAGATCAACCGCAACTTCCGAAACGAGGGCGCCGACTCCACCCACAGCCCCGAGTTCGCCATGCTCGAGGCCTATCAGGCCTACAGCGACTACCAGGGCATCGCCGACCTGACCCAGGAGCTCGTCCAGAACGCGGCGGTCGCCGTCGCCGGCTCGACCACGGTGACCTGGGCCGACGGCACCGCGTTCGACCTGGGCGGTCAGTGGGACCGCATCTCGATGTACGATTCCCTGTCCGACGCCGCGGGCCGGGTCATCACCCCGCAGACCTCGCTGGATGAGCTGCAGGCGCTCGCGGCGGAGGTCGGCGTGGAGGTTCCCACGAAGATCGCCACCCACGGTAAGCTCGTCGAGGAGCTGTGGGAGCACTTCGTCAAGGGCGGCCTCGAGCGCCCGACGTTCGTCATGGACTTCCCGCTCGACACGAGCCCTCTCGTGCGCGAGCACCGGTCGATCGCGGGCGTCGTGGAGAAGTGGGATCTGTATGTCCGCGGCTTCGAGCTGGCGACGGGCTACTCCGAGCTGGTCGACCCCGTGATCCAGCGTGAGCGCTTCGTCGAGCAGGCGGCGCTGGCCGCGCGCGGCGATGACGAGGCCATGCGCGTGGACGAGGAGTTCCTGCGCGCGCTCGAGCACGGCATGCCCCCCACGGGCGGCATGGGAATGGGCATCGACCGGCTCATGATGGCGATCACCGGCCTCGGCATCCGCGAGACCATCCTGTTCCCGCTCGTGAAGTAGGCCTTCTTCCTCTTCTGTGCGGGACACCCCCGCGCTCGTCATCGCGGGTCGCCGTCGTCGACCCGGCGGAATGCCCAGTCCGGAAGATGGGCCGACGCCACGAAGGAACGGACGATATCGGCCAGGCCATGGTCGCGGTCGCCGTCGAGGGCTGCGGTGGCGTAGTGCGCGGCGTGGGTCGAGCGTCCGAGGGCCCACGACAACCAGGCGCAGACGGCCAGCGGACCTGCCCGCCGGCTGGTCGCCGTGAGCGCCGCGACATGCCGCACGAGGGTGAGGGCGCCCTCGAGACGGACGTGATCGGGCGTCGCGCCCTCGCCCCACATCACGGCGGCGAGGTCGGCCGGGTACTCCTCGCCGTCCTCCCAGCGGCGCTGCGCCTCCATGGCGTCGGCTCCGCCGGCGGCGTCACTGGCCCATTGGACGAGCGCCACGTCGCGCAGCGCCGGGCGCGACAGGCACCAGCCGAGGAGTGCTGCCTGCATGGGGGAGAGTGCAGCGGGGTCCCACTGGAGTGCTCGCTCGAACAGTGACGGCAGGTCGTCGAGCTCGCAGGCGGCGGCCAGCGCGGCCGGATCGATCCGGGCGGCGGGCCGCGGTTCGGGCGGCAAGCCGCACAGCACCGACAGTGCGGCGCTGAGCGAGCGATGGGCCGCGCCCACGCGGCGCCGGTCGGCCGCGCCCCGCTCCGGCAGCTGCGACCCCGCGGACTGGTCGCCTCGCACCTCGGGCAGACCGCCCGGCGCATCCTGCCCTCCGCTCTCGGCCAGGCCGGGCACGGGTGTCGTGACGAGCTCCGACAGGGGACGGATGCGCGCCGGATCGCGCTGCGAACCCCACCCGTCGGCGGCGACGACGAGGGCGTCGATCAGGTGGAGACCGCTGGCGTCGGCGGTGCGGCGCAGGCCGTCGATGACCGCGCGGTGCGGGAGCCCGTCGCCGGCGACCTCGTCGCTGTAGAGCACCACCACCAGCCCGTCGGCGACTTCGACGCGGCAGACCATCCCGATGACGGTGGCCGCGAAGCCGTCGTCGATCGTCGCCTCCTCCGGCGGGAGATCGAGCCGCATCGCTCCCAGGCTGCGACCGCGACGCATCGGGACGACCACCAGGCTGCGCGTCGGCGTGTAGCCGAGCATGCGCGGGACGAGGGACAGGAACTGCGCCGCATCAGCGGCCTTCACGGTGGTGGTCATCCCCCGAGGGTGCCCCGGCGGGGCGGGCCGAGAGCCCCGATCCACAGGCGCACCTCGGGGATCCCCGCAGGGGCGGGGTGGGGAGGAGGCGGCGGCGTACGATGGATGACATGGACACCGACTACTGGGCAGCCGTCGTCTGGTCGCTCGCGCCCACCGTGGTCGTGCTGGGGCTGTTCATCTTCGTGCTGCGCTCGATCCTGCGGATGGATCGCAACGAGCGCCGCGTCTTCACGCGGATCGAAGCAGAGGAGCGCGCCAAGCGCGGTCTCCCGCCCGTCGGGGATGAGCGTCCGACGACCTGACCCCCCAGGCCGATACGCTGAGCGCAACCGAACCCTGGGAGCGCGAACGTGCTGAGCATCACCATCGACTGGCACTGGACCTGGTGGGTGATCGTGGTGCTCGTCTTCGACATCACCGTCCGCGTGCTCGCGATCATCGTGATTCCGCGCAACCGCCGCCCCACCGCCGCGATGGCGTGGCTGCTCGCGATCTACTTCATCCCGATCGTCGGGATCCTCGTGTTCCTGCTGATCGGCAATCCGCGCCTGCCGCGCAAGCGTCGCAAGAAGCAGGACCAGATCAACCAGTACATCCGTGAGACCAGCCGCGGACTGGACTTCGGCACCCTCCGCCCGAACGCCCCGGAGTGGTTCCGCTCGCTCGTCACGCTCAACCGCAATCTCGGCGCCCTTCCCATCGCCGGAGACAACGGCGCCACCATGATCGCCGGCTACCAGGACAGCCTCGACGCGATGGCCGAGGCCATCCGCGGTGCGCGCACCTACGTCCATGTGGAGTTCTACATCCTCCAGGCCGACGCCTCGACCGACGGCTTCTTCGCCGCCCTCGAGGAGGTCGCCGCCCGGGGCGTCGCCGTCCGCGTGCTCATGGACCACTGGGCCAACCGCAGCAAGCCCTTCTACAAGGAGACGCTGCGCCGTCTCGACGCGATGGGAGCCCACTGGCACCTCATGCTCCCGGTGCAGCCGTTCAAGGGCAAGTACCAGCGCCCCGACCTGCGAAACCACCGCAAGCTCCTCGTCGTCGACGGCGCGGTCGCGTTCATGGGTTCTCAGAACGTCACCGACTCCACCTACAACCTGAAGAAGAACATCAAGCGCGGACTCCACTGGGTCGACATGATGGCCCGCATCGACGGTCCCGTCGTCGCCTCGGTCAACGCGGTGTTCCTGAGCGACTGGTACAGCGAGACCGACGAGATCGTCGAGGGGATCGAGCTGTTCGACGTGAGCGCGGGCAGCGGCGACCTCGACTGCCAGGTCATCCCGTCCGGCCCCGGGTTCGAGTTCCAGAACAACCTCAAGCTGTTCATGGGACTGCTGTTCGCCGCGCAGCGGAAGATCATCATCGTGAGCCCCTACTTCGTGCCCGACGAAGGTCTGCTCCTGGCCATCCAGACCGCGTGCCAGCGCGGCATCCACGTCGAACTGTTCGTCTCGGAAGAGGGCGACCAGGCGATGGTCTACCACGCCCAGCGCAGCTACTACGAGTCGCTCCTGCGCGCCGGGGTGAAGATCTGGATGTACAAGCGGCCCTACATCCTCCACTCCAAGTCGATGTCCATCGACGACGAGGTCGCCGTCATCGGGTCGAGCAACATGGACATGCGCTCCTTCGGTCTGAACCTCGAGATGTCGCTTCTGGTGCGCGGGGAGGAGTTCGTGGCTCAGCTGCGCGCCGTCGAGGACCAGTACCGCGACGACTCGCGCGAGCTGACCCTGGAGGAATGGAGCCAGCAGCCGTTGCGCTCCACGGTGCTCGACAACCTGGCACGCCTCACCTCCGCGCTGCAGTGAGACGGATCGTCCGGCGCCGACACTCGAAGAGTGGATGCCGCGGCATCCGCGCGACCGAAAGGACCTTCATGCCTCGCCGTTCCGTCTCCGCCCTCGCGGGCATCGCGCTCGCCGCCCTCGCACTGACGGGCTGTGCGACCGGCGGTGTGAACTATGGTGCGGGCGGTCCCGGCGGGGACGAGGAGCCCGGGGCGGGCGACCTCTCGGTGGGCGCCGCGTGGCTCGCGGGTGGGTCGCTGATCGCCGTCGTGACGGAGGGCAGCTCGACGTGCACGCCGTTCGTCGAGGATGCCGTGCTCGACGAGGGCGTCCTCGTCGTCACGCTGACGGAGGACACCGGCGAAGCGGATCAGGCGTGCACTGCCGACCTCGTGAAGCGCGGCACGGTCGTGGGCGTGCCAGACGGCGTGAAGCCGGGGACCGGGATCGACATCCAGGTGACGATCGACGGCGCCTTCGGCGAGACCTCGCTCGAGGGGTACGCCGGCGGGTCAGTGGACGAGTACACCCCCTCCGCCGGCTGGATCGACGACCAGGCGTTCGCGCTGCTGACGTGGGGATCGTCGTCCTGCGCCCCGCAGGTCGAGTCGGTGACCGCGGCGAGCCCCGACGCGATCGAGCTGACCTTCGTCGATCCCCCCGCCGACCAGGTGTGCACCATGGACATGGCGCCCCGCGTGGCGGTCGTCACCGTCGACGGCGAGGTGTCGCGCGACGCGGCCATCACCGTCTCCGGCGGCGGTGCCGACCGCGGACCGTCCTCGTCGATCCCGATCGACTGACGCGCCTCGCCGGGCGGCGGCTCCTGCGCCTCGCCGGCGGCATCCTGCGGGTCCGCTGTCTCCGCACCCACGATTCGGCGCTGTCGAACCGGCGCGAACCCGCGAATCGGCGCCGGCGAACGAGCGGGCGCTGGCGGAGCGGCTCCTCCCCAGGGTGACGATGGGGCGAGGCATGTCCGGCGACCTGTGGACGGCGGAGCGCACGGCCGCCCACCGCCGACCATGGGCTCATGCGCCGACAGCCCCTGCCCGAAGCCCTCTCGTCGTCGTTCTCGGTGGGTGCGGCCCGCGCGGAGGGAGTAAGCGCGTCGCGCCTGCGCGCCGCCGACCTCACCGCCCCGTTCCACGGTGTGCGAAGCCGCGGGGACACCCGCCGGGTGGGAAGCGCCGAGGATGCGCTGCTCGACGCGGCGCAGGCCTACGCGCACCGGATGGTGGCGGGCCAGTTCCTCAGTCACGTTGCCGCTGCGGTCCTGTGGGGCCTCCCCCTCCCGCTCGCGGTCGTCGGCGGGAGGGACCTCGACGTCTGCGTGCACGCGCCCCGCAGAGCGCCGACGGGCCGCGGGGTCGCCGGTCACGTCGTCATCCCTACGCTCGCTCATGTCGTGCGGCATCCGGTTCACGGCATTGCCGTCTCGACACCAGCGTCCACCTGGGCGATGCTCGCCGTCGTGCTGCACGACGACCGGGACCTCGTGGCCGTGGCGGATGCAGCCATTCGCGAGCCGATGCACCGGAGCCAGCCGGCGCCCCTGGCGACCCGCGCGCAACTGGCGGCCGCTGTCGCGGCGGGACGGCGAGCGGGTGCGGCACGACTGCGGGCGCTGTTGCCGCGCGCCATCCCCCGATCACGCTCGCGCGCGGAGACCTGGCTGCGGCTCGTCCTCGTCGCCGCGGGTCTGCCGGAACCCGACGCCAACGTCGACGTGGTGGAAGCCGGCGTGTGGCTCGGCCAGGTCGACCTGGCCTACCCCGCGCTCCGGATCGCCATCGAGTACGAGGGAGAGCATCATCTGACGGATCCGAGGCAGTGGGCAGCCGATATCGCCCGCTACGACCGCCTCGCCGACGCCGGGTGGCGCGTGATCCGCGTGACCAAGGGCGAGGTCTTCGGCTCCAGTACGGACCTGATCGAGCGCGTGCGCCGAGCCCTGGCTCGCGCGTCCCGATGAGAGCGGCCATTCACCGGCGGCATCCTGCGGGTCCGCGAACTCCGCATTCGCGATTCGGCGCCGGCGAACCGTCGCGTACCCGCGATTCGGCGCCGGCGGAGCAGGACGCGGTCAGTCGGCGCGGACGAGGAGGTCGCCGACCTCGCAGTCCAGGGCGCGGCAGATGGCCGAGAGCGTCGAGTAGCGGATGGCGCGGGCGCGGTCGTTCTTCAGGATCGAGAGGTTCACGACCGAGACCCCGACGATCTCCGAGAGGCGCGTGAGGGTCATCCCGCGCTCGGCGAGCAGTTCGTCGAGCCGGCAGTGGATGCCAGTGAGTTCGTCATCGTCCGTGGGGCTCATACGAGCCCCGCCGTGTCGCGCTGCATCCGGGACCCGATCCGGAACACGGCCGCGAGAGCCGCGAAGGCTAGCCCGGCCGCGATCGGCCAGAACGGGAAGGTGACGACGAAGCCGGGCCGCGGCCACCACGCCTGCGGAACGTCCTCGATCCCGGGCAGGTCGGGGTAGGAGCCGCTCGTCCACTGCAGCGTCTCGACTGCCGCCATGCTGCCCGCGATGTCACCGGTGACCTGCATCGCGACACCGCCGGCTGCCACCACGACCGCGGTGATCATCGTCATCCGCGAGACGGCCGGGGCGAAGGTGCGACCGGCGCGCAGCTGCGCGCAGGTGACGGCGATCAGCACGGCGATCGCGGTGGGCAGCAGCCAGGCGAGACCCTGCGACACGGCCCACAGGATCCGCGCGCCGGTGCTGAGGCCGGTCACGGTCAGGTCGACGGAGGTGAAGCCGCCCGAGACCCGCGTCGCCGTCATGCCCTCCAGGGCCGTGCCCGCCGGGAGGGCGGGCCAGAAGTCCGCCACGGGCATAGTGATCGTGACATCGGGCTGGAGCAGCGCTCCGAGGACGGCGATGACGGCGCCGACGGCGCCCATGACCGCCCACGCTCCCGCCACCCACAGCGCGACGCCCACGGTGCCTGCAGCGTCCTCCTGCCCCCCGGAGCGGCGCAGAGCTCTTCCGGCGACGATGACGGCGGTTCCAAGCGCCGCGACGGCGACGACCAGCGACACGGCGAACCACAGACGTTCCACGATCACACCAGTCCTTCGGTCTCGCGCTGGAGGACGCCGCCGTGACGGAACACCGCGCCCACGGCCGCGACCACGTCGGCGGCATCGATCGCTATCGTCTTGCTGCCGCGGCGTCGCGCAAGCCACACCGCCAGCGCGGCGATCAGAGCCAGGACGGCGATGCCGGCTGCGATCCACAGCAGCGCCTCGCCGAGGTTCTGCGAACTGATGCTCACGTCTGCCTCTCCGTATCGAAAATCGTTGGTATCGAAAAACGATATGGGTGGTGGTCGGGGCTGTCAAGGGGCGGCGGGGGTGTCTGGGGTGCGTTTCGTCTCGCTGCGCTCGCTCAACGACCGGTGGGCCTTAGTGAGGGGGGTGCGTTTCGTCTCGCTGCGCTCGCTCAACGACCGGTGGGCTTAGTGAGGGGGGTGCGTTTCGTCTCGCTGCGCTCGCTCAACGACCGGGGGCTTGGTGAGGGGGGTGCGTTTCGTCTCGCTTCGCTCGCTCAACGACCGGTGGGCTTAGTGAGGGGGGTGCGTTTCGTCTCGCTGCGCTTGCTCAACGACCGTGGTGGGCCGGCGGACGGTGCGCCCCCAGCGAACACGGGCATACCGGCTTCCGACGGTGGTTATCGTCTTTCGTAAGCGCCAGAACACTCGGCGCGTGGAGGAGTGGACGATGTTCGAGAGATTCACGGACCGTGCCCGTCGCGTGGTTGTGCTCGCCCAAGAAGAGGCGAAGATGCTCAACCACAACTACATCGGCACCGAGCACATTCTGCTGGGCCTGATCCACGAGGGTGAGGGCGTCGCAGCCAAGGCCCTCGAGAGCCTCGGCATCTCGCTGGATGCCGTGCGCGAGCAGGTGCAGGACATCATCGGCCAGGGCCAGCAGCAGCCGACGGGCCACATCCCGTTCACGCCGCGCGCCAAGAAGGTGCTCGAGCTGTCGCTGCGCGAAGCGCTGCAGCTCGGCCACAACTACATCGGCACCGAGCACATCCTGCTCGGCCTCATCCGCGAGGGCGAGGGCGTGGCCGCCCAGGTGCTGGTCAAGCTCGGCGCCGACCTCAACAAGGTGCGCCAGCAGGTCATCCAGCTCCTCAGTGGCTACCAGGGCAAGGAGCCCGCGGGTGTCGCCGCCGGAGCCGGCGAGCAGAACCAGCCGGCCGCGCAGGGCGGTTCGGCGGTGCTCGACCAGTTCGGCCGCAACCTCACGCAGGCCGCGCGCGACAACAAGCTCGACCCGGTGATCGGCCGCGAGAAGGAGATCGAGCGCGTCATGCAGATCCTGTCGCGCCGCTCCAAGAACAACCCGGTGCTGATCGGCGAGCCCGGCGTCGGCAAGACCGCCGTCGTCGAGGGCCTCGCGCAGGCGATCGTCAAGGGCGACGTGCCCGAGACGCTCAAGGACAAGCAGGTCTACTCGCTCGACCTCGGCTCGCTCATCGCCGGATCCCGCTACCGCGGTGACTTCGAGGAGCGCCTGAAGAAGGTCACGAAGGAGATCCGCACCCGCGGCGACATCATCGTCTTCATCGACGAGATCCACACCCTGGTGGGTGCGGGTGCGGCCGAGGGCGCGATCGACGCCGCGTCGATCCTGAAGCCGCTGCTCGCCCGTGGCGAGCTCCAGACGATCGGCGCCACGACGCTCGACGAGTACCGCAAGCACTTCGAGAAGGATGCCGCCCTGGAGCGCCGCTTCCAGCCGATCCAGGTGGCCGAGCCGTCGCTGCCGCACGCGATCAACATCCTCAAGGGCCTGCGCGACCGGTACGAGGCGCACCACAAGGTGCAGATCACCGACGGCGCGATCGTGGCGGCGGCCAACCTCGCCGACCGGTACATCTCCGACCGCTTCCTGCCCGACAAGGCCATCGACCTGATCGACGAGGCCGGCGCACGCCTGCGCCTGTCGATCCTCTCGAGCCCGCCGGAGCTGCGCGAGTTCGACGAGAAGATCGCGAAGGTCCGCGAGGACAAGGAGCGCGCGAGCGAGGACCAGGACTTCGAGAAGGCCGCCTCCCTCCGCGATGAGGAGAAGAGCCTGCTCGCCGAGCGTCTGCGCTTGGAGAAGCAGTGGCGCTCGGGCGACGTCGCGTCCCACGCGGTCGTCGACGAGGGTCTGATCGCCGAGGTGCTCGCGCAGGCCACCGGCATCCCGGTGTTCAAGCTCACCGAGGAGGAGACCAGCCGCCTCATGTTCATGGAGAAGGCGCTCCACCAGCGCGTCATCGGCCAGGAAGAGGCGATCGCGGCGCTGTCCAAGACGATCCGTCGTCAGCGGGCCGGGCTCAAGGACCCCAAGCGCCCCTCGGGCTCGTTCATCTTCGCCGGGCCCACGGGCGTCGGCAAGACCGAGCTCGCCAAGGCGCTCGCGGAGTTCCTCTTCGACGACGAGGGTGCGCTGATCTCGCTCGACATGAGCGAGTTCGGCGAGAAGCACACCGTCTCGCGGCTGTTCGGTGCCCCTCCGGGCTTCGTCGGCTTCGAGGAGGGCGGCCAGCTCACCGAGAAGGTGCGCCGGAAGCCGTTCTCGGTCGTGCTGTTCGACGAGATCGAGAAGGCCCACCCCGACATCTTCAACTCGCTGCTGCAGATCCTCGAAGAGGGTCGACTGACCGATGGTCAGGGCCGCGTCGTCGACTTCAAGAACACCGTCATCATCATGACGACGAACCTCGGCTCCTCGGCGATCGCCGGCGGCCCGGTCGGGTTCCAGGTCGAGGGCAACGCGCAGACGAGCTACGACCGGATGAAGGGCAAGGTGGACGAGGAGCTGAAGCGTCACTTCAAGCCCGAGTTCCTCAACCGCCTCGACGACATCATCGTCTTCCCGCAGCTGAGCAAGGACGAACTGCGCCAGATCGTGGGGCTGTTCACCAAGCGCCTCAGCGAGCGCCTGCTCGACCGTGACATGACGGTGGAGCTGTCGGACGCCGCGAAGGACCGTCTGATCGAGATCGGGTTCGACCCGACCCTCGGTGCCCGGCCCCTGCGTCGTGCGATGCAGCGGGAGGTCGAGGACAAGCTCAGCGAGAAGATCCTGCACGGCGAACTCAGCAGCGGCGACCACGTGAAGGTCGGCGCCGAGAACGGGCAGTTCACGTTCGAGCACGGCCCCCGGGGCGAGAAGGTCGCGATCGGAGTCGGCGCCGCCGGCGAGATCAGCGCCACCCCCGATATCGCCGCCAGCGCCTGATCTGACGCGGTACACGAAGAGCGGATGCCACGCGGCATCCGCTCTTCGTCGTTTCCGGACGCGGGGATGAATATGTTGCCCGATTCGACAAAGTGCTTGCGTCGCGCTGAGGTGTCTGCGTAGCATGCTTCTCGAAGCGCTTCCGCGAAGCGTTTCGAGTATCCGGACAGCATGGCAGCACGAAGACGACGGAGTCGACATGGCGAACATCACCGAGGTGGCCGAGGCCGCCGGTGTGTCGATCAGCACCGTGTCGTACGCCCTGAGCGGCAAGCGTCCCGTGGCGCCCGACACGCGGCGCCGCATCGAAGCCGCCGTGCGCGAGCTCGGATACAGCCCCAACGCCGGCGCGCGGATGCTCGCCGGTCGGCGCACGCAGATCTTCGCCCTGACCGAGCCGCTGCGCGCCGATTCCCACGCGCCGACGCACATGTCCTTCGTGCTGGCGACGACGGTGGCGGCGCGCCGCCACGACTACGACATCCTGCTCCTCACCGACGAGCAGGCCTCGGCGGGAATGAGCCGCGTCGCCTCGAGCGGACTCGTCGACGCGATCCTCGTCCTCGACGTCGGGCCCGACGATGCCCGTGTGCCGCTGGCGCGGTCGATCGACACCCCGACGATCTTCATCGGGGTCCCCGACGACCGCGAGGGACTCGTGTGCGTCGACCTCGACTTCGAGGCGGCCGCAGCGCTCGCCGTGGACCGCCTCGTCGACGCGGGGCACCGGCGCCTGGGTCTCATCGGTCAGCCCGATGTCGCGTACGAGAAGTCGAACTTCCCGCCGCGACTGCGCCGGGCGTTCGAGGCGCGCGCCGCCGAGCGCGGTGCGCACGCCGTCTCGCGCACGTCGGGCGACCGCGGCACGAGCGCCGCAGTCACCCGCCGCGCCGTCGCCGAGATGCTCGACGACGGCGTCACGGCCCTCGCGGTGCACGCGGCCGACGACGTGCATCTGGTGGTCTTCGCCGAGCTCGCCGAGCGCGGCCTCTCGGTGCCGGAGGACGTGTCGGTGATCTCGGTCGCCGCCTCGTTCGACACGACCGCGCTTCCGGTCGAGGTGGACGTGATCCCCCTCATCCCCGAGGCGTCCTGCGATCTCGCCGTCGAGCTCGCCCTGCAGAGCCTCACCGACGATCCTCCCGAGGCGACGCTGCACCTCATCCCTCCCACTCTCCTCGTCCGCGGGTCGATCGCGCCGCCCCGGCGCTGACCCGCACCTCCGCCCAACTGAATATCGCGCTTCTTCATCCGCGTTATCGAAGCGCTTCGACGATTGCCCCGCTCACGCACCCGCATCACCGCCGAGGCGCAGACGCATCCCGAAAGACCAATGAAGGTCACTGCGAAAGGAGTGCCACCGATGGCACGCATCACACACAGCACCACCCGGCAGGCTGCGCGGCGAGGAGCCGCCGCCCTCGCCGTCCTCACGGTCGGAGCACTGGGCCTGGCCGCCTGCTCGGGCACGGCGGAGGAGGCGCCCACCGAGGGCGGCACCCTCAAGCTCTGGCACTACGAGGGAGCCGACAGCGCCATGGGCAAGGCCTGGGCCGAGGCGATCGACGTGTTCGAGGAGGAGACGGGAGCGACCGTCGAGTTCGAGGAGAAGTCGTTCGAGCAGATCCAGTCCACCGCCAGCCAGGTCCTCGACACCGACGCAGCGCCCGACCTGATGGAGTTCAACAAGGGCAACGCGACCGCCGGCTTCCTCGCGAGCACCGGCCTGATCACCGACATCAGCGACGCCGTCGACGAGTACGGGTGGGCCGACAAGCTCGCGCCGTCGCTCCAGACCACCGCGAAGTACAGCGATGACGGCGTCATGGGCGGCGACACCTGGTACGGCATCCCGAACTACGGCGAGTTCGTCGGCGTGTACTACAACCTCGACGCGTTCGCCGAGGCGGGCCTGGACGTGCCCACCACGTACGACGAGTTCGTCGACGTCCTCGATGCGTTCGTCGCGAAGGGCATCACGCCGCTGGCCGAGGCCGGCGCCGAGTACCCGCTCGGACAGCTCTGGTACCAGCTCGCGCTGAGCCAGGCCGACCGCCAGTTCGTGAACGACTACCAGCTCTACCAGAACCCGGTGGACTGGGAGGGCTCCGAGATCACGTACGCGAGCGAGACCCTCGCCGACTACGTCGACAAGGGCTACATCGCCTCCGACGTGTCGTCGATCAAGGCCGAGGACGCCGGGGTGTCGTTCATCAACGGCTCCGCGCCGATCTTCGTGTCGGGCTCGTGGTGGTACGGCCGGTTCGTCGCCGAGGCGACGGGCTTCGACTGGACCATGACGGCATTCCCCGAGGCGACGCTGTCGCTCGGCTCGTCGGGGAACCTCTGGGTCGTGCCGGAGAACGCGGCCAACAAGGAGCTGGCGTACGAGTTCATCGACATCACGATGCGTCCCGAGATCCAGGCCATCATCGGCAACAACGGCGGCGTGCCGGTCGCGGCGGACCCCGCCGACATCACCGATGAGAAGAGCCAGGAGCTCATCACGGTGTTCAACGGGATCCTCGACGCCGACGGGCTGTCGTTCTACCCGGACTGGCCCGCACCCGGCTTCTACGACGTGATCGTCCAGCAGCTGCAGGGCCTCGTGACCGGATCGCAGGACGTCGCCACGACCAACGCGAACCTCGGCGCCCAGTACGACGAGGGCACGGCCGACTTCCGCTGATCTGCGACTTCCGCTGATCACACAGGGGGAGCGGCGGCCCGCATCTCGCGCGGCCGCCGCTTCCCCGCCCGACCCGGACCGAGGAGTCCCCATGACCACCGCCACGCGACCCGTGCGGCGCATGCGCTCAGCGCTGCCGCCGGAAGAGCCGTCGATCCCGCAGCGCTCGGGCGGCACCGGCGCCTACTGGCTGTACCTGCTGCCGGGCCTCGCCCTCCTGATCGTCGTCGTGCTCGTCCCGCTCGTGTGGAACGTGTACCTGACGTTCACGAAGTGGCGTGGCGTCCGGGAGCCCGAGTTCATCGGCCTCGACAACTGGCAGAAGCTCGTGACCGATGCCGACTTCTGGACCTCGTTCGGCAACTCGGTGTGGATGGTGCTGGCGATGGTCGTCGTCCCGACGATCGTCGGCCTCGCCGTCGCGGCGCTCCTGTTCGACGTCGTCGGCCGCAAGTTCGGCGGCAAGGTCGGCAGCTTCCTGCGCGCCACCTACTACCTCCCCCAGATCCTCCCCGTCGCCGTCGCCGGCATCGTCATCGGCTGGATCGTGCGGCCGGGCGGCGAAGGGGCGCTCAACCAGATCCTCGCCGTCTTCGGCATCGGCCCGGTCGACTGGCTCGGTCAGATGCCCTCGGCGCTCCTGGTCCTCATGGTCGTGCTCGTCTGGGTGCAGATCGGCTACCCGGTGGTCGTCTTCATGGCGGCCCTGCAGCGCGTGGACCCCGAGCTCTACGAAGCCGCCGAGCTCGACGGCGCCAACTGGCGGCAGCGGTTCACCGCGATCACGATGAGCATCATCCGGCCCGAGATCTTCGTCGTCACTCTCACGTGCACGATCGCTGCCCTGAAGGTCTTCGGACCGGTCTACGTCATCACCGGCGGCGGCCCCGCCGGGGCGACGCTCGTGCCGGCGTACTACGCGTACCAGGAGTTCTTCACCAAGCGGAACGTCGGCTACGGCGCGACGATCGCCACGGTGCTCACGATCGTGGTGGTGATCGTCTCCATCGTCTTCATCCGGGTGCAGACCTCGCTCGAGCGCAAGGAAAGGGCGGGTCTGTGATGGCTGCCACCACTGTTCTGGTCACCGAGGCCGCCGCTGCCCGCGGCTCCTCGCCCCGCCCGCGGCGCCGCCCCCGCGGCGGCATGACGCGCAAGCGCAGCGTCGACTGGCTGCTGCTCGCGCTCGTCTCGCTGGGGGCGCTCCTCGTGCTGGCGCCCTTCTACCTCGTGCTCGTCAACTCGTTCAAGTCGCCGATCGACTACGCGACCTCGGGACCGCTCGCCTTCCCCGAGGCGCTGGACTTCACCGGCATCCAGAAGTTCTGGGAGCGGGTGAACTTCCCGCAGAAGGTGTGGAACTCGATCCTCATCTCCGGCGTCGTCGCCGTGGCGGCGGTGCTGCTCTCGATGCTCAACGCCTTCGCGATCGGCATCGGCCGAGTGCGCGGCCGCGCGTGGATCGTGCTGCTGTTCCTCCTGGCCAACCTGCTGCCGCAGGAGGCCCTCCTCTACCCGCTGTACTACATGTTCAAAGAGGTCGGCCTCTACGACAGCGTGTGGGCGGTCATCATCATCTTCACCGTCGTCCAGGCGGCCTTCGGTACCTATCTGCTGTCGGCGGTCTACGGAACCTTCCCCAGGGAGATCCTCGAGGCAGCCTCCCTCGACGGCGCCACGCGCTGGCAGATCCTGTGGCGGGTGGTCTTCCCGATCAGCCGTCCGACGCTGTCGGTGCTGCTCATCTTCTTCTTCATCTGGACGTGGAACGAGTTCCTCATCCCGCTGACCTTCCTCGCCTCCAACGCGAACCAGACCGTGCCTGTGGCCATCAGCGTGCTGCAGGGCGACCGGCTCATGGACGTGACCACGACGAGCGCGTCGGCACTTCTGGGCATCATCCCGACGCTCATCTTCTTCCTCATCTTCCAGCGCACGCTGACACGCGGCATCACGGCAGGAGCAGTCAAGTAATGAAGTTCACCGACGGGTTCTGGCAGCTGCGCCCGGGAGTCACGGCGCTGTACGCGCAGGAGGCGTTCGACATCGAGCGCACCGATGCCACGGCAGACGGTCCGGGCCTGCGCATCACCGCCCCCACCGCCGTCATCACCGGCCGCGGCGCGACGCTCAACCGTCCCGTCCTGACGGTGACCTTGTCGTCGCCGCGGGAGGGGGTGATCCGCGTGCGGGTCGCCCACCATGAGGGAGGCGCCTGGCACGGTGGCTTCGCCCTGCCGGGTGCGGCTGCGGACGGGGCGCCCGGGGGCGGCGCCGCAGAGCTCCGCGTCGACGACGCCGGGGGAGAGCTCCGCGCGGGCGCCCTCACGGCCCGCGTCTCGGCGGGGGCGCCGTGGTCGCTCGCGTTCGAGGTGGACGGACGCCGGGTGACCGGCAGCGGCCCCAAATCGGCGGCGTACCTGCGCCTGAGCGGCGACGCGGCCGTCGACCACGGCATCGTCGGCAACGCGCGCGCCGAGACAGGCGTCCCCGACGAGCGCGTCTTCATCCACGAGCAGCTCGACCTCGGCGTCGGGGAGACGATCTACGGTCTCGGCGAGCGATTCGGGCCGCTCGTGAAGAACGGCCAGTCGGTCGACATCTGGAACGCCGACGGCGGCACCTCCAGCGAGCAGGCCTACAAGAACGTGCCCTTCTACGTCTCGTCGGCCGGCTACGGCCTGCTCGTCAACGATCCCGGCCACGTGTCGTTCGAGATCGGATCCGAGGCCGTCGAGCGGGTGCAGTTCGCGGTTCCCGGCGAGGTGCTGGAGTACTTCGTCATCGCCGGCCCCACCCCCGCCGAGGTGCTCACGCGGTACACGGCGCTGAGCGGGCGTCCGCCAGTGGTGCCCGCGTGGTCCTACGGCCCGTGGCTGTCGACGTCGTTCACCACCGACTACGACGAGGCGACCGTCACCTCGTTCATCGAGGGCATGGCCGAGCGCGACCTGCCGCTGTCGGTGTTCCACTTCGACTGCTTCTGGATGCGCGAGTTCAACTGGTGCGACTTCGAGTGGGATCCGCGCGTCTTCCCCGACCCCGAAGGCATGCTCTCCCGGCTCCACGACCGCGGCCTGCGCGTGTCGGCGTGGATCAACCCGTACATCGGCCAGCGTTCTCCGCTGTTCGCCGAGGCGGCCGCGGCGGGCTATCTGGTGCGCCGGCGCGACGGCTCGGTCTGGCAGTGGGACCTGTGGCAGGCGGGCATGGGGCTCGTCGACTTCACGAACCCCGAGGCCACGGCCTGGTACCAGGGGCACCTGCGGCGGCTTGTCGCCCAGGGCGTCGACTGCTTCAAGACCGACTTCGGCGAGCGGATCCCGACCGACATCGTCTGGCACGACGGTGCCGACCCCGCCCGCATGCACAACCTCTACACCCAGCTCTACAACCGTGCGGTGCACGACGTGCTCGTCGAGCAGCGCGGCGCGGGCGAGGCGTTGCTGTTCGCGCGGTCGGCGACCGCCGGCGGGCAGACGATGCCCGTGCACTGGGGTGGCGACAACACGTCGACCTTCGTGTCGATGGCCGAGAGCCTGCGCGGTGGGCTGTCACTGGCGATGAGCGGCTTCGCGCACTGGAGCCACGACATCGGCGGATTCGAAGGCACCCCCGACCCGGCGGTGTTCAAACGCTGGACGGCGTTCGGGCTGCTGTCGAGCCACAGCCGCTTCCACGGCTCGGACTCCTACCGGGTGCCGTGGGCCTTCGATGAGGAGGCCGTGGAGGTCACGCGGCGGTTCTCGCAGCTGAAGATGCAGCTGATGCCCTACCTGTACCAGCTGGGCCTCGACGCGGCCGAGTCCGGCCTTCCGCTCCTGCGTCCGCTGTGGATGGAGTTCCCGGACGACCCCGCGGCGCGCTACGTGGACCGCCAGTACATGCTCGGACCGAGCCTGCTCGTGGCGCCGGTGTTCACCGCCGACGGCGACGTGGAGTTCTACCTGCCGGAGGGGCGCTGGACGAGCCTGCTCACCGGCGAGACCGTCGAGGGCGGCCGGTGGCGCCGTGAGCGGCACGGCTTCGACTCCCTGCCGCTCTACGTCCGCGGCGGGGCCGTGCTTCCCTGGGGAGCGCGGGTGGACCGGCCGGACTACGACTACCTCGACGGGCTGCGGCTGCGGGTGTTCCCCGGTGGCGAGGGTCACGCGAGCGTCGTCGTCACCACCCCCGACGGCCGCCGCGAGGAGTTCGCCGTCGACCTGTCGGAGGTGACCGGCTAGGTGTCCTGACAGGCAGGTGTCCTGAGCGCTTACAGCGGAGCGACGTCGACCGAGACCCGCAGGGTGGAGGTCTTGGCCTTCGTGTAGATGATGCCCTTGACGGGGGAGACGTCGCCGTAGTCACGGCCCCAGGCGACGGTGACGTAGCGGTCGTCGGCCCACTGGTTGTTCGTCGGGTCGATCGCGACCCACTGGTCGGTGCCGGGGAGCCAGACCGCCAGCCAGGCATGAGAGGCATCGGCGCCGAACACCCGCTCCTTGCCCGGCGGGGGCTGGGTGGCAAGGTACCCCGACACGTACCGCGCGGCGACGCCGTGCGCCCGCAGGCAGGCGAGGGCGACGTGGGCGAAGTCCTGACACACCCCGGCACGCTTGTGCATCGCGTCGGCGACGGTGCTCGTGACGGTGGTCGCGGTGGCGTCGTAATCGAAGTCGCGGAAGATCCGCTCCATGAGGTCGGTGACCGCCTCGCCGATCGGGCGCCCCGGCGTGAGCGACTGCGCGCCGTAGGCGGCCGCATCGGGGTCGTGACGCGCGCGGGGCGACTCGATCGCGTACTCGGTCGCACGCCACGCCTCGGCGATGTCGGGGTGCTCGAGGGGGCGCGCCCGCTCCCACGGCTGGGCGAGCGCCGACCCGTCGTAGGCCGGTACCTCGACCGTCACCTCGCTGCGGGATTCGATCGTGAGCGCCGCGTGCGGATCGGTCACGTGGAAGTAGGTCGACGCGTTGCCGAAGTAGTCGACGTCGGCGGCGAGGTCGCCGGGCACGGGGTCGACGGTGACCGCGGCCTGCGAGACCTGCTGCCAGGGGAGCTCGCGCGGCACGAGGTGGAATTGGCCGACGCTGTCCTTGACCGGCTTGGCGTACGTGTAGGCGGTGCGGTGCCAGACGCGGTAGCGCTTCATGCCCGCGCCTCCATCAGTTCCACCAGCGACAGCTCCGACAGCGGCACCGGCGGCGGCCCGCTCTCGAAGTGCAGGCGCGTGATGGCGTCGGACAGCTGCTCCAGCTGCGACTCGACGTCATCGAGGTAGGCCGCCAGCTGCGGGCGGCGGCCCGCGGTGACGGCCGACAGTTCGGCCACGTCGATCTGCCGCAGCTGGGTCTCGAGGTGATCGAGCAGCCGCTCGGCGCGGGTGGAGCCCGTCGAGGCGGGCATCGCGGCGAGATGCCGGCGGAGCTCGGCGAGGGCGAACAGGAGCGAACGGGGGTTGTCGGCGTCGAGCAGCAGGAGGTCGAGCACGTCGGCGGTGCGCGTGGATCCCCGGTAGCGGCGGCGATAGGTGACGACGCTCTCGGACGCCAGCAGCAGCGCCTCGAGCACCTCGCGGTCGCCCCGCAGGTCACGGCGCTCGGTGGCGCCGACGCTGAGAAGCTGACAGATCTGCAGGCCGCGCTCCAGGTGCCGGCCGGCTTCGATCATGTGCCATCCGGTGTCGCGGATCATGTTGGCCGTCACGCCGTACAGCGACAGGATCGCGGCGAGCATCCGGCCGCCGGACTCGGCCGTGCGGTGCGCGTGCACCGAGCCCTGCAGCGCCCGGGTTGCGCGGTCGATGTTGGAGAACACCCGCCATGTGTCGCCGGAGAGCTGGTCGCGGACGCTCTCCATGGCCTCGCGCAGGCGGGCGATGGAGTGAGCGGCCGATCCGGGACGGTGCGTGTCGAGCAGCAGCGAGCGGAACTCCGCCTCCGGATCGGTCCAGCGGGTGCCGGCGAGCCGGTGCAGGGCGGCCAGCAGAACGCGCGCGCTGGTCTGACCGCCGGCCGGTGCGCCCGGCTGATCGAACTCGGCCTGCGTCGCGAGCAGCAGTCGGAGGAGGTCCTCGGTGCGCTCGGCGTAGCGCCCGGTCCAATACATGTCCGACAACGCGCGGGGAGCGAGGGACGGCACCGTGCGCGCCGTCTGGAGAGGCGCGATCTCCGTCAGTCCCTGGTCGGCGTCGGTCTCCGCCGACTTCAGCACCCAGACGTCCTTGGTGATCGGCGCCGAGGTGGCGGTCGCGCGGATCGTCGCGAGCCCGCCGACGAGGGGCCGGTAGGCCGACCCGTAGCGCAGGGTGAAGGCGCGGAAGCTCATCGCCCGCGCGGAAGCCCGGCCGGCGGGCCCCGCGCCCGCGCTCCAGACGGGGGCCTGCGACAGCGGCAGGAGCTCCTGACCGACGAAGCGGTGCGGCGCCGCGTCGATGAGGGCGAGGATCTCGGTGGGCGTGCGGCCGGCGAGAGCCTTGCGCGGCTCGTCGATGTGACGCACGAGCAGGGTCGGATCGCCCGCGGCGAGACGGGTGCGTACGAACGCGCGATCGTCGGGATCGCCGCACCACCACGTGGTGACGGACGGCAGTCGGAGCTGCTCGCCGAGGAGGTGCTCGCACGCGGCGGGCAGGAACGGCAGCAGGCCCGGGTTCTCGAGGACGCCGGCGCCGAGGCCGTTGACCAGGCGCACCCGACCGCGCCGGACCGCTTCGGCGAGACCGGCCACACCCAGCCGCGAATCGGCGCGCAGCTCGAGCGGGTCGCACCAGGCGGCGTCCACGCGCCGGATGATGACGTCGATGCGCTCGGTCGGCTTCTTGCCGGGCCATCCTGCCGGTTTCATCCACACCCAGCCCTCGTGCACCACGAGGTCGCTCCCCTGCACCAGGGGGAATCCGAGTGCGCCCGCCAGGAACGCCTGATCGAACGCGGTCTCCGACAGCGCGCCCGGCGAGAGGATGACGATGCGCGGATCGGCGACGTCGCCGGGGGCGTGCGACAGGAGCGCGGCCCGAAGCGCCGCGAAATACGGCTCCATGCGGTGCAGATCGCCCTCCTGGTGGAGGTCGGGCAGCACCTGGGAGAGCACACGCCGGTTCTCCGCGGCGAACCCGAGACCCGACGGCGCCTGGACGCGGTCGGCCAGGACGTGCCACTCCCCGTCGGCCGCGCGGCCGAGGTCGGTCGCCGACAGGAGAAGCGGATGCGGGTCGAACGCGCTCTCGCGGCCCATCGGGCGGATGAACCCGGAGTGGCCGACGACCACGGCGGCCGGGACGATGCGCTCCCGCAGCAGTGTCTGCGGACCGTACAGGTCGACGAGCAGGGCGTTGAGCAGCTCGGCGCGCTGGGCGAGGCCGACGTCCAGCGGCGCCCAGCCGGCGGCGTCGATGACGTGGGGCATCGGGTCGAGCTGCCACGGCTGGGTGCCGGTGTCGGGCCGGATGTAGGAGACGCCGTCGTCGGCGAGGAAGCGGGTGATCTCGCCCTCGACGCGGCGGAGCTCGTCGGTGGTCAGCGCGAGCGCGTGGGTGGCCAGGCTCTTCCACCCGGGGCGGAGCCCGCCGTCGCTGTCGACGACCTCGTCGTAGCGGGCCGCGGTGACCGAGCCGTCGGCGGAGGGCGCGTCGAAGGGCAGTGTCGGCTGCGACACTGCCGTGGCGTAGTCACGCAGCACACTCACGCCGGCCCCTCCTCCAGACTCCCAGCGTAGGGGTCCCGGAGTCGTCCGGAGCCCGCCCGCGTGGCAATACAGTGGTGCGGTGACCGAAGCACAGGCTCCCGCGCGCGCCGAGCGCCGCTACACGGTGCGCCCGGCGCGCACCGGCGACGTCCGCGGCATCCTCGATCTCCTCGATCCCTGGGTGCAGCGGCGCATCCTTCTCGGCAAGGAGCTCGTGACGCTGTTCGAGTCGGTGCAGGAGTTCGTCGTCGCCGAGCTGGACGGCCGCCTCATCGGGTGCGGCGCCCTCCACGTCATGTGGGAGGACCTCGGCGAGATCCGCACGCTCATCGTGGCGGAGGACTGGCTCCACCACGGCGTCGGCGGTGCGATCGTCGCGCGCCTCGAGGACCAGGCGCGGGCGCTCGGACTCACGCGGCTGTTCTGTCTGACCTTCGAGGTGGAGTTCTTCTCCCGCCGCGGCTTCACCGAGATCGGCGAGCAGGTCGTGGACCCCGATGTGTACTCGCAGCTGCTGCGGAGCCCCGACGAGGGCGTCGCCGAGTTCCTCGATCTCGCCCACGTGAAGCCCAACACCCTGGGCAACACGCGCATGCTGAAGACGCTCGACCGCGCCTAGGCGCGTCCGCAGCGCAGTGGCCGGTGCGTCGGCTTAGCCTGAGAGCGTGAGCACCCCACCCGTCCGCCGACACTCGCCTGCCGTGTACAGGCGACGACGGCTCGCGGTGCTCCTCCTCGTGCTGCTCGTGGTCGGCGCCACGGTCGCCCTTGTCGTCTGGCGGCCGTGGGAAGCGAACACGTCGGCGGAGCCGTCACCGACCTCGCCCAGCCCGTCGGGTACCGCGGCGACCTCCTCGCCGGACCCCTCGTCGGGTGCCTCGCCCAGTCCGAGCGCGACGCCCGCGCAGACGCCGACCGCCGCGGCCTCGCCGAGCGCGTCGGCCAGCACGATGCCGGTGTGCAGCTCGGGCGACGTGACCGTGTCGGCCGTCACCGATCAGGGCAGCTACGGGGGCGGCGAGGAGCCGCGATTGTCGATCCGCATGGAGAACGAGGGCGACGCGTCGTGCGCCATCAACGTGGGGACCTCGGCACAGGCGTTCACGATCTCCAGCGGCACCGATGTGTGGTGGCGCTCCACGGACTGCCAGACCGAGCCGAGCGACCAGATCGTCCAGCTCGATCCGGGTCAGACGGTGTCGAGCGTGGAACCGCTCGTGTGGGATCGGACGCGATCGTCGGTCAGCACGTGCGACGACGAGCGGCCGAGGGCGCTCGCCGGGTACTACAACCTCGTCGTGTCGGTCGGCGGGATCGACTCGGAGGAGACGCAGTTCCGCCTGCGCTAGAGCGGAGTTCCGCCAGCAGGGGAGCGGCTGGGACCGGTCACAGGTACTGAGAACATTCTCATGAATTGTCCCCCGAACGGTGGACACACGCTTCGGGACTCGTGCTTACACTGGATACAGCTCCCATTCGGCTAACCCCCGTTGTCCCCAGCAGCGGATATCGAGATCAACCCCAGTGATCTCGATCTTGGATCCCGGCCATGGTGAGCCTAGGGCCCTCTCGAGTTTCCCAGTCCCCAATGGGGAGATCGAGAGGGCCCATCTCTTTGCCCTCGCACCGCTGCCCTCGCACCGCTGCCCGCGCTTCCGCGCCGTCCACGCGAATAGGCTGGAACGCATGGCCGGCAAGAAGCGCGCGAAGGACACGCCCCCGCTCGATTTCCGCAACCCGCAGCTGGCGGACGCCCTGCATACGCAGGACATGGCCGCCCTCGCGTTCGCCCTCCGGCACGGTCCGACGGTCGTGCCGCTGCTGCGGCCCGGTCAGCGCGACAATCCGCTCGACACGGGTGAGGTGTGGACCTATCGCGACCCGAATACGGGTCAGGTCGCCCTCCTGCTGTTCAGCGATGCCGCGCACAAGCCCGCTGCGCTTCCTCCCGCTGTCGGGTTGCAGTCGCCGGGGTGGCTGCGCGCATTCCTGGGGGTGCACGGCGACGAGATCACCTCCGTCATCTTCGACATCGCCGGCCCGCACGCGATGCAGGCCTCGCCGGCCGATCTGATCGCCGCGCTCGATCTCTGAACCGCTCGCGCTCAGAAGCCGGGTTCGTCGTCGGTGTCGGGCTGGTGGCGGCGGGCGACGTCGTGGAGGGCGCCGGCGAGGTCGCGCGATGAGGTGTCGACGATCGCGGTGTAGCCCAGGCGCTCCGCCTCGCCGCGTCGCTGCGCGTGCTGGGTGACGGCGCGGATCTCGCCGGAGAGGCTGAGCTCGCCCACGGCGACCAGCCGTGCGGGGTTGGGTCGCTCGCGGACCGCGGACGCCACGGCCAGCGCGATGGCGAGGTCGGCGGCGGGCTCGGTGAGCCGCACCCCGCCGACGGTGGAGACGTAGACGTCGTGGGTGGACACGGCGATCCGTGCCCTCTTCTCGAGTACGGCGAGGATCATCGCCACGCGGGCGGAGTCGACGCCGCTGACGATGCGGCGCGGGTTCGGCGCCTGGGTCTGGATCGTGAGGGCCTGCACCTCCACCGGGAGCGCTCGTCGCCCTTCGAGGGCGACCGTGACGCAGGAGCCGGGCTGGCGGGAGCCGTGCCCGAGGAAGAGGCTGCTGGGGTCGGGGACCTCGGCGATGCCGTCGCCGGTCATGTCGAAGCAGCCGACCTCGTCGGTGGCGCCGAAGCGGTTCTTCAGTGCGCGGACGAAACGGAGAGAGGTTTGGCGGTCGCCCTCGAAGTGGCAGACGACGTCGACCAGGTGCTCGAGGATGCGCGGTCCGGCAATGGAGCCGTCTTTGGTGACGTGGCCGACGATGATGACAGGAAGGTCGCGTTCCTTCGCGATGCGGATGAGCGTAGAGGCGACTTCGCGCACCTGGCTGGGATGCCCGGCGACGCCGTCGCTGAGCGAGGAGGACACCGTCTGCACCGAGTCGACGATCAGCAGCTCGGGTCGCACCTGGTCGATGTGGCCGAGGATGGTGGCGAGGTCGGTCTCGCTGGCGAGGTAGAGCTCGTCGTGGAGGGCGCCGGTGCGCTCCGCGCGCAGGCGCACCTGGCCGAGGGATTCCTCGGCGCTGGCGTAGAGGACGCGGCGTCCCGCGCGGGCGCTCTGCGCGGCGACTTCGAGGAGCAACGTCGACTTGCCGACGCCGGGCTCGCCGGACAGCAGGATGGCGGCGCCGGGGACGATGCCCCCGCCGAGCACGCGGTCGAACTCGCCGACGCCGCTGGTGCGCCGGGGTGTCTCGCTGGTGTCGATCGACGTGATCGGCTGTGCGGCGCGGGTGGGGGCGAGTGCGGTGACGCTGTGCACGATGCCGGTCTGCGTCGCCGCCTCGACCACGGTTCCCCACTGCTGGCATTCGCCGCAGCGGCCGACCCACTTCGAGGCCGTCCATCCGCACTCGGTGCAGCGGAACGCGGCCGTCGCAGAGGGTCGTCGGGATGCCATGTCCCCAGCGTACGGCGGGCCACCGACACGGTCGGCGGGCTCGCGTGAGTTGGTGGCAGTCGTCGTCTTCTCACGACTGTGGAGGCGACCACGACTGCCACCAACTCAGCACTTCGCGCGGGCTCAGCCGGTGGCAGAGATCGACGTCCAGTGCGCGCTTAGAACGGCGCGGGCTCGGTGCCGTTGTAGGTGCCGGGGCCGGTGGTGGAGACGGCGGTGGGACCGGCGTCGCACGTGAACACGAGCGTGCGGGTGGGGCGGTCGGGATAGCTTCGTCCGGTCGGGCTGGTCCAGTGGAGGACCCCGTCAGGGGTCTGTTTCACCTGCCACGCGGAGTGGTGTTTCAGCGTGTGATGCCGTCGGCAGAGGTGCGCGAGATTCGTAACCTCCGTGGGGCCGTCGTGTTCGCGGGCGGTGGTGTGATCTATGTCGCACCGCCTCACCGGGATTCGGCAGCCGGGGAACCGGCAGTGCTCATCCCGCACCCGCAGCGTCCGTTTCAGCTGATCGGATGGCCGGTACCGGTCGACCGCGAGCACCGTCCCGGTCATCGGATGGGTCAGCACACGGTCCCATCCGGGTGCGGTCGCGGCCAGGCGCAGCGCGGTCGCGGTGTCGATCGGCGCGTGTCCGGTGAGCTCGGCCGGCGTCGTGTCTGCCCCGAGGACGGTCAGCGCGGGAACGGTGATCTGCACGTGGGCAACGATCGCCTCGCCTTCGGGCAGGGAGTCGTTGGACACCTCGGGAGTCGCATGCCCGGTGAGCAGCAGGTCGGCGAACACATCCGCACGGACCTCGTCGATCCCGCGGCGATCCTGCACGACGGGCTCATCGAGAAGCATCCCGCTGCCATCTCCACCAGCAGTACCGCGCGCGTCGATCACCCGTCGTGCGTAGCGGTTCACTCGGTCGCGGATGCCGTGGGCGAGGTGGGCGGGAAGCGTGGCGATCAGCTCCGCCATCCCATCCTCCAGATCCCGCACCCACACCGATCGGGTCTTCGCCGCGACCGCGTGCCGCTCTGCCAGCGGCACCGGGTGCAGGCGCCGCGAGCACCCTCGCGGCGGGCTTGAGTCGTCCCGGCGTCTCTCGCCGCGCCACTTCCAGGACCGCACCCTCGAACATCTCACGGGCGGCGTCGTCGTCGATCGGCAGACCCGCCGCCACGATCACCGTCGCGTGAGCGCGGGAGATCGCCCCCGCCGCCAGCGCTGCGTGCGTCGCCGGGAACCGTCCGGTCAGCACGACGGCGTCCGACAGGTCCCGCTCCACCGTGCGGTCGGGCACTCGGAGCGCCGCACCGATCTGCGCCGCCATCGATCGCAGCGGGATGTCCCGCACCTCAGACGGCCCCGGCGCATCGTCCTGCGCCCGCGCGACCTCGACCGCTCGCGCGAGCACCTCGGCCTCGCGGCCGTGCAGGGCAGCGATGCCGCGGCGGATCTCGACGAGTTCATCCAGCACCGCGTCAACGGCGGCAGCAGCCGTTCCCCGGGGATGCAGTGCGGTGTTCGTCATGGCCCCATTCTTCTCGGGGGTTCCGACATCGCACAGCGACAAATCCCCGGTCAGGGGCACTTCTGTGGATAACTGCCCGAACGCCCGCTATCGGGCCACCTGGGGAGGAGCCGACGCGCCGACGGACGCACCGAGCGACGCGCCGGCGCCACGCCCGCTGACCGGCGCCCGCCGGTCAGCGCAGCGAGGCCGCGACCTCGCGCAGCGCGCTGGCCGAGTGCTGCAGCAGCTCCAGCTCATTCGGGGCGAACGTCGTCTCGCGGATCGGCACCGCACCGACGCTGCTGACCACGGACGGCACGGACAGCGCCACGCCCGACACGCCGTGGAAGTCGTCGAGCACGGGCGAGACCGGCATGACCGCGTGCTCGTCCTGCAGGATCGCCTCGACGATCCGGGCGCTGGACAGTCCGATCGCGTAGTTGGTCGCACCCTTGCCCTGGATGACCTTGTATGCGGCGTCCCGCACGTCGACGGCGATCTGGTCGAGTTCCTCGGCGGTGAACTTCGGCTGCCCGTTCAACGGCACCCAGTCGAGGATCGGCACCGTGCCGATCGTCGCGTGCGACCACAGCGGGAACTCGGTGTCACCGTGCTCGCCGACGATGTAGGCGTGCACGCTCGCGATCGAGACGCCCGCGCGCTGCGCGATCTTCCACCGCAGGCGAGACGTGTCGAGCACCGTGCCCGAGGCGAAGATCCGCTCGTACGGGAGGCCCGTCGACTCCTGGGCGAGCACCGTCAGCACGTCGCACGGGTTGGTCACGATGACGAAGACGGCGTCGGGGGCGACCTCGAGGAGCTGCGGCATCATCGACTTGAGGATCCCGGCGTTCACTCCGGCCAGCTCGATGCGCGTCTGACCCGGCTTCTGCTTGGCGCCCGCCGTGATCACGACGACGTGCGATCCCTTGGCGACCGAGATGTCGGCGCCTCCGATGATGTCGCTCGACCCCGTGAACTGCGCTCCATGGGCGAGGTCGAGCACTTCGGCCTCGGTCTTCTCTGGGGCGATGTCGTAGAGCGCGACGTGGCGCGCGGATCCGCGGATGAGGGCGGCGTAGGCGACGCTGGAGCCCACCGCGCCCGCGCCGACGACGGTCAGTTTCGAGTTCTCGATCACGCTCATGCGCCCAGTTTGGCAGGCGACGGATGCCGCGGCCACCGGCAGCGTTTCGCCCCTGTCTTCCGGGGGATCAGCGGGAGACCCAGATCTCGGTTCCGTCGCTCACCGACAGCACCACGGCGGGACTCGAGCTGTGCTCCGTCTCGAACACGAGCGTGCCGCCGGAGGCCTGGCCGGGCTCCAGCGTGCCCATCGGCGGCGACTGCTCCTCGAGGCGGAGGTCGGGGTCGGGGTCGACGATGTCGTCGACCGAGCTGGCGTAGCGGATGCCGATGGCAGCCACGTCGGCCGGCTCGCCGCCCGTCCGCGCCATCATCACTTTCACGACGGCGAACACCATGCCCTCGGCGGGGACCGCGTCGGCCGACGTCGCCTGGACCTCCTGGGTGGCGTCGGCATCGAGCTCGGTGACGACGATCGTGAAGCAGCCGGCGATGATCTCGTCGCCGACCCGGTACGGATCGGAGGCGGTGCCGGCAGGCGCGTCGGACGGCGCGGGCGGGCAGTCGCCGTCGGGCGCGGCGTCCGGGTCGTCGCCATCGCCCTCGCCGGGGATGGCGGACGTCGTCGGTGAGGGAGTGGCAGGCGTCGCCGCCGACGGTGGTGAGGATGACTCCGTCGGCTGCGTCCCGGTGTCGGCCGCGCATCCCGTCGTGAGCAGTGCCATCCCCAGGAGCACCGCCAGCGCCGACCGCCGCAGCGGAAGGCTCTTCATCCCCTCATCCTCGCATCCCCTCGTCGCCGCATCCAGAGGTGCACCGTCCAGACGCCGTCGACGCGATCACGACACCGTCACGACAGGTCAGGCCACCGGCTGGTCGGAGCGCTCGGTGCGGTGCAGCGCGTTGCGGATGCCGACGAACGACACGGCGGCGCCGGCTGCCAGCAGCACCGTCGTCACGATCGCCGCGCGGTGGAATCCGACGAGGTCGAGCGCGCCGCCGGTGACCGCCGCCAGCGCCGCGATCGCCAGGAGGCCCGCGACGCGCGCGACCGCGTTGTTCACCGCCGACGCGATCCCCGACCGGTGGTGGTCGGCTGAGCCGAGGATGGCGGAGGTCAGCGGGGCGACCGTGACCGCCAGGCCCAGGCCCAGCAGGATCATGCCCGGCAGCACCTGCCACCAGTAGTCGAAGTCGTCCGACACCGTGAGCAGCAGGGCGGTGCCGCCCGCCATGATCAGCGGCCCGATGGTCATGAACAGCCGCGGGCCGACGCGTCCCGCCCACGAGCCGATCCGCGAGCTGAGCGCGATGACGATGAGTGTCGTCGGCAGGCTCGCGAGTCCCGCGAGGGTCGCGCTCAAGCCGGCGCCCTGCTGCAGGTACACGGCCACCACGAAGCCGTTCAGGGAGAGGCCGGCGTAGACGAAGAGGGTGGCGACGTTGCCGGCGGAGAAGTTGCGGCTGCGGAAGAGATCGAGCGGCAGGATCGGCGCGTCGGTGAGGTGCTGGCGCCAGACGAAGGCGGCGAGGAGCAGCACACCGGCGACGAGCGGGATCCAGATCTGCGGTGCGGCCCACCCGACGTGGGGCTGCTCGATGAGCGCGAAGACGGCCGCGCCGAGACCGAACGTGCACAGCGCGGCGCCGATCCAGTCGACGTGCGCCCCGGGCTCCCGCTCGTCGGCGACCCCCGTGCGACCCACCAGCCAGAGGCAGACGCCGATCGGCAGCACATTCAGGAGGAAGACCCAGCGCCACGAGAACGCGTCGACGATGACGCCCCCGATCAGCGGCCCGACGATCATGGCGCTGGTCGTCAGGGACGTCCAGATGCCGATTGCGCGCGAGCGCAGCGGATCGTCCATCGTGCCGGTGATGAGCGCGAGCGAACTCGGCACGAGGAACGCGCCCGCCGCACCTTGCAGCGCGCGGAACACGATGAGGAGCGTGGTGTCGGGCGCCAGCGCGACGGCGACCGAGGCGATCCCGAAGCCGATGAGCCCGATCCGCAGCACGAGCACCCGCCCGTACGCGTCGCTGACCGCACCCGCGACCAGGATCAGCGCGCCGAGCGTCACGAGGTACGCGTCGACGGCCCACTGCTGCGTCGACAGGCCGCCGCCGAGCTCGGCCGCGATCGCCGGGAGCGCCACGTTCACCACGGTGCCGTCGAGGAAGGCCACGAACGAGCCGAGCACCGCGACGGTCAACACGGTGCGCTGCGATGTCGTCATCCGCTCGGCCATGCGATCACCGTACGCCCGACCGGCGACGTCGGGGCGATCGGAGCGGATTCGCGCGATTCGCGGCACGCCCCGCGATGACGTAAACTCTTCGGCGGTGACGTGTCCGAGCGGCCGAAGGTGCAACTCTCGAAAAGTTGTGTAGGGTAACCCCCTACCGTGGGTTCAAATCCCACCGTCACCGCCATGAGAACCCCTGCTGAGGCAGGGGTTTTCGTTTTCTGCGGTAACGGCAACTCCGGCGGAGATCGGTGGCGCGGAGGCGGGCAGGACTGCGACGATCAAGACATGAGCGATCTCTCATCTTCGCCGGACGGCACGGGTCCTGCCGCGGCAGACCTGGCCAGTACGCACCCCGTCACCACGCAGCCCGCCGCGCCGGAGGCCGGCCTGACACAGCCCGAGCCCGCGCCGGAACCTCCCGAGCGACGTCGGCGCGGACGCGCCTGGCCGTGGGCGGCGGGGATCATGATCGGGATACTGACCCTTGCCGTCGGGGCAGGTGGCTACGTCATCGCCGTCCAGGCGCAGGCCATCGAGCAGCTGCGCGATGTCCAGGGCAACGCGTTCCGCACGCTCGGAGCGCTCGACGACCGGGTCGAGCGGGTGACCGGGCAGCAGGAGCAGTCGGCTGAGGACAGCATGGATGTCGCCGCCGTGTACGACCGCGCGGTGCGCTCTGTGCTGACCGTGTTCTGCGGCGACGGGCAGGGCACCGGGTTCGCCTATGAGGCGACACCCCGCAAGGGCTACAAGTCGATCATCGTGACCAACTACCACGTGATCGAGCAGTGCACCTATGACGGCGAGCGGGACATCACGCTCATGACCTCCGAGGGCGAGGAGTTGAAGGGCTACGTCTGGAACTGGGACGAGCGGAACGACCTGTCCCTCATCTACGCCAAGCGCGACCTTCCGACGCTGCGGGACGGCGATGAGCCGAAGATCGGCGACCCCGTCATCGCCGTCGGTTCCCCCCAGGGACTCGCCAACTCCGTCACGCTGGGCATCGTGTCGAACATCTACGACGACGCCGTCCAGACCGACGCCGCGATCAACCACGGCAACTCGGGCGGTCCCCTGCTCGATCGCTTCGGCGGCCTGCTGGGCGTCACGACACTGGGTCTCGATCGCGAGGGACTGAACATCGCGGTGCACACCCGCCTGTTCTGCGAGGGCATCCTGCGCTGCGACTGAGCCGCCGTGACCCCGCTCTTAGACGCGATCGGCCGCTCGCGCAAGGCCTTGTCCGGGGCTCGGCCGTGCGGTGAGAGTGGGGCGATGGCGTTCATCGGATATCACGCATCGCACGAGCAGCTGCCCCCGAGCGAGCTGCGGGAGGCCGTGGTCCTCGCGGAGCGCGCCGGGTTCGACGGCGCGATGTGCTCGGACCACCTCGCGCCGTGGGGCGTGGCGCAGGGGGAGTCGGGGTACGCGTGGGGGTGGCTCGGGGCGGCGCTGGCCTCGACCTCGTTCTCGATCGGCGTCGTGACCGCGCCCGGGCAGCGTTACCACCCCGTCATCTCCGCCCAGGCGATCGCCACCCTGGAGGAGATGTTCCCGGGCCGGTTCTGGGCCGCGCTCGGCAGCGGCGAAGCGATGAACGAGCATGTCACTGGTGACCCCTGGCCTCCCAAGCCGGAGCGCAACGCGCGGCTGCTGGCCTCCGTGGAGACGATCCGCGACCTCCTCGCCGGGCACGAGGTGACCCGCGACGACGAGATCCGCGTGCACCGCGCGAGGGTGTGGAGCCGTCCCGAGACGCCCCCGCCGCTCCTGGGCGCCGCCGTCACCGCCGAGACCGCCGCATGGCTGGCCGGGTGGGCCGACGGGCTCGCCACCGTCAACCAGCCGCCGGAGGCGCTCGCGCACGTGGTCGCCGCCTACCGGGGCGCGGGCGGCCGCGGCCCCGCGGTGCTGCAGGTGCACATCTCCCTCGAGGACACGGAGGAAGAGGCCCTGGCGGTCGTGCGCGACCAGTGGCGGCAGTCGGCGATCCAGGGCGTGTCTCCCTGGGACGTGGAGCAGCCCGAGGACTTCGACGCCCTCGCGGGCGACCCCGCCGACGACGAGCTGCGCGCCGGGGTGCTCGTGTCCGCCGATGCCGGGGAGCTCGCCGGACGCATCGCCGAGCTCGTGAGACTCGGATTCGACCGGGTCTACCTGCACGGAATCGGCACCGACCAGCACGCGTTCCTCGAGCGGGCCGAGCGGGACCTACTCCCCGCGTTGAGGGGGCTGCTGTGAAGATCACCGACACGAGCGACCTTTGGTGGAAGTCGGCGGTCGTGTACTGCCTCGACGTGGAGACCTACCTCGACTCGGACGGCGACGGGATCGGCGACTTCACCGGGCTCGCCCGGCGCATCGACTACCTGGCCGACCTCGGCGTGACGTGTCTGTGGCTCATGCCCTTCTATCCGTCCCCGGATCGCGACGACGGCTACGACATCAGCGACTTCTACGGGGTCGACCCGCGGCTCGGGAGCCACGGCGACGTGGTCGAGGTCATCCGGACGGCCCACGATCGCGGCATGCGGGTGATCGTCGACCTGGTGGTCAACCACACCTCCGACACGCACCCCTGGTTCGTCTCCGCGCGCCGGAGCCGGAACTCCCCGTATCGCGACTTCTACGTCTGGCGCGACGAGCCGCCCCGCCACTCGCAGCCGACGGTGTTCCCCGGCGAGGAGGCGACCGTGTGGGAGAGGGACGAACGGTCCGGGCAGTACTTCCAGCACGTCTTCTACAAGCACCAGCCCGATCTCAACATCGCGAACCCCCGTGTCCGCGACGAGATCGCCAAGACGATCGGGTTCTGGCTGGCGCTCGGGGTCAGCGGGTTCCGCATCGACGCGGTGCCGTTCCTGATCGAGCCTCCCGACGGCGTCGACCTGGGTGATCCGCACGAGCTCCTGCGCGACATCAAGCGGTTCCTCCAGCGCCGTGCCGGCGACGCGGCGCTCCTCGGCGAGGTGAACCTCCCCTTCGCCGAGCAGCTTGACTTCTTCGGGGGCCCGCGCGGCGGCGAACTCGACCTGCAGTTCGACTTCGTCTCGATGCAGGCGCTGTACCTCTCGCTCGCGCGCAACGATCCCGCGCCGCTCGCCGCCGCGCTGCGCTCCCGCCCCGCCATCCCGTCCGACGCGACGTGGGCCAACTTCGTGCGCAACCACGACGAGCTCACCCTCGACAAGCTGAGCGACGACGAACGCGAAGAGGTGTTCGCCGCATTCGCCCCCGATGAGGCTCAGCGCGTCTACGGGCGGGGGATCACCCGCCGCCTGCCGCCGATGCTCGCCGGCGATCCGCGCCGCGTGCGGATGGTCTACAGCCTCATGTTCTCGCTGCCGGGCACGCCCGTGCTGTTCTACGGCGAGGAGATCGGGATGGGAGAGAACCCCGAGGTCCCCGGCCGCCAGTCCGTGCGCACGCCGATGCAGTGGAGCGATGACCGCAACGGGGGATTCTCGACCGCGGCGCCGAGCCGCCTGGTCGCGCCTCCGCCGGAGGGCGGATACGCCCCGGCCCACGTGAACGTGCGGCAGCAGCGCACCGATGACGACTCGCTGCTCCTGTTCGTCCGGCGGCTCATCAGCCGCTACCGCGCCTCGCCCGAGATCGGCTGGGGGAGCCTGGAGATCCTCGATCACGATGCGCCCGGAGTGCTCGCACACGCGGTGAACTCGGAGATCGGGCGGATGATCCTGTTGCACAACTTCACCGACGAAGCGGTGGCGCTGCGCCTGGACATCGGTACCCACGAGGACGGCACCCGCCTGATCGATCTCGACCGGCCGGGCCTCGTGCCCGTCGGGGCCGAGAGACGCATCGACGTCGAGCTGCCGGCGTACGGTCACCGGTGGCTCCGTGTTTCGCCCCCGGGCGACACGCGCATCGGCTGAGAAGGTGGAGGGATGATGATGCCGAACGAATGGGTGCTCGTCCGCCACGGCGAGAGCGAGGGCAACGTCGCGGCGACCCGCGCGGAGCGGCTGGGTGCAGAGGTCATCGATCTCGACATCCGAGACGCCGACGTGCCCCTGTCGGAGACGGGGGAGGAGCAGGCGCGCGCCCTCGGCGCGAGGCTGCGGGCTCTCGACCCTGCGCCGCAGGTCGCGTGGGTGTCGCCCTACGTGCGCGCCCGGCAGACGTTCGCGCTGAGCACCGAGGAAGGCCCGGCGATCCCCGAGGTGATGCTCGACGAGAGGCTGCGCGACCGCGAACTGGGCGTGCTCGACCTCCTGACGCGCCGCGGCGTCGCCGCGCGTCATCCCGAGGAGGCGGAGCGGCGCGCGCACCTCGGGAAGTACTACCACCGTCCGCCCGGCGGCGAGTCGTGGGCGGACGTGTCGCTGCGTCTGCGCTCGTTCCTTCGTGACGCAGCGGATCGGGCGTCCGCGCCGTCCGGCACGGTGCTCGTGATCGCCCACGACGCGGTGGTGATGCTGCTGGTGTCGCTCCTGACCGGCATGGAGGAGGGCGAGCTGCTCGACTTCGCCTCCACCCACACCGTGCTGAACGCGTCAGTCACCCGGGTGATCTGGGACGGCGCGCGATGGGAGGTCGCGGAGTTCTCGGATGTCCGCCACCTCGAGCGCGCCGGCGCGGATGTCACCGTCCACCCCGGGAGTCCCGATGTCGAACCCGAGTGATCCTGTCTCCGTGACGCCCGCGGTGCTGCGAGAGTGGGGGCTTCCCGACCCCGGCGAGTCGAAGAACTCGCGTGGCCGGGTCATGGTCGTGGGCGGATCCCGGACGTCACCGGGAGCCGTGGTCCTCGCCGGCGAGGCGGCCCTCCGCGTGGGGGCCGGAAAGGTGGGCATCGTCACCTCGCCGGGCGCGGCCGATGCCGTACGGGCCTCGTTCCCCGAGGCGGGGATCCACGAGGTGCCCTCCGACGACTCCGCGCCGGCTCGCGAGGTCATCGCCGACCTGGAAGCGGCCGATGTCGTCCTCGTCGGGCCCGGGATCGACGATCCCGTCGTCGCGCGGGCGCGCCTCGCGCTGCTCGCCGAGTCCGACGTCGCCTGCGCGGTGCTCGACGCCTTCGCCGTCGGCGTCCTGCCGCAGATCGATCGCCGCGCGCTGCCGGCGTCGCTCATCGTCAACATGAACCTCGACGAAGCCGCCCTCCTCCTGGGCCGCGAGGTGGACGACCCGATCCGCGACACCGTGGATCTCGCCGCGCGCCTCGACGCCGTCGTCCACTGCTACGAGGCGATCGCCACTCCGACCGGCGCCGCCTGGCGGGTGGGTCCCGGCGGACCGGGGCTCGGAACGGCCGGGTCGGGCGACGTGCTCGCCGGCGCGATCGCCGGGTTCGCGGCCCGCGGCATGGACCTCGAGCGCGCCGCCGCCTGGGGTGCGTGGTGCCACGGCCGGTCCGGCGATCGACTCACCGAGCGGATGGGTCTCGGCTTCCTCGCCCGGGAGCTGGCGTCCGAGCTCCCCTACGCCCTGCGCGAGGTCGACGACTCCGCGTCCTGACGTCGAGCGGACTGCGGCGGCCACCTGCGGCACACCGCCCGGAGACCGTGGGCGTGCCCCTGTGCTGCCCGCGCCCTGCCTGCGCCGTGTGATGATGGCAGCGGATACGGACGTCTTCGCCGGCCCCGAACCGGCGCGAGGAGTGACTGCACGACATGACGATCAGCGGCGCACCGCGGCTCCCCTCGGCGGTGATCCTGCGGCCGCGCGTGTCCGATCGATTCTCCGGCCCGGCGCCCATCGTGATCGCTCGTGCTCCCGCCGGTCATGGCAAGACGGTGGCCATGGCGCAGTGGGCGTCGCAGACCACGACGACCGGCGTCTGGATCCGGCTCCGCGGCGAAGCAGTCGAGCCGTGCGCCTTCGTGCAGCTCGTGGCGGGCGAGCTCATGACCGCCGGGGCCCTGGAGGAGACGGACCCGCTGCGCGACGTGGCGGACGCACTCGCCGGCGGCGCGGAGCCCTGGGAGCTGCTGCGCGGCGGACTGCGGCGCATCGGCGCGCTCGGGACGCCGTGGGACCTCGCGATCGACGAGATCGACCGCCTCGATGCCGCTGCGCAGGGAGCGCTCGTCGAGATCGTCCGCGACCTCGCGCACGTGCGGCTCCGTGCCACCGCACGGCGCCCGACGATCTTCGAAGAGCCGGCGCTGGCGACGAGCGTGGATGTGTCGGTGATCAGCGCATCGGAGCTCGTCCTGACCCGCACGGAGACGGCCGAATTGCTCTCCGCGGACGCCGCGCCCGAGCTGGTCGAGGATGTGGCGGCGCACGGCGGTGTTCCGCTGTTCGCCCAGCTCATCGCGTTGGCCCAGGTCGATCGGGAGGACGCGACGGGCATTCCCGGTGCGACGCTGCCGGAGGTCGTGGACTCGTTCGTGCGGATGCAGCTCGCGTCACCGGACGTCGACGCGGCGCTCCTGCGGTTCCTCACCGTCACCGCCGCTGCCGAGACGCTCGACGTGGCGCTCGCGACCCGGCTCCTGGCCGTCGCCGATGAGGCGGGCATCGGCGACGAGGCCGCACCGGACCTCGATGCCGCCGCGCTCCTCGACCGTGCGGAGGCCGAGGGCTTGGGCATGTGGAACCCGCGGGCGGAGCAGACGCCGGCCTTCACCTACACGCCGCTCGTGCGGGACGCCTTCGAACGACGCCTGCGCGCGGAGCATCCGGGGATCCTGCGGGAGCTGACGATGGTCGTCGCACAGTGGGAGTTCCAGGCGGGCCGGGTGTTCGCGGCCTTGCGGGGGGCCGCTGAGGCCCAGGACTGGTCGTTCGCCTCACGGGTGGTGCGGTCCTCCTGGAACGAGCTGCTGCGCAACCACGGAGCCGAGGTGCGGGAACTGTTCCGTGACGCACCGCTGTCGCTGCTTCGCACGCAGCCCCTCCTGACCACGCTCCTGGCGATCGACTACAACCGCACCGGTCGCCATCGGCTCCGCGCCCTCGAGTACTTCGCCCTGGCGCGCTACGGCGCCCGCACGCAGCGCGCGACGGCGTCACCCGCCGACCGCGCCGTGCTGCGGGCGGTCGAGTCCGCGGCCCTCCGCGTGAGCGGGCAGGTGAGCGCGGCGCTCGCCCCCGCGCGCGACGGGTACGAGACGCTGCTGTCGCTGAGCCCGGCAGATCGCGACGAGCTCGACCGCGCCGAGCCCACCATCCTCAATCAGCTGGGCACGACCTTCTTCTATGCAGGGCGCAGCGATCTCGCCCTCGACGCGTTCGCCCGCTCGACCGCAGTAAGCGAAGCGCGGGGCCTGCGGGGAGGTCTCCAGGGGCTGGCGCTGTCGGCCGGAGCGCTGGCGGTGGCCGGCGACATCCCCGAGGCGCGGGCCCTCATCTCGCAGGCCCATGAGCTGGACTGGCCCGAAGGATGGCTCCAGGGATATATGGGGAGCTTCCTCCAGCTCGCCCAGGCGATGAGCGCGCTGGAGGAGTTCGACGTCGACACCGCCGACCGCCACATCCGCTCGCTCGATCCGCACCGCGAGACGATCGAGCACTGGCCCCTTCTCGCGCATGCGGACGCGCTCATCTCGCTGCTGCGCGGCGAGGTCGACCGGGCGAGGTTCGAGCTCGACGCCGAGATCCGCCATCAGCACCGGCGCCGGGCCGCCAGCGCCCAGACGATCGCCCGACTGGCGCGCACCAGGTCGCTGATCGAACTCGCCGCGGGCAACCCGGTGGCCGCCGACCGCGCCCTGGAGAGATCACGAGCCCGGCGCACCAGCGTCGTCCTCGCGCGCATCGACCTGGCGCGCCAGCGGCCCGACGAGGCGCTGCGGCGTCTCCTGAGCGCAGAGAGCCGCCTGGGTACAGGGAGCGGGGCGCAGGCGCGGGACCGCTCTTCGCGGGTCGAGGCGGAGGACCTCGTGCTGCGCGCTGCCGCCTGGGCGCTCACGGGGGATACGGCGCGTGCGACCGAGGCGGTGACGGTCGCTCTCGAGTACCTCGCGAACCGGCAGCAGGGACTGGCGCTCGCCCTCCTCCCGGGCGACGCGCTCGATGCGCTGCTCGGCGTGGCGGCCGCTGCCGACCTGGACCTCGCGCCGGGTGAGGTTCCGCGTGTCCTCCCGTCGAGTCGTCACGTCTCCCGGTTCACCCCGCGCGAACTCGCCCTGATCCACGCGCTTCCCCGCGCACGCAGCAACAGCGAGCTCGCCGCGGAGCTGTCGGTGTCGCTCAACACCGTCAAGACGCAGCTGCGGGGGTTGTACCGCAAACTCGGTGTCGGCACGCGCGACGAGGCTCTGGCTGCCCTCGCCGCCCTCGGCGTGATGTCACCGCCGAGGCGCTATGACGAGCCGATCGCTCCGGAGCCGTTCAGCTGATCCTCGCGCTCGGCTGATCCGTCCCGGCGGGCTGATGCCTGCCCGTGTCGCGGGGTGTGTCGCAGGGTACGCCCGACCCCGGCGCGCCCGAGGGCGACGGCCAGGACACGCGAGCAGGCGACGATCGCCAGCTCGCCCAGCACGCGCGCCAGCGCGGTGCCGAGAAGGATCGCGGGGGTGAGGTGCTCGGGCGAGAACACGCTGAGAGAGACGGCCCACAGGGCGACCGCGACCGCTGCTCCGGCCACGACGTAGCGCCCCTCCGGCCACCGCGCGGCCTCGTCCCGCCGCCACAGCACGCCGTCGATGACCGCGCCGGTGAGGAGGAGGGGGACGAGCGCGAGCACGCCGAGCGAACTGGTCGTGGCGACGAACACGGCGGCGATCGCGCTGGTGAGGGTGGCGGTGCCCCGGCGGCCCGTGAGCCGCCGCGCGAGGAAGGGCATCAGGCTGTGCACCGACGCGACCAGCGCGTAGAGGGGCGGCGAGGCGGGGGCGAGCACGCTCAGCAGCGGCAGCACCGCCAGGTGGATGAGCGTGTGGATGCCGGCGAGCGCGGCGCAGGCCAGAAGGACGCGGGTCGGTGGCGCGGTGCGCCGGGCGGGGGTGCGCATGCTCCCACGCTATCCGGCACGCACGCCGCGCCGGCGACGGGGTGAAGGCGGCGGGGTGAATGTGACGGGGTGAAAGCGCGGGTGAAGTCCGGCGCCCCGGCCCCCGCGCCTTCGGCCGCTGCCCGATGCTGACCCTGATCCCCCGACATCGACGCGCCCGGGCCGGTGAGCCGGTGGCCGGCGTGCCCGGCCACCTCGGGGGATCGTCCGCGTGCGCGGGCATCGCCGGTCACCGACCCCTGGGAGAGCTGTCTTGAGTCTTCGTCCTGTGCGAGCCGACCGATCGACGACCCGTCGATTCACGAGTGCCGTCGCGGTGGTCGCGCTGGCGATGATCGCCGTCGTCGTGGCTCCCCCGGCGGCCCTGGCGGCGCCGAATCCCGAGATCGTCGTCGGGAACGTGACGATCTCGCCGGCCGATGCCCAGCCGACGATCGGCGACGCGCTGACCGTCGCCGGTGAGTGGGATGCCACCGAGGCAGACCCTCAGGCGGAGGACACGTTCACGATCGGGCTGCCGGCGGAGTTCGCGTTCCCGCAGAGCATCCCGTTCTCGCTGATGGGAACGGACGGCGAGGGGGTGCCGGTGGTGTGGGGGAACTGCCTGACCGACCCGGCGACGGCGACCGCCACGTGCGAGCTCACGGACGCCGTGGAGGCGAACCCGGAGCTCGTGAGGGGCACGTGGCAGTTCCAGGTCGAGGCGGTGCAGGCCACGACCGCCGAGACGGTGCTCTTCGACCTGAACGGCGACCCGGTGTCGGTGGATCTCCCGGGCGAGGGCGGCATCGACGACGGGATCGAGCTTCCCGGCGAGGTGTCGAAGTCCGGCGTCATGAACCAGGACAACTGGTCGATGACCTGGACCGTGGACATCCCGGGCGCCAACATGGTCGGCCAGTCCACGGTCACCATGCGCGACACCCTGGGGGCGGGGCACGAGGTCTGCGACCCGACCGGGCTGAAGGTGGAGACGGTCCGCGGGTCGACGGTCGTCGACGTCACGAACCTCGTCACCGCCGGGCCGAGCGCCGGCGACACGGAGTTCGACCTGGTGCTCGCGGCTCCGACGGGCGGCTTCGACGCGAATGTGACCTATCGGGTCACCTACCGCACCTGCACGCCGGATGGGCGGATCGATCCCGCGGGGACGACCTACGACAACTCCGCGCAGATCCAGGGCTGGGGCGACGCCGGTGTCGGTGTCGGCGCGGTGGAGAACCGTCCCTGGCTGGTCGATCTGACCAAGTCCGGCAGCGTCCTGGGCGGCGGGGAGCGCAACGGCGCCATCGCGTGGACCGTCGTCGTCCCCGGCGACCAGCTGGTGGGCAAGGACGGATTCACGTTCACCGAGAGTCTCGGCAGCGGCCACGAGGTGTGCGCGAACACCCTGGACGGGCTGCGGGTGACCGAGCGCTACGGGCCGAGCAACACGCTCCAGCGCGACATCACCCCCCTGCTCGCGGCCACGACGCTGTCCTCCTCCGCGCAGGCGTTCCAGGTGCGGTTCGACATCGACGACGAAGACCTCGCGTTCCGTCCCTCCGACTACCGGTACGTGGTCACCTACACGACGTGCGTCAGCTCGGACGAGCTGCCCGGCGGGGGCACGGCGTTCGCCAACGAGGTCGACGTGGACGGCGTGGTCACCGGCTCCCAGGCGACGGTCCCGGCGCGCAGCCAGGGCAAGAGCGGCCGGATCAACACCTCGACGGTGACGATCGACGGCGTCGAGCACATGCCGCAGACGACGGTGAACTGGACCGTCACCATTCCCGGCGAGCTGATCGAGGATCAGGACGTCCTCTCACTCACCGACACGCTCTCCGCCACGCACGGAGTCTGCGAGCCGGGGACCCCGTCGGGCGGGGACGCGTCGCGGCTGAACCTGCGCGTGCAGGCGCGCGACCAGATCCAGGGCGGCGGGCTCGCCACGGTCGACCTGCTCGATGCCACCCAGCTCGACGTCGAGGGGCAGGAGATCGGGCTCGAGATCCAGGCCACCGACCTGCCCATCCCGACCGGCATGAGCGACGGCTTCAGCCGTGAGTACCAGTACGTCGTCACGTACACGACCTGCACGACCAGCGGCGGCATGGACGCCCCGGGGACCTCGTACGGGAACGCCATCTCGGGCTCGGGGATCTCATTCACCACGACGAGCACGCAGAACAACAGCGGCAGCGGCACCGGTCAGGGGGTCACCCGCGGCTCGGTCGCTGTCGACAAGGTCCTCGCCGACACCCCGGGCGCGGCCTTCGTGCCCGTCGATGCGGAGTTCACCGTCCACGTCGCCGAGATCGACCCCGACGGCGTCCTGCGGAACGAGTACGACCTCCAGGTTCCGCTCGGCGGGGCGCCGGTGAGCGGGCTCAACGCCCGCGGCACCGGATGGACGGTCGAGCTGACCGAGCCGACCTTCCCGGCCATCCCCGGCGTCACCTTCGGCGACCCCGTGTTCGGTGCCGGTCCCGGGGTCACCGTGACAGACGGCGGCCGCACCGCCACCGCCGAGATCACCCCCGGAGCCAACGTGTCGGTGACCCTGACCAATGAGGCACTCCTCGGGTCGGCGCGCATCGTCAAGGAGGTCGAGGGAGGTGCGGCGGGCCTCGTCGACGCCGACCGCGAGTACGAGGTCACCGCGTCGATCGACACCAGCGATCTCGGACCCGATGTGCCCGCGCAGCCGGACCGCACGCTCACGGTGACCGAGGGCGAGCCTGCCGTCGTCGAGGACCTGCCCATCGGCGCGACGGTGGAGTTCGCCGAGGTGCGACCCGTCGACGACGACGTCCTCACCTGGGGCGAGCCCGTGATCAGCCCGTCGCGCGTCGTCGTGACCGCCGCGCACGCCGAGACGCCGGCGTCGATCACGGTCACCAACACCGTGGAGCGCACGGTCGGCACGTTCCGGATCGTCAAGGAGGTCACCGGCGACGAGTCCGACAACCCCGCCGTTCCCGGCTCCGTCACCGTCACCGCCACGTGGGAGGAGGAGGGCACGCCCGGGTCGACGACCCTCAGCATCCCCACCGACGGCACCCCCGTCCCGCTCGGCGAGGACCTGCTTGTGGGGACGCAGGTGACGCTCGTAGAGACCGCGCTGACCGACGGCGCGGGCATCGCCTGGGCGGCGCCGGTGTGGTCCGGGACCGGCGTGAGCCTGGACGGCGCAGACGCGATCGTCACCGTGGGCCGCGATGACGAGGCAACGGTGACCCTCGAGAATCACGCCGCCACCTCGACGGCGGGCATCAGCCTGATCAAGGGCGTCGGCGGCGAGGCAGCGGGCGAGGTGGGCCCCTCCGCCGTGTTCCCGGTGACCGCCACGTGGACGGACGCGGACGGCGTCGAGCAGTCCCGGGACCTCACCATCGGCACCACAGGACCCACGCCGCTCGGGGTCGAGCTGCCCGCGGGCACCGTCGTCACCCTCACCGAGGGCGACCGGCCTGCCATCGACACCGTCGTGTGGGGCTCGATCGCGTTCTCCGGCGAGGGGATCACCGACGCCGGGGACGGCTCGGCGCAGATCGTGGTGTCGGACCAGCAGGACGATGTCTCCCTCGTCACCGTGCTGAACGAGGCGAGCTGGGCACCCGGTGCCTTCGCGGTCACCAAGAGTCTGGCGGGGATCAGCCCCGCTGACACCGAGGTCCCGGCAGCGGTCGTCGTGGTGGCGAGCTGGACCGATGCGGAGGGCGCTCAGACCGCCGAGCTCACCGTCCCCACCGATGGCACGCGCGTCCGGTTCCCGCAGGACCTTCCGCACGGCACCGAGGTGACGCTCACCGAGACCGCGCTCGACGACAGCGCGCGCTTCCTCTGGGATGCGCCCGCCTGGAGCGGGGAGTCGGTCGAGACCGTCGGGCTGAGCGCCGTCGTCACGATCGGCGCCGCCACCGACGCCGAGGTGTCGCTGGTCAACACCGTGACCCCCCTCTGGGGGAGCGTCACCCTCACCAAGTCGGTGCGGGGCGAGGGAGCGAGCGCGTCCGCGGACACCGCCTTCCCCGTGACGCTGTCCTGGACGGATCTGCAGGGTGAGGTCCAGACCCGGGAGGTGGAGCTGACCCCGGGCGTGGACGTCGTCGTGGACCGAATTCCCGTCGCGACGCAGGTGCGGGTCGAGGAGCACGCGACGACCCTTGCGGAGCGCGTCCGCTGGACGGGCGCGCAGTGGTCCGCGGGCAGCGACAACGTGGCGGTGACCACCGACGGCGGAAGCGCCGTCGCACGGGTCACGGTGGACGACGGGCCGGGGGCCCGGGCTGTCCTCCTGCTGGAGAACGAGGTCGCGCTCGACCCGGCGCTCGCCGTGACGGGCGGAGACACGGCCCTCGTCGGGATGCTCGGCGGCGCCGCGTTCCTGGCGATGCTGGTCGGAGTCGCCCTTCTGCGTGCCCGCCGGCGCGCCCTGGACTGACTCAGCGCGAACCGCTCCCCGTCCCGCTCACGACCCTTCGGGGCGCGGGGCGGGGAGTGTGATGCGCACGACCGTCCCCTCGCCGAGGAGCGAGGTCACCGACACGTCACCGCGATGCGCGCGGACGACCTCGCGCACGATCGCGAGGCCGAGGCCCGTTCCCTGCACGGCCTGATCCTGGGCGTTGCCCGCCCGGAAGAAGCGGTCGAAGACCTGGGGCACGTCGTCGGCGGGGATGCCCATCCCGGTGTCGGTCACGCTGATCATCGCGCGCGGTTCCCTGTCCGGTCCGGTGCCCGGACGCGCCTCGACACGGACTTCGCCCCGTGCGGGGGTGAACTTCACGGCGTTCTCCACGACGTGCGCGAGGGCCTGTTCGAGCTGGCCTTCGTCGCCGTCGACCATCGTCCCGGCGTCGACATCGAGGGAGAGGCGCACATCTCGGGCGTCGGCGAGCGGCCGCAACGACGCGTCCACGCGGTGCAGCATCGGGGCGAGGTCGAACGGCGCCGCGTGTGCATCGCCGTCGCCCGCCTCCAGACGTTCGAGCAGCAGCATGTCGCCGGCGAGATCCTGCAGGCGGCGCGCGTGGCGCTCGATCACCCACAGCCGGGTCCGCGTGTCCGCGGGCAGCGCCGCCTCGTCGTCGAGCACCAGATCGAGATAGCCCAGGATCGACGTCAGGGGCGTCCGCATCTCGTGGCTCATCGTATGGATCATGTCGCTCTTGGCGCGATCGAGACCCTCCAGCTGCCGGAGCAGGCGCTCCCTGCTCGCCAGCAGCCGGGTGAGCGCGGCGTGACGCGAGAGCACCGAGACGGCGGCGAGCACGACGGTCGCGGCGGCCAGCACGAGGGCGATGGTCGGCACAGCGGTCTGGGTGGCGACCAGGAGCACCCCGAGGCCGGCCAGGACGGCGAGCGCGGGAACGGGGAGCGCCCGCGGGACCACCGGCTCCGGCCGGACGTCGGGCTCGAGCCGGGTCACCCCGTCGACCCAGATCGTGGCGCACGCGACTCCCGCGGTCCAGAGGGCGTCCAGGGGCGTCCCGGCGGTGTACGTGCCGTGGTGGATGAGGAGCGCGTAGGCGATGTCCGCTCCGGCGAACAGGAGGAAGCCGGCGACGAGGAACGGCCAGCGCGGGCCGAGTCGCAGGGCGGGCGAGGCGGTGATCGCGACGACGGCCGTGACGAGGAGCAGGTCGAAGAGCGGATAGAGCGCGGCGATCGCACCGTTCACGACGGTGGTGTCACGGGTGGCGTCGGAGAAGACCGGCGCGAGGACGACGGCGAGCACCGCGGCCGCACCGAGCGACGCCACCGCGCCGTCGAAGAGTGCCGGCCTCAGCGACCCCTGAGACTGACGCATGACCAGGACCAGGAGCGCGGCCATGGTCAGCGGGTAGTAGAGGAGGTAGCCGAGGTCGGCGAGCGACGGGGACGGCAGAGTGCCGGAGGCGTCCATCGCGAAGGCGTAGAACGTGTCGCCGGCGGCGTTGAAGGTCACCCCGGCCGCGGCGAGGATTACCTCCGGTCGGGCGAAGCCGGTGCGCACCGCGACGAGCCAGAAGACGCCGACGGGAACCCACTGCGCCGCGAGCGGGAGCACCACGTTCACCAGGAGCGGAGCCGGGTCGCCCGGCAGGAGCAGTGCTCCGAGATAGAGCACGTTGATGATCACGGTGAGCACGATCAGCGCCCGGATCGTGCCGTTCAGGCGGGGAAGTCGCAGCGATCGCTCCTCGGTGGAGTCGACGGTGCCTTCGCCCACGCTCGCACCTCCCGGTACCGGTCCCATGCTCAGTCTGCCAGCAGCGAAGGCTGGAGCCCGGAGCCGCGCCCGACGTGCTCCTCCGCGGTCGTACCGGGGAGCCACGATGCCGACCCCGAGAACCAGTGGCTTTGCCGGGCGGGAGTGGCGGGAATGCTCCGGAAGTCCGAGCCGCCCGCGCGGATCGTGCGGGCGATCGAGGTGGCACTGGCGGGTGAGACCGTCGCGACTCCCGATTGGGCGCTGCGCTCAGCAGTGATCGGAGCTTCGTCGGTCGGGCGGGACGCGCCGACGAAGGTCGATCTTCATCGCCGCGCCGTCGAGGACCGCCTGGGGTCTCCCGACGCCTGATCCCGAGCCTGCGTGGACGCCGGACGCGTGGAGCCGGGCACCGCGCGCGCGGGTGAGGCCGCCGTCGGGACGGCCCCACCCGCGTCACTCAGAGGTTGTCGGTGACGACCCAGTGGGTGCCGACGGTCGCGTCGTTGTCGATCTCGCCCGTCACGTTGCCCAGCAGGTTGTTGTCGCTGATCATCAGCACATCGCCGTAGCCGTTCTCAATGTGGATGGCATACGACTGGGAGGCGACGAACGAATCCATCGGTCCGATCCGGTTCCCCTGGATCATGACGCCGTCGGCGCCGTCGCGCAGTACGATGGCGGGCTTGCGCGAACCGCCGCCGAACGAGCGGGAGTTGCCGGCGATGCGCGAGTCCTGGATGCTGACGTCTTCGGCCCCGCTGGTGACGTCGATGCCGATGCCGCCGTTGTTGTAGATGCGGCTCGCGGACACCGTGAGGCCCAGGACGTCGCCGACGACGATGCCGGTGTCGCCGGCGCTCGCCGCCCAGGCGTTGGTCAGCACGACGGACTGCGCAGACTGCAGGTCCATGCCGATCTCGGCCTGCGTGTCGGCGAGGAAGTTCGTCAGATACAGGTAGTTCGGCGGAACGCCGTTGCGCGAGTTCGTCGTGAGCAGCCCGGTGCCGCCGCCGTTGACGTTGATGTTCGTCATGTACGCGCCGCCGACGTTCGTGTCGAGGTGGATGCCGATGTCGGTGGGGTTGCTCGACAGGTTCACCTCGAGGTCGGCCATCATGACGTCGCCGATCTCGACGGCGTAGATGGCGGTGTCGACGGGGTAGCTGAAGACCGACTCGATGATGTTGAACTGCCCGCCGCCGTCGGCCTTGATGCCGTAGCCGCCCATCTTCGTGATGGCGGGGTTGGCGTTGTCGCCGAAGCCCATGCTCTGCACGTACACGCGCCAGCAGTTCTTGCAGTCCAGCGCGGTACCGGTCGCGGAGGTGGATTCGTATGACAGCTCCATTCCGCGCAGCGTGGTCTGGTTGACGACGGCCCCGGTTCCGGAATCGACATCGAAGATGTCGGCCGCAGCATCCTGCTGGATGATCTTCACGGTCGCCCGGTTGTTGCCGTAGAACGTGTAGCCGCCCTTGGTCACCGAGAGGGTGCCGTCGATGGCGTACTCCCCGGGCGGGAAGTAGAGAGTCTTTCCTTCGTCTTCCGCGTCGGCGATGCAGGCGGTCAGTGCCGACAGGTTGTCGGTCGTGCCGTCGGGCGTCGCGCCGCAGTCGTCGACGACGTTGAACTCGCCGGGCGTCGGCAGGCTGGCCGTGGCGGGCGAGGCGAACGCCCCCGCGAATGCCACGGCGGCGGCGACAGCGACGGCGCTCGCCGCGAGCGCCCATTTCCTTCTGGTCATGTCAGGTCTCCTTCGAGGTGGAGGCGTCGTCGTCGGCGCCTCGACCCGAAGCTAGACCGCGGCGGCGGTGACGGCGCCCGCGAGGTGCAGGGCGGGCGTTCCCACATGCGGAACGCCTCCTAACTGCGTCACCCAGTCCGGCGCCTGCGGGGCCCAGAGCACGCCGTACCCGATGCGCGCCTCTCGGTGGTCCTCCCGTCGATAGGCGAGGGACGGTGGCGGTGCTGACCCCTCCGCGAGCACGGCGACGCCGCTTCCTGCGGCGGCCATCGCGAGGGCGAGCGCGACGCTGCCGACGACGGTCGGGGGCGCCGCGAAGACGACCCCCGCCGCCGAGAGGAGCGCCAGTTCTCCCGCCACGACGATCTCTGCATCCGCGACCTCTCCGGATGCCGGCCTCAGGCGGATCACCGACTCCATCCAGCCGAGGCGGTGGCGAAGGGTGTCGTCGGCGCAGCAGAGGGGCCCCACGACCACGTCGAAGGTGCCGTCGTGCAGCGACGCGGCCGCGGCCGAGGCGGGCACCTCGGCGAACGCCGGATGCACGCCCGACGGCCAGGCGATCGCGGCGAGCAGCCCGGTGGGCGTCTGCGGACAGATCCCCACGCGCGCCGTGGTCTGTGCGCGCTGGCGTGCCGCGGCCACGCCCGAGTCGATCTCGTCGACGGCGAGGCGGGCGTGCGTGCGGAACGCCTCACCGGCGCGGGTGAGACGCGCACCACGAGGGCCGCGCTCGACGAGACGCACGCCGACGACGCGTTCGAGCGCGGCCAGGTGTGCGCTCACGCGCGACTGGCTGAGATGCAGGGCGTGCGCTGCCGAGCGGATGCCGGCGTGATCGGCGATCGCGAGGAACGTGTCGACCCAGTCGGTCTGCACCGACCGCGCCGCGGAGGCCGTGCCATGGGCGGGGGAGGGCATGGGGGTGCCGGGGCCGGCCTCAGTGCATCGCGATGGTCTCGACGGCCCGTGCCTTGTTCCGCATGAACTGGTTGGCGTGACGGGCGAGGTCGACGTTGTCGTCCCACAGGTTGCGCCAGACGCCGAGCATGTTACTGAGCACGGGGTCGACGACCGCTGACGAGAACGACTCGAAGACGATGGGTCCGGTGTAGCCGATGCGGTTCAGGGCGCGGAAGGCGGTGTCGAAGTCGACCGATCCCGAGCCGAGGTACCCTCGGTGGCTCTCGCCGATGTGGACGTAGCCCAGACGGTCGCCGGCGTCGAGGAAGGGGTTCATCATGTCCGACTCCTCGATGTTCATGTGGTACGTGTCGAGGTGGATGTAGGCGTTGGGGTGGTCGAGCTCGGTGACGTACGCCACCGCCTCACGCGCCGTGTTCATGATGTTCGTCTCGTACCGGTTGACGACCTCCAGACCGACCTTGATGCCGTGACCCTGTGCGCGATCGGCGACGCGGCGCATGACGTCCATGCCGTTGCGGCGTGCGCGCTCGCTCGCCGGCGCCATGTGCTTCTTGAGGGCGCCGTAGACGACGCCGACGAGCCACTCCGCACCGAGCTCGGCGAGCACGTCGACGGCGCGGTCGAGCAGGTGCTCACCGGCGGCGACGGCGTCGGCATCCTCACTGCTGATGTCGGTGGCGTCGCCGAGACCGAGGGAGGCGTTGATGCCGATTCCGTACTCGTCCATCACCTGGCGGCCGCGCGCCGCGTCGAAGGCGTACGGGTCGAGCAGGGGAATCTCGATGAGGTCGTAGCCGGCTTCGGCGGTGCGGTGAACGGCACCCCGGAAGCTCTCGGTGTCGAACGAGCCCGACCAGACCGAACCATGGCATCCGAACTGTGACATGACGAAGCATCCTCTCTGATGGCGACATTGCTGACGATCACACTACAGACAACGTTGTCTGTGCAATAGACCCGGCGTGTGGCGAGTGGTGCAACTTGATGGTTGACGTCCGAGACAACGTTGTCTAATCTGGCGACAGAGGCCACCGACCCTGGCCGTCTACACCACGACAAGGGAGTCATCGGAAGTGAGCGCGCTGCAGGTCTCGACGGCAGGACTGAACAGATACCAGGACGACCGCTTCGGCATGTTCGTCCACTGGGGCCTGTACGCGCTGATCGGGGCCAACGAATGGGCGATGTTCCACGATCGCTGGTCGATCGCCGAGTATGAGCAACTCGCGGGCCGCTTCGAGGCGTCGCGCTTCGACGCGAACTCGTGGGCGGAGACCGCCGCCGGGGCCGGGCAGAAGTACCTCACGATCACCTCCCGCCACCACGACGGCTTCTCCATGTACGACACGGCGCTGTCCGACTACAAGGTCACCCGCTCGCCGTTCGGCCGCGACCCTATCGGCGAACTCGCCGATGCGTGCCGACGCTCGGGCGTGCGCCTGGGCTTCTACGTCTCGCTGCTGGACTGGCACCACCCGGCCTACCGGGCGGTGCTGCGGGAGCGCAGCGGACTCGCCTGGGACGACTATGTCGGCTTCCTCCACGGCCAGGTGGAGGAACTGTGCACGCAGTACGGTGACGTCGCATCGTTCTGGCTCGACGGCTACTGGCCCGCCGAATGGCCGATCCCGCGTTTCCCGAACTGGTTCGCACCGGGCGGCGACTTCCGCTTCGGTGAGCTCTATGAGACCATCCACCGGCTGCAGCCCGACGCGGTCGTCATGAACAACCACCACCTGGAGCCCGTCCCCGGAGAGGACGTGCAGGGCTTCGAGGGCGACGTGCCCGGCGAGAACACAAACGCCGGGATGAACCGCACCGCCCCCGTGCTCGACGTCCGCGAAACGTGCCAGACCGTCATGACCCACAGCTACGGCTTCCACAAGGACGACCATCACTACCGTCCCACCGAGGAGCAGCTGACGATGCTGTTGCGCGCGGCCGGCGCCGGAGCGAACTTCCTCCTCAACGTCGGACCTACTCCCGAGGGCGAGATCCCGCTCCCGGCTCGTGCACGACTCGGAGCCCTCGGCCAGTGGCTGCGCACCCACGGCGAGAGCGTGTACGGCACGCGGGCGGGGCGCCTGGTCGTGGCCGACAGTCACGGCACCGCGCCGCACGCCGCTTCGTTCGCGACCACGTCGCGCGGCGACCTCCAGCACTACATCCATCTGCTCGACGGCGGCGTGCCGACGTCGTTCCTCGTCGATCTGCCCGCCGGCGTGCACGCTGGTCATGCGGAGGCGACGCTGCTCCACGACCACCAGCCCGTACCGGTCGAGGTCCGCGGCGACGGCGACACCCTGCGCATCACGGTGCCCGCCGAACGCCGCACCGGATCGGTCACCACTGTCCGCGTCGACCTTTCCGCGACGTAGACCACGCGCCGGACACCCGCCGGCGCCCGTCCCACACCAATCACTCAAAGGAGAGAAGAGAGGCCTCATGAACAAGCGAATCCTGAGCGGAGGAGCGGCCCTCGCGGTCGCCGTGCTCGCGCTCACATCGTGCGCCGGAGGCGGGAGCCCGTCGCCGAGCGCGACCGAGTCCCGCGGCGACATCACCCTGTGGTATTCCAACGTGCCCGAAGAGAAGGTCTGGGCCGAAGAGGTCATGAAGGCCTGGAACGCCGAGCACCCCGACGAGCAGGTGACGGGTGAGGCGCTGCCGCAGACCTCCGACTCGAACGCCGCCGTCCAAGCTGCGATCGTCGCCGGCAACGTGCCGTGCCTGGTCTACAACATGGACGGTGCCGGCATCCAGCAGTTCGTCGCCACCGGAGGCGTCGTGAACCTGTCGGAGACCTTCGACGACGCCGACTCGTTCATCGACGAGCGCACCGGCGGCGAGCGCGCCACCGGCTACGCGTTCGGCGATCAGTTCTACAGCGTGCCGTGGAAGTCCAACCCCGACATGGTGCTCTACAACAAGGACGTGTTCGCCAAGGCGGGACTCGACCCGGAGGACCCTGGCATCACGACGTACTCGCAGTTCGCGGATGCCGCCAACAAGATCGTCGACTCCGGTGCTGCCGACTACGCGCTGACACTCGGGACGGGCGGCGAGTACTTCTGGAACTGGTGGGACTGGTACCCGCTCTACATCGCTGCCTCCGGCGGTCAGCAGGCCGTCGTCGACAGTCAGCCGAAGTTTGGCTCGCCCGAGGGCGTGGGCGCGGGCGAACTCCTGCGCGGGCTCGTCGAGGACGGGGCCATCCCGAAGCAGATCCCGCCGAACACGTGGCCCTTCGGCGAGGGCAACGCCGCGATGTTCATCACCGGCTCGTACACCGTGTCGGCGCTGCGCAACTCCGATAAGGTCACCGATCTCGGCGCCTTCCCGGTGCCGGTTCCCGACGGCTCCTCGGCATCCGATGTCTGGACGTTCGCCGACGCGAAAGTCGTCTCCTTGTTCAGCAACTGCGAGAACAAGGCGACCGCGTGGGACTTCCTGAAGTACTCGATGTCGGAGGAGAACGACGTCGCCCTGCTCGAGGCTGCGTGGCAGATCCCGCTGCGTCAGGGCATGGCGGAGCTCGACAACGCCGTCTTCCAGGAGCAGCCGGTAGTCAAGGAGTTCGCCGAGCAGGCCGACCGCACCACCGATGTGCCGGTGACCCCCAACGGTGTCGCGGTCTGGCAGGCCTTCCGCGACAACTTCATCAAGGCGGTGTTCAACCAGACGGTGAGCGTCGCCGATGCCTTCACCGCTGCCGACGAGGCCGTCAAGCCTCTGCTGGCGGAGTGATCCGGAGAATCACTACATGACCACGATCGATCGTTCGATCGCTGCGCGCGTGCGCCGGGGAGTCCAAGCGACTCGGCGTACGCGCGCAGAGCATGTCGCGGGAGCGCTGTTCAGCGCCCCGTTCATGCTCTACGCGATCCTCATCTTCGCCGTTCCTCTCGCCACGGCCGTCTACATCTCGTTCTTCGCCTACCGCTTCACGGCTCCGGGCGCCTCGATCGAGTTCCCGTTCATCGGGATCGACAACTACACGAAGATCCTCACCGACCCGCGCACGCAGCAGGCGTTCGGCAACGCCCTCCTGGCGATCGCCATCACCGTACCGGTGACGATCGGCGTCGGCCTCCTGCTGGCCCTCGCGCTGAACTCGCCCCTCCGAGGGCGGGGGTTCTTCCGCACCGCGTACTATCTCCCGTTCATCACGGCGGCGGTAGCCCTCATCCAGGTCGCGATCCTCGTGCTGCAGCCCGACGGGCTCCTCAGCTCGCTTCTGGGGCCGTTCGCGCCGGTGGATGGCTTCCTCATGAGCCCCGTGTGGGCGATGCCGATCATCTCGCTCTTCGTGGCGTGGAAGCAGCTCGGGTTCTTCGTGCTGCTCTATCTCGGGGCGCTCCAGTCTATTCCCGCCGAGCGCTTCGAGGCGGCCGAGATGGACGGCGCAGGAGCGGTGCGTCGCTTCTTCCACATCGCTCTCCCCGGTGTGGCCCCCGTGACCACGCTCGTGATCGTGCTGTGCACCATCACGTGCGTCAACATCTTCACGGAGCCCTACCTCATGACCCAGGGCGGCGGGCCCGACGGCGCCTCGACCACGCCCGGTCTGCTCATCTACCAGCAGGGATTCCAGCAGGGCAATGCGGGGTACGCCTCGGCCCTCGGCATCGTGATCGGAATCTTCATCCTCGTGATCTCGCTCCTGCAGCGTCGACTCTTCCGGAGCAGCTGATGACCACCACCGAACTCATCGTCACCGGACGGCGTGCGCAGCATCGCCATCGGCCAGGCGCGAGCGCCCGCCGGCGCCGGGCCGCGAGCCGCACGATCCAGGTCGTCGCCCTCTCCCTGGGTGCCCTCGTCTTCCTCTTCCCGTTCTATTACATGCTCATCGTGTCGTTCAGCCCGAGCTGGACGGCCGACTGGTCAGTGCTCGTCCCGGGGCAGCTGACGCTCAACAACTACGCGGAGCTGTTCGAGTCGACGAATGTCGGCCGGTCGATGATCAACTCGGCGATCTTCGCCGGCGGTGTCGTGCTGCTCACGCAGATCGGCGCGCTGCTGTGCGGCTACGCGCTCGCCTTCATCCGGTTCCACGGCAGCCGGCTCGTCTTCGGCACGGTATTGCTCCTGCAGATCGTGCCCTTCCAGGTGCTCCTCATCCCGCTCTACGTGCTCGTGACCCGCTCTTACGGGCTGGGAGACAGCTACGCGGGGATGATCCTGCCGTTCGCGATCAACGCCGGCGTCGTGTTCATCTACCGACAGTTCTTCCTGACGATTCCGGTCGAGATGATCGAGGCAGCCAAGCTCGACGGCGCCGGCCACGTGCGCACGCTGCTCCACGTGATCCTGCCGCTGACCCGGCCGGCACTGGTGACGGGCGTGGTGCTCTCGTTCGTGGGGCCCTGGAACGACTTCCTGTGGCCGTTCCTCATCACCAAGGCGCAGGAGATGCAGCCGCTGGCCGTCTCGCTCATCTCGTTCCAGTCGAACATCATCCAACGGCTCGACAACCCCACCGGCGCGATCATGGCCGACGCCACTCTTCTGATGCTGCCGAGCGTCGTGCTGTTCGTGCTCGGCCAGCGCTGGTTCACCACCGCCGGTCTCGGCGGCGCCGTGAAGGAGTGAGCCCGGTGCCGCATCCGACGACCGATTCCCTTCCCCCCCGCACCCCGTTCCGACAGGAGACCCCCGCCGTGACTTCGCCTCACCTCCACCGCCTTAACGGCTTGGAGTGGACTGTCCGACCCCTCGACCCGGCCGTCTTCGCCGTGCCCGCACCGGTCACCGCGCAGGTGCCGGGGAACGTCCAGGATGATCTCGAAAGGGCGGGCCTGCTCGCGCCGCTGTCGGTGGGGCTCGGCGACCCCCGCTGGCACGACGTCTCGCTGACCGGCTGGCGGTATGAGCGCACGGTCGTCGTGGACGCCGCGGCCCGCGATCGGGTGTTCGTGAATTTCGACGGGGTGGACTTCTCCTGCACCGTCTTCGTCGACGACACCGAGGTCGCGCGGCACTCGGGCATGTTCCGCCGCTTCACGGTCGAGGTCACCGACCAGGTGCGAGGACGTGACGCGTACGTGCTCCGCGTGGACATCGACCCGATGCCGGCGGAGCTGCTTCCCGTGTTGCAGGAGGCGGACGGTGCGCAGTCGGGAGCGGAGACGGCGGGCTTCTTCGTCTTCGCCAACAACCGCATCAGACGGACCCTGCGCGACCTCAAGAGCCCGGCGACGTGCAGCTACGACTGGGCCACCAACACGTGGGCGCTCGGTATCTGGCGCGACGTCGAACAGCGGGTGACGGGCGCGGTGCGCATCGCCGAGATGCGGGTCGACGCCGACGTCGAGCCTGAGCGTGCCGAGGTCGTCGTGACGCTCGACCTCGATGCCGTCGGCGACGCTCCCCACGACGTGGAGGTGGAGATCGTGGGGCCCGACGGCGTCTCGCTGACCTCTCGCGTCGCGGTGGACGGCGACACCGTGCGGCTCGCCGTCGCGGTGGACGCCCCGGCACTGTGGTGGCCCGTCGACCACGGCGCGCAGCCGCTCTACCGCGTCGTGGCCCGCGTGACGGATGCCGGAGGTGCGACGTCCGACGCTGCCGAGCGCCGGGTGGGGCTGCGCGATGTCCGCTGGGAGCAGGTCGAGGGCGCGGAGCGCGACTTCATCAACCCCTTCATGCTCGTCGTCAACGGACGTCGGGTGCGCACCATGGGGTCGAACATCGTCTCCCCGGACCTACTGTTCGGACGGAACGACCGGGGAGGGGACTGGTACATCCGAGCGGCCGTGGAAGCCGGGATGAACGCGGTGCGGGTGCACGGCGGCGGGGTGACGCTTCCGCCGTCGATGTACGACCTCGCCGACGAGCTGGGGCTGCTGATCCTCCACGAATTCCCCGTCGGGAACTGCCTCATGGAGGACGATCCGGAGTTCCTCGCGAATCTCGAGGCGACGGTGTCCGACATCGTCCGGCAGCTGCGCCACCACCCGTCGATCGTCGAGTGGTCGGGCGGCAACGAGCTGCACTGGCTGCAGCGCGACGACTACCCGGCGTTGGAGACCATGCGACGCGCGGTGGCCGCCGAAGACACGCGTCTGTTCCGCGCGACGTGCCCGATGGAGGGATCGCGTCACTCGCCGTGGCACTACGACCACGAGTGGTTCTACGGGCACTACGACGACACCACGATGACCGACAATCTCGGCGAGAACCCGCTCATGCGCTACGGCGAGTTCGGCACGCAGACGCCCGCTCTCCTGGACGTGTGGGAGCGGGACATCCCCTCCGCCTCGCGCTGGCCGGTCGACTCCGCCGACGATCCGATCCTCGTCCGCAAGAACGCGACGAACGCCGTCTTCTCCGACGACTTCTGGCTGACCCTGCCGCTCATCGAGGAGCTGTTCGGTGTGTCGCGGTCGCTGCCCGACATGCTACGAGCCGGACAGTTCCTCGGGGCCGAAGGCATCCGCTACGCCGTCGACGCGCTGCGCGCGCGGGGTGACGCGCTGGGCGGGTTCACGACGTGGGACTTCAACGAGCCGTGGTCCAACGCGGCCGGGAGCTTCCTCATCGACTACGACGGCCGGCCGGTTCCGGCCTTCGACTTCTTCGCGCAGGCGATGGCGCCCGTCGCGGCGTCGCTGCGCTACGACACGATCCTCCACGAGCCCGGCGCGGCGTTCCCCGTCGACATCCGCGTTGTCAGCGACGAGCCCGCGCGCGTATACGCGGTGACGTGGGTGCTCGAGGTGTACGGCCTGGACGGGCGGTGGGTCGCTCGGCACACGGGCGACGCGGGCGACCTCGAACCGCGCGAAGCTCGCGTCGTCGACACCGTCACCCTCACCCAGCCCGGAGACCGGTCGCCGCTGTTCGTGCGGCTCGCGACGGTCGTCGACGGGGAGACGGTCGCCGAACGCCTCCACGTGTTCGGTGCGCTCGGGGTGCGCGCGCCGCTCGCGCCGCTCCTCCCCGCCGGACGCCGGCCGGTCGCCGGTGCGATCGAGGCCGCCGGAGTCGATCCCGCCAACGCCCACAACCGGGCGTGGAGCGGCAACGGCGGACGTGTGCACGCGGTCTCCGGGGCGGAGGTGCGCGACCACGATCCCGTCGCCGGTCTCATCGACGGGCGCTACTGCACTCCGCGCGACGGCTTCGGCTCGGGGGCGGTGTGGCAGTCGCCGACGCGCGAGGGATGGTTCATCCTCCGCCCCGCCGCCGGGGACGGCGGGATCACGCGGGTCGTGCTCGGGCGTGACCGCAGCGGCACGCACAGCGACCGCACCATCGATCGCCTGACCATCGAGGTCTCCGACGACCTCGAGTCGTGGCGTCGCGTCGCCCACCTCGACCGCCTCGCACCGCTTCTGGGCGATCGCACGCGCACGTCGGAGGAGCGGAGCAATCCGGGACTCGGCGGCCAGTTGGGGCGCCGCGCCGCGTATCGCGCGCAGTGGAGCCTCGATCTCTCCCTCCCGGAGACGACCGCGACTTACTGGCGTTTCGTCGTCGCCGGTCGTGACGACACCGAGAGGTTCGTGGCGTTCGACGAGGTGGAACTGTACGCCGACCCCGCCGTCCGGGTGTCCGAGCCCGCCCTGGTGGTGCGCGATCACCGGGAGCCCGGCGCCGCGCTGGCGCAGGCGACGCTCGAGGCCCGCGCGGGCGCCGTTCAGGATGCCGAGGGCGTGCGCACTCTGCCGGTCACGGTGACCAACACGGGCGACGCGCTCGCCGTCTTCTGTGAGGTCACGGGACCGGACGGCAGCCGGCCGCGCGTGTTCACTCGCGGTGCGCACGTGTCGATTCCGCCGGGCGAGAGTCGCACGATCATCATCGCGGGAGACACGGAGAGCGTGTCCGACGCGCACAGCTGGGAGGTGCGCGCGTGGAACGCCCCCGCTCGCGCTGTCGTCACCGGCGCGCACGAGAACAAGGAGGATGGACGATGACCGCAACGATCACCCACGAGGGCCGCACGGCATACCTGATCGCCAGCGGCGACTTGCGGGAGTCGGCCAACCGCGAGGGCTGGCCGACGCAGCAGGCAATGGAGGCGGCGCTGTCTCGCACCTTCGAGGCCGAGGGCTGGTCGCTCGTGCGGGCGCACGAGTTCGATCCGGTCAAGGGTCACGGATTCCTCGACAGCCAGCGTCGGGGCATGGACGCCTTCCTCGGCATCCCGCAGGACGCTCCCGTCGTGGTGGCCGAGACCATCTGGCAGTACAGCCACCACGTCCTTCCGGGGCTCCGCTTCCACCGCGGTCCGATCCTCACGGTCGCGAACTTCTCGGGGGAGTGGCCGGGGCTGGTGGGGATGCTCGGGCTCAACGCCGGACTTCGGAAGGCCGGAGTCGCCTACTCGACCCTGTGGAGCGAGAGGTTCGACGACGAGTGGTTCCTCGATGGCCTGCGCACATGGATGAGGACTGGCCGCTTCCGCCCCGACGAGTCGCACGTCCGCCCGCTGACGGCGATCCCGGAGAGTCCCGAGCGCGAACTCGGCCGTCGGCTCGCAGACGACCTCCGCCGCCGGAAGGCGATCGTCGGGGTGTTCGACGAGGGCTGCATGGGGATGTACAACGCGATCATCGACGACGAGCTGCTCAATCCGCTCGGCATCTTCAAGGAGCGCCTCTCGCAGAGCGCGCTGTACGCGGAGATGCGGGAGACCTCCGACGCGGATGCCGACGAGGTGCGGGCATGGCTCGAAGACGCGGGCATGCGCTTCCTCACCGGCGACGACGAGGCGACCGAACTCACCGACGCGCAGATCCACCAGCAGCTGAAGATGTACATCGCCGCCCTGCGGATCGCCGACGACTTCGGACTGGATGCCGTCGGCATCCAGTACCAGCAGGGTCTCAAAGACCTCGTTCCCGCGAGCGATCTCGCTGAGGGGCTGCTCAACGACCCGCACCGGCCCCCCGTGCGCAGCCGCGACGGGTCGCGGGTGCTGTGGGAGGGACGAATGCTCCCGCACTTCAACGAGGTGGACGAGGGCGTCGCGGTCGACGCGCTGCTGACCGAACGGGTGTGGGCCGAGCTGGGCTTCGATCCGGCGAACACGCTCCACGACATCCGGTGGGGCGAGCAGTACGGCGGCGACTTCGTCTGGGTGTTCGAGATCTCCGGTGCCGTGCCGCCCGCCCACCTCGTCGACGGGTACGCGGGCGCGGTGAGCGAGCGGCAGCGCCCCAGCTACTTCCCGCTCGGCGGCGGCACGATCAAGGGCATCTCCAAGCCCGGCGAGATCGTATGGTCGCGCGTCTACGTGGAGGCAGGGGAGGTGCGCGTCGACCTGGGTCGCGCAACAGTCGTCGAGCTGCCGCGCGAGGAGACCGAGCGGAGGTGGGCGGCGACGACCTCGCAGTGGCCGATCATGCACGCCGTGCTGCACGGGGTCACGCGCGACCAGATGATGGGCCGGCATCCCGCCAACCATGTGCAGGTCGCGTACGCCCCCGACGCCGAGGGCGCCGACCGCGCGCTGATCGCGAAAGCAGCCCTCTTCGCCGAGTTGGGTGTGCCGGTCTTCCTCTGCGGAGACACGCCCCTGTGAAGTTCGTCTCCCGGCCGCCGAAGAAGCCCGACTAGCCGGCGGCCGGGGGGCGGCAGACAACGGCCGCGGCATCGCCGTCGAGCGTGAGTTCTCCGGCGGCGTGAGGCAGAACGACCGTCGCGCCTCGCTCGAGCGGCAGCACGCCGTGCGCGCCGCGGAGCTGCCCGGACCCGTCGAGCATGACCAGTACAGCGAACCCCGGCGCGACAGCCGCAGGGGCGGAGAGCCGCTCGATGCGGAAGAAGGCGTCGGCGGTCTCGACCAGCGCCGAGACCCGCGTGTGATCGGTGCTGATCAGCGCGTCGACCGCTTCCGGAGCGGTGCGGTGCAGATCGACTGCGCCGAGGGCGACGTCGAAGCCGAGGCCCAGATGGCCGGCGGCGGTCCCGTCGATGTCGAAGCCGCGCCACTCGAGCAGGATCGAGAGGTCTTCGGGCTGCTGCACCTCCACCAGGAGGACGCCTGCGCCGATCGCGTGCAGCATCCCCGCCGGAACGAAGACGGTGTCGCCGGCGTTCACCTTGCGGGTGTGGAGGAGGGCGTGCAGCTCCTCGACCCGCTGATCGTCGACGATCGCGCGGATCTCCGCGGCATCCACATCACGCTGGAGCCCGAGGTGCACGACGCCCGGCTCGAGGATGTACCAGGCCTCGGACTTGCCGTGCGCGTGACCGAGGTGGCGAAGCGCGAAGGCGTCGTCGGGATGCGCGTGGACGGGCAGCCGCTGCCCCGCGTCGAGGAGCTTGACGAGGAGCCGGGTATCGCTGCCGAAACGCTCCGTGTGTGCGGCGCCGAGCCAGCCGACGGGATCGTTCTTCACCGCGTCGCGCAGCAGCCCGTCGTCGAGTCGAGTGAGCCCCTTCTCCCCGTCGCCGAACAGCGTCGTCGTGGATGCTACCCAGTCCTCGGGGGTGTGCGGAACCGCCGTCGCCGCCCCACGGAACCGGGCGATCTGCTCGCCGCCCGCGTAGAAGCGGTCGCGGGGCTGATTGGCGGGCAGGATGACGGGCACGGGCGCGGTCATCGGTTCTCCTGGGTGTGACGCGGGTTGTCATGCGGAGGGATGCCGGACGAGCGCACCACGATCGGCAGCTTCTCCCGCCTGCCCGGCCCGCGGTGGCCGTCAATGCGTGAGAAGAGGAGGCGTGCGGCCTGTCGGCCGAGCTCGGTCGCGTCGTATGCGCCGAGCGTCAACGAGATCGGCATCAAGTGGGCGAGGTGGAAGTCGTCGATCCCGCCGATGGCCACGTCGGTCTGCCGCCGCCAGATCTCTTCGACCGCGCCGATCGTGGCGCGGTTGTTGCCGCAGAACACGGCCGTGGGCGGGTCGGCGGAGTCGAGGAGGGAGGCGACAGCGGACGCCGAGGCTCCCGGCCCGTGGGTCTCGGCGCGGAGGAGGTCGTCGCCGACGTCCAGCCCGTGGGCGCGCAGCGCCGCGACGGCGCCGTCGCGGCGCTCGCGCATCGTCGCGATCTCGAGGGAGTCGAACACCATGCCGATCCGTCGATGGCCCTGCGCGATCAGCGCCTCGACGACCGCCCTCGCGCCGCCGACGTTGTCGAGGACGACGGCATCCGCGTCGAGGTCGACGGGTGCCCGGTCGACGAAGACCATCGGGGTGCCCATCTCGATCTCCCGCGCGAGCGGAGACTGATCGTGACCGCGCGGCACGATGATGAGTCCGTCGGCCCGTCGGCGGCACAACTCGAAAATCGTCGCCAGCTCACTCTCGTCGCTGACATCCTCGTCGGTGGTGCTGGACGTGATGAGTTGCACGCCACGCTGAGCGGCGACCTCCGCCGCACCCTGCGTGATCGACGCGTAGAACTCGTTGGCGATGTCTTTGATGACGAGGCCGATCATCGCCGTGGCGGCTCCCGACTTCAGCGTCGCGGCCATCTGATTGGGTCGGAAGCCCAGCTCGCCGGCGGCCGCGCGCACGCGTGAGGCCATGCCCTCGTCGACGGTGGTCACGCCATTGATCACCCGTGAGACGGTCTTGAGGCTGACGCCGGCGCGAGCGGCCACGTCGGTCATGGTCGGGCGACGTCGCGTGAGGTCTGCCATCGACACCTCTCGTCCACGCGGGTGAAGTCGCGACCGGGGACTCACTGGGGAATCGACTCGCGAATCGGAAGTCCTTGGATTCTAGCCCGGGCCGCCTCCGCCGCGCAGCGCGCCGCCGTACCGGGGTCGGCGCCGCGCAGCAGGGCGGCGAGGAACCCCGCGCTGTGGGCATCTCCCGCGCCGTTGGTCGTTCGCACCACGTCGACGGGGGCGGCGGGAACCCATCCGCGGTATCCAGACCAGGCGGCCGCGTGCATGGCCAGCGCGCCGGGAACGCGCCGGAGCCGCTCCTCGTCGGCGACGGCGAGGAAACTTCCCCTGCTTCCCGCCGACAGGGCGACGACAGCGGCGCCGTGGGCGATCGCCCACTCCGCGTGCGCGACGACGTCGTCGGAACCGTCTGTCGCGTCCGCCGACAGCGCGGACTGCAGATCGTCGATGCTCGGGGTGAAGACGTCGGTCAGGGCGCACATCCGAGCGAGCAGATCGGTCCAGTCGATCGAGGCCGCCTCTGCCGTCTCGTCGACGACGGCGAGATCGACCGAGGTGAGCAGCCCACGTCCGCGCGCGCGGTGGAGCAGAGCGAGGAGGGCGCGTCCGCCGTCGGCGGCAAGGGCCGGAAGCAGCGACGGATAGCCGACGTGGAGTGCGTCGGCATCCGCCAGGCTCACCCGGCTCCCGTCGAAATCGGCGCACGCTCCGACGTGATGCCAGAACGAGCGGTCTTCGCCGGGGCGCTCGAGAACGATCGAGAACGACGTCGCGAGCTCCGGGCTGCGGGTGAGCGCCGCGGTGAACCCCTCGGTGCGCAGCTGCTCGGCGAGGAGGTCGCCCAGCACGTCCTGACCGACCTCGGCGGCCATGACCACCTCGATCCCCGACTCCGCCAGTGCGCTGCCCGTGTTGTACACGCAACCTCCGGCGGACACGGTCATGGGGCCGACCTCCCGCAGCGTTCCCGGGACGATCTCGGCGTCCGCGGGCAAGCGGGGGGTGAAGTCGAGGCAGATGTGCCCGGCGACGATGGCGCGCATTGTGCTCCTCGGTGTTGATCGCGCGGAGGGGCGTGTCCTGCATCGGCATCGATGGCTAGACAACGTTGTCTCACCGTACTACTGTTGCAGCCGTTGCACCACTCCCACGACATTTCAAGGACGGATCACTGATGCTCCCTCGGCTCAACAGACTCTTCGACGCCGGGTCGGGACGCGCTCTCGACGTTGCCGTCGATCACGGCTTCTTCGGGGAGCGATCGTTCATCGACGGCATCGAAGACATGCGCTCGGTTATCGCCACCCTCGTCGAGGCGGGGCCCGACGCCGTGCAGCTCACCCTCGGTCAGGCGCGCCACCTGCAGTCGGTGCCGGGCAAGCACAAGCCCGCGCTCGTGCTCCGCACCGACGTGGCCAATGTCTATGGACGTCCCCTCGACAGCCACATCTTCAGCCACCACGTCCCCCACGCCATCGAGGAGGCCGTGCGGCTGGATGCCGTCGCCGTCTGCGTCAACCTGATGCAGTTGCCCGGCAGGCCCGAAATCCGCGAAGCGTGCATCCGATCGATCGTCGAGCTACGCCGCGAAGCCACACGGTACGGTATGCCGCTCATGATCGAGCCGCTCGTCATGCAGGGCGCCGAAGCCGACGGGTACGGCGTCGACGGCGACATCGAGAAGATCGTCACCCTCGTCCGCCAGGCCGTCGAACTCGGCGCCGACCTCATCAAGGCCGACCCGGCCGACCGGATCGACGAGTACCACCGCGTCATCCAGGTGGCCGGCGACGTGCCCGTGCTCGTTCGCGGCGGCGGCCGGGTCGACGACCGGACGCTCCTGACCCGCACCGCGGCGGTGCTCGACCAGGGTGCACGCGGCATCGTCTACGGCCGCAACATCGTCCAGCATCCGCGGCCAGCTGCCATCACCCGCGCGCTGCTGAGCGTGCTCCACGACGGAGCGACCGCCGACGAGGCGCTCGCTGAACTCGAGGAGACGGCCCGATGAGCGTCGAGGTGAAGATCGCCATCATCGGCGGCGGCCTCATGGGCCGCGAGATCGCGGCGGCGATCCAGCGCTGGCCCGCCCTCGTCGATCACCCCGTGCGCCCGCGCTTGACCGCCGTGTGCGACATCAACCCCGACGCGCTCGAGTGGTTCCGCGACATCTCGACGGTCGAGACACTGACGACGGACGCCGACGAGGTCTTCGCCGGTGACGCCGACGTCGTCTACATCGCGGTGCGACACGATCTGCACGAAGGCCTGTACACGCGTGCCTTGCGTGCCGGGAAGGATCTCCTGGCCGAAAAGCCCTTCGGCATCGATGCGGCGGCCGCCGAGCGCATCGTGGCCGAAGCCGAGCGTTCGGGCGCCTTTGTGCGCATCTCGAGCGAGATGCCCTTCTTCCCCGGCGCTCAGGCGGTCGTCGAGTACGTGCGGTCGGGTGCCGTCGGCCGAATCGTGGCGGTGCGATCCGGGTTCCTGCACTCCAGCGACCTCGACGTCGACAAGCCGATCAACTGGAAGCGGCAGGCGGCCTTCTGCGGTGAGGCGGGGGTGATGAACGACCTCGGCATGCACGCGTGGCACGTGCCGCTGCGCCTCGGTTGGGCTCCGCGACGCCTCACGGCCCAGCTCTCCGACCTCGTGCAGACCCGGCCCGGGCCCGACGGCACGCGCGTGCGCGTGGACACGTGGGAGAACGCGGCGATCCACGCCGACTCGGGTCCCGCCGACGAGAGCTTCCCGCTCGACGTGCGGGTGGAGCGGGTCGCGCCCGGCCAGAAGAACACCTGGTACCTGGAGGTGACGGGAATGAGCGGTGGCGCACGGTTCTCCACCGCCTCGCCCAAGACCGTGGAGATCTTCTCCCGGATCGATGTCCCCGGGGTGGGAACCGAGCAGTCGTGGCAGAGCGTCCAGGTCGGCAGCCAATCGGTGTGGCCCACTGTGACGGGAGCGATCTTCGAGTCGGGCTTCTCCGACGCCATCCTGCAGATGTGGGCGGCATTCCTTGCCGAGCGCGAGGGGCTGCTGGGCGACCGGTTCGGGTGCGCGACACCCGAGGAGGCGCTGGCCGCTCACCGCCTCGCCGATGCCGCGCGACGGTCGGAGGACGACGGCATCCGCGTCGACCTTCCGTCGGCGGGATGACCGCGAGGCGCGCCGCCTCGGCCGCGGCGATCGGTGCGTTCGAGGGCGTCGTAGGCCGATCGCACGTGCTCACGTCGCCGCGGTCGACGGCCCCGTACACGAAGGGCAGCCGCTTCGGCGGAGGCGCCGTGCTCGCCGTGCTCCGGCCCGGCAGCCTCGTCGAGATGTGGCGCGTTCTGCGTATCTGCGTCGCGCAGGATCTCATCGTCATCCCGCAGGCCGCCAACACCGGACTCACCGGGGGCTCCGGCCCCGGCGACGAAGAATACGACCGCGACGTCGTCATCGTCTCGACGCTGAGGATCGACGGCATCCACCTCCTCCATGGCGCGCGCGAAGCGGTCTGCCTCGCCGGTTCCACGCTGTACGGCTTGGAGGAGGCTCTGGCGCCCCACGGCCGGGAGCCGCACTCCGTCATCGGCTCGAGCGCGATCGGCGCGTCGGTGGTCGGCGGCATCGCGAACAACTCCGGCGGCAGTCAGGTGCGCAAGGGGCCGGCCTACACAGAGCAGGCGCTCTTCGCGCGGGTCGACGAGGCGGGCGAACTGACGCTCGTCAATCACCTCGGCATCCGTCTTCCGGAGGATCCGGAGCAGACGCTCGAGCGGGTGGAACGCGGCGAGTGGGATGCCGCCGACGTCACGCCCGCGCCCCCGGACGCCTCCCAGACGGGCTACGCCGACCACGTGCGACAGGTCGTGCCGACACCCGCACGGTTCAACGCGGATCCCACGTTCCTGCACGAGGCGTCGGGCAGCGCGGGGAAGCTCATGATCTTCGCCGTGCGCACGCGGACGTTTCCCCGGGAGACGCAGACCACGACCTTCTACGTCGGTACCAACAGTGCGCGGGAACTCGAAGACCTGCGACGGGCGGTGCTCCGCTCGATCGACCCGCTGCCGATCTCCGGTGAGTACCTCGGACGTTCCGCATTCGACCTGGCGGCCCGCTACGGCAAGGACACCTTCGTCGCGCTCAAGTACGCGGGCAGCAAAGTGCTCGTGCGGATGTTCGCGCTGAAGAGCTGGGCCAACGGGGTGTTCGCCAAGGTCCCGCTGCTGGGTCCCACCTTCGCCGACTCGATCTCGCAGGCGCTCTTCGCACTCTTTCCACAGCAGATCCCCGCCCGCCTGCTCCGCTACCGCGACGCGTTCGCGCACCACCTGATCCTCGTGACGGGCGCCGCGGAGTCGCCTGCCGTCGAGAAGCTGCTGACGGAGTTCTTCGCGGAGACCGCAAGGTCGGGGTCGTTCTTCCGCTGTTCCCCGAGCGAGGCCACCAGTGCCATGCTGCTGCGCTTCGGCGCGGCCAGCGCCATGACCCGCTATGCCAACCTGCGCCGCAAGGACGTCTCCGGGCTGCTCAGCTTCGACGTCGCGCTTCGCCGGGACGACGAGGACTGGCTCGAAGTCCTCCCCGACGACATCTCGGCGCAGTTGGTAGTGAGCTCGTACTACGGCCACTTCTTCTGCCACGTGATGCATCAGGACCACATCGTCGCGAAGGGCGTCGACAGCGGCGCTCTGAAGAGGCGGATGGTGGCCCTCCTCGAAGAACGCGGCGCCGCCCTCCCCGCGGAGCACAACTACGGACGCATCTACGCGGTACCCGCGGCGCTGGAAGCGCACTATCGCGAGCTCGACCCCGGCAACGTCTTCAACGCCGGCATGGGAGGGACGTCGCCGCGGAAGCACTGGCGCTGAGCAACCGCGTCACGCGGACCAGGTACAGGCAGAACCGGCCGCGTCGGCGTCGCCGCCGCACGCTGCGCTCGAGTCTGCCTGTACCCGGGCGTCCAGCCCCGTTCGTAGCGCTCGCTAGATCTTGCCGCGCAGGCGCATCGAGAGCGCACCGGCGGAGATCTGCGCCGCGGCGCCGAGCTGCGGCCAGATGCCGGCGTCGACGGCGATCTTGCGGAACGTGATCCCGATCGCCGCCGCGGGGTAGCCGTTGTGATCGAGGGCGGCCACGGCGACGGAGGCGCAGTCGGGCGTGACCTCGCCGGTCTCGACGGCGTACCCGCGGGTGCGGGTCTCGGCGAGGATGTCCTCGAACTCGCGGAGGGTCGCCGGGCCGCGCCCGTTGCGCGTGGTGAGGCTCGCCGGGTGCGGGTAGAGCGCACGCACCTGCTCGCGGGGGAGCAGGGCGAGGATCGCCCGCCCCGTCGCGGTGAGGTGGGCGGGAAGGTGCACGCCGATGTCGGTCACCAGTGACGGGGCACGCGGCGCCGCGTGCTTGACCACGTACTCCACGTCGTCGTTGTGGAGCACGCCGAGGTGGCCGACGACGGGCAGCCCGGTGCGCTTGACGAGCTTCTCGAGCAGCGGCTCGGCGAGTCTGCTCACCTTGCCGGCGCGCAGGTAGCCGCTGCCGAGCTCGGCCATGAGCGGCGAGAGTCCGTAGGCCCGGTCCTCGGGGAAGTGGACGAGATAGCCCTCCTCCTGCATCACCTTGATCAGCTGAAAGGTCGTGGACCGGGGGAGGCCCACTTCGCGCATGACGGTCGAGGCCCGCACCGGTCCGCTCTGGCTTGCGACGAAGCGCAGGACGCGGAGGGCGTGTCGGGCGGCGGGGATGTCGCTCATGGCCACACCGTACGCCCAGTCCGAGATCCCGGACTGTTTCTCGAGAGGCCTCCGAGAAACCCGGCACGCGGGCGGAACGGACGGGAAACACCGTCGAAACGACAGCCGGGCAGGTCTGAAATCCCGGACTCGGGCAGGTCTCCGACCCCTGCGGTTCGCGATTTCGGGTTCCTAGCATGGCTCTCAACTCCTCGGCTCAGCCCAGGAGGAGGGGGTCCCGAAACCCATGCCGAACGGCCGCGGCGCATCCTGCACCAACCCGACATCGACGCACCACAGAGAGGTAAGACCATGCACATCGCACGTCTTCGCACCGCTGCCGCCGCCGGCATCGTCCTCGTCGCCGCACTCGCCCTCGCGGCATGCAGCTCCGCGGACCCGGCGCCCGACGAGTCCAGCACCCCCGCCGCGGAGGTGTCCACGCCGTTCGCCGGCGAGACCCTGACGCTGGCGACCGACGCCAACTACCCGCCTTGCCAGTTCTTCGAAGAGGGCTCCGACGTGATGATCGGCTACGAGGTCGACCTGTGGGACGCCATCGCCGCCAAGCTCGGGGTCACCCTCGAGGTCGAGAACACGCAGTTCGCGAGCCTCATCCCGGGCGTCCAGTCCGGCCGGTACGACATCGCGATGGAGTGCATCAGCGACAACGCCGAGCGCGAGCAGGAGGTGTCGTTCGTCAACTACATCTTCGACAAGACCGACGTCGTCACGATCGAGTCCTACGACGGCCCGATCACCGAGGGAGACGACCTCAGCCTCTGCGGCGAGACGATGGGCGCCCAGACCGGCTTCGACACGATCGACAAGGTCAACGACATCCTCAACCCGGCGTGCGCCGAGGCGGGTCTCGACCCGGTCGTGATCCAGGAGTACCCGAACGCGGCCGACACGTACAACGCGCTCAACTCCGGACGCGTCGACTTCATGATCCTCGGCACCTCCGCCGCCGCGTACCTCAACCAGACGGCGCCGACCCCGATCAACTACGCGTCGATCGAGTCGTTCCCGCAGAAGTACCTCGGCATGGTGATCGCCAAGGACAACACCGAGCTGCAGGACGCCCTGCTGGCGGGACTCGAAGCAGTGATCGCCGACGGCACCTACCTCAAGATCCTCGAGAAGTGGGGCATGGAGTCCCTCGCCCTCGAAGAGCCGGGCATCAACCTCGCCACCACTCGCCCGCTCGACTGATCCGACGCTGCCAGGGGGCGGGGCGCCCTCCGCCCCCTGGCAGCACCCACCCGCATCCGACCCGATGGAGGACACCATGACCCTCACGACAGCAGAAGGCACGCCCGCCCCGGCGCCGCACTTCGTGCCACGGCGCCACCCCTGGCAGATCGCAGGCATCGTCGTCGTCCTCCTCATCGCGCTCCTCGGCGCGGTGACCGTGATCACCAACGAGCGGTTCGCCTGGCCGACCGTCTTCTCCTACCTCTTCGACCCGAAGATCCTCTCGGGCCTGTGGATGACGATCTTCCTCACCTTCATCGCCATGGTGATCGGCCTCCTCCTGGGCGTCGTGATCGCCGTGATGAGGGTGTCGCAGAGCCGCACCCTCCGCTGGTCGAGCGGGCTCTACGTCTGGTTCTTCCGCGGCACGCCGGTGCTCGTCCAGCTCGTGTTCTGGTACAACCTCGGCTACCTCTTCCCCGAGCTGACGCTCGGCATCCCCTTCCTCGAGCCGTGGGTGTCGCTCACCACCAACGACGTCGTCACCCCGCTGCTGGCCGCCATCCTCGGCTTGGGCCTCAACGAGGGCGCCTACCTCGCCGAGATCATCCGCGCCGGCATCCTGTCGGTGTCGGTCGGCCAGCGCGAGGCCGCGACCTCGATCGGCATGACGCGGGCCCAGTCGTTCCGGCGCATCATCCTGCCGCAGGCGATGCGGGTGATCATCCCGCCCACGGGCAACGAGACCATCGGGATGCTGAAGTCCACCTCGCTCGTGTCGGTGATCGCCCTGTCCGACCTCATGTACAGCGCCCAGAGCATCTACTCCCGCACGTTCGAGGTCATCCCGCTGCTGCTCACCGTCTCGATCTGGTACCTCGTGCTCACCTCGGTGCTGAGCTTCGGGCAGAGCAAGATCGAGGCGCACTACGGGCGGGGGGCGACGGCGTCCGAGCTCGGCAACGTGACGCGGAACGAACTGTTCCCGCTGTTCCGCCGCACCGGAAAGGGAGCGTGACCGCCATGATCGACATGACCCGCAGCACCGCCGTCGACGTCATCGACGTGCACAAGAGCTATCACCACCACGAGGTGCTCAAGGGCGTCTCGCTCCACGCCCCCGCCAACACGGTCACCTCGATCCTGGGGCCGAGCGGATCCGGCAAGTCGACGCTGCTGCGCTCGATCAACCGGCTCATCCCCATCGACGCCGGACTCATCCGCGTCGGCAACCAGGTCATCGGCTACGAGGAGCGCGGCGGCTCGTACCACGAGCTGTCGGACCGGGACATGTGCCGGCAGCGGCAGCGCATCGGCATGGTCTTCCAGAACTTCAACCTCTTCCCGCACAAGACCGTGCTCGCGAACCTCGTCGAGGGGCCGCAGGTGGTCCAGCGCCGTCCCCGCCGGGAGACGGAGGCCGAGGCCCGCGAGCTGCTGGCATCGGTCGGGCTCGCCGAGAAGGCCGACCAGTACCCGGGACAGCTCTCCGGCGGCCAGCAGCAGCGCGTCGCGATCGCGCGCGCCCTCGCCATGAAGCCCGAGCTCATCCTCTTCGACGAGCCCACGAGCGCCCTCGACCCGGAGCTGGTCGGGGAGGTGCTCGACGTCATGCGCCGCCTCGCCGACGGCGCCGAGACCACCATGATCGTCGTGACCCACGAGATCGGGTTCGCCCGGGAGGTCTCCGATCAGGTCGTCTTCATGGCCGACGGGGTCGTCGAGGCGGCGGGCACGCCGTCCGAGGTCCTCGACCCGGAGCGCTCGCCGCGGATCCGTGGCTTCCTCGCCCGGGGGCTGCATTGACCGGGCGGCGCGTGGTGCTCGCCGGCGCGACCGGCGCGCTCGGTCGCGCTCTCGCACACGATCTGGCCGGCGCCGGCCACCGCGTCGCCCTGCACGCCCACCGGCGGATCGACGCGGCCCGCGCCCTCGCCGGGGAGCTGGCGGGCTCCGGACACCTCGTCGTGCAGGCCGACCTCGCCGACGCCGCCCAGACCGACGCCGCCGTCGCGGCCGTCGAACGGTCCTGGGGTGACATCGACCACGTCGTGAACGCCGCGTGGCCCGTGGTCCCCGCCGGGACGGTGTCCGACACCGACGACGCGGCGCTGGACGCGGGGCTGCGGGGGTATCGCGGACACGCCCACCTGTGCCGCGCCGTCGTCCCGAGCCTGCGCCGCACGCGCGGGTCGGTCGTCTTCCTCGGCGGAGCGCTCTCGACCCGGCTGCACCCGGGGCTCGGCCAGTTCGGCGCGGGCAAGGCGGCCGCCACGGCCCTCACCCACGTGCTCGCCCTCGAGGAGGGGGCGTCGGGAGTGCGCGCCAACGTCATCAGCCTCGGCCGCGTCGCCGTCGAGGTCGCCGACGACCTCGCCGAGTCCGATCCGGTGTTCGGCTCGCTCGACCGCATCGGAGCTCTTCGTCGGGTGCTGCCGCTGCCGTCCGCCCGCGACGTGGCCGCCGCGGTGCGCTGGCTCATCGCCGACGAGTCGTCCGCGCTGACCGGTCAGACCATCACCCTCGCGGGCGGTGAGCGCGTATGAGCAGGACGACCGTGCTCGTCACGGGGGCGGCGGAGCGCGCCGGCGCCGAGATCGCACTCGCGTTCGCCGCGCGGGGATTCGACGTCCACATCAACCACTGGGGACAGGCCGCGCAGGCGGCGTCGGTCATCGAGCGCGCCCGGATCGCCGGTCTTCCCGGTGCGGTGCACGCCATCGAGGCCGATGTGTCGGATCCCGCCGCGGCGCGCCGGATGGTCGACGAGGTCGTCGCGCAGTCGGGGCGGCTGGACCTGCTGCTGCACAACGCGAGCACGTTCCGTCCCCGCCCCTTCGCCGAGCTCACCGAGGACGACGTCGACACCTCGCTCGGCGTGAACCTGCGCGGGCCGCTCTTCCTCTCTCAGGCCGCGGCCGCGGTGATGACCTCCCAGGGCGGCGGCCGCATCCTCGCCATCCTCGGCAACTCCCTCGAGGAGTCCTGGCCCGACCTGGTGCCGCACATCGTCGCCAAGAGCGCCCTCGCCCGGCTGATGGAGCAGCTCGCGGTGGCGCTCAGTCCCCTCGTGTCCTGCAACAGCGTCGCGCCCACCCAGTTCTACCGCTCCGACGACGGCGTCAACGACGATCTGCGCCGCGCGCGCGGCGAGGACCCCGTCGCCTCCGACGTGACCCACGTGAAGGGCGTCCCGGTCCGGGAGACCGCGCTCGCCGACGTGATCGACGTCCTCCTGTTCCTCGCCGCGGCGCCCGCCTCGGTGAACGGCGTGACCATCCGCGTCGACGGAGGCCGCGCGCTGATCTGACCCGCCCCGGCCTCGGCCACCACCCCGACCACCACCAGCCCGACCATCACCTGAAAGGACCACCATGTCTGTAGTCGACGACGTCATCGCCGAACTCGATGCCGAACGCGAGCGCATCTGGCTGACGCTGCCCGAGGACGTCCGCGACCTCGGCAACGGCGTCCTCCCGCGCCTGACCGGACCCAAGAAGCAGTACTTCACGTCTCTGCTCTACGCCGAGGGCGAGGCGCGGACCCTCGCCGACGAGATCCTGTGGGGATTCATCGAGGTCGCCCGCGACCCCGAGACCGACCTCGCCACCATGAAGAAGCTCGTCACGCAGATCATCGACTACAAGGCGGACTTCTTCGACTTCGTCGGCCTGCCGCTGACCTGCAGGTGGATCCACCGCTACGCCGAGGGCGCGCGCGCCGCGGAGACGCTGGAGGAGTTCGCCGCCGTCACCGGTGCCGCCCTGTCGTACACGAACCGCGTCCACATGTGGATCCAGAGCGTCTTCCCCTGGGGCATCGCCAGCGCCTTCCCGCGCGCCGATGCCAAGCAGACCGCCTGAGCCGACCGACACCCACCGACAAGGAAAGACCCCGAGCATGATCATCGATTTCATCGTCGACGAGAAGTACGTCTGCGGCATCCGCATCTTCGAAGACCTCGTCCCCGAGACGGCCGCAGCCTTCCGCGCCCAGCTGCCTCTGCGCACCAAGCTGCAGCACGCCACCCTGGTCGGCGACCAGCTGTTCGCCGTGCTGCCGCTGGTGATCCCCATGGAGAACTACATCCTCACCCAGGACCTCGGCGACATGCGCCGCCGCGAGAAGGGCACGGTTGCCGGGACGGTCGTCTTCTACAGCCCGCGTCAGGTGTTCGGCGTGACCTACAGCGACGACCTCGCCATCGAGCCGCTCGGCAACAGCTTCATCGGAGAGGTCATCGACGGCCTCACCGAGCTCGCCCTGGTCGGCGAGGAGACCTGGCGCAAGCAGGACAAGTTCGTCGAGCTGCGCATCCGTGACGAGGTCCCCGCCGCGGCCGCCTGACCCACCCGCCGTCGACGGTCGGGCGCACCTGATGCCCCGACCGCTGGTCGAGTGCGCCCTGATAGCGGACGCAGCCCGATCAGACCCCCCTACCGAAGGAAGAAAGGAACGACATGAGCATCGTCACCGACGTCATCGCGGAGCTCACCACCGAACGCGAGCGGATCTGGCTGGAGTGCCCCCAGGAGATCGTCGATATGGGCAAGGGGATCATCCCGCGCCGCACCGGCACGCACGGGCAGTACCTCACCACGCTGATGTTCGCCGAGAGCGAGGCACGCACGCTCTCCGACGAGTACCTCTGGGGCATCATCGAGGCCGCCGAGGAGAACCAGCTCGACCTGGCGACCCTCCAGGTCCTCACGAGTCAGATCGTCGGCTACAAGGCCGCGTTCTTCGACTTCGTCGGGATGCCGGAGGCCGGCGGGTTCGTCGCCCGCTACGTCGAGGCCGCCGCCGCCGCGACGACCCTCGACGAGTTCCTCGCCCTCACCGGCGCAGCGATCAGCTACGTCAACAAGGTCCACATGTGGGTCGACGCCGTCTTCCCGTGGGGCGTCACCAACGGCTTCAAGCGCGTCGACGCCTGAAACGACCCCGAGAACACGAAGGAGAACCCACCCATGAAGCTCACCATGTCCGTCGACGACACGAAGGTCTGCACGATCCAGGTGTTCGAGGAGCTCGTGCCCGGCATCGCCGCGGCGCTCAAGGACAACCTCCCGCAGAAGAGCATCCTGCAGCACGGCAAGATCGTCGGCGAGATGGTCTTTTGGACCATGCCGATCGTGGCGCCGTGGGAGAACGTCTACCTGACCGAGGAGGTCGGCGCCCTGCGCCGAGCCGAGAAGGGCCACGCCCGCGGATCGGTCTGCTGGTACAACCCGCGTCAGCAGTTCTGCGTCGTCTACGGCGACGACCTCGCCGACGAGCCGCTGAAGATCAGCTACATCGGCGAGGTCGTCGAGGGTGAACTCGAGCTCGCCCTGGCCGGCATGAAGAACTGGCTCCAGCAGGGTCAGGTCGTCTCGCTCGAGATCGCCGGCTGACACCCCACGTCTCCGACGGCGCCGTGAGTCCGCCGGCGCCGTCGGAGATGCACCCGTCCCCCTCCTTCCGTCCCCGCCCCGTTCAGTGAGGTATCCCGTGAACACCGCAGTCCTGCCCCGCACCGAGATCGCCGACGTGACCGTCGGCATCGGCGCGCTGACCTTCGAGGACGTCGTCGCCGTTGCGCGCCACGACGCGCCCGTCCGACTCTCCGACGAGGCACTCGCGGCCATGGCGGCCAGCGCCGACGTGATCGCCGCCCTCGCCTCGGACACCGAGCCGCACTACGGCGTGTCCACCGGATTCGGCGCGCTCGCCTCGAAGCAGATCCCGCTCGAGCGGCGCGCGCAGCTGCAGCGGTCGCTCGTGCGCAGCCACGCGGCGGGGTCGGGACCGGAGGTCGAGCGCGAGGTCGTGCGGGCCCTCATGCTCCTGCGGCTGTCGACCCTCGCCACGGGGCGCACCGGTGTCCGTCCGGTGGTCGCCGAGACCTACGCGGCCGTCATCAACGCCGGCATCACCCCGATCGTCTCCGAGTACGGCAGCCTCGGCTGCTCCGGCGACCTCGCCCCCCTCGCGCACTGCGCCCTGGCGCTGCTCGGCGAAGGCGACGTGCGTGACGCGTCCGGCGAGGTGGTCCCGGCGGCCGTGGCCCTGGCAGCCGCCGGCATCGAGCCGCTCGTGCTCCGCGAGAAGGAGGGCCTCTCCCTCATCAACGGCACCGACGGCATGCTCGGCATGCTCGTCCTCGCCCTCACCGACCTCCGCGACCTGCTCGCCCTCGCCGATCTCGCCGCCGCGATGAGCGTCGAAGGCCTGCTCGGCACCGACAGCGTGTTCGCCGCGGATCTGCAGGACCTGCGCCCGCACCCCGGGCAGCGCACCTCGGCCGCGAACATCCGCGCCGTGCTCGCCGGGTCGGGACTGCTCGCCCGCCCCGAGGGGTTCACCCGCGTGCAGGACGCCTACTCGCTCCGGTGCGCACCCCAGGTGCACGGCGGGGCGCGCGACACGATCGCGCACGCGCGCGGTGTGGCCGAGCGGGAGCTGGCCTCGGCCGTCGACAACCCCGCGGTGACCCTCGACGGCCGCGTCGAGTCGAACGGCAACTTCCACGGGGCCCCGGTCGCCTACGCGCTGGACTTCCTCGCGATCGTGGTCGCCGACCTCGCGAGCATGAGCGAGCGCCGGACCGACCGCTTCCTCGATCCGTCGCGCAGTCACGGCCTGCACGCCTTCCTCGCCGATGACCCCGGCGTCGACTCGGGGCACATGATCGCCCAGTACACCCAGGCGGGCATCGTGAGCGAGCTCAAGCGGCTCGCCGTGCCGGCGTCGGTGGACTCGATCCCCTCCAGCGCCATGCAGGAGGACCACGTGTCGATGGGCTGGGCCGCCGCCCGCAAGCTCCGACGGGCCGTCGACGGGCTGGCCCGCGTGATCGCGGTCGAGCTGCTGACCGCCGCCCGCGCGATCGACATGCGCGCGCCCCTCAAGCCCTCGCCGGTCACGGCCGCCGTGATCGCGCAGCTGCGCACGCGCGTGGACGGGCCGGGCACCGATCGTCACCTCGCCCCGGAGATCGCCTGGGCTCACAGCATGGTGACGGATGGTTCCCTGCTGGGTGCGGCGCGGACGGCGGGAGGCGACCTCGCATGACGACCTCCGGACCCCGTCCCGTCCGCGCGCGCGACGAACCGGGACTCGTCGCCGGGGAGCGGGGGATGCGGATCCCGACGGGCGCCGTATGAGCTCGATGGTCGGCGGCCTTCTCGGGGAACTCGCCGACGTCGGCCGCACCCGCTCGGGCGGATACGACCGGCCGGCGTGGAGCGCCCCCGACCTCGAGAGCCGGCAGTGGTTCGTCCAATGCGCGGACGCCCTCGACCTCGACGTCGAGACCGATCGCAACGGCAACCTGTGGGCCTGGTGGCACGCGGGGCTCGACGCGTCGGCGCTCGTGCTCGGGTCGCACCTGGACAGCGTCCCGAACGGGGGCGCCTACGACGGGCCCCTCGGCGTCGCCTCGGCGTTCGCGGCGGTCGCGTCGCTCCGCCGCGACGGGTTCGTGCCGACCCGTCCGCTCGCGGTGGTCGCCTTCGCCGACGAGGAGGGGGCGCGCTTCGGCGCGGCATGCGCCGGCTCGCGGCTGCTGACCGGGGCGCTCTCCGCGGAGCGCGCTCTGGCTCTCCGCGACGCCGATGGGACGACGATGGCGGAAGCGATGTCCGCGGCCGGGATCGACCCCGCGCACGCCGGCGCCGACGCGGCGCGCCTCGCGCGGATCGGCGAGTACATCGAGCTCCACATCGAGCAGGGCCACCTGGCGACGGACACCGGGGCCGCGGGGCTCTCGGCCGCGGGAGCGCCCGTGGGCGTCGCCGACCGCATCTGGCCGCACGGGCGCTGGCGCGTCGACCTGCCGGGACAGCAGAACCATGCCGGGACCACGCCCATGGCGGCGCGGCGAGACCCGATGGTGCGCCTCGCGCACATCGTCCTCGCGGTGCGTGAGGGGGCCCTGGCGGCGGGCGCGCTCGCCACCGTGGGGAAGGTCAGCGTGACACCGGGTGCGGTCAACGCGGTCGCGGGAGGCGCGTCGCTGTGGATCGATGCGCGTGCCGACGAGGAGTCGGCGGTCAGGCGTGTGCTCGCGCACGTGCGTCGAGTGACCGGGACGGAGGCCACCGAGGAGTCCTGGACCGCCGAGACGGCCTTCGACCGCGGCCTCACCGCCTCCGTCGCCGCAGCGCTCGGAGGGGTGCCCCTGCTGCCGTCAGGCGCCGGGCACGATGCGGGCGTGTTGGCGCTCGCGGGCATCCCGACCACGATGCTCTTCGTCCGCAATCCCTCGGGCGTCTCCCATGCCCCCGAGGAACGCGCGGAGGACGACGACTGCGAGCGCGGCGTCGACGCGCTCGTGACGACGATCCGGCACCGCGCCGGCTGACCGTCGCAGTCCGACCGACGCGCCGCTCAGGTTCGACGCCGCCCGGCGTCGTCAGGATGCGCGCGGCGTCAGGACGCGCGGGGCGTGCGATTCTCCGCGCTGATCATCCACGCGTACTGCTCGAGCTTCTCGATGACCTCGTGCAGGATGTCCGCGCTCGTCGGGTCTTCCTCGTCGACGGCGTCGTGCACGTCGCGGCAGGTGGTGACGGTGTCTTCGAGTCGCACGGTCACGAGGTCGATGACCTCCGTCGTCGAGATCTCGCCCTGGGGGAACTCCGGGAGCGTCGTCGATGCCGAGACCGTGTCGCTCCGTCCGTCGGGAAGAGCGTGGAGGGCCCGCATCCGCTCGGCGATCGTGTCGCTGAACTCGCGAGCGGCGTCGATGATCTCGTCGAGCTGCAGGTGGGTGTCGCGGAAGTTCGTGCCGATCACGTTCCAGTGCGCCTGCTTGCCCTGAGAGGCGAGCTCGATGAGGTCGACGAGCACCTTCTGCAGGTTGTCGCTCAGCGTCTTCGAGGCGGTGAAGCCGCTCTCGGCATTCTGCTCATCGGTGAGGCGGGCGCCCCGGGCCGGCTTGCGCTTGTTCTTGGTGGTCGTCGTGGTTGCCATACGGCGAACCTACGTCGGGGGAGCGCCCGGGGAACGGGGATTGCGCGTCTCACGGGCCGGTGCTAGCAGTGGTGGGACGCCGGGTGACACCGCCGTCTCGGGGATGCCCGGCGCCGGTGCCAGGATGGGTCCGTGCCCGACCTCTCCGCGTTCGCCTGGGCGCTGCTCGCGCTCGGTGCCGTGATCGTCGGCCTCTCCAAGACCGCGATCCCCGGAGCGGGCTCGCTCGCCGTCGCGGTCTTCGCCGCGGTGCTCCCGGCGCGCACCTCGACGGCCACGCTCCTGGTCCTGCTGATCGTCGGCGACGTGCTCGCGCTGGCGCTGTACCGCCGGCACGCCGACTGGGCGACCCTGCTGCGGCTGGCGCCGGCGGTCGTGCTGGGCATCGCCGTCGGCGCGATCTTCCTCGCCGTCGCCGACGACACGGGCGTGCGTCGCGTGATCGGCGTCATCCTCTTGGTGCTCGTCCTCACGACGCTGTGGCTGCGGCGACGCCGGGGCGCCGCCGCCCGCTCGGGCATCCCGGCGCTCGTCGGCTACGGGACGCTCGGCGGGTTCACGACGATGGTCGCCAACGCCAGCGGTCCGGTCATGTCGATGTACTTCCTGGCGGCCCGCTTCGATGTGCGCGCCTTCCTCGGGACCGCCGCCTGGTTCTTCGCCATCGTCAACGTCTCGAAGGTGCCGATCGCCGTCGGCCTCGGCCTCCTCAGCCCCCAGAGTCTGCTGGTGGACCTCGTGCTCGTGCCCGCCGTGCTCGTCGGGGGCGCCATCGGCTGGCGGATCGCGGGCCGCCTCAGCCAGGCGGCGTTCGATCGGATCGTCCTGACGCTGACGACGCTCACGGCGGTGTACCTCATCCTGGCGCCCTGAACACCTCCGCCGTGAGCTCAGCGGTCAGTTCGGCTGGATCCGTGTGATGGCCACGGCGTCGGCGAACAGTCCCGAAGTGGTCGCGACGGTCAGCCTCGCCGCGTCCTTCGCGAGCGGCAGCTGGATGCGGAGCGCCCGCTCGAGGGTCAGGTCGTACGTCGCGCCGAACCGGCGACCCCCGATGACTCCGGAGACCTGGGCCTGCGCCGGTCCGGCGAGCGCGTCTCCGACAAGCTCCCACCGGCCGATCCCGGGCCGAACGTTCAGGGTGAGCGGCGCGGTCGACTCCGCCGGCAGGTCGACGAAGCGGGCCTGCACGATGTCGCCGCGCAGTCCCACGCGGTTGGTGACGGCGACGGTGACCCGCCGGCCCGTACCGGGCGCGACGGTCAGCGTGTTGGCGGCCGTCCGCAGGCTCTGACCCGCGATCCGCAGCACCGAGCCGGGGCGGCCGTCGTGGTGGACGACGTACTCCCGCAGCGCGTGGGCGATCGCGATGCGTCCCCCGTCGCCCTGAACGGCGACCGTGTCGAGCACGAAGTCGTCGCTGTAGAGAGCCTTGACGATGGCCCCGACCTCCGAGGCCAGTCCCTCGCCCAGTCGACCTCGGAACGACGCCTTCGTGAACAGGCCGAGCGGAGTGTCGTCGGAGGCCAGTTCGACGACGGCGGCGCGATCATCGCCCTCCGGAAGACGTGCGGCCAGCGCCAGCAGTCCGGACCTCAGCGGCGGAAGGTCATCGAGGGCCTCCGCCGCCGGCGTCTCCTGCTCGACGGCCGCCTCGGCCTCGCGGGCCGCCACCACCAGCGGCGTACGGTCGAAGGTGATCGCGTCGAGGTCGAGTCGCGTGCCGCCGCGCGGCCTCGCGGCGCCCTCCAGGGCCGTCCTCTCCAGACCCGCCCGCCCGATGACGGCGCCGAGGTCGATGCCGCCCAGCTCGTCCCGCAGACGGCGGTGGCCGCCGCGCGGTCCGCGCCGGTGCAGGGTCGGTTCGCGCCGAGCGCGGGCGAGCACGCCGGACGCCTTGGCGAGCCGCCGGATGACCTGCGGCGTGAGAAGGTCCCGGAACCGCGCGTCGATGCGGAGGTCGTCGATCCGCAGTCCGCCGGGGTCGCCGGTGCGCGCGTAGTCGGGAACCGGGACGAACCCGTTCGGTGTGCCCGCCGGGGTGCCCGCGGGCGTGGGCTCGCCCGTCAGCAGCAGGTTCTCGCCCTCGGGCGTCGTGATGCCGGTCGCCGCCTCCCCGTCGCCGAGGATCGCGATGGTGCCGCCGAGGATGAGGCGGAGCGCGTCCCACACCGGGACCCGAGCGGCGCCGGCGAACGTGTGGAACGGCAGGAAGTACAGCCGCCCGCCCGACCACTCCCCACCGGAGTACGAGCTGCCGCCCGCGTACGAGAACGTGTTCGCACCCGGGTCGACGAGGACCTTCCGCGGACCGCCGGTGAAGTTGGGGTCGAGCACGTCGATCTCCCAGATCGGGGTGGTGTCGTTCCAGCGGATCGGCCGGACGACGTGGGGTGCTCCTGAGAAGTCGTAGTCCTGCGCGAGGCACAGCACCGGGTCCTGACCGGCCGCGTGCGCAGCCTGCGTCATCCGGAAGACGTCGACGGGATCGTGCGTGTTGCCCGAGAGGAAGAGCGCGACGAAAGCCCAGATAGCTGAGGACCCGACCTGCGACTGATGGCGGATGTTGATGAACTCCTCCAGGCCCGATGCCCAGGCCGCGGCGCCGAACCGATCGAGCGGCAGCTGGTAGATGCCCGAGCCCTTCTCGGCGAGGATCCCCGCGGCGCTGAAGCCCATGCAGTTGCCGTTCTCGGACAGTCCCTTCGAGACCAGCTCGTAGAAGATGCTCTCGATGCCGTCGGTGATGTCCCACCATTCGGGCTCGCTGTCCACCTCCGGGAACGCCTTCGCGAACGTGTTCCTCGAGACCCGCTCGGTCGAGGGGTTCCCCGTGCCCCAGTGCCGCTGCGGGTCGGTGAAGCCGCCCGGAGGCGGCAGGAGAGAGACCGACGCCGTGATGCTCTTGATCATCTGGAAGGCGCCCGAGTTCAGGATTCCCTGGTTCTCGCGCAGCCCCCAGCCGTTGCCGGCGTCGAGGCGCTTCTGCCACAGCCCCAGGCGAGGCCGATCCTCCGGGTCGCGCTCGTGGACGTCGACCCGCAGCTCGTAGGAGCGGCCGGGCCACGGCTCGATTCGTGCGGCGAGCTCGCGGTCGAGATGGCGGATGTTGTGCCCGTCGCTGACGTCCTGGAAGCCCGCCACCTGGACGCCGTCGCGCAGCAGCGCGACGTCGATCGTCAGGTCGTTCTGCCCGCGGCCCCAGCCCTCGTCCTCCTTGGTGTCGACGGTGCCGACACGGACCTTCAGCGGGGCGAGCTCGCTCGCACCGGCGTCGGGATACCAGACGATCGCCCCGCGCTCGAAGCTGTTGTATCGGGCGCCGGGGGCGTCGGGCAGGTCGAGTTCGTCGGAGGTGGGGAAGCCGAGCCGGCCCTGAGGTCCGCCGGCGCTGCGGTAGAAGTCCGCGATGGCGCCATAGACGACGTGCGCGCCGGTGGCCGGGCTCCAGTAGAAGGTGCCGTTCGCGAACCGCGAGAAGCGCCCGAGCTCACCGCCGCCGCCGGGGCGGAGGATGCGGAGCTCGTCGGTCTTCGGGAAGCCCCAGGTCCCGACGCCCCCGGTCGCATGGAAGGCCTGGAGGATGGCGCCGTGCGTCTCGAATGCGGTCGACGATCCGTCCTCGAGGTAGATCTCACCGCCCGTGAAACGCTGGAACAGTCCGCCGCCGACCGCCTGCTCGGCGGCGACCGGTGCGCCCAGCAGGGCCGCCTCGCCGACCGATTCGTAGGCCACGTACAGCTCCTCGAAGACCGGGAAGGCGCCGGTGGCCGCGGTCCAGTAGATGCCGCCGTGCGAGAACAGGTTCTTCCGGACTCCGGGGTGCCCGCCGACGATCTCGTCGGACACCGGGAAGCCGAGGAGCGCCCGCTGCGTCAGCCGGCCGTACTCGTCGCGGATGGCGCCGTGGATCTCGAACGCGGCGCCGACATCGGGCGTGAAACGGATGTCGGCTCCGGCGAAGCGGCGCACGGTCGACAGCGACGCGGCGTCCGCCTCCGGCACTCCCGCCGGTGCACCCGCGTCGAAGGGGAGCGTCCACCGCTTGGCGTCGATCATGCCCTCGGGCGACAGTCGCCAGTCGTCGACGAGTGCGTCGAGGGCGGGCGGGATGTCGTCGGCCCATGTCGCTGCCGCGAGGTCGCCGGTGAAGGGGAAGGTCGCCCCGTCGGGAAGCGTCCCCACTGTCAGCGAGGCCCCGGTCGCCGGCGAGATCATCGCCTCCGGCACCGCGGCCGCCGCCAGGAGCACCCCCGCCGTCTCGTCGACGACGCCCACGACGTCGTCGTCCACGACGAGGGCCACCGACGACCACTGGTCGATCGGGTGGGTGGCCTCGGCGACGGCGAACCGCCACGATCCCGCCGGAGTCTGGACCGCGCCGCAGACCCGGATCGACGCGGGGTCGCCCGTGACCGGCTCGATCCACAGCACAGCGGGCACCTGCGCGGACTCGATGAGGTTCTGCCGCTCGGTCACCGCTCCGCGCGCGGCGAACACGACGCGGAAGACGAATCTCTCGCGGTCGGCCGGGGCGGGTGCGGCGGCGAGCTGCACGCGGGCGCCGGGGCCGAAGCGGACCGCATCGGCGAAGGTGCCGACGGGCGTGGCCCCGGGGCCGGTCACCGCGGTGAGGCCGCTCTGATCGACGGGTGCCGCGGCGACCGAGTCGGTCAGGATCCCGGCGGCGACGCTGAGGTGGGCGAGTTCAGTCATGATGACTCCTTCGATCACCGGTGAAGAGGCGTCGCTTCGCCGCGTGATACGTGGCGAAGCGGTCTGCCGGGCCGGCGGAGAAGGAGGGGGCTTATGCCGGGGCCGTCGAGGGCGTACTGTGCACACGAAGCCTCTCTGGCTCCGGGTCGAGTCGGGGGGCTCCCCGGAGTCAGCTTTCCGCGGGCGACCGTGCCGATGCCGCACCTGCTACACTGGAGGTCGGTCTCGAGCCGGTTCGTCCCCAAATCGTCTGCCTCGCTGAAGAGCTGCAGATGGGTTGATGATGGTTTGCTCGACACCCCCTCATCTCTCCGGCGCGCCGCGCCCCTTCGAAGGCTTTCTGATTCTCCCTCCTTTCTCTCCTGCGTCACTGCACTGGCGCCAGGCCGATGACGACGTCCACGTCGCCGTCGACGATTCCGGATATGCCGGGTTCGTCGCCGCGCTCCCCGAGGGCTTCGAAGCCCACACCGGTCTCGGCAGGATGCTCGGCGTCTTCCCGACCTCCGACGCCGCGCGTCGGGCCGTCATGGCCGCGCAGGCCCTCCCCGCGCTTCGGCGCGCCCCCCATCGTCCGCGGCGGATTCATCGTCGCGGCAACCCGGGCCGCTCCGGCGGCCCAAGAAACAAGAAGAGGAACACGATGGCCACTGGCACCGTGAAATGGTTCAACTCCGAGAAGGGCTTCGGGTTCATCGCTCCCGATGACGGCTCGGCCGATCTCTTCGCGCACTTCAGCGCGATCGCTGGCGAGGGCTTCAAGGAGCTCCGCGAGGACCAGAAGGTGGAGTTCGACGCTGAGCGCGGACCCAAGGGCATGCAGGCTGCGAACATCCGCGCACTGTGATCGCCCGGTCGGCCGGCGCACGCTCCTGTGCGTCGGCTGACCATCCGCTCCGAGTCTCGGAGCATTCCGATCGGGACATGTCGACGCGCGTACAGTCAGTACCAGCGATCGGCATCCGCCCATGGCTTCCCGGCCTCCCCGGCCTCGGCCTTCGGGTCCCGATCACACCTGGGGCACTTCCATCTCCGCCACAGTCACTGAGGCCCGTCTCGGGCCCGTCCGTCAGACGTACGCCGGCACCGCCGAGTTCCCGCCCCTGACCCGCGCCTACACCGAGGTGTCGCAGGTCGTCCGCGAGACCGGGCTGCTGAGACGCACCCCGTGGTTCTACACGATGGTCGCCACGCTCATCGCCCTGGGCTTCGCCGGCTGCATCACCGGGTTCGTGCTGTTCGGCCACAGCTGGTTCCAGCTGCTGATCGCCGGAGCCCTGGGCATCCTGTTCACCCAGGTCGCCTTCCTCGGCCATGAGGCCGCTCACCGTCAGATCCTGACCTCGGGCCCCGGCAACGACCGCCTCGCCCGCGTGCTCGCCAACGGCGTCGTCGGCATGAGCTACTCGTGGTGGACCACCAAGCACACCCGGCACCACGCGAACCCCAACCGCGTCGGCAAGGACCCCGACATCGAGATCGACACGATCTCCTTCCTCGACGAGGACGCCGCCTCCGCGCGGGGACTGCGGCGCCTGATCACCAAGAAGCAGGGCTGGCTGTTCTTCCCGCTCCTGACCCTCGAGGGGCTGAACCTGCACGCGCTGGCCTTCCGCCACCTCGCCGGCCGCGAGCCGGTCAAGGGCCGCTGGACCGAGATCGGCCTGATCGCACTGCGCTTCGCGGTCTTCGTCGTCCCCGTGTTCGTCTTCCTTCCGCTCGGGATGGCGTTCGCCTTCCTGGGCGTGCAGCTGGCCGTCTTCGGCGTCTACATGGGGGCGTCGTTCGCGCCGAACCACAAGGGGATGCCCGTGATCGCCCCCGACGCCAAGCTCGACTTCTTCAGCAAGCAGGTGCGCACCTCGCGCAACGTGGGCGGCGGCTGGTGGGCGACATGGCTCATGGGCGGACTGAACTACCAGGTCGAGCACCACCTCTTCCCCAACATGCCCCGCCCGCACCTGTCCCGCGCCCGCGAGATCGTGCGCGAGCAGTGCCGCACCTTGAACGTGCCCTATACGGAGACCACCCTGTGGCGCTCGTACGGGATCGTCATCGAGTACCTGAACCGCGTGGGCCTCGCCGCCCGCGACCCGTTCGACTGCCCGATGGTCGGCACCTACCGACGCGTCTGAGCCCCGTTCGGGGCACAATGGGCCCCATGCCGACCGACGACAGCGATGCGCTCGACGGGATCGTCGTCGAGCTGTACGCGCTCCCGCCTTCCGAGTTCACGTCGGCGCGCACCGCGCGAGGCCGTGACGCGGATGCCGCGCTCGCCGCGCGCATCGCCAAGATCCGCAAGCCCGTCGTCTCGGCGTGGGTGGTCGATCTGCTCGCCCGCGAGGGGCACCTCGCCGACGCGCTGGAGCTCGGGGAGGCCCTGCGCGCGGCGCAGGACGACCTCGACGCCGCCGAACTCGCCCGGCTGGGGCGGCAGCGTCGGCAACTGGTCGCCGCGCTGGCCCGTACCGGAGTCGAGCTGGCGGTCGGCCACGGCGTGGCGGTGAGCGCGGCCGCGCAGAAGGAGGTCGAGGCGACTCTCAACGCCGCCCTCATCGACGCGGTCGCGGCGTCGGCCGTGGCCTCGGCGCGACTGGCCAAGCCGCTGGCTGCGTCGGGGGACATCGACCCGGCCGACGCCCTCAGCGGCTCGACACCGACGGCATCCGTGCCGTCCCCGCCCGATGACGAGCTCGCCGAGCGCCGCGCACGCCGCCAGGCAGAGAGGGCCGCGCGCGACGCGGAGCGCGATGCCGAACGCGCCGACCGCGAACAGGCCCAGGCCGACGCTGCCCGGGAGCGCGCCGCAGAACGTGCGCAGCGTCTGCAGGAGCGTGTCGAGGACCTGCGCCGCGAGCTCGAGCGCGTCGCACGCGAGGCCGACGCCGCACAGGCCGCGCTCGAGGAGGCGGACCGCGCTGCGCGGGATGCCGCCACCGCCGTCCGGGCGGCCGCTCGCCGGGCTGAGGCTGCCCGCGGCGCCCTCTCCGCCGACCGCTGAGGCGTGCGCCGCGGTCACGGGCGTGCGTCCCCGGTCACGGGCGTTGCGCACCCCGGGCGGGAGTGTGCGCACGCGGCCCGCTGCGACTAACGTTGTGCGACGGGCACGGCGGCGACGACGCCGACGTCGCCCACGGATCATCGACGTGAGGAGCGCACATGCCCTTCCGGAGCAAGGAGACACTCGAGAAGTGGCTCGCGGAGTTCCACGCCGCCCGCGGCGCCGGTGACCTCATCCGCGTGATCGTCCAGGACGGCGCGAGCGGAGCGGACACCGGGCTCGTGGTCGTCCCGCTGAACCATGCCACCGTGTCGGTGTTCATGGAGCCCATCGAGCTCGGCGACTCCCGCTGGCGCATCACCCTCGAGCCACAGCCCGACACGACCATCCTCAGCAGCCATCAGCTGCACGCGCTGGCCGTCGAGCTCCAGGTCGCAGCCGAGCTGTGCGCGTTCCTCGAAGCCAAGTCGACGGGGTTCGAGGAACCGGACGCGCAGGGCTGAGGACGCTTCGAGCCGGCGTCGGGAGACCTGCAGAAGGCGCCGGGCGCACAGAAGCCGGGCGCACAGAAGGGGGTCGGCGACGCTGAACAGCGCACCGGACCCCCTTCACTGGCCCCCCAGGGTTTTACTTCTTCGTCTGACCCCCATCAGACGCTCTCAGCGTACCCCGCACCTCGGGGTCCGAACCCCGGAATTCCGCCTCTTCACGCAACCCTGAGGGAGTGCTGAGGAACTCTTCACACAACCGTCGGCGGACCCGCCTTACGCGCCGACGGAGGCGGCCGCCGGGCTCACCAGGCGTACGCCTCGGGGGCGATCCCGGGCCCGGGCCAGATGTCATCCAGCCGGGCGAGGAGCTCCGGCGGGACGGTGACGTCGGGGACGCCCGCCAGCTCACGGAGCTGATCGATCGTGCGCGGTCCGATGATCGGGGCGGCCACTCCGGGCCGGGAGGCGACCCACGCGAGCGCCAGCACCGCCAGGCTCACGCCCAGGTCGTCGGCGATCGTCCGCGTCTCGGCGAGCTGGCGGCCGTGCCGGTCCGCGCGCGCTGCGAACGTCGCGTCGGAACGACGCCCTCCGGCGGAGACGTCGGCCAGCAGGCCCCCGGCGAGAGGGCTCCACGGGACCAGCCCGATGCCCAGCTCGCGCGCGGCCGGCAGGACCTCGCGCTCGACGTCGCGGACGGCCAGGCTGTACACCGACTGCTCGGTGATGAGGCGCCACCGGTGGCTCGCGCCGGCGGCCTGGGCGACGGCGAGGTGCCAGCCGGCGAAGTTCGACGACCCGGCGTAGAGGATCTTGCCCTGAGCGCGCAGCACCTCGAACGCTTCCCAGACCTCGTCCCAGGGTGCGGCCCTGTCGATGTGGTGCATCTGGTAGATGTCGATGCGATCCGTCTGCAGCCGTCGCAGCGAGGCCTCGCACGCCCGGCGGATGTTCAGCGCCGACAGGCCCTCGTGGTTCGGCCACGGGGCCGTGCGCTCGAACACCTTGGTGGCCAGCACCGTGCGGTCACGACGCTCGCCGCCCCGCGCGAACCACTCGCCGAGGATCTCCTCCGCGGCGTGCGGCCGCTCGGCGGTGCCGTACCGGTTCGCGGTGTCGACGTAGGTGATCCCGAGCGCGAGCGCTTCGTCGAGGATGGCATGTGCGTCGGCGGTCGAGACGTGGCGACCGAAGTTCATCGTTCCCAGGCACACCCGCGAGACCTCCAGGCGGCTCGCGCCGAGTGTCGTGTACCTCACGGAGCGGCAACCGCTTCGGCCTGCACGAGGCGTTCCACGAGGACGTCCACCAAGGACCCATCCACGTCGGAGGCGCGCCAGCGCGACCGGGGCGACCATCCGAGGCCGGCGCGTCGCTCGACCAGGGCCTTGGCCGACGCGGGATAGGTGGGGCCCATCCGCGACTCGACCTCGACGAGAGCGTCCTGGAGCGCGCGCACGCGCGGGGTCAGTCCCTCGGACGAGGCGAGCTCGCCCAGACGGGCGACGAGGTCGGGCGCGACGTTGACGATCCAGCCCGACAGTCCCGCGACGCCGATCGCGACCGACTGGGCATAGTTCTCGATCCCCGCGTTGTAGACCCGCAGCGGAGTGCCGCCGGCCTCCGCGACCCGCTTCTGCATGCGATCCAGGTCATGGGTGGTCTCCTTGAAGAAGGCGAACCGCCCGGTGGCGGCCAGCGTCGCCACCGCGTCCTCGGACAGGAGGCGGTGGTAGGGGAGCGGGCATTCGTAGATGCCGAACACGACGGCCGGACACGCCCCGAGCACGGCGCGCACACGATCGATCACGACCTCCTCGGACTCGTCGGCACCCGCGAGGGTCGAGGCGATGAGCACGACGAGGTCGACGCCGGCGTCGGCGAGCGCGCGGGCCTCGTCGACGACGGATGCTGTCGTCCCCGCGCCGACGGCCGCCGCGGCCACCGGCACACGGCGACCTGCGCGATCGACGACGCGGCGCGCCACGACGGTGCGCTCGGCGGGGGACAGCTCGTACATCTCGCCCGACAGCGCCACAGCGAACAGGCCGGCGGCGCCGCGCGAGATGAGCCAGTCGACGTAGCGGTCGAGCGCGTCGAGGTCGACCTCGTCCGTGTCGGTGAACGGGGTCAGGACGACCGGCCAGGCGCCGGGGGATGTGGTCATGCTCTCTCTCCAGGGAACGGGATCAGCGGGCCGGGTGCAGGTGCGCGCGGCCGAGGTCGAGGTCGGCGATCAGAGTCGAGAGCTGCCGCAGCGGCTCGCCCTCGTGGTCGCCGATGGTCTCGGGCTTCCAGCGGCTGCGTGCCCGCCAGGACAGTCGCGACGAGGCATCCAGAAGGACCTTCGCCGAGGTGGGGTAGCGCAGGTTGATGCTGTGCTCGGCGACGGTGAGGAGGCGCTGCACCCGGGCGACGTCCTCGTGGTCGGCGTCGCCGGCATGGCGGCACAGCCACGCCGCGAGGTCGGGGTAGACGCTCGCCGCGTAGCCCGAGAGCCCCGCGGCGCCCGCGCGGATCGACGGCACGAGCGAGGCGATCGCCGCGTTGTAGAGGCGCAGCCGGCTGTCGCCGATCACGTTGATGCGCTCGGTCATGGTGGCGAGCGAATGACTCGTGTCCTTGTAGAACGTGAACCGCCCGGTCTGGGCGAGCCAGCGCACCGTGTGCACCGGCAGCAGCCGCTTGTAGGGAAGCGGGCACTCGTAGATCCCGAGGTCGACGTCCGGGACGGCGTCGAGGATGCGCTCCACCGTGTCGATCCACACCGAGTCGGCGGCGTCGGGCGGCGCCACGAGCGAGCTGATGAGGACGACGGCATCCGCTCCGGTCGCCGCGACCTCCGCGACGCGGTCGGCCTGAGCGCGCCAGTCGCCGCGCGCGGTCGAGGCGGCGACGACCGGCACCCGCCCCGCGGCCCGGCGGCGCACGCGCTCGGCGAGCACGAGCTGCTCGGCGGGGCTGAGGTCGTACATCTCGCTCGACAGCGACACGGTGAACAGTCCCGCTGCGCCGAGCTCGATCAGCCAGTCGGTGTAGCTGTCGACGCCGTCGAGGTCGATGGAGAGGTCGTCGTGGAACGGGGTGAGCATCACGGGCCACGGGCCCTCGGGAAGCCAGCGCATGATCATCCCTTGAGCGATCCGCTCACGAGGTCGAGCCGCCAGTAGCGCTGCAGGAAGAGGAACAGGAGGATCAGCGGGATGATCGCCAGCAGGCAGCCGATGATGACGAGGTTGTAGACGTTCAGCTGGTCGGAGCCCTGGTTCATCATCGAGTAGAAGCCGACCGTCAGCGGGAAGGTCTCCTCGCGGCTGAGCATGATGTACGGCAGCAGGAAGTTGTTCCAGATGGCGACGAACTGCAGCAGGAAGATCGTGATGAGACCGGGGACCATCGCCGGCAGGCCGATCGAGCGGAAGAGGCGCCACTCGTTGGCGCCGTCGATGCGTCCCGCCTCCAGCAGCTCGGTCGGGATCACCGCGCCGGCGTAGATGCGGGCGAGGTAGATCGAGAACGGGCTGATCGCGAACGGCAGCAGGACCGACCAGTAGGTGCCGGCGATGCCGATCTTCGACAGCAGCAGATACTGCGGGATCGCCAGCACGACGCCCGGGATCAGCACGCCGATCAGCAGGAAGGTGAACACCACCTGCTTGCCCCGGAACTCGAACTTCGCGAGACCGTACCCGGCGGCGGCGGCGACCGCGGTCGCGAGCACCGAGCCGCCGACCGAGAACAGGATGCTGTTGCCGCTCCACACGAGGAAGGCGCCGTCGTTGAAGCTCAGCAGGTCGCTGAGGTTCTGGAAGAAGCCCCCGGTGAAGCTCGGCACCATGGTCGAGGTCGTGAACAGCTCGCCGGCGCCCTTCGTCGATGCCGAGACGAGCCAGTACACCGGGAACAGCGCGTAGGCGGCCCCGACGAGGAGGATCGCAGTGGGCCAGAAGGCGGGCTTGACCGGGCGGCCGGTGTCGAGGCTCATGATTCGTTCCCGAAGGCGCGGTTGCGGAGGAGGCGGAGGAGGCCGAGGCTCGCGATCATCGTCACGGCGGTGATGACGATCGCCGAGGCGGAGGCCCCGTAGAGGTCGTTGGTGACGAACGCGTCGCGGTAGACGAGCATCATCGGCACCCAGTCGGAGGTGATCGAGTTGGTGAGGGTCATCATCATGTTCGGCTCGCTGAAGACCTGGAGGGCGCCGATGATCGTGAACAGCCCCGTGAGGATCACGCCGGGGAGGATCAGGGGGAGCTTGATGCGCAGGGCCAGCTGGATCTCGGAGCAGCCGTCCAGGCGCGCCGAGTCGTAGATTTCCTGGGGGAGCCCGCGCAGCGACGTGTAGAGGATCACCATGTTGAAGCCGATGCCTCCCCAGATGGAGACGTTCGCCACGGCGAGGAAGACCGAGCCGCCGCTGAGCGGGTCGGGGACGGGCCAGCCCCACAGGGTGAACAGCTCGCCGACGGGGCTGACGCCGGGGAGGTACATGAACCCCCACATCAGCGCGGCGATGACGCCCGGGACCGCGTAGGGCACGAAGATCGAGATCCGCGAGAAGCGGGCGAAGCGAGTCGAGAGGTTGTCGAGCAGGAGCGCGAAGACGAGCGCGAGACCCATCGTCAGCGGCACCGACAGCAGGGCGTACGCGAGCATCCGGAGGAACGACCCCAGCAGAGCGGGGTTCGTGAGTGCCGCGACGTAGTTGTCGAGGCCGACGAAGACCTCGGTCGCGACGCCGATCCCGGATGCCGGGACCTTCCGGCCCTGGAGGCTCAGGATGACGGTGTAGACGAGGGGGGCGAACATGAGGCCGGCGGCGAGGACGATCGCCGGGGTGAGGAACAGCCACGGTGCGACGCGCGGTCGCAGGCGTGAGCGGGATGTCTGCATGGGGGAGTCTCCCGGGCGTCGGGGTCCGGCGTGCGCGGCCGGACCCCGACGGGTCGGTCGGAGGATTACTCGACGGTGAAGCCGAGCTTGGTCATGTCGGCGGCGACGGCGCTCTGTACGGCGCCGAGAGCGGCGCCGAACGAGCCCTTGTCGGTGATCGCCGTGCCGAAGGCATCGCCGAACGCGCTGTAGGCGAGCGCGACGTTCGGGCCCCATGTGACCGGGACCGTCTCGTCGTCGATCTCCTCGGCGAGCGAGTAGAAGTCCTCGAACCCCGGAGCGAGGGCCTCGGGCGCGGCATCCTTGATCCCCGGGAGTTCGCGGCCGGCGAGGTTCGCGGGCCAGATGCTCGCGTTCTCGATGTACGCGTTCAGCGCCTCGGTGGAGTTGTTGAGCCAGATCGCGAACTCACGGGCCTCCTCCGGGTGCTCCGTGCCGGTGGTCACGACCGTGCCCGATCCGCCGAGCGCGGCCGACACCGCCTCGCCCTCGTTCCACTGCGGGATCCGCACGGCGCCCCACTTGCCGGCCGTGTCGGGTGCGTTCTGCAGGATCAGCGGCGGAGCCCACACGGCGCTCAGCCAGCTCGCGATCGTGCCGTCGGCGAGGGCCGCCTGCCATTCGGGCGTCCAGGTCTTGAGGGTCGTGACGACTCCCTCGTCGACGAGTCCCTGCCAGTAGTCGGCGACCTTCGTCGCCTCGGGGCTGTCGATGCCGATCCGCCAGCTCCCGCCCTCCTGCGACCACCACTCGGCGCCGGCCTGGGCGCTCAGGGCCGCGAACAGCTGCGCGTCGTTGGCGGGGAACGTCGCGAGGTACGTCGACGGGTCCGCCTCGTGGATGGTGCGTGCGGCATCCGCGTACTCCGCCCAGGTCGTGGGCGCCTCGAGACCGAGCGACTCGAAGATGTCGACGCGGTAGAAGAGGAATTGCGGCCCGGTGCCCTGCGGCACGGCGTAGTTCTTGTCGTCGAACGTCGTGAGGTTCCAGGCGGCCGGTGCGATCTGGTCCTCGTACTCCCCGAATGCGTCCGTGATGTCGGCGGCGATGCCGTTCACCACGAGGTTCGGGAGGTTCTCGTACGTCGTGTTGGTGATGTCGGGCAGGCTCCCCGCCTCCTTGGCGGCCGACAGCTTGGCGACGATGTCGGCGGCGCCGACCGAGGTGTTCACCTCGACCTGGACGTCGGGATTGGCCTGGTTCCACACGTCGACGATCTGGGCGATGTTGGGCGCCCACGACCAGTAGCGCAGGACGATCGGCTCGCCGCTGCCGGCGTCACCGGTCTCGGCGGTCGAGCAGCCGGCCAGAGAGGCTGCGACGAGCCCGGCGGCGACGGTACCCGCGACGATGCGCGGCACGGTGCTGTTCATTGGCAACTTCCTTGTCGTGAATGAAGGGGCGGCGAGGGAACAGTTTACCGCTCACCTAGCTTGTTTAGCGGTAAACCTAGCGCGATCGCGCGAAGAGCGCAAGCAGGAGCCGCGCTGCTCAGTCGGGGATCGCGGAGGTCGACGCCCGCGCCACGAGAACGCTGCGCGGGTAGGTCGGCATGATGTCGCCGGGACGCTCGATGAGGGTGAGGAGGCTCCGGGCGGCGACCTCGCCGGCATGGGTGAAGTCGATGCGGACGGTGGACAGCGGCGGGGAGAAGAAGGCGGCCTCGGGGATGTCGTCGATCCCGATCACGCTGACGTCCTCGGGGACGCGCAGCCCGCGCTCGGCCAGCGCGCGCAGCACGCCCAGGGCCATGCGGTCGTTCGCGACGAAGACGGCCGTCGCCTCGCGCAGGTCCCCCTCGAGCATCACGCGATGACCCGATGCTGCCGACCAATCCCCGTAGCCGAGCACCCGGGGCACGGCCGCCCGGTCGAGGTAGACGGCCTCGCGGTACGCCGCCGAATCCCACCCTTGCGGTCCGCCGACGAACGCGATCCGCTCATGACCGAGCTCGCCGAGATGGTCCATGGCGATCTCGGCCGCGAGGCTGCGCCGCTCGCCGGCGGTCGTGATGCGCTGGTCGCCGTTGACATCGAGGAACACCGGCATCCGGAACCGCACCCGCGCGAGCGCCTCGCGCACGTTGCTCGTCGGCGAGGTGGCGAGCACCCCCGCGACATCGGTGGCGTTGATGCGATCGAGTGCGACGGCGATCTCGTCGACGTCGCCGAGGGGGTCGACGCTGACGATCTCGAGCAGATACCCCGCCGCTTCGGCGACCTCCGAGACGCCGCGCAGCACTTTGCTCGTGCTCGACTCGAACGTCTCGTAGCCGACGACCCCGAGTCGCTTCTGCTGCGAGCGGGCGAGGGCCCGGGCGCCGACGTTCGGGCGGTAGTTCAGCCGGCGGATCTCGACTTCCACGCGTTCGCGCGTCTCGGGCCGCATGCCGCCGAGCCCCCGCAGCACCTTCGACACCGTCTGGTGCGAGACCCCCGCGGCCTTGGCCACGTCGTAGATCGTCGCCGGACGGTCGGGGCGGGCGCGGCTCATGGGTTCGAGATTAGCGCTCACCCGCGCGGTGCCCGTCGCGAGCAGGTGGCCGGACTCAGCGAGCCGACACGCTGCGACCGAGCCGACACGCCCCGTGCGGTGCAGAGCGTGTCGGCTCGCACCGAGCGTGTCGGCTCGAGGGCAGGTGGCCGGACTCAGCGGGCCGCGACCTCCGTGATCCCGGTGAGGACGCGCTCCACGGTCATGCCGCGCGCGGCCAGCGCCTGGTCGGCCGGAGCCGACAGGCCGAACTCGTCGATGCCGAGCACCACGCCGTCGCGGCCGGCGATGTCGTGCCAGCCGAACGACGCGGCCGCCTCGACGACGACCCGGGCCGTGAGGGATGCCGGCAGCACCTGCTCGCGGTAGGCCTCCGGCTGGGCGGCGAACCACTCGCGGCTCGGCATGGAGACGACCCGCACCGACAGGCCCGCCTCGACGGCGCGCTCGGCGGCCGTCAGGGCGAGAGCCACCTCGCTGCCGGTGGCGATGACGACGGCATCCGGATGCTCGGCGTCTCGCACCACGTACGCCCCGCGCGCGACCCCGTCGCGGACGGCGGCGACGTCGAGAGGCAGCACCGGCACCGGCTGGCGCCCGAGCACGAGGCCGGCGGGAGCGTCGCTCTCGAGGATCGCGAGCCAGGCGGCGGCGGTCTCGTTCGCATCGGCGGGGCGGACCACCGTGAAGCCCGGGATGGCGCGCAGCGCCGCAAGATGCTCGATGGGCTGGTGGGTCGGGCCGTCCTGGCCGAGCGCCACCGAGTCGTGCGACCACACGTAGGTGACGGGCGTCTGCATGAGCGACGCGAGGCGGATCGCCGGCCGCTGATAGTCGCTGAACACGAGGAAGGTTCCGGCGAACGGCCGCCAGCCGCCTGCCAGGGCGATGCCGTTCATCGCGGCTGCCATCGCGTGCTCGCGCACACCCCAGTGGATGTTGCGTCCGGCGAGGTCGCCGTGACCCGTGGACGGCGGCAGGAACGAGCCGCCTCCCTGGATCTCGGTGCGGTTCGGCTCGGCCAGGTCTGCCGATCCGCCCCAGAGGCCCGGTGCGGCGGCGGCGATCACCTGGATCGCAGCGCCGGACGCGTCGCGGGTCGACACGGCGGTTCCCGGCTCATAGGACGGGAGCGCGGCGGCGAGGCCGGCCGGGAGGGCCCGGGCCGCGAACGTGGCGTGAGCGGCCGCCCGCTCGGGAGCGCGCTCCTGCCAGGCGGTGAGGGTCTCGTCCCAGGCCGCGTGCAGCACCTGGCCCCGTGCGACGGCGCCGCGGGTCCACGCGAGCACCTCGTCCGGCACCGTGAACGGTTCGGCGTCGGTGCCGAGCGCCTCTCGGAGCGCGGCGATCTCTGCGGCCCCGAGAGGCGCTCCGTGCGAGGCCGCGGTGTTCAGGGCGTTCGGGGACGGGAAGGCGATCTGCGACTTCAGGACCACCAGGCGCGGTTTGCCGACGGGCAGAGCCTCCAGCACCGCGTCGAGGGCCGCGATGTCGACGTCGCCGTCGGCCGCGAGCTCGACGCGCTCGACGTGCCAGCCCTGCGCGCGGAAGCGGGCGGCGGTGTCCTCGGCGCTCGTGAGGGCGGTGCTCCCCTCGATCTGGATGTCGTTGTCGTCGTAGACGACCGTGAGGTTGTCGAGTGCGAAGCGACCTGCCAGGGCGGCGGCCTCGTAGGAGATCCCCTCCTGGAGATCGCCGTCCGAGGCGAGCACCCACACGCGCCGGTCGAACGGCGAGGCGCCGGGCTCGGCGTCCGGGTCGAAGGTCGCGCGCTCGTGCGCGAAGCCCATGGCCATCCCCACGGCCGTGGCCAGTCCCTGTCCCAGCGGGCCGGTGGTGGTCTCGACCCCGGCGGTGTGGCCGAGCTCCGGATGCCCCGGCGTGCGCGACTCCAGGGTGCGGAACGCGCGGAGGTCGTCGAGCGTCACGTCGTAGCCCGTCAGGAAGAGCTGGGTGTAGAGCAGGATGCTCGCGTGTCCGCATGAGAGCACGAAGCGATCGCGTCCGGCCCAGTCCGGTCGCGCCGGGTTGTGGCGGAGGTGCTTCTGGAACAGCAGGGTGGCGACCGGTGCGAGAGCGATCGCGGTGCCCGGGTGGCCCGACTTCGCGCGCTCGACGGCGTCGGCTGACAGCAGCCGGGCGGTCGTGATCGCGGCGGCGGCCTTGGGCGTCATGGTCGTGAGGGCGGGTGTGGCCAGGGTGCTCGGAGTCATCGTGGTGCTCGCTTTCGTCCTAGTCATTATGACGTCATGATGACTTGTGTGCGCAATCAGCGAAAAAGGTCGGTGTTGCATCTTGCATTCCCGAATGTCATTATGACGTCATAACCAATGACGCTTCGACCATCGGGCAAGGAGGCTGAGGATGGATCCGGATGCCGGGATGACCAAGTACGCCGTCGTGCGTGACAAGCTCCTCGAGCGCATCGCGACGATGTCGGTCGGCGACCGGCTGCCGTCGGAGACCGCGCTGTGCGACGAGTTCGCCGTCAGCCGCATCACGCTCCGTCACGCCGTCGAGGGACTCGTGCGCGACGGCCGCCTCTCGAGAGAGCACGGCCGCGGCACGTTCGTGTCGGAGCCGCAGGCGGGCGTCCACTACCCGGAGCGGTTCGCCGACGTCGTGACCGGCTTCTACCGGCAGCAGACCTCGGCGGGGCACGCCGTGACGACGCGCGTGCTGCGCCAGGAGCTCGTGCCGGCGTCCGACGATGTCGCCGCCCAGCTCGATCTCGTCCCCGGGGCCCGGGTCGTCGAGCTCGTCCGTCTGCGCTTCGTGAACGGCCAGCTGCACCAGTACGTGGTCACCCACCTGCCCTACGAGCGCTTCCCCGACACGGCGTCGGCCGACTTCGCCTCCGGCTCGCTGTACGACTACCTGCGCGCGACCTACGAGATCGCCCTCACCCGCAACGACATGACGGTGCGCCTCGACGAGGCGACCCCCGACATCGCCCTGAATCTCGATGTGGAGGTCGGCATCACCCTGCTGAGCCTCGCCAGCACCGTGTTCGACCAGGAAGGCCGTCCCGTCGCCTACGGCGTCGCGCGCCACACCCCCGAGAACAGCGAGATCGCTTTCAGCCTGCGGGTGACCGCGGCGCCCGTGAAGGAGGACTGAGCGGAATGCTCACGCAGTATCTGACCGAGGAGACGTTCCTCTTCGCCGACGATGTGCCCGGGTGGCGCGAGGCGATCGAGATCGTCGCTGCGCCGCTGGCGGACAGCGGTGCGATCGGCCGCGACTACATCGACGCGATGCTCGAGTCCATCGCCGCACCCGGCGGCACCTACATCGATCTCGGCTTCGGCATCGCGCTGGCCCATGCCCGTCCCGAACGCGGCGTCGTCCGCACGGCGCTGTCGGCCCTGCGGGTGCGGCCGGACGTCCTGCTCAACGACGAGGAGGCGCATCCCATCGCGCTGTTCTTCTGCCTCGCCGCCGCAGACGCGGAGAGCCACCTGGCCGCCATGGCATCCCTCGCCCGGCTGCTCTCGAACGAACCCGCGAGGAACGCCCTCCTCGCGGCCCACGACTCCGCCGACGCTCTGGCGGTCCTCAAGACAGGAGACGATCAATGACGAAGTTCCTCGCCGTGTGCAGCACGGGGCTCGGAAGCAGCTTCATGGTGCACATGAACATCGAGCAGGTGCTGAAGGAACTCGGCATCGCCGGCATCGACGTCGACCATGCCGACCTCGGCTCGGTCTCGCCCGACAGCGCCGACGCGATCTTCGTCGGACGCGACATCGCCGAGGCGGCGTCGGGGCTCGGCGACGTCGTCGTCCTCGACAGCATCATCGACCTGAACGAGCTGAAGACCAAGGTCGCCGAGGCCGCCACCCGTCACGGCCACTCCGCCTAGACCTCCCCTCACACCCGAAGGAATCACTCCCATGCAAGCCGTACTCGATGTCCTGCTGGCCATCTTCACCAAGCCCGCGGTGATCGTCGCGCTCATCGCGCTCATCGGTCTCGCCGTCCAGGGCAAGTCGTTCAGCGATGTGCTCAAAGGCACCGTCCGCACCCTCGTGGGCTTCCTCGTCCTCGCCGCCGGTGCCGGCGTCGTCGTGGGCGCGCTCGATCCGTTCGGGGCGATGTTCCAGCACGCCTTCAACGTCCAGGGCGTCGTGCCCAACAACGAGGCGATCGTCGCCCAGGTGCTGCTGGACTACGGGTCCGCCGCCGCGCTGATCTTCTTCTTCGGCATGATCATCAACATCGCGCTGGCCGCGACGACCCGGTACAAGTACATCTACCTGTCCGGTCACGTCGCGTTCTACATCGCCGCGATGTTCGCCGTCATCCTCGGTGTCGCCGGCTTCGAGCCGTGGGCGGTCGTGCTCTGGGGCTCGCTGGCCCAGGGCGTCTACATGGTCGTCTCGCCGGCGCTCGTGCAGCCGTTCATGCGCCGCGTCACCAAGACCGACAACGTCGCCCTCGGCCACACCGGCGGCGCCGGCATCGCGCTCAGCGGTCTGGTCGCCCTCGTCACCCGCGGCAAGGGCACCTCGAAGTCCACCGAGGATCTCAACTTCCCGAAGGGCCTCGGGTTCCTCCGCGACACCACCGTCATCGTCGCCCTGTCGATGGCCGTCATCTACATCGTCGTGGGCCTCTTCGCCGGCGCCGAGTACATCGAGACCGAGCTGTCGGCCGGCGACAACTTCATCGTCTACCTGGTGATCCTCGCCGCGACCTTCTCGGCCGGCGTCTTCATCATCCTCGCCGGTGTCCGGGTCGTCCTCGCCGAGATCGTCCCCGCCTTCAAGGGCATCTCCGAGAAGCTCGTCAAGAACGCCAAGCCGGCGCTCGACGTCCCGATCGTGTTCACCTTCGCGCCCAACGCCGTACTGATCGGGTTCCTGTCGAGCTTCGTCGGCGGCATCGTCGGCATGCTCGCGATGGTGGGCCTCGGCACGGCGGTCATCATCCCCGGCGTCGTCGCGCACTTCATGACCGGCGCGGCGTCCGGTGTGATCGGCAACGCGACCGGCGGACGCCGCGGTGCAGTGCTCGGCGCTTTCGCCAACGGTGTCGCGATCACGTTCCTGCCGCTGTTCCTCCTCCCCGTCCTCGGCGACATCGGGCTGTCGAACGCGACCTTCTCCGACGCGGACTACGGTGTGTTCGGTCTGCTCCTGGGCGGCCTCTCGGCCGCGGGCGGTCAGGTCGCCATCATCATCGGCATCCTCGTCTCGATCGTCGCGCTGTACGTGCTCACCTTCGCCCTGCGCGGCCGGGACAAGGCGCGCCAGGCAGCCGAGCAGGGGCACGCCGACGATGCCGCCGCTCGTGCGGCGGCGCCGGCTCAGGCCTCGGTCGACGGCGACAAGAAGTAGCACGCGGGCGCCCGGCGTCGCGGATCCGAAGTCCGCGTCGCCGGGCGCTGCGCGTGTCCGCCCCATCCCTGGAAGGACCCCCATGCCCGAGTTCGCGGTGGACGCGATCCTCTTCGACTGCGACGGTGTGCTCGTGGACTCGCTCGAGCCGGCCGCGCTCGCCTGGGACGGCTGGGCGAGGACGTACGCTCCGCAGTTCGACTTCCGCACGCAGATCGAGCACGGCGTCCGTGCCGCCGACACGATCGCGACGCTCGTCGCTGCCGACATCCTCGACGAGGCGGTCGCCGCCCTGGAGGCCGCCGAGCTGGCCACGGCGTCGGAGACCCGCCCGATCCCGGGGGCGGTCGATCTGACGCGTTCGCTCGACGCTCTGCCGTGGGCCGTGGTCACTTCCGGCACGCGCGCGCTGGCCACGGCGCGCCTCGCGTCTGCGGGGCACCCGTCCCCGTCGGCGCTCGTGGCGGCCGAGGACGTCGGTCAGGGCAAGCCCCACCCCGAGCCGTATCTGGCCGGCGCGTCGGCGCTCGGCGTCCTCGTCGGTCGCTGCGTCGTGGTCGAGGATGCCCCCGCCGGGGTTCAGGCGGCCCGCGCCGCCGGGGCCGGGTTCGTCATCGGCGTCGGGGAGAAGGTCGCCGGCTCCGCGGTGGATGCGCTCGTTCCCGACCTCTCCGCCCTGTCCTTCCGGGATGGGATCGTGCGCGTCGCCTGACCGCCCCCACGCGAGCCGACACGACTCGACCCGTGGTCTCTTGCGGGGGCGGGCAGCGGACCTGGGTCAGCCCAGGATGTCGCGGCGGGAAAGGGCGACCGTTCCCACGGCGACGAGCGCGGCGGATCCGAGCCACAGCGCCGCCAGTCCCGGAAGATCCCATCCCTGGGCGAGCGGCGCCTCCCCGAACGCCCAGGCGTAGGGGGAGAACGCGCGAAGCCCCTCCAGGTCCTCGCTGTTGTTGGCGACGGCCTGCAGGGCGTAGCCGGCGACGGCCACACCGGCACCGGCCCCGACCGCCACGATCCGACGACCCGACAGTGCGCCCCCGGCGAAGCCCGCGGTGGCCGAGAAGAGCCCGAGGCCGACCCACGACATCACGACCGCCAGGAGGTTGCCGGGGTCGAGCTCCAGCTGTGCGGGGGAGTCGATGGCCCACACGACCGCCCAGGCGAGCGCGCCGAGGAGGCAGAGCTTGATGAGCACGGCGAGAGCGGCCTCCATCGCGTACTGCGTGCGCCCCACCCCGTGGGCGAGGGTCAGCTCGAGTCGACCGGACTCCTCCGCACCGCCGGTGACCTCGCCCGCCCACGACACGCCCGCGATCGTCAGCAGGACGAAGCCCATGAGCCCGAAGAACGTCGACTGCGCGTAGCCGCTGCCGCTCGTGATGTTCTCGTAGCCGAGGGTGCGGATGAGCTCCGGCGGGAGCGAGTCCAGCAGGCCCTGCAGCTCGGGGGTCTGCATCGAGGGGAACAGCGGCAGGTAGAGGAGGGCGACCGCCGTCAGTCCGAGCCCCCACCCGATGAGTCCGCGGAAGCCCTCGCCCAGGAGCCGCCGCGTGATCGGGAGCGGTCCACGGCGCACCTCGACCCGGGTCATCGCTCCGCCTCCGTCCGGGTGTAGAGATCGAGGATCGACTCCTCGAGGTCGGGCTCTTCGACGGTCAGATCCAGGAGCCGGCCGGTCATCAGGGTGCGCACGACCGCGTCGACCTCGCCCCGGACGGTCGCGGCGACGTGGACGGCGTCGGCGGAGGGCGCGGGGGTCACGGCGATGTCGGTCGCCGACGGCACGCCCTCGAGCGCTGCCGTCAGGGCGTCGGCGGACGCGCCCACGACCACGGCGCGCAGCCGGCGGACGCTCGCGGACCGCAGCGACTCGACGGACCCGCGCGCGACGATCCGTCCCTGCGCCAGGACGACCACCTCGTCGGCGGCCTGTTGGATCTCGCTCAGGACGTGGGAGCTCAGCAGCACCGTCTGCCCGTCGTCCCTCGCCTCCCTCACCATCGTGAGGAACTCGCGCTGCACCAGGGGGTCCAGGCCGCTGGTGGGCTCGTCGAGCACGAGCAGCGGCGGCCGGTGCATGAACGCCTGCACGAGCCCGATCTTCTGCTTGTTCCCCTTCGACAGGGTGCGGACGGGCCGGCCGAGCTCGAGGCCGAGGCGCTCGGCGAGCGCGTCGATCGCGCCGGGAGCGACCGGTCCGCTGATCTCCGCGAGGTGCGTGAGGAGCGCGCGACCGCTGATGCGGCCGTCGAGGCGGAGCTCGCCCGGCACGAATCCGATGCGGCGGCGGAGTGCTGCACCGCCCGCGCGAGGGTCGGTTCCGAGCACGCGCACCGTGCCGGACGAGGGGCGGATGATGTCCAGCAGCAGCCGCAGGGTCGTCGTCTTGCCGGCTCCGTTGGGGCCGACGAGTCCGAACACGGTGCCGGGGTCGACGACGAGGTCGAGGTCGTGCAGGGCGGTATGCGATCCGTAGCGCTTGCTGAGCGCGCGGGTCTCGATCACCGGGGTCATGGGGTGTTCCTTTCGAATCAGTGGGACCCTTCCGAGAAGGGGGATCAGCGGGCGCGCAGCGCCGGCGGATCCGGATCCTGATTCGGGTCGCCCTCTCCCTTGTCAGGCCGAGGGCCGACCGTGCGGCCGGCGGAGCCCTCGCCGCCGAGCGCCTCCTCGGCCATGCGGAGGAATCGGTCGTCGGTGTAGAGGCCGTGGGTGTACAGGTCGAGGATCGGCAGCGTCGAGCGACGAGTCAGCGCCGCAGACATCTCACGATCGCCGAAGGCCGCCGCCAGGTGCTCCTGGAGCAGCAGGGGAGCAAGGCCGAAGACCGTGAGATACGCGCCGATGACCTCCCGATCGTCGACCTCGCGCATGATGCCCGCGTCGATCTGCTCGTCGATCATGCGCCGGGTGCCGTCCAGGAAGGACGCGAACAGGTCAGCGCCCGCCGGGGAGCCGTCGGTGAGCATGCGGGAGATGTAGCGCAGCATCGGCCGGAACGCATCGAAGTCGGCGAGCCAGGACCGGACGGCGTCGACGGCCGAGGGAGTGGTGAGCGCGTCCTTCCGGGAGAACAGTTCGTCGATCACGAACGCGTCGCAGGCCTGGCGGAGGCCGAGCTTGGACTCGAAGTGGTGCAGCACGAGACCAGGGCTCACCCCGGCGAGCTCGGCGACGTCGCGCACGCGGGTGTGCGCGAAGCCGTGTCGGCCGAACAGATCGATCGCGGCGTCGCGGATCCGCGCACGGGCGGTCAGATCCGATGCTGAACTCACGTTCAGTAAGCTATACCGCTGTTCAGCAACGGTCAATGCTGCGCGCGTTCGGCGGGCCCGTGTCCCCCGAAATGCCGACTGCCGGGTGCGGGGAACCCTTGTTACCGTCGCACTATGACCCCCACGGAACAGATCGCGGTCTCGCGCGCCACCGGGCACCGGCTCGGGATCGCCGCGCTCGTGCTGGCGATCGCGACTCCGGTCGCGGCCGTGGTGGGGTGGATCTGGGCGGCGTCCACGCCCGGCATGTCGGCTCTCGGCGTCGGCATCCTGGCGCTCTTCGTGGTGGCCGGGCTGGCGGTCGTCGCGATCATCGTCGGGCTCGTGTCCCTCGCGGTGTCCAAGCCGAACAGCCTCGCCAAGCTCTCGCTGCTGCTGATCGGGGCGACGGCGATCGTCCTGATGATGCTGATCTTCCCGCCGACGCTCTGGTTCGCCTGATCCGACGGTTCGCCTGACCCAGCGGTTCGCCTGATCCGGCGGTTCGCCTGATCCGACGGTTCGCCTGATCCAGCGGTTCGCCTGATCCGGCGGTTCGCCTGATCCGGCCCCGACCGCGACGCCGGAGCGGAGCCCGCCCCGTTACAGGCGGTTGCCGGCTTCGGTGAGCACCGTCCGCAGGATCCCTTCGATCTGGTCGAACTCCGCCGGACCGATCGTGAGGGGCGGCGCCAGCTGGATCACCGGGTCGCCCCGGTCGTCGGCGCGGCAGTACAGGCCCGCCTCGTAGAGGGCGCCGGAGAGGAAGCCGCGCAGGAGCCGCTCGGACTCGTCGTCGTCGAAAGTCTCCTTGGTCGCCTTGTCCTTGACGAGCTCGATGCCGAAGAAGTATCCGTCGCCGCGCACATCGCCCACGATCGGCAGATCGGTGAGCCGCTCCAGAGTCGACCGGAAGACCGGTGAGTTCTCGCGCACGTTCTGCAGGAGGCCCTCGTCCTCGTAGATGTCGAGGTTCGCCAGCGCCACGGCGGCGGCGACCGGGTGACCGGCGAACGTGTAGCCGTGGGGGAAGGACATGTCGCCGTGGGCGAATGGCTCGTAGATGCGGTCGCTGATGATCGTCCCGCCCATCGGCACGTAGCCGCTGGTGACCGCCTTGGCGAAGGTGATCATGTCGGGCTGGTAGTCGTAGGCGTCGCACGCGAAGTACTCGCCGATACGGCCGAAGGCGCAGATGACCTCGTCGCTGACCAGGAGCACGTCGTAGCGGTCGCAGATCTCCCGCACGCGCTGGAAGTACCCGGGCGGCGGCGGGAAGCAGCCGCCGGAGTTCTGCACCGGCTCGAGGAAGACGGCGGCCACCGTGTCGGGGCCTTCGAACTGGATCATCTCCTCGATGCGGTCGGCGGCCCAGATGCCGAACTCCTCCGGCGTGGAACCGGTGAAGCCCTGCTCGCCCGCGCGGTAGTAATTGGTGTTGGGCACGCGGAAGCCGCCGGGGGTCACCGGCTCGAACATCGACTTCATGCCCGGGAGCCCGGTGATCGCCAGCGCGCCCTGCGGGGTGCCGTGATAGGCGATGAAACGTGAGATCACCTTGTGCTTGCCGGGCTTGCCCTGGATCTTCCAGAACTGCTTGGCGAGCTTGAACGCGGTCTCGACCGCCTCGCCGCCGCCGGTGGAGAAGAACACGTGGTTGAGGTCGCCGGGGGCGAGGTCGGCGAGCCGTGCGGCCAGCTCGATCGCCGACGGGTGCGCGTACGACCAGATCGGGAAGAAGGCGAGCTTCTCGGCCTGCGCGGCCGCCGTCTCGGCGAGCACCCGCCGGCCGTGCCCGGCGTTGACGACGAACAGGCCCGACAGGCCGTCGATGTACTGCTTGCCGGCGGCGTCCCAGATGTGGTGCCCCTCGCCGCGCACGATGACCGGGACTCCCCGCTCCATCGTGGACTGCCGCGAGAAGTGCATCCACAGATGATCCTTCGCCATCTGCTGGAGCTCGGCCTCGGTCCGCTGCATACCCACCATGACCCGAACCTACTCGCGCCGCCGCCGGGTTCGCAGCGGGGGCGTCGAAATCGCACGAACTGCGCGGGCCCGCGCCTCCGGCGCACAGTTCGTGCGATGTGGGCGGCGCGAGCGGCCCTGCTCGGGGGAGGATGGAGGGATGAGCCGCACCATCGTCGTCACCGGGGCCGGATCGGGCATCGGCGCCGTCCTCGCCCGCCGCCTCATCGGACGCGGGGACCGTCTCGTGGTCCTCGCCCGCGATGCCCACCGCGCGGAGGACCTCCTCGCCGACCTCCCCGGGAGCACGGCGATCGTCGCCGACCTCGCCGAGCCCGCGTCGCTGGAGCGCGCCGTCGCCGACGCCGCGCTGCCCGCGCGGATCGACGCGATCGTCCACGCCGCCGGCATCGTCGAACTCGGCGGGGTGGGGGAGCTGCCCCTGTCGGCGTGGACGTCGCAGCTGGCGGTCAACCTCGTCGCCCCGGCCGAGCTCACCCGGCTGCTCCTGCCGCAGGTGCGCGCCGCGCGCGGCCAGGTGCTGTTCGTGAACTCCGGCGCCGGCCTCACCGCCCACGCCCAGTGGGGGGCGTACGCCGCCAGCAAGCACGGCCTCCGCGCCCTCGCGGACGCCCTGCGCGGCGAGGAGGCCGCCCACGGCGTGCGGGTCACGAGCGTCTACCCGGGTCGCACGGCCACGCCGATGCAGGAGCAGGTGCACGCGCAGGAGGGCGCGGCGTACGACCCCGACCGGTTCATCGACCCCGACTCGGTGGCCGCCGCGATCCTCGCCGCGCTCGATGCGACCCCCGACGCCACGCTCACCGACATCACGGTGCGTCCCGGACCGCGCTGAGCCGCCTCTGTCGGCGGACGGCGCGCATGCACTAGGGTCCCCGTCAGGCCCTCGACTCCGACGAGCGGCCCGGTCGTCGGCGCACGGGAGCGCCGCGGTCGCACGGGACGGCGCGCATCCGAGGCGCCGGAGAGGGGATGCCATGAGCGACTTCGGTTCGACGACGCCGATCCGCCTGGAGCGCAGCGACGGGAAGGGCCTGGCCGCCGGGACGCTCGGGCTGTGGGGCTCGACGGTGATCGGCCTGGCGTCCACGGCGCCGGTCTACTCGCTCGTGGCCACGCTCGGCTGGGTGGTGCTCGCCGTCGGCGCGCAGGCTCCCATCGCGTTCATCATCGCCTTCGTGCCGATGCTGTTCATCGCGTTCGCGTACCGCGAGCTCAACAACGCCGTCCCCGACTGCGGCACGACCTTCACGTGGGGCACGAAGGCCTTCGGCCCCTGGGTCGGCTGGATGGGCGGCTGGGGCGTGGCGGTGGCCGGGATGGTCGTGCTCGCCAACCTCGCCCAGATCGCCTCGATCTACTTCTGGGCGCTGCTCGGTCAGGAGTTCGCCAACGACGACTGGCGGATCGTGCTCGTCGGGGTGATCTTCATCGCCGCGATGACCTACATCAGCTGGCGCGGGGTGGAGATCGGCGAGCGGATCCAGAACGTGCTGCTGGCCATCCAGTACCTGGCGCTCGCCGTGTTCGTCGTCGCGGCGCTCTGGCAGTTCTTCGCGGGCACCGCCCCGAACCCGACGCCTTTCGACCTGGAGTGGCTGAACCCCTTCGCGTTCACCGACTGGAGCGGGTTCACCGAGGCGATCCTGCTGGCGTTGTTCATCTACTGGGGCTGGGACACCTGCCTGGCCCTGAACGAGGAGACGAAGGATCCCACGCGCATCCCCGGCCGGGCGGCGCTGCTGACGTGCGTCGTGCTGCTGTTCACCTACGTCGGCGTGACGGTCGCCGCGATGATGTACGCGGGTCTCGGCGAGGAGGGCGTGGGCCTGGGCAACGAGGCGAACGCGGATGACATCTTCAGCTCGATCAAGGACGGCCTGCTCGGCCCGATGGGGTGGCTGCTGGTGGTCGCGGTGCTGATCTCGGCGGTCTCCTCGACGCAGACCACGATCCTGCCGACGGCGCGCGGAACGCTCGCGATGGGCGTCTACCGCGCCCTGCCGGCGCGCTTCAAGGAGGTCCACCCGCGCTTCAAGACGCCGTCGTTCTCCACGCTGGTGATGGGCGTCGTGGCGTCGCTGTACTACATCGGGATGACCCTGATCAGCGACAACATCCTGCAGGACTCGATCCTGTCCCTGGGCCTCGCCATCGCGTTCTACTACGCGATCACCGGCTACGCCTGCGTCTGGTACTTCCGCAAGGAGCTCTTCACGTCGGCGCGCAACGTCGTCTACCGGCTCGTGTTCCCGCTGCTGGGCGCCGGGATGCTGACGTTCGCCTTCGTGCAGTCGGCGATCGACATGTGGGACGTCGACTACGGCTACACGGTGCTGTTCGGGATCGGGGGGACCTTCGTCGTCGGCATCGGCGCGCTGCTGGTGGGCGTCGTGCTGATGTTCGTCTGGTTCCTGTTCCCCCGGTCGAAGCCGTTCTTCCAGGGCCGCAGCCTCAACCGCGACACCGAGGTGATGGTGCCCGAGGAGCCGGAGATCTACACGCGGTCGATCGACGGCGGCCTCTGAGGGCCGGTCACCGGCCGGCGGTGCGAGCCAGGCGCCGGGCGCGCACGGCGAGCGGGCGCACGCGCGAGCGCGGTCCCCTGCGGCTGTCGGCCCGACGGTCTCCGTTGTCCGTCGCGCCGCGTCGTTCTGAGGTCACCCTGCTGCCCGACATGGCTCCGCGCCCCGGACGGCGCACAGAGCCGGCGCGGGCGCGTGCGGCAGAGACCGCGACGACGGGAGCACGGTGGCGCGCGCCGCGTCCGACGACGTCGGTGCGGGCGAGAGCGGTCTCGCGGGTGGCCTCGGGTACGGATGGCCGCTGCTTCGAGGTCTCCACGGAGAGCACGGGTGAGACGGCGGGCGCGGCGGCACCGAGGCGCCGGACGGCGCGTTCGAGCAGGTGCACCCAGGACAGGACCCCGCCGAAGGCGAGGACCTCGAAGGCGGCGAGGTTCAGGATGCCGGTGAACATCAGCACGATGCCGACCACGAGCACCGCGACGGCCGTCATCGCGTAGCGCACGAGGAACCGCGGGAGTTCGGGCAGGGTGCGGCGGCTGACGATGACCATGCCCAGGAAGCTGAGCATCACGCCGTTGGCCGCGCGGTCGTGGAGGAACTCGTTGAGCGTGAGGGGGATGACGCCGATGAGCGCCAGGCACACCCCGAGGGTGACCAGCAGCGGCGGCAGCATGCGGGCGGCGCGCGGATCGGCGATGCGCCCCTCGGACATCGCGTTCGCCAGGTGGACGGCCAGCGGAATCCCCGCGGCGGCGATCACGAGGCCGCTGAGGACCACACCGGTGTTGAAGGTGTAGCCTGACGCGTCGGCGAACATGCCCAGGCGGCTGAAGTGCAGATGCCACCACAGCGGGTCCACGGTGCCGGTCGCGGCGAGCAAGATCGCGGTGCACAGAATGGCAGCGCCCCACATGGCAGAGGGGCGCTGGGCGCGGGCACGGTTCGAGAATCGCCGCACGGTCGGGTGCGGTTCGGGTAGGGCGAAGCTCGAGGACATCGGGCGCCTCTTCATCGTGATCCGGGTGGGGCTCCCCAGCGTGTTGCCTGCCCCCTCCGGATGTTTTCCGGACTCGAACTCCCCCAGGAGTGCGAGTGAGTCATACTCGAATCTACGCAATTTCTCGTTTCGAGTTTGTCCCCCGAATGGGGGACATGTATTGTGTCATCAGCGCCGGCCACCGGGGGGAGGTTCGGCGCCCCAGACGGATCTCGGGGGGGACTGGGGCCACAACGTCACCGTTTGGGAAAAACGACGAGAAAGGTTCCCCTCAGGAGCGGACATCACAGCGATGGCTCCTGAGGGGAACCTGGATCGCGACGCCTAAAGCCGTTTGGGGGAACGGCCGCAGGTGGAGCTGGGGGGCATCCGTTGCGGGCGCGCATGCGTTCCGCCACCAGACTACCTCTTCTACCTGGGAAATTCATCGTTTCAGCACCCAACGGTGCGTGGTTGCCTTTCGAGCAGCCCGTTCCGTGGTCCCGGGCGACACAATGGGCCTGTGACGGATGCTCTCGGTCCCACCGCTGCCGCTGTGCTCGCCGCGGCGCGGGCGCGTCTGGACGGCGCCCCGCGCGAGGCGCTGGGCGAGTGGGCGACGGGCCGCCGGCTGCTCGGATTCGGCCGGTCGCCGCGCATCGTGCGCGTCGGTGAGGCGTGGCATCTGGGCGTCCTGCTGCTGGGCGAGGACGCGCTCTCCGCGACCGGCGAGATCCTGCGCGCCCGCGAGGACGCCGTCCGCGGGTTCACCGCCCACTCCCAGCGGGAACGCGCCGAGCGCGCCGCCGCCGCCTTCCGCGGGGGCTTCGCGGAAGGGGAGACCGTCCACCTCGGCTGGGCGCCGATCGACGTCGACGCGGTCGATGCCGGCGGCACGTCCGGTCCGCTCAGCAGCGCCGGGGGCCGCGCGATGATCCGCTGGAGCGCGAGCGGCGCGCCCCGTCCGCTGGCCGACTACGTCGCGGACCAGCTTGCGCTCCTGGGCCGGTGACATCTGACGGACTCACGGGCGAAGTAGGGTGTGCATCAGGAGGTTTCGCATGCAGGTATGGCCGGGAGCTCCGTATCCCCTGGGGGCCACGTTCGACGGCAACGGCACCAACTTCGCGTTGTTCAGCGAAGGCGCCGACCGGGTCGAGCTGTGTCTGTTCGACGATGACGGCGCCGAGACGAGGGTGGAGCTGCGCGACGTCGACGCGTACGTGTGGCACGCCTACCTTCCGACGATCCAGCCGGGGCAGCGGTACGGTTACCGCGTGCACGGTCCGGACGATCCCGCCAACGGGCTGCGCTACAACCCGAGCAAGCTCCTCCTGGACCCCTACGCGAAGGCGGTCGACGGCGAGATCGAGTGGGGTCAGCCGGTCTTCGGCTACACCTTCGGCGACCCCGACTCCCACAACGACGAGGACTCCGCCGCCCACATGATGAAGGGCGTGGTCGTCAACCCGTTCTTCGACTGGGCCGGTGACCGCCTGCCCAAGACGCCCTACGCCGAGAGCGTCATCTACGAAGCGCACGTCAAGGGTCTCACCCAGCTCCACCCCGACATCCCCGAGGAGATCCGCGGCACGTACAGCGCCATCGGCCACCCGGTGATCGTCGAGCACCTGAAGAAGCTGGGCGTGACGGCCATCGAGCTCATGCCCGTCCACCAGTTCGTCAACGACTCGACGCTCCAGGAGAAGGGGCTCTCCAACTACTGGGGCTACAACACGATCGCCTTCCTGGCGCCCCAGAACACCTACTCGGCCGGCGGCCAGCGCGGTCAGCAGGTGCAGGAGTTCAAGGGCATGGTGCGCGCGCTCCACGCCGCCGGCATCGAGGTCATCCTCGACGTCGTCTACAACCACACCGCCGAGGGCAACCACCTCGGGCCGACGCTGTCGATGAAGGGCATCGACAACGTCGCCTACTACCGGCTCGAAGACGACGACAAGCGCTATTACACGGACTACACCGGCACCGGCAACAGCCTGAACGTCGGCAACCCGCACACGCTGCAGCTGATCATGGACTCGCTGCGCTACTGGGTGCTCGAGATGCACGTCGACGGGTTCCGCTTCGACCTCGCGGCGACCCTGGCGCGAGAGTTCTACGAAGTGGACCGTCTGGCCGCGTTCTTCGAACTCGTGCAGCAGGATCCGGTGGTCTCGCAGGTCAAGCTCATCGCCGAGCCGTGGGACATCGGCCCGGGCGGCTACCAGGTCGGCAACTTCCCGCCGCAGTGGACCGAGTGGAACGGCAAGTACCGCGACACCGTCCGCGACTTCTGGCGGGGCGAGCCGTCGACGCTGGGCGAGTTCGCCTCGCGGCTCACCGGCTCCGCCGACCTGTACGAGCACTCCGGCCGGCGGCCGGTGGCATCCATCAACTTCGTGACCGCGCACGACGGGTTCACCCTGCGCGACCTCGTCTCCTACAACGAGAAGCACAACGACGCCAACGGCGAGGACGGCAACGACGGGGAGTCGCACAACCGGTCCTCCAACAACGGCGTCGAAGGCCCCACCGACGATCCCGCGATCCTCACCCGCCGGGCCCGCCAGCAGCGCAACTTCCTCGCGACGCTGCTGCTCAGCCAGGGCGTTCCGATGATCAGCCACGGCGACGAACTGGGCCGCACGCAGGGCGGAAACAACAACGGCTACGCGCAGGACAACGAGGTCACCTGGGTCGACTGGTCCTCGATCGATCAGCCTCTGATCGAGTTCACCTCAGCTCTCGCGCGCCTGCGCCGGGAGCATCCGACGTTCCGTCGCAGCCGGTTCTTCAACGGCCGGCCAGTGCGTCGCGAGGAGGGGGCGCCGATCCCCGACATCGCGTGGGTGCGCCCCGACGGCACGCAGATGCAGCCCGAGGACTGGGACTCCGGCTTCGGGCGCGCGATCGGCGTCTTCCTCAACGGCGACGGCATCCGTGAGCGCGATCGCCGCGGCGAGGAGATCCACGACCGTCACTTCTTCCTCCTCTTCAACGCCGGCGATGAGCCGGTGGACTTCACGCTGCCGTCGGTGGATTCCAGCCCGAGCTGGGAGGTCGTGATCGACACGTCCGGCGAGCGCGCCGACAGCCCGCCGCTGGCGGCCGGTGACGCGTTCGAGCTGCAGCCGAAGGCGCTGGTCGTGCTGCGCGACCACGAGGAGACAGAGCCCGACCTGGATCACTCCGTGGCGGCATCGCTGGCGGCGCGCACGACTCCGATCGACACGATCCCCGCGCACGCGCCCCAGGCCGAGCTGCCCAGCTGAGCGGACGGGATGCCATGACCCGTCGCCCCGTCTCCACCTACCGGCTGCAGATCCGGCCGTCCTTCGACCTCGACGACGCCGCCGCGCTCGTGCCCTATCTCCGCGACCTCGGCGTGGACTGGGTGTACCTCTCGCCGATCCTGCAGGCCGCCGACGGCTCCGACCACGGGTACGACGTCGTCGATCCCACCCGCGTGGACGACGCGCGCGGCGGCCCGGAGGCGCTGGCCCGTTTCGCCGCCGCCGCACGGGAGGCTGGCCTCGGCATCCTCGTCGACATCGTGCCCAACCATCAGGGCGTCGCCGACCCGCGTCACAACCCGTGGTGGGCCGACGTGCTCCGCCGCGGCCGGGACTCGGCCTGGGCGGCCGCCTTCGACATCGACGGGGACCACGGCGACGGCCGCGTGCGACTGCCCGTGCTGGGATCGGCGCTGGCCGAAGTGCTCCGCGCCGGTGAGCTGAGCGTGTCGCCCGGCCTGCCGGAGGGGCTCCGCACAGCGGAGGGCCCGGACGACGCGGGCGCTCCTCCGATCGGCCAATCACCTCCGACTGGCTGGGCCGGTGCGACGGGATTCGCGCGCTACTTCGACACCGTGCTGCCGCTGGCCGACGGCACGGCGCCGGCGCAGGAGACGACGGATGCCGACGAGGTCGCCGCCGTGCTCGCCCGGCAGCACTGGGAGCTCGTGCACTGGCGCGACGAGGCGCAGGCGCTGAACTACCGCCGGTTCTTCACGATCACGACCCTCGCCGGGGTGCGCGTGGAGCGCCCGGAGGTGTTCGCCGCCAGCCACCGCGAGGTGCTCCGCTGGTTCCGGGACAGACTGGCGGACGGGCTGCGGATCGACCACCCCGACGGTCTCGCCGATCCCGGTGGGTATCTCGACGACCTCGAGCGGGCCGTCCGAGCCGTCCGCGACGACGACGAACCTCCCTACGTCGTGGTGGAGAAGATCCTCGAGCACGGCGAGACGCTGCCGGCCTGGTGGGCCACCGACGGCACCACGGGCTACGACGCGATGGCCGAGGTCGACCGCGTGCTCATCGACCCGCGCGGCGAAGCGGGGCTCACCGCCCTGGACGCCCGGCTGCGCGCCGACACCGGCCTGCCGCCGTCGGCCGGCTGGGCGGAGCTCATCCACGAGACCAAGCGCGCTGTCGCCGACGGTGCCCAGGCCGCGGAGGTGGGCCGGCTCGTGCGGTGCCTTCCCGCGCCGGTGCGCGAAGCGCTGGGCGCCGAGGTCGCGAGGGACGCGCTGGCAGAGCTCCTGGCGTGCTTCCCCGTCTACCGCTCCTACCTCCCGGACGGCCGCGAGCATCTGGAGCGCGCGGCCGCGGAGGCCGCCTCCCGCCGGCCGGATCTCTCCCGTGCGGTGGCCGCGATCAGTCCGCTCCTGGCCGATCCCGGACTCGAGCTGTCGCGCCGGTTCATGCAGACGACGGGGCCGGTGATGGCCAAGGGCGTGGAGGACGCCGCGTTCTACCGCGACACGCGCCTGGGCACCCTCACCGAGGTCGGCGGCGACCCGTCGGTGTTCTCCCTCGACGTCGCCGGCTTCCACGCCGCGGCCGCGCGCCGCCAGTCCGCGTGGCCGTACGCGATGACCGCGCTGTCGACCCACGACACCAAGCGCAGCGAAGACGTGCGCGCCCGGCTGTCGGTGCTCGCCGAGGTGCCCGAGCGCTGGTCGGTCGCCCTGGGCCGGCTCCGTGAGATCGCCTCGACCGGGCACGGGCCGTTCGACGCCCTGGTCTGGCAGGCGATCATCGGCGCGTGGCCGGCGGCGTCCGAACGGCTGCGGGACTATGCGATCAAGGCCGCCCGGGAGTCCGCCGAGCGCACCTCGTGGGCCGCTCCCGACGCCGCGTTCGAGGACCGTATCGACGAGGTCGTGGCCGCCGCGCACGGCCGCGCCGTATCGATCGTGAACGACCTCGTCGCCGACATCGCCCCGGCCGGATGGTCCAACGCGCTGTCGGCGAAGCTGCTCCAGCTGGCTGGTCCCGGCGTCCCCGACGTCTACCAGGGCACCGAGTCCTGGGACCTGTCGCTCGTCGACCCCGACAACCGTCGCGCGGTGGACTTCGCCGCACGACGCCGGCAGCTCGACGAGCTCGACGCCGGCCTGCTGCCGCCGGTCGACGACTCCGGCGCCGCCAAGCTGCTGCTGACCTCGCGCGCACTGCGGCTGCGCCGGGACCGGCCGGGGCTCTTCACCCGCTACACCCCGATGACGGTCGCCGGTCCGGCCGCCGGCCACGCGATCGCGTTCGACCGGGGCGGCGCGCTCGCCGTCGCGACACGACTGCCGGTGGGGCTGGCCGCCGACGGCGGATGGCGGGACACCGTTCTCCTCCGTCACACCGGTCCGACCGTGGATGTGCTCACCGACCGCCGATTCGAGGGCGGCGAACTGCCGTTGGCCGAACTGCTCGAGCTGTACCCGGTGGCGCTGCTGGCGCCGGTCGAGTGAGTGTGAAAATGCAGGAAGCACTGTTACGGATGAGGCGGGGGCCCGGCCGCCGGCCACATCCGTCACCGATGTTCCTGCCGTTTCGCGCCGACGACGAGAGGAGTCGCGGATGATCGAGGTGTGGGCGCCGCGGGCGCGGCGGGTACGGCTGCGCCGGCCCGGGCACGACGACGTCGAACTCACGTCGGATGCCGGCTGGTGGCGGTCTGAGATCGCCCTCGCGGACGGTGACGAATACGGCTTCGTGCTGGGCGACGGCGACGACCTCCGCCCCGACCCCCGTTCGCGCCGCCAGCCGCGCGGCGTGCACGAGGCCTCGGCGTGGTTCGACCCGACGGCCTTCGCGTGGACCGACGCGGCGTGGACCGGGCGGCAACTGGCCGGCGGACTGATCTACGAGCTGCACGTCGGCACCTTCACGCCCGAGGGCACCTTGGACGCGGCCGCGACCCGGCTGCCGCACCTCGTGGACCTCGGCGTCACCCACATCGAGCTGCTGCCGGTGAACGGCTTCAACGGCACGCACAACTGGGGCTATGACGGCGTGCTCTGGTACGCGGTGCAGGAGGAGTACGGCGGCCCGGCGGCCTATCAGCGCTTCGTGGATGCCGCCCACGCCGCCGGGGTGGCGGTCATCCAGGACGTCGTCTACAACCACCTCGGTCCGAGCGGCAACTACCTGCCGGAGTTCGCACCCTACCTGCGCGATGCCGAGCACAACACGTGGGGCGCGAGTCTCGACCTCGACCGGCCCGAGGTGCGTGCCTTCATCGTCGACAACGCGCTGTCCTGGATGCACGATCACCACGTGGACGGCCTGCGCCTGGACGCGGTGCACGCGCTCCGCGAGTCGCCGGACAGCGCCGTCCACATCCTGCGTGAGCTCGCCGAGCGCACCGATGCGCTGAGCGCCCACCTCGGCCGCCCGCTCACGCTCATCGCCGAGAGCGACCTCAACGATCCCGTCATGATCCTGCCGCGGGAGGCAGGCGGCCACGGCCTGAGCGCGCAGTGGTCCGACGACTGGCACCACGCCGTGCATGTCGCGGTGACCGGCGAGGTCGACGGATACTACGCAGACTTCGCCGCCCTCGACGCGCTCCCGAAGGTGTGGGCGTCGGGCTTCTTCCACGACGGCACGCATTCGTCGTTCCGGGGGCGGGACCACGGCGCTCCGGTGCCCGCTGATGTGCCCTCGTGGCGTCTGGTCACCTTCGCCCAGGACCACGACCAGATCGGCAACCGGGCCGCCGGCGACCGCCTCTCGGCGACGCTGTCGCCGGAGCGTCTGGCCGTCACTGCGGTGCTGACGCTCACGGCGCCCGGCACCCCGATGCTGTTCATGGGGGAGGAGTGGGGCGCCTCGACGCCCTGGCAGTTCTTCACCTCGCACCCCGAGCCCGAACTCGCCGCGGCGACCGCCGCCGGGCGCAAGGCGGAGTTCGCGCGGATGGGCTGGGACGAGTCGCTCGTGCCGGATCCGAACGACCCCGAGACCTTCCGGCGGTCGACGCTCGACTGGGACGAGCCGGGGCGCGGCGCGCACGCGCGGCTCCTGGACCTCTACCGGCGGCTGGCGCGGTTGCGCCGCGAGCGACCGGAGCTCACCGATCCGCGCTCGGCCGGTCACGGCGCGTCGGCGGCGGAGGCGATCGGCGGTCGCGTGTACGAACTCGAGCGCGGCAACGCGCGCGTGCTGGTGAACCTCTCCGCCGTGCCGTGGGAGGTGCCCGTGCGCGCGGGGGAGTCGCTGTGGCTCACGACCGACACCGACCACGAGGCCGGTGCCGCGCGCTCCGAGCGGTGGGTCGTGCTGCCCGACACCGCGCTGGTCCTGGGTCCGGCCTAGCGCCCGCACTACGCTCCCACAGCGCCCGCAGCGCGTCGGCACAGCACCCGCAGAGCGACGGCACAGCGTCCGTCTGTCGCGGCGTCGCCCTCCGCGACTGTCAAGCCCCTGTCGGCGGCCGGTCCCCGCGGATACGGTCGGATCATGGCCTCCCCCGCGCCCCGTTCCGACATCCTCCGCCAGGTCGCCGTGCTCTCCGCGGTGAGCTTCATGATCGTCGCCGCCATGGTCGGCACCGGCCTGTTCGGCGGCACCAACGTCCGCGACCTTCAGGGCGGCGCGCTCGACGCCGACTCGACGGTGCTCGCCCCCGATCGCCCGGCCTTCGCGATCTGGTCGGTGATCTACGTGCTCATGGTCGCCTACGCGGTGTGGCAGGCGCTGCCGGGGCAGCGAAGCCGTCCCCGTCAGCGCGCTGTCGGCGGCTGGATCGCCCTGACGGCGGTGCTGAACGGCGCCTGGCTCCTCGCCGCGCAGTTCCTGAACCTGATCGCCACCGTCATCGCCATCATCGTGCTGCTGGTCGCACTGGCCGCGACGCTGCGCATCCTCGTCGTCCAACGCGGGGAGGGTCCCGTGGATGCCGTGCTGATGGATGCCGCGGTGGGACTCCACCTCGGCTGGGTGACCCTGGCGACGGTGGCGAACGTCACCGCCTGGCTCACCGCGGAGGTCGCGCCCGCCTCCTGGGCCGGCGCCGCGGAGCCGGTGGCGATCGGCGTGCTGATCGTCGTGGCGATCATCGGATCCGCCCTCGCCGTCGGCACCGGCGGCCGGATCGCGCCGGCGGTCGCCATGGCGTGGGGTCTCGTCTGGATCGGGGTCGCGCGGGCCACCGGCGAGCCGGCCTCGACGCCGATCGCGATCGCCGCGATCGCGGCGGCCGCGGTCGTCCTCCTCGCCGCCGTGTTCGTGCGCGTCGCCTGGCGGCGAGGGGTCACGACGACCGAAGCCGCTGCCTGACGGCGCAGCCGCGCAGGCCGCGCCGCCGTCCCGCCGCGCAGGCGGCGCGAGCATGGGATCAGGCTGATCCGCGACGGATGAGCCGGGTCGGGAACTCGATCGGCTCGGCGCCCGCGGGCCGGCCGGCGACGATGTCGGCGACGGCGCCCACGGCGGCGGCGGCCATGTCGCGGATGGGCTGGCGCACCGTGGTGAGAGGCGGCGAGAGCCACGCGGCGGCGGGGATGTCGTCGAAGCCGACGACGAGCACGTCGCGACCTACCGCGAGTCCCAGGTCGTCGGCGGCGCGGTAGACCCCCACGGCCATCTCGTCCGAGCACGCGAAGACGCCGATGCTCCCGCCGCCGGCCGCGGCACGGCGGAGCGCGGGACGGACGGCGGACCTCGCCTCCTCCGCACCCCACGACGCGTGCACCCGCTCGTACGGGACGCCGTCGTCGAGTCCCGCAAGGAAGCCCGCAACGCGATCACGGCCGAACCGGTACGAGGGTGCGCCTTCGACGACGACGACGGCCGACACGCCGCGGCTGCGCAGGAGACGGGCCGCATCGCGCACCCCGGTGCGGTCGGCCGAGCGCACCGAGGGCAGCCGGTGCCGCTGGTCCGACCGCGGATCCAGGAGGACGACGGGGATGCCGGTGGCCGCGACCACTTTCAGCTGGGCCTCGGTGGGCAGCAGCAGCCCCAGGACCACCCCGGCCGGCCGGCGGGCGCGCAGACGCTCGGGCCAGTCGTCGCCGGGGGCGTCGCGCTCGCCGGTGAGCACCAGGTCGTACCCGCGCTCGGAGGCTGCCGCCCGCGCGCCGGCGATGGCCTCATCGGCCCAGGGGCCGCCGAAGTGCGAGAGCACGAGTTCGATGAGATCGTCGGCGTGCCGTCGTGGGCGCCCGCGGGTCGTGGCGGAGCGGTCGTAGCCGACGCGGCGGGCTTCGGCGGCGATCCGGGCGCGGGTGGCGGCGGACAGGTCGCCCGCTCCCCGCAGGGCGCGAGAGGCGGTGCTCGCGCTCACCCCGCACGCGGCGGCGATCGAGGCGATGGTCGGCGCAGACGGCATCCTCCATTTTTGCGCACGAAGATGGCGCCCGGGCGACCTGTTTGCGAGGGTCGTCCCTGGAAGGGAGCATCATGTCCACCGCTCACGCCGTCGTCGACCTGGATGTCGCCGGAGACACCATCAGCCGCCACCTCTACGGGCACTTCGCCGAGCACCTGGGCCGGTGCATCTACGGCGGGTTCTGGGTTGGGGAGGACTCCGAGATCCCGAACGTCCGCGGCATCCGCTCCGACGTGGTCGAGGCGCTCCGGGCGCTCCAGGTGCCGAACCTCCGGTGGCCCGGCGGATGCTTCGCCGACGAGTACCACTGGCGTGACGGCATCGGTCCCCGCGCGGAGCGCCCCACGATGGTCAACACGCACTGGGGCGACGTCGTCGAGGACAACGCCTTCGGCACCCACGAGTTCATGGACCTGTGCGAGATGCTCGGCGCCGACGCCTATGTCAACGGCAATGTCGGCAGCGGCACGGTGCAGGAGATGAGCGAGTGGGTCGAGTATCTGACGCGCTCCGGCGACAGCCCGATGGCGCGGCTGCGGCGGGCGAACGGCCGCGACGAGCCGTGGCAGGTCGCCTTCTGGGGCCTCGGCAACGAGGCCTGGGGGTGCGGCGGGCACATGACGCCGGAGTACTACACCTCGCTCGCCCGCCGCTACGCCACGTTCTGCCGCGACCACGACGGCAACCGCCTCACGCGCATCGCGGCCGGCGCCGCCGACGCAGATCTGCGCTGGACCCACGCGCTGATGGCGTCGGCCGTGTCGACGAACACCCCTGATCCGCAGCCCTCGCCGTACCAGGCGATCTCGTTCCACTACTACACGCATTCCGGAACCGGCATACAGCGCGAGTCGGCGACCGAGTTCGACGCCGACCAGTACTACCGGACCCTCGCGCACGCCGCCGGGGTGGAGCGGGTGATCGCCGCCCACGAGGCCGTGATGGACGCGTACGACCCCGAGCGGCGCATCGGTCTCGTCTGCGACGAGTGGGGCACGTGGTGGCGGGTGGAGCCGGGAACCAACCCGGGCTTCCTCTTCCAGCAGAACACGGTTCGCGACGCTCTCGTGGCGGGGCTCCACTTCGACGCCTTCCACCGGCACGCCGCGCGGCTGCGGATGGCCAACATCGCCCAGACGCTGAACGTTCTGCAGGCGATGATCCTCACGGATGACGAGGGCGGACTGGTGCTGACCCCGACGTATCACGTGTACGAGATGAACGTCGGGCATCACGATGCGGCCCTCGCCCCCTCGTACGTCCTGGGCGCGCCGGTGGCCGCCGTCGGCGAGGAGGAGCTGCCGCTGCTGTCACTGTCCGCCTCGACACGTCACACGCCCGAGGGGTCCTCCGCGCTGCTCTCCCTCACTCACCTGGGGATCGACGGGGCGCTCCCGGTGAGCGTCGATCTGCGCGGGCGTCAGGCTGTCGTCGCCCGCGCGCGGGTGCTCACCGGCTCCGACGCACAGGCCCACAACACTCCGGACGCGCCCGATGCCGTCGCCCCCGTGCCGCTGGCGGCCGAGGTCGGCGCGGACGGAGTCCTCCGCCTCACCCTGCCGCCGCACTCCTTCGCGACGGTGGAGCTGACGCTGTCCTGAGGTGATGCGCGCCTGGGCTGACGCCCGCCTGAGCTGAGGACAGCAGTGCGGCGGTGCGGGTCAGCGCTGGAGAGCGACGTCGACGATCCGCCGATCCGCGGCGGTGATCTCGTGCACCGCCCCGGTGACCTCGAGCACCGCCGAGGTCTCGCGCTCTGCGCACGACGGCCCGACCCACAGGTAGATATCGCCGGGCTCGACGATGCGGCGGCCATCGCGGCCGGTGAAGGCGAGGCGGGTGGGCGGCACGTCGAAGCGCACGGTGACCTCTTCGCCCGCCTCCAGTTCCACCCGGGCGAAGGCGACGAGCTGCGCCACCGGACGCGTCACGCTCGCGAATCGGTCGCGGGCGTAGAGCTGGACGACGTCGGCGCCGGCCCGTGCGCCGGTGTTGCGTACGCGCACGCTCGCGGAGAATCCCGAGGCGGCGTCGGCGCTGCCGGGAACCTCCAGCGCATCGTGCGCGAAGGTCGTGTACGACAGCCCGTGTCCGAACGGGAGGGCGGGGGTGTTGTCGGCGCTGGTGACGTCGTTGGGGCCGCCGAGCAGCGGGTGGAGGTACGAGTACGGCTGCACCCCGGCCGAGCGGGGGAGCGAGACCGGCAGCCGTCCGGAGGGCGACACCCGCCCGGTGACGATGTCGGCGAGCGCCCTGCCGCCTTCCTCGCCGGGGAAGAAGGCCTGCAGCGCCGCGGCGGCGGCGCTGTCGCCGCGCAGCGCCCAGTCGATCGCGTACGGGCGGCCCGAGATCACCACGAGCACGACCGGCGTGCCGGTGGCGAGGATCCGCTCGACGAGCTCGCGCTGCACGCCGGGGAGCTCGAGCGAGTCCGCGTCGTTGCCCTCGCCGACGGTGCCGCGCCCGAAGAGGCCGGCACGGTCGCCGACGACCACAAAGGCGACGTCCGCATCGCGGGCGGCGGTCTCGGCGTCCGCGAAGCCGGATCGGTCCTCCCCCTCGGCGTCGCATCCGCGCGCGATCGTCACCTCGGCGATCGTCGCCTCGGCGCCGTCCGGCGCCTCCGAGAGCGCGTCGGTGAGTGCGGCGGCGAAGGTCGGGATCTCGAACCCGAGCGGCACCCCGGGATGGTGGGCGAGCACGTGGTTGGCGAAGGAGTAGCAGCCCATGAGCGCCTCGGCGCTGTCGGCGTTGGGGCCGACGATCGCGATGCGTCGCGGCGTCTGCCGCGACTCCTCGGTCGAGGACTGCAGCGGCAGGGTGCCGTCGTTGGTGAGGAGGACGACCGACGAGGCGGCGAGCTCCCGCGCCACCTGCCGGTGCGCGGGGGAGTCGAGGTCGATGGATGTCGGCGGCTCGTCGAAGGCGGCGTCCAGCAGGCCCAGGTCGTCCTTCTCGGCGAGCACCCTCAGGACGGCACGGTCGATCAGCTCGGGGTCGACGCCGCCGGAACGGGCAAGCTCGAGCAGCGGACCGGCGAACGCGTCGCCCGTCGGCAGCTCGACATCGATCCCCGCCGCGAGCGCGAGTGCGGCGGCCTCGCCGAGGTCCTGGGCGACCCCGTGCATCGTGTGGAGGAACGCGACGGAGAAGTAGTCCGACACGACCACGCCGTCAAAGCCCCACGTCTCGCGCAGGAGCTCGGTGAGGTAGGCGGGGGTGGCCGCGACCGGCATCCCGTCGATCTCGGCGTACGAGTTCATCACCGAGCGCACCCCGCCGTCGCGCACCGCCATCTCGAAGGGCGGCAGGAAGACGTCGGCGAGCTCGCGCGGTCCGGCGTGGACCGGTGCGTGGTTGCGGCCGCTCTGCGAACCCGAGTATCCGACGAAGTGCTTGAGCGTGGCGTGCACGCCGGCGTCCTGGAGTCCGCGGACATAGGCGGTGCCCACGACGCCCACGACGTACGGATCTTCGGCGATGCACTCGTCCACGCGGCCCCACCGCGGATCCCGGATGACGTCGAGCACCGGGGCGAGGCCCTGATGGATGCCGAGGGCGCTCATCGACTCCCCGATCAGCCGCCCCATCCGCTCGACCAGTTCCGGGTCGAACGACGCGCCCCACGCCAGCGGGGTGGGGAAGGTGGCCGCCTTCCACGCGGCGAGCCCGGTCAGGCACTCCTCGTGCACGATCGCGGGGATCCCGAGCCGCGTCTGCTCCACCAGCCGGCGCTGCTCGCCCCACAGCCACCCGGCGCGCTCGACCGGGTCGACCGGGCGGGTGCCGTACACCCGCGTCAGGTGGCCGATCCCGTGCCGGGAGGCGTCCTCATACCTCGTGGAGCTGGCCATCTCACCGGCCATCGGCGCCACGAGCTCATCGCCCTGGTCGACCCAGAACCCGACCAGCTGGGCGATCTTCTCCTCGAGGGTCATGCGGGCGAGCAGGTCCGCGACGCGGGTCGAGACGGCGGGGGAGGTGAGGGTCACGATGGAGATCTCCTTGATGCGCGGTGGGGGCGCGGTTGTCCGCGGAAGCGGGCGGGCTCAGCCCTTGACGGCGCCGGTGAGGCCGCCGACGATGCGGCGCTCGAAGAGGCTGAAGAACACGAGGGCGGGGATCATCGACAGTGACGTGAAGGCGAGCACCTTCGCGGTGTCGACCGAGTACTGCGACGAGAAGGCCTGCACGCCGAGGGGGAGCGTGTAGCTGGCCTCGTTGTTCAGGATGAACAGCGGCAGCAGGTAGCTGTTCCAGCTGCCGATGAAGGCGAGGATGCCGACGGTGATCACGCCCGGCACCGACAGCGGCAGGACCATCCGCCAGAAGAACCCGATGCGGCTGCAGCCGTCGATGAACGCCGCCTCCTGGATCTCGTCGGGGATCGCCCGCAGGAACGGCACCAGGATGATGATCGTCGTCGGGAGGGCGAAGGCGATCTGCGGAAGGATGATGCCGCCGAGCGAGTTCATGAGCCCGAGGTCGCGGATCACGATGTACAGCGGCGTGATCGCCACGGTGATCGGGAACATGAGACCCGCGGCGAACAGCGCGTACAGCGCGCCGCGGCCGCGGAAGCGGTAGCGGGCGATGACGTAGCTGGCCATGAGCCCGAGCGCGACGACGCCCGCCGTGGTCGCCGTGGCGGTGATCACCGAGTTCAGCACCTGGTTCCAGAACTGCGGTCCCGTGAGCACCGTGAGGTAGTTCTCGATGTTCCACGGGTCGGGCCAGCCGGCCGGGTCGACGGTGATCTGCGAGTTGCTGCGGAAGCCGCCGATGATGATGTACAGCACCGGGGCGAGCATGAGGGCGATGACCACGAGGGCCACGAAGTAGACGACGGGGTTGCCCCAGGGGAGCTTCTCCCGGCGGCCGCGGCGTCCCTTCGGGGTGACGACGGCGACGGTGGCGGGTGCGGCGACGGCGGTCATCGGCCCTTCTTCCCTTCCGTGAGGGCGCCTTCGGTGTCCCGGCGGAGGACGAAGCGCTGGTAGATGAGCGCGACGATCAGCGAGATGACGAAGATCACCACGGCGACGGCGTTGCCGTAGCCGAAGTTGCCGGCGTTGCGGCCGTTGACGACCATGTAGGTCGCCATGGTCGAGGTGCCCGCCGTGGAGGCGACGTACTGCCCCCAGATGATGTAGACGAGGTCGAACAGCTGGAGCGCTCCGATGATCGAGAGGAACGCCCAGATGCGGAGGGTCGGAGCCAGCAGCGGGAGCGTGATGCGCCAGTGCGTCTGCCAGTAGCCCGCACCGTCGAGGGCGGCGGCCTCGTAGAGCTCCTCCGGGATCCCCTGGAGTCCGGCGAGGAAGAGGATCACCGCGAACCCGACGTACTTCCAGGTGAGGATCGCCATGAGGGTCCAGATCGCGATCGACGGATCCGAGATCCAGTCCTGGGTCAGGCCGCCGAGGCCGAGGCTCTCCAGCAGGCCGTTGAGCGCGCCCTGGGTCTGCAGCATGAGCCCGAAGCCGGTGCCGACGACGACCTCGGCGATGACGTAGGGCACGAAGATGAGCACCCGGATGAGCGACTGCCCGCGCATCCGCCTGTTCAGGAGGAGAGCGAGCAGCACCGCGACGGGGCCCTGCAGCACGATCGAGGCGATGACGATGAAGCCGTTGTGGCCGAGCGCCTCGAGGAAGGTGGGGTCGGTGATGATCGTCAGGTAGTTCTGCAGCCCGACGAAGTCGGTGGGCGGACCGTAGCCGGCCCAGCGGAAGAACCCGTAGTAGGCGGCCATCGCCACGGGGAAGATGACGAAGCCGAGGAAGATCAGCAGCGCCGGTCCGACGAGCAGGGCGATCTCGAGTCGACCGGACCAGCCGATGCCTCGCGGACGGCGGCGCGGCGAGGGCGGGGGCGGCGTGTGGCCGCCCCCGCCGTGCTGCGCGAGATCCGTCTGCGGCGCGTGCGTCACAGATGTCTCGCTGAGGGTCATGATGCCCGTCAGCCCTTCTTGGCCGCGTCGGCGACCGACTGCATCATCTGCTCGGGCGTGCTCTTGCCGGCCAGCAGGTCGACGACGGCGACGTTGAGCGCGTTGCCGACGTTCTGACCGAGGACGGTGTCGAGCCACTGCGAGACGAACGGCGCCTTGTTGTAGGCCTCGAGCACCTGCTGCAGGTACTCCTCCTCGACCGCGCTCTGGGCGACCGTGTTGACCGGCGGGGCGCTGAACGCCTCATAGTAGGCCTTCTGCTGGTCGGCGGAGGCGACGAAGTTCAGGAAGTCGGCGCACTCCTTCGGAGCCTTGGCCGAGCACGAGTATCCGTCGACGCCGCCCATCATCGAGCCGGGCTCACCGGCACCGCCGGACAGCTCCGGGAACGGGAACCACGCCAGGTCCGGGAGCGGCTGCTCGTCGGGCGTCAGCGAGGCGATCACGCCGGGATCCCAGGCACCCATGAGCTCCATGGCGGCCTGGTGGTTGGCGACGAGGCCCGCGGAGCTTCCGGCGCCCTGCTGGGCGGAGGTGGTGAGGAAGCCTTCGTTGAAGGGCTCGATGGCCGCGAAGTCCGCGAGGTCCTGCGCCGCCTTCAGCCAGCACGCGTCGCTGAAGTCCTTCGAGTCGCCGGTGGCCTCGATGGTCGCCGGGCTGCACTCGCGGAGCGCGAAGTTGTAGTACCAGTGCGCGGCGGGCCAGGCATCCTTCGCGCCGAGGGCGATGGGGGCGATGCCGGCGTCCTTGAGGGAGCCGACGACGTCCTTGAGCTCGTCGACGGTGGTGGGCGTCGTGGTGACGCCGGCCTCCTCGAAGAGGTCGGACGCGTACCAGAAGCCCGACGGGAGCACGGCCAGGGGCATGGCCCAGACCTTGTCCTGGTAGGTCTCGGCCTTGAACGACCCCTCGGAGATCTCGCTGCGGGCGGTGTCGCTGATGAGGTCGGTGAGGTCCATGAGCTGTCCGGCCTGGACCATGGCGGTCATCTTGCCGCCGCCGCGCTGGAGGAAGATGTCGGGCGGGTCGCCGGCGTTGAGCGCGGTCTGCAGCTTGCCGTCCATGTCCTCGTTCTGCACGGACTGCATCGTGATCGTGACGTTGTCGTTCTCCGCCTCGAAGGCGGCGATCGCGTTCTTCCAGAACTCCTGTCCGGGACCGGTGGTGGAGTTCTGCCAGAGCGTCATCTCCACCGGACCGCCCTCGGCGGCCGGTTCACCCCCGCCGCCGCAGGCGCTGAGCGCGAGCGAGCCGGCGATCAGGAGCGAGGCCCCGGCCAGGATCTTGTGGGCTTTCATGTGATTCCTGTTCTCTTCGTCGAGTCGGCATCCCGGCGGTGCGGCCGGTTGCATAAGTTTCTAAAAACAACAAAACGGTGTCAAACGTTTTCGAAACCGTTTTCCATCCGGCTATCCTGACGACATGACCCAGCGGCGACCGACGATCCACGATGTCGCCGCGCGCGCGGGCGTCTCGGTGGCCACCGTCTCCAAGGCCATGAACGGCCGCTACGGCGTCGCGACCGAGACCGCGGACCGCGTGCTGCGTGCCGTCGCCGACCTCGGATACGAGTCGAGCCTCATCGCCAGCAGCATGCGCTCGCGGCGCACCGGGGTGATCGGCGTGCTCGTCGCCGACTTCGAGCCCTTCAGTGCGGAGGTGCTCAAAGGCGTCGGCGAAGCGCTGCGCGACTCCCGCTACGACCTCCTCGCCTACACCGGCTCCCGCGGCGACGACGACGGCTGGGAACGGCGCTCCCTGTCGCGGCTGAGCGGCACTCTCATCGACGGGGCGATCATGGTGACGCCCACGGTGGTCAACGTCAGCACCGAGGTGCCGCTCGTGGCCGTCGACCCCCACGCCGGGCCCGCCGACCTCCCCATCGTGGAGTGCGACAGCTTCGGCGGGGCCCGGGAGGCCACGCGCTACCTCATCGAGCTCGGGCACCGCCGCATCGGCTACATCGCGGGCCGGGCCGACCTGCGCTCCTCGATCGCCCGCGACGCGGGCTACCGGCGGGCGCTCGCCGACGCCGGCATCCCGTTCGACCCCGCATACGTGGGTGCCGGCCGGTATCAGGAGTCGACCGCGCGCGAGGTCGCGATCGACATGCTCTCGACCCCCGATCGTCCGACGGCGATCTTCGCCGCGAACGACATCTCCGCGCTCGCGATCCTGCAGGTCGCCGCGGATCTGGGCCTCGAGGTGCCCCGGGATCTGTCGATCGTCGGCTTCGACGACATCCCCGAGGCCACCCGGCTCGCGACGCCGCTGACGACGGTCCGTCAGCCCATGGGTCGGCTCGGCGCCGAGGCGGCCGGCATGCTGCTCGCGCTGCTGCGGGGAGAGGAGCCGGAGGTGACCCACCTGCGGCTGCCCACGAAGCTCATCCCGCGGGCGACGACGGCGCCGCCGAAGCCGGCGCCCCGATCGCGCGCAGCGGATCGGCCAGCAGGTCGCTGAAGGCGGCCTCGGCGGCGCCGATGAGGAGCCGGTCCTCGCCGAGGGCGGCGGGGAGGAGCTCGACGTCGGCGGCATTGGCGGGCATCGACTGGGCGCGCACGAGGTCGGTGAGCTCCGCCAGGTCCCAGGTGGCGAGGGTGGCGAGGAATCCGCCGAGCACGACCACCTGCGGGTTCAGCACGTTCACGGCGTTCGCAAGTGCCGTGGAGAGGATGCGTCGCTGACGCGCCACCTCGAGGCCGACGCCGGTCGAGGCGTCGGCGTCTCGGGCGGCGTCGGCGAGCGCCGCGGCGAGGGTCGGCTCGTCGGCGCCGGTGAGGCCGACCGCCTCCAGCAGGCGCGCACGGCTGACCTCGTCCTCGAGCACCCCGCCCGGGGCGCGACGGTCGGTGGCCTCCGCGATGCCCGGGCGATTCTGCCCGAACTCGCCCGCGTAGCCGCCGGCGCCGGTCACCGCCATGCCGTTGACGATGAGGCCGCCGCCGATGCCGCTCGCGCCGCCGTTGAGGTAGACCGCGTCGTCGACGCCGACGGCGGCCCCGAACAGGTGCTCGGCGAGTGCCCCGAGGCTCGCGTCGTTGGCGACGAACGCGGTGAGGCCGGTCGCCGCCTGGAAGAGGGTGCCGAGCGGCGCATCGGTCCAGTCGAGGTGCGGCGCCTCGCGCACGAGGCCGTCGGCGCGCCGCACGAGACCGGGCACGGCCACGCCGATCGCGACGATCCGGGAGGAGGCGAGATCGCCCGCCTGCCACTGCGCGAGCTGGGCGGAGACGAGCGCCACCGTGCTCTCGGGGGTCGGCGGCGCGGACACTTCGATCCGGGCGCGGGCGGCGATCCGCCGGTCCAGGCCCACGGCTGCGACGGTGACGGCGTCCACCTCGGGGTTCACGGCCAGGGCGAGCACCGCGGGGTCGGCGGCGACCATCGGCGACGGACGTCCCACCCGCCGGCTCGGGTCGGGTGCGCGCTCGACGACGAGTCCTTCGGCCACGAGTTCGGTGACCAGATCGGCGATCGTCGAGCGATTGAGTCCGGTCGCCTCGGTGAGCGCGGCGCGCGAGAGCGGCCCGCTGTGGTGCACGAGGTGCAGCAGCCGGGCGAGGTTGGCCTGGCGAACGCCCACCGTCTCACGCACTCGTCCACTGTAGAGCCCGCGGCGGTTTTGTTGCGCTGATTCCGAAATGCCGGGACGCGGTGCACCGGGAACCGTGGCGTCCGGCTCCCGGCACTGGACGCGCGCGTGCTGGGGGTATAGGTTGTAGTCCACAACAATTCCCCGCACGTCGCGCAAAGGAGCGTCATGCCCATCTCTCCCACCCCGGCCGACCGGTTCACGTTCGGTCTCTGGACCGTCGGATACAACGGCACCGACCCGTTCGGCGGACCGACCCGCCCCGCCCTGGATGTCGTCCACGTCGTCGAGAAGCTGGCAGAACTCGGCGCCTACGGACTCACGTTCCACGACGACGACCTGTTCGCATTCGGCTCCACCGAGGCGCAGCGCCAGACGCAGATCGACCGCCTGAAGGCCGCCCTCGCCGACACCGGCATGACGATCCCCATGGTGACCACGAACCTCTTCAGCGCGCCCGTCTTCAAGGACGGCGGCTTCACCTCCAACGACCGCGACGTGCGGCGCTTCGCCATCCGCAAGGTCCTGCGTCAGATCGACCTGGGCGCCGAGCTCGGAGCCCAGACCTTCGTCATGTGGGGCGGCCGCGAGGGCGCCGAGTACGACTCCGCCAAGGACGTGCAGGCGGCGCTGGAGCGCTACCGCGAGGCCGTCAACTTCCTCGGCGACTACGTGGTCAGCAAGGGGTACGACCTGCGCTTCGCCATCGAGCCCAAGCCCAACGAGCCCCGCGGCGACATCCTCCTCCCCACGGTCGGACACGCCCTGGCGTTCATCGACTCGCTGGAGCGGCCCGAGCTGGTCGGCCTCAACCCCGAGGTCGGGCACGAGCAGATGGCCGGGCTGAACTTCGCCGCCGGCATCGCCCAGGCGCTCTACCACGGCAAGCTCTTCCACATCGACCTCAACGGTCAGCGCGGCATCAAATACGACCAGGACCTGGTCTTCGGCCACGGCGACCTGCACAACGCGTTCGCGCTCGTCGACCTGCTCGAGCACGGCGGTCCTCAGGGCGGCCCGGCCTACACCGGTCCCCGCCACTTCGACTACAAGCCCAGCCGCACCGAGGACGAGACGGGCGTGTGGGAGTCGGCATCGGCCAACATGCGCACCTACCTTCTCCTCAAGGAGCGGGCCGACGCCTTCCGCGCCGACCCCGAGGTGCAGGAGGCGCTCGTCGCCGCGCGTGTCGCCGAGCTCTCGCAGCCGACCTTCGGCGAGGGCGAGACCTACGAGGACTTCGTCGCCGACCGCTCCGCCTACGAGGACTTCGAGCCCGACGCCTACCTGGGCGGCAAGGGCTTCGGCTTCGTCCGCCTGCAGCAGCTGGCGACCGAGCACCTCCTCGGCGCCCGCTGACCCCGCCGCGCCGATCTCTCGGCGTCGAGACGAGCTCTCGGCGCCCAGAGGCGCGCACGGAATCGGAACACGGAAGGATGCCGCTATGGCACTGGTGATGGGCGTCGACAGCTCGACGCAGTCGTGCAAGGTCGTGATCGTCGACACCGACACGGGGACGATCGTCCGGGAGGGGCGCGCGTCGCACCCCGATGGAACGAGCGTCGACCCGGACGCGTGGTGGACGGCGCTGCAGAGCGCCATCGCCGCGGCCGGTGGGATGGATGACGTCGCCGCATGGTCGATCGGCGGGCAGCAGCACGGCATGGTCGCCCTCGACGCACAGGGACGGGTGATCCGCGACGCCCTGCTGTGGAACGACACGCGCTCTGCCGGCGCCGCCGCCGACCTGATCGCCGAGTTCGGCGCGGACGAGCTCGCGATGCGCACGGGCCTCGTGCCGGTCGCGTCGTTCACGATCACCAAGCTCCGGTGGCTCCGCGATCACGAGCCCGACAACGCCGCCCGCGTGGCCGCGGTCGCGCTGCCCCACGACTGGCTGACCTGGCGGCTGCGCGGCTTCGGTCCTGTTGAGCCCGGGGAGGCAGGGTCATCCGGGGAGGCGGAGCTGGCGGAGCTGGTGACCGACCGCTCCGACGCCTCCGGTACCGGCTACTGGAACCCCGCCGACGACGACTACGACCGCGAGCTGCTCATCGCGGCCCTCGGCCACGACGCGATCCTGCCTCGTGTGCTCGGTCCGCGCGAGTCGGTCGCCGACGCTGCGGGCCGCCGTGTCGGTCCGGGTGCGGGTGACAACGCGGGCGCCGCGCTGGGCGTCGGCGCGGGCCTGGGCGATGTCGTGGTGTCGATCGGCACGAGCGGCACCGTCTTCGCGATCAGCGCCGAGCCGGTCCGCGACGTGTCCGGCACGGTGGCCGGCTTCGCCGACGCCGACGGCCACTTCCTGCCGATCGTCGTGACGCTCAACGCCGCGCGTGTGCTCGACGCCGTCGCGCGGCTGCTCGGCGTGGACCATGCCGAGCTGTCCCGGCTCGCGCTCGCCGCCGAACCGGGCGCCGCGGGCCTCACGCTGGTGCCGTACTTCGAGGGCGAGCGCACCCCGAACCTGCCGGATGCGACCGCCTCCCTCACGGGCATGACCCTCGCCTCGACGACCCGCGAGAACCTCGCGCGTGCCGCTGTGGAGGGGATGCTGCGGGGGCTCGGTGCCGGGGTCGACGCGCTGCGGGAGGTCGGTGTTCCGATCGAGCGGGCGCTGCTGATCGGCGGTGCCGCGCAGTCCGAGGCCGTGCGTCGCGTCGCGCCGGAGGTGCTCGGGGTGCCCGTCGAGGTTCCCGAGCCCGGCGAGTACGTGGCGCTGGGCGCCGCCCGTCAGGCCGCCTGGATCGTGTGACCTCCGCGTCCCCCAGACCGCCTCTTCCGTTTCGTCTCGCTGCGCTCGCTCAACGTCCGGGTCCGTCCCCCCGGTCGTTGAGCGAGGAGCGCAGCGACGAGACGAAACGCCCCGACCGCCTCAGAAGGTCTGCGCGAAGGCGCGGAGGATGCGCGCCGGTTCGGTGAGCGACGCGGCCAGCACCCGCGCGGCGATCGCGTCGTAGTCCGACGCGGCGAAGTAGCCGTCGTCGCGGTAGACCGCCATCCGCTCGGTGAAGGCGCGGCCGGTCGGCTCGGGGTGGAACTGCGTCGCGTACAGGCGGTCGCCCACCCGGTACGCCTGCACGGGGCACGCGTCGTTCGTGGCGAGCAGCACCGCGCCCTCGGGCATGCGGCCGGTGCCCTCCTTGTGCGCGGTGAGCGCGGCGAAGGTGTCGGCGAGACCGCCGAAGAGCGGATCGGAGGCGGCTCCAGCGGTGAGCGACACCGTCGTCGGCCCGGTGTCCTCGGGGTGGGCGCGGGTCACCTCGCCGCCGAGCGCGCGGGTGGCGACGCCGATGCCGAAGCAGGTGAACAGCGCGGCGACGGCGCCTGCGGCGGCCTCCCGGGCGAGGCGGGCGAGGTCGCCTTCGAGGCGGCGCTGCACGTCGGTCTTGGTCGATTCGGGATCGGTCACGTTGAACGGGCTGCCGCCGACGACGACTCCGCGCCAGCGTTCGACGGCGTCGGCGGGCAGCGGCTCGGCGACGAGATCCCAGCGCTCCAGGGACTGCTCGTCGAGTCTCATCGCACTGCGGAACGACTCGTACTCGGCGGCGGCCGCCCCCTGCTGCGGGCGGACGCAGAGGTAGACGAGCGGGCGCATGGCCCCGAGTCTAGGCGGGCTCTGCGCGCACGACCAGAAACGTGTCATCCCGGATGTATCAGGGGCGTTGTGGCCTCCTCCTAGAGATGTGGCCACAATGGGCGGTATGACTGCAACCGACCCGTCGCACGTGCGGGACGACCCCGACGACGACGGGCGGCCGGTCGGCGACGCCTCGATCTGGGACAGAGCGGCCGCGGCCTTCACGCGCTGGCGCGGCGGCGACACCCGCGCCATGGACGATCTGGTGCGGCTGATGACGCCGGTCTTGTGGCACGTCGTGCGCGCGTACGGGCTCGAGCGCTCGCTGGCAGAAGACGTCGTCCAGACCACGTGGCTGACCCTCGTCCGCCGTTACGAGAGCATCGCCGAGGACCGCGCGGTCGCCGGCTGGCTGACCACCTGTGCGCGCCGGGAGGCGTGGCGCACGGCCAAGGCGCATCAGCGCGTGCGCGCGACCGAGGACGTCGAGATCGAGCCGCATCTGCCGGCAGAGGTCTCCGCTGAGGACCGCGCGCAGCTCGCCGACAGCGACTCGCGCCTCTGGCGGGCCGTCGGCATCCTCGACGAGCGCTGCCGGCGCCTCCTGCGGATCGTCGCCTTCGAGGAGCGTCCCGACTACGCGCGCATCGCCCAGGATCTCGCGATGCCCGTGGGCTCGATCGGACCGACCCGGCAGCGGTGCCTCGCAAAGCTCCGCACCGCGCTGACCGGTGATGGTTGGACCGGGGATGGATGGACAGGAGATGTCTCATGAGTGCTGAGTCCGACGCGGAGCTGTTCCGTGCCCTGCGCCGCACCTGGGAGGATCTCGACCCGGCGCCGGCCGACCTCGTCGACCGGATGGTGGCGGCCGTCGCCACGGCCGATCTCTCCCGCGAGTACGCGCTGCTGACGCTCGTGTCGCAGACAGACCTGGCCGCCGTCCGCGGTGACGCCGACGCGCTGACGCTGCAGTTCAGCGACGGCACGGCCAGCGTCCTCGTCCACGTGGTGCCGGCGGAGTCCGGCCTGCGGCGGGTGGACGGCTGGGTCGACGCGCCGGCCGTCTCCATCGAGCTCGAACAGGACGGCCGGTCGTGGACGACGGAGCCCGAGCACGGCCGCTTCGCCTTCGAGGGGGTCCCGGCCGGGATGACGCGACTGCGCGTGGTGCTCGCCGAGACCACGGATGCCGGAGCGCCGGCGGACCTCCGCACGCCCCGCTTCGAGGTGTGATCACGGGAGCTGCGGCACCGGAACTGAGCTTCGACTGATCGACGGGCCCGCCGCCGGCGGGACCACCCGGGCTCCGGCCCGAACGTAAGGCCGCCCCCGCGGCACACACGAGAGGATGACCCATGGTCGACGAGCGACGCGGTTCCGAACCCCCGCAGCCGAAGGGATGGTCGTGGCGCGATCGCGCGCGAGGCTCCGTGATCTCGGCGGTCGCGCTGGATCCCGGGACCGAGCCGCTCGACGGCATCGAGGCGTTCCAGACCGTCTATGTTCCGCATCGCCTGCTCGTGAGCTTCGCGCCCGACGACAAGGATCTGGAGCGCGAGGACGGCCCGTACAGCCGGGTCCGCGGCGCCGCCCGCGCGTTCGGATGGGGCGTGGTCCCGGAGCTGCTCGACGGCACCGACCTCGAGCAGGGCCAGCTGCCCGAAGCGCGCCTTGCCGGAGCGCCGGTCATCATCCGCGTGCGTCTGACGACGCCCGACGAGAAGGTCCGCGGCATCTCGCCCGCCCTTCCCGATGCCTGGCGGGTGCTGCAGCAGGTGCGCCGCGACGCGCTCCAGGGCGAGGTCGTCCGAGGCAGCGACGGGGAGCTCGACGTCGCCGCGACGCTGCGGGCCGCGGGCGTCGACCGAGTGGGCCTGGACCACGTGCTGACCGTGGATCCCATCGGGATCAACCCGTTCAGCAGAACGAATCCCTTCAGCCGCACGAATCCTTTTAGTCGCACGAACCCGTTCAGTCGAACGAACCCCTTCAGCCGCACCAATCCGGTCGATGAGTACGCCGACGCTGGCGCGGGCGGCAGGCAACCGGTGGCATGGATGGGTGCCGCGCCGCTGCGCACCCCGGTGCCGGACGGCCAGCGCCGCGCCGTCGTCGCCGTGCTCGACACCGGCGCGGGCACGCACGAGTGGCTGCCCGACGACATCGTCGACCGGCACGTGACCGTCGATGGACGCCCGGTGGGCCTGGACGACGAGGCGAACCCGGAGATCTATCCGGACCTCTACGGTCCGCTCGACGGGGAGCTCGATGCGGTCGCCGGACACGGGACCTTCATCGCCGGGATCATCCGCCAAGCGGCACCGGACGCCGACATCCTGGCCGTTCGCGTGGCCGATGCGCTGGGGATGGTGGAGGAGTCGAATTTGCTCGCCGTCATCGAAGATCTGGCCGTCCTGGTGTCCCGGTATCAGCACGGCGAGGAGGGCGGGCGCCCCATCGACGTGCTCAGTCTCTCGCTCGGCTACTACCACGAGACGCCGGAGGACGGACTCTACACGCGTGACCTCTACGAGCTGCTCGCGGTGCTCCGTGGACTCGGGACGACCGTGGTCGTGTCGGCGGGCAACGACGCGATCGACAGGCCGACGTTCCCTGCGTCGCTCTGGCCGTGGCCCGGTGCCGACAACGGCATCGTGCCCGACGGGGGTGCGCCGCACATCTCGGTCGGTGCCCTCAATCCCGACGGGCTCACGACGGCGCTCTTCTCGAACGTCGGGCCATGGGTGCATAGTTACGCCGTGGGAGCGGCCGTCGTGAGCACACTCCCCGATTTCTACGGCGGGCTGCAGGCGTCGGCGCGCGACGACCAGTACGAACGGGAACGTCTGACCATCGGGCCGGAGGACTACCGCGGGGGCTTCGCGGTATGGAGCGGCACCTCCTTCGCCGCCCCGCTAGTCGCAGGGCACGTCGCCGCCGAGCTGCATCCGACCGGAGAGCGATAGGCGCGGCAAGAAGGCGTTACCGCTGCGGCGGACGGGCCGATCGAAGCGGGCGATCGGCCGCCGTCGCGCCGGGGTGGCCGGGGTCTCTGTCGACCGATCCGGCTCTCAGGTGTGTTCGGCGCGCCCGGTCGGTCAAGATATGGGTGTGCCCGAATCCGTCGCCCGCCTTCACGAGCTCGCGGTTGAACTCACCAACCAGCGGAGGTTCGCCGCGGCTCGGGAAGTCCTCGCGGATGCTCGGAAGGCGGCGCAGGGTCCTGATGACGAAGCTCTGATCGGGGGAACCGAGGCCTACCTGCGCGCACAGATGGGGGAGTCTGAAGCGGCCGAGCAGCTGTGTCGGAGCATTCTCGCGCGCCGGGACATCAGCGACGGGGTGCGGGCACGCGTGGAGGGGCAGCTCGGGACACTCCACATGCACGCCGGCAATCTCGATGAGGCGAGTCGTTGGCTCGATCGGGCGATCGACCGGATGGCGCCACGAGCTGTGGAGGCGGCGAACCTTCGGATGAACCGGAGCATGGTGAGCATGCAGCGGCGGGACGCCGCCGCGAGCATCTCCGACCTCACCGTGGCCATGGAAGTGTTCGAACACCACGAGATGGCGGACGCTGCCGCGCAAGCCCAACACAACCTCGGGTACACCGCCCTCCTCGGCGGCGACCTGGTCCGTGCGATGCGCGAGATGAGTGCGGCCCGGCCCGTGCTCGCCGGGTTCTCGCCCGCCAACGCCGCGATCTGCGACAGCGACCGCGCCGAGGTGCTCCGAGACGCCGGGCTCGTCACCGAGGCCGAGCGCCTGCTCGAATCGGCCGCCGCCGCGTTCGGCGCGGACGGGATGCCGCAGGCCCGGGCGGAAGCCGAGCTCCATCTCGCCTCCTCGCTGCTGCGGCACGATCCCGCCCGCGCCGAGCAGGTCGCCCGGACGGCGGCGCGGCGGTTTCGCAGCGTCGGCTCGGCGTCGTGGGCGGCGCGCGCCGACGGCATCCGCCTGCGCTCCCGGCTGTCACGGGGCGCGATGGACCGGTCCGGGCGGATCCGCGGCAGCGCGCGCCGCGTCGACGACGTCGAGGTCGACGCCGTCGTCCGCGATCTGACGTCGGCGGGCTTCCGCAACGAGGCGGCGGCCCTGCGACTCACGCGCGAGCTGTGGCGTGCCCGCCACGGGCGCGCGCCCGGACGGATGCCGCGCCTGGTGCCGGGGGCGTCGCTGGATGTGCGGCTCATGGCGCACGAGGTGCGGGCGGTGCGCGCCGCTGCGGCCGGCCGCGTCCCCGCCGTCCAGCGCGAGGCGGCCGCCGGTCTCGACGAGCTGGCGCAGTGGCGCTCCGCCTACGGCAGTCTCGACCTCCAGACATCGGTGGCCATGCACGGTCAGGGGCTGCTGTTGGCCGGCATCGACTCCGCGGTGCGTTCGCGTCGCCCCGATCGCGTCTTCGAATGGTCGGAGCGTGCGCGTCAGCTCAGCCAGCAGGTCGTGCCGCTGCGGCCCCCGCCCGACCCCGACGTCGCCGCCGACCTGGCGGAGCTGCGGATGCTCCGCGCCGATCTCCCGGGCGCGGACTGGCTCTCCGACCCGCGCGCGGTGACGCTCGGCGACCGCGTGCGCCAGCACCAGTGGTCGCGCACCGGCGCCGCCGACGTCGAGACCCGTCTCGACCTGACGCAGCTGCAGTCCCGTCTCGACGACGACACCGCCGCCGTGGCGTACGTCTATGGAAGTGCCGGCCTGTCGTGCGTGGTCGTCACGGCCGACGGCGCGACCCTCGTCGACCTCGACGGCTGGGCGGGCGCTCGCGAGGCCCTCCCGGGCCTCCGGGCCGACCTCGACATGGTCGCCTCGGTGCGCACCGGACCCATGGCCGACGTCATCCGGCGCTCGCTCACCGCGCGGCTGGAAGACCTGTCCCGTGCCCTCCTCGACGCGCCGCTGCGCCACGCCGGGGACCGGCGTCTCGTGATCACGACCCCCGGAGTGCTCTCTGGCGTCCCGTGGAGCATGCTCCCCGCCCTCGCGGGACGGCCGTTCACCCTCGCGGCGTCGGCGTCGCGGTGGGCGCGGAGCGAAGTGACGCCGGCCCGGCGGGCGGGGTTCGCTGCGGGACCCCGAGTGCCGCGCGGAGAGGAGGAGATCGCGGTCGCGGCTGCGTCGTGGTCGGGAGCGCGACGACTGCGCGCCGAGGAGGCCACCGTCGCCGGGATCTCCGCGCTCGCGCGCGACGTCGATCTCCTGCACGTCGCCGCGCACGGCCGTCACGCCGCCGACAACCCGCTCTTCTCCGGCCTCGAACTCGCCGACGGGGTGCTGTTCGGCTACGACATCGACCAGGTGCGGCCGGTGCCGCACACGGTCATCCTGTCGGCGTGCGAGGTGGGTCGCTCGTCGGTCCGCTGGGGCGAGGAGGCGGTCGGCATGACGCGGGCGTGGCTGCATGCCGGCGTCGGCTGCGTCATCGCCGCTCCCGTGGTCGTCGCCGACGACGACGCCTGCGAGCTGCTGGGGGCGTTGCACGTCGAGCTCGCCGCGGGGGCTGCGCCGGCTGTCGCGCTCTCCACGGCCCAGACCCGCACCGGAGTCGTCGCCCCCTTCCAGTGCCACGGCGCCGGCCTCTCTGCGAAGGCGCCGACGAACCCCTGATCCGCACGGGTTTCCGGGTCCCCGGAAGAAATTCTCACATCGGATGTATCAGAACGGGCGACGACCGCTCCTGATCAATGAACGACATGGTGACGCCCGCATGGGGATGCGATCGTCGTCCCCGCGGGGGATCAGCACGTCGTTCATGAAGGCCGGACGGGATCTTTGGGGGGAAATCGGTCTTCGGGCCGGCGGGGTCGGGGGGCACCGCCGGCCCCTCGTCGTGCCCGCGCGGCGTCATGCCGGGGCCGGCGTCGGTGTCGTCAGCTCCGCGAGGAGTTCGCCGTCCGACCGCGCACGATGCCGACGAACACATCCACGAGGTCGGAGGGATCGGCGGTCGGCCACGCGAGCGCGATGCTCGAGAGCGGGCCCCCCGCGAGCGGCCGGTAGTCGACATCCCTGCGATGGTGCAGCCGCGCCAGCGACATCGGCACGACGACGACCCCGACGCCCGCGGCGACCGTCGCGATCGCCTCCTCGGTGGTGTCGGGTGCGGCGAAGCGCGGGGCAGCCGTGCCCGGCAGCTCCAGGCCGAGCACGTCGTCGCGCGGGGCGATGACGACCTCTCCGGCCAGGTCATCCGCGGTCACCTCGTCGGCGGCGGTCAGATGCGAGTCCGCGGCGCACACGACGACCGGGACCTCGTCGTAGAGCGGGATCAGGTGGAGCCCGTCGCGGTCGATCGGCAGGCGCACGAGCGCGGCGTCGACGACTCCGGCGTCCAGGGCGCCCCGCTGGTCGGCGACGGTGAGGGGGACGAGCGTCAGCGGCACCTGTGGCATCCGCTCCTGCCAGATGTCGATCCACTTGCCCGGCGTCGTGCCGGGAACCGCGCCGAGCCGGAACGGTCCGGCAGGCGGGGCGGGCGGGACCGGTACCGCAGTGGTTTTCGTGGTTTTCGCAGGGGAATTTCCCGCGGTGGTGTTCTTCTTCGGCGGTGGGGTCTTCGCCCCGCGGCGCTGACCCTGAGCGCCCTTCGCGGGCTTCCGCGCCGAGGACGACGGCCGCCGCGCGCCCTTCGATCCCCGTCCCGCAGCCATGCAGTCAGCGTAGTCGCGCTATCGTCGGGGCATGGTGCCGATCATCGCGACGATCGCGGCCGCGCTGGCCGCCCTTCTCCACGTCTACATCTTCGTGATGGAGAGCATCCAGTGGACGCAGCCGAAGGTGTGGCGCCGCTTCGGCGTGGCCGACCAGGCCGCCGCCGACACCACCAAGCCGATGGCCTACAACCAGGGCTTCTACAACCTGTTCCTCGCGATCGGAACGGTCATCGGACTCGTCTTGTTCTGGGCGGGCGACCTCGGGACGACCGCCGAGGTCGCCGGTCGCACCCTCGTGCTGTTCAGTCTCGGATCGATGCTCGCCGCAGCGCTCGTGCTCGTCACCTCGGGTGCGAAGTATCTGCGGCCCGCACTCATCCAGGGGACGCTGCCGCTCCTCGGCTTCGTCCTGTTCCTCTTCGCCTAGCCCCGCTCGCGCCCCAGCGCCCCCACACCCCCACCGCCGAACCGACAAGCTTTCGCCGAACCGACACGATCCGTGCGGTCAGAAGCGTGTCGGCTCGCACGCACGTTGTCGGCTCGGCGATCCTGCGACGCCGGGCGGCGGCGATCCTGCGAGGGGGGCGGCGCTGTCAGCAGGAACCCCAGCGGCCGCGATTCGACGCGCGGGCCTCGTCCTCCGCGGCGGCGAAGAGGTCGGCGTACGCCAGGTTCGGCCGAACGGGCATCGCCACGGCGTGACCGGCGGCGACGAGGTCGTGGTTCACGAACGTGCCGTCGTCGGTCCACAGCAGGAACAGGCGCCGGTCGTACCGGTCCCACGGGTCCCGGTCGATCGACGCCCAGACGCGCGCGCCGTCGGGCAGCAGCGACTGCAGGTGCGCGCGCGCGGGGTCGGCTCCGCACTTCACGGCCGGCGTCAGCTCGGGGGTGTCGATGCCGATGAGGCGGATGCGGATCGAGTCGTCCGTCGTCACTACCTCATTGGGCACGAGCACGCTCGCGCGGAGGGTGTCGCCGTCGACGACGCGATCGACGGTGAGTGCGAACGCGTCATCCGGACGTTCCGGGACCGCCGGAGCGGACGAGAACGACCCGCCGCCGGTGCCTCGCAACGGGGGAACGACCCACACGGCGGTCGCCACCGCCGCAGCGATCACCAGCGCAACGATCACCGCCACGACGGGTCGCACGCGACGTCGTTCGGTCGTCGGGCGTCTCACGCCCTCACCCTAGGGGAGTGCGTGACGAGGGCGCGGCGCGGCGGGCTCAGGCCGCCAGGTGCAGCCCGCGCCGGTCGGTCGCCACGGCCTCGCCGTCACCGATCGATTCGTCGTCGCCGATCAGCGACCCTCCGGCCACGCGGGCGTTCGCGCCCACGAAGGCGCGGACGCCGATCTTGGCGCGCGGCCCGATGGCCGCTCCCGGTCCGATGTGCGCGTGCGGGGCGATCTCGACCTCCGGGCCGATGACGGCATCCGGCTCGATCCATGCGCCGCGCCCGATGTGCGCGCCCGCGGCGATCTGTGCTCCCGGTTCGACATAGGCACCGGCTTCGACGAGCGCGCTCGCGTGTACCTTGGCCCCGTTCGCGATGAGGCCCCGACCGTTGACGTGCTTGCGGTAGCGCAGCGTCTCGCCCCGGTCGTTCTCGATGTCGACGTAGTTCTTGCCCACTGGTCCTCCTGACACTGAAGACAACGCATGCATCGGCATGTTCATTCCCCGGCGGGCACGGCGACCGGTGACCGCGATGTCGGCGCTGCTACCGGTGCGGTCACCGGTGCGGTCACCGGAGAAGTCGCCGGCGCGAACACCACCGCGCGCTGCACGGCGAAGCTCACCCCGAACAGCGTCGCGTCGGTGACGAGCTTGGCCGCCACGAGGGGGACGCCGAGGTCGGACAGAGCGGTCAGCATCCCGAAGCTCGCGGTGAGGAGCAGACCCGCGAGCGAGAAGTACCGCGCGGCCGCCGTCCGCAGGGGCACCGAGCGTCGCGCTCCGAAGACGAGGGAGCGGTTCACCGCGAAGTTCAGGCTCGCGCTCACCACGCGCGCCGCGACGACCGAGAAGAGGAGCCATCCGGTGAGCGCCTGGAAGAGCAGCAGGGCCAGCGTGTCGACGGCGAAGGCGAGCAACGCCGACGCCGCGAAACGCAGCAGGGGGGCGTACACGCGGGCCGAATCCCGCAGAGGACGGAAGTGGCTCGATGCGTTGCCGTCGAGGTAGACCGTCGCGATCGGCACCTCGGACAGAGCGATGCCCGCCTCCCGTGCCTTCAGGAGCAGAGCGAACTCGTACTCGAAACGGTCGCCCCGGAGGGCCTGCAGCCACGGCAGCGTCGTTGCCGGATAGCCCCGCAGGCCCGTCTGGGTGTCGCTCAGGCGCTGTCCGGTCGCAAGGCGGAACAGGCCGCGGGTGATCACATTGCCGACACGGCTGCGCGCCGGCACCGCGCCGCCCGTGAAGGCCCGCGCGCCGAGGACGATCGTCGCCACCCCATTCCCGCCGTCGCCGTCCCCGCCGTCGCCGTCGTGCGCTGGGTCGACGGCGGCGGCCACCCGGCGGATGTCGTCGGGGGTGTGCTGGCCGTCCGCATCGGCAGTGACGACCGCCGCCGACGGCCACCGGCGCACGATCTCGGCGAAGCCCGTGCGCAGCGCCGCCCCTTTGCCGCGGTTGCGGGAATGGGTCACCACGACCGCGCCGGCGACGGCCGCCGCAGCGAAGACGTCTGCGTAGTACGCGCCCGAGCCGTCGTCCACGATCAGCACCGGGACGTCGACGAGCGCGCGGACGAGTTCGACGAGGCGGCCATCGGGTTCGAAGGCGGGGATCAGGACCACGTGCACGTCGCTCACCCCGCCAGGTAGAGGATGTCGCTCGTGGCGCGCTCGCCGCCGTTGGAGGGCTGGTTGACGACCTCTCCGTCGAACCACATCTCGCTCGACCCGCCGCCGTCCAGGTTGTAGGCCGTGGTCGCGCCCAGGGAGACCATGATCTCGGCGAGCTCCGTCATCGTGACGCCACGGCTGTAGCCGGTGTCGCGGCCGTCGACCACCACGATCACGAGATGGTTCTCGTCGATCACCCCGATCGCCGTCCGCGGCTGCTCGCCCTGGATCGAGTGGTTCCCGAAGTTCGTGTCGATCTCGACGTCGTCGATGCCGTCGACGACCGCGCCGTCCGCCACGACGGCCGGACCGAAGCTGAGCGTGTTCCACGCGCCGTCCGCGAGGAGCTCGTCCGCGCTCGTCTGCGTCTCGTCGTAGATCGCGACCGAGCCGTCGCGGTAGAAGACGAGCCCTTCGCGGGCGCCCTGGTCGCGGTAGACCACCCCGTTTCGGATGACGATGCCGCTGTCGCGGAAGCCGTAGTAGTCGCCGTTGACGGCGAAGACCGCTCCGTTGTCCGCGGCGATGGTCGAGACGAGATCGGTGATGTTCTCGCCGAACTGGTTCTGCGCGAAGGCGCTCCGCAGCACGGTGGCGTCGCTCAGCTCGATGTCGGCGACGTGATAGGTGACGGTGTCGTCGCCGGTGCCCTCGGTGACGGTGGTGATCTCCAGCGCGGCATCGTCCGACGTGTAGGTCGTGTCGGTGATGACCGGCTCCGTCGCGTCATCATCCCCCGCATCGCCGGCGGTCGTCGATGCCGTGCCGGACTGTGCCGCTTCGTACGCGGCGACGTCGTCGACCACGACGTGCGGGACGACGAACCGGTCCAGCGCCCAGACGGTGCCGCCGGTCGCGGTCAGCGCGACGACCACCCCGCCGGCGATGAGGCCCTGCTTCAGTCGTGTGTTCATGCCTGACAGCGTCGCGCCCCGCCTCATGCGGCCCGTGTGGTGCGTCTAGGCGCCGCCTATGAACGACGGGCGCGGGGCGACCGGGATGAGTGAGCCCGGGTGCGAGGATGGATGCCGTGAGCACCCCCGATCGCCTCCCTTCAGAGGACCCCGATCCGACGACGGGTCCCTCGCTGGTCTTCGACGACAAGGCCACCGAGCACTCCGTGCTGGAGGACGTGCTGGGCATCCTCACCGGCACCTTCGCCGCCTCGCTCGGCCTTCACCTCCTGCATGCGGCGCACGCGGTCACCGGGGGCACGGCGGGACTCTCCCTGCTCCTGGGCTACGCGACGACCTGGCCGTTCTGGCTGCTGTTCGCGGTCATCAACATGCCGTTCGCGGTGCTCGCGGTGTGGAAGAAGGGCTGGGACTTCACGATCCGCACGATCGTGTCGATCGCGCTCGTGTCGGGGTTCGCGGTCGTGCACCAGACGTATCTGCCCGTCGGCGACATCGATCCCGTCTACGGCACCCTGGCGGGGAACCTCCTGGCCGGAGTCGGCGTGCTCATCCTCTTCCGTCACCGCTCGAGCGTCGGCGGTGTCCACATCATCGCGCTGCTGCTGCAGGAGCGCGCGGGCATCCGTGCCGGCTGGTCGCTCATGGTCTTCGACGTGCTCGTGATCGTCGCGGCCCTGCTGGTCGTGCCGTGGCCTAACGTGCTGATGAGTGCTGCGGGGGCCGTGCTCCTGAACCTCGTGCTCGCCCTGAACCATCGCCCGGGCCGCTACCTCGGGCACTGACGGGCACCGGCGTCAGCACTGGCAGCGGGGGCACCAGAAGACGATGCGCTCCTCGGTGGGGTCGGCTCCCAGCTCGGTCTTGCGGATGAGGGTGCCGCAGCGCCGGCACGGCTTGCCCTCGCGCCGGTAGACCCAGTCCTGCTGGCCGGGGCGGGAGTCGCCGGTGAAGGTGCGGCCATGGCGATCCCGGTTGAGCCGGATCATGCGTGCACCGGTGTCGAGCAGGCCGGCGGCGTCGATGTCGGTCGCCGGCCGGGTCGGCAGGATGCCGCGGACGAAGAGGAGCTCGTTCGCGTACTCGTTGCCGAAGCCCGCGACGTTGCGCTGATCCAGGAGCGCCACGTGCACGGCGCGGTCATCTGCCGACAGGCGCCGCGCCGCCTCGGCGGCGTCCCACGCGGGGGAGAGCGGATCGGGACCGAGGTGGCCCACGATGCGATCCTCGTCGGCCGTGGGAAGCACTTCCACCATCGCCAGGTCGAACCCGACCGCTTCGGCCGCCGCCGTCGCGACGATCGCGCGCGCCCGGAAGGCGGGGACCCGCCAGCGCTGGCCCGGACGGTAGAGGTCCCACCGGCCCTCCATCTTCAGATGCGAGTGCAGGGTGAACGTGCCGATCCGCAGCAGCAGGTGCTTGCCGCGCGGCATGACCTCGTGTACACGCTCGCCGGTGAGGTCGGCCGTCGCACTGCCGGGTACGCGGATGTCGAAACGCGTCGCGATCCCCCCGGCGAGTGCCTCGTGGAGGCGCCGCGCGGTGCGGAAGACGGTGTCACCCTCTGGCACTGGTCACCTCTGCCGTCAGCGCGCTCGCCGCAGGGTGAGGCCGCGGGCGGATTCGACGAAGCCGGCGTCGAGCAGCGCGCGGCCGGCGGGGGTGCCGTAGACGAACGAACCGCCGACCTGCTCGATCGTGAGGGTGTCGAGGCGGCGGCCCCGTGCGGTCTCGACGAGGCTCCGCGCGCCCGCGGCGAGCACCTGCTCGTCGTCGCTGAACACCAGGGCCGACCGTCCGCCACGTTCGAGGTAGAGCACGAGGGCGCCGTCGACCAGCACGACGAGCGCGCCGGCCTTGCGTCCGGGCCGGTGGCCGCCGTCCTGGGCCGGCCAGCCGAGGGCCGCCCCATACGGGTTGGCGGGATCGGTCGCGGCGAGGGTGAGCGCATGCAGCCGCGGGCTTCCGTCACCGGGATCGGGCCCCGTGAAGGTGCGCAGCCGGTCCACGGTGGCCGACGTCGCGAACTGGGCGGCGCCGAGCTTCTCGATGAAATAGCCGCGGCGACAGTGCCCGGCGTCCTCGAAGCCGGCGAGGGTCCGGTAGGCCTGGGCGAACCCGCCCGGCAGCTCCTCGGCCTGGACCGACCCGCGCGTGACGACGCCGTACCGTTCGAGCAGCAGGCTCGCGGCGGCGGCCGCGCGCAGGGCCGGGTCTGCCTCGGGCGTCGGGAGCAGCGACCAGCGTCCCCCGACCAGCGGCGGGCGCTGCGGCGCCGTCTGCGGACGTGCGATCGGCGTGCCGCGGAACATACGTGCGCGCGGCGTGCGCCGGACGGTGCGGTGCGCCTGCGAGCCGCCGCCGAGCAGCATTCGGATCGGCGCGAAGGTGTCATTGGTGATCCGCGAGGTCCATGCGAGGTTCCACAGGGCGTCGACCACGGACTGCTCGTTCTCCGCCCCCACGAGCGGCACGAGCTGCCCGGCGAAGAACGCGCCGCCGCCGGCGAGGGCGGTCAGCAGCTGCTGCTCGAGGACCGTCTCCTCCTGCGCCTCGGCGGGACGGAGCGTGAGGGAGGCGGTGTCGACCGGATGGAGGGCGATCCACCCGTCGCGCCCGGGCAGAGACCCGTGCCCGGACCAGATCACCTCTCCGGTCGAAGTGAGCTCGTCGAGCATGCCCGGGGTGTAGTCCACGACACGGCTCGGGAGGATCAGCGACTCCCATGCACTGGCAGGGAGCGGGACGCCCGCGAGCTGCTCGATCACCGCGAGCACGCCGTCCACGCCCTCCAGCCCTCGGCCCTCGGCGGCCGCCGCGAGGTGCTGCCAGGTGGGCAGGAAGCGGGCGAAGGCTTCGGGGGCGACCGGTTCCACGGCTCCCCGGATCGCGGCGAGTGAGCGCAGCCGCAGACGGCGCAGCACCTCGGTGTCGCACCACTCGAGATCCACCCCGGAGCCGGCCGCCGGGGAGCGGTCGTCTTCGGTCGTGGCGGACCCCTGCGTGCGGTCGGGCAGGAAGAAGCCGCCCGACAGGCGACCCTGGGATTCGAGTCGCTGCAGCGTCTGGCGGGCGACCGCGGCGCCGATCCCCAGCCGCGCTGCGACGTCGGAAGTGCGGAACGGGCCGTGAGTGCGCGCGTGGCGCGCGACGAGATCGGCGAGCGGGTCGACGACGGGCTCGAGGAAAGCCGTCGGGATCCCGACGGGCAGCGCGGCCCCGAGCGCGTCCCGGAGGCGGCCGGCGTCCTCGATCGCGGCGACGCGGTCGGTGCCCGCGATGGTGACGCGGATCGCGCGGCGCGCGGCGACGAGCGCGTCGAGGTGGGCGGCGGCCTCGGCGACGGTGGCGTGCGACCCCTCGACAAGCTCGGGGACCGGGGTGGGCTCGGGGACCGGGGCGGGCTCGGGGGCCGGGGTGGGCGCGGGGCCTTCCAGGCGTGCGGCGACCTCCTCCGCGTCCAGCGGGCCGAGCAGGCGCAGCAGGTCGGCGACGCCCTCGAGGCCGCGCACGCGACGGGTCGGGTCGAGGCGCTGCACCTCGCGCTCGAACTGGGCGATGATCCCCGGGTCGAGGAGCTCTCGCATCTCGACCTTGCCGAGCAGCTCGCTCAGCAGCGCCGGGTCGACGGACAGCGCGGCGGCGCGTCGCTCGGCCAGCGGAGAGTCGCCCTCGTACATGAACGCGCCGACGTAGCCGAAGAGCAGGTCGCGCGCGTAGGGGGAGGGCTGCGAGGTCGTCGTCTCGACGAGCCGGATGCGGCGGTCGCCGATCGCCCGCGCGATCCGAAGGAGAGCCGGCAGGTCGTAGACGTCCTGCAGCACTTCGCGCAGGGTCTCGAGGATGATCGGGAACGTCGGGTGGTTCTTCGCCACCTCCAGCAGCTGGGCGGACTTCTGCCGCTGCTGCCACAGGGGCGAGCGCCGGTTCGGGTTCAGCCGGGGCAGCAGCAGCGCCCGCGCGGCGCATTCGCGGAACCGCGACGCGAACAGGGCCGAGCCGCCGACCTCGTCGGTGACGATCTGCTCCAGCTCGTCGGCGTCGAACACGAAGAGCTCGGCGTCGGGCGGTTCGGACTCGGTGTCGGGGACGCGGGCGATGATCCCGTCGTCGCTCGCGACGGCCGACCCCTCGACGCCCAGCCGCTCGCGGATGCGCGCGTTCACGGCCAGAGCCCACGGCGCGTGCACGTGCATGCCGTACGGGGAATGCAGGATGATCCGCCAGTCGCCCACCTCGTCGCGCGAGCGCTCGACGGTCAGCGTCTTGTCGGTGGGCAGGGTTCCGGTCGCCTCCCGCTGCTCGGTCAGATAGGCCAGGAGGTTGCCGATGGCGTTGTCGTCCAGTCCGGATCCGCGGAGCCGCTCGGTCGCCTTCTCGGGGGTGGCCGCGGCGACTTCGCGCGAGAACTTCCCGAGCGCCTCACCGAGCTCCGCGGGCCTGCCGAGGCCATCTCCGTGCCAGAAGGGCAGCTTGCCCGGTTGGCCGAACGCGGGGAGCACGTTGACGCGGTCGTGCGTGATCTCGACGATCCGCCAGCTCGTCGTGCCGAGGGTGAAGACGTCGTTCACCCGGGACTCGTAGACCATCTCCTCGTCGAGCTCGCCGACGCGGGCGTTGCGCGTCTCGCCGGCCACGAACACCCCGAACAGGCCCCGGTCGGGGATCGTCCCGCCGCTGGTGACGGCGATCCGCTGCGCACCCGGGCGACCCGTCAGGATGCCGTGATCGCGATCCCACACGACGCGGGGACGGAGTTCGGCGAACTCGTCGGACGGGAACCGGCCGGAGAGGAGGTCGAGCGTCGCTTCGTAGGCCGAGCGGGGAAGGGTGCGAAACGGCGCCGAGCGCTTGACGGTCTCGAACCAGCCCTCGACGTCGACGGGCCCCGTCGCGCATGCCGCCACGGTCTGCTGGGCGAGGATGTCGAGCGGGTTCTGCGGCACCGCGATGGCCTCGATCTGCCCGGCGAGCATGCGCTCGGTGACCACGGCGGTGTGGAGCACGTCGCCCCGGTGCTTCGGGAAGAGGGCGGCGCGGCTCACTTCGCCGACCTGGTGTCCGGCGCGTCCGACGCGCTGCAGTCCGGAGGCCGCGGACGGCGGTGCCTCGACCTGGATCACGAGGTCGACGGCCCCCATGTCGATGCCCAGTTCCAGGCTGCTGGTCGCGACGACGCAGCGCAGCCGGCCCGACTTCAGCTCGTCTTCGACCTGCGCGCGCTGCTCCTTGGACACCGAGCCGTGGTGGGCCTTGGCGAGCACGGGATCGGCGCCCGCCGAGATCCCCGCTTGCGCCATCATCGCGGCCGGCAGCCGGTTACCGGTCCCCGCCCGGGTCCCCGACCCTGCCCCGGTCCCCGACCCTGCCCCGGTCCCCGAGCCCGCCCCGGTCCCCGAGCCCGCCCCGGTCCCCGAGCTTGTCGAGGGGTCCAGCCGCTCCGCGTAGATCTCGTTGAGACGGCCGGTGAGACGCTCGGCGAGGCGCCGCGAGTTGGCGAAGACGATCGTGGAGCGGTGCTGGAGGATGCGGTCGACGATCGCCTCCTCCACGTGCGGCCACACCGAGCCGGTCGCCTCCGGCGTGCCACCACCCGGTCCGCCCTTCCCGCCAGGCGCCGCCTCGTACCAGGCGGGTCCATCGTCCGCCGACGCGTCGTCCTCCGTCGCCGTCTCGGACACCGCCGGCTCATCGCTGCCCGGGGGCGGCGGGGGATTCAGCATGTCGTCCATCGGCACGACGACCGACAGGTCGAACGCCTTGCTCGCCTTCGGGGCGACGATCTCGACGGGGGCGGAGCCGCCCAGGAACCGGGCCACCTCGTCGATCGGGCGCACGGTCGCCGACAGGCCGATCCGCTGCGCCGCGGGCACCGCCTCGTCGTCCTCGCGGCGCAGTGCGTCGAGCCGCTCCAGGCTCACTGCCAGGTGCGCGCCGCGCTTGGTGGCCGCGACGGCGTGCACCTCGTCGATGATGACCGTGTGCACGCCCTTCAGTGTCTGCCCCGCCTGCGAGGTGAGCATGAGGTAGAGCGACTCGGGCGTCGTGATGAGGATGTCGGGCGGGTCCGACACGAGCTTGCGCCGATCCGCCGACGTGGTGTCGCCCGAGCGCACGCCCACGGTGATGTCGGGGACGGGGATGCCCAGCCGTCGCGCGGACTGTCCGATGCCGACCAGCGGGGAGCGGAGGTTGCGTTCGACGTCGACGCCCAGCGCCTTCAGCGGCGAGATGTAGAGCACGCGCGTCCGCGTGGAGCGCTCGTCCTTCTTCACGCGGGCGGTCTTCGTGCCCGCGGCCTTCGACCGCGCGGCGACCTCCTGCTTGTCGTGGAAGAGACGATCGATCGACCAGAGGAACGCCGACAGCGTCTTGCCCGAGCCGGTCGGCGCCACCACGAGCGCGTGTCGGCCCGCCGAGATGGTCTCCCACGCGCCGATCTGCGCGTCGGTGGGTCGCGAGAAGGCGCTCCGGAACCAGTCCTGCGTCGCAGGACCGAATCGCGCCAGCACATCGGCCATCCGTACATCTTCCCGCGCCCCACCGACATCGTGCCGCCCTCTTCCGGGTCGCGTTCGCTCCCGGTAGCCTCCGGTCACCTCCTGACGGCCGTGAGCACGCGTTCGGCGAGCGCGCCGTCTCGGAGTTCCAGCACGAGGTCCAGCCCGAGCCGCTCCAGGAACGCGTCGTCGTGGCTGACGACCAGCACGGCCCCGCGATACCCGGCGAGTGCGTCGACCAGCTGATCGACGGTGTCGAGGTCCAGGTTGTTGGTCGGCTCGTCGAGCACCAGCAGCTGCGGGGGCGGATCGGCGAGCATCAGGCGGGCCAGCGCCGCGCGGAAGCGCTCGCCGCCCGACAGGGCCGACACCGGCCGCAGGACCGCGTCACCGCGCAGGAGGAAGCGGGCGAGGCGATTGCGGAGCTCCACGTCGCCGATCCCGGGGGTCCGGAGGTTGTCCATCACCGAGGAGTCGTCGTCGAGTCCGTCGATCCGCTGCGAGAGGTAGCCGATCCGGTCCGTGTAGGCCTCGGCGTGCAGATCGGCCATCGCCGCGCCGCCCGCGCCGACGAGCCGTTCGACGAGCGTCGTCTTGCCGGCGCCGTTCGGACCGACCAGGGCGACCCGCTCCGGACCCTGCAGCACCCACGCCCGTTCGGCGTCACCGAGCAGGGCGAGGCGGCGCCCGGCGGCGACACCCGGATCGGGCAGATCGATGTGCACCGACTCGTCGCCGCGGACCCGCCGCTCGGCGGCGTCGAGGTCGGCGCGCGCCGCCGACACCTTCTCCGCCGCCTCGGTGCGGAGCTTCCCCGCCGACACCTGGGCGGCGCGCTTGCGGCCGCCGGCGACGATGCCCGGCACCCGCTTCTCCATCTGCGCCTTCCGGCCGACAGCCTGGCGGTGCGAGATCTTCGTCTCGGCCTCGATGCGATCGCGCTTCTCGCGCCGCACCACCTGCCGCGCCGCCGACTCGGCCTGCCGAGCGGCCGCCTGTTCGATCTCGAGCGCCTCGCGCCACGCCGTGAACGGGCCGCCGTAGACCGACAGCCCGCCGGCGTAGAGCTCGGCCGTCTCGTCCATGAGGTCGAGCAGGCGGGTGTCGTGGCTCACGACGACGAGGGTGCCCCGCCAGCTGCGCACCAGGTCGTAGACCCGGGCGCGCGCATCGCGGTCGAGGTTGTTGGTCGGCTCGTCGAGCAGGGCGATCGGCGCACCCCGCAGCCGCACCCCGACGAGCGCGGCGAGCATCGCCTCGCCTCCCGAGAGCGCGCCGATGCGGCGGTCGAGCGCGCCGTTCGGCAGACCCGCCTCGGCGAGCGCGGCCGTGGCGCGCGCCTCGACGTCCCAGTCGTCGCCCACCGCGTCGAAATGCGCGGGGTCGACGTCGCCGCGCTCGATCGCGCGCACGGCGCGCAGCGCCTCACCCACCCCGAGCAGGTCCGCGACGGGACGGGCCACATCGAGGGTCAGCAGCTGCGGCAGCCGATCGACCGCGCCGGACACGGTGAGCTGACCGGAGGTCGGCGTGTGCTCGCCGGCGATGAGCGAGAGCAGCGTCGACTTGCCGGCGCCGTTGCGGCCGACGAGCCCGGTGCGTCCCGAGCCGAAGGCCCCGGAGACCTCGGTGAGAGCCGTGGTGCCGTCGGGCCAGATGAAGGAGATGCGGTCGAGGGTGACCGCGGAGATGTTCGCAGGCATGGAGCCTCCCAGATAGCGGGTCGTCGTGGGTGCGCCGACGGCGGACACCACGGACCCGGATCATCCGGTGAACGGAAGACGGGAGGGAGTCGACGACGTCAGCGCGGGATGGAATCGCTGACGCGTCGCGAAAGGCCCTGTCGGAGAAGACGGAGGGGACGACGGCTCAGCGCGGGATCACAGCGCGGCGTCGAAACCCTTCAACGGTCTTCCTCACACTCGGGACGGGGAACGTGACGATCCTACCCGAGCGCGTCAAGCGGTCTCCAGGCGCTTCGTGAGGAACACCCGCACATCGTCGAGTTCCTCCTGCGAAACGCTGTGGGTCAGCCCGGCGTAGACCCGTCCGCTGAGGTCGGCGTGTTCGGGGAGCCACTGCACGGTGTGCGCCACGCGGTCGGCCGGGATCACCTCGTCGCGCGAGCCCCGCCCCCAGAAGACCGGCGGGCGACGCTCGGCGAGTTCTGCGTCGGTCGGGAGCGGCGCAGCGTCGACGTAGCCGGCGAGGTTGACCGCGAACGCGAAGCGCTGCGGGCGCAGGCGCATCGCCTGCAGGGCGATGACCGCCCCCTGCGAGAAGCCGAGCAGGCCGACGGTCTCCGCGTCGGTCGCGGCGTCGAGCCAGGCGAGGAAGCCCTCGGCTGCGGCCGTCGTGCCCCCGGGGTCGCGCCCGCGCAGCCCTTCGATCGGGAACCACGACCATCCGGGGGTCGGGAACGGCGGACTCAGCGGCGCGCGGACGGCGGCCACGACGTAGTCGCCCGGCAGATGGGGGACCAGCCCGAACAGATCACGCTCCTCCGAGCCGTAGCCGTGCAGCAGCACCAGCAGCGGTCGTCCCGCGCGCTCGGCGGGCGGCGCGCTCCACAGCACGGCATCGGGATCCAGCGTCGGACTCATGCGCCTATTGTCGCAAAGCACTCCGACGTGCCCACGTGCCCGGTCGTGCGAGGGCCGGCGCGAATCCGCAGGAGCCGGCGTGGCGGATGCGGCCCCAGAAGGGCGCCCCGCCACATCGGTCACACGGTCTCCTGCCGTTTCGCGCCCACCGCCCGGTTCGTCCCCGCGGTGTGAGCGGGTATACATGGTGCATGGCCGTCCGCACCCCCGACCCCGACCCGAACGATCGCGACGACGAGGGCAACCCGCGCGATCCGCTGCGCGGGTACGAGCGCCAGGGCCACCCCGTCGGAGACGGATCGTTCGGCTCGCCCGCACCGGGAAACGCCGCCAATCCGGGATGGCTGACCGAGATCGAGCTCGCCGAGGCGCGCCGCCGCCTGCCGATCCTGTACGTCGAGGCGGTGCCGGTGCGCACCGACGGCACGGGCACGGTCACCGAGGTCGGCATTCTCCTGCGCGCGACGCCGCTCGGCGAGATCACCCGCTCTACCGTGTCGGGTCGCGTCCGCTACGGCGAGACGGTGCGCGACGCGCTGTTCCGCCACCTCGAGAACGATCTCGGTCCCATGGCGTTCCCGCTCCTGCCGCCGCAGCCGGTGCCGTTCACCGTCGCGGAGTACTTCCCGATGCCCGGCCTCAGCGCCTATCACGACGACCGCCAGCACGCCGTCTCGCTCGCCTTCGTCGTGCCGGTCACCGGCACGTGCGAGCCGAGGCAGGACGCGCTGGAGGTCACCTGGCTGACGCCCGAGGAGGCCGCGTCGGACTCGCTGGCGGCCGAGATGGAGGGCGGCCGCGGCACCCTGGTCCGTCTGGCGCTGGCGTCCGTGGGCGCGCTGCGCTGACCGGCAGACCGCCGCCGCTCATGCCCCAGAGCCAGCTCCTCGTCGACTTCGCCGTCGCCCTCCCGGTCGCCCTCGTCGTCTCGCTCCTCATCGCGTGGGCGCTGCGCCGCCTGTTCGGACACCGGCTGTCGCTGCCGCTGTCGGTGATGACGATCGTTTCCCTCGTGGGCCTGAGCGCAGGGCTGTTCGTCGCCGGCTGGTTCTTCGCAGGCCTGCGACTGTGGATGCCGACGACGCTCCTCATCGCCTTCGGCTGCAGCCTCGGGCTCTCCCTGCTGGCCTCCGCGATCATCGTGCTCCTGCGCCGCGACGCGGGTGCCCCGGACGTGGCGGCCCTGCTGGCGGCGGGGGAGTCGGACCGCGTCGAGTTCAAGGAGACCGCGCGCTGGAACGTGCGCGAGGAGAAGAAGGATCCGCGCATGGAGGCCGTCGTCGCCAAGACGGTCGCGGCGTTCCTCAACAGCAGCGGCGGCACCCTCGTCATCGGCGCCGACGACACGGGCTGTCCGACCGGCCTGGATCGCGACTTCGCGACCCTGCGTCAGCCCGACGCCGACCGCTTCGAGCTGTGGCTGCGCGACATGCTGTCGACGACCCTCGGCAAGAACGCGGCCGCGCTTCCGCGCATCCGCTTCGCCGAGGTCGACGGGCGGACCGTCTGCGCGGTGCGCTGCCCGCGCTCCCCGGAGCCGGTCTTCCTCGCGCAGGGGCAGAGCACCGACCTGTGGGTGCGCGTGGGCAACTCCACGCGCTCGTTCGGCGTCGACGAGGCGGTCACCTATGTCTCCCGGCACTGGAAGCCGACGCTCGGCGGAATGCTGACCGTCCGGCGCTGAGCGCGGCGGGCGCCACGCCCTCACCGCTGCCGCTGAGGCCCCGGCACGTGCGCCTAGGCTCGGATCCATGAGCGCGCCCGAGCCCTTCGTCTTCCCCACCACGCTCGACGGCTGGCAGGCGGCCGCGGTCGAACACGCCGAGGCGGCCGTCCGGCTCGTCCGCCACTTCGACGCGCAGCTCACCTCGGGCGCGTCGTCGGCCGCCGAGGCGCTGGAGCTGTGGAACGACGCCGACCTGGCGCTGCGCGGGACCATGAGCGAGGCCTACCTGCTGAGCGAGGCGCACCCCGACGCCGGCGTCCGCGGGGCCGCAGAGGAGGCGGTGCAGAAGCTCGAGGCGCTGTCGTCGTCGCGGCTTCTCGACCCCGAGCTGTTCGCCGCGCTCGCCGCCTTCGAGGGCGACGCGCTGGATCCGGAGCAGGAGCGGCTGCTCTCGCACACCCTCCGCGACTTCCGCCGGGGCGGGGTCGCCCTCGACGGAGCGGACCGCGAGCGCGTGCGTGAGCTCACCGACCGCGACACCGAGCTGAGCCTCGCGTTCGCGCGCAACATCCGCGAGGGCCGGCGCGAGATCCGCGTTCGGCCGGCCGACCTCGCCGGTCTCCCGCAGGACTTCATCGACGCCCACCCCGTCGGCGACGACGGACTGGTGGTCCTCACGACCGACTACACCGACCTCATGCCGGTGCGGGAGTACGCGACGGTGCGGGAGACCCGCACCGCTCTCGTCGCGGCCTACAACGACCTCGCCTGGCCTGAGAACGACGCTGTCCTCGCGGAGCTGCTCGCCGTCCGCGCCGAACGGGCGGAGCTCCTCGGCTACGCGGACTGGGCCGACTTCGAGACCGAGCCGCGGATGATCGGCTCGGGCGCGGCGGTGCGCGCCTTCCTCGACCGGCTCGACGAGGCCTCGCGGGAGGCCGCCGACGCCGAGTACCCGCTCCTGCTCGAGCGTCTGCGCCGCGACGAGCCGGACGCCGACGAGGTGACGATCGCCGACTTCTTCCACGTGCTCGGGCAGCTGCGCGAGGAGCGTCACGACGTCGACGCCCAGCTGGTGCGGTCGTACTTCACGTTCGACCGCGTGCTGCCGGGGGTGCTGGAGACCGCCGGCCGGCTGCTGGACCTGTCGTTCGTCCCCGTCGAGATCCCGACCTGGCACGAGGACGTCCGCTCATACGATGTCGTCCGGGGCGGGGAGCGGCTGGGTCGCGTGCACCTGGACCTCCACCCGCGGGACGGCAAGTTCAGCCATGCGGCGTGCTTCCCGCTGGCTCCCGGGATCGCGGGGCGGATCCTTCCCGAGGCCGTGCTCCTGTGCAACTTCGCGCGCGGGCTGATGACCCACGACGAGGTCGTGACCTTCTTCCACGAGTTCGGCCACCTGGTCCACGACATCCTCGGCGGCGCGCAGCGCTTCGCGCGGTTCACGGGCGTGGCGACCGAGTGGGACTTCGTGGAGGCGCCGAGCCAGCTGCTGGAGGACTGGGCCTGGGACCCGGGGGTGCTGGCGACGTTCACGGCCGGAGCCGACGGCGAGCCCATCCCCGCAGACCTGGTCGAGCGGATGCGGGTGGCGGACGGGTTCGGCAGGGCGCTGGAGGTGCGGCGGCAGCTCGGGCACGCGAACGTGTCCTATCACCTGCACGTGGACCGTCCGGCCGACCTGCAGGCGGCGACGGAGCACTGGTACACGGTGACCTCGCCCGTCCAGCCGCTGCGCGGCCTCCACCCGTACGCGGGCTTCGGCCACCTCACCGGCTACGGCTCCTGCTACTACACGTACCAGTGGAGCCTCGTGATCGCGCGTGATCTGCGCTCGGCGTTCGGCGACGACCTGATGGATCCGGAGGTCGCGCAGCGCTACCGCCGGGAGATCCTCGAACCGGGCGGACGTCGTGACGCCGCCGACCTGGTGGAGTCGTTCCTGGGTCGCCCGTACGGATTCGACGCGTACCGGGCGTGGCTCGGCGGGAACTGACGGGACTGCCCTCTCCACGCCGACGGCGGGAGCGGTAATCTTCGAAGTGCCGGTGTGGCCACCCGGCATCCCCCACACCCTCGCGGAGTCCCCATGCCCGACCTGCAGACACCTTCCGGCGACGAGTCCACGCCGTTCGACGACCTCCTTCGCTCGCAGGAGGGCCGATCGCCCGAGGGCGCGGCCGAGGCGGCCTTCACGACCGCCTTCCGCGGCTACGACAAGGGCGAGGTGGAGTCGGCGGTCTCCGAGCTGACGACCCGGCTGCGGGTGCAGGGCGAGGAGCTGTCGCAGCTGAAGGACCGCTATCGCCGGGCGGTCGCCTCCGCCAAGGCGCAGGGGTCGCAGCGCGTGGAGGAGCTGGAGGCGGAGCTCGCCGTCGCCAACGCGAAGGCCGCCAACGCCGAGGAGCAGGTCCAGACCCTCACGGAGGAGCTGCTGGGTTCGTCCGGCGAGTCGGGCAACCGCCGTCAGTTCGAGGAGGTCCTGCACGTGGCCGAGGAGCAGGCGAGCCTGCTCATCAAGAACGCGAGCGTGCAGGCAGACCGTCTCCTGGAGGCCGCCAACGCCGAGATCCAGAACCGCCGCAAGGAGGCGCAGGCCGACGCCGACGCGATCATCGCGCGCGCCGAGCACGACGCCCAGCAGGCGCGGGTCCGGATCGACACCGAGCTGACGGCGCACCAGGCTCAGCTCGACCGCGAGCGCGCCCACGCCGCCGAGAAGGTGGCACAGGCCGAGCAGGAGGCCGCGGTCGTCCGCACGGAGTCCGAGAAGGGTGCCGCGGCGCTGCGCGCTCTCGTGACCCGCGAGACCGAGCAGGCACGCGCCGAGGCCGAGGAGGCGGTGCGGGCCCTCCGGATGCGGGCGCTCGAGTTCGAGGAGTCCCTCACCCGCCGCCAGGACGACGCGCAGCAGGAGTTCCTCGTGCTCCACAATCAGGCCGTCGCCCACGCTGAGCGCATCACCAAGGACGCCAACGACCAGGTCGCCGCGTCGCTGGAGCACGCGCAGCGCATCACGGCGAAGGCCGACGACTTCGACCGGCTGATGCGCGCCCAGGCTTCGCAGATCGAGGCCGATGCGCACCTGAAGGCCCGCGATCAGCTCGACCGCGCGCGGGTGAAGGCCCAGCAGATCATCGACTCCGTGACCACCCACGCCGAGTCGGTGCTGCGCGATGCCGAGGATCGCACCCGTCAGCTGCGCTGGCAGCAGCACCAGCTCACGAGCTTCATGTCGGAGGTTCGGGAGCTCATGCGCGGCGAGGCCGTCGCCGAGGCGGGCGACGGGGCGGGCGGCGATGCCCAGGAGACTCCCGTAGAGGACGCCGACGCGGAGCAGCCGGCCGACGCCGACGAGACGCCGGCCGAGGTCGAGCTGGAGCAGACGGTCGGTTCCGTCGCCGCCGTCGAGAAGTCCTGACCCGCCGCCCCGGTCCCCGAGCCTTTCCGGTCCCCGAGCCCGTCGAGGGGTCGCCCCGAATGGGATGGCAGTCGTTGTCGTCTCCCGGCCGCCGAAGCGACAACCACTGTCATCCGATCGGTCTAGGGCGATACCGGTCCCCGAGCCTGTCGAGGGGTCGCCCCCCGGTCCCCGAGCTGCCACCGGTCCCCGAGCCTGTAGAGTGCCATCCCCCCGGTCCCCGAGCTGCCCCCTCGGTCCCCGAGCCTGTCGAGGGGTCAGCCCGTGGTCAGGCGGCCGAGCTCGGCGACGAACGCGTCGACGTCGGTCTCGCTCGTGTCGAACGAGCACATCCAGCGCACTTCGTTCCGCGCGGCGTCCCAGTCGTAGAAGCGGAAGCTCTCGCGGAGGCGATCCGCGATGCCGTCGGGGAGCGTGGCGAAGACGCCGTTGGCCTGGGTGGGCTGGGTGAACGAGACGCCGGCGATCGATCCGTCGGCCAGGCCCGCCTCCACGGCGGCACGCAGACGCGCGGCCATCGCGTTGGAGTGACGCGCGTTGCGCAGGTACAGGTCGCCTTCGAGCAGGGCGATCAGCTGCGCCGACACGAAGCGCATCTTGCTCGACAGCTGCATGTTGAGCTTGCGGAGGAAAAGCAGCCCGTCCGAGGCTGCGGGGTCGAGGACCACGATCGCCTCGCCCAGCATGGCGCCGTTCTTCGTGCCGCCGAAGCTCAGCACATCGACGCCCGCGTCGCGCGTGAAGGCGCGCAGGGGCAGGTCGAGTGCGGCGGCGGCGTTGGAAATGCGGGCGCCGTCCAGGTGCAGCCGCATGCCGCGCGCGTGGGCGTGGTCGGCGATGGCGCGGATCTCATCCGGCGTGTAGAGGGTGCCGAGCTCGGTGGACTGGGTGATCGAGACGACCAGCGGCTGCGCGCGGTGCTCGTCGCCCCATCCCCACGCCTCCCGGTCGATGAGCTCGGGGGTGAGCTTGCCGTCCTCGGTCGGCACGTTCAGGATCTTGATCCCCGCGACCCGTTCGGGAGCGCCGCCCTCGTCGACGTTGATGTGCGCCGTCGAAGCGGCGATGACCGCTCCCCAGCGGGGGAGCATCGACTGCAGGCCGGTGACGTTGGCGCCCGTGCCGTTGAAGACCGGGAACGCCTCGACGCCCTCCCCGAAGTGGTGGACGAAAACCTCCTGGAGGCGGGCCGTGTAGGCGTCCTCCCCGTAGGCGATCTGATGCCCGTCGTTGGCGGCGGCGATGGCCGCCAGCACCTCGGGGTGGACGCCGGAGTAGTTGTCGCTGGCGAAGCCGCGGATGGTCGTGTCGTGGAGGGTGGTCACGGCATCCCAGCCTAGTTCGCGGCGACCCGGGTATCGCGTGTCGGCGGGGGTCGCTACCCTCGCCGTATGTCGCAACCCCCTCCTGATGCCGCCGCCGCGAGCGGGCTGCGTGCGGTGCCCGCGAACGGCATGCGCACCTTCCTGCACGTCCTCGTCAACACCGCGGCCGCGAACATCACCACGAGCTTCCTGTGGTTCGCCCTCACGTTCTGGGTGTACCTCGAGACGAAGTCGGTGCTCGCCACGGGCATCATCGGCGGCGCCTACATGCTGCTGCTGGCCGTCTTCGGCATGGTGTTCGGCACGTTCGTCGACCGCCATCGCAAGCATCGCGTGATGATCCTGTCGGGGTTCGTCACACTCGTCGCGTTCCTGCTGGCCGGCGGCATCTACCTGTCGCAGTCCGAGGCGACCCTCCTCGATCTGGGGCAGCCGTGGTTCTGGCTCTTCTCGGGCATCATCCTCGCCGGCGCGGTGGTCGAGAACCTCCGCAACATCGCCCTGTCGACGACCGTCACGCTGCTGGTGCCCACCGAGCGACACGCGAATGCGAACGGCCTGGTCGGCACGGTGCAGGGGCTCGCGTTCCTCGTGACGAGCGTGTTCTCCGGGTTCGCGATCGGGTTCCTCGGCATGGGCTGGACGCTCGTGATCGCCCTGGTGCTGACCCTGGCCGCCCTGATCCACCTGTTCACCCTCACCGTGCCCGAAGACGAGCCCGAACGAGACCCCGACGCGAAGTTCATCGACGTGCGCGGCGCCGCGGCGGCGATCCGCGCGGTCCCCGGCCTGTTCGCGCTGATCCTGTTCTCGACGTTCAACAACCTGGTCGGCGGCGTGTACATGGCGCTGATGGATCCTTACGGCCTCACGCTGTTCCCCGTCGAGTGGTGGGGCGTGGTGCTGGCGGTGTCGTCGACGGGCTTCCTCATCGGCGGCGGCATCATCGCGGCGCGCGGACTCGGACGGAACCCGATCCGCACGATGCTGCTGCTCGTGATCGTGATGGGTCTCCTCGGCTCGCTGTTCACGATCCGCGAGTGGTGGTGGCTGTACGCGCTCGGCATCTGGCTGTACATGATGCTCATCCCCGCGATCGAGGCGGCTGAGCAGACGGTCGTGCAGAAGGTGGTCCCGTTCGAGAAGCAGGGCCGGGTGTTCGGCGCGGCGACCGCGATCGAGGTGTCGGCCGCTCCGATCACGTCGTTCCTCATCGCCCCGATCGCCGAGTTCTGGATCATCCCCTACATGGACTCGGATGCCGGTCAGGACGCGTGGGGCTGGCTCCTGGGCGAAGGCGACGCGCGCGGCATCGCCCTGGTGTTCCTCTTCTCGGGACTCATCATGGTCGTCTTCGCCGTCCTGGCGTTCGCGACGAAGTCCTACCGCACCCTGTCGGCGGAGTACCGTGAGGCGCCGGAGACACCCGTCGAGGACACTCGTCCCGACAGTGCGGACACTCGTTCCGACAGTGCGGACACTCGTCCCGACGGAGCGGACGGTCCTGCCGGGGCCGCGGAGGCGCGGACGGAGCGCCACGTCCCGCCGGCGTCCTCCGCGCAGGCGCGCGGCGGCGTCGCCGACCAGCGCGTCCCCGACTAAGGAGCTCCCGACTGAGGAAACGGAACTGATCGCTCAGTCGTCGAGCGTGACGACGGTGTCGTTCGCGGCATCGGCAGCCGCATCCCACAAGTCGGCGAAGGCGGTCGCGAGATCGGCTTCCCTCCCGGCCAGGGACCTCACACGGAAGACGACGGCGGCCGCGCGCAGTGGCTCGCCGGCGTCCCGTGCGGTCTTCGCGAAGCCCTGTGCGAGCGCGCGCGTCCATGCTTCCGTGGCCGCCTTCACGGCCGCGTAGTTCGCGCCTCCGGCGAGCGGCCGTGCCACCGCTGTCGAGGACACGACCGCGATCCGGGCTGCCGGCGAGTCGACCAGATCGCCCCAGAAGGCGCGGGACACATGGCGCCACGCCGTGAGCGACTGCTCCAGGAAGCGGTAGTCGTCGTCGGTCTGACCGGCGATGCCCCCGCCCCCGCGCCACCCGCCGACGAGGTGCAGGATGCCGTCGACGCGTTCGCCCGCCGCAGCGAGCTGAGCCGCCAGTGCCGCAACGGCCGGCTCATCGGTGAGGTCGCACACCGCCGGCCGCGCGCCGAGCCGTGTCACGGACGCCAGCCTTGCCGCGTCGCGACCCACCGCGACGACGCGTGCGCCGGCATCCACCAGCGCACGCGTCGCCGCTTCCCCGCTCGCACTCGTCGCCCCCGCCACGAGCACCAGGCGCCCCCCGACGCCCGCGGTCCCCTGAGGATCGCCCTCAGCCATCGGCGCCGGTGATCCCCGACGTCGACGCGATGACGTCGCGCATCTTCCTCTCCAGTGCCTCGAAGAACATCGACAGCGGGAACTCGTCATCGAGCACCGCATCTGTGTATCCCTTCGGCGGACCGGCGAGGATCTCGTCCGACAGGCCGCGCGCCCACACCGACGCCGGATGGGGCGTCACCGTGGCGCGGACGAGATCGTACGCGGCGAGCCAGTGCGCGACCTTCGGGCGGTCGATCGAGCGCCAGTAGAGCTCGTCGATCGCCTCGCCGAGCGCGACGACGGCTGCCGGCACCGCCTCCCAGTCGAAGGCGAGCGCGGTGTCGGTCCAGTGCAGCACGCCGCGCTGGTGCAGCCACGCGAACAGGAGCTGGCCACCGAGCCCGTCATAGTTGCGCACGCGGGTGCCGGTGATCGAGAACCGGAAGATGCGGTCGAAGATCACGGCGTACTGCACGAGCTTCGCGTGCTCGAGCATCTCGGCCTGCGCGGCGGTCAGCGACTCGCGCTCCCGCAGATCGCGTTCGATCGCGACGCACTCACGGAAGGCGGTGAGATCGCAGCGCAGCTCCTCCAGCGAATAGAGGAAGTACGGCATCCGCTGCTTGATCATGAACGGGTCGAACGGCAGGTCGCCGCGCATGTGGGTGCGGTCGTGGATGATGTCCCACATCACGAACGTCTTCTCGGACAGCGCCTGGTCCTCCAGCATCCGCGCCGCGTCGTCGGGCAGCTCGAGCTTCGTGATCTCGGACGCCGCGCGCACCACACGCCGGTAGCGCGCCGCCTCGCGGTCCTGGAAGATCGCGCCCCACGTGAAGGTGGGGATCTCGCGCATGGCGACGGTCTCGGGGAACAGCACCGCGGAGTTCGTGTCGTAGCCCGGCGTGAAATCGAGCAGGCGCAGCGACACGAACAGCTTGTTCGTGTAGGTCGTCTCGAGCTCGGCGATGAACTCCGGCCAGATGACCTCCACGAGCACCGCCTCGACGTAGCGGTTGCGCGAGCCGTTCTGCGTGTACATCGGGAACACCACGAGATGGGTGAGGCCGTCGATCCGGTGCTGCTGCGGCTGGAAGGCCGTCAGGGAATCCAGGAAGTCGGGCACCCCGAAGCCGCCGTCGGCCCATCGCTCGAAGTCGTGGATGCTTGCCGCGAGGTACTCGGCGTCGTGCGGGAAGAGGGGAGCGAGGGTGCGGATGGCGTCGACGATCGTCTCGACGTAGGTGCGCGCCTCGGCGATGTCGCCGCTGACGGAACCGTCCTGCTCCTGGAGCTCCTGCAGGCCCGTGGCGGCATCCTTCAGGGCGAGCCACGCCGGCTGCTGCACGAGCGCTCGGTCGTCTTCGACGAGCTGCGTCATCGCTCGGTCGTCTTCGACGAGCTGCGTCATCGCTCGGTCGTCTTCGACGACCTCGGGCTCGCCGATGACGGACTTCGTGGAGTGCGTGGTCAGGGACATGATGAACCTCCGATCGTGCTCGAGACGATGGTGCCGTGCGGCGCCGCATCGATTGTACGAGAGAAGTTCCGCCGGGATAAATGGTCGGCCGGAAAATTTCCTGTAGCGTCGAGATATGGCTCTCTCCGACGTCGACGCGGGCATCGTGCGCGCGCTCTCGCGCGACGGCCGCGCGACGCTGTCCCAGCTGTCCGCCGCCGTCGGTCTCTCCGTCTCCGCCGTGCAGGCCCGTCTCAAACGGCTCGAGGCCGACGGCACCATCACCGGCTACCGTGCCACCATCGACCCGGAGGCGGTCGGAAAGCCGCTGGCGGCGTTCATCGAGATCACCCCGCTCGATCCCGCGCAGCCCGACAACGCCCCCGAGCTCCTCGCCCACCTCGACGAGATCGAGGCCTGTCACTCGGTGGCCGGTGTCGCCGCCTACATGCTGTTCGTGCGGGTGGCCACCCCTCGCGCCCTGGAGGAGCTCATCCGCGACATCCGCGCCGCAGCGTCGGTGAGCACGCGGACGACGATCGTGCTCCAGACCTTCTTCGAGAGTCGCCCTCTCGTTCCCGCGCGGGGCTGACCGGGAAGGCCCTCCGGGCCGGTGAGGTCCGCGCGATGCCCGCGTGATACATCCGGCGGCGGATGCCGCGAGGCTCGCGCTCGCGTAGCGTCGGAGTGTGCTCCGCCCGATCCCGCGCTCTCAGCTGACCGTCGACATCGTCGTCGCGGTGCTGTTCTTCCTGGGCGCCGTGCTGTTCGTGGTGATGCCCTACGGGTTCTGGACGGGCATCGGCTCGATGCAGGACCTCGTGGTTGCCGTCGTCCTCACCGCGGGGTTCTCGGTGACCCTCGGGATCCGCCGGTGGTCGCCGCCGCTCGCCCTGGCGCTGTCGTGGGTCCTGGCTGTCGGGCAGATGGCGTTCGGGCTGCCGCCCCTGCCCGCGAACGTGGCGATCTTCGGCGTGCTCTATGTGACCGCCGCCTACGGCACCCGGCTCCTGTTCTGGCTGGGTTTCACCTCGGCGATGGTCGGTGCCGTCGCCATCACGGCCTACCTCATCATCCCGCCGCTCGTCCGCGGCGGCTGGAGTCTCGCCGGCGCCATCGAGGCCAATCTCCTCGTCGGGGTGACCGTGTTCTTCAGCGCCGCCCTCGCGCTGCTGCTCTCCTGGACCGTCGGGGCGCTGGTGCGCACCGCCCTGCGGGCCCGCGCCAATCGACGCGCCCAGGAACGGGCCGAGGAGGAGACCGCGGTCGAGGCCGAGCGCAACCGCATCGCCCGCGACATGCACGACGTCGTGGCCCATTCGCTGGCGGTCGTCATCGCGCAGGCCGACGGCGCGCGCTACGCCGCGGCGGCCGACGACCCGGAGGCGGCTCCTGCCGCACTGGGCGCGATCTCGTCGACGGCGCGTTCGGCGCTCTCCGACGTGCGGATGCTCCTGACGCAACTGCGGCACAGTCAGGCCGACGGTCCACAGCCGACGATCGCCGACCTCGAGCAGCTCTACGCCCAGGTGCGCGCCGCGGGGGTGGACCTGAGGGTCGATGTGGATCCCGCGCCGACGCAGGAGCCCCCCGCGTCGGTGCAGCTGGCGGTGTACCGGATCCTGCAGGAGGCGCTGACCAATGCGCTCCGACACGGTGACGGCGGACCGGTGGACGTCGCGCTGGCGTGGCATCCTGACCGGGTGCTCGTGCGCGTCCGCAACCCCGCGCCCGACGCCGCTCCGGCCGTGACGGGCGACGGCCGAGGCCACGGCCTCATCGGCATGCGCGAACGCGCCCAGCTCGTCGGCGGCACGCTCACCGCAGAGGCGGGCGCCGACGGCTTCACGGTCACGGCGACGCTTCCGGTCGGGGGCGTGGCATGACCGCCTCCACCGCCGCGATCCGCGTGGTCCTCGTCGACGACCAGGCCCTGTTCCGTGCGGGCATCCGCATGGTCATCGACTCCCAGCCCGACCTCGAGGTCGTCGGAGAGGCCGGCGACGGGGCCGAGGCGCTGGCCGTGGTGCGCGCGCAGCGACCCGATGTCGTGCTGATGGACATCCGGATGCCCGTCATGGACGGGCTCGCAGCGACCGCCGAGCTGCTGCGCGATCCGACGTTCGGCGCCGAGCCTCCGAAGGTCGTGATGCTCACCACGTTCGACCTCGACGAGGCTGCCGCGCGTGCCATCCGCCAGGGGGCGAGCGGCTTCCTGCTGAAGGACGCCGATCCGGAGTTCCTGCTGGCGGCGATCCGCACCGTACACGCCGGTTCGTCGGTCATCGCGGCGGCCGCCACGCGCGAGCTGTTCGCCCGTTTCGGCGCGTCGACACAGGCTCCTCCGCCGACGTTCGCCGCGCTCACCGAACGTGAACGGGAGATCTTCGCGCTCGCCGCACGCGGGCTCTCCAACGGCGAGATCGCCGCGCGCGAGTTCCTCTCCGAGGCGACGGTGAAGACGCACATCAGCCGGATCCTCACCAAGCTCGGCCTCCGCGACCGCGTGCAGCTGGTGGTGTTCGCCTTCGAGCACGGCCTGGCCTGAGCGGACAGTCCAGAGCGGACAGCCCTGAGCGGTTCGCGGATCATCCTTCCGATGTACGAGGTCGCGACTGCGGGCCGACGACCGCGCGGGACGCCGTCCGTAGCGTCGGAGATATGGAGATCACCACTACAGACCTCGGCCTGGCTGCCCGGGTGCAGAACCTCACGAAGACTTTCGGCACCGGCGAGAGCGGGGTGCGCGCCCTCGACACCGTCACCGTCGGCATTCGCCGCGGGGAGTTCACCGCGATCATGGGTCCGTCCGGCTCCGGCAAGTCGACCCTCATGCACATCATGGCGGGGCTCGATGCGCCCACGTCGGGACGGGCGTGGATCGGCGACACCGAGATCACGGGCCTGTCGGACCTCGAGCTCACCATCCTGCGTCGTCGCCGCGTCGGCTTCGTCTTCCAGGCGTTCAACCTGGTGCCCACCCTCGACGCGTTCGGCAACATCATGCTGCCGTTCGATCTCGACGGGCGGCGGCCGTCGGCGCTCGAGAAGGCGCGGATCGACGGACTGATCGAGTCGCTCGGCCTGTCGGCGAGACTGCGTCACCGTCCCCACCAGCTCTCGGGCGGTCAGCAGCAGCGCGTCGCGATCGCACGCGCCCTGGCCACCGCCCCCGACCTCGTCTTCGCCGACGAGCCGACGGGCAACCTCGACTCCCGCTCGAGTCGTGAGGTCCTCGCCCTGCTGGCGGCGGCGAGCCGCGAGCACGGGCAGTCCATCGCGATGGTCACCCACGACCCGGTCGCCGCGGCGTACGCCGACCGCGTCGTCTTCCTCGGCGACGGTCGCATCGTCGCCGACAAGCCGAAGCAGACGGCCGAGCAGGTCTCGGCGCACATGCTCGCCGCGGAGGTGGCGGCGTGACCGCCGTCGCCGAGCGGATGCCGGCGTCCGCGGTCTCCTCCCGCGCCGGCGGACGGTGGACGTGGCTGCGGGAGCGCGGCATGGGGGCGACCGTGCTGGTCGCGGCGATCTCGACCGCGTTCGGTGTCGCGCTGATCAGCGCCACGGGATACATCGGCGCCACGATGCTGGCCACGCCGACCTACGGCACGTCTGAGACGCTCGCCGCCATCGTCGGCGTCCTGGGCATGCTCCTGCTCGCGGTCGCCGTGTATGTCGCGGCGATCGTGACCGCCAACACGTTCGCGACCATCGTCGCCGGCCGCACCCGACGGATCGCCCTGATGCGGCTCATCGGCGCCTCCGCGCGTTCGCAGCGGTCGGAGATCGCGACCCAGGGGTTCGTCGTCGGCGTGATCGGCGCGCTCGCCGGCCTCGGCGGGGGCCTCGTCTTCGTCACCGCTGCGCTCCCGATCCTGGACCGCGTCCTCGGCGGGGGCGTGGACTATGCGGTGCTCCAGCCGTCGCTGCTGGTGCCCGCCGTCGCCGTCACCCTCACCACCTGGGCAGCCGCGTGGGCGGGGTCACGCCGCGTGCTGACGGTCACCCCGCTGCAGGCGCTCGGCGGGTCGGTCGAGCAGACGCACGAGGACGTCGCGGGACGGCGGGGACGCAACGCGGTCACGATCGCACTCGGGGCCGTCGGCGTCGCGCTGCTGGCGGGCGGCCTGCTCCTGGGCATGCTCAGTCCGCTCGGGGTGATCGTCGCGTTCTTCGGCGGGCTCTTCTCGTTCACGGCGCTGACCCTCGCCGCGGCGGTCGTCATGCCTCCGCTGCTGCGGCTCACCGGACGGCTGTTCGGCCGGTCGGCCACCGCGCGGCTGGCGGCGGAGAACGCGCTCCGCTATCCGGAGCGGTCCAGCCGCATGGCCATCGGGGTCGTCATGGGGGTCGCGCTCGTCACGATGTTCGCGGTGGCCGCCGAGTCGGCCAAGGCGCTGATCACCGCCTCCAGCGGCGGGGAGGCAGACCCCTACTTCAACCAGATGGTCGATTCGTTCGCCGGGGTGATGATGGCGCTCGTCGCGGTCAGCGCGGTGATCGCGGCCGTGGGCCTCGTCAACCTGCTGACCATCGGAGTCGTCCAGCGGCGCCGGGAGCTGGGCCTGTTGCGCGCGCTCGGTCTCACTGCCGGGCAGGTGCGCCGGATGGTGCTGCTGGAGGCGACGCACATCACCGTCACCGCTCTGGCGTTCGGTCTGGTGCTCGGCACCGTCTACGGCTGGATCGCCGCGCAGTCCGTGCTCGGGTCAGTGCCGATGCCGCCGCTGTGGCAGGCTCCCACCTTCGTGCTGCCGGCGGTCCCGCTCGTGCCGACGCTCGTCGTCGTGGTCGCCACCGCCGTCCTCACGCTGATCGCCGCGGTGGTTCCCACGCGCCTGGCGACCCGGGCGACACCGGTCGAGGTGCTCGCGGAGTGATCGGCCCCGCATAACTCCTGCGATCCGGTGTCCTGAGGGGGTGGATCGGCCGTTCTGGGCCGAATCGCCACCGGATTGCAGGAGTTATGCGCGTGGCCCCGCCGGTGCTTCCGGTGCTTCGGTCGGCGCGGCGGGTGCCGGGTCGTGCGCCCAGGTCGGGGCGAGCTGCCGGAGGCGCATGCCACGCCACTGCCACGTCGCCCACAGCACGGGCCACAGGACCGCGGCCGTCGGCCCGCCGATCACGAGCCGCTCGCGCCACAGCGTTCTGCCGGGATCGCCGGGCGCCGGCGACACGGCCATCTGATGGTCCCAGACGTCGAGCGAGGCGAGGGGACCGGTGAGTGGGATCCCGCTGTCGCGCAGGACGCGCACCGGCCCGTCGGGGGTGTCCAGGTGGCGGTCGCTGACGTGGATCAGCTGGGCGCCGAGCGGGATCGTCCCGGCGAGGGAGAGACGGACAGGCACGTCGGCGCCGGCCTCGAGCGAGGTGGGGAGGCCGCCCGCGCCCATCGGTTCGAGCTCCATCAGCGGCCCGTACAGTTCGGCCACCGCGCGCGGCGAGTGCAGGGCACGCCAGGCGGCATCGGCGTCGCAATCGAGGACCAGCTTCAGCAGAATCCGCATGCTCCAGTGTCGCATCGCCCGTCGCACGCGGGCGGACGCCTAGCCTGGAGCGGTGACTTCCGCGTTCGACCAGTCCCGCTACCAGGTGCGTTTCGAGTGGGGCGTGGCCGGCCTCGAGCGCCTCGCCCCGTCCGAGGTGGTGGTGGTCGTCGACGTGTTGCGGTTCTCGACGACGGTCGTCAACCGGGTCTCCGCCGGTCAGACGGTGGCGCTGGATGCCGATGCGCACGCCGTGTCGCTGAACGGCGCGACCGTGGCCGCGCGCGCCGCTGCGCTCGGGGCGACGGTGCTGCTCGGGTGTCTCCGCAACGCGCGCGCGACGGCGGAGGCGGCCCTTGCGGAGCAGGTGCGCCGGGGCGAGCGGACGAGCATCGCCGTGGTTGCCGCGGGCGAGCTGACGTCGCGTGATCCCGGCGCGCCCGTGAGATTCTCCGTCGAGGATCAGCTCGGCGCGGGTGCGGTCATCGACGCCCTCGGCACGCTCGGTGTCGACCACACATCGCCGGAGGCGGCGGCGACGTGCGAGTCGTTCCGGGGTCTTCGGGGAGCCGTCCGCCACCTTCTCACCGCATCGGGGTCGGGGCAGGAGCTTCTCGAGAGAGGGGCCCGCGACGAGGTGCTGCGGGCCGCCCAGGTGGACGTCGACGCTGCCGTCCCGGTCCTTCGAGACGGGGTCTTCGTCGCCACCTGAGCCGCCGCTCGGCCTCTAGGACGTGCTGGTCGGAGCGTGCCGGGATACAGCCATGCCGTGACACTGCCGCGCGGTGCCCCTGCCGCGCGATGGCCCTGTCGCGCCGAGACCTTGCGGCGCCGCGCCGTGGCCCTGTCGCGCCGCGCGCTGGCTTCTCCGCTTGCGTGTGCCATCGGACTGCGCCGCCCCTGCGGTGGAGTCAGCACGGTTGCATCAGAAAGGTGCGTCGTGCCCGCTCGCGCCGTCGCGCGCGTGGATCGAGTCCTTGGTGTCGGCGGTCATGTCGTGGTCCGCGTCGCTCGTGAAGACCAGGGTACGGGCGGGGCGATCGGGGTAGCGGCGACCGGTGGGGCTGGTCCAGTGGAGGACCCCGTCGGGGGTCTGTCTCACCCGCCACGCCGAGTGGTGCTTGAGGGTGTGGTGTCTCCGGCAGAGGTGCGCGAGGTTCGTGACCTCCGTCGGTCCGTCGTGTTCGCGCGCGGTGGTGTGATCTATGTCGCATCTGCGGACGGGGATCCGGCATCCGGGGAACCGGCAGTGTTCATCCCGGACCCGGAGTGTTCGTTTCAGCTGATCCGACGGGCGATACCGGTCGACCGCGAGCACGGTCCCGCTCACCGGATGGGTCAGCACGCGGTCCCAGCCCGGCGCCGTCGCCGCCAGCCGCACCGCGGTGGCCGTGTCGATCGGGGCATGCCCGGTCAGTTCCGCCGGGGCGTTATGGGCCCCGAGCGCGGTGAGCACCGGCACCGTGACCTGCACGTGCGCGACGATCGCCTCCGCCTCCGGGGTCGACACGTTGGACACCTCCGGGGTGGCATGGCCGGTGAGCAGC